>JACCDX011199816.1_pt1 | contig 528644 bp, 491 predicted proteins | sample 7449681 | NCBI WGS metagenome assembly JACCDX01 (sample SAMN15323450, study PRJNA562643) | freshwater metagenome | isolation source: river surface water | place: USA:Blue River Watershed | collected 2017-08-18 | reverse complement strand
TGGCCGCTGTAGGCCACACACAAGGCACCATGAATGAAGAACTCCAGCTTGCAACGATCCGGGTCCAGGGCTTGATGGATCTCACGGATCTGTCCAAGATCGAGTTCGCGTGCCAGCACCAGCTGAGAAAAACCAACGTCTTGAAGGAAGCGGGCTTTCTCAGGGGTGCGGATATCGGTTTGGGTGCTGGCATGCAGTTGGATCGGAGGCATGTCCAACTTGAGCAGGCCCATGTCCTGGATGATCAGCACGTCCGCGCCGGCATGGTAGACATCCCACGCCATTTGACGGGCTGCCTCCAGCTCATCGTCTCTCAATATGGTGTTGAGCGTGATGAAGATGCGAGCGTCAAAACGATGCGCCTCTCGGCACAGTCGCTCAATGTCGGCCAGTGAGTTGCCAGCACCCGCACGGGCACCAAAGGCCGGCGGGCCAATGTAGACCGCATCGGCGCCGTGATGAATGGCGGCGATGCCAATGTCCGCATCGCGTGCAGGGGCCAGCAATTCGACCTGATGTGAGAGCAGACTCATGACTGCAAAAGGGGTTTCAGGGTCAGGTCGACGGGGCGTTCAAGGTGAACGCCGGCAGATTTATTCGATGCGAGCCTTGGCGCGCAATTCTTGCTGGAAGGCGCCCATTTTGGCCTGCTGCAATTGCTGGCTGATTTGGGGCTTCACATCTTCCAACTTAGGCAGTTGGGCTTCACGCACATCGTCCAGACGGATGATATGGAAACCGAACTGGCTCTTGACCGGAGCATCGGTCACTTGCCCCTTCTTCAGGGCCACCATGGCGTCCGAGAACTCCTTGACGAAGTTGCCCGCTGCGGCCCAATCGAGATCGCCACCATTGGCGCCAGAGCCCGGGTCCTTGGACTGCTTCTTGGCGATGTCTTCAAACTTGCCACCTTTTTTCAGGCTGGCCAGGATGGCCTTGGCTTGTTCTTCTTTTTCCACCAGGATGTGGCGGGCGCGGTATTCCTTGCCGCCGTTGGCTGCCACGAATTTGTCGTACTCAGCCTTGACGTCCGCATCGGTGACAGGGTTGTTCTTCTGGAAGTCGGCGAACAATTCGCGTATCAAAATGGTTTGGCGGGCCAGTTCAACCTGGCCACGGAAATCTTCGGTGGCGTCCAGGCCGCGTTTGCTGGCTTCTTGCATGAAGATTTCGCGGGCGATGACCTCTTCCTTGATTTGCGCCTCAACGTCGGGGGTCACCGGGCGACCCGAACGGATCAGTTGCTGGGACAGGGCTTCGGCGCGCGCCTTCGGGACCGCCTTGCCATTCACGATGGCCAGGTTCTGCGCCAGGGCAGGCAGACTGGTGAGGGCCAAGGCCCAGGTCGAGGCGGCGACGAGAAAATGCTTTTTCATGAACTTCTTTCGGTCAGAACGTCAGTTGTCTATCCAGGAATGGAGCACTGGGCTGGATTTGCCCAGCCGGGGTCTGCCAATCAGGCCTCCGGAACGATCTCGATGGCCAAGGCGTGAAGCCCGCGTTCCATGAAATCTTGCAGCGCATCATACACAAGCCGATGGCGAGCCACCCGGGTCAGCTTGGACAGGCCAGGGCCGCCCAGGCGAACCCGGAAGTGGGTGCCCTGACCCGACGGATGAGCGCCGGCATGTCCGGCATGGTCGGCGCTTTCGTCAATCACCTCCAGAAAGGCTGGAGACAACCGTTCCTGCAGGCGGCGCGTCAAAGCCTCGGCGGTGGGCAGACTCATGGGGCGTCCTGCTTCATGTATTTGGACAGGTACACGGCTTGACCGAGCACGAACAGCACCATCAGTCCCAGCCCCCCGAACATTTTGAAATTGACCCAGGTGTCGGTGTCGAAGTGGTATGCCACCCACACATTGATCACCCCCATGGCGGCAAAAAATGCGGCCCAGCTGTGCATCAGGCGTGTCCAAACGCTGTTGGGCAATTCCAGTTGTGAGCCCATCAGGACCTGGATGCCATTGCGTTTAAAAACATAGTACCCAATCAGCAGGCCGGCCGACATCAGGCCATACAACACGGTGGGTTTCCATTTGATGAAGGTTTCGTCCTGGGCCAACAAGGTGGCTCCGCCAAAGACGACGATCACCCCCAGGCTGAGCCACTGCATGGGTTCAACCCGTCCGTTGCGCCAACGCAGCCAGCCGATTTGCCCGATGGTGGCGACGATGGCCACCGCAGTGGCGGCAAAAATGCCCAACACCTTGAAGGCGATGAAAAACAGGATGATGGGGAAAAAATCAATCAGCAGCTTCATGCGGCTTCGTCCTTGGGTTTGAAGTCCAGGGACGCCGAGTTCATGCAATAACGCAAGCCCGTGGGGGCTGGTCCGTCCTCAAACACATGCCCCAGATGGGCGCCGCAAGTGGCGCACAAGGTCTCCGTGCGCAGCATGCCGTGTGAGCGATCGGTTTTCTCGGTGATGGCTGAAGCCTCCAGCGGCTGGCTGAAGCTGGGCCAGCCACAGCCAGCATCGAATTTGGTCTCGGATGAGAACAAACGGGCGCCGCAGCAGATGCAGGCATAAGAGCCGCGCTCCCAATGGTTTTCGTAGCGGCCAGTGAAGGGGCGCTCGGTGGCGGCGCGACGCGTGACGTCGAAAGCCAGGGGTTCGGCATTCTTGGCAGCGAGCAGCTCGCGCCAGGCTTGATCGGTGGTGGGCAGGGTCATGAGGAGCAACTGATGGCAATGGATTGGGCCCAGGGCGGCGCCGGGTCGGTGTAAGTCTCGAAACCGGGGTGGTCGTCGAACGGTGCGGACAGCAAGGATAACAAGGTCTCGATCTCGCTGAAATCGCCTTCGCGGGCGCGACGGATCGATACTTCGGCCAAGTGATTGCGCAGCACGATGGACGGGTTGACCCGACGCATGTGCTCGCCACTGAGGACAGGGTCCTGACCTTGAAGGCGAAGCAAATACCGATTCAGCCAAGCCAACCAGGGAGGAAGCGATTCAAATTGCTGGGTGAGGGCAGAGAAGGCCTCCGTTTGTGCGGGGTCGCCTGACCAGGCTCGCACCCCGTTGCTGAGCCGCCGCCAGGCCGTGGTGTGGTCGATCTGTTGGCTGGCTAACAGATCCAGGAAATCTTGCCCCAGTGCCGCGTCCTCGGGTTGTCGGTCCTGCAGCCCCATTTTGTCAGCGAGACGCGCTTGCCAGGCGGCTTCATAGCGAGGCAGGTAGGTCTCGAGCACCGCCACGGTGGCATCCACGTCCTGAATCAGAGGCATCAAGGCCTGTCCCAGGCAATACAAGTTCCATTGTGCGACCCGAGGTTGGTTGGCAAACGCATATCTGCCCTGGTGATCCGAGTGGTTGCAGATGTGCTTGGGGTCGTAAGTGTCCATGAACTGGAAGGGGCCGTAATCGAGCGTCAGGCCCAGCAGGCTCATGTTGTCGGTGTTCATCACCCCGTGACAAAAGCCCACGGATTGCCATTGGGCGATCAAGGCGGCAGTGCGGTCCACACAGGCGTCCAACAAGACCAGGGCACGCGACTTGCCCGTGAGCTGGGGATCAATGCCAAGGTAGCCTTGTTCCACCACAAAATCCACCAGTCGCTGCAAAGCCTGGTCTTGCCCGGTCGAGGCGAAATGCTCAATGTGCCCGAATCGCAGAAAGCTGGGGGCCACACGGGTCACCACCGCTGCAGTCTCGACCTCTTCACGATAGACGGGTGCCGGTGAGCCAATCAGGCTGAGGGCCCGCGTGGTCGGAATGTTCAGGCCATGCATGGCCTCGCTGCACAGGTACTCGCGGATGCTGGAGCGCAACACCGCCCGGCCGTCACCCATACGGGAAAAAGGTGTTTTGCCAGCCCCCTTCAGTTGCCACTCCTGCGGACCCAGCGATGCACCAGGCAAGGGATCGGTTAGCCCCAGCAGCAGGGCCCGTCCATCGCCCAACTGGCCCGCCCACACCCCAAACTGATGTCCGCTGTAGACGGTGGCCACTGCCAGCCCAGATTCCACAGGCAGATTGCCGCCCAGGAGTTCAATCACACCGGCCTGAGTGTGCCAGTCCTCAGGCAGCCCCAGCGCCCGCGCCAGACGGTGATTGGCCGATACCCAGTACAGGTCCGGCAGGGGGGTGCCCTTCCAGGGCGTGGCAAATTCTGGGCCCAGCTCAGCCATGGGCTGACGCCACGACAAAGGCAGGTGGGGGCGAAGTGGTGCATCCATGGTCAGATTGTCGCCGCGCCCAGAACCCAGTGCTGTCGATGAGGTCTTTTACCGGGGCTGAAGAGTTCCGAGTTGTGCACAATAGGGGGATAGCACAACAACATCCGAGGAGGCCACCATGCATGGCTTGATGCAAAAACAAAATCTGTTGATCTCAGCCCTGATCGATCACGCCGCAAAACACCACGGCGACGTCGAAATCGTGTCACGCCGCGTCGAAGGCGATATTCACCGCAGCACCTGGAGCGCCTTGTCCAAGCGCTCCAGACAAGTGGCCCAAGCGCTCAATGCCTCGCAACTGGCCATGGGCGATCGGGTGGCCACTTTGGCATGGAACGGGTATCGACATCTGGAGCTGTATTTCGGCGTCAGCGGCTCTGGCCGTGTGCTGCACACCATCAATCCTCGTTTACACCCCGACCAGGTGGCCTGGATTGCCAACCATGCCGAAGACCAGGTGCTGTGCTTTGACATGACTTTTTTGCCTCTGGTGCAACAAGTTCACGCCCGCTGCACCACGGTCAAACACTGGGTGGCCCTGTGCGACGCTGACCGTTTGCCCGCTGACAGCGGCATTCCCGGCCTGATCAGCTATGAAGCATGGATCGGCTCTCACAACGCGGACTATGTGTGGCCCGATTTCGATGAGAACACCGCCTCCAGTCTGTGCTACACCAGCGGCACCACGGGCAACCCCAAGGGCGCTTTGTACAGCCACCGCTCGACCATCCTGCATGCCTATGCCGCGGCACTGCCAGATGTCATGGCCCTCTCGGCGCGCGATTCCACCTTGCCGGTGGTGCCCATGTTCCATGTCAATGCCTGGGGCATTCCTTACAGTGCGGCCATGGTGGGCAGCAAATTGGTGTTTCCCGGTCCGGCCCTGGACGGCAAATCGGTGTACGAATTGATCGAAGCCGAGCAGGTGACCTATGCTGCCGGGGTGCCCACGGTCTGGCAAATGCTGCTGGGCCACATGAAGCCCGCAGGTCTGCGATTCTCCTCCCTCAAGCGCACGGTGATTGGCGGATCGGCCTGCCCACCGGCCATGATCAACACCTTCCGTGACGACTACGATGTCGACGTCTTGCACGCCTGGGGCATGACCGAGCTCAGCCCCTTGGGGACCTTGTGTACGCTCAAGAACAAACACCTTTCCTTGCCCGCCGAGGAGCAGATGAAAATTCGCATGAAGCAAGGTCGGGCCATCTTTGGCATCGACATGAAGATCGTGAATGATCAAGGGCAAGAGCAGCCCAACGATGGCAAAGCCTATGGCGATTTGCTTGTCAAAGGCCCCTGGGTGGTGCGCGAGTATTTCAAACAGGAGGGCGGGGATCCGCTGGTCAACGGCTGGTTCCCCACGGGCGATGTGGCCACCATTGATGAAGATGGATTCATGCAAATCACCGACCGCAGCAAGGATGTCATCAAGTCCGGTGGCGAGTGGATCAGTTCGATCGATATTGAAAACATCGCCATGGCTCACCCCGCCGTGGCGATGGCAGCCTGTATCGGCATCGCTCACCCCAAGTGGGACGAACGGCCGATTGTGGTGGTTGTCCCCAAACAAGGAGCGACAATCAGCCGTGAAGAGTTGCTGTCCTTCTATCAAGGCAAGATCGCCAAATGGCAGATTCCTGACGATGCGGTTTTTGTGGAGTCCATCCCCCTGGGTGCCACGGGCAAGATGCTCAAAACGCGATTGCGCGAGCAGCTCAAGGACTACCGATTACCGGGTCTTTGAACCTGGGGGATTCCCCGGTTTGCCTTGAAAACAGGGCTTTCCCCTACGTAGGGTCTTTTCATTCGACGTTACGCTGAACGCATTAACGAGGAGATTCGACATGATCAAACATTTCGCATGGACCGCCCCCCTGACCTTGAGCGCTTTGCTCGTCACCCCAGCCTGGGCGCAAAAGGGTGAAACCGTCAAAATCGCCTGGATCGATCCGTTGTCAGGCCTGATGGCTCCGGTGGGCTCCAACCAACTCAAGAGCTTTCAATTTTTCGCCGAGCAATTCTCCAAGTCGAATCCGGCAGGGGTGAAATTTGAGGTCATCGGGCTGGACAACAAGCTCAGTCCGGCGGAAAGCTTGAATGCGCTGAAGGCGGCGATGGATCAGGGCGTGCGCTACATCACCCAGGGCAACGGCTCATCGGTGGCAGGTGCGTTGATCGATGCCGTCAACAAGCACAACGAACGCAATCCGGGCAAGGAAATTATCTTCCTCAACCACTCGGCGGTGGACCCGGATTTCACCAACAGCAAATGCAGCTATTGGCATTTCCGTTTTGATGCCGACACTTCCATGAAGATGGAGGCCATGACCACCTACATGAAAGAGAAGCAGGACATCAAAAAGGTCTACCTCCTCAATCAAAACTATTCCCACGGTCATCAGGTGGCCAAATATGCCAAGGAAAACCTGTCACGCAAGCGGCCCGATGTTCAAATCGTGGGCGAGGATCTGCACCCCTTGGCGCAGGTGCGTGATTTCGCGCCCTACATCGCCAAGATCAAAGCGTCAGGCGCTGACACGGTGATCACGGGCAATTGGGGCTCAGACCTGGCGCTGCTGGTCAAGGCCGCCAACGAGGGTGGTTACACCGGCAAGTTCTTTACCTATTACACGGGTGTGTCTGGCACCCCGACAGCACTGGGCACGGGCGGCGAGGGCCGTGTGTTCCAAATTGGCTATGCCCACTACAACATGGGCGGGCAAATGGACAAGTGGATGGCGGAATTCAAGAAACGCTTCAATGACGATTTCTATACCGGGTCTGTGATTCACATTTTTTCTGGATTGGGTGAAGCCATGGCCAAGGCCAAGTCCACTGATCCCGTCAAAGTGGCCGCGGCCTTGCATGGCTTGAAATACCCAAGCTTTAGTGGTGAAGTCGAGATGCGTAAATTCGATCATCAGTTGCAGCAGCCGCTGTACCTGACGGTGTGGAGCAAAACAAGCAAGCAGTACCCGTATTCTCCCGAGAACACCGGGATGACGCTGGCCCCAGTGAAGACATTCGAGTCCTACATCTCCAGCACCCCGACCAGCTGTCAGATGAAGATGCCCTCCTGAACTGAATCGATCTGACCCAATGATGGACGGGCGCACACAAGCGTGCGCACCGGGCCTCTGCCATGGAATTCTTCATCATTTCCACTCTCAATGGGCTGAGCTACGGCCTGTTGCTGTTCATGCTGAGCTCAGGCTTGACCCTGATTTTCAGCATGATGGGCGTGCTGAATTTCGCCCACGCCAGCTTTTACATGTTAGGCGCCTACGGAGGCTACACCCTGAGTGGTTGGATTGGATTTTGGCCGGCTCTGGTGCTTGCGCCTCTAATCACCGGTGTGCTGGGGGCTGCCTTTGAGCGAGCCAGCTTGCGCAAGGTGCATGTCTACGGTCACGTGCCCGAATTGCTGGTCACCTTTGGCCTGTCCTACATTGTGTTGGAGGTGGTTCAGTTGGTGTGGGGCCGTGTGGCCGTGGAGTTCCAGCCTCCCGCCTTGCTGCAGGGGCCGATGTTGACCCTGGTGAAGCATCCGGTCGATGGTTTGTCGATGGTGTGGGGTGCGGCGGGGTCTATCTGTAACGAGTCATTGCCGGCTGGCCAGGTGGTTTGTTCGCCGTTTCCGGCCACCCGTGGGTTTGTCATGTTGACGGCGCTGTTCATGATGGGCAGCTTGTGGTGGGTCCTGGCCCGTACCCGCATCGGTCTGATCATTCAGGCTGCACTGACGCACCCGGAGATGGTGGAGTCACTGGGGCACAACGTTCCGCGTATTTTCATGCAGGTGTTTGGCATGGGTACCGGTTTGGCGGGCCTGGCAGGGGTTATTGGGGGCAGTACCTTTGTGACCGAACCGGCCATGGCCGCCACGGTGGGATCGGTGATTTTTGTGGTGGTTGTCGTCGGTGGCATGGGTTCCTTGGCAGGGGCCTTTTTGGCCTCCTTGTTGATCGGACTGGTGCAGACCTTTGCAGTGGCCGTGGACTATTCGGTGTTGAGCCTGCTGCAAAGTCTGGGTTGGTCCTTATCTGCGGCGGCGCGTGAAAATTCCCTGTTGAAGCTCACCGTGTCACAAGTCGCACCCATCCTGCCTTACCTGATGCTCGTGTTGATTTTGATCTTCCGCCCCAAAGGCTTGCTGGGCACGCGGGAAGGGTGAGCATGGCCACATCAACATATTCCTTCAAGCCCTACAACATCGCGCGCTGGGTGATCTGGTCTGGTTTTGCGCTGCTGCTGATCGTGGCTCCCTTGCTGTTCACCAGCAATTTGTCTCTGTCCATGCTCACGCAGATGGGGATTGCGATCATCACCTGTCTGGCTTACAACCTGTTGCTCGGCCAAGGTGGGATGCTAAGTTTTGGACATGCGGTCTACACCGGTTTGGGCGGTTACATCGCCATGCATGCACTCAATGCCGTGGGGCAGGGCAGTTTGCATTTGCCGGTCAGCCTGGTCCCTTTGGTTGGCGGTGCGGGCGGTGTTTTTTTTGCGGTGTTGCTGGGTTATGTGACGACACGCAAATCGGGGACCACTTTTGCCATGATCACCCTGGGGATGGCGGAATTGGTGTCCGCCATGTCCTTGATGTTTTCAGAGTTTTTTGGGGGGGAGGCCGGTGTGTCTGGCAACCGCGTCGCCGGAGCCCCGTTCCTGGGCATCACCTTTGGCCCGCAAATCCAGGTTTATTACCTGATCGCCGCTTATACCTTTGTGTGCGTTGCGCTGATGTATGCCTTCACGCGCACCCCCTTGGGGCGCATGCTGAACGCGGTGCGGGACAACCCCGAGCGGGTGGAGTTCATTGGCTATAACACCCAGCACGTGCGCTACATCGCTTTCATCATTGCGGGATTCTTTTCTGGCATCGCCGGGGGCTTGGCCGTGCTGAATTTCGAGATCGTCACCGCCGAGGTGGTGGGGGCGGCTCGGTCGGGCGCTTATCTGCTGTTCACCTTTTTGGGCGGAGCCACGTTCTTCTTTGGCCCCATCATCGGTGCGGTGCTTATGGTGCTGGCCTTTGTCCTGTTGTCCGAGTTCACCAAGGCCTGGTTGCTGTACCTGGGCTTGGTGTTTTTGTTCATGGTGATGTATGCCCCAGGAGGCATTGCCAGTCTGATCATGATGAATCTGCGAGTGGCGGCCTTTGGCAAATTGCGTCGTCTGTGGGTGGCCTATGTGGGTCTGGGTGTCACGGCAGGTTTGACACTGCTCGGAGCAGGCGCCTTGATTGAAATGATCTACCACCTGCAACTCAACGCGGCCTTGGGGCCGACACTTAAATTCGCTGGTGTGTCACTCAACGCCATGCATATCGAAAGCTGGTTTGGCTCGGCATTTGTGCTGGTCACCGGTCTGGGTTTGTTTGAATTGGCGCGACGACAATACCTGCGCGACTGGAACCTCATTCAGTCGGACATTGAAGTCGAGATCAAACGTCGGGAGGCCTTATGACCACCGCTGAAAGATCTGAATTCGCTTTGGAAATCACCGGCTTGCGCAAGCAGTTTGGCAAGACGGAAATCATTCGTGGCATCGACCTTCAGGTCAAGTCGGGTGAGCGCGTGGCTGTGATCGGGCCCAACGGCGCCGGCAAATCCACCTTGTTCAATCTGATCAGCGGTCGCTTCGCCCCCAGCAGCGGCGAAATCCGTCTGAATGGCAAGCGCATAGACGGACAAACCCCGTACCAAATCAATCGGCAGGGTTTGTCGCGCAGCTTCCAGATCACCAACATCTTTCCCAAACTCAGCGTCTTTGAGAACCTGCGCTGTGCGGTGCTCTGGAGTCTGGGTTACCGATATGCCTTCTGGAAATTTTTGGCCGATCTGGACGATGCCAACGATATGACTGAAAGCCTGCTTGAGCGCATTCGACTGGATAAGCGTCGTGATGTGCTGGCTGTCAATTTGACCTATGCCGAGCAACGCGCCCTCGAAATTGGCATCACCATTGCTGGCGGGGCGCCGGTGATTTTGCTGGACGAACCCACCGCTGGCATGAGCCGCAGCGAGACCTCCCGATTCGTCGATCTCATCCGCGAGGTGACGGAAGGCAAAACCCTGCTCACGGTCGAGCACGACATGGGCGTGGTGTTTGGTCTGGCCGATCGCATCGCTGTGGTGGTATACGGCGAGGTGATCGCTTTTGACACGCCCGACGCGGTGCGTTCCAACCCCCGGGTTCAAGAGGCTTACCTCGGCACCCCCGGCAGTGATGGGGCAGGGCACTGACATGTTGCAACTCGACAACCTTCATGCGTTTTACGGCAAGAGCCACGTGTTGCATGGCGTCAGCCTGGAAGTCCGATCGGGAGAAATCGTGGCCTTGTTGGGTCGCAATGGATCGGGGCGATCGACGACGGCAAAAGCCATCATGGGCCTGGTCGATGGTGTGGGCACGCTGAACTGGCACGGCGAGTCCTTGCTGGGTCTCAAAGCCTATGAAATTGCCCAACTCGGGATTGGGTATGTTCCTGAAAGCCGTGACATCTTTCCACGACTGACCGTGCATCAAAACCTGATCCTCGGACAAAAGCGGGCCGCACGGGCCGCGCCCCAAGCGCCGGTATGGGATTTTGAAGACATGTATCAGATGTTCCCGCGACTGCGTGAGCGACAGCACACCGAGGCCGGCGTGCTGTCAGGGGGCGAGCAACAGATGCTGACCTTGTGTCGCACACTGATGGGGCAACCCGAGTTGATCATCATCGATGAGCCGACCGAAGGCCTGGCCCCGAAAATCGTCGAACAAGTTGGGGAATTTTTGCGTCGTCTGAAAGACCGGGGTATGTCGGTTTTGTTGATCGAACAGAAGCTGACGATTGCAATGCAAATCTCGGACCGGGCCTTGGTGATGGGGCACGGCCGCATTGTGTTTGAAGGCACCCCGCAAGGCTTGCGCGACGACCCCAGTGCGCGCCGCGAGTGGCTCGAGGTCTAAGGTCTGATCACCCCGATTCCTGGGTGACAAATGCTGTCGATGCAGCGGCTAGGCAACCGGGGAATCCGACTACAATGAAATCGAACGACCGTTCTTTTTTAGCCGTTTATCTCTCAAGGACTCCGCATGAGTGCTGACTACCAATTGCAGGGTGATGTTGCCGTCATCAGCTTGAACAATCCGCCGGTGAACGGGCTGGGGCTGTCGACCCGGCTTGGCATCGTTCATCGACTGCAACAGGCCATTGACGACGCGCAGGTCAAAGCCGTGGTGCTGACCGGGCAGGGCAAGGCTTTTTCGGGTGGGGCCGATATCAAAGAATTCGGCACCCCCAAAGCCACGCAAGACCCCAATTTGCTGAGCGTCATCCAAGCCATTGAAAACAGTCCGAAGCCCGTGGTGGCGGCGGTTCATACCGTGGCCATGGGCGGTGGATTGGAGTTGGCACTGGGTTGCCATTACCGCATGGCGGCTCCTGGGGCCAGCATCGCTTTGCCAGAAGTCAAGATTGGTCTGATTCCCGGTGCCGGCGGAACCCAGCGTTTGCCGCGCGTGCTCGGGGTTGAACCGGCGCTGAACATGATGGTGAGCGGAGAGCCCATCAAGAGTGAAATGCTGGCCAGTCTGCCGGGCCAAAAACTGTTCGACAAAATGGCGGCCTCTGCCGACAGCTTGCTGGAAGAAGCGGTTGCGTTTGCCCGCTCGGTGGCCGATGCGCGTCCTCTGCCTCGCATCCGCGACTTGCCTTGCAAACATCCACAAGGCGATGCTTATTTTCAGTTTGCCCGCAACATGGTCAAAGGGATGTCCAAGAATTTTCCGGCGCCTGGCAAATGTGTGGATGCGGTGGAAGCCGGCACCAAGATGTCTTTCGACAAGGGCTTGGCCAATGAGCGTGAGCTGTTTCTCGGTTTGTTGTTGACGCCTGAATGTCGCGCATTGCGTCACTTGTTCGTGTCTCAGCGTGCTGCCTCCAAAATTGCCGATGTTCCGGATGACACCCCCCAACGCAAGATTGCCCGCGTGGCTGTGATTGGCGCGGGCACCATGGGGGGGGGCATTTCCATGAACTTCCTCAATGCGGGTATTCCGGTGCGCATTCTTGAGATGAAGCAAGAAGCCCTGGACCGTGGCATCGCCACCATTCGCAAGAACTATGAAGCCCAGGTCAAGAAAGGCAAGTTGCCGCAAGACAAGTACGAGCAGCGCATGGCCCTGTTGAGCACCACTTTGCAGTACACCGATCTGCGCGATGCCGACTTGGTGATCGAAGCGGTGTTTGAAGAAATGGGCGTCAAGGAAGCTGTTTTCAAACAATTGGATCAGACCATGAAGCCGGGCGCGATCCTGGCCTCCAACACTTCCACACTGGATGTCAACCGCATCGCGTCTTTCACCCAGCGTCCGCAAGACGTGATTGGCATGCATTTCTTCAGTCCTGCCAACGTCATGAAGTTGCTGGAAGTGGTGCGAGGTGAAAAAACCGCCAAGGACGTGCTGGCCACGGTCATGGCGCTGTCCAAGAAAATCAAGAAAACCGCCGTGGTCTCTGGGGTGTGCGATGGCTTTATTGGCAACCGCATGATCGAGCAGTACAGCCGGCAAGCGGGTTTCTTGTTGGAAGAGGGCTGCACGCCGCAACAGGTGGACAAGGCCATCGAGTCATTCGGCTTTGCCATGGGGCCGTTCCGCATGGGAGATCTGGCGGGCAACGACATTGGCTGGGCCATCCGCAAGCGCCGCTATGTGGAAAAGCCGAACCTCAAATACAGCAAGACCGCTGACCTGCTGTGCGAGATGGGCCGATATGGCCAAAAAACCGGTGCTGGCTGGTACGACTACCAAGCCGGTAAGCGCGATGCCATTCCTTCCGCCGTGGTGGAGGAGATGGTGGTCAAACACCGCGCCAGCCTGGGCATCACCGCGCGAAAAATCAGCAACGACGAGATCGTGCAGCGGCTGGTGTTCTCGCTGGTCAACGAGGCCGCCCACATCCTGGAGGAGGGCATCGCCTCCAAGGCCAGCGATGTCGACATGGTCTACATCACCGGGTACGGGTTCCCGATGCACCGGGGCGGCCCCATGCTCTATGCCGATCAGTTCGGCCTCTTCAATGTGGTGCAAGCCATGAACCGATTTGCCCAGAACCCGCTGGACGATGCCGAGTTCTGGAAACCTGCGCCCTTGTTGGCACGCCTGGCCGCCGAAGGCAAGACCTTCAACAACGTTCTTTGACCGCCTACCCCAAGGAAGCATCATGACTCAAGCTGTCATCGTCTCCACTGCCCGCACCCCCTTGGCCAAAAGCTGGCGCGGTTCTTTCAACATGACACACGGCGCCACGCTGGGTGGACATGCGGTCAAGCACGCCATTGCCCGGGCCGGCATTGAGGCCGCCGAGGTGGAAGATGTGTTGATGGGGTGTGCCAACCCCGAAGGCGCCACAGGTGCCAACATCGCCCGCCAGATTGCCTTGATGGCCGACTGTCCCATCACCGTGTCCGGAATGACGATCAACCGTTTTTGTTCGTCCGGTCTGCAAACCATTGCCCTGGCGGCTCAGCGCATCATTGCAGGCGAGGGTGACGTTTATGTGGCGGGTGGCGTCGAAAGCATTTCCTGTGTGCAACAGGAAATGAACCACCACATGTTGATGGACCCTGCACTGGTCAAGAAAAAACCCGAGATTTACTGGAACATGTTGCAAACCGCCGAGCAGGTGGCCAAACGATACAACATCGGTCGCGATGCGATGGATGCGTACGGCGCTGCCAGTCAACAAAAAGCGTGTGCGGCGCAGGCAGCGGGCAAGTTTGACGACGAGATCGCGCCGATCACCGTGACAGCAGGCGTCATTGACAAAGTGATGGGCATGGTCACCAAGCAAGTGACGGTCAGTCGCGACGAAGGCACCCGGGAGGGAACCACCCAGGAGGGCATCAGCGGCATCAAGCCGGCCATGCCTGGGGGCGTGATTGCCGCCGGCAATGCCAGTCAATTCTCTGATGGCGCCGGCGCTTGTGTGGTCATGAACGAAACCCTGGCTTCGCAACGCGGCCTGAAACCCCTGGGCCGCTTTCTGGGCTTTGCCGTGGCGGGTTGCGAGCCCGATGAAATGGGCATCGGCCCGGTGTTTGCCATCCCGAAGGTGCTCAAGCGATTGGGTTTGAGCATGCAAGACATTGACCTGTGGGAGCTCAACGAAGCTTTCGCGGTTCAAGTCATGTACTGCCGCGACAAACTGGGCATTCCTCACGACCGTCTGAATGTGAACGGGGGCGCCATTGCCTTGGGCCATCCCTACGGAGTGAGTGGGCAGCGTTTGACGGGGCATGCCCTGATCGAAGGCAAGCGACGCGGGGCCAAGCGGGTGTGCGTCACCATGTGTATTGGCGGTGGCATGGGTGCTGCTGGCGTCTTCGAAGTTCTGTGAGATTCATGCGCTGCGACCCAGCGGCGCGTGGAGTGGCGAGATGACCCTGCGCAGCACCGTTGATTTTTTGTTGTACGACTGGCTGCAGGTTCAACACCTGACACAGCGAGATCGTTTCGCCGATCATCAACGTGAAACCTTTGATGCCGTGCTCGACACCTGCGAGCGCATCGCGCGTGACAAATACGCGCCACACAACCGCACGGTGGACACGCAAGAGCCTGAGTTCGACGGTGAAAAAGTCATCTTGCCTCTGGCCACGCAGGAGGCCCTGGCGGCTTATGTGGCCTCCGGCATGTTGAGTGCGGGTCAGGACTATGAAATGGGGGGCATGCAATTGCCCTTTGTGGTGGAGTCAGCGGCCAACGCTTTTTTTGCCCATGCTTCGGTCAGCATTGGCGTCAGCATGCTGACGGTCGGCAATGCCAATCTGCTGATGGCCCATGGCACCCCAACGCAGAAAGAGGTCTTTGCCCGACAGGAGTTTTCCGGACGCTGGGCGGGCACCATGTGTTTGAGCGAACCGCAAGCGGGTTCCTCCTTGAGTGACATCGCCACCCGGGCCATGCCCGACGGTGCAGACTTCGAGCAAGACGCGTTGGGTCCACGCTATCGGCTTCGTGGCAGCAAAATGTGGATTTCCACCGGCGACCATGAGCTGACCGAGAACATTGTTCACCTGGTGTTGGCCAAAATTCCCGGGCCCGATGGCAAGACATTGCCTGGCACACGCGGCATTTCCCTCTTCATCGTCCCCAAGTGGGCGGTGGATGCACAGGGGCGTCTCACTGGAGAGCGCAACGACGTGGCCTTGGCCGGACTGAACCACAAATGCGGTTGGCGGGGAACGGTCAACACCTTGCTCAACTTTGGCGAGGGCCGATACCCTTTGCGCGCCCCCGGTTTGGATGGCCGCGGCGCGGGCGCGATAGGCTACCGAGTTGGGGCCGAAGGTGACGGCTTGCGTTGCATGTTTCACATGATGAACGAAGCCCGCATCGGGGTCGGTCTGGCCGCCACGATGCTGGGGCTGGCAGGGTACGACGCCTCACTGAGCTACGCCCGTCAGCGCCCCCAAGGCAGGCTGCCTGGCGCGTTGGGCAAGGATGCATCACAACCCCAGGTGCGCATCATCGAGCATGCCGATATCAAGCGCATGTTGTTGACGCAAAAGGCTTACGGTGAAGGGGCATTGGCATTGGCCCTGTATGGCGCCAGGCTGGTGGACGAGCAGCACACGGGCAGCGCTGAACAAGCCGATGAGGCCCGTTTGTTGTTGGAGGTGTTGACCCCCATCATCAAAAGCTGGCCCAGCGAATGGTGCCTTGAAGCCAATAGCCTGGCGATTCAAGTCCACGGCGGCTACGGCTACACACGGGACTTTCCGGTCGAGCAGTATTGGCGCGACAACCGCCTGAACATGATTCACGAGGGGACACACGGCATCCAGGCCCAGGACCTGCTGGGTCGCAAGGTGTTGATGGACCAGGGTCGCGGCCTGGAGTTGCTGGCCGGGCGCATTCGCGCCACCGCCCAATGCGCCCGCGAAGCAGGCGATCAGCGTTTCACCGCCTGGTCCTTGCAACTCGATCAAGCCCTTGATCAACTGTTGCGTGTCACGCGCCAAACCTGGGCCAATGCAAAACCCCTGGAGGTGCTGGCCAACGCGGTGCCCTACATGCAAGCCTTTGGCCATGTGGTGCTGTCTTGGATATGGTTGGAGGTGGCGCTGGCCAGTGCAAGCCCAACACCAGCCGATGTGGGTCGACGACAAGCCTGCCAGTTCTTTTTCCATTACGAGTTGCCCAAGATCGACGCCTGGCTGGCCGTGGTGGCGCGCCGCGACATGACCTGTGCCGACATGCCTGAAGACGCCTTTTGATGGGCTGACTTTTTATTTTTTCGCAAGGATTTATTCATGACCCGTACCGTGACACAACTGCTGAACCTGCAGGGCAAGACCGCCCTGGTCACTGGCGGATCCCGAGGCCTGGGGCTTCAATTGGCTCATGCCTTGGGTGAAGCTGGGGCCCGTGTCCTGATCACGTCTCGCAAAGCCTCTGACCTGGAGCAGGCCACGGCTGAACTCCAGAGCGCTGGCATCGACGCCGACTGGATCGCTGCCGACTGCGGTCAAGCCGAAGACATTGCTCGATTAGGCAAGGAGAGCATTCAGCGCTTGGGCGAGGTGGACATCCTGGTCAACAATGCCGGCGCCGCCTGGGGGGCGCCCGCCGAGGACCATCCCCTGGAGGCCTGGGACAAGGTCATGAACCTCAACATCCGGGGCTATTTCTTGCTCTCTCAATACATTGGCAAGCACTCCATGATTGCCCGCCGTCGGGGCAGCATCATCAATCTCGCATCCATCGCCGGTTTGGGGGGCAATCCGAAAGGCATGAATACGATTGCCTACAACACCTCCAAAGGTGCGGTGGTCAACTTCACCCGGTCCCTTGCCACCGAATGGGGCGCTTACGGCATACGCGTCAATGCCCTGTGTCCCGGCTTCTTCCCCAGCAAGATGACCGCAGGCACCCTCAAGGCGATGGGAGAGGACAAACTGGCTTCACACGCCCCGCTGGGGCGTTTGGGGGATGATGAAGATCTCAAGGGGGCCTGCTTGCTGTTTGCGTCGGACGCCGGTAAACACATCACGGGTCAATGGCTGGCCGTGGATGGTGGCGTCAGCGTGATCACCGGAGGTTGAATCTTGAGCGACTCCATGACACCTGTGAAACGCTCGACCCGTGAATCTTTTGGCGTCGAGATTCCGTTCGTCCGATTGTTGGGGTTCGAGTTGCAGTTTTTTGAAGGGGGTATGTCAGAGCTGACATACACGCCCAGCACCGAGCACATGAACTCCTTTCAGGTGGCCCACGGTGGTGCCGTCATGACGCTGCTGGACGTGACCATGGCCACGGCGGCGCGCAGCGTGGATAAGGGCCAAGGCATCGTGACCATCGAGATGAAAACCAGCTTCATGCAACCCGCCACCGGAGCCTTGTTGGCCCGAGGGAAACTGATGCATCGCACCCGCAGCACCGCCTTTGCAGAGGCTCACTTGTACGATGCGCAAGGACAGCTGTGTGCGCACTCGACCGGCACGTTCCGTTACGTCCCGAAACGACCAGGCAGCGAAGGTCCCGACCATTCCATCAACCCCGCACAGATCGCCACCGATTGAGGAATTTCACATGACACAGAATCGTTCATTCGTCCTGGATAGCCGCCCTCAGGGTGAGGCCGCGGCCCATCATTTCAAACTGATCACTCAAGAACTGCCAGCCTTGCAGACGGGGCAGGTGTTGATCCAGCATCACTACCTCAGCCTGGACCCCTACATGCGTGGACGCATGAACGACTCCAAAAGTTATGCCGCTCCGCAAGCCCTGGGTGAGGTCATGATCGGTGGTACCGTGGGCGAGGTGATTGATAGCCGTCACGACAAATTCAAGGTGGGAGACAAAGTGGTCGGCATGGGCGGGTGGCAGCTGTACAGTGTGATCCATGGCGATGTGTCGGGCCTCTGGCGCAAAGTGGACACCACGCACGTCCCGCTCAGCCACTACCTGGGTGCGGTCGGCATGCCGGGAGTCACGGCTTTTTATGGGCTGGTGAATATTATTGCTCCCAAGGCAGGAGAAACGTTGACCGTCAGTGCGGCCAGTGGCGCCGTCGGCAGCGCTTTTGGAGCCCTGGCCAAAGCACGCGGTTGCCGGGTGGTTGGCATCGCGGGGGGCAAGGACAAGTGCGACTATGTGGTCAACGAGTTGGGCTTCGATGCCTGCGTTGATTACAAGCAACATGCCGATGCGCTCTCACTTTCTCGGGCCTTGCAAGCGGTTTGTCCGCAAGGGATTGATGGTCATTTTGAAAACGTGGGCGGCAAGGTGCTCGACGCGGTGATGCTGCGCACCAATGCCTTTGCCCGCATCGCCGTCTGCGGCATGATTGCCGGCTATGACGGTGCCCCATTGCCCATGGCGTACCCAGCCCTGATTCTCCTGAACCGCATGAAGGTGGAGGGATTTATCGTCAGTGAACACATGGAGGTGTGGCCACAGGCCCTGCAAGAACTGAGGCAGTTGGTGGGCAGTGGTCGTTTCCGTCCGCGTGAGACGATCGCTCAAGGGCTGGAGTTAGCACCAGAGGCTTTCTTGGGCTTGCTCAAGGGCAAGAATTTTGGCAAGCAGCTGGTCAAGCTGATCTGAGGGGCGTGACACATGATCACTGATTTTGCTGGCAAGACCGCTGTGCTGACCGGGGCGGGTTCCGGGTTTGGGCTGGAGTGCGCCCGGATCGCTGCCGCGCGTGGCATGCGGCTGGTATTGCTGGATGTGCAGCAAGATGCGCTGGACCGCGCCGTCGCCGAGTTGCAACCGCAAGTCACGCATTGCATGGCCCGTCGCGTGGATGTTTCCCAAGCGGACGCCATGGAGCAAGTGGCCCATGAGGTTCGTGAACAGTTTGGTGCCCCCCATTTTGTGTTCAACAACGCAGGAGTGGCTGCGGGTGGTTTGGTGTGGGAGAACTCCCTGGACGACTGGAAGTGGGTGTTGGGGGTCAATCTCTGGGGTGTGATTCATGGCGTCCGTTGCTTCACGCCCATGATGTTGGAGGCTGCCCGGCATGCCCCTTCCTGGCAAGGTCATATCGTCAACACCGCGAGCATGGCTGGCTTGCTGACCCCTCCCAACATGGGCATCTACAACGTGAGCAAGCATGCGGTGGTCTCACTCACGGAAACGCTCTACCAGGATTTACGTTTGGTCACACAGCAAATCAGTGCCAGTGTGCTGTGTCCGTACTTTGTGCCCACCGGTATCAGCCAAAGCCACCGAAATCGACCGGCCAACTTGCCGGCGGAACAACCCACCCAAAGCCAGTTGATTGGACAGGCGATGAGCGAAAAAGCCGTGGGCAGCGGCAAGATCAGCGCTGCCGACGTTGCTCTGAAGATTTTCGACGCCATCGTCCACGACCAGTTCTACATCTACAGCCACCCCAAGGCCCTGGGCAACGTGCAGCATCGCATGGAGGCTATTGTGATGGGACACAATCCCCCCGATCCGTTCGCCGAGCGACCAGACATCGGAGAGAACCTGCGGAAAGCCCTGCGCTCGATCTGAGAAAATCATCCTTTCACCCGGAAAGCGACAGTCTCTCCGGGATCAACACGACCATCGCTCAACGATGGCTTTTTTGTTTTCAGGGACCATGCAATCCATTCTTGACCAACTCGGCACCGAACTGAAGGTGCGCGTTGACCAGGTGCGCGCTGCTGTCGAATTGCTCGACGGCGGTGCCACCGTTCCCTTCATCGCTCGTTACCGCAAGGAAGCCACTGGCGGCCTTGATGACATCCAGCTGCGTGAACTCGAGGTGCGCTTGTCCTACCTGCGCGAGCTTGAAGCCCGTCGGGACACCATCCTGAAAAGCATTCAGGAGCAGGGCAAGCTGACGCCCGAATTGCAGGCCGCTTTGCTGGCTGCGACCACCAAGCAGGAATTGGAAGATCTGTACTTGCCGTACAAGCCCAAGCGCAGGACCAAGGGGCAAATCGCACGCGAGGCCGGTCTGGAACCTCTGGCCGATCTGTTGCTTTCCGATCCCACCCGCAACCCCAGCGTCGAGGCCCAGGCTTTCGTCAGTCCCGCTGGCACGGTGGAGGGAGCCGATTTTTCAACCGTCATGGCGGTGTTGGATGGTGTCCGAGATATTCTGTCCGAGCGTTGGGCTGAAGACCCCGCGCTGGTTCAATCGCTTCGCGAGTGGTTGTGGGACACCGGTTTGTTGCGCAGTCGCCTGGCCACTGGCAAAGACGAACAGCAGGCCGAGGTGGCCAAGTTTCGCGATTACTTTGATTACGAGGAACCCATTCATCGCGTGCCGTCGCACCGTGCTTTGGCGGTGTTTCGTGGGCGTTCGCTGGATATTTTGGAGGCGCGTCTGGTGCAGGCCGAGGAGCCCGAGGCAGGGCAGCCCAGCATGGCCGAAGGGCGCATTGCCATTCAATTGGGTTGGAGCCATCAAGGTCGAGCCGCGGATGATTTGCTGCGCAAGTGTGTGGGTTGGACCTGGCGGGTCAAGTTGAGCCTCTCCATCGAGCGTGATCTGCTGGGGCGATTGCGCGAGGGGGCTGAACAAGTGGCAATCAAAGTCTTTGCCGACAACCTGCGTGATTTGCTGCTGGCCGCCCCGGCCGGTCCGCGGGTGGTCATGGGTCTGGACCCAGGCATCCGCACCGGGGTCAAAGTGGCCGTGGTTGACGCCACCGGCAAACTCGTGGACACGGCCACCGTATTCCCCCATGAGCCTCGCCGTGACTGGGATGGCTCCATCCACACCCTGGGACGATTGTGTGCCCAGCACGGGGTCAATCTCATTGCCATCGGCAACGGCACGGCCAGTCGGGAAACCGATCGACTGGCGGCCGACTTGATTCAAAAACTCAAGGCCTTGCAACCCGACATCGAGATTCAGAAAGTGGTGGTGAGCGAGGCCGGTGCCTCGGTTTACAGCGCCTCTGAATACGCCAGCCAGGAGATGCCCGATGTCGACGTCAGTTTGCGTGGCGCCGCCAGCATTGCACGCCGTCTGCAAGACCCCTTGGCAGAACTGGTCAAAATCGATCCGAAGTCGATCGGTGTTGGGCAGTATCAGCACGATGTGAACCAAGGCGATCTGGCCAGAACTCTGGACGCGGTGGTCGAGGATTGTGTGAATGCGGTGGGGGTTGATGTCAACACCGCCAGCGTGCCCTTGCTCTCTCGGGTGTCGGGGCTGAGCCAGGCCACGGCGCGGTCCCTGGTACGTTGGCGGGAAAGCCAAGGCGCGTTTGCCAACCGCCGACAATTGCTGAAGGTGCCAGGTCTGGGAGCCAAGACCTTCGAGCAAAGCGCAGGGTTTTTGCGCATCCGTGGCGGTGACAACCCCTTGGACATGACGGGGGTTCATCCCGAAACCTACCCGGTGGTCGAGCGCATTTTATCGCACACCGCCCAACCGGTGCAGAACCTGATGGGCCGGGCGGACATGCTCCGCACCCTCAAACCTGAATTGTTTGCCAACGAAACCGTCGGCGTGATCACGGTACGTGATATCTTGAGCGAGCTGGAAAAACCCGGCCGAGACCCACGCCCCGATTTCAAAGTCGCACGCTTCAACGACGGCATTGAACATCTTCAAGATTTGAAAGAGGGCATGGTCCTTGAAGGCACGGTAAGCAACGTCGCTGCATTTGGGGCCTTTGTCGATCTCGGGGTGCATCAGGACGGTTTGATCCACGTCAGTCAGCTGAGCCACCGTTTTGTCAACGATGCCCGCGAGGTGGTGAAGACCGGTGAAGTGGTCAAAGTGCGCGTGCTAGAGGTGGATTTGGCCAGGCAACGCATCAGCCTGACCATGAAGCTCGATGCCGAGCCTGCCCGAGGTGGCGATCGAGCGTCTCGCGGCGCTGGCAATCGATTCGAACATGCTGCCCGAGACCAACGGGTGCGTGGAGGCGGCAATGCCTACGCGCAGCCTCGTGGTTCTCAATCTTCGCAAGCAGCGCCAGACCCGTCGGCATCTTCCGCCATGGCGTCGGCCTTCGCCCGATTGCAGGGCCTCAAGTCGAAAAACTGAGTCGCCTGACATGAAAGCCCTGTGTCTGTATGCCGGCGCCGAAGCTCGACGTCATCTTGCGCAGAACGGACTCTCGCCCTCAGACATCCGGGTGGTTCCTGGGGCGGCCGGCGGGCCCAAGGGATTGATCCTGGGGCCTCTCGATCGATTTTTGTTTGGCGAGTGGTTGCCCCACAGCGAACAAGACATCCATCTGGTGGGGGCGTCGATCGGTGCCTGGCGCATGGCCACGGCATGTCTTGAAGATCCAGTAAAGGCATTGGCGCGCCTGGAGCACGACTATATTCACCAGGATTTTCAGCCGCCACCCGGGCAAAAACGCCCCACTGCCCAGCAGGTCAGCCAGGCCTTTGCAGGCAGTTTGCAGTCCTTTTATGGAGGTCGAGTGAATGAGCTCTTGCGCCATCCACGATACCGTTTGCATGTCGTCACCACCCGGGGACGCGGCTTGTTGAAGCGTGAAGGGCGATGGTCAACCCCAGCGGGCTATGCAGGCGCCTTTCTCTTCAACCTGGTGCAGCGCCGAGCCATGGGGGCCTGGCTGCAACGGGTGGTCTTTTCCTCCGAGCAGGGCAATGCGCCCGCCACCTTGCCATTCGACACCCGTGATTACGCCAGCCAGCAGGTGGCCTTGAATGCCACCAACTTCATGCAGGCGCTGCAAGCGAGCTGCTCGATTCCTTTTGTTTTGCAAGCGGTGCACGACATCCCTGGCGCGCCTGCCGGGGCATATTGGGATGGCGGCATTTCTGACTACCACCTGCATTTGGACTACCGACCATGTCATGGTTTGGTCTTGTATCCGCATTTTCAGCGCCAGGTGGTGCCGGGTTGGTTGGACAAGTCTTTGCGCTGGAGGCATGGAGCCTCTCCATTTTTGGACCGTGTGTTGTTACTGGCACCGCATCCCGATTGGATTGCGAAGCTGCCGGGCGGCAAGTTGCCCGATCGAACCGATTTCGTGCGCCATGCGCAGAACTTTTCTGAACGTGTTCGAGTCTGGTAGACCGCGGCATCAGCGGCGCAGCAACTGGCAGACGAATTTGCGCAATGGCTGGAGCGGCCTGATCTGTCTCGGGTAATGCCTCTGTAAGCAGGCAAGTCAAAGGTCTCGCACCATGGTGATGTGCGGAATATTCACTTCAAGAAACGGTTCGCCCTGGGGAAGAAAACCCATCTGGCGATAAAACCCTTCTGCGCTGCGTTGGGCATGCAGTTGAATCTGGCGGTCCCCGCGATCTCGGGCGACATCCATCAATCCCTGCAGAATTTGTTGCCCGAATCGGGTGCCTCGCAAGGGGCGAATCACGGCCATGCGGCCCACTTTGGCGACGCCATCGCGGGCGGGTAGCAAGCGACCGGTGGCGATGGGCAAACCCATGCGGTTGCGCAGCAGGGCATGGACCGCATGCGCGTCGTCTTCGTCCCATTCCAGGCTGGCATCAATGCCTTGCTCATGCACAAAAACCTCGGTTCGCACCTGGGCTGCGCCCTCTCGAAGGGTGGTCCAGTCACCCGTTTGCCAGTGGGTCACGGATTCTCCGGCTTCATACCCCAGCAGGATGTCCCTCAGCAAGGTTGGAACAGGACGCGAAGTCTGTGTGGCGGGATCGGCAAATACATACAACAATTCGCCCGTGATGAGCAGCCGATCACCGTCAAAGATCGCACCCACGAATTGCATGGACGAGTTGCCGATGCGCTGGCATTTCAGGGCCACCTCCAGGCGATCGTCGTAGCGCGCCGACCCGTGGTATTCAACGGTGGCCTTTTTGACGTACAGGTCGCCCTCGAGTTGATGCATGGCGGCTTCATAGGGCAGGGCGAGTGTTCTCCAGTAATCGGCCACGGCGGTGTCAAAGTACATCAGGTAATGCGCGTTGAACACAATCTTTTGCATGTCCACTTCGGCCCAGCGCACCCGCAGCGGATGAAAAAAACGAAACTCATGTCTTTGCATCACTCATTCTCCAGTCGGAAGGGTTCGGTTCAGGTGGGTGCGTCGGTCATGGCTTGGTGCAAGGCTTGCGCAGCGGTTTGAACCGCCTGCAAGGCCTCGGGAATTGCTCGACCCATCTGGATGAAGCCGTGCACCACGCCTCGGTAGATGTGCAAATCCACCGGGACCCTGCATCTTCGCAGTTGATCGGCATAGGTCAGTCCTTCGTCGATCAGCGGGTCACATTCTGCCAAGCCCATCCACACCGGTGCCAGGCCCTCGTGATCTGGGGCCAACACCGGGGAGAAACGCCAGTCGAGTCGATCTTCCGGGCGGTTCAGGTATTGGCCGTAAAAATAATCAATGGACTCTGCATCCAGCAGATAGCCATGGGCATAACGGGTGTGGGAGGGTAATCGTTGCTCGGGAACGCAACCGGGGTAAAAAAGCATTTGCAGGCGCAGCGGCAGTTCGGCATCACGTGCCATGAGGGCGCAGAAAGCCGCCAAAGTGCCGCCCGCACTGTCTCCCCCCACCGCCAGGCGTGATGGGTCCAACCCCAGGGAAGAGGCCTGACGGTGCAGCCACTGCAAAGCATCCCAGGCGTCGTTGTGTGCCGTCGGGAAGGTGTGTTCTGGGGCCAGTCGATAGTCCAGCGCCACCACATGGCAGCCCGACCAAGCGGCCAGCCGCTGGCACAGTTGCCCATGGGTGTCGGGGCTGCCAATGGTGAATCCGCCCCCATGCAGATACATCAGTGTGGGTGCTCCGTGGACAGCGGAGCTCACTGGGTTCTCCAGGGGGACCCAGCATTTCAGGGGCAGGGCGTGGCCATCACGTGCGGTAGCTGTCCAGTGGTCCACGCGGGCCACGGCAGGGGCTGGTGGCTCCAGCACTTCAGCGCCCGAGGCATACTGCGCCCGCGCTTGCAAAGGAGGCAGGGTGTGAAACGCCGGACGCCCGGCTTTGGCAATGCGCTGCAGCACCTGCCGCATGGCCGGGGTCAACTCGTCGCGTTCAAAGGTCATCACGCAGCGGATAAGGCAAAGGGAGGTGGGTCAAAGGATGGCCCCGAGCATCTTGCAACGAGGAGCTGGACGCTTCCAGGGCATTCATTTGAATCGACGCAAACACCACATGCTGACCTTGCCAGGGGGCGGATTGGGCCACCGTGCCGGCAGGTTGGCTGAGATCGTTCGCGGTGAACAACTCAGCCCCGGGCGCCAGTGCCTGTGGGCTCCAAAACAACTGGCCGCGGCGTTTGATGGCACCTCTGAACTGGCTGCGTGCCACCACCTCTTGTCCGGGGTAGCAGCCCTTTTTGAAACTGACGCCATCGACCGATTCGTAGTTGATCATCTGCGGGACAAACGCCTCGGTCGTTTCGGCCTGGATGAGCACAACACCGCTCAGGACTTCCAAGGCCTTCCAGTCATCCAGTGCCATGAATGGAGGAGTGATGGGTATGTGGGTGGTGCCGGTCAGGTCGATCAGCCGCAGGGCACGGGCTTGCCCCAGGGCAGGGTAGAGTGTGATCAGGTCAGCGTCAGCGACCGACCGTTTTTGCCAGGGTCGCTGAAGATCTGCTTCAGTATCGGGCTTGGCCAGGGTGTGCAAAGCGTCGCCGACCCAGCCCTCCAATCGCCACTGATCAGAGGCGTCGCTGAGTTTGACCTTGGCTCTCAGCACGAACATGCTCAAGCGCTTGAGCGTGGCGGCCAGGACATCTCGCGAGCAGATCAGCAGGACCTCGTCATCGCTGCGTCTGATGCCGATGAAACTGGCCAACAGCCGCCCCTTGGGGTTGCAATACCCGCACAAACGCGCCTGGTCGGGGCGCAACAAGGCAAAGTCATGGGTCAGTTGGTTGTGCAAAAAAGACACCGCGTCGGTACCCACCGCGCGGATCACGCCCCAATGCGTCAGTTCACAGACCCCACCGGTCCAACCGGACGGCAGAGAAGGGGAGGAGGTGGGGATAGAGCTCATGCGTGGATTATCATCTCCCGTTGAATTCAAAGACGGGATCAGGGTTGTGCGAGGCTGGTTGAAAACGGTGTTGGGGCTGATGCTCGCAGGCCTGCTTGCCTGTGGGTGGTGGGTCTTTCGGCCATTGCCTCTGGCTGCCCCGACGATCGACCTGAGCATCGAGCCCGGCACGCCGGTCCGCTTGATGGCGGAACAAGTGGTCCAGTCTGGTGTGCCGGTGTCTCCTGCGTTGTTGTATTGGACCTTTCGACTGAGCGGCCAATCCCGACAGATCCGGGCGGGAAGTTACGAGTTGACCGCCGGTGTCAGCGCTTGGGGCTTGTTGCAAAAGCTGGTCAGGGGCGATGAGTCGCTGCAAGCCATCACCCTGGTGGAGGGCTGGACCTTCCGGCAATTCCGCGCAGCGCTGGACAAGGCCGAATTCCTTCGGCATGACACCCGCGATCTGAGCGATGACGAGGTCCTGAAACGACTGGAACTGGCCACGCCTCTGGCAGCGGCCGAGGGGCGCTTTTATCCGGACACCTACACCTACGGCAAAGGCAGTTCTGACCTGAAAATCTTGCAGCGCGCGCATCGGGCCATGGAACGTCAGCTGTCCAAAGTCTGGGCGCAGCGCGCTGACGGCCTCATGATTCAGCGGCCCGAAGAGGCGCTGATTCTGGCCAGCATCGTAGAAAAAGAAACGGGCCGTTCCGGCGACAGAGCCATGATTTCCAGCGTATTCCATAACCGGTTACGTCTGGGCATGCCCTTGCAAACCGACCCCACCGTGATTTACGGCATGGGGCAGTCCTTCGACGGTAATTTGCGTCGACGCGATTTGCAAACCGATCACCCCTGGAACACTTACACACGCCCTGGTCTGCCACCGACCCCCATTGCCATGCCGGGCAAAGGGGCGCTGGTGGCGGCTGTTCAGCCAGCCCGAAGCCGGGCCTTGTACTTTGTGGCGCGTGGAGACGGCAGCAGCGAATTCAGTGACACCCTTGAGCAGCACAACCACGCGGTCAACCGGTTCCAGCGCCAGCGGCCGTCAGCCGCTTTGCCACCCCGTGCACAATAGCGCCATGACCTCAAAGCCCCACGGTTTGTTCATCAGTTTCGAAGGCATTGATGGTGCCGGCAAGTCCACGCACATTGAAGGATTGGCGCAGGTCTTTCGAGATCAAGGCCGGGTCTTGACCTTGACGCGGGAGCCGGGTGGAACCCCTTTGGCCGAGTCGCTTCGACAACTCGTCCTGAACGAGCCCATGGACCCCTTGACCGAAGCTTTGCTGGTGTTTGCCGCCCGCCGAGACCATCTTCAGCAAGTGATCGAGCCCGCCTTGCAGCGGGGCGAGGTGGTCTTGTGCGACCGTTTTACAGACGCGACATTTGCTTATCAGGGGGGAGGCAGGGGGTTTGATCCTCAGGTCTTGTCTCAATTGGAGCGCTGGGTGCAAGGACAAGTCAACGGTGAGCTGCGGCAGCCAGATCTGACCGTGTGGTTCGAGCTCGACCCGGCCGTGGCCGCCGAGCGCTTGAGCCAGGCGCGCTTGCCCGACCGGTTCGAGTCTCAACCCGTTGAATTCTTCCGTCGGGTGCACCAGGGGTATTTGCAGCGATGCCTGGCTGCGCCGGATCGCTTTGTGCGAATCAATGCCGATCAAAGCCGTGACCAAGTCTGGCAGTCGGTATTGTCGTCACTGATGTCTCGTCAGGTGTTGTCATGAGCGTGGCCGACAGCCCTTTGTCCGAAGCGCCCATGCCCATCTGGCTGGAGCGCCAATTGCACCGCTTGTACTCGCAACAGGGTCACGCCTGGTTGTTGCAAGGGCCCAGCGGACTCGGCCAATACCGTCTGGCATTGGCGCTGGCCCAGGCCTGGTTGTGCCATTCCCCTTCGCCATCCCGCTCCGCCATTGCCTGTGGACAGTGCCCCAGTTGCCACGGCATTGCTGTTCGCACCCATGCCGACTTGCAAGTTTTGATGCCTGAGACCTGGATGCTGGACCTGGAGTGGCCCCTGGATGAGTCGTCGCAAAAAGAACTGGACGACAAAAAGCGCAAACCCAGTCGCGAGATTCGGGTCGATGCCGCCCGGGACCTCATCACGTTCACGCAGCGCACCGCCGCCGGTCCGTCGGGCAAAGTCGTCCTGATCTATCCAGCCGATCGCATGAACGGCATCACGGCCAACACGCTGCTCAAGACGCTGGAAGAGCCCGCCGGTGACACCCGTTTCATCCTGGCCACCGATGCCCAGCATTTGTTGCTTCCCACGATCCGCAGCCGCTGTCTGGGGCATACCCTGGCCTGGCCGCAAGCGGATGAGGCCCTGGCTTGGCTGTGCTCACAAGGATGGGCAGAACCAGAAGCTCGGTGCATGCTCAAGGCCGCCGGCGGTCGCCCTGATGATGCCTGGGCCCTGGGGCAATCGGGCTTCAATGCCATACGCTGGTCTTCCATTCCACGCGCCCTGAGTCTTGGGGACACAACACCGATCCAAGACTTGGTGGGCTCTCAGCTGGTTTCGGTACTGCAAAAAGTCTGTCATGACCAAATGGCGCATGTGCTGGGCGCCGCACCACGTTTTTTTAACCCGGAAGACCTGGTAGAAGGCGGCAATTTGGCCTCCTTGAGCCAATGGTTCCGTTCATTGCAGCACAGTGCGCGCTCCGCTGATCACCCGTTTCAAGCAGGCTTGATGCAAGATGCCCTGGTAGGGCAGGCCCGCAGTGCGCTCCGCTGAATCCTTCCCAACCGGTCTTCCTATGTTTGTCGACTCTCATTGCCACCTGAACTACCCACCTTTGAATGAGGACATCACGGGCTTGCGTCGTTCGATGGAGCTGGCCGGGGTTGATCGTGCCCTGGTGATCAGCACCACGTTGGAGACTTTTGAAGATGTGTTGCAGTTGGCCATCGATCATGACAATTTCTGGTGCACGGTAGGGGTTCATCCTGACGAGGAGGGCGTTCAAGAGCCCAGCATCCATGACTTGATCGACCGTGCCCTGCACCCCCGAGTGGTCGGCATTGGCGAAACAGGTCTGGATTACTACCGTTTGGGTGAGCGCAGCCTGGCCGACATGGAGTGGCAACGTGAACGTTTTCGGCGTCACATCCGGGCTGCGCGCCATTGCGGGTTGCCATTGGTGATTCACACGCGCAGCTCCGCAGACGATACCCTGCGCATTTTGCGGGAGGAGGGGGAAACTGGCGCCACCGGTTCGGTCGGCGGTGTTTTTCATTGCTTCACTGAAAGCCGGATGGTGGCCGAGCAAGCGGTTGACATGGGGTTTTATATCTCTTTGTCAGGAATCCTGACATTCAAAACCGCTCACGAACTGCGCGAAGTGGCCAAGTGGATCCCGCTGGATCGGCTCTTGATTGAAACGGACAGTCCTTACTTGGCCCCCGTGCCCTACCGTGGAAAAACCAATCAACCCGCCTATGTGGCAGAGGTTGGACGTGCTTTGGCAGAGATTCGAGGACAGCCCGTCGAGTTGATCGCTGAGACGACCAGTGAAAACTTCAGCCGACTTTTTCGTCGTACAAAAGGACTGACATGACCCTTTTTTACACTTCAAGTAAATTCTCATTCAAGTTGAGGATTTTCATTTATCTATATGTTTTATTTGGATTTTCTTTTACTTTAAGTGGTTCGTACGAAGACTTTTTTCAAGCACTGTTGCAGGACAATGACAAAGAAGTGGCTCAGTTGCTCAGGCGTGGTTTTGATCCCAATACCCCTAACCATGAGTTGCAACCCCCTCTGTTACTCGCCATCCGTGAAAAGTCCACAAAAGTCATCCCCCTACTGCTGAAGTCTCCTCAGCTTCGTATCAATGCCACCAATGCGCATGATGAAACAGCCCTGATGTTGGCAGCTTTGGACAATCAACTGGAGTTGGTCAAGCACATGGTCAAAATGGGCGCGGATGTGAATCGGCCCGGTTGGACCCCTTTGCACTATGCGGCCACTCACGGGCATGTTCAGGTCATTCGATACTTGTTGGAGGAGCATGCTTACATCGATGCCGCTTCCCCGAATGGCACGACACCGTTGATGATGGCGGCTCATTACGGCACACCGGCAGCCACCAAATTGCTGCTGGAGGAGGGGGCTGATCCGCTGCTCAAAAATGATCGCGGCATGACGGCGTTGGATTTTGCGAAGAGCAGTCCACATGTTGAATCGGTTCAGTATGTCCAGGCATTCATGCAGGCTGCAATGGCAAAAAAATAGATCATTCAAATAAGCATCAATAGCTCAAGTGAACTATTCATTGACTTAAAGTTGTTATTACAAATTTAGCCATCCCTTCATACGATGCAAAGCTGATTCGCCGGCGTAGCCCGGAGTGGTCAGTTTTTGCAGAGATGGATCATGGCGAATTTTCGATATCTGGCGATCGTTTGTTGCGGATTGCTTGTGTTTAGGCAGGCTCAAGCAGAAGTCATGTCAAGTCAAACACACCCAGAGAAAACCTTGCCTGGTTTTCAGGTGTTGATGCGTTCGGTGGTTAAAAACCATCCTTTGTTACAAGCCCGACGCTATTCACTGCAAGGATCACAGTCAGAAGTGCTGGCTGCACGTCTGCAGTTTTTACCCACCCCCAGTGTGTCGGTTGACAGTCTGGAAGGTCGGCAGGCCAATGTGTTTCGTTTGACACAGCCCTTGTATGACGGAGGAAAGCTTTCCAGCAATGTATCTCAGGCCAACCTAAAGGAAAGCATCGCCAGAATGTCAATCGAGGAAGGTGTGCTCGAACTGGCGTCTCGTCTGTCTAACTATTACCAAGCGTATGTCTTGCAGGCCGCCCGGATCCAGGCGTTGAATAGAGGCATCGAAGCGCTCGAGACATTGGACGCTTTGATCAGTCGTCGCGTGGATGTCGGTGTTTCGGCAGACATTGACAAAAATTTGTCCACAGTCCGATTGATTCAGGCGAAGACGGATTTGATGACTGCATGGTCACTGAAGCGATCGGCCCATGAGCAAATTGTCAAGTTAACCGGCTGGCAAGTAGAGGCATCAGCGCAAGAGTCATTGCACCACAAGTTACCGGAATTACCTGCCAACTCGCTCGAAGGGTTGCAACTCATTGCCACTCAGATGCATCCCACCGTGCAACAGCTAACGTTACAAAATCAACTGGTACAGGTGGAATTGGAGTCGCTGAAAGCCGAGTTGATTCCGGTTATTTCACTCAAAGCAGAACGGCAAACAGGTGATGTGATCCTGGGGACATTGAATGCTGGAAATCGGGTTTATGTGGGGGCGCAATACTCATTAGGGGCAGGTTTTTCGATCTTTCCAAGGATCCAAGCTGCACAAATCAAGGTTGAAACTCAAGGTCAGCAGCAATTGGCATATACCAAGGAGTTGGAAGAACGACTGGTGTCTGATTGGTATGAGTATCAATCCATCATCAGACGGCGCAAGGACTTGGAGTCAGTTCTGGACTCGGCAGTTCAATTAACTGAATCCACGAAACGTTTGTTTGTCGCCGGTAGACGCAGCTGGTTGGATTTGCAAAACTCACTGCGCGAACAAATGCAAGCTGATTTATCCCTCGCTGATGCGAAAACCAGCGTCGAAATGATGCATTTAAGACTTTTGCTGGGCTCGGGCCAGATGTTTTGGGCGGCTGAGCAGTGAAGTGACAGATGGCGTCTTTCTTTGAAAGACAGCAGACTCACCAACATTAACTAAACATAATAAACATCGTATTAATTGTGCGGAGGGCTGTGCGCAGCTGATGTGATTGATCTCAATGCCCATGCGGCCACAAAATCAACGCATCCCGTTCATCCACCAGCAAACTGATGCGAGCCCCCACGGGTAAACAAACCTTGGTCGGCACATGGCCAAATGGCAAATCGGTCAGGACGGGCGTTTTGACGTGTGTGCGTAACCAACTGACGACGCTCGACAAGTTGAAGCCCTTGTCATGCGGTGTCAGTTTGAAGCTGGTGAACTGACCCAAGACGATGGCTTGCTGGCGTGCCAACACACCGGCATGCAACAACTGGGTCAGCATTCGCTCAACACGGTACGGGTGTTCGGCAACATCTTCAAGGAACAAAACACCACGTTCAATAGACGGGAAATAAGGGGTGCCCAACAGTGACACAAGCACCGACAGATTGCCGCCCCATAACACCGCATCTCGCGCCCAAGTACCTGGCTTGCGGTTGGCGTAGGCTTTCTGGGTGGCGGTGGATACCCTCCACCCTGCACCCTCCCCTTGACCCAGCATCACATCATCGAAACAGGCCTGCGTGATCTCGTCGAGCGTTTCGGCGCCAAAATCTTCGCCCAGCGCCGGCCCTGCCCAGGTATGTGCCCCCGTTTTGGCCAGCAGGGCGGATTGAAATGCAGTGAAATCGCTCAAGCCCATGAAGCGTGTCCCGCGGTCAATGGCTTTGGCGATGCGCTTGTACGGCAGTGCAGGAAGAATACGCGTCAATCCGTAACCTCCGCGGGTGATGAGCGCCAGGTCTGCCTGACTGGCACAGGCGCGTTCAATGGCTTGCACCCGCTCCTCATCCGTTCCCGCAAAACGTTGATGGCTTCGCAGTGCGCCAGGGTCGACCTCGACCTCATGGCCTTGGTCCCGCAGGCGTTGCAAGCCTCGTTTAAAGGCAGCACGGTCGCGCACTGCGCCGGAGGGGGAATAGATGTAGATGGAGCTCATGTCAGTGATTATCGGTGCCCGTCACTTCGACCATTGCTCCAATGCCCAACGCGCAATCAATTCGCCCTGCTCCTGGACAAAGTGCCCCGCATCGGCCAGCAACAGGGGCTCTGGCAAGCCGCGTATATGTTGCGCCAACTCACGCATGACAGGTTCACCCAGCACCGGGTCTTGCAGGCCGATGGCCATCAGGCTTTGTCCCGTCCATGCCGATCGCCAAAACTGTTGAGCTGCACGGCTGATGTAAACACCTTCATCCTCCGGATGCTCTGGCACCCTCTTAGGAAAAGCTCGCAGTGCCGCCCGATGACCGGCATCGGGAAACGGTGCGTTGTAGGCGGCCAACTCCTGCGCCGACAGAGAGGGATGGCTACGTGCCATCAAACGGCCCACCTCAAAATTGGGTTTGCTTTCACACATCTCACGCCAAGCCAAGAAGCCTGGTGACAACGGCGACTGCGCCGTCCCCAACAGCGTATTCATGACCAGCAAGTGTTGATAGCGGCTGGGTGCATCCATGGGCAAGGTCAAGCCCAGCAGGCCGCCCCAGTCCTGCACCACCAGAGCGACGCGTTGCAAATCCAAGCGTTCGACCAACTCCAGCAACACCTGACGGTGCCAATCAAAGCGATGAAAATCCACCTTCTTGGGCTTGTCACTTTTTCCGAAACCAATGAGATCGGGTGCCACCACACGATGACCGGCTGCAAGCCAAACCGGCATCATCTTGCGGTACAAGTAACTCCAGGTCGGGTTACCGTGCAAACACAACCAGGTCATGGGTGCGTCTCGCGGCCCTTCATCCAGATAGTGCATGCGCAAGCCATTCAGCGAGGGCAAGTCGTTGAGGTAATGGGGTGACCAGGGGTATCCAGGCAAATCCTGAAAACAGTCGTCCGCGGGTCTCAGTGCATCTTCACGCAAGGGCATGCGCGTCAGTTGCTGCTCCGAGCGGCGGCGTGCGAAAAAATCTTGTAACAGTTGTGCGCACTCTTCCTGGCGGACACCTCCATGCACTTGTGTCTGGTGATTCAGCATGGAATGTTCGAAGAGGTTCAGCACCGATCCTGCCACCCCTGTTTTAGGGTCTGGTGCGCCAAAGACCACCCGGGCTATCCGGGCGTGCAACATGGCGCCCGCGCACATGGCGCAAGGTTCCAGCGTGACATACAAGGTGCTGCCATCCAGGCGGTAATTTCCCAACTGCCGAGCCGCATCACGCAAGGCCACGATTTCTGCATGGGCTGAAGGATCGCACTGTCGGATGGGGCCATTGCTGCCCTGCCCCACCACCTTTCCCTCACATACCAGGACGGCACCGACAGGCACTTCTCCGGCTTGTGCGGCGGCACGGGCCTGGGCCAAAGCCAGGCCCATGTAGTGGGCATCGTCGGGTGCGTTCATGGGGTTTCTGGTGGGGAAACCATGCCCAAGTCTTGCATCCAGGCGGCCAATGCCCGCTCCTGAGGCGTTCCCTGGTTGTAAGCCTTGAACATAGCGGCATGCGCCTCTGGACGGTGCTGGTTGAGTTTGACCGAACACCGCAGCCGGTCGATTTTCATTTCGAACGCCACGATGCCTTTGAGCATGCGGTCCGCGTACTCTTCAGGCAAGGATCGCCATTGAGGGGCATAGGCGGGTTCATGATCGCCAATCAGGCATTTGAGCAAGCGGTCTTTGTCGGTGTGTGGGTCCACCACCCGGGTGCTGACCTCGGCTTGCACCGCCAGATAACACCAAGTGGGCACCCGTTGAAGGTCGGGGTACACCTGGGGAGACATGTAGGCCTGCGGGCCCATGAAGGCCACGAGGGCTGGACGTTCTTGACGAAAATGCGCCGACTGCGGGTTGGCCAGTGCACAGTGCCCCAGCAAATAACCGTGCGGGGCTTGCTCTGTATTTGAATCCTCCCACAACGATTGAGCCTGCCAGTGCATGGGTATGGCGCTCATCAATGGCAAGCCCACCTCCGAAGAGGTCACCACCTGAGCCAACGGGTGCTCTCGCATCACCCGTTGAGCCACAGCAGGATCGGTGTTTTGAAATTGTCGAGGGAGGTACATGGCTTCACATCATGACGTGGATGACAGACCTCCCCATTGTAGGGCTGGGGTTCAAGCAGCCGAGGCTTCAGGCTTTGTATTGCTCTTCAATGCGGGTCCACTCGTCCATGCCCACGATGCGCTTGTAATCATTGAAAGACACACCGGTTCCACTTAATTTCAGTTCGCCGCTTTGAATATCGCTCAAGGTCTCCTGAATGGTTTTGACATAGCGCATCAAGATGGAAGTGCCATAGATCACGATCCTGAACCCCAGTTGCTCCAGCTCAGCAGGCTTGAGAATAGGGGTGCGTCCCCCTTCCAGCATGTTGGCCAGCTGCGGCACTTGAAAGGTCCGGCCAATCAACGCCATTTCCTCCAGGCTCTGAGGCGCTTCAATGAACAGGCCATCTGCCCCTGCCCGCAAATAGCGCTCGGCACGACGAAGGGCTTCATCCATCCCATAGACCTCGCGCGCATCCGTGCGCGCAATGATGAAGGTGTCTGGGTTGGAGCGCTCGCTGGCAGCAGCGCGAATTTTGGCTTCCATGTCTTCGGCCGACACCAGCGATTTGCCCATGATGTGGCCGCAACGCTTGGGGCTGACTTGGTCTTCAAAGAACAGCGCCTGCGCTCCGATTTTTTCCAGTTGATGCACGGTGTACACCACGTTTTTGACGTCACCGTACCCATTGTCAGCGTCCACCAGCACCGGCAAGGGGGACACAGACAAAATATCCCGGTAGGCCTCGTGAAACTCGCGTCCGCCCAAGAGGCCGACGTCTGGCACCCCATACCGAACGCCGGCGACAGGAAATCCCCCCACGAAATAGGCTTTGAAGCCCGCTTGCCGGATCAACGTGGCCGTCAGTGCATCGTGTGCACCGGGCAACACCAAAGGCCGTTCGGTTTGAACCAATTGTCGAAAAGTACTCATTCGAATTTCACTCCTGCATCTCGAATCACTTGACCCCATTTGAGGTTGTCGTCTTTCATCACTTGCTCCAATTCTTGAGCTTTGCCAGAGGCAACGTCGGCGCCCAACGCCAACATCTTGGTTTGGGTGTCGGGTTGTTGCAAGGCCAGCCCCAATTCATGCGACAGTTTTTGCACCACATCGGCGGGCGTGCCGGACGGCGCCACGAATCCAAACCAGGTCAGGCCTTCAAAGCCCGGCAGCCCCGACTCTGCCACGGTGGGCAAGTCTGGCGCCAAGGGTGATCGCTTGAGGCTGGAGATGGCCAGGGCCTTGACCTTTCCAGCCTTGGCTTGCGGCAAGGTCCAGGTGATGGAATCGAACTGGTAGGCAATGCCTCCCCCCGCCAGGTCAGACAGGGCCTGCACGCCCGTTTTATAGGGCACGTGAACTGCCTGAATGCCCGCGGCTTTGTTGAAGGCCTCGGCCACCAGGTGCGTGATGGTGCCGTTGCCACTGGACGCAAAACTCAGCTTGCCGGGTGAGTTCTTGGCCAGTTGAATCAGCCCTTTGAGATCTTGCACGCCCAGGCTGTTGCTGACCACCAGCACGTTGGGTGCACGAGCCACCAAGCCCACGGGAACAAAGTCTTTTTTGGCGTCGTAGGGCAGCTTGGGGTTGGCGACCGGCAAGATGGCATGTGTGCTGGTGGTGGCCATCAACAAGGTGTAGCCGTCAGCACTGGCCTTGGCGACTTGCTCACTGGCGATGGCCCCACCCGCACCGGGCCGGTTTTCGATAACCACGGACTGCCCCATGGAATCGGACATTTTTTGACCGACCAAGCGGGCCATGACATCGGTCGAGCCCCCTGCCGCAAAGGGCACCACGATCTTGATCGGTCTTTGAGGAAAGTGCTGGGCCTGCGCAAGGCCTACCCAACACCAGGTGCTCATGATGACGCAAAGGCTGAGGCGACGAGTTGACATGTCCATCTCCAGAAAAACTGGTCGCGAGCTTAGCGCTGCTGGCGAGAATTGGGAAATGGTTTATTCTGATGATTGAGCCATTCATCCGATCGATGGCAAGCAATCATGAATTTACGCGATATTGATTTGAATTTGCTGGTGGTGCTGGAGGCCATCCTGGCCGAACAGGGCGTGTCCCAGGCCGCCCGTCGAATGCATTTGTCACAAAGTGCCCTGAGCCATGGCTTGGCGCGCTTGAGGCGACTTCTGGATGATCCTTTGCTGGTGCGTGTCGGTCGCCACATGGAGTTGACGCCTAAAGCTCAAGAATTGCGTCCTCAGGTGCGCAAGGTCTTGGCCCACATCGAGGCCTTGATGGGCTCTTCGCAGCCCTTCGACCCCGCACAGGTCGAGCGCGTCATTCACATCGGCGCTTCGGACTGGGTGGCTTCAAACTTGTTGGCGCAGTTGGCCAGTGTACTCAGCCGTGAGGCACCGGGTTTGAGACTGCACATCCATCACAGTGGTCGCGTGGATGCGCCCGATCAACTGCGGGCTGGCAAACTCGATCTGGCGTTGGGCATTTTTCCCTCGGCAACGGCCGACCTGACCATGACAACGCTGCGTGAGGATCCATACGTCTGCGCTCGACGGCGCTCCAAGACCACAGCGAGAGCACCCACCTTGGCGGAGTACCTGGCGTCGACGCATGTCAACGTCCTGGTGCAAGGCGATACCTTGGCGGGTGTGGATGCGGTGCTTGCCCGACAGGGCTTGAAAAGAGATATCCGTATCACCGTGGCACATTTCCAGGCAGCGTTGACCATCTGTGCGCAAACACCGCATTGGTTCACCGGACCGGAAAGCCTGATCAAGTCACAGGCCAAGGGCCTGAATTTGCAGGTAGTTGATCCACCCTTGACCTTACCGCCCCTGAACACCCAGATGGCCTGGTCAGCCAGAACAGAGGGGGATGTTTGTCTGGCCTGGTTGCGAGAACGGTTGAAAAGCTGGAGTCAGTGATGGGATGTCCCTGGCTGATGCCAGCCGGTCATTCCCACTCCATAGTTACCCAGTCAGCACACCCTGTATTTATGCGGTTCGCAGCCCGATAAAAAGTTGTGTGTAACTTTTGTGCAACTTTGCGAGAGGACAGAGGGTAATCCCCCCATTTTGCGAGGGAGCTAGAAGTAGAGACTTCAAGCGGCCATGGCCAACCGCTGTTTTGGTGTGAACCCGCCCAAGGCCATGTTTGGGCGCTCATGGTTGTAACCCCACATCCAGTTAGTTGCGAAGTTCTGAACCTCTTCTAAATCTTCCCAATAGTACTGCGACAGCCATTCATACCGCACAGTCCTATTGAACCGCTCAACATAGGCATTCTGCTGGGGCTTGCCCGGCTGAATAAATTCCAATCGAATCCCCCACTCTTGAGCCCAGGTCTGGACCGCCGCACTGATGTATTCGGGGCCATTATCACAACGTATCACCTGCGGCTTTCCTCGCCAACTGATGATCTGCTTCAGCGCCCGTATCACTCGCTCTGATGGCAAAGAGAAATCCACCTCAATACCCAACGCCTCTCGATTGAAGTCATCAATGACATTGAACAGTTTGAACGTCCTGCCGTCCTCCAATTGGTCATGCATGAAGTCCATGGACCAGACCTCATTCAAGGCCTCTGGCACCGTCAAAGCCTCGGGTTTCTCCCGTACCAAGCGTTTGCGAGGCTTGATCCGCAAATTGAGCTCCAGCTCCTTGTAAATGCGGTACACCCTCTTGTGATTCCATCCAAAACCCTTGACGTTGCGAAGGTACAGGTAACACAGACCGAATCCCCAGTTGCGATGGTTGTCCGTCAATCTCAGCAGCCAAGTGGCAATCTCATCGTTTTCTTCGTTCAGCTTGCGCTCATACCGATAGCACGATTCACTGATGCGAAATGCCACGCAGGCCACCCTGATGGACAATCCCCGTTCTTCGACCGCTTTGGTGGCCATCTCCCGTCTGCGAGATGGCCTCACCACTTTTTTTCAAGCGCCTCCGCCACGATCTCGGCCTTGAGCTTCTCCTCCAGGTACATCTTCTTGAGACGTCGGTTCTCTTCTTCAAGCTCCTTGAGCAGGGACATCATAGAAACGTCCATCCCGCCGTATTTGGCTCGCCACTTATAAAACGTGGCCGTGCTGATCCCCAGTTCACGGCACACATCCGGCACTCCAAGGCCCGCATCAACTCGTTTCAGCGCATCCATGATCTGGCTATCGCTGTATCTGGACTTCTTCATATAGAACCCTTTCCATTGGAAAAAATTCTACTTCTCGCTCATACGCTTTATCGGGACGATTACCACCCAATGCTCGCCATCCCAACATGCGTACAGCGTGATTTCTGCGAGTGGAAATTCGGTGTACGGAATTTCCTGCCTTGCGTGCTCGTGGCCGTTGCCATCTTCATAGAGCATCAGTGCCTTGGACTCTTTGACCTTGGTTTTGACGAGCACAAACCAATCTGCCGTACCGATTTCTGCAAGGTGACTGGTGATTGCATCCATCATCCAGTAGCAACGTGCTTGATCGGCTAGAAAATTTGTGCCGTCTGTAAGCAGGTAACGCTTGCCTATTCTGTAGTAGCGATCAGTGCCCGTGAATTCTGTGAGCGAAGCAAGATCAAAGAGTGACATGTTCTGCGTCCTTTCGTGTTGAACGCAGTTTGCTTTCTGACCGCTAGTGAGGACAACCTGAGTCCCGCCAATTTGAACGGACTTAAAGAATCATGTCCATTTCTTCCATTAGCAGAATCAGCTCTACACCAGTGATTTGCTCGAATAGCACTTCTTTTCCGTTGTCATCAAATCCAAATTTAAGACTGCGCCACTCAACAGGATCAGCATCGGGATTGGTTATATGAATGCGTCCGTTGTGAGCACAAGCATTTCGCATCGCTCGACCAAATAGCCATACCTTTGGCCATTTTCCATACTTAAGCCTTCCCCATTTCAACTCAACTGCTTCTATTTGGGATTCGTAATATGAAACGAATGCATCACCAACAAGCCTAGCCATAATTTTTTGACTTTTAGACATTTTGAGAGGGTGATCGGGCGGGTTGGCATTTATGGGACGTTTGATCGCCTTCAAAAAACGTGGAGGCTTGCTCGATGCACTCAGAAATCTATCAAACAATGGACGTGGGAAAAAATGTATTTCCAGCCCACTTGCACTAAGTTTGCCTTCAATGACAATCGTGTCGTTTAGGCTTAACGGGTTGGAGGTTCCGTTTTTGTGTAATTCAAAGCCTTTGCCCACAGATGCAAAACAAATCACCAACCTCACAAGCTCCTCAAAAAAGCGGTGTTCCTTGAAGTTGTACTCAACTACTGAGTCAATAGATGATGTTTGAATTTCCACGGCTACTTCAGCTTTGGTACCAACACGCCATCAACATAGTCGTAATCAGCAAGTGCGTTGCTGATCATCTTTGCTTCTGTGGTGTGGTAGTAGGTTTTTTCGATCTGCGTGATGCTTGTACCGCACATCTCCGCAACTATTGCTGGTGGCAAATGGCTATTGACACGCTGAGTGATGAAGTAATGCCGAAAGCTGTATGGCACTAAATCACGCTTATCCAAGTTGGCAATCTTGGCAGCTTCCATTAATCGATCAAAGTGATAGCCGATAGCTCGTGGTGTGATCGGCGTCTTGTCATTGGTAGTGAACATCAGTCGCTCGCCTAGCAATGCCCGTAGTTCACTGTTTTTAATCTTTTCGCCCGATAGCTTTTTTCGCAATTGCATCAACCCTAAGTAATATCCATCGTCTTTTACGACAAGGACTCGGGTCTTGCGAACTTTGCTGGTTTCACCTCGAACAGTGATGCGAATCAAATCGAATTGCTTCCCACGCGACTCTCTAAACTCTTTGTCGTCAACATCGCACCATCGAAGCTGTAACTGTTCACCACGTCGTAACCCAGAGATTATTGAAAAGCCAAGGTAGTAACCGCATACGGTCTTGCTAACATTAGCGGGCACACTGAGGTCTTTTTCCGCTTCAGCGATGTACTCTGCGAGCGCCTTTTTGATCGCCACGATTTCGTGCTCTTGGAATGAACCGCGCCTGTTTTCGTCAGCACCTCGATCAATGCGCTTGAGCTTCTTGAAATCAAAGCCAGTGATGTAGGTCTCACCTCGCTTGTGGAGCCACTTCATCATCGCGTTAATGATGCTTTGCTCGTTCTCAATAGTGCTTTGACTGACTGGGATACTTTTTTTGGTCTTGGTTCGCTCGTAAAAATAATTCTCACAGTCAGTCCGCTCAAGCTCTTTGAGCTTGGTGTCTTTGCCAATGATGGTCAACCAATGATTGAGCTGAGTGCGAATGACCGAGAAACGCTCTTTGACGATGATGCCTGCGGCTATGTCCTTTTGCCGCTCTTCCAAATACATCTCAACGCCCATCTTGGCGGTCTTTGAGAAGTAGGACTTGCCGGTGTGCTCCAGTACCTTCAGCTCGTGGTAGTGGAGTTCAGCCTTGTCTTTGGCTGTGCTTTTGTTGCGGGTCTTCAGGCTGAAGCGTGCGTACTTGTGCTCTTTTGGGAGCCACATACGCATATGCCAGTATTCGCCACGCTTGTAGAGAACAACGTTGTCGAATAAAGGGAATTCGTCGTCTTTGAATTCAGTTTTCTTGAGCGCCATTGATCGGTCGAGTCATTACGGTTTGTAGTAGTTGCACGCCTGCGTAACTTTTTGTGCAACTGTAAAGAAAAACCGTAATGAAATCAACCGACTAATTTGGGTTGTGAAAGTTTTGTGTAAATCGTAAATCGTTATAAATCAACAACTTACAAGCGAGTTACTACTCCCACTCAATCGTTGCCGGCGGCTTGCTGCTCACGTCATAGGTGACACGATTGATGCCGCGCACTTCATTGATGATTCGCGATGACACCTTTTTCAACAAGGCATACGGCAACTCTGCCCAGTCAGCGGTCATGAAGTCGCTGGTTTGCACGGCGCGCAAAGCCACGACATAGTCGTAAGTGCGTCCATCGCCCATCACGCCCACACTCTTGACTGGCAGAAAAACCGTGAATGCCTGGCTGGTCAGGTCGTACCAACTCTTGCCCGAGGCCTCGTCTTTGAAGTTGCGCAACTCCTCGATGAAGATGGCATCGGCACGGCGCAGCAAATCGGCATAGTCCTTTTTGACTTCGCCCAGGATGCGAACGCCCAGACCAGGCCCTGGGAACGGGTGTCGGTACACCATCTCGGGCGGGAGGCCCAGAGCCACCCCCAATTCACGAACCTCGTCCTTGAACAGATCACGCAAGGGCTCTAGCAGTTTGAGGCCCAATTGCTCGGGCAGACCACCCACGTTGTGGTGGCTCTTGATGGTCACCGCCTTTTTGCTTTTGGCGCCACCGCTCTCGATCACATCGGGATAAATGGTGCCTTGAGCCAGGAAGGTGGCCCCCTTGTGTCCGGTGCCACCCGCTTTGAGCTTGGCAGCTTCAGCTTTGAAAACATCGACAAACAGGCCGCCGATGATTTTTCGTTTCGCTTCGGGGTCGCTGACACCGGCCAGTTTGCCGAGGAACAATTCGCTGGCATCGACACGAATGACCTTGGCGTGCAGTTTGCCCGCAAACATGTCCATCACCAGGTCGCCTTCGTTCAGACGCAGCAAACCGTGGTCGACAAACACACAGGTCAGCTGATCGCCAATGGCCCGGTGGATCAGCGCCGCGGCCACCGACGAGTCAACGCCGCCCGACAAGCCCAAAATGACCTCTTCGTCGCCCACTTGCTGTCGTATCGCGGCCACTGCTTCGGCCACATGATCACGCATGATCCAGTCGGGACGGGCTTGACAGATGTTCAGCACAAAACGCTCGAGCATGGCCTTGCCCTGCAGCGTGTGGGTGACCTCGGGGTGAAATTGCACTGCGTAAAAATGACGTGCTTCATCGGCCATGCCGGCGATGGGGCAGCTGGGGGTGCTGGCCATCAGCTTGAAGCCAGGGGGCATACCGGTGACCTTGTCACCATGGCTCATCCACACCTTGAGCATGCCGTGCCCCTCGGGCGTGGTGAAGTCGGCGATGTCTTTGAGCAGTGCTGTGTGACCGTGGGCGCGAACCTCGGCGTAACCGAACTCTCGCTGGTGGCCGCTTTCCACTTTGCCGCCCAATTGCTGCGCCATGGTTTGCATGCCGTAGCAAATACCCAGCACAGGAACCCCCAACTGGAAGACACTCTCGGGCGCGCGGTCGGTGGACTCTTCGTACACACTGGCGTGGCTGCCCGACAAAATGACGCCCTTGAGTTGACCATCAGCGGCAAACTGACGAACCCAATCGTCAGACACATCGCAAGGATGGACTTCGCAATAAACGTGGGCTTCGCGAACACGTCGAGCGATCAGCTGAGTGACTTGTGAGCCGAAGTCGAGGATGAGTATTTTCTGGTGCTGCATAAATGAAAAAGGGGCCAGATGATGCCCTGCCCCCTATTGTCGCAAAAAGCGGACTCGATCACTCAGCCCGGTAGTTGGGGGCTTCTTTGGTGATCTGGACGTCGTGCACATGGCTTTCACGGATACCGGCAGCCGTGATTTCGACAAACTCGGCACGGGATTTCATGTCCTCGATGGTGGCACAACCGCAGTACCCCATGCTGGCACGAACACCCCCCGACATTTGGTAGACGATGGCGACCATGGACCCTTTGTAAGGCACCCTGCCCTCAATGCCCTCTGGCACCAGTTTGTCGGCGTTGGGGTTGCCCGTGGACGACTCCTGAAAATAACGGTCCGCGCTGCCTTGTTGCATGGCGCCAATGCTGCCCATGCCACGGTAACTTTTGTAGCTGCGGCCCTGGTACAAAATGACCTCTCCCGGGGCTTCTTCGGTGCCCGCGAACACCCCGCCCATCATGACCGACGAGGCCCCCGCAGCGATGGCTTTGGAGATGTCCCCGCTGTAACGAATGCCGCCGTCAGCGATGAGAGGGATGCCGCTGCCACGCAGGGCGGTGGCGACATTGTCGATGGCCATGATCTGGGGAACGCCCACACCGGCCACGATTCGGGTGGTGCAAATCGATCCGGGGCCAATACCGACCTTGACGGCATCGGCACCCGCTTCGGCCAGCGCCAGCGCCGCTGCACCGGTGGCGATATTGCCGCCAACCACATCGATCTGGGGATAGTTCTGCTTGACCCAGCGCACCCGCTCAATGACCCCGTGGCTGTGGCCGTGGGCGGTGTCAACCACGATGGCATCAACCCCGGCAGCAACCAGGGCCTCGACACGCTCTTCTGTGCCCTGCCCCACCCCCACCGCTGCCGCCACGCGCAAACGACCGGCCTCGTCTCGGGCGGCGTTGGGGAAACTGGTCTGTTTGGTGATGTCCTTGACCGTGATCAGTCCTTTCAGCACATAGCCATCTGTCACCACCAGCAAGCGTTCCAGCTTGTATTTGTTGAGCAAGGCCTTGGCCTCTTCCGGGGTGGTTCCCTCGGGGACTGTGATCAGACGCTCCTGAGGCGTCATGATGTCCCGCACGGGCACGTCATATCGGGTTTCAAAGCGCAAATCGCGCCCGGTGACGATGCCCACCACCTTGCCGCCATCACAGACCGGGAAACCGGACACGCCCAATTGTTCGGACAGTGCCATGACTTCACGCACGGTGTGCGTTGGGGTGATGACCACCGGGTCGCGCAAAACACCGCTTTCGTAACGCTTCACGCGGGCGACCTCGGCCGCTTGCTGCTGTGCCGTGAGGTTTTTATGGATGACCCCGATGCCTCCTTCCTGGGCAATGGCGATGGCCAGCCGGGATTCGGTGACGGTGTCCATGGCAGCGGACACCAGGGGCAGATTGAGCGCGATGCGGCGGGAAAAACGGGTCGCGAGGGAAGTGTCCTTGGGCAGGACATTTGAGTAAGCTGGCACCAACAACACGTCGTCGAAGGTCAGGGCTTTGCCAAGTAGGCGCATGTGAAAGCTCCAAAAAAACGATTGTACGCAAGCCCGACCAGGCCCTTGTATACCGTTTAATATCCCGCTTTGGAGCCGGGACGACGTCGAGCGAACAAGCCTGCGTTGCGGGCCCCTTGTTGCTGAAAACGTTCGCGGCGCGCCAGTTTGGGGTCAACCCGCAAGGGCCGCAACACCTCGACTCGGTCGCCTTCTCGCAAGACGTGATGAGGCGAGACTTTGCGGCCCCATACGGCAACGGTCAGGGCATCTTTTGAATCAGTCTGACCCGGCTTGCGCGATGCAGCTTTCGGGGTGTCGACTGTTAGCAACGCCAACAAGCGGTCCAGGGCCTCGCCGGCAGTGGTGGTATCGGGCACGGTCTGGGTCCATTCCTGCACCTGGCGCTCAGCGGGGGAATAAACCATAGTGATCGTGATCATGTGTAGACCTGGTCAGCGCGTTTGACAAACGCGTCAACCAGGGTGGAGGCAATGCGGTCGAAAACCGGGCCCACCAGGGTGCCAAAGAGGCTTTCGAAGGCGTAATTGAGATGCAGCTCAATTTTGCAGGCCCCTTGATCGCCCAGTGGTACAAAATCCCACACACCGTCGAGGTGCTTGAAGGGGCCATCAATCAGTTCGACACGGACCTGACGGCCCGGAATGTGGGTGTTGCGAGTGGTGAAACTTTTCCGAAATCCACTCAGCGACATGCCGATCTCCGCCACCATGCCATCTGAGGTGTGCTCGAGCACCCGGGCGTTATCGCACCAGGGCAAAAACTCGGGGTAACGGTCAACGTCAGTGACCAGCGCAAACATTTGTTCGGCACTGTGCCAAAGAAGAACGGACTTATGAACGGTTTTCATAGAAAATGGCGGGTTCGCCGTTAGCTTGCCCGATGGCCTTCAAACGGAAGGCTTAGAAACAGGATTGTAAGTAACCCGACCACCCATCACTGTCTGTCCATGAGTTCCAAACCCGCCACGCCTGCGCGCATCGCCGACAACAAGAAGGCCGCCTTCAATTACTTCTTTGAAGAGCGGTATGAAGCGGGCATGGTGCTGGAAGGCTGGGAGGTCAAGGCCATTCGCGATGGCAAGGTGCAGCTGACCGATGGCTATGTGGTCATTCGGGATGGCGAGCTGTATCTGATTGGCTGTCAGATCAATCCGCTCAAAACCGCGTCCACCCATGTCCGACCCGATGCGGTTCGGACCAAAAAGCTGCTGATGAAGAAGGATGAAATCCGACGTCTGATCGGCAAGGTGGAACAAAAGGGTTACACCTTGGTTCCGCTCAACCTGCATTGGCACAACGGACGCGTCAAGTGCGAGATCGCACTCGCCCGAGGCAAAGCCGAGCACGACAAACGAGACACCATCAAGGACCGCGAGGGCAAGCGCGAGGTTGAGCGAGCCCTGAAGTCACGCCATCGTTGAGGGCTGTGTGATTCAGTCCAGTGCTCGCAAGGGGTGAACGGCTGCTGGCCAGGGACTAGTGAAAAAGGGCGCCACCATCTCTGGCGTGACCTCTTCAATCCGACTCGGGTTCCAGCGCGGTTGATGGTCCTTGTCCACCGCAAGGGCCCGAATGCCCTCCACGGTTTCACTGCTGGTGCCAGAACGCGACAGGTGTCGAGTGTGAAAGCAATGGCGCACGAGATCGCGTTCCATGCGCAAATCGTCCGCCAGTGACATTTGACGCCCACGTCGCAGCTGCTCCAGCACGACATGCAGCATCAAGGCAGAGCGATGACGCAGTTGATGCGCCGTGGCTTGGCACCAAGCATCTGTGTCTGCTTCCAGGGCGGACACGATGGTCATCACATCTGGCAACCCAAAGAAGTCATCCAGGCGGTCATGACACCAGCTGGGGGTCGCAGATGCTGCCGATTGCGTGGCGGCTTGGGTGTGACGGCGCAATTGGGCCAAGCGGGTCGACACATCGCCCGCCGATGCTTGCCCAAGCATCGGCCAGAGCGTATCCAGATCGGCCGCAGACGCCAAGACATCGGCCAAACCGACCGCGACGGCATCCCCCCCTCGAATGACCTGCCCCGTCAAGGCCAGATACTCCCCCACCCGGCCCGGGCAACGGCTGAGGAAATAGCCTCCTCCCACATCGGGGAACAAGCCAATATTGGTTTCGGGCATGGCCATTTGGGTGCGCTCGGTCACGATCCGAATGGCCGCGCCTTGCGAGATGCCCATTCCGCCGCCCATCACGATCCCATCCATGAAGGCCAGGTAGGGCTTGGGGTAGTGATGGATCAGGTGGTTGAGGGTGTACTCTTCGGTGAAAAAATCTTCCAGGGCGGGATCGCCCGCCAGCGCGGCCTGATGGAAAAACCGGATGTCGCCACCGGCGCAAAAACCGCCAAAAGGCCCCTCTTTGTTCGATCCTCGAATGGCGATCGCATGCACTTGATCATCTGAGCGCCAACGCAGCAGGATGTCGCTCAAATCGCGGACCATGGCCAAGGACAGCGCATTGAGCGCCTTGGGACGGTTCAGTGTGATGAAACCAACGCCCGCCTGAACCTCGATGATGAGATCACTCACGTCACATGCTCCTGTGCAATATGTTGACGGGCCTGCCAGCCCAGATATTCATTGAATGCCAGGGCAAGCAGCACCCCAGACCCGCCGACCAACACCCGAGTGGACGGCACTTCTTGCGCCCCCCACCAGGCCAGTCCGATACCAAAGATCACCTCCAGCAAAGCCAAGAGCGAGACCTCCGCCGCTTGCAACACGCGCGCGCACATAACCGCCAACACACAAGGAATGGCCAACTGAACCAGCCCCAGCAAACCCAGCCAGGCCAGGTCATGTGCGGAGGACTGAAAAGGCCAGGCCAGCGGCAAGGTGTAGAGGGACGACAAGAACGCCCCCACCAAAACGGCAGGGACCAGATCGATCTTCAAGCCGCGTTCGCTGGCGTGCTGGACGATGGTCCAATGGGTGGCGCTGGCGATGGGAACTGCCAGGGCAACCACTGAGCCCAGCCATCCTGCATGGCCCAGTTGGTCCGAGAACATCCAGGCGATGCCCAGACCTGCCACACCAATCGCCCACCAGGTGCGAGGCGCTATGCGTTGGCCAATCGTGAAACGAGCGACCAAGGCGGTCAACAAGGGGCCAATGGCCAGGGTGATGAGCACGTTGGCCACCGTGGTGAGGCTGAGCGCCATCATGAAGGCGGTGAACATCACCGACCAGCACAGGCCCGACAGCCACAACAAGCGCCCTGCCTTGCGCATCCCCTCAAACACCTGGCGCCCCTGAAACAAGGGCAAGATCACCAGCAGGGAGACCACCGTGAACACGCTGCGCCAAAAAGTGATTTCAAACCCGCGAGCCGACTCCAGCTGGCGCGTGACCACGCCCGCCATGGACCACATGGCCGTGTTGGCCACCATCAGGAGTACCGCTTGTGTGTGGGTCAGTTGCATAAACCCGTATTTTGCCGGTCTTGGCCGGCCAAGGGTTTAACTCTCGCGACTGGCACGCTTGCGATCATGTTCCTTCAAGTGGCGCTTGCGCAGGCGAATGCTTTTGGGGGTGATTTCCACCAACTCATCGTCTTCAATGAACTCGACGGCATACTCCAGGCTCAGTTCAATGGGGGGCGTGATCTTGATGGCGTCTTCCTTGCCACTGACACGGAAGTTGGTGAGTTGTTTTTGGCGCACGGCATTGACCACCAGGTCATTGTCCCGGCTGTGAATGCCGACGATCATGCCCTCATACACCGGGTCGCCGGGCTTGACGAACATGCGACCACGGTCGTCTAGCTTACCCAGTGCATAGGTCACGATTTCACCGTCATCCATGCTGATCAGCACGCCATTTTTGCGGCTGGCAATCTCGCCACGGTAGGGCTCATATCCGTCAAAAATATTGCTGGCCAGGCCGGTGCCGCGCGTCAGGTTCAAAAATTCATTTTGAAAGCCGATCAGGCCACGGGCCGGAATGCGGTATTCAATGCGAACACGTCCACGGCCATCCGGCTCCATGTTCACCAGTTCACCTTTGCGCTCACCCAGGGCTTGCATGACACCGCCTTGATGGCCTTCTTCAATGTCCACGGTCAGCATCTCGATCGGTTCATGGCGTTCCCCATTGACTTCGCGGAACACCACACGGGGTTTGGACACGGCCAGCTCATAGCCTTCGCGGCGCATGTTTTCCAACAAGATGGTCAGGTGCAATTCGCCACGGCCCGAGACTTCGTAAATACCGTCTTCGTCGGTGTCGCGTACCCGAAGCGCAACGTTGGCCTGAAGCTCCCGGTCCAGGCGATCCCGCAATTGACGGCTCGTGACGAACTTGCCCTCACGGCCTGCCAGGGGCGAGGTGTTGACACAAAAGTTCATCGTCAGGGTAGGCTCGTCCACCGTCAGCATGGGCAAGGGCGCAGGGTTAAGGGGGTCGGTGATGGTGACCCCGATGCCGATTTCCTCAATGCCATTGATCAGCACGATATCGCCAGGACCCGCTTCCGTGGCTTGGATGCGCTCGAGGCCTTCGAACTTCAACACCTGGTTGATGCGGCCCTTGACGACTTTGCCATCCGGACCTTCCATCACCAAGACATCCATGGCTGGACGGATGGTGCCTGCATTCATGCGCCCCACGCCGATACGACCCACATAGCTGGAGTAATCGAGTGAGCTGATTTGCAATTGCAAGGGTGCGTTGGGATTGCCTTGATGGGCAGGAACGTATTTAAGAACCGTATCGAACAAAGGCGCCAGGTCCGAGCCCCACTGTGCACCGGGTTCGCCCTCTTCCATGGCTGCCCAACCGTTCAAGCCCGAGGCATAGACAACCGGAAAATCCAGCTGCTCTTCAGTGGCGCCGAGTTTGTCGAACAGGTCGAAAGCGGCGTTGATCACATAGTCCGGTCGAGCGCCGGGACGATCCACCTTGTTGACCACCACGATGGGTTTGAGGCCCAGCGCCAGGGCTTTCTTGGTCACGAAACGGGTTTGCGGCATGGGGCCTTCCACCGCATCGATCAACAGCAACACGCCGTCGACCATGGACAGGGCCCGCTCCACTTCACCGCCGAAGTCCGCGTGGCCCGGAGTGTCCACGATGTTGATGTGCGTGTCTTTCCAGCTGACCGCACAATTTTTGGCCAGGATGGTGATGCCGCGCTCTTTTTCGAGGTCGTTGTTGTCCATCACACGTTCGGCGACTTTTTCGTTTTCGCGGAAGGTGCCGCTTTGACGCAGCAATTGGTCCACCAGCGTGGTTTTGCCATGGTCCACGTGGGCGATGATGGCGATGTTTCTGATCTGTCGTGTCATGCAGGGCTTTCGAGAAGAGATTTGATTTCGAGGGGACTGAGCAGTCGGTCAGGGATGAGTTCGCCCGCTTTGGTATGAGCGGTGCCAAGCAAGGCATGAGGGTCTTGTCCATACACCGCGACGTGCGGCATATCCGGCCAGGAACCACGTCGGCGCAATCCGCTGAGGAAGCGAGCAGCCTCGGCGGCGGACAGGCTCACAGGTTCGTGTTGTGGCAAGAGCGCATCCATGGGCAACAATGATTGACGCCGCTGCGACTCGTCCATGGCTTCCAATTGCTCCAGGGTGAGACATTGTGCAAGCGAAAAATGACCACTGGATGTGCGTCTCAAGGACGTCAAATGCCCTCCGCAACCCAGCGCTTCGCCAATGTCTTCACCCAGGGTGCGAACATAAGTGCCCTTGCTGCACCGCACTTCCAAGGCCAGATCCTGATGTGGGCCCTCGCCAGTCAAAAGACGAAGGCTTAAAGCGTGGATGGTGACAGAACGCGGTTCACGCTCCACCGTCTCTCCATCGCGGGCGTATTCATACAAGGCCTTGCCGTCTTTCTTGAGGGCGCTGTGCATCGGCGGCAACTGCTGCAAGGGGCCGGTGAATTGTTGCTGCACCTGTTGTACTTGTACCGCGTCGACGTGAACGGGGCGCTCGGAGATCACTTCGCCCTCCGCATCGCCGGTGGTGGTTTTGACGCCCAATCTGACGGTGGCGTGGTAGGACTTGTCAGCGTCCAAATGCAGTTGGCTGAATTTTGTCGCCGCCCCCAGGCAGATGGGCAGTACCCCACTGGCCAATGGGTCCAGCGTTCCCGTGTGACCGGCTTTTTCAGCGCGCAACAGCCACTTGACCTTTTGCAAGGCCTGATTGCTGGACAAGCCCAGCGGTTTATCCAGCAGCAGCACACCATGCACCGCACGCCGCTGTATGCGGATGCGCGGAGCTTTGACGTCAGTGGTGACCGAAGTAGACAAAAAATAATCCGTTGAGTGTTAAAGCACGAGTGGCAGGAGCCAACAGGTCATGGGCGTGATCACCCGATGAACCCATTCGCCCACGCCGTCATGGCGCAAGCGAAATCAGTCGTCCTTGACGCGGGATGAGACCGCTTTGGCGATCAAGGCATTCATGTCTGCCGCCCGCTCGGGGGTGCGGTCATACACGAAATGCAGGGTCGGGACGGTGTGTATGTGTAATCGTTTGAACAAGGCTGAGCGCAAAAAACCCGCCGCCTGGTTCAAACCCTCTTGTGTTTCTTGAGGGTCACCGGTGAGAAGACTGAAAAAAACCTTCGCATGTGCATAGTCTGGGGTGACCTCGACCGATTGCAAAGTGACCATGCCAACACGCGGATCCTTGACCTCTCGAGCGATCAATTCCGCCAGATCCCGTTGGATCTGGTCGGCGACCTTGAAGCTGCGGTTGGGCGAGGAAGACTTTTTCATGCGAGAGACTCGGGCCCGAAGGCCCGCGCATTACAGCGTGCGAGCCACTTCCTTGATCTCAAAGAATTCCAGCTGATCGCCTTCGACGATATCGTTGTAACCCTTGATATTGAGGCCACACTCGAAGCCTTCTTTGACCTCGCGAACATCATCCTTGAAACGCTTGAGGCTGTCGAGTTCGCCGGTGAAAATGACCACGTTGTCTCGCAGCAGGCGCAAACGGGCGCTGCGACGCACAAAGCCAGACGTGACCATACAGCCGGCAATCGAACCGATCTTGCTGACCCGGAAGACTTGTCGAATCTCGGCCGTGCCAATGACTTCTTCTTTCTTGTCGGGTGTGAGCATGCCAGACATGGCTGCTTTCAATTCGTCGACAGCATCGTAAATGATGTTGTAGTAGCGGATTTCGACGCCATTGTTCTCCGCCAACTTGCGGGCACCGGCATCGGCTCGGGTGTTGAACCCGATGATGACGGCCTTGGAGGCAATTGCCAGGTTGACGTCGCTTTCGCTGATGCCACCCACAGCGGCATACACCAATTGAACCTTGACCTCGTCGGTGGACAGTTTGAGCAAAGAGGCCGACAGCGCTTCTTGTGAGCCTTGCACATCCGCTTTGACGATGATGGGCAGCAGCTTGACCTCACCAGAGGTCATGTCGCTGAACATGTTCTCGAGCTTGGCCGCTTGTTGTTTGGCCAGCTTGGTGTTGCGGAATTTTCCGGCACGGTAGGTGGCAATTTCACGCGCACGGCGTTCATCGGACATCACCATAAACTCGTCACCGGCTTGGGGCACCTCGGTCAAACCTTGGATTTCCACCGGAATCGACGGTCCGGCCAACTTGATGGGCTTGCCGTTTTCGTCCAGCATGGCTCGTACGCGACCAAAGGTCTGACCCGCCAGGACCACGTCACCTGTGTTCAAGGTGCCCGACTGAACCAGAATGGTGGCCACGGGGCCGCGACCTTTATCCAGCTTGGCTTCGATGACCAAGCCCTTGGCCATGGCCTCGACCGGTGCCTTCAGCTCCAACACTTCGGCTTGCAGCAGCACTTGCTCAAGCAGGTTGTCGATGCCTTCGCCGGTCTTGGCAGACACGGGCACAAACGGCGAGTCGCCTCCGAACTCTTCGGGGACCACCTCTTCAGCCACCAGCTCGCTTTTGACACGGTCTGGGTTGGCATCAGGCTTGTCGATCTTATTGATGGCCACGACGATGGGAACGCCCGCTGCCTTGGCATGTTTGATGGCTTCTTTGGTTTGTGGCATGACGCCGTCGTCTGCCGCCACCACCAATATAACGATGTCGGTGGCTTGGGCTCCCCGTGCACGCATGGCCGTGAAAGCTTCGTGGCCCGGAGTGTCCAGAAAAGAAACCATACCGCGCGGAGTTTCCACGTGGTAAGCACCAATGTGCTGGGTGATGCCACCTGCTTCACCGGCCGCCACTTTCGCGCGGCGAATGTAGTCGAGCAATGAGGTTTTGCCATGGTCGACGTGGCCCATGACGGTGACCACAGGCGCACGAGACAAGGCCTCAGCCTGGTGCATGGAGGACTCTTCTTCGGTGAAGGCCTCCGGATCATCCAGGGCGGCGATGATGGCCTTGTGCCCCATTTCCTCAACCACGATCATGGCCGTGTCCTGGTCCAACTGCTGGTTGATGGTGACCATCTGACCCAGCTTCATCAAATGTTTGATGACTTCGGATGCTTTGACCGCCATCTTGTGGGCCAGATCGGCCACGCTGATGGTTTCAGGGACATGAACCTCAATCACACGGGCCTCTGCCGGCGCGGCTTGCATCGGCGCTTCATCACGGCCGCGATCCTTGCGGGCACGAGGCCCGGAGCGCCAGCTGTTGCTGCGCGCACCGGCCGAGGTATCGCCTCGGGTCTTGATTTCTTTTTTCTTGGCCTGCTCATCGGCCCAGCTGGAGGAGAGCTTGGAGCTCTTGACTTCCTTGCCCTCCTTGGTTGGAGCAGCAGTACCCGAACCAGCGCCTGCACGAGTCGGCGCCGACGTTGTCGTGCTGGCTGGTTTGTGCAGGGTTCCCTTGATGTTGGCTTTGGCATCCGCAGCCGGTTTGGGCTCCTCGGGTTTCTTTGCGACCAGCACCCGCTTGGGGGCATTCATCATGTTGCGGATGGCTTCAGCTTCGGCCAGCGCCTTGCGACGTCGCTCATCCAAATCGCGCGCACGCAAGGCATCCGCGTCGGCCAATGCCTTGGCTTCTGACGCTTTTCGATCGGCCAATTCCTGGGCCTGCACACGCTTGGCTGTCTCGGCATCTGCGCGAGCTTGATCAGCAGCGGCTTTCTCCTGGGGTGCGGCTTCAGTTGCAGAGGTCAAATGTTCACCGGCCACATCTGTGGCGCTGGTCGATTCATTCCTTCGCTGGGCTTCCAGTGCGGCAGCTTCCTGTTCAGCTCGGGCCTTTTCCTGCGCAAGGGCTAGTTCACGGGCCTCCTGCTCCTCGCGCAAGCGGCGCTTTTCTGCCAATTCCTCTTCTTGACGGCGAATCAATTCAGCCTGACGTCTGGCTTCCTCTTCACGTCGAGCCAACTCTGCATGATCGACGACAGGGGTTGGTGGCGTGGTGGCCGAAACGGTCTTGACGGCTTCGGCCTCAGGCTCATCGCGCTGAATGAAGGTGCGTTTTTTTCGTACCTCGACCTGAATGGTTCGGGCCTTGCCGGTGGCATCCGCTTGTTTGATTTCACTGGTCGATTTCTTGACCAGTGTGATCTTTTTGCGCTCAGCACCTGCCGTGCCATGGCTGGTTTGTAGATAGCTCAGCAGCTTTTGCTTGTCAGCATCGGTCAAGACGTCGGAGGCGGAAGACTTGCTCACGCCAGCCGACTTCAATTGCTCAAGCAGGGTGTCGGTGGATTTTTTGAGTTCGCTCGCAAACTCGGTCACTGTCGTACTGGTCATCTGTGGTGTTCCTCTCCATGATCTTCACGCCTGGCCCGCGAACCAATGCTCGCGAGCCTTGAGGATCAAGGACTTGGCCTCTTCGTCGGTTTGGCCGGTGATTTCAACCAGCTCATCAATGGCCAAATCGGCCAGGTCGTCGCGGGTATGAACACCGTTGTCGGCCAGTTTTGCGATCAGCGCGGGGGTCAGGCCTTCGAGGTCGCGCAGATCTTGCGATACCTCTTCAACACTTTCTTCACGTGCGATTTCAAGCGTCAGCAATGCGTCTTTGGCACGTGCGCGCAGTTCGTTGACTGTGTCTTCGTCGAAACTCTCGATATCGAGCATTTCGGTGATCGGGACATAGGCCACTTCTTCGAGGCTGGTGAAACCTTCCTCAATCAGAATATCGGCGACTTCCTGGTCAACATCGAGCTTTGCCATGAACAGAGCTCGGATGGATTCGGTTTCAGTGGCGTGCTTTTGCGCCGATTCAGCCGCGTCCATGATGTTGATTTTCCAGCCGGTGAGGTCGGATGCCAAGCGGACGTTCTGACCCCCACGTCCGATGGCAATCGCCAGGTTTTCATCGTCCACCACCACATCCATGGCGTGTTTTTCTTCATCGACCACGATGGAGCTGACGTTGGCCGGCGCCAGAGCGCCAATCACGAATTGAGCGGGGTCTTCGCTCCAGAGCACGATGTCCACACGTTCGCCGGCCAATTCGTTGGTGACGGCGTTGACGCGGGTACCGCGCACGCCCACACAAGTGCCAATGGGGTCAACGCGTTTGTCATGGGACAGCACCGCAATCTTGGCGCGAGAACCGGCGTCACGCGCGCAAGATTTGATCTCGAGCAGACCTTGTTCGATCTCGGGCACTTCCTGCCGGAACAGTTCGATCATGAACTCGGGCGCCGAGCGAGACAAGATGATGGGTGCGCCGCGCAAGGTCAGGTCCACATCCATGATCATGGCGCGAACCCGATCGCCGTTGCGCAGGTTTTCCTTGGGGATCATTTCACTACGACGCAGGCGCCCTTCGACGCGACCACTCTCGACAATGATGTCTCCTTTGTCCATGCGTTTGACCGTGCCGACAAAAATTTTGTCGCCCCGGGACATGAAGTCATTGAGCAGCATTTCACGTTCGGCATCGCGAATTTTTTGCAGAATGACCTGTTTGGCCGCCATGGCCCCGATGCGTCCGATGGGCAGGGATTCGATGGCCTCTTCGATGTACTCGCCTTCCTCGACATCGGCCACGCGCTCACGGGCATCCATGAGCATTTCCTCGGCATCGGGGTTTTGCAGACCCGCTTCATCGGGCACCACCAGCCAGCGGCGGAAGGTTTCATAGTCGCCCGTGTCCCGGTCCATGGCGACACGAATATCCACCTCGCCCTGATAGAGCTTTTTGGTGGCCTGGGCCAGGGCCGATTCAACGGCCGCAAACACCACGTCGCGCTCGACATTTTTTTCGCGCGAGATGGCTTCAACCAGCATCAACATTTCGCGGTTCATGATCGATTACTCCTGTTCACACGTGACGGGCCTGACGGCCCTTGAAATCCACCAACGGAGCGAGTCGCGCCTCGCGCAGCTCCTCCAGCCTGAACCCCAGCACTTGCAGGGGCTTAGGCACCTTCTTATGACTGACCCGTTGCCCTGGCTTCACAGGCGCTTCGTCGCGCCAACTGATTTGCCAACCCGCACCGTCCTCAGAACGTTCAAGCGTGCCGCGAAATTTCTTTCGAAGCGCAGACACCAGACCGCTGGCCGCAGCTCCCATGGGCGCTTTGAGGGTGATGTCGATGACATGACCTGTGAAGCGCTCAAAATCCTGCTCATGCCGCAAGGGACGATCGATGCCGGGAGAAGAAATTTCAAGCCGCCGATATTCGATGCCCTCGACTTCCAGGGCGTACTGCAATTGACGGTTGACCTTTTCGCAATCTTCGACCGTGATGAACTGCTCCTCTTGACCAGACACCCATGGCAAGTCGATGGTGACGCGCAACAGCCCCCCGGCGGAGCGCTCGGTCTCCACCAGGTCGTAACCCAATCCCTTGACGGTTTGATCAACAATATCTTGCAATGCCACAGGTCGACAGCCGGTCAGCCCAACTATGAAACAGCCAAAAAAAACGGGCGGTGTGTACCCGCCCGTTTGGTCGTGAAGCGCTTATTGTAGCGCGTAAAGCCTTGATTTCTAAAGGATTTGCAAAAAAATCAACGGGAAGCCTCGATCAAGCCTTGAGTGTAGGCAGCTTCTGGGGTTTCCAGCACCTGAAGGGCTGGACCTGTCTCAACCACTGAACCGTCTTTCAAGACCATGACTTGGTGGGCCATCGCACGGATGACGTCAATATCGTGGGTGATCAGTAAAAAGCTCAAGCCCTTTTGGCGCTGTAACCGCTGCAACAGTTGTAATACTTGTTTCTGAATCGTCACGTCCAAGGCACTGGTGGGTTCATCCAGAACCAGGACAGCCGGTTGAACGATCAGTGCCCGGGCAATGGCCAGTCGTTGTCTTTGGCCTCCGGAAAACTCATGGGGGTAGCGCTCCAGAATGCCAGGAAACTGTTGCGGGTCCAGGCCAACTTCCGCGAGGGTCGTCAAAACCCGCTCACGTCGCTGCGCCTTGCTGAGCTTGGGATCATGGATAAGGAGCCCCTCCCCCACCAGCTCTTCGACGGTCATGCGTGGCGACAGCGAGGAATAAGGGTCTTGGAAGACAACCTGAACCTGCCGTCGCAGCGACTTATCGCTCAAATGGGGACCTCGCCACTGATGACCCATGACAGACAGATGACCTTCATGGGGTTGCAAACCCAACACGGCCATGGCCAAGGTGGTTTTACCCGACCCTGATTCACCCACGATCCCCAAAGTCTCCCCTTGCTTCAAGTCAAAATCGACCTGACGAACAGCCTCGAAACGTCCTTTGGCAAACCAGCCTCGAAAACCTGGCAGTGGTTGGTCATAGCCGACGCAAACGCCTTGTCCTGCCACGACTGAGGGCGCATCTGCCTGCACCGGAGCCACATCACGGGTTGGCATGCTGTCGACCAAGCGCTGTGTGTAAGGGTGTCGAGGATGGCTCAACACTTCGCTCACCCGGCCCTCTTCCACCAGATGCCCTTGCTCCATCACCGCCACCCGATGCGCAAACCGCCGAACCAGCGGCAAGTCGTGGGTGATGAGCAAAATGGCCATGCCATGGCGCTCTTGCAAACGATCCAGCAAATCCAGGATTTGTGCACGCAAACTGACATCCAGGGCGGTGGTGGGTTCATCGGCCAACAGCAATTGCGGCCGACAGGCCAGGGCCATGGCGATCATGGCGCGTTGTCGCTGCCCCCCCGACAGTTGATGAGGAAAGCTCTTGACACGACGTTCTGGTTCCGAAATGCCGGTCTCATGGAGCAATTCGATGGCACGCGCCCAGGCTTGGGTCGGCGACATTGCTTCTTTGAGCATCAGAACTTCGGCAATTTGATTGCCCACCGAAAACAGCGGGTTGAGAGCCGTCATGGGCTCTTGAAAAATCATCGCAATGTCCGAGCCCCGCAAGGCTTCCAGCCGAGCTGGCTCCATTTGCAGCACGTCTTCGCCCTTGAAAAGACAGCGGCCGTTCACCTGAGCCCCTTGAGCCAGCCTCAGCATGCTGAGTGCGGTCACAGACTTGCCCGAGCCAGATTCGCCGACCAGGGCCAGTTTTTCCCCAGGCTGCATCTGCAGTTGGATGCCATGAACCACCTCACGTCCCTCAAAAGAGACGCGCAAATTCTCAATCTGTAATAGCGGTTGACTCATGGTGACTCCCCATCGTGCTGACGACGCGGATCGAGGGCGTCACGCAACGCGTCCCCCATGAACGTCAACAACAGCAAGGTCACCGCCAACACCCCAAAGGTGCTCAGAGAAATCCACCAGGCATCGATGTTGTTCTTGCCCTGTGACAACATTTCACCCAGGCTGGGGGTACCGGGTGGGACGCCCAAGCCCAAAAAATCCAGGCTGGTGAGCGCCAAGATGGCCGCACTCATGCGAAAGGGTAAAAAGGTGACCACTGGCGTGAGGCTGTTCGGAAGGACATGCCGCCAGATGATTTGCCAATTGTTCAAACCCAATGCCCGGGCCGAACGCACATAGTCGAGCTGGCGGTTGCGCAAAAACTCGGCACGGACGTAGTCTGACAGGCCCATCCATCCAAACAGGCTGAGCAGGACCAGCAGGACGGTGACGCTGGGGTCGAAAACTGCAGAGAAAATGATGAGCAAATAGAGCTCGGGCATGGCGCTCCAAATTTCGATGAAACGCTGGAAAGCCAGATCGGTTCGCCCCCCAAAAAAACCCTGTATGGCACCGGTCACGACGCCCAGCAAGGTCCCCGTCAACGTCAAGGCCAGAGCGAACAGCACCGATACCCTGAAACCATAGAGCAGCCTGGCGGCGACATCTCGACCACGGTCATCGGTACCCAGCCAATTGTCGGCCGAAGGGTCGGCTGGATTGGGTGACTTGGCGAAGTAATTGATGGTGCTGTGGTGATAGCGATTGACAGGGTAGATCGCCCAGTTGCCATCCTTGGCCAATTGCGTCTGGATGAAAGGGTCCAGGTAATCCGTCGGGCTTTCAAAGTCACCACCCAATGCTGTCTCTGGGACGTTGTGAACGATGGGAAAAATCCAGCGTCCGTCGTAGCGAACCACCAACGGTTTGTCGTTGGACACCAGTTCTGACACCAGGCTGATCACAAACAGCAGGCTGAACAACACCAGACTGAAAAAACCCAATCGGTTTCTCCGAAAGCGTTGCCAAGCTCGGCGTGCGGGAGAACGCGGTGGCGTGATCGTCGATTCAGTCGAATTTGACACGAGGATCCACCCAAACATAGCAGAGGTCGCTGATGAGCTTGGTCACCAGCCCAATCAATGTGAACAAATACAAGGTGCCCAGCACCACCGGGTAATCCCGCTTCATCACACTCTCATAACTGAGCAGGCCCAGACCATCGAGGGAAAAGAGCGTCTCGATCAACAAGGAGCCCGTGAAAAATGCCCCAATAAAAGCGGCGGGAAACCCCGTCACGAGCGGGATGAGGGCATTTCGCATGACATGCTTCCACAGGACGCGACGTTCAGACAAGCCCTTGGCCCGAGCCGTCAGGACATACTGCTTGCGAATTTCTTCCAGAAAGGCGTTTTTGGTCAGCATGGTGGTGACCGCAAAAGCCCCGAGCACGCTGGAGGTCACTGGCAATGCGATGTGCCACAGGTAATCCACGATACGAGCGCCCCAGCTCAGTTGTTCCCAATGGCTGGAGGTCAGGCCGCGCAGTGGGAACCATTGCAGTTGTCCCCCAAAGACCACCAACAACGCCACCCCCAACACGAAGCCCGGAATGGCATAGCCCGTCAGCACCACCAGGCTGGTGAGCGTGTCAAACCGAGTGCCCGCTCGCACGGCCTTGGCGATGCCCAAGGGCACTGAAATGAGATAACTCAAGAAAAAGGTCCACAACCCCAGGCTGATGGACACCGGTAATTTCTCCTTGACCAGTTGCCAGACATCCTTGGGGTAATAAAAGCTGCGACCCAGATCAAATGTCGCGAACTGCTTGATCATTTGCCAGAACCGCTCGGGCGCTGGTTTGTCAAAACCGTAGAGTGCCTGGATCTCGGCCACGCGCGCAGGGTCCACGCCCTGTCGGCCACGGTAATTGCTGGAGCGCATGGCAGATTCACCACCCGAGTCACGCCCTTCCAGTTGTGCCACCATTTGCTCAACGGGACCGCCAGGCACAAACTGAATGACGATGAATGTCATCAGCAACACCCCCAGCAAGGTAGGGAACATCAACAGCACGCGTTTCAGAATGTATGAAATCATCGGGCCCACCATGTGCTCATGGCCCAAGGCTCTGCCTGGTAATACAAGGGGGGCTCGGCGGGTTGCTCGAACTTATGGGCATGGTAGGCGACGCGATGGACCGATGAATACCAGTGAGGCACATCGTAATACCCGTGACGAAGCACCCGATCCAGTGTCCGCACAGCCACCGTGAGCGTCTTGCGATCGCGGGCTTCCATGACCTTCGCGAGCAGTTCGTCCACCACCGGGTCCGAGATTCCATTGATATTGGATGAGCCCTCGGTTTGCGCGTATTTCGATTCGTAGCGGCGCAGCTCTGATCCGGGAGTCAGTTGCCCCAGGGTGCGATAGCTGATCATCTCGAAATTGAAACTTTTGACACGCTTTTCATACACCGAAGGGTCGACGATCCGGTAATTGGCTTTGATGCCCAGTTTAGCCAGTGTTTGGGTATACGGAGCGACCACACGTCCCATGCTGCCAGCACTGTCCAGGAATTCAATGGTGAAGCTCTCCCCATTGGCGTTCTTCAGGGCACCATCGCGGTATGTCCAACCCGCTTGGGCCAACAGTTCACGAGCCAGGCGCAGGTTGTCCCGCAAGGAACGGGGCGCGTCTGTGGAGGGCGGCAGCGGCACCGCGTCTTCCAGCACGGTTGTGGCCGGGCGGTGAGTCAACGAACGCAGCAATGCCAGGTCTTCGGGCTCTGGCAGTCCTTTGGCCTCAAAGTCGCTGTTGGTGAAATACCCTCTGACGCGGGTGTAGGCCTTGTAGAAAATTTGCCGGTTCATCCACTCGTAGTCCATGGCCAATCCGATCGCGCGACGAACCCGCGGATCGGACAATTTGGGCAAACGGGTGTTGAACAAAAAACCCTGAAAGCCGACGGGGTTGGCATGCTTCCATTCGCTTTTGATCAACTCGCCGGTGTTGAACTTGCCCCCTTTGTATTGCCGGGCCCAGTCTTTGGCAATGTAGACCTGGATGAAGTCGAATTCATGGGCCTTGAAGGCCTCAAAGGCAGCCACCGGGTCTTTGTAGGCGTCAAAACTGATGCGCTCAAAGTTATACATGCCTCGGTTGACGTTCAGGTCACGGGCCCAATAGTTGGGGTCGCGGACAAAGGTGATGTCCTTGTCCATGTTGTAGTTGTCCAGACGGTAGGGGCCACTGGCGATGGGCACTTCGGTCATCAGTTTGTCCAGAGCCACGCCCTGCCCCCACTGGCGGCTGAACACCGGCAAGCTACCCGCAATCAAGGGCAGCTCGGGACTGACCTCGCGAAAATCGAACCGGACACTGCGTGGATCAAGAACCGTCACACGTTCAATGCCCGAAAAATACATGCGGTATTGGGGCGCTGCCTCTTTGGAGGTCAGGCGATCAAATGAAAACTTGACGTCAGCCGCCAGAACAGGATCACCATTGTGAAAGCGCGCCTGTGGATGCAAGCGGAACAGGCTGGAGCGACCATCGGGCGACACCTCCACCGATTCTGCGAGTAAACCGTAGGCGGTGGCGGGTTCATCCAGGCTTCGAGACAACAGGGTGTCAAACAGCAAGCCTTCCAGTCCGGGAGGTTCAACGCCTTTGAGGGTGAAAGGGTTGAGCTTGTCAAAGCCACGCCCGATCAGGGGCAAGCGCATCTTGCCGCCCTTGGGGGCGTTCGGGTTCACATAGTCGAAATGTGCAAAGCCTGATGGGTACTTGATGTCACCAAACTGGGCATAGGCATGACCCGCCCAGGAGGGTAAGACAAAACACAACCAAGAGATGAAACAAAGCCAGCGCATGCGACAATTCTGCAAGATTTTCAGCGGGAGCTTTGGCATGTCGACAAAAACGGGGTTTTTGAGTGGGAAAAAACTGTTGATCACCGGGGTGTTGTCCAACCGGTCGATTGCCTATGGCATTGCCAAGGCCTGCCATCAGCAAGGGGCGGAACTGGCGTTCAGTTACGTGGGAGAGCGCTTCAAGGACCGGATCCAGGAATTCGCCGCCGATTTCAACTCCAACCTCGTATTTGACTGCGACGTCGGGGACGATGCCCAAATCGAACGCCTGTTTGCCGATTTGTCACAGCACTGGCCGCGTTTCGATGGGTTTGTTCACAGCATTGGATACGCGCCCCGGGAAGCCATCGCGGGTGATTTTCTGGAAGGTCTCAGCCGCGAAGCCTTCAAAGTGGCGCATGACATCAGTGCCTACAGTTTTCCCGCCATGGCCAAGGCCGCCCTGCCCTATTTGAACGACAACGCTGCTATTTTGACCCTGACCTACCTGGGCGCCATCCGCACCGTTCCCAACTACAACACCATGGGCTTGGCCAAAGCCTCACTCGAAGCCTCGGTGCGTTATCTGGCCGAATCCCTGGGGCGTCAGGGCCGCGGCATGCGCGCCAATGGCATCAGCGCTGGCCCCATCAAAACCTTGGCGGCCAGTGGCATCAAAGGCTTTGGCAAGATTTTGAACGTGGTGGCTCAAGCCTCTCCGATACGCCGCAACGTCACCATCGATGACGTGGGCAACGTAGCGGCTTTTTTATTGAGCGATCTGGCCGCCGGGGTGACGGCCGAAATCACCTATGTGGATGGTGGTTTCAGCCAAGTGGTGGGCGGCATTGAAGAGCCGGATCAATGATCAGCGCTTGACGCAATCGGCAAACAGCTCCACATGACCCTTGTCATCCACGTTTTGAATCAATCCGTGGATGTCGGTTTCAAAGCCCGGGCACTGCGCATTGAATTCGCGTGAGAAGCGCAAATAGTCAACGATCTTCCGGTTGAACACCTCGCCGGGGATGAGCAAGGGGATTCCGGGCGGATACGGGGTGACCAGGCTGGTGGTGATGCGCCCTTCCAAATCGTCAACAGGCACACGTTCGGTGTTGCGTTGTGCAATTTGTGCAAACGCATCCCGAGGATTCATGGCCGGTTTCAAATCGCTGAGGTACATCTCGGTGGTCAGCCGAGCGATGTCGTACTTGGCATACAACTCGTGCACATGTTGGCACAGGTCACGCAAGCCCATGCGCTCGTAGCGCGGGTGCTTGGCACAAAATTCGGGCAGGATGCGCCACATGGGTTGATTCTTGGCATAGTCATCCTTGAATTGCTGTAGTGCCGTCAACAAAGTGTTCCAACGACCTTTGGTGATGCCGATGGTGAACATGATGAAAAAGCTGTACAGCCCAGTTTTTTCAACGATTACGCCATGCTCTGCCAGGAATTTGGTGACGATGCTGGCCGGAATGCCCGTCTTGGCAAATTTGCCATTGATATCCAGCCCCGGAGTGACGATGGTGGATTTGATGGGGTCCAGCATGTTGAAGCCATCGGCCAAATCGCCAAAGCCATGCCACTTCGAGTCGCGCCCATTGGACTTGATGACCCAGTTGTCTGCGCGGCCAATGCCCTCTTCAACCAGCTTTTCTGGTCCCCAGACCTTGAACCACCAATCTTTCCCATACTCGGCATCCACCTTGCGCATGGCGCGGCGAAAATCCAGCGCTTCTGCAATGCTCTCCTCGACCAAAGCCGTACCGCCCGGGGGCTCCATCATGGCGGCCGCGACATCGCAGCTGGCAATGATGGCGTACTGAGGGCTGGTGCTGGTGTGCATCAGGTACGCCTCGTTGAACAGATGGCGATCGAGCTTGGTGTTTTGTGCGTCCTGGACCAACACATGGCTGGCCTGGCTGATGCCTGCCAGCAGTTTGTGGATGGATTGGGTGGAGTACACCACCGACTCTTTCGGACGCTCTCGTTTCTTGCCCATGGCGTGGTAAGCGCCGTAGAACGGATGAAATGCGGCATGGGGCAGCCAGGCTTCATCAAAATGCAGATTGGCCACATAGCCATCGAGCATTTTTTTGATGGTCTCGGTGTTGTAAAGAACACCGTCGTAGGTGGACTGCGTCAGCGTGAGGACACGTGGTTTGACCTGTTCAGGGTCGACCCCGCTCAGCAAGGGATTGTCACGAATTTTGGCCTTGATGGTGGCAGGCTCGAATTCGCTTTGAGGAATGGGGCCGATGATGCCGAACTGATTGCGCGTGGGCTTCAAAAAAACCGGGATGGCCCCCGTCATGATGATGGCATGCAGAATGGATTTGTGGCAGTTGCGGTCCACCACCACCACGTCACCGGGTGCCACTGTGTGATGCCAGACCATCTTGTTGCTGGTACTGGTGCCATTGGTGACGAAAAAGCAATGATCGGCGTTGAAAATTCTGGCGGCGTTTCGCTCGGACGCCGCCACCGGGCCCGTGTGATCGAGCAGCTGCCCCAGCTCATCGACCGCATTGCAGACATCGGCTCGCAGCATGTTCTCGCCAAAGAATTGGTGGAACATTTGACCCACCGGGCTTTTCAAAAAGGCCACGCCCCCCGAATGCCCCGGGCAATGCCATGAGTAAGACCCATCTTCAGCGTAATCCAGCAAGGCTTTGAAGAACGGCGGTTGCAGGCCCTCGAGGTAACTCTTGGCTTCGCGAATGATGTGGCGCGCCACAAATTCGGGCGTGTCCTCGAACATGTGAATGAACCCGTGCAGCTCTCGCAGGATGTCGTTGGGCAGATGCCGTGAGGTCTTGGTTTCCCCGTAGACGTAAATCGGCACGTCGGCATTCTTGAATCGAACCTCTTCGATGAAATTACGCAGATTCAGCACCGCGGGATCCAGGTCCGGGCCAGGGGTGAACTCTTCATCATCGATCGAGAGGATGAAGGCGCTGGCCCGGGACTGTTGTTGGGCAAATTGGCTCAAATCGCCGTAGCTGGTCACCCCCATGACCTCATAGCCCTCACCTTCGATGGCCTGCGCCAGCGCCCGAATGCCCAGACCGGAAGTGTTTTCGGAGCGGAAATCCTCATCAATGATGACGATGGGAAAGCGAAATTTCATGGGCGTGCTCCGGAGAGGATACTTTCGGGGAAACCGAAAGTGTAACCCCCACGAGGCCTGCTACAATGTGCGGCTTCGGAGAGGTGGATGAGCGGTTTAAGTCGCACGCCTGGAAAGCGTGTGTGGGTTAATAGCCCACCGCGGGTTCGAATCCCGCCCTCTCCGCCAAAAGGCCCCTTTCAGGGGCTTTTTTTTAGATTTGCCCAGATGCAAGCCATCAGGCCGTCATGGCACTTTTGACCGACTCGCCATGCGTGGGCCTCAGTCGATAACGCTCTTCCCAATGGCAATTGCAGGCAAATCTCTCAAGCCCTTGTTTGTCTAGCAAGGTGAATGAGCCCCTGGACTGCGAGATGATCCCTCTGCGGCTGAAATCATTCATGACCAAAGTGATTGCTTCACGGCGCACGCCCAGCATGAGCGCAATTTCAGCCTGTGTGTGCCGAATGGTGTTCTGCCCCGATGCTTCCATGGTGGAAAGAATCCAGCGAGTCACTTGCGCTTGAGTATTGTGTCGCTTGTTACAGGCGATGGTACCCGCCAAATGGTAGGTGTAGCGAAATACACCGTCGATGGTCACGCGGAACAGGTATTCAAGTTGTTTGATCTCTCTCAGAAACACCTCGGCAGGCAGTTGAAGCCCTTTTCCGGTCACGCTGACCACTGCTGTGTACAAGCTGATGCGATTGTTGATGACGCCAGCACCAGACATGAAACGACGTCCGATAGTGGTCAGCTCAATGCCGTTGTCATCGTTGAGCAAAAACCACATGGAGATGGCGGCTGATTCCGGGAAACAGACGTGCTGGATCACGCCCCCTGATTCGAATAACACCTGGTCTTTGACCAGTGTCAAGGGCTTCAGATACGGCTGAATTCTTTTGTATTCATCAAGCGGCATATTGTCCAGAATATCGTTGCCTGTCTTCATATTCATGCAGAACACCCCATAGATGAATTGCCCCATTGTGTTGTTGGGTCTGATCGCTCGGCAATCAGAGCAACACCGATTCCTCAAATTTATAAATCCTGATACAGTGATGCGATTGTGGGATACGTGCATTTCCCCACAGACTTCGTGATCAGTGCTTCGCATACTGCGTTGCATGTTCAAAAATAGATTGGATGCTGCCGCCCAACTCAGTGCACGACTGACGCATTACCGTGGGCAGCACCCCTTGGTCTTAGCCATCCCTCGTGGGGGCGTCCCCCTGGGCGAATTACTGGCCCACGACCTGGAGGGAGATCTTGATCTTGTCCTGGCAAGAAAAATCTCGCACCCGCTGCTGCCTGAATATGCGCTGGGAGCCATTGGTGAAAGCGGATGGACCTACTACTCGCCGGCCGCTGCATCCTTCACCAGACACGCTGGCGACTTGGACGTTGAGAAGCTGAGGCAGCTTGACCTGATCCGTCAACGACGAGCCACATACCTCCCGCGCCGAGATTCGATAGATCCCTCTGGGCGCGTGGTCATCGTGGTTGACGACGGCGTTGCCACTGGTGCGACCATGATCGCCGCCGTGCATGAGTTGCGCATGAAAAATCCGGCGCGATTGATTTGCGCTGTCCCGGTTGCCTCTGTCGAGGCGTTGCGCTCAATACGCCCTGACGTGGATGAGATGGTGTGTATTCACACGCCATTGCACTTTGAGGCCATCAGTCCCTTTTATCAAGATTTCCCCCAAGTCAGTGATGAGGAGGTGAAGGCGTGCCTGAACCGACATCCTCCTGCCACCAAGGAGTCCATCCATGAGCATCAAGCAAATCATTTTTCGCGAGGCAGCGCGTGAAAAAATTCGTCACGGCGTCGACACCTTGGCGGAAGCCGTTCGAGTGACTTTGGGCCCACGCGGGCGCACGGTCATCCTGGAGCGAGATTTCGGTGCTCCTCAAATCGTTAATTCAGGCGTGTTGGTGGCTAAAAGCATCGAGCTAGAGGATCGATTTGAGAACATGGGGGCGCAACTGCTACGCGAAGTCGCCACTCGCACGAGCGAGATGGCGGGTGATGGAACCACCACCGCCACCGTGTTGGCGCATGTGATGATTCAAGAGGGTTTGCGTTATCTCGCGGGTGGCATGAATCCGATGGATATCAAGCGGGGCATCGACAAGGCGATCGAGTTGGTGGTGGTCGAGCTCAAACAATTGGCACAACCCTGTGCCACCTCGGAAGACATTGCCCATGTGGCCAGCATCTCTGCCAACAACGACCCCTCGGTCGGTGAACTGTTGGCCAGAGCGATTGAAAAGGTGGGAAGGGATGGCGCGATCTCCATCGAAGATGGCTCGGGTTTGGTCAGCACACTGGAAATTGTCGAAGGAATGCAGTTTGACCGAGGCTTCCTGTCGGCTTACTTCATCAATCGACCGGAGCGACAGTCCGTCCAATTGGAGAATGTGTTGCTCCTGCTGTGTGAAAACAAATTGTCATCGCTCAACGAGTTGCTTCCCCTCCTGGAAAGCGTGGTCAAAACTGGGCAACCCCTGGTCGTGGTGGCCGAAGAGGTCGAGGCGGAAGTGTTGGCGGCACTGGTGATCAACACCATCCGAGGCGCCTTGAAAATTTGCGCGGTGAAATCCCCGGGCTTTGGCGATATGCGCAAACACCTGTTAGCGGATATGGCCGTCTTGACGGGTGCCACCGTGGTCAGTGAGCTGATTGGCAAACCCCTGAGTCAGGTCACATTGGAGGATTTGGGGCGTGTCAAACGCGTCGAGATCACCAAGGACAACACCACCCTGATCGGTGGCGGCGGACCACTGGAGCACATTCAAGAGCGACTCTCCGCGCTCCGATCAGAGCGCAGCAAAAGCAACTCCGACTATGACCGCGAAAAGCTGGATGAACGAATCGCCAAACTCTCTGGAGGTGTCGCCTTGATCAAGGTGGGCGCTGCCACCGAAACCGAACTCAAGGAGCGCAAGATTCGGGTTGAAGACGCCTTGCACGCCACCCGCGCGGCCGTCGAGGAAGGCATCGTTCCAGGCGGCGGTGTGGCCTTGTTGCGGGCGCGCAAGGTGTTGAAGCGAAGCAGCAGCACCGAGGCTTTGGATGAGGCGTCTGGCATTCAACTGGTGGCGCGAGCCCTGGAAGAGCCCTTGCGCCGCATTGTCAGCAATGCCGGTGTGGAGCCTTCGGTGGTCTTGCATCATGTGGAAGCCTCCGCCGACCCGGCATTTGGCTACAACGCGGCGCGCAATCTTTATGGGGACTTGCTCAAGTGTGGCGTGATCGATCCTGTCAAAGTGACACGGTTGGCACTCCAAAATGCCGCTTCTATCGCCAGCATGGTGTTGATGACCGATTGCTTGATTGCCTCGGTCCCCGCCAAATCCAGCAAATCTGGTGAATCGTCCTATGGTGATTTGCCAGGGCCAGAGATGATGTGATCCTGCTCGAAGCCTCGCGCAGGCGAGGCCTCAAGCGGGTCTCCCCATCGGCAGAAGTATCAAGGTTCGTGCCGAACCAGGTAAAGCGAGGATGGGGGCAGCACGGGCTTTTCAACCGGTCGGGTGCGTGCATCTTCCTTGTCGATGTTGATCCGCAATGTGCGCGCCAAGTCGCCCAATTCATCGGCGATGGCTTCAATCAGATCATCGATGGAAATCAAACCCATCAGACTGCCATCTGCTTGCGCGACAAACAAACGCCTCACGCCGTGTTGTTGCATGTGCGAAATGGCTTCTTGCAAGGTGGAGGATGCGGGAACACCCACCAGCTTGGAGCGACACAGATCGCCTGCCGTGCGCTCGTCGGGCGAGTGTCCCAACGCCAGCAAATCCACCACCATGTCGCGGTCGGTCAGCAACCCCATGACCCGCGAAGAATCCTGAGGATCGGTCACGGCCAAAGCTCCCACATGCTGCTTGCGCATGACTTCTGCGGCCTTGCGAATGGGGTCCTGGCCTGAGACACAGACAATTTCACGGTGACACAAGGGGGCAAGGGACATGATTCAACTCCTGAAAGCAAAAAGCACCCCCGACATGTCGCCAGAGAGTGAACAAGAGTGAATGCTAAAAAAAGAATCGCCATCGGGTCCGTTCGTCGACGGACCGATGGCGATGACGCTGCCTCTTGGACGGCAGACTGGGCTTAGCCAGTCAAACGATTAACGAACCACGGCAATCGCGTCCCGTTTGCCTCCCTTGTAGGTGTAGAGCGTCAAGGCGCCGTTCTTGATATCGCCTTTCTCGTCAAACGAGATGTTGCCGGTCACTCCCTTGTACGCTTGGGTCTTGGCCAACACGGGCAAGTATTTGGAGGGTTCGGTCGAATTGGCCTTGACCATGGCGTCCACCATCACCCCCACGGCGTCGTACACGTAAGGGGCATAGACCTGAACATCGGCGTTAAAGCGCTTCTTGAAGCGAGCCGAAAAATCTTCCATGCCCTTTTTCTGAGCACCTTCAACACCACCGGCTTCAGCACAAACCACTTGGCCATCGCTCATCGAGTCCCCAGCCAGCTTGGCCAGCTCGGTGGTACAGATGCCATCGCCACCCATGAACTTGGTCTGGATGCCCAAGGACTTCATTTGCTTCAACATGGGTCCGGCCACGGCGTCCATGCCACCAAAAAACACCACATCGGGTTTCTTGCCTTTGAGGGTGGTCAGGATGGGCATGAAGTCGGTGGATTTATCAGTGGTGAACTCGCGGCCAATCACCTTGCCACCGGCGGCTTTGACCGCTTTCTCGAATTCGTCGGCAACCCCCTGACCGTAGGCGGTGCGATCATCAATCACGGCGATCGCCTGGCCCTTCAAATCCTTGACAGCGTATCGACCCAGGGTTCCGCCCAGGTGGACATCATCGGCCACCACCCGAAAGGTGGTTTTGAACCCTTGCCGGGTGTATTTGGGGTTGGTCGCTGAGGGTGAAATTTGAGGAATACCAGCGTCGCTGTAGAGCTTGGACGCCGGAATGGTGGTACCCGAATTCAAGTGGCCAATGATACCGTTGACTTTTTGATCCACCAGCTTCTGAGCGGCGGCGGTGCCTTGCTTCGGGTCGGCTGCGTCATCTTCAGCCACCAGCTCGAACTTGGCTTTTTTGCCGCCAATGATCACGCCCTTGGCATTCAGCTCTTCGATGGCCAGACGGGCTCCATTCTCGTTGTCTTTTCCCAAATGGGCGATGGCACCACTCATGGGGGCGACATGACCGATCTTGACAACCACTTCTTGGGCGAAAGCATTGGCGCAGGTGGCGGCGAGTCCAGCCAGGAGCAAGGTGTTCAGTTTCATGGTCGTTCCTTTGCAAAAGTTGGAGAAAATCGCAGACTGAAAGTCTAAATTCCGTTGGGGCGAATACATGCAATCCTAAGTTGAAACAGCAGCTGCGCACCCAAGGATTGGTGGCGCGGTGATCCGGATTAACACCTAGGCCGTTTCAGACTTCAACTTCAGATCATGACGGGTGATCTGGTAACCCCGGTCAGCGTAATGCTTCCAGCGGGTCCTGGCCGTTTGCCGATCTGCGTCATCCAGGGTGACCACCTCGATGACCCGGTCAAAAGATTCAAATCCGTTGACGATGTGCTGCCCCAAGTTGAGCAGCACCTGGGGCAACACACCTCGAATTTCAGGGGTTATTGAGTTGGCCAGAATGATGGGCGAGGCAGACAACTCTTGCGCCGAAGCGTTGGACAGGCAGTGCGGAAGAAACTCAAGCGGCGCAAAAGTCCACAGCAACTCGTCCAGCCGTTCCAGATCGGTTTGCTCGGCGCACACCACCACGCGAGCCCCTGCATTCACGGCCTTGCGCAACAAACGACAGGCATAGGCCCATTTGTCGGGCGCATTGAAATGAAACGCGACCTCGGTCATGCGGGACTCAGGCGGTTTTGCTGCGTTTCAGAGTCGCCGGTGCGCTGGCCAAGTTCAATAAGTAGCTGAGCAACAGACCGACAGGTCGGCCCGTGGCGCCCTTGGCACTGCCGCTCTTCCAGGCGGTGCCCGCAATGTCTAGGTGTGCCCAAGGGGTTTTGCCGGCAAAGCGTTGCAAAAATTTCGCGGCTGTCACGGAGCCCGCGGAACGGTCGCCCACATTGGCCACATCGGCGAAGTTGGACTTGAGGCCTTCGGCATATTCATCATCCAGGGGCATGCGCCAGCAGGGGTCGCCGGACTGCTCCCCGGCTTGTTCCAAGGCATGAGCCAGTGTGTCGTCGTTGGAGAACAGCCCGCTTCGATGTGCCCCCAGTGCAATGACGCAAGCGCCCGTCAGTGTGGCGATGTCGATCACCGCCCGTGGCTTGAAGCGCTCAGCATAGGTCAGCGCATCGCACAAAATGAGTCGCCCTTCGGCATCGGTGTTGAGCACTTCGATGGTTTGGCCAGACATGCTGGTGACCACGTCGCCAGGTTTGAGTGCACGACCGTCGGGCATGTTCTCACAAGTCGGGATCAATCCCACGACCGAAATATCAGGCTGTAATTCGGCCAGCGCCTTGAACGTGCCTAAAACGCTGGCGGCTCCGCACATGTCGAATTTCATTTCGTCCATGCCTGCACCCGGTTTCAAAGATATCCCGCCCGTGTCAAACGTGATGCCTTTGCCCACCAAGACCGTGGGCGCCTGTTTGGCCACATTGCCGGGTTTGCTGTAGCGAAGCACGATGAAGCGCAGACTTTCTTCAGAGCCCTGGGCCACGGCCATGAACGACCCCATGCCCAAACGCTTGACCTCCCGCAGACCCAATACCTCGCATCGAATATGAGGCTCGCGCGCCAACGCTTGGGCGGCCTTGGCCAAATCAGTCGGAGTTGCGTGATTGGCAGGACGGTTGCCCCACTCCTTGGCCAAGGCCATGCCTTGAACTCGGGCCTTGCCTTCTGCGAAGGAGGCCTTTGCAGCCGATAAATCCTCGACACCCAAGACCAGGGTTTTCAAGGGCGAGGCTTCAGCCGACGGTTTGGTGGTTGTGTAGACGTAGCTTGCATCGGTCACAGCCTGCAAGACGCCTGCCATCTGAGGTTCAATGCCTGCAGGAAGCATGAGGGTGGCATGCTTGGCTTTGGCAGCCTTGAAGGCGCCGGCTGCCGCCGCACAAGCCTGTTTGACTTGCTTGGGTTTCCCCTCCCCGGCTCCAATGAACAACACCCGAGAAGCCTTGAATCCTGGCGGCCTCCACAAGGAGAGGGTTTGACCCGGCTTGGCCTCAAAATCGCCGGAACGGTGGGCTTGCACCAACAAGGTGCCTAGCGGGTCCGATGCGGTTTTAGGGACTTGGCTGACCACCACGGCCAACAGGTCGGTGACATGGGACATCGCACGTTGCGCAGGGAGGGACTTCAATTCAAAGTTCATAATCACGGTTTTCCTTGATCCACAATGTTATTCCATTCCTCACTGCGTCAGGAACTGGCCCGAAGCTTGGCAGCGACGGTGCTGGTGCTGGTCACTATTGTCATGACCATGATGCTTATTCGCACCCTCGGCTTGGCGTCCCAAGGCAGTGTCAATCCGTCCGAGGTTGGATTGGTCCTGGGTTACACCATGCTGGGGCACTTGCCAACTTTGTTGACCATGAGCTTGTTTATTTCCATGGTCGGCACTTTTTCGCGCATGTTTCGCGACAGCGAAATGGTGATCTGGCTGAGCAGCGGCCGTGGCTTGATGAGTTTTCTGCCACCGCTGTTGAGGTTTTCCTGGCCGATCTTGTTGTTCATTCTGTGTTTGACGGTCTGGGTCTGGCCTTGGTCCAATCAACAAATCCAGCAACTCAAGGATCGGTTTGAGCAGCGTGGTGATTTAGAGCGGGTGTCACCCGGTGAATTTCAAGAGTCGTCCAACGGTCAGCGGGTTTTTTTCATCGACAAGACCGTGCCCAATGACTCCGAGGGAAAGAATGTGTTCGTGGCCACCAACACGCCGACAGGGCAAACCGTCACATCTGCCCAGAGTGGACATGTGCAATGGCTCAATGACGACCGTTATTTGATGTTGTCGGGCGGACAGCGCTTGGAGATTCGCCGCGAAGACGGTCGGCTGCGCATCAGCGAGTTCAAGGATTACGGCAGTTTGATCGGCAGTCGCGCCTTTGAGCCCGTGGCCCCCTCACCCAAGGCACAAGATACCTGGGCCTTGATCCAGGACCCGAGCCGCAATCATCAGGCGGAGCTGGCCTGGCGTGTGGGTCTTAGCCTGGCGGCGTTCAATATGATTCTGATTGCATTGTTGATGGCACGCATCAACCCCAGAGGCGCACGAAGCGGGCACCTCATCACAGCCTTTTTCACCTTCGTTGTTTATTACAACCTGATCAACCTCGGTCAAAGCTGGATCTCGGCGGGTCGGGTGGGATTCATGCCCTTGCTGGTGGTGTTGCATGGCGGCGTGATGTTGCTTTGCCTGACTTTGTTGTGGCTGCGACACCAGCAATGGTTGGGCCTGATCCACTGGCCACCATTCTCATCTCGGCGTCAGCAATCGATGCCTGCTGCAACGCCATGAAAACACTCAAACGCCTGATTTATGGCGAGGTGCTGAGCACCGTTGGATTTGTCTGCCTTGTGTTCCTGGGTCTGTTTTTTTTCTTTGACTTGATCGACGAGTTGCAATGGGTGGGTCAAGGCAACAGAGGCGGCTATCAAATTCCACAGGCCTTGACGTATGTGGCTTTGATGGTGCCCAGTCATGTCTATGAAGTTCTGCCCATCGCCGTGCTGATCGGCACGATTGCGGTCATGGCTCGGATGGCACAAAGCTCGGAGTTCACCATCTTGCGCACCAGTGGATTGGGGCCAGTACAGGCATTACGAACCTTGCTGAGCCTGGGGGCAGGGTTTGTGTTGCTGACGTTCATCGTGGGTGACTACGTTTCCCCGTTTTGTGATCGTCAGGCGCAACTGCTCAAGTCTCGTTATCTCAACCAGATCACGGTGGGTCAGACCGGGGCCTGGCTGCGTGAAAAGCTTCCACAGTCTTTGCGATCGGTCAACATCCACACCCTCTCCCCTGAAGGTGACATGAAGGGCATCCGCATTTATGAGTTCGATCGTCAGGGCTTGCTGGTGTCCGTCACCCAGGCGGCCCATGGCGAGTTTGCCGACGATGAATCCGAGTGGATCCTGGACCAGGTGGAGCGAGATGAATTCGTTCTGAAGGATGGGCAAAGAACGCACCTCATCCGCGAAAAGCACGATCGTCTTCATTGGCCGACCAGCATCAGCCCCGACATGGTTGCGGTCGCTTTGCTCAAGCCCGCACGCATGGGGACCATTGACCTGTTCCAATACATCCAGCACCTGGAAGAGAACGCCCAGACGGCTCAGCGGTATGAGATTGAGTTTTGGAAAAAAGTCTTCTATCCCATCAGCTGTCTGGTGATGGTTGTTCTGGCTTTGCCATTTGCCTATCTGCACTTTCGCAGCGGCAATATCGCCAGTTATGTGTTTGTGGGCGTTTTGATCGGCATCAGCTTCTTTTTGCTCAACAACGTGTTCGGTTACGTTGGCAACCTCAGTCGATGGGCGCCCTGGTTGGCGGCTGCCGCTCCCGGTCTCATTTACAGTCTTTTTTCACTGGCCGCCTTTGGTTGGTTGGTCTTACGGCAATGACGATGGAATCTCCCCCCTTGAACGTCTCCCTCGCTGATCACATGGGCACGGGTGGCTGGGCCATCGTGTTGTTGGCCCATGGTTCACGCGACCCTTTGTGGCACGCGCCCATCCGGGCAGTGGCCGATCGAATTCAAGCTCGATCCAACGGTGGAACCGTGGTTTGTGCCTACCTCGAATGGACATCGCCGGACTTGCCCACAGCCGTCCAGCAATTGGTCGATGCCGGCCACCGACAAGTGCGTCTGTTGCCGCTGTTTCTGGGCATGGGCAAACACGCCCGAGAAGACTTGCCAGGCTTGGTGGCCGAGCTTCGCAAACAGCATCCTCAGCTTATTCTGGAGGTTCTCCCGTCGGCGGGTGAACACCCGTTGTTGCTTGATTTGTTGGCTGATATGGCCTTGAAAAGCCCTTGACGCGACCTCTTTCTGCCTCAATTGGCATAATAACGAAACTTCTTATAGTGGTTTTGTTATGAATCTCCACCAATTCAGGTTTGTACAAGAGGCCGTCAGGCGCAACCTCAATTTGACCGAGGCTGCCAAAGCTCTGCACACCTCACAGCCCGGGGTCTCCAAAGCCATCATCGAGCTCGAGGATGAGCTGGGCATAGAAATCTTCACCCGCCATGGCAAGCGGCTCAAACGCATTACCGAACCTGGACAACAGGTGTTGCAGAGCATTGAGTTGATCCTTCGCGAAGTCAATAACCTCAAACGCATTGGCGAACAATTCAGTGCTCAAGACAGCGGAACGCTGTCGATCGCCACCACCCACACACAGGCCCGTTATGTGTTGCCGGTCCCTGTGGCCAAGTTGAGGACAGCGTATCCTAAGGTCAACATCAGCCTGCATCAGGGGGCTCCCGATCAGGTGGCCAAAATGGTCTTGGATGAAGTGGCCGACATCGGCATCGCCACCGAATCGCTGTCAGACTATCCCGACTTGGTCACCCTGCCCTGCTACGAATGGCAGCATGTGCTGGTCTTGCCCAAGGACCATCGCCTGACCAAATCCGGGCGGGTGACCCTGGAGGAACTGGCTCAGGAACCTCTGATCACCTACCACCCCTCCTTCACCGGTCGGACCCGCATCGATAACGCTTTTGCGCAAAAACATCTGGAGCCGCGGATTGTGCTGGAGGCCATTGACTCGGATGTGATCAAAACCTATGTCAGTCTGGGCCTGGGGGTTGGCATCGTGGCAGAAATGGCGGTGAAGGACCAGTTGGACCCGGGCCTGGTGGTGGTACCCGCAGCCCACCTGTTCGGACACAACACAGCGCGTGTGGCTTTCAAACGCAATGCCTATCTCAGGCATTTTGTGTTGGAGTTTGCGTCCCTCTTGAGCGAGCGCTTAGACCGTCGAGTGATACATAAAGCGCTGGAAGGACGCGGGAGCGACTACGATTTGTAGTTGCTACTGTTGAATCAACGACCAGGCTTTCTCCAGGCGTTTGACGCTCACGGGCTGCGGGGTGCGCAGCTCTTGGGCAAACAGGCTGACCCTCAACTCTTCCAGCAGCCAGCGGTATTCCCTGCTGCGTTCATCCATGACCCCTTTGCGCTCTGCCACCAGTCGCCAGTAGCGTTGTTCCAGGGGCTTGAGCTCCGTGCGACGGGTAGCATCGCGGGCGGGATCGGTTCGAAGCTTGTCCAATCGCAGTTGAATGGCCTTCAGGTATCTGGGCAGATGTTGCAGTTGGGCGTAAGGGGTTTCTGTCAAAAAACGTTTGCTCATCAAGCGCAGGACTTGTTGCTGAACGTCCTCCAACACGTCGGGCTGACCACGGGTGTCCTTGATCTTGCGTTGAACCTGGGCATGCTCGGTAAGCAAAGCGGCGCACAAACGTGCAATTTCCTGTGCAATCAGATTCAGACGGCCCCGGCCTTCTTCCAAGCGAAGTTTGAAGCTGGCTTCATCATGGGGCAGCGGTTCCATCAGAAATGCGCGATCCAGAGACACCTCGATCAATTGGGCCAGCAATTCATCCGCGTTGCCACCGCCCGAACCATCGGCCCGCCGCCCCACTTGGAGATAAGCCATGACCATGTTTTGCAGTCCGGGGATGTTTTTCTCCAGGTACTTGATGGCATCTCGTATTTGCAGGGCGAACAATCGACGCAAGCCCCCTCGGTGTTTGAGGGCCGCCACTTCGGGCTCATCAAAAACCTCGATGAGCACTGCGTCTTGTGCATCCACCAGTGCAGGAAACCCCAACAGCATCTGCGCACCCTTGCGAATTTCCATCAATTCGGGCAATTCTCCGAAGGACCAACTGGTGTAGCGCTGTTCGGTATCCGGCTGCGATGTGCTTGTGGCCATCGGTTGCTTGGGCTGTTCAATGGCTTTCGTTGGCTCTGCGTTGGACTCGGACTGCTGCTTGGGGGACGTCTGAATCTGCGGCCGCAGTGCGGCCAAGGCCTGAAAAGCACCGCGGGCCTGAGAACCCCATTGGGCTTTCAAGGCCCCCAGGTTGCGCCCCTGATCAAGTTGACGACCATGCTCGTTGATCAACCGGAAGTTCATGAACAGGTGTGGGGACACCATGTCGGCTTTGAAATCGGTGCGCCGAATCTCCAGCTGCACCATGGCCTTCACCTGGGTTTGCAACGCCTCGAACAGCGAGCCGTGGCCAAAGGACACGGGGTCACTCAAGATGTCGGCCAAACGGGCTGCACTCTCGGGCAGTGGGACCAGCCGCGCCCGTGGCTTTTGAGGCAGGCTTTTGAGCAAGGCCTGGATCTTGTCTTTGAGCATGCCGGGCACCAACCACTCTGCCCGGTCTTCACTCACTTGGTTGAGCACGAACAAGGGAACACTGACCGTGATGCCGTCGCGAGGATCCCCAGGTTCATGCAAATAGTCGGCCGTGCAATCGACGCCCCCCATCCGAACGGTTCGTGGAAAAGCCTCGGTGGTGACGCCCGCCGCCTCGTGTCGCATCAACTCGGCTTTCGACAAGGTCAGGGGCGGGGGGGCATCGGGGGCCTGTGACCTCGAGGCTTCGCGGTACCAGCGCTCCAGGGTTTTGCCGCTGCACACATCGGCGGGCAATTGCTGATCGTAGAAGGCGTATATCAGGGCTTCATCCACCAGCACATCCTGGCGACGGGACTTGTGCTCCAGGTCCATGACCTTGCGCACCATTTTCTGGTTGTGGGCCAGGAACGGTAAATCGGTGTCCCATTGGCCATCGACCAGGGCCTCTCGGATGAAAATTTCGCGCGCTCCGGTCAGATCAACACGGGCATAGGGGACGCGACGGCCGCTGTACACCACCAGGCCATAGAGCGTGGCTCTTTCCATCCCCAGCACCTCGGCATGGCGGCGATCCCACTTCGGGTCGAGCACCTGGCGCTTGAGCAGATGCTTGCCCACCTCCTCCAGCCAGCGCGGTTCGATGTTGGCGATACCGCGCCCAAACAGGCGCGTGGTTTCCACCAGCTCGGCGCAGACCACCCAGCGTCCGGGTTTTTTTCGCAATTGCGCGCCGGGGTGGCGGAAAAAACGGATACCGCGCGCCCCCAGATAGCCCTCTTCGTCTTCCTGTCGCCATCCAATATTGCCCAGCAAGCCCGACAGCATGGACAGGTGCATCTGTTCATAGCTGGCCGCTTGGGTGTTGAGCTTCCAGCCTTGCTGAGCCACTACCGTCAGCAATTGCGAATACACATCCCGCCATTCCCGCAGCCGCCGAGGATTGATGAAGTGTTGTCGCAAGAGGTTTTCAAATTGACGGTTGGTCAGCCGGTGCTGGTCTCCTCCGCCCCGTTGTTGTTCCAACCAGTTCCACAGTGTCAGGTAACCGCTGAACTCGCTGCGCTCGTCCTTGAACTGGGCTTGTGCCTGGTCGGCTTGTGCTTGCAGCGCCAGCGGTCGGTCACGGACGTCTTGAACGCTCATGGCAGACGCCACGATCAAGACCTCACTCAAGGCCTGCCGTTCACGCGCCTCCAGAACCATGCGGCCCACGCGCGGATCGAGCGGCCAGTGGGCCAAGGCCTTTCCGACCGACGTGAGCTCGTTTTGTTCATCAACCGCACCCAACTCGGCGAGCAATTGATAACCATCCGAAATGGCCTTGGGGCGCGGGGCTTCGACAAACGGAAATCGCTCGACATCGCCCAGATGCAGTGACTTCATCCTCAGGATGACGCCAGCCAACGAGCTGCGCAAAATTTCAGGATCGGTGAATGGCGGACGACCCGAAAAATCCTGCTCGTCGTACAAACGGATGCAAATGCCATTGGCCACCCGTCCACAACGTCCGCTGCGTTGCTGTGCTGCCGCTTGGCTGATCGGCTCAACCAGCAATTGCTCAACCTTGCTGCGGTAGCTGTAGCGCTTGACCCGGGCGGTGCCGGTGTCGATGACGTAACGAATGCCCGGCACGGTCAGGGATGTCTCGGCCACGTTGGTGGCCAGCACAATCCGGCGCCCCGAATGGTTGTCAAACACGCGGTCTTGTTCGGCCTGAGACAGGCGGGCAAACAAAGGCAGAACGTCGGTACCCCTCAAAGTGGGTTGGTGGCTGAGGTGCTGTCGCAGGTGATCGGCGGTTTCGCGGATTTCCCGCTCCCCAGGCAGGAACACCAGGATATCCCCTTGCTGGCGGGGGTCGCGCCACAGTTCATCCACGGCTTCGGCAATGGCGTTTTCCAGGCCAAATTCACGGGTTTCCTGAAAAGGCCGCCAGCGCAACTCGACGGGATAAGTCCGCCCCGACACCATCAGCACCGGCGCCGGGCCGTGTTCGGTGGCGAAGTGCCTGGCAAAGCGATCGGCATCAATCGTGGCAGAGGTGACGATCACCTTGAGGTCGGGACGGCGTGGCAGCAGTTGGCACAGGTAGCCCAACAAGAAATCGATGTTCAGGCTGCGTTCGTGGGCCTCGTCGATGATGAGGGTGTCATAGGCTTGAAGGAGGGGGTCGCTTTGGGTTTCTGCCAGCAAAATCCCATCGGTCATCAACTTGACCGAGGCATGGCGGCGGAGACGGTCATTGAAGCGGACCTTGTAGCCCACCACCTCACCCAGAGGGGTTTTCAGCTCCTCGGCAATGCGCTTGGCCACCGAGGTGGCGGCGATTCGACGAGGTTGGGTGTGTCCGATCAACCGTGGCTTTTGCCCCGGTTGCGCATTCATGCGCCCGCGCCCCAGGGCCAGGGCCATCTTGGGCAATTGGGTGGTCTTGCCAGAGCCGGTCTCACCACAAACAATGATCACCTGGTGCTTGGCCATGGCGGCCATGATTTCATCCCGGCGTGCCGAGACGGGAAGCGATTCGGGGAACTCGATCTTCAGGGGCGTGGGGGCTGGGTGAGCCTGGGACACGGGGGGCGTTGGCGCTGCGGGATCGGGGGGCAGGAAAGACACGTCCAAAAGGCTCATCTTGAGGGAGAATCCAGGATTATCCCAGCCTGAGCCACAGTCATGGGTTTCATCTTTGCTCCCTGAAGTCCCTCATGTCCAGCGTTTTCAATTTCACCTTCGTTCCTTGGTTCCGCTCGGTGGCCCCCTACATCCACATGCACCGGGGGAAAACCTTTGTGGTGGCCATCGCGGGTGAGGCAATTGCGGCTGGAAAACTGCCCAACCTGGCGCAGGATTTGGCCCTGATTCAAAGCATGGGGGTCAAAATCGTCCTGGTACACGGTTTCCGCCCCCAAGTGAACGAGCAGTTGCGAGCTAAGGGCCATCAGCCGCTGTACTCCCATGGCATGCGCATCACCGATGAGGTGGCGTTGGACTGTGCCCAGGAAGCAGCCGGTCAGCTGCGCTACGAAATCGAAGCGGCCTTCAGCCAGGGCTTGCCCAACACCCCCATGGCCGGCGCGACGGTGCGTGTCATATCCGGCAACTTCATCACTGCCCGCCCGGTGGGCATTGTCGATGGCGTTGATTTTCAACACTCGGGCATGGTGCGCCGCGTGGACGTCATGGGCATCACCCAGACCCTGCATGCTGGCTCACTGGTCTTGATTTCCCCCTTCGGCTTTTCGCCGACCGGCGAGGCGTTCAACTTGACCATGGAGGAAGTAGCCACCTCGGTGGCGTCGGCGCTCCAGGCTGACAAGCTGATTTTCGTCACCGAGGTTCCCGGCATTCGCATGCGCCCTGACGAGCCAGAAAGCGAAGAAAACCCGATCGATACCGAACTGCCACTCGACGTGGCACGCGGACTGTTGGCCCAACTGCCCAACCCCCAACAACCCACCGACATCGCGTTTTATCTGCAGCACTGCGTCAAGGCGTGTGAGTCGGGTGTAGAGCGCAGCCACATCCTGCCTTTTTCGGTGGATGGAGCCTTGCTGTTGGAGGTCTACATGCACGACGGAATTGGCACCATGGTGGTGGATGAAAAGCTCGAGAGCCTGCGCGAGGCCACCCATGAGGATGTGGGCGGCATCTTGCAACTGATCGAACCGTTCGAGAACGATGGCACCCTGGTCAAGCGCAGCCGCACCGAGATCGAGCGTGATATCGGCCTGTACACCGTCATTGAACACGACGGCGTCATTTTCGCCTGTGCAGCGCTGTACCCGTACCCAGAAAACCGCACCGGCGAGATGGCCGCACTGACGGTCTCGCCGCAGTCTCAAGGACAGGGTGACGGTGAAAAAGTGCTCAAACGGATTGAGCAACAAGCGCGCTCGCAAGGCCTGGACAGCATTTTTGTACTGACCACCCGGACCATGCACTGGTTCCTCAAGCGCGGATTCGTGGCGGTCGACCTGGACTGGTTGCCCGAAGCTCGTAAACGCAAGTACAACGCCGGACGTGGCAGCAAAGTACTGGTGAAAAAACTGGTTTAACGAATCTTGGTATATTTTTGTTTTCAGGAACTTCTATGGCACGCACCGTTCAATGCATCAAACTCGGCATCGAAGCCGAGGGACTCGATTTCCCGCCCTACCCCGGTGAACTGGGCAAGCGTATTTGGCAGCAGGTCAGCAAAGAGGCCTGGGCTGCCTGGCTCAAGCAGCAGACCATGCTGGTCAATGAAAACCGCCTGAATCTGGCCGATCTGCGGGCCAGGCAATACTTGGCGCGTCAAATGGAGAAACATTTCTTCGGCGAAGGCGCCGACGTGGCGCAAGGCTTTGTGCCCCCAGCCGCCTGAGTCCCCGGTCGTCTGGGATCCAGACGGCACCCCCCGAAGCCCGCGTTTCGGGGACATCTACCGCAGCCAGGGCAGTGACGGTCAGGGGGGGCTGGCGCAGTCCCGTCATGTTTTCTTGCAAGGCTGCGGACTGATCGGATCACAGCCTGAATGGCGAGGCCACGAACACTGGACCATCCTCGAAACCGGATTTGGCCTGGGCCTCCATTTCTTGGCCACCTGGCAGGCTTGGCGTGAAGACCCTCATCGCCCTCGTCACCTGCATTTCGTCTCCATTGAGGCATTCCCCGTTTCCGCCTTCGACCTGCTGAAAAGCGTGGCTCCTTGGCCTGAGTTGCTCCCCATGGCGCAGTCGCTGGTTGAACAATGGTGGGGCTTGACCGATGGCCTGCATCGGCTTCGCTTTGAAGACGGTCGGATTCAACTCACGTTGGGAATCGGCAGTGCACATCAACGGCTGCCCCAGCTGCAGATCAACGCTGACAGCGTCTATCTGGACGGTTTTTCTCCGAAGCGGAACCCCGACCTCTGGGACCGTGAAACCCTCAAGGCGATCGCTGGCCACTGTCGAAGGGGGAGCCGCCTAGCCACTTGGTGTGTGGCCAGAACCGTGCGTGAAGAGCTTGAACACGCGGGCTTTCAGGTTCTGCGTGTGCCCGGACTGCCCCCCAAACGACATGCGTTGAAGGCGGAGTACCGACCTTTCCTGTCCAGCCCTCAACAGTCACCCCTTAATGAGTCACCGCCAAAAAGTCCCCAGACTCCAGCCCGACGCTGTGTCGTCGTGGGGGCCGGTTTGGCGGGGGCGGCCACCGCCCGTGCGTTGGCAGAACGTGGGTGGCAGGTCCTGGTGCTTGAAGCAGGAGACCGGGTGGCGTCGGGGGCATCTGGTTTGCCCGCCGGCTTGTGTGCCCCGCGTGTCTCTGCAGACGACAAACCCCTGTCACGCCTCACCCGAGCCGGTATCCGTGCCACCTGGCATCGGGCCCAATCATTGTTGAACGTCGATCAGGACTACGGCGCCACGGGGGTTTTGGAGCGTCGGCTCGAAGGTAAAACGCGCAAGGCGGATTTGCCCCCAGACTGGTCCGAAGCGGGTGAGTCATGGAGTCGCTACGCCCATGATGAAGAACTGGCCCTGGCTGGACTGGAACCCCCAAACGCCAACGCTCCCCCTGCCCTGTGGCACCCGGTCGGGTTTTGGCTGAAGCCCCAGCGGCTGGTCATGGCGTTGATGAACCATCCCAACATCGAGTTGCGACTGGGGCAGAGGGTGAAAGATCTGAAACGGTTGGGCGCAGAGCCGGGATGGCAGGTGACCTTGGTCACTGGCGAGGCATTCCAGGCGGTCAGTCACGTCGTTCTGTGTGCAGGAGCAGCAACGCCCGAGCTTTTAAAAACTGTGTTACCCCCTGGCCGCATTCCAACGCTCACCCCTGTTCGTGGTCAATTGAGTTGGGGCAAGATGAATGACCTACTCCGCCTCGTCGCCCCTCGAATGCCCGTCAATGGGGATGGGAGCTTTCTGGCCCACATTCCCAGCCCGACAGGCGATGTGTGGATGGCGGGGTCCACCTTTGACCGCCAGCGCCAGCACGCGGAAGTGATTCCAGCCGACCACCTGTCCAACCTGGGGCGTTTGGATCGCTTACTGCCTCAGGTTGCCGAGCCCTTGAGGATGGTTTTGGCATCCGGTCAGGTTCAGGGTTGGTCGGCAGTGAGGTGCACGACGCCCGACCGATTGCCTCGTGTCGGCCAGATTTCGCCCACCCTCGCACCAGGACTGCACCTGCTGACAGGGCTGGGTGCACGTGGGTTGAGTTTGAGTGTCTTGTGCGCAGAACTGTTGGTTGCCCAATTGACCGGGGAACCATGGCCGATCGAGTCCGAACTGGCATGTTTGCTGGCAGCAGACCGTGGATTTCAGTGATTGGACCGGGCCTATATTCTCCATCGGCATATAGGAAGAACAAAAAAATCGTTTGTCATCTTAAAGCCCCCAGATACAGTCCTGACCCATGTTGGATGTTGGATATGTTTTTGCGGGGTTTGTCGTTGGCCTGATCGTGGGTTTGACGGGGGTAGGTGGCGGGTCACTGATGACCCCCATTCTCATTTTCATCTTTGGTGTGAAGCCCTATTTGGCAGTCGGTACCGACCTGTTGTTTGCAGCCGTGACCAAATGTGGCGGCACGCTCAGCCTGTCTCGCCAGGGGTTGGTCCCTTGGCGCATGGTGGCTTGGCTGTCGGCTGGCAGTTTGCCCGCCGCCCTGTTGACCCTCGCTGTGCTGCGTCACGTCGGCCCCTCCTCCCAGGGGGTGCAGCATGTCATGACCTTCACCCTGGGCATCGCCTTGATGTTGACCGCTGCCGCCATGCTTTACAAAGCATTCCGAGGCTCCCAGAGGGTCAACAGCCCGGTTTTGAACGAAGCCTCGCAGACCATCCCAGGTTCTCGCGCCTGGCTGACGGTCCTGTTTGGCGCTGTGATCGGCATGTTGGTGACCTTGACGTCCGTGGGAGCCGGCGCCATTGGCGTCACAGTGTTGATGATCCTCTACCCTAAACTCCCCTTGCCGCGCATCATTGCGGGGGACATCGCCTACGCGGTGCCACTCACGCTGGTCGCGGGCCTGGGCCATGCTTCGCTGGGTTCGGTTGACTGGTCCTTGTTGTTGACCCTGCTGGCGGGCTCTCTTCCAGGCATTTGGCTGGGCTCACGTCTGGTGGCCAAAACACCCGAGCGTTTGATTCGTTCTGCGCTTTCTCTCTTGCTGGCTTGGGCTGGCAGCAAACTCGTCCTGATCTGACATGTACCAATACACCGATTTCGACCGTCAATTCGTGCGTGAGCGTGCCGCACAATTTCGTGACCAGCTGCAGCGCCATTTGGCCGGTGAGCTGAGCGTCGATGAATTCAAACCCCTTCGCCTTCAAAACGGCTGGTACATCCAGCGATATGCCCCCATGCTGCGCGTCGCCGTGCCCTATGGTGAAGTCTCTTCACGGCAGCTTCGGGTCATCGCCCGCATTGCCCGCGAGTATGACCAGCCCGATGACGCCTTGTTCCAACGCGCGCAATCGACCCAAGAAAAGATCGGCGGCATACAGGCCCCTGCGCTGGTCAAAGGGGTGGCGCACTTCACTACCCGCAGCAATATCCAGTTCAACTGGATCCCTCTGGAAAAAAGCGCCGATGTGATGGACTTGCTCGCCACGGTCGACATGCACGGCATTCAGACCAGTGGCAACTGCATACGTAACATCACGACCGATGAATTGGCCGGCATTGCCGCCGATGAGGTGGCCGATCCGCGCCCGTTTGCCGAGTTGCTGCGTCAATGGAGCACGCTTCATCCCGAGTTCGCTTTCCTGCCGCGCAAGTTCAAGATCGCCATCATTGGCGGCAAGGAAGATCGTGCCGCCACTGCCTGGCACGATGTGGGTTTGCACCTGGTTCGCAACGCCGAGCACTTGCTCGGTTTTCGCGTGCTGGTCGGTGGCGGCATGGGGAGAACACCGATCACCGGGATCGTGGTGCGCGAATTCCTGCCTTGGAACCAAATCCTCAATTACCTGGAAGCGGTGGTTCGTGTTTACAACCGCTGGGGGCGTCGGGACAACATTTACAAAGCCCGCATCAAAATCCTCGTCAAAGCCGAAGGACAGCGATTTACCGATGAGGTGGAAGCCGAATACCGCCACATCCTTCAACAAGACGGAGCGCCGCATCGCATCAGTGACGAGGCCCTGGCTCGGGTGAGCAGATCATTCCTCCCTCCAGCCCTGTTGTGCAATCGATCCGATGCCGAAGAAAAAGTAGCTCGGATTTTGCGCGCCGCAGCCGAGGACGATGCCGAGTTTGGCCGTTGGCTTCACACCAACGTCACCGCGCATCAAAACCCCGACCTACGCGCCGTCACTTTGTCGTTCAAACGGTTGGGGCAAGCGCCAGGTGACGCCACCGCAGAGCAACTCGACGCAGCGGCCGATCTGGCCGATCAATATTCAGCGGGCGAATTGCGGATCACACACGAACAAAATCTGCTTCTGCCCTGGGTGCGATGCGACCAGTTGCCTGAGCTGTGGCGGGCCGCTCGCAAGCTGGGCTTGGCCAGACCGAACATCGGGTTGTTGAGTGACATCATTGCCTGCCCAGGCGGTGACTATTGTGATCTGGCCAATGCCCGCTCGCTCCCATTGGCAGCCGCTATCCTGGAGCGTTACCAGGACCTGGACGAGTTGAACGACCTTGGCGAGATTGACCTGCACATCAGTGGTTGTATCAATTCCTGCGGACACCACCACAGCGGCCACATCGGCATTCTGGGTGTGGATAAGGATGGCAAGGAGTGGTATCAGATCACGCTGGGGGGCTCGGATGGCTCCCACCTCAGCGGTCCTGCTCAGCCGGGCAAAGTCGTTGGGCCCTCCTTTGCCGCCGGGGAAGTGCTGGGCGTGATTGAAGCGGTGCTGGACGCGTACGTCGAACACCGAAACGCTGGCGAGACCTTTCAACAAACTCTGCACCGTGTGGGGTTCGACACCTTCAAGACCGTGGCCAATGCCGCGCGACAACCCATCACTGCGGCTGTTTGAATCATGCAACTTTTGACCCCCACCCTCGTTTCCGCGTCAGTACCGGACGCCGACAGCGCTCATGTCTTGAGCATTCCGAACGATGCCGATCCGAGCAGCTATTCGTTGGCGGACGTGCAACGCATAGAGTTGAATTTCCCTCGGTTTTCCGATGGTCGGGCATACAGCCAAGCCGTGATGCTGCGACGTCGGTGTGGATTTACAGGTGATATCCGGGCCGTTGGGGACGTCTTGATTGATCAGGTGCAGCAGATGGCTCGGTGCGGTTTCAGCAGCGCCGTGTTGCGCGAGGACCAGCGCATTGAACAGGCCCAAATGCAGTTGAAACGCTACACCGACTTTTACCAAGGGGACGCTTTGCACAAGCAACCCCGATTCGCCAGAACTTGACCATGCGTTCCTTTGCCCCACCGACCAAAGCCACAGAGCAATTGGCAGCGCCCAGCGCCAACTTTGCCGACAAGCTTCGTGCCAGCCAGAATGTACTGCGCCAGGCTGTGACTGACCATGCACCGCTCAAGCAGGCCTCCAGCCTGGGTGCTGAAGATGTGGTGATCACCCATCTCATCAATCAGTTGCGTTTGGACATTCCCGTGTTCGTGTTGGACACCGGCGCCCTGCACAACGAGACCTTGGCCTTGCTGGAGCGAACCGAAGCCCATTCCCGCGCATCCATCGAGGTCTACCGTCCCGACCATGCCGCCGTGATCCGTTTTGTTCGGGAACGTGGTCAAGACGCTATTTTTCAAAGCATCGAGCAACGTAAGGCCTGCTGTGATCTGCGCAAGCTCGAACCTCTTTCACGAGCCTTGCAAGGACAACGCGCCTGGATCACAGGTCTGCGGCGCGAGCAATCGGCCCACCGTGGAGCGGTCGAATGGGTGGACAAGAGCGAGCTGACCACCAAAGGTCGCATCAAGATCAATCCCCTGGCCGATTGGACCTGGGGAGACGTCTGGCATTACATCGCTTTGAATCAAGTGGATTACAACCCCTTGCACGACGAGTTTTTCCCCAGCATCGGATGCGCTCCCTGCACCCGCGCCATCAGCCTGGGCGAAGACGTTCGAGCCGGTCGCTGGTGGTGGGAGGACGAGGCCGCCAAAGAGTGTGGTCTGCACGCCAGCCACACGCCGAAACAGCCCCATGAGAAAGCCCCAGCATGAACGCACGCGCTGAACCCAATTTGCTGTATCAACTCAGCAATACGCACCTTGACGCCCTGGAGGAGGAAACCATTTTCCTGTTGCGTGAAGTCGCTGCCACTTTCGAGCGTACCGCGCTGCTGTTTTCTGGCGGAAAAGACTCGCTGGTCATGCTCAAGTGCGCAGAAAAAGCCTTTGGCATTGGCCGCCTGCCCTACCCTTTGTTGATGATCGACACCGGGCATAACTTTCCTGAAGTCACGGCTTTTCGTGACCAACGCGCACACGAGCTGGGTGCTCAACTCATCGTCAGAAGCGTTGAGGACTCCATGGCGCGCGGAACAGTCCGTTTGGCACATCCCGGGGAGTCCCGCAATGTGCATCAATCGGTTACTTTGCTGGAAGCGATTGAAGAATTCCGCTTCGACGCCCTGATTGGTGGCGCCCGACGCGACGAAGAAAAAGCCCGCGCCAAGGAGCGCATTTTTTCTCACCGGGACAGCTTCGGCCAATGGCAGCCGAAATCCCAGCGACCCGAGTTGTGGACCTTGTTCAACACCCGTCATCATCCGGGCGAACACTTCCGTGTTTTTCCCATTTCCAATTGGACCGAGTTGGATGTGTGGCAATACATCGCTCGCGAACACGTCGAGCTGCCATCGCTTTATTACGCGCACCAGCGCCAGGTGGTGGAGCGTCGCGGCCTGCTCGTGCCGGTGACGCCACTGACACCCGCCCGTGAGAACGAACAGGTGGTGACCCGGGAAGTTCGCTTTCGCACGGTAGGGGACATCACCTGTACCTGCCCGGTGCCCAGCTCGGCCCGCTCGGCCGAGGCGATCGTCGTCGAGACGCTGTCGGCCGAGGTGTCCGAACGTGGTGCCACCCGCATGGACGACCAAACCTCTGAGGCCTCCATGGAAAAACGCAAAAAGGATGGGTATTTCTGATGAACACGCTGAACCCGAGCCACACGCCCGCCCAAACCGCGTCGGCCTTGCGATTCATCACCTGTGGGTCCGTGGACGATGGCAAGAGCACCTTGATAGGCCGTCTGCTGGTCGATACCAAGGCGGTGCTGCAAGACCACCTGGCCGGTGTGCAGCGCCAGGGCCAAACCGACTTGGCCCTGTTGACCGATGGTTTGAGTGCCGAACGAGAGCAAGGCATCACCATTGATGTGGCCTATCGGTATTTTTCGACCGAGCATCGCAAGTTCATCATCGGGGATGCCCCGGGCCACGAACAATACACCCGCAACATGGTGACCGCTGCTTCGAGCGCCGATGCGGCTGTCGTGCTGGTCGACGCCAGCAAGCTGCCCTGGAAAGAGGTGGGCTTATCCCTGCTGCCCCAGACACGTCGCCATGCGCTGTTGGCCCATTTGCTGCGAGTCCCTTCGATCGTGTTTGCGGTCAACAAGCTGGATGCGGTTGAACAGCCCGAGGTGGCCTTCAAGCACATTCGCGATTCGCTCACCGCATTTGCCAATTCCGCCGGCATTGCTGTTCAGGCCATCGTGCCCATTTCGGCACTCAAGGGCTGGAATGTGGTGGATCGGCAAGAAGCTTGGTGCAACTATCAAGGCCCCAGTTTGCTGGAGTGGTTGGAACGTTTGCCCTCCACCCCCGACGAGCCTGAGCAAGCCATGAGCTTTCCCGTTCAATGGGTGGAAAAATTCCATGATGCGGCTCAAACGCACGAGGGCCGTCGGGTGTTCTGGGGCCGTGTCAGCTCAGGCACCCTGCAATCCGGTCAGTCCGTTCGCGTCTTTCCCAGCGGCCAAACGGCGGTGGTGGCCCGAGTGCTTTCCGCGACACGTCAAGAGCTCCATTCCTTGAGTGGTCGCAGCGGCGGCGTGATTCTGGATCGGGAAGTCGATGTCTCACGCGGTGATTGGCTGGTGGCAGAGGACTCACCCCTCCAAGGCCAACGTGAGTTGCAAGTCACCCTGGCCTGGATGGATGATCAGCCGCTGGTGGCCGGGCGAGTCTACTGGGCGCTGCATGGCCATCGCTGGGTGAAGGCCCGTGTGAAGGCCGTGGTGCACAAGATCGACATCCACACCCTGGCGCAAGAGCCGGCTCAGCAGCTAGAGCCCAATGCCATCGGGCATGTCATCCTCAGCTTGCAAGAGCCTTTGTTGACCCAGGCGTTCACAACCTCCAGAGCCTTGGGGGCCTTGGTCCTGGTGGACACGGCGACCCACGCCACCGCGGGAGCCGCCTTGGTGATCGGCTGAATCTTGGGTAATCCCTTAAAATGACAGCGTCGCCCTGATTCTGAGTCCTAAAACACCATGACCCACGTTGTCACCGAAGCCTGTATCCGCTGCAAATACACCGATTGCGTGGACGTCTGCCCCGTCGACTGCTTCCGCGAGGGCCCCAATTTTCTGACCATCGATCCCGATGAGTGCATTGATTGCGCTGTCTGCATTCCCGAATGCCCGGTCAATGCCATTTACGCCGAAGAAGATGTTCCCGAAGATCAACGCCACATGACCGCGTTGAACGCCGAGTTGTCCACCATCGGTTGGCCCAGCATCACCAAGCGCAAGCAACCCTTGCCCGACGCCGATGACTGGAAGGACAAAACCGGCAAGCTCGCCGAGCTGGTGCGCTGAACACGCGAGAATCCTCCACCGTGTTTCAGACCGATGCGCTGATCATCGGTGCCGGCCCCGTCGGACTCTTTCAGGTGTTCGAACTTGGCCTGCAAGGTATTCATGCGCATGTGGTTGATGTGCTGCCGCATGTGGGGGGGCAGTGCGTTCAGCTCTATGCCGACAAACCCATCTATGACATTCCGGGCCTGCCACACTGCACGGGCCGTGAATTGGTCGAACGGTTGTCCCTGCAGGCAGCCCCCTTCAAACCCGAATTCCATCTGGGACAGCAAGTTTCTCACCTGGAACGACAAGCGGATGGACGATTCCTGGTTGAAACCACGCAAGGCCATCGTTTTCTGACCAAGACGCTGTTCATCGCTTCGGGTGTCGGTGCTTTTGTGCCGCGCAGCTTGGCCCTGGAAGGGCTGGAGTCCTTTCATCAACGCCAGGTGTTTCATCAGCCGAATCTCGATCAGAACTTCAGTGATCAACATGTGGTCATTGCGGGCAGCGATGCGATGGCGGTCGAATCGGCCTTGCACTTGGCCTATCTGCCCAAGGCCAGCGCACCGGCATCGGTCACCTTGGTCCATCGGCGTCGAACCTTGGATGTCGAGCCACACGTGACTGCACAATGGGACGCGGCATGTCAGCCCAGCGATAGAGCAGTGATCGCGACCTTTCGTGTCGGGCAGATCACGGGGTTTCATCAGCAGAACGACCGTCTGGCGGCACTGAACATCGCCACTCCAGACGGCGAAACCATTCAACAAGCTTGCGACCAGTTGTGGATCTTGCTGGGTTTGTCACCCAAGCTGGGGCCGATCACGCAGTGGGGCCTGGCCTTGGAGCGCAAGCAATTGGTGGTCGACACCGATGGTTTTCAAACCAGCGAGGCCGGTGTTTTTGCGGTGGGCGACTGCAACACCTACCCGGGCAAGCGCAAACTCATTGTGAGCGGTTTTCATGAGGCCACCCTGGCCGCATTCGCCGCCGCCGCCTACCTCCATCCCGGAAAAAAAATCCCGCTGGAATACACCACGGCGTCGCCGCGCTTGCATGCACTGTTGAACGTTCGGTGACGTTTCAAATCACCCGGGTAGACACAGGGGCGTATCCATGATTGAGTGGCCCATGACCCTGCCCAATCACCATCTGAGCCCCGTGACGGATGGCCTCCAGGATATAGGCCCTGGCTTGACGAACGGCGGCTTCCAATGTCGCACCCAGGGCTAGGTGTGCAGCAATGGCCGAAGACAACGTGCAACCCGTACCATGTGTGTTGCGGCTGGGAATACGAGGGCTGGCCAGTTCAATGTCTGCCATGCCGGGACGAGCCAACAGATCCACCACCTGATCACCCGGCAAATGCCCGCCCTTGAGCAGCACCGCAGCCGCCCCCTGACCCAACAAATCATGTGCGGCCAAAGACAATTCGGCGACGGATGGGATGGGACGCTGCAGCAGCAAACTGGCCTCGTCCAGATTGGGGGTGATGACACTGACCCGAGGGAACAGCAAGTCCACCAGCACCCGCACCGTGGGCTCGGCGATCAAGCGGTCGCCACTGGTGGCCACCATGACGGGGTCCAGCACGACATTGTGCAATTGATAATGATCGATGGCCCAGGCCACGACTTCTACCACCGCCGGCTCATGCAGCATCCCGATTTTCACGGCATCCACACCAATGTCCTCGATCACCGACTGCAACTGGGCCTTCAAAAACGAGGCCGGCAAGGCTTGTATGCCCTGGACACCCTGGGTGTTTTGCGCGGTCAATGCCGTGATGGCGCTCATGCCATAACACCCCAGCGCCGCAAAGGTTTTGAGGTCGGCTTGAATGCCCGCGCCCCCACCACTGTCCGAGCCAGCGATGGTGAGGACCCGGACATAACGGGGCTTATGGGCAGGCACAGAAAAATCAGCCGCAGCGGTGGGAGAATTCATAACCATGATTATCCCGAATCCAAAGCGTCTTTATGAGTGATCGTCCAACCAGCGTGGTTCTCGGGGCCGGTCTGATGGGGCGTTTGCTGGCCTTTCGCTTGTCCCAGGCGGGTCACCGAGTCGAGATTCATGAGGCCACTGCACCCCATGCCCATGGAGCGGCAGCACATGTGGCGGCGGCCATGCTGGCTCCGTTGGCGGAATCGGCCATCACCGAGTTGCCCGTGGTTCGCATGGGCATGCACGCGCTGCAGCGGTGGCCACAGATACTTCGTGCCCTGCCGTCTCCGGTGTACTTTCAACAAGAGGGTACGGTCATCCTCTGGCATCGACAGGATGCCCCGGAAGCACAACGGTTTCACCACCTGCTCCAACGCACGCAATCGCAGTTGAACGATTTACCCACCGCGCAAGCCATCGATGGTTCCCAACTGGCAGCCATCGAGCCCGATCTGCACCAGCGATTCAGCCAAGCCTTGTACCTGCCAGGGGAGGGACAACTCGACAACCGTCAATTGTTGGCGGCTTTGCTGCAAGCCCTGGAAAAAGCGGATGTGAAGTTTCACTGGAACAGTGCATGCCGCGTGCAAGATTTTCATCCTGGGGAAAGCGGCCAGCCCGATTGGGTGTTTGACTGTCGAGGGCTGGGGGCTCGGGCCGAATGGACGCCTTTGCGGGGGGTGAGGGGTGAGGTGATTCGTCTGCATGCGCCAGAGGTTCACCTGAGTCGACCGATTCGGCTGATCCATCCCCGTTACCCGATTTATATCGCCCCCAAACAAGATCATGTCTTTGTCATTGGCGCGACCGAAATTGAAACCGAGGATTTGTCTCCTGTCAGTGTTCGGTCGTCGCTGGAGTTGCTGAGCGCCGCGTACACCGTGCACAGTGGATTTGCGGAAGCCCGTATCCTTGAAATGAACACGCAGGCACGCCCCACTCTGCCCGACAACCTGCCTGCCGTGCAATGCCTGACCCCCCGTTTGCTTCAGGTCAATGGCCTGTACCGCCACGGCTTTCTCATCGCCCCTGCGATGGCCGATTGCGTAATGGAGTGGGTCACCCAAGGGTCTCATCACCAGGCCGATGCCTTCGGCATGGACTTCACCTCAAGGTAGGATGGATGCACCATGTCAGAGAACACATTGACCGTCTTGATCAACCAGGAAACCTACCGGTTGCCCCCTGGTGCCACGCTGGCCGATGCCATTGCCTCCTATGGGATTCGGCCGCCCTTTGCCGCAGCCGTCAACCTGGAATTTGTTCCCCGGGGACAATACGTGCAACGCCAACTGGCCGAGGGGGATAGGATCGAACTCATCGCTCCCATCACCGGGGGCTGAACTTCACGATGACAACACCTTTGCACCCAGATCACCTTCAAGCCGATCCCCTGATTCTGTACGGACAGACCTTTCACAGCCGACTGTTGCTGGGGACGTCGCGCTATCCCTCGCCGGCCATCCTGCAGCAAGCCATCGCGGTTGCACAGCCGGCCATGTTGACGGCTTCCCTGCGTCGTCAGACGGCGCAAGGCGATGCCTCGCAAGGCTTTTGGCAACTGCTGCGTGAAGCGAACGTGCCCGTGTTGCCCAACACGGCGGGCTGTCACAGCCTTCAAGAAGTGTTGACCACCGCAGAGATGGCTCGCGAAGTGTTTGAAACCGATTGGATCAAGCTGGAGTTGATTGGTGACGATTACACCTTGCAACCCGATACCTTGAACTTGCCCGAAGCCGCTGATCGATTGTTGAAATCGGGCTTCAAAGTCTTGCCCTACACCACCGATGATTTGGTGTTGTGTCAGCGACTGGTCGATGTGGGTTGTCAAGCCATCATGCCCTGGGCCGCCCCCATTGGGACCGGTAAAGGCCCTATCAACCCCTATGCACTGCAAACCTTGCGGGAGCGACTCAAGGTGCCGCTGATCGTGGATGCCGGTCTGGGCCGGCCATCCCATGCCTGCCAGGTGTTGGAGTGGGGCTACGACGCTGTGCTCCTGAACACCGCCGTGGCTTTGTCGCTTGACCCGGTGTCCATGGCAGAAGCCTTCGCCCAGGCAGTGCAAGCCGGTCGCCTAGCTTACCGTGCAGGTGCCATGAGCGCGCAAGAATCGGCCCAGCCCAGCACCCCGGTGTTGGGCACCCCTTTCTGGCATCAACCATGACCCACCGCTCCGACCTCGCACACGCCATTGCGCAATTCCATCGGTCGCTGACCGCCGGTCAAAGCCTGGACTACTCAAACGCTTGTCAGCCAGAGGATGCCGCCTTGCCCGACGAGCAAGCGGCCGTCTTACAGGCCTGCCGGATGCTGGGGTTCATTGACATCGATGCTCAGTGCGTGGCCTCAGCCTGGAATCGCCAGACCATTCGAACTGGGCATTTTGACCCCCAGGCCTGGCCAGTCTATGCCGCCGATTTTGGTGTGCCTGACTGGCCACGAGAAAACGCCTTTCCGCCCTGCCCGTCCCGGCTGGGTTTGTATGCTGTGCTCCCGGACGCCGCCTGGGTGGCCCGCATGGCACAGGCGGGTGTTCCCACGGTGCAGCTGCGCTTCAAGTCGGATGATCGACAAGCCATTCAGCGTGAGGTTGAGCTGGCCGTTCGGGCCGTGGAAGGCACACCGGCATTGCTCTTCATCAACGATCACTGGGAAGCCGCCATCCACGCTGGCGCTTACGGACTGCATCTGGGCCAAGAGGATGTGGCGGATGCCCCGATCGAGACAATACGCGCAGCTGGCTTGCGCCTGGGCTTGAGCACGCATGGCTACGCTGAAATGTTGAAGGCCGACCAGGTGTCGCCCAGTTATCTGGCCTTGGGGGCTGTTTTCCCCACCACGCTCAAGCGCATGGCCACGGCACCTCAAGGCCCAGGTCGGCTTCACCGTTATGCACAGTTGATGCGGTCTTATCCGCTGGTGGCCATCGGCGGCATTGATGAGTCCAACCTCTCATCGGTGGCCTCCAGTGGTGTCGGCTCTGTGGCCGTGGTTCGGGCCATCACGGGGGCAGCCAGGCCCGAAGAATCCGCTAAAAATTTGATTCATTTGCTCGAAATGGAAATCGGCAAAAAATGACGTTATAATCTTTGGATTGTTCCCCGATAGCTCAGTCGGTAGAGCGCCGGACTGTTAATCCGTAGGTCCCTGGTTCGAGCCCAGGTCGGGGAGCCAAAAAACTCGAATAAAAAAGGACTTGGAGAAATCCAAGTCCTTTTTTTGTTTTGTTTCCACTGTGACAGGATCTGGGTTTGTAAGATCTTTGCTCAAAGCATCACAAAATTCTTCCTGACAGGCTTGCCCGGTTGAGTACGGTGATGTGCTGGCTGAATACTCAATCAAGTCCAGCTTGACGGGTATACCGTGGCGAACGCAGTTTTCATGGCGTCATCCCGGGGATGCTCCTGGCACTGCGCCTTCAGTCGATTGGAAAGCATGGCAGTGCAGGTAAACGCTTGGCCTTCCCCACAAAGCTGTGCATGCCATCCCTGGAATTGATCCGTGCCGTGTTTGTTTCGAAAGATCTCCGGGTCGAGTTCTCTGGCGTGACCCAACAGTGCCGCTGCATAGGTTCGCACTGGCAGCGGCGAGTCCACTTCAGTCCCCATGAAGGTAGATGAACTGAGTCGGGTGTATGTCGTCCCCAAGGCAAAGAACCACCGGGCACGAGTGCTTGGGTCCGCATCACAAAAAACATTCAACAATCGGTTCAAATCTTCAATATGCGCTGGTGTCAAACGCATACTGCCGGGCGACATGGGATGCGCATTGGCAGATTTTGTGGGTATGGGGCACATGCAGGAACCCAAAATCTCGGCCAAATGATTGCTTTTTTCAGCGCTTAACCACTTCATGCGCTCAGATTGCTGAGTCTGAGAGGCCTGCTGTCGCAAATTGGAGAACAGCAGGGAAAAATCATTGACCCCAGACGCACCCGAGGTGGCCGCCAGTTCGAACAATTGGTTGGCTTTCTCTTTCAGCAGGCTGGCAGCTTGACGGCGATAACAGGTATCAATGCTGAATGATTGCAAGTCATGCAGGACGGGATCCTGCGCGGCGCTTGAACGTCCCACTGCATTCGGGCCTTCCCATTGTCCCGGATGTTTTTTTTCGAAGAGATAGACATTCTTCCAATCGAAGCCGGGGACGGCGGTCTTGTCGGCCATGATGTTGTTCAGCGATTTCATGTATGAATCGTCAAAAGCCACGCAATGGGTTCGCGAGTCGTTCTGCTCTATGAAAAAATCATGCGCTGTTGCATCAATGCCTTGAGCGCTCAGCAGACCCTTCAACTCTAGAGGCAGGCGTGCCCACTGGGACTCTCGCAGCTTCGTGCACAAAGGCCCCAGGTCTTGTGCGTCATGACGAAGCCCGGCATCCAGCAACAGGTTGATGCAAGCATCAGACAGGGCAGTCGCCAACTTTCGATGTTCAGAGTGATGGCTTCGCGCCAATAATGTGTCGATGTTCAAGACACCACTCAACGCCGCTTTGGGCTTGGCAGACGTCATGACATCGACGGCCGATTGCATGCAGGATTGAATCACTTCTTTGGAATCCAATCGGCTTCCTGGAGCAAAGGTTTTGGAGGCCCAAGGCTCTCGGTCTGAGAGGAAATTGCAGGCAAGTTTCGCGCGAAGTCGCTGCATTTCAGGATGAGGGTCTACTGAAAACTTAGGGTCGCGCAGCACCACTTCTGCAATAGCTCGGGCCATGGGCAAATCCGTCAACGCGGAATAGGAGCCGGGCAGGCGCTCACGGTTCAGGCCGGTCGCCAGTTGTTGCATTAAATAGGCTCTCGTTGCGGAGGCTGCAGGCGTGTTCTGAGGCCAGTTTTTCAGATCGGAAATAAAACTGTTTTCGTTATGAATGTGGTTCAGGTAAAGATCCGCATTCATCGGGGTGTCATCGACCTTCGAGCAGTCGATTTTGATTTTAGTTAAATCACAGGAATGAAATCGATGACCTATCAGGGATAGGTTATGCCCAAAATTTGCACCGTTCAAAGAAGCACTTTCTATTTTTCCCCTTTCATTCAAGGTGAATCTAGAGAGATCAGCTCCATCCATGCAAGCTCTGCTGAAATTATTAGGAAACAAGCCAACCAGTGAAGTATTCTGCAAATTGCAGTCTTTGAAATCAAAATTCCTACCAAAATTTTTATTTGTTAAGGTCAATCCTTCGAGATCATGATGGCCAATAAACCCTCTTTCAAATCTCACAGAGTCAATAATCACCTGCTTGGCCGCTTTAGGCAAATACTCAAAAGCAGAAGTCTTAAGAAATGCAGATAAACTTTCCGTTGAGCCGGAAATCAACTCCAGGCAATGCTTTGAAAAATCTGGCCCGGCGCACAGGCGATTCAAACTCTCGCGAAGCACGCCCAAGTTATCGATGCGTAGCTCATGCCCTAACTGGTTCAAATAGCTGCTTCGTTTGGCCTGAATGGGGTCTATCAGATCGCACCTGCCAGCGGGAATAGGCCAATCCTTTTTATTCGTCTTTTCAAAATGAGTCAACATCCAAAGTTGAGGCAGCAGTTTTTCTTTGTACTCTTGGCGTACTTTATCTGTCTCTGATGGGGCGGCATCAATGTTCCCACTTTTGACATGTTGCTGAATCAGGGTTCGGATGTCATTATCCAATCGCTCAGCTCTTGGACTGATTGCGTTCAGTCTGACCGGTAATGCATTGCTCGTACTGTCCAACGCGAGCATTTGGGCTTCGCCTACTCTCAGCATATATTCACGCCTTCTTGAGGGATGACAGATATTCCATCTCAGCTGTCTCGAAGACCTCTGAAAAAAGACTGGAACGTTTATGACCAGCTGGTCGGATACACCGTAGCAAACGCTGTTTTCATGACATCATCCTGGGGATGATCCTGACATTGAGACATCAGTCGATGAGAAAGCAATGCGGTACAGGTGAATGCCTGCCCCTCCCCACAAAGCTGCGCATGCCATTCATGGAATTGATCAATTCCTTGCTGGTTTCGAAATATCTCTGGATCAAGTTCTCTGGCATGGCTCAACAGCGCGGCTGCATAAGTGCGCACAGGCAGCGGTGAGTCCACCTCAGTCCCCATAAAGGTGGAAGAGCTGAGTTGGGTGTAGGTTGTCCCCAACGCAAAGAACCATCGGGCTCTGGTCTGTGGATCGGCATCACAAAATTCATTCAAGACATGGTTCAAAGCCCCTGTATGCTCTGGCGTCAAGCGCATACTTCCTGGCGACATGGGATGAGCGTCGGCAGATTGGGGGTCTTTAGCCAGCATGCAAGAACCCAAAATCTCGGCCAACTGATTGCTCTTCTCAGCGCTTAACCAATTCAGGCGCTCTGCTTGCTGTGTCTGCGAGGCCTGTTGTCGCAAGTGTGAAAACATCATGGAAAACTCATTCATACCAGTCGCTCCTGAGGAGGCCGCCAAATCAAACAATTGATTGGCCTTCTCCTTCAACAGACTGGCAGCTTGGTGGCGATAACAGGTTTCAAGGCTGAATGACTGCAAGTCATGCAAGACGGGATCCTGAGCGACGCTTGATCGCCCCACTGCATTCGGTCCTTCCCATCCATCGTGTTCATTTTTGACGAAGAGGTAGACATTTTTCCAATCAAACCCGGGCTCGACAGTCTTCTCGGCCATGATGTTGTTCAGCGATTTCATGTATAAATCGTCAAATGCCACACAATGGGTTCGCGAAACGTTTTGCTCCACGAAAAAATCATGGGCTGTTGCATCAATGCCTTGTTCGCGCAACAAATCCTTCAACTCTGAAGACAAACGTGTCCATTGGGACTCTCGCAGCTTCGCGCATAAAGACACCAGGTCTTGTGCGTCATGGCGAAGCCCCGCATCCAGCAAAGAATTCATGCAGGCATCCGACATAGAGGCAGCAAGCTTTTGCGATTCAGGATGTTTGCTGCGTGCCAACATGGCCTCGATTTGCATGATGCCGTTCAAGCTTGACGCGGGTCTGGCGGCGGACAGGATATCGATGGCACTTTTCAAGCATGCCTGAATGATTTCTTTCGAATCCAATTGGCGCCCTGTTGAAAAAACCCTGGAGGCCCAAGGATCACGGTCTGAAAGCAGCTTGCCAACGACTGACTGGCGCAGTCGTTTCATTTCCGGATGAGGGTCTGTCGAGAATTGGGGGTCGCGCAAGACCACATCGGCAATAGCACGAACGATCGGCAGGTCGTTCAACGGAGAATAAGAGTCGCGAGGTCGATCCCTGTTCAAACTGGCTGCCAGCTTTTGCATCAAACTTGACCTTGTCGCAGAGGCAATGGGTGTTGCGTCAGGCCAGTCCCTCAAACGGGACAGTAAACTATTTCCGTTATAAAGGTGATTGAGGTGAAAGTCTGATAATTCGTGTGAACTATCAATATGCGAAAAATCAATTTGTACTTGAGTCAGGTCACAGAAATGGAATCGCTGACCAATATTGAGCACATTTTGATCGAGTTTTGCACCTTTCAGGGATGCATAATCAATTTTTGCATCTCCAATCATCGAAAAATTCGATAAATCAGCACCATCCAGACAAGCACCACTCATGTCATTGGTAAAAATTCCTGTCAAGGCACAATCTTTAAGATTGCTGTTGCGCAATTCGACTTTTGAAAAATTGAACCCCTGCAAATTCAACCCCGATAAATGTTGATGACCAAGCAAGGAATTTTCGAAATTCATAGAATCAACAATCACTTGTTTGGCAGCTTTCGGTAAGTTTTCAAAAACACCCTTGCGTGTAAAGCTGAAAGGATTATCAGCGGGGCCAGATAATAGTTCCAGAATACTTCTTTCAAAATCAGGCCTATCGCATAATTTTTCAATTCCTTCTTTAAATGCTTGAAAATTTTCTATGCCTAACGACCTTTCAGTTGGGTTCAACATCATTGTTTTTGTAAGTCGTATAGGGTCGATGAGTTTGCTCTTGCACGGAGGCACAGGCCATTCCAATTCAGGATTTTTTTCAAAGTGGAAACAGAACCAAAGCTGAGAAAGAAGTTTGTCTTTATATTCATTTCGATGCTTATTTATTTCAACTGGATTGATTTCAGGCATTTCAACAATAAGATGCTTGTTGATCAATGTCTGAATTTCATGATCCAACCTTGACGCCCCTTGACTGAGTGTTCCATCCCAATGGATCAGTTTTCGACTGCTGGGATCCAGGGGAGATCTGGCAACACTGTCCCAAAACTGGCTGGGGGGAGGCGCCACAGGCAAGCGACGACTCTCCATGAGATCCATTTTGTTCAGCTTATTCAGGGTCGATGCCATCATGGAATTAGGGCGTGCTGTTCCCTCATAAAAATCCAGCAACTGTGAGCAAAAGTCAAGATGGGCTTTGTTAATTTTTGTATTTTTACCCTCTTTCAATTCCATCCCCAGGCTTTCAAAATCAATATTTTTCTTTTCTGAAGCATATGCGCGTCTGAATAGAGAGCTACTGACAATGGGGCCCATCGCCTGAAAGTCGCTGAACAACGGCCCTTGATTCGTCGGATGAGGATTAGATCCGAATTTTTGCGCAAACTCTCTCAATTTTTTAAATGTCATGAAGTCTTCAGCCGAGAACTTGACTTTCTCAAACATCTGTGTAGCGGCGCCAACCGCAGAAATTTCTCCTGTTTGGCTATTGATAAATTCGGTTCTGAACTTAACCAGCTGATTTCTAAAACACAAGTAAGACTCATTGTTCAGATCCATTTTGCTCATCAATTGCAGTCGATGCATGAAGTCATCCATGCAGCTGATGTCGTGCCTCGGGAAATCTTTGAATTGAATGACGCCTTGATGAATATTCGATGATCTCTTTAATTGAAAATCTTCAGGGTTTTGGCTTGTATGACAGCGGAAAATACTTTTAAGCATGACTCATTCAATCCTATCTTTATGCATTCAACGCTAATCCAGTTCAAGACCATGTCGTGGGGTACACCGTGGCGAAAGCTGTTTTCATCGCTTCATCGCGTGGTTGCTCCTGGCACTGTGCTCTCAATTGATATGACAGCATGGCGGTACACGTGAAGGCCTGACCTTCACCACACAGCTGTGCATGCCATGTATGGAATTGATCCTCCCCTTGCTGATTTCTAAATACCGCAGGATCAAGATCTCTGGCGTGGCTCAACAAGGCCGCAGCATACGTTCGTACGGGCAGCGGTGAATCCTCCTCAGTACCCATGAAGGTTGAAGAACTGAGCTGTGTATAGGTCGTCCCTAAGGCAAAATACCATCGAGCCCGAGTTTGAGGATCAGCGGTACAGAAATCATTCAGCGCATGATCCAGAGCCCTTGTGTGCTCCTGGGTGAGGCTCATCGTTCCAGGAGACATTGGACTGGCATTGTCTGAGTGGGAATGTTTGGATTGCATGCACCCCCCCAAAATTTCAGCCAGCTGATTGCTCTTGTCTACGGCCAACCACTTCAGGCGTTCTTCGGGTTGCGTTTGTGATGCCTGTCTCCGTAATTTCGTGAACAATGTAGAAAAATCATTCTTTCCTGACGCTCCTGAAGTCGATGCCAGTTCAAATAATTGATTGGCTTTCTCTTTCAACAGGCCGGCGGATTGCTTCACGTAACAGATTTCAAGGCTAAAGGACAGCAAATCCGTGAGCACAGGATCTTGGGAGGCGCTCGACTGGCCCACTGGGCTTGGACCTTCCCAGGGACCTGGAAATTTTTTTTCGAATAGATACATATTCTTCCAATCAAAGCCAGGCTCGGCAAACTTGTCGGCCATGATGTTATTCAGCGACTTCATATAAAAATCATCAAATGCCAGGCAGCGAGTACGTGAGTCACTTTGTTCAATGAAGATGTCAGGTGTTTTGGTATCTATACCTTGCGAATTCAACAAATTCACCAGTTCAGTGGGCAATCGCGACCACTGAGACTCGCGCAATTTCTCGAAAAGTAATTGCAGTGCATCCACTCCACGGCCGTGATGGTCTGCATTGACTGCCTGATGACGCAAGCCAGCATCCAGTAATAGGTTGATACTCGCATCAGACATCCCAGCAGCCAACTTTCTTGGCTCGGAGTTTTGAGACTGAATTCGTAATGAATCCATACTGACTGCTCCAACCAATTCTGGATCGGGGCTTATCGCTGCAAATATATCGATAGCACTTTGCATGCAAGTTGAGATAACTTTTTTTGAATCCAACTTGCTGTCAGTCGCGAAAACTTTGGTTGACCATGGATCGTGGTCTGAAAGTAATGTGCTGGCAACTCTCATGCGAAGACGCTGCATCTCTGGATGAGAATCTATGGCGAATTTGGAGTCACGGAAAACCACATCCGCCATTGCCACAGTCATTGGAAGATCTGTCAACGCAGAATAGGATCCGGAAAATCGCTCTCTGTTCAAACCCTCCGCCAGTTTGTGCATTAAAAAAGCCCGGCTGGCAGAGGAGCTTGGACTGGAGTCGGGCCAATTTTTCAATTGGAGCAGCACACTGTTTTCGTTATGAATATGGTTAAGATGATGATCTGCAATTCTCTGGCTGCTGTCGACTCTGGAAAAATCAATAACGATTTTCGTTAAGTCACATGAATGGAGCCGATGTGTCAGAAGTGAAACATGCCGTCCAAAATCAGTACCTATCAACGAGGCCTCATCAAGTCGAGCATTGCCAATCATGGAAAAATTTGCCAAATTGGCACCATCCAAACAGGCTCGACTCATGTTGCTGGAAAACAATCCGATCAACGTGCAGTTTCGTAGATTGCATTCGGATAAATCAATATCCCCCACGTTCGAATAATATAAGCTCAATCCCTCCAAGTGTTGATAGCCTTTCAGCGAGGTTTGAAATTTCATGGAATCCAGAACCACTTGCTTGGCAGCCTTGGGCAGATTCTCAAATACAGGCTTCTCATCAAATTTTTTCAAATTCTCGCCAGTTCCCAAAATTAACTCCAGGCAGTCATCGGTAAATTTGGGCGACATGGCAATATCGTTGATAGACTGATATAGCACTTGTTTCTGCTTGAGTTGAAACGACTCCTCATGTGAATTCAAGTACGTTTCTCGAGTGCGCTGAATTGGATTCATCAGTTCACATCGAGCGGGGGGAACGGGCCAATTTTCTCTTGGGAGAGATTCAAAATAAGAAATAAACCAAAGCTTAGGTAATATTTGAGATTTAATTTTTTGAATTTCTTGATTCAACTCTCTTTGAGTCGTAAACGGGTCCCTGCTGACCAAATGACGATTCAACAGCTCGTCAATTTCCTCATCGATCTTGGCCGCCCCTTGACTGAGGGGTTGAGTCAGCTCGCGCAGCACCGCGGCTAAAAAGGCATTTGGTGCAGCGTTGTCAAGTCTTCCTGATCTGAACATCTGTTCACTCCTGTCTTATGATTTGCCTGGTTTTTCAACGTAAGGACCTGATGAGGGCTGCAAATGAACATCAGTGCTGCCATTGCCCGTTAAAGTTCGCTCCTGCCAGTTGGTGTTCAGCCATCCTTAAGACCCTTCAGCCCCTAAAACATCATGAGTGCACCCACCGCTCCTTACGCCATGATCGTCACCCGTCTCGGCGGCCCCGAGGTCATGGTCAAGTCAGACATCCTCCTGCCAGTGGTCAAATCTGGTCAGGCACTGATCCGGCACACCGCAGTGGCGGTGAATTACGTGGACATTTATTTGCGCGCCGGACAATCCCATGCCCACAACCCTGAGCCACCTTTCGTCACTGGCGTCAATGCCGTGGGTATCGTGGAAGCGCTGGGTGACGGTGTCACTGAAGTTGAGATTGGAGACCGCGTCACATACACCAATGCAGGCGTCGGAACCTACTGCACGCACGTCGCTGTGGCGGCCGATCGGTTGGTTCGCATACCCGACACGGTCTCTGATGAGCGTTGCGCTGCTGGCTTCGTACGAACCATGACGGCCCAGTACTTGCTCAAACAAATGCGCCCATTGCATCCTGGTGACCGTGTGTTGATTCATGCCGCCGCGGGCGGAGCGGGACAGGTGCTGGTGCAATGGGCCAAACGTCTGGGTTTGGAGGTCTTTGCCACTGCGGGTTCACCCACCAAGGTGGAGCTGGTGAAAGCACTGGGTGCAGACCATGTCATCAACTATTCCAGCCAGGACTTTGCCCTTGAGGTCGATCGGCTCACCCAGGGTCGCGGGGTCAAAGTCGTTTTTGAATCGGTGGGTAAAGACACTTTCATGCGCTCGCTGAAATGTCTGGAGCCCAAGGGTCTGGTTATCAATTTCGGCACGGCATCCGGCCAAGTCGAGGGGTTCGCCCTGCAAGAATTGCATGCCAAATCCCTCTGGGTCTGCCGCCCCACTTTGAGAACTTACATACAGGACCGTCAAGACATGCTGGCCATGGCGGCGGAGAGTTTCGAGATGCTGGCCGATCCCAGTTTCAGATTGGACATCGAAGCTGTGATGCCCTTGTCTCAAGCGGCTCAAGCACACACCCTCCTGGAAAGCCGCAGCACCAAGGGTGCGATCGTTCTGATTCCCTGAAACCGTCCACAGCCGCTCAAGGCTGACCATTCATCACTGTCATCTCCAAGGATCTGATCATGTCTAAAACCCCATTTCCGCGCACTCGTCAGCATCTTCGCCTCATGCTCGGCCTGGCCGCGGGCATGTTGTCGACCTGGGCATCACCCGCGTGGGCCGATTACCCCGAGAAACCCATCCGCATGATCGTGGGTTACACCCCAGGAGGTGCGGCAGACAATCTGGTGCGCCCGCTGGCCGAGCGTCTATCCAAATTATTGGGGCAGCAAGTGGTCATGGACTACCGTCCCGGAGCGGGGGGCGTGATTGCCGCCGATCTGTTGGCCAAAGCGCCTGCCGATGGTTACACCCTGCACATCACAGACTCTGGGCCTATGACCATTGTTCCCAAGCTGTCTAAAACCCCCTACAACCCACTCACCGATTTCTCGCCGCTGGCCATGGTGGGTTCTGGGGGCGTGGTCATTGTCACGCCACCCAACTCCAAGGCGGACAGCGTCAAGAAACTCATTGAACTGATGAAGGACAAGCCCGATACCTGGAGCTACGGAACCTCCGGCATTGGGGGCGTTGGTCACCTGGCAGGCGAACAATTCAAGATTGCAACGGGAACACAAATCAACCATGTCCCCTACAAAGGAGGCGCACCGGCCATCGTCGAATTAATGGGCGGTCATGTGCCGGTGCTGTTCTCCTCGCTGGGGTCCGCGGCCTCGCACATCAAGGCGGGGCGCATCAATGCCTTGGCGGTCACATCACTCAAACGCAGCTCCATGTTCCCGGATGTCCCCACCTTGGCAGAGTCTGGTTTTCCCCAGTTTGACGCCAGTATCTGGTTTGGCATTGTTGGGCCGGCCAACCTACCTTCAGCCATCAGCGACAAACTGGTGGCGGCCCTGCAAACCGCTTTGCAAGACAATGCCGTTCAGGAATCGATTCGCAAAGAAGGCTATGAAACGATGGCCATGACACCCAACCAGATGAAAGCTCAAATCGCGCAAGATTTGAACCGCTGGGAGAAGGTCATCAAAGAAGCCAAAATCAGCGCTCAGTGAGCGTACATCCCCCCTGCCCCGTCACATCATCATGCCTTCTTTGACCCCAACACCCGCTGGCAACACATTGCGTCAACGCCTGCAACAACCCGGCCTGGTCGTCGCTCCTGGCGTTTTCGACATGGTGTCTTTGCGCTTGGCAGACACCTTTGGTTTTGATGCACTTTACATGACCGGTTTTGGCACTGTGGCCTCCAGCATGGGCCTGCCCGATGCGGGGCTGGCGACCTACAGTGACATGGTCGGTCGCGTGCAAAGCATGGCGGCCATGGCCCGCACCCCATTGATCGCCGATGCAGACACCGGCTATGGCGGGCTTTTGAATGTGCAGCACACGGTGCGTGGATATGAGTCTGCCGGGGCCGCTGCCTTGCAACTGGAGGATCAGGAATTCCCCAAAAAATGTGGCCACACGCCGGGGCGGCGTGTCGTCCCGATGGCGGACATGGTGAAGAAAATTCAGGTGGCGGTCGATGCCCGACAATCTCGCGACTTTCTCATCATCGCGCGCACCGACGCCCTGAGTTCTCTGGGCATCGATGAAGCCTTGCGACGTGCCGAAGCCTATGCCGAGGCAGGAGCGGACATCCTGTTCATCGAGTCCCCGGAGAGTGAAGCGCAGATGCGAATGATTGGTGAGCGCTTTGATCTGCCCTTGGTGGCCAATATGGTGGAGCGTGGCCGCACCCCGGTGTTGTCCCGCTCCGAGCTCGAATCCTTGGGCTACAAAATCGCTATTTTTCCGGTGACCGCCTTGCTGGCATCGGTGCATGCCATGTCTCAGGTCTACGGCCATCTTCGGCAAACGGGTTCCTCGCATGGCGGCCAGACCCCACTCACCGACTTTTCTGACCTGACCCAACTGATGGGGTTCGATGCGGTGTGGGATTTTGAAAAACGTTACGCCGATCCGCAAGCTTGATACTGACTGGGTGTCACGCTCGGTGACACTGACTGCTTCCCAAACGGAGACTCCCCATGAGCCTGACACGCATTCCAACCCCTCAAACGGGCCTTCTCAACCGCATTCAAATCTTGGGCCGCGCTTGCTTCGGAGCCCTCCTCACGGTCGTCGCACTGCAAGCGGTCGCCCAAACCGACTTCCCGAACAAGCCCATTCGACTGATTGTCCCCTTCACCCCGGGGGGCGTGACTGACACCAGTGGACGCTTAATTGCCGAACAGCTCTCCAAACGCCTCGGGCAACAAGTGGTGGTGGACAACAAACCCGGGGCCTCGGGCAACATCGGGTCTCAAATGGTGGCAGCAGCAGAACCTGATGGTTACACCTTGCTGCTGGGCTTTGATGGCACGCTGGTCATCAACCCGCATGTGTTTCCGCGCATCGGCTTCGACCCTGTCAAAGACTTCGCTCCGGTGGGGAAAATTGGAGACGCCATCCTCATCTTGGTGACACACCCGCAAGCCAAGACCAAAACGCTGAAAGACGTGATTGCCCAGTCCAAGAGCGATGCCAATGGCTTGTCTTATGGCACCTCGGGCACGGGCAGCACCCCCCACATCGCAGGTGAATTGTTCAAACTTCGCACCGGTGCCAACCTGGTCCATGTGCCCTACAAGGGCGGCGGTCAGGCGATGACCGACTTGCTGGGGGGGAATCTGCCCCTGGTCTACACCGCCATCGCTGGCGCCATCCCGCATGTCAAAGCGGGCAAGTTACATCCGATTGCGGTTTCCAGTGGACAGCGAGCCCCTTCGCTACCGGATGTGCCGACCTTCTTGGAAAGTGGCGTGCCTGATTTCAAGATTACTTCCTGGGTTGGGTTGTTGGCCCCTGCCAAAACGCCCAAAGTGGTGCTTGATCGACTGAACGCCGAGCTGAATGCGTTGCTGCAGGATGCAGAGGTTCGGGAGCGATTGAACGGCATGGGCATCACCGCCTCGCCTGGAACGGCCAGCGCCTTTGGTGAAGAAATCCGCCGAGACCTGGCCAGCTATGGCCCAGTGGTCAAAAGTGCCCAGATCCAGGTGGGCCAATAACACCTCCCGTCTGGCCTCAACCACATGCCAACAACTTCCCACTTCACCGTGCTGAGCCTCATCCCCCCGATGACGCAGCTCAACACGCCTTACCCCTCTACCGCATATTTGACCGGGTTTCTGCGGAAACAAGGCATCCATGCGGTGCAAGAGGATTTGGCGCTGGGCTTGGTGCTGGCTTTGTTTTCACGCTCCGGTTTGATGCAATGGCGGGATGATGCGGCTCTGGTGCCAGAAACCGAGAGAACGGCATCGGTCAATTTCTTTCTTGACCATGCCGATGCCTATATCGACAGCATCGATCCGGTCATCGCGTTTCTTCAAGGGCGTGACAGCACCTTGAGCCACCGGATCGCGAGCCGGGGCTTCTTGCCCGAGGGACCCCGTTTTAATGCGCTGGAGGCCTACGATGATGAGGGCACTGGGGACCCCCTGGGTTGGGCCTTCGGGGCTTTGGGACAAACGGATCGGGCTCGTCACCTGGCCACCCTGTACCTCAACGACTTGGCCGATGTGCTGCGTGATGCGGTGGATCCAGGGTTTGAATTTGTGCGGTACGCCGAGCATCTGGCCGCCAGTCAACCCAGCTTCGATCCTTTGGCACAAGCATTGGCCACACCGCCCCATGTCATTGACCGAGTCCTCGAGCAATTGACCCTTGACGTCATTGAGCGACACCAGCCCCACCTGGTGCTCTTGTCCGTCCCCTTTCCCGGGTCGGTGTATTCGGCTTTTCGCATGGCCCAATGCATCAAGAGACACCACCCCCACATCCGCATTGGTCTGGGGGGCGGGTTCGTCAACACCGAGTTGAGGTCCTTGAACGAACCGCGGGTGTTTGACCATGTTGACTACATCACCCTGGACGGCGGTGAGCGGCCTTTATTGAACCTGATTGAACACCTCCAGGGCCGTCGAAGCGTGCAGCGTTTGGTGCGTACCTTCTTGCGCAACGCCAAAGGTGAGGTTCAATATATTCACTGGCCTGAGCCCGATGTGCCTTTTGAAGATGTCGGCACACCCACCTGGGATGGGCTACCTCTGGACCGGTATTTGTCCTTGCTGGACATGCTCAACCCGATGAACCGCCTGTGGAGCGATGGACGGTGGAACAAGCTCACGGTGGCGCACGGGTGTTATTGGAAAAAATGCAGTTTCTGCGACGTCAGTCTGGACTACATCAGCCGTTATGAAACGGCGCAAGCCAGTACGTTGGTCGACCGCATCGAGAAGATCGTGGCTGAAACGGGGCAAACCGGTTTTCACTTGGTGGACGAAGCTGCTCCGCCCAAGGCACTGAAAGCCCTGGCCGAAGAACTTCTGCGTCGGCGCGTCCACATCTCATGGTGGGGCAACATCCGGTTCGAAAAAACCTTCACCCCCGAATTGTCAGAACTGTTGGCCCAAAGCGGTTGCATTGCGCTCTCGGGTGGACTTGAGGTGGCGTCAGACCGATTGCTCCAACTCATGCAAAAAGGGGTTTCTGTAGAACAGGTGGCACGCGTCACCAAAGGCATGACTGACGCTGGCATTTTGGTGCATGCCTACCTGATGTATGGCTTTCCAACGCAAACCGTTCAGGAAACGGTGGACGCCCTGGACTATGGCCGACTGTTGATTGAAAACGGCTGCATCCACAGCGGCTTCTTTCACCGGTTTGTCTGCACCGTCCATTCACCCGTGGGCTTGAATCCAGCGCAATATGGTGTTGAACTGTTGCCTTTGCCCAGCAGCACCTTTGCCCGAAACGACGTGGGCTTCATCGACCCAACGGGCGTAGACCATGACCTGCTCGGCCAGGGCTTGAAGAAGGCCATCTACAACTTCATGCATGGGGTCGGCTTGGACAACGATATCCGCAGCTGGTTTGACCTGCCCAAAGGCAAGTGCCCTCCATCGCGCATCAAGCGACACCACATCGCGCGCGCGCTGAGCCACTGATTCGACGCACGACGGGCTTATCGAAACCCGTCCACCGAGTGCTCCAGCCGGGCCGTGAGTCGCTGCAAAAACTCCAGACACTGGCTGAGTTGATCCAGCTCCACATATTCATCGGCTTGGTGTGCCACCTGAATTTGACCAGGACCACAAATGATGGTGGGCACACCGGCCTGCTGCAAAATCCCACCCTCGGTGCCAAAACTCACCCGCCCCACTTGATGGCAGGCACACAAGGGCAGCATGGCCCGTGACAGAGGACGATTACCTTCCTCGTCCAGGCCCGGGGTATCGGTGATTTCTTCGATCTGAATATCACACGCCGGTGAAATCGCCCGCATGCCGGGCAGCAAATGCTCTTGGCTCCATTGACGCAATTCCTGGATGACGGTGCTGGCACTGCGTCCAGGCAAGGCGCGGATTTCCAGCAGAAATTCGCAATCCTTGGCCGTGATGTTATGGGCCGTGCCGCCAGAAATTTGGCCGACATGAATGCTGGAGAAAGGAAACTCGAAGCCGTCATGTCTCAGGTCATCACGCAGCCGCTTCTGAATGCCTTGCGACTGAACAATGATTTGCGCAGCCACCTCCACCGCAGAGACGCCTCGATCACGCAAGGATGAGTGGACCTCGAAGCCACGAACCCGAAACCGATAGATGGCTGCCCCCTTGTTGGCCACCACCACTTGCATGCTGGTGGGTTCACCAATGATGCACCCGAAAGGTTTGACAGCAGATTGTTTCAAATGGGCGGCCAATTGCTTCATGCCCCCCATGTCGGTCTCTTCGTTGTAGGACAGCGCAAGATGGAACGGTGCCTGAAGACGGGCTTGTGTCATCAAGGGCAGGCTGGACAAGACACAAGCGATGAATCCCTTCATGTCCGCAGAACCGCGGGCATAGACTCGCCCATCTCGTTGTGTGAGCTTGAATGGATCGCTGCTCCAGGGTTGGCCGATCACGGGAACCACATCGGAATGGCCTGACAGCATCAGGCCCGCTTCATCAGGCGGGCCCAGGGTGGCAAACAAATTCGCCTTGTCGCCATCCGGAGATACCTGAATCAAGGTTTGCGCGCCCACATCGTCCAGCCGATTGGCCACCCAGTCGATGAGCTCGCGGTTGGAGCGGTGACTGGTGGTGTCAAAAGCCACCAGGGTGCCGAGAATATCCAGGGTTGATTGAAGATTCATGGACCATTTATAACCCAGAATGCATGTCCACAGTCATGGCACACGATTGACTGACAAGCATGAAGGTCAATGCCAGAATGAAAAAAATGACCTGCTACGCCCCCCATGATCACCCTCTCCCCCGATGACCTGAACCTTGCCAACCTTGTGCGCGCCAACGAACATCTGGTGATCAGTGAAGCCGCCGGCGAACCACAGACCCTGGTTGAAAAATTGGTGGAACAGCGTGCAGCCCTCTCGGGCGTTCACGTGTTTCTCGGGGTGGGTGTTTCGCCAACATTTCGGCCTGAACACGCCGATCATTTGGTTTTCAAGGGCACAGGGGGCAGCATGACCTACCGCCCCCTGGTGCGAAGTGGTGCCATGTCGGTGATCAGCCATCATTTCTCCGACTTGCCCAGGTTGCTTCGGCAAGGTCAGATTCGGTGCGACGTGGTACTGATTCAACTCAGCCCACCCAATGAACGCGGCGAATACAGCTTTGGACTGAGTTGTGATTACCTGCGAGGCGCGATGGCTCAGGCACGGTTGGTGATCGCCGAAATCAACGATCAATTGCCGCAGACGCCGTGCGAAAACCCGGTCCGGGCGGAAGAGATTGACGTCGCCATCCACACCTCCAGGCCACCTCTGGAATGGCCCGCCCCGGCAGCAGGCGAACTGGAGCAACGAATCGCCCGTCATGTCGCGGACCTCATTCCCAATCGGGCCACGCTGCAAATGGGCTTGGGTTCATTGCCCGAAGCCCTGTGTGATCAATTGCATGCCCACCAAGACCTGGGCATTCACTCCGGCATGCTGGGGGATGGTTTTGTCCGACTGGTCCAGCAAGGCGTGGTCACCAATGCGTACAAGGAAGCCGATGCCGGCGTGAGTGTCGCAGCGGTGCTCATCGGCACCCGTGTTCTGTACCAACATGTGCATCAAAACCCGAGTTTCCGGCTCTGCGAGGCCGAGGTCAGTCACGGGGCCGCATCACTGGCTCGCTTCAAACGTTTTCATTCGGTCAACTCAGCCTTGGAGGTGGACCTCACCGGACAGGTCAACGCAGAGGCCATTGGAAAGGACTTCGTGGGCACCATCGGCGGCCAGGTGGACTTTGTCAGGGCAGCCACCCGGTCAGAGGGCGGTCGCTCCATCATCGCCTTACCCAGCGCGACGCGTCAATCCAGCCGCATCGTCTCTCAACTCCATGGCCCGGTGACCACCGCCCGAAGCGACGTGGATGTCATTGTGACCGAGCACGGCTGTGCGCATTTGCGAGGCCTCTCCGGGCGTGAACGTGCTCTGGTCATGATCGCCATTGCCGCCCCCCAGTACCGCGACACCTTGACGCATGAAGCCCGGGAAGCCGGCCTGATTTGACGATCATCCTGCACGCAGTCGCCCATGTGAAGTGCATCACGCCCACTGGCGTGTAAGCTTTCAGACTGGCTTCATGAGGGGATCGACATGACATCGTTGCTGAAGGTTTTTACGTTCATTGCACTCATCGTGGGAGGCGTGTTGCAAGGGCCATTCGCCCTGGCTCAAGCGCGTTTTCCTGACCGCCCCATCCGCTTTGTCGTGCCTTTTCCTCCTGGGGGAGGCAACGACATTCTGGCCCGTGCCATTGCGCCCAAGATGGCTGAATTTTTAGGGCAACCGGTGGTCATTGACAACAAGGCCGGTGCGGGGGGCAACATCGGCACCGATCTGGTGGCCAAAAGCCCTCCCGATGGATACAGCATCGTGATCGCCTCCAACCAGATCACCATCAACCCCTGGCTGTTCTCCAAGTTGCCCTTTGACATCGAGCGGGACTTCACGCCCATCGCTCAAGCCGCGACTGTGCCCATGGTCCTGGTGGTCCACCCTTCGGTGCCGGCCAACAATCTGCGCGAATTCATCACGCTGGTCAAAGCACAACCCGACAAGTTCAACCACAGCACTCCCGGCGATGGCACCCCCCAACACATTGCCTTTGAAGTGTTCAATCATGCGGCAGGCATCAAGGTCACACATGTGCCCTACAAAGGGACCGGTCCTGCCATCGCTGATTTGCTGGCCGGCCAAGTGCAAGCAGCCATTGGCACCATGGCCTCGTTGGAACAGCATGTGAAAGCCGGCAAATTGCGTGCGCTGGGTGTCACGACCAGCAAGCGTTCTCCAACCCTGCCTCAAGTGCCCACGATCGCCGAGGCAGGGCTTCCAGGTTTTGAAGTGCCTCTGTGGTACTCCATCCTGGCGCCTGCCAACACGCCCAAAGACGTGGTCAATCGGTTATCAACCGACATTTCGCGTGCCCTATCCACCCCCGAAATCCGCGACCGGCTGATGGGGCAAGGTTTTGAGGTCAGTTACCTCAATGCCGATCAAATGAGTGAGCTGATCAAACGGGACATGCTGCGTTGGCAAAAATCCATCCGTGACATCGGACTGAAGATGGAATGACGAAGAAGGCTTTTGCATGACAACACCCCCGAACCCCACCCTCAACGATTCTTTGCAGGGCATCACCGTACTCGATTTTTCGCAGGTGGGCGCAGGCCCCACGGCGGGCATGTTGCTCGGCGATCTGGGGGCTGATGTGATCAAGATCGAAGCCTTGAGCGGAGACATTGGCCGCAAGCTGGGCCCGCCCTGGCAGCACGGTGAATCGGTGGTCTCAATGAGTTTCAATCGCAACAAGCGCTCGCTGGCGATCGACCTTAAGCAACCACGAGCGGCCGAGTTGGTGCGTCGCATGGTGGCGTCTTCAGATGTGGTGCTCGAGAGCTTTCGCCCCGGTGTGATGGATCGATTGGGCTTAGGCTATGCGGCCTTGTCGGCCAGTCACCCCGGGTTGATTTACTGCTCGGTCTCTGCCTACGGACAAACCGGCCCGTGGGCAGAAAAACCCGGCGTGGATGGCATTGTGCAGGCGGTCTCAGGCTTGATGAGCAACATAGGCACCGAAGACTCCCCTCCAATGAAAGTGTTGGTTCCCGCAGCCGACATGGTGACGGGTTATCTGGCCACTTTGTCCATCGTTGCGGCGATACATCAACGCTCTCGCTCAGGCCCACACAAGGGCCAGGGCCAGCATCTGGATTTGAGCCTATTCAACAGTGCCGTCATGTTGCAACAATCGGCCGTGGCTTCTTACCTGAGCAATGGTGAGTTGCCAGCTCGCACGGGCACTGCTGCGCCCTACTCCGCCCCCAACGAAGCCTACCCTACGCAGGACGGCTGGATCATGATTGCGGCCTATCACGAGGACCGCTGGCGAGCGCTGTGCCGTGTTCTGGGGGATCCTGCATTGGCCGACGACCCACGCTTTGCCACCAATCCCGAACGGGTGGCTCATCGACATGCACTGATGCAAGTGCTGAGCCAGCATCTGGCACGTCACACCAGCGAAGAGTGGCAAAACCAGTTTGAAGCGGCCGACATCATTTGCGGCACGATCGCCAACTACCATCAATTGATGGCCTCACCTCAGGTGGCGCACAACGGCATCATCGTCGAGACACACAACCCCGATGCAGGTCAAGTTCGCATGCCTGGTTTGGCCGTTGGTGATCGAGATGCCCAGTCACGAGTGCGCCACGGCCCCCCTTCACTCGGACAACACTCTGTGGACATACTGCGCCAGTTCGGTGTCAGCGAAGAAGATTGCCAGTCCTTGCTGCAAGCGGGGGTGGTGTTTCAAAGAAAGGAATCATGATGACCTTCACCGCATTGCGACTGTTTCAGGAGAATGGTCAACGTATCAGCCGCTACGTCGAACAGAACTTGAGCGATCTCGATCCCGGTGAGGTGGTCATCGAAGCCCGCTACGCAGCCGTCAATTACAAAGATGCTCGAGCTGTCAGCGGCGTGGGCAATGTCATCAAACGATTTCCCTGTGTGCCAGGCATTGAGGTTTCGGGTGTGGTGGTCACCTCGCAGAGTGACCGCTTTCAGCCCGGCCAGGAAGTCACGGTTCAGGGTGGTCAATTGTTTGGCATACGACACGATGGCGCGTTCAGTCAACGCGTGCGCGTGCCTGCGGATTGGGTGGCCCCGATCCCCGAGGGGTTTGACCCCTGGGATGTGGTGGCCTTGGGGATTGGCGCCTACACCTCGGCTGTGGCTGTGGAGGAATTGGAGAACCGAGGGATTCGTCCTGATGCAGGCCCGATTGCGGTGACGGGGGCCACCGGGGGGTGTTCATCGTTTGCCATCGACATGCTCGCAGGGCTGGGATACACCGTGGTCGCCAGTACGGGCAAGACCTCTGCCCACGACTATTTGCACAAGATCGGTGCCAGCGAAGTGGTCGCACGCGATGGACTGTGTCACGGCAACAAACCCCTGGAGGAGCAACGCTGGGCGGGTGCTATCGATGCGGTGGGTGGCGCGCCCCTGGATCAATTGCTGCGCAGCATGAAAAAACGTGGGGTTGTGTGCTCGTTCGGTAACGCCGCTGGCGAACAGGTACAGACGTCCATTTATCCGTTCATTTTGCGATCGGTCAGTTTGACAGGCATCAACGGCAACCATCCGGTTGCCACCCGTGGCAGTGCCTGGCGCCGGATGGCGCGGGGTGGTGATCTTCGTCCTCGTCATTTGAAGGAGATCTGCTTCGAAATTGCGTTTGCAGACCTTCAGGCTTATTGCCAGCAGGTGATTTCCGGCGGCATTCAGGGTCGTGCTGTGGTCAAGTTTTGAGGCTTGGGCACCCAGCTGCTACTTCTTGCCCAGATCACGAGCCGATTTGAAATCGGCTGGTCGATTGGCATCTTTGGCCAGGGCTGAGCGAACATGCTTGGCCAGCATTTTCCCCAGATCCGACTTTATTGACTCCGTTCGCATCCTTATGTAGGTCGTTTTCGCCAGCGACTTGTTGCCCTGGGCTGCAGAGAGCGCCCGCTCCCACAGATCTAACCGAACCGTGCCTTGCTCGATTTCACGAAGGGCCAGTTCTTCTGGCAATGCACGCTGAGGAGAGTTCATAGCCGCCATTCTGCCAGCGATTTTGGCTAGCCTATCGATGGCATGTTGTTTTGGGCGGCCCTCACCTTTTTTGTTCGCTAGCGCACACTCGAATGGGCAGTGTTTGGATAGGATGCGGGCCTGGTCATTTGAATTAAGTCAAAATGACTCCTGTGGAAATGATGAAACAAGAGGTTGCATGAAGGAAGACATCACACTGTTGCGTAAGGAAGTATCTACCCTGCGCGAAGAGTTTCGCGAACTCAAGCAGACTCATCTGGATGTCAACAAGCACTACACAGACACTTTGGTGGTCTTGCGAGGGTTGACCCAGCACGCCACCGAATCCGCGGAACAGGCGGCCAACGCGGCAGAATTTTCAGCGCAGTGCTCCGAGCGCTGCCTAGACGCGGCTGCCAGGGCGGCATCGGTGCCGCTGATCGAAGCGGCAGAAGCGGCGTCGGCTGCGGCCAGTTCAGCTGCTCAATCGGCCATGGAAAGCGCAGCGTCTGCGGCTTCGGCTGCGGCTGCCACAGCCATGGCAGTCGCTCATCACGCCGAGGACGCCTCCGCACAAGGTTCGTCTGTGGCTGCCGAAGCCTCTAAAAAAGCTGCCGCATTTGCGGCAAAGGCGGTGATGTTGTCAAACAAAGCCGCTGAATTTGCCCTGTCGGCACGCACGCCCAAGTCTACGGTTCCAGTGGCTGATCAACCATAACGCGCCTTTTTCTTGTTGGACTCCACCATTTCAAGTTTTTGATTCACCACATCCATGTGCTTATTCAGCACTTCCAGACAGGTTTTCAGTTTATAGCTGTATGACTTGTCTGGCGCAAGCGACGATGTTGCCACCGCAGGATCTCTCTCATGGTCGTATTCGATGTAGATATTCAGACTTGAAAAATCAACAATTCGTTTGCGGTGGATGATCGGCGGGATTTGGCGACGTATGCCTGCCTTGCGTTGAAAGACGTCAGATTCGCTGGCCAAAGCTGTTTTCCACGACTGCATCCATCGCCCCAGCAAGGACTCTTTCTCTTCACCGGGTACACGTTCTCCATTTTGAGTCGAATCTTCGTCTGACAGCGGTTGTCGATTGACCCCCAATTCTTCTGAAGAGACGCGTTGCCGGTTCAACGCAAGAGATCCTTGGGGCAAGCTTTGACGGTTCAGCGTTTGCCCTTTGACGGAGATCTCCTGAATATTCGGTTGGCTCGCTTGGGTTGGCAACTGCTGGACATTTTTCAACGTCCCATGTTCAGCGATGGTTTGTCGATTTGCCAGACTCGCTTCCTGATCCAACCGAAGACGCGCAGCAGCGCGATCAACCTGATCCAACTTCACGATCGATGAATCTCGATCCGACGATTGAATTTTCAATCTCGACGAGGACGTTTCATCGGCTGCCAGTTTTTGCGTGTTGCTTGGTGCGACACCAGCATGCACTTGTTGAATGTTGACGGCCATGTGGCCACCGTTGGCAATGACAGTATCTACCTCAAGGGTCTGCTGTCGAATGCCCAGCAGTCCCTGATCGTTTGCGTTATCCGAATAGGATTGCAAGTGATACGTCTTTGACGAATCAGGGGCCTTCCCAGATTCGGATGAAGTCGACCAGTCAGCGTCGTCAGACATGACTGAAGAGGAAAAAACGTTCCGATTCAAAAATGCCAATGTCTTGAAATGCCGCAGACATTCGGCTTGGTCAAGCGCAAATGCCTCCATCAATTGACTGAAGAGTCTGTTCTTGCCAGGTTGCACCTGCCCGTTTAACGAGATCAAATGGGCCGCTTGTACCAGCATGAAATGCTGCATCTCGACACCCATCTGAGCGCCAGCCTGCGCCATGAGCTGTTCCACTTTGTTGAGGCGAGCGCACCGAACAGCAATGGTCTGCAATCCGGGATAGTCTGCCAGCGCTCTTTGGATGTGTTCGAGATGTCCGGATTCGCGCTGACCATCGGCAACCATCAAGTACAGCATGATGCATGCCCATAGCAGATGCGGTGTCAAGGTTGCTGTTGCATCAACAGGTCTGACGTAGGGGCCTAAAACGCTGTGGCTATGTTTGAGCCGAACGGTTTCAACGCCAGCGAGCAGTTGTGGAGTGTCGATGTCCCAAGCGGACTTCAGTTGCTCCAGGTGGATTTTTTGTTCCACAGAAATTGACGTTTGATACCCCATGAGGTCAACCAACCTCATCAAAACGAAGTGCTTTTGCTCCCTGCTCAACTGAGCCTTCCCTTGCTCGACCAATTGACTCACATGGTCCGGAGAATCAATGACAGCCAAGGACTGACGGAGCAACTTTTCATCTCCGAGCACAAATGAAGGCAGCCATTGCGCAAGCTTGGCGGTGACCTCACCACGGACTGCGAGCGATTGCATCAGCAGGCTGGCGTAAATCAACGGCGGGTTCAAATGGAACACGTGATGCGCATTCCAACGTGGCACATCCAAGACCTTGATCAGTCTTGACGTGAAGTGGGAATGAGCATCGTTGGAGGCCATGCCTCAAGATACCCAGGCAGTGCCTCCATAGGGGTGACAAAATTGTCATGGCGACAAGAATGACTTGATTGTCATCGCGCCAGGGACTCAGTGTTTGCACACAAGATGCATATTCACCGGCTTTGATGGAAAAGAATGACAATAGCGTCATCCAACCAACCAAAGGATTGCCATGACTCTCTTGAAAACAAACACTTGGGCTCAGCGTCTGGCCTTGAGTGTGATCGCCAGTGCCGCGCTGATCGGATGCGCCAAAAAAGAGGAGCCCAAAGCCGTCGCCCCCGCCAAACCGGAACCCTTCAAAATTGCCTTCGCCTACGTCGGCCCCGTGGGTGATGGCGGGTGGACTTTTGCCCACGACAACGGTCGCAAAGCCATCGAAAAGGAGTTTGGCGATCGTGTGGCCACCAGTTTTGTGGAAAGCGTGCCAGAGTCGGCCGACGCCGAACGGGTCATTCGCGACCTGGCCTCGCAAGGCAATCGATTGATTTTTGGTACCACTTTTGGCTACATGGAATCCATGCTCAAGGTGGCCGCTGATCACAAGGATCTGAAATTTGAACATGCGACCGGCTACAAACAGGCCGAAAACATGCGCACCTATGACAGCCGAACCTACGAGGGCGCCTACATGGCTGGCGTGATCGCCGGCAAGATGACCCAAAGCAATACGCTGGGTGTGGTTGCTTCCATTCCCATTCCCGAGGTGGTGCGCAACATCAACAGCTTCACACTGGGTGCACAGTCCAGCAACCCCAAGGTCAAAACCCGGGTGGTTTGGGTCAATGAGTGGTTCAATCCCCCCAAGGAAACCGAAGCTGCCACCACTTTGATCAATGGCGGCGCCGATGTCCTCTTTCAAAACACCGATTCCCCCGCGGTCTTGAAAACCGCGCAAGACAAAGGCAAGCGAGCCTTCGGTTGGGACTCTGACATGACCGCCTATGGTCCCAAAGCGCATTTGGCTTCCGCCGTGATCAACTGGGGACCGTATTACGTGGCTGCGACACGGGACGCCCTGGACGGCAAATGGACGGGAGGAAGCGCAACTTGGTGGGGTGTCAAGGAAGGCGCCATCGATCTGGTGTCTATCGCGGACGATGTGCCCGCCGACACCAAGGCCAGGATCGAGGAGATCAAGAAGGGCTTGAAAGAGGGAAGCTTCTCGATCTGGAAAGGCCCCATCACCGACAACACCGGCAAACAGGTGCTGAAGAAGGACGAAGTCGCCGATGACAAGTTTCTGGGCGGCATTCACTTCTTTGTCAAGGGCGTTGAAGGCAAGGTGCCTGGAAGCAATTAAACACCCAGTAACGCTGTGTCGCCCGCGTCTCAGTGGGCGGTTGCGGCGCTTCTTGACTGTCGTGATAATTTATCTATCTCGAAAGACACCGCCGCATGACGCGACACATTCACAGGACTTGACGCATGCATGACATTTTGATCCGTGGTGGAACCCTCCTTGACGGCACAGGACAGCCCGCCTTCGTGGCAGACATTGCTGTCAAGGACGGAGTCATCACTGAAGTGGGGCGTGTCGATGGCGCAGCCCATCGAACCCTGGATGCGAACGGACTGCTGGTGGCGCCGGGATGGGTGGATATCCACACCCACTATGACGGCCAGGCCAGTTGGGACCCTTACATGACGCCATCGTCCTGGCACGGTGTCACCACCGCCATCATGGGCAACTGCGGTGTTGGGTTTGCACCTGCGCGTGTGAGTCAACGCCAATGGATGATGGACTTGATGGAGGGGGTCGAAGACATCCCCGGGGTCGTCCTCTCCGAAGGTGTGAATTGGGAGTGGGAAAGTTTTCCCGAGTACCTGGACGCACTGGATCGTCGACCACGCATCATGGATGTGGGCGCACAGGTTCCCCATTGCGCCCTGCGTGTATTCGCCATGGGTGAACGGGGCGCAGCGCGCGAACCCGCCCAGCAAGATGACATCGATCTGATGGCCCGACTGGTGCAGGAAGCGGTCGCTGCCGGCGCTTTGGGATTCAGCTCCTCGCGCACCATTGTTCATCGCACCAAGCATGGCCAGGCAGTGCCCACACTGGACGCAGCGGGCCATGAGCTGGTCAGCATTGCCAAGGCCATGGGAAAAACCGGCAAAGGCGTCAATCAACTGATCTCTGACTTTGACGATCTGGACGGCGAGTTCCAACTCATACGCAGCATGGCTGCCGAAAGTGGGCGTCCCATTTCGTACACCTTGCTGCAACACGATTTCTTGCCGCAACGCTGGAGAGAAGTGCTGCGCAGAACCAGTGAAGCCCGGGATGAAGGATTGGTGTTACGCGCGCAGGTGGCTTGCCGCCCTATAGGGATGGTCCACGGGCTCGAGTGCACCATGCACCCCTTCTTTCTGGCCCCCAGCTACCTGGAGATTGCCCACTTGCCCGTGGTTGAGCGTGTTCAGCGCATGCGCGACCCGGCCTTGCGAGCCCGCATCCTGGCCGAGGCCGCCCTGCCGCCAGACAACCGCAGACTGAACGCTATCACCCAGCATTTCCACAAGCTCTATCCGATCGCTGATCGGGCCGACTACGAACCGCAGCAGCAAGACAGCGTGGCAGGCATCGCGGCTCGTCTCGGTCGCCCAGCCCCAGAGGTGGCCTATGACATGCTGCTGGAAAACGACGGGCGTCGAAAATTCAACTTCCCGATGTACAACTACACTGAGAACAATCTGGACACAGTCAGAGAGATGATGACGCACCCCGCTGCCCTGTTCGGCCTCGGGGATGCGGGTGCGCATTGCGGTTATATCTGCGACGCCAGTTACCCCACCTTTTTGATGACCCATTGGGGTCGCGACCGCACCCGCGGAGACAAACTTCCCCTGGAGTTCCTGGTGCATGGTCAGACCTTGCGCAACGCACAAGCCATGGGCATTCATGATCGCGGCGCCTTGAAGCCAGGGATGCGGGCCGATATCAATCTGATTGATTTCGACCGTCTGGATCTGACACCGCCGGAGGTGGTGGCCGATTTGCCCGCAGGAGGTCGTCGTCTGATTCAACATTCCACCGGTTATGTTCAGACCCTGGTTGCGGGTCAGGTGGTGATGGAGAATGGTGAGGCCACCGGTGCCTTGCCGGGTCGCCTGGTTCGCTCTTGAGCCCGGGACACAACCTTGTGAACGAGACCCGAGAAAGCGTCCTGTCGCCGTTTCGGGTTCGAGCCTTCCGCTTTCAGTGGCCGGCCGATCTGGCCACCTCCTGGGCGGTTGAGATGGAAGTGCTCATCCTGGGCTGGTACATCCTGGTCGAGTCTGAGTCGGTCACCCTGTTGGTATTTTTTGGCGCCTTGCAATACCTGGGCTCACTGATCTCGCCCTTGTTTGGGGTGGTCGGGGACCGGTTCGGTTACGGACGGATGTTCTGGATGACCCGGGCCCTCTACGCTGCGATGGCAGCCACTTTGGGATGGCTGGCCGCCACCGGCCAAATGACGCCCGTGGCGGTACTGGTCATTGCAGGGATCAACGGATTGGTGCGCCCTTCCGACATGGTGATGCGTTACGCATTGATCGCGCAAAACCTGCCCGCGCATCAGTTGATGGGGGCCTTGGGCATTTCTCGCATCACCTCTGACTCGGCCCGCATGGCGGGTGCATTGGCAGGTGCAGGCACGGTGGCCATGCTGGGCATCGCCCCGGCCTATTTGATGGTCACCACCCTGTATGTGGCCAGCTTCCTGTTGTCCATGCAAGCCGCACGTGCGCCAGCATCAGAATCATCAAGGACTTCCTCAGAAGGGTCGACATCCACATCGACCGCGGCACTGCCACGCCCGACGCCCTTGCGCGATCTGGGCTCTGCCTTTCATTACGTCTGGGAACGTCCTGCCTTGCTGGGTGGGATGTCACTCGCATTCCTGGTCAATTTACTGGCCTTTCCCCTCTTCATCGGTCTCTTGCCCTATGTCGCCAAAAATATCTATGGTGTGGGCCAGGGTGGGCTGGGCTGGTTGGGGGCCAGTTTCGCCTTTGGTGCGCTGATGGGTTCCGTGGTCTTGAGCACCAATCGGCTGCGTTGGGGCGCTGCGCGCACCATGTTGGTGGCCGCTGTGGCCTGGTTTGCGTTCAACGCCTTACACGCTCAAATCACCGATCTCTTGCCGGGCATGGCCGTCCTGGCCTTGGCTGGATTTGCGCAAAGCCTGAGCATGACGCCATTGGCGGCTGTGATGCTGCGCGCCACCGAACCTGCCTTTAGAGGGCGTGTCATGGGCATGCGTATGCTGGCCATCTGGGGTTTGCCGATGGGCTTGCTGATGTCGGGCCCCATGATCGAATCGATAGGATTTCGCTCCACCATGACGATCTATTCCACCGTGGGTGTTTTGTTGACACTGGCCATGACTTGGCGCTGGCGACAGGCCTTGTGGCACAGTGACACCCCCTTGGCGCAGCCCACCCGTCCCCCCTCACCCAAGGTCTCACTCTGATGAAGAAACCTCACACGCTTGCCCCCTCTCGCTTTTCTGCGGCCCGCATCGCAGACTGGCTGGTTGAACAGCATCGGCAAAAAGCCATCTTCGATGCCCCGCCTGCAGCGCTTCAGATTCAGAGTTTGCGCCAGGCCACGCAGGTGCAACAAGCCTTGGTGAAACGCAAATCCAAAGCATGTGGCCCCACCGCGGGTTGGAAAATTGCCCTGGCCACCCCTGTCATGCAACAGATGGTGGGACTGAATGCTCCGATTGCGGGTCGGCTTCATCGGCGCCAAGTGGTCTCATCTCCCGCCAGCACCCGCTTGGCCGACTATGGCCGTTTGTTGATCGAGTTTGAAATTGCTGTGTTGTTGGGCAAGGATCTGCCCAAAGGCACCAAGCCACACACACCGCAAAGTGTCATGACTGCCGTGCAGGGCGTCGGACCAGCGATGGAGATTGCCGATGATCGTGCGGCCGACTACACGCAATTGGCTCGCCTGGGTTTGTACCTGGTCGCAGACAATGCCTGGAACGATGGCGCTGTGCTGGGTCCATTCGATCGCCAATGGAAAAAGCGGTTAATCACCCCCAAAGACATTTCTTCTGAAGATGGGCTGGCAGGCTTGCGCGGTGAAGCCTTCATCAACGGTGTCTCGGTGGGCAGCGGACATGGGCGTGATCTGATGGGGCACCCCTTGAAAGCACTGGCCTGGCTGGCGAATGAAGCCAACGAGCGAGGTGAATCATTGCGTAAAGGTGATGTCTGCATCTTGGGCTCACTGGTGTCATCCAAGTTCCCGAAGATCGGAGACGAACTGCGTTACGAGCTTAAGGGGTTCGACCCCTTGACCCTGCTGATTCGCTGAAAGCACACCGCCCCAGGGCAAAAGGCCCCTAAGGCAATGTACTCAAGCAGCCGTCCGGGTGACACCCCAAAGCGATTCCCAATCCTGTCCACCCATATCAACCACTTTCCCGGGTTGATCAAAGAACTTGTTGGGGATCTGAAAAAAGGCCAGAAATGTGCCGCCATTGGGGGACCAGGCGCTGTGGCGACTCCCTGCGGGTCTCCAGATGAACTGACCGGCCTTGCACTCCATGCCCTCGTCTGGACCCGTCTGATCCACCAAGTGGCCTTCCAGCACCCAGGTTTGCTCGATGAGCACATGTTCATGGTGCGGGAGCACGGCCCCCGGATCCATTTTCATGAGCACGCTGACCAAGCCGGACGATGGGTCGACCAGCAAGGGCTTGACGTGAATCCCTTTGAAGCGCGTGCCTTGCCAGTCCAAGGCCTCCACATCCACCAGACGGGAGGCCAAGGGACCCAACCCCGCATGCGCCGGCACATGGGGAGTGAACGCATGATGGCTCATGGGCTTGTCCTGGTTTTATTTCTTCTTGGGCTGTTTGACGTAAGACATGTAATTGTCATACGTACCCTCAGCAACCCGGAACCAGGAGATTTGCTCATCCAGCGACTTGGAATACGAGTCGTAGAGCCGCTTGAAGTCGGGGTTGGAGTTTGACCATTCAGCGTACTGCTCCATGGCGGCTTTGTAGCAGGCATCCATCACTTCACGCGGGAAGGTGCGCAACTGTGTGCCACTGGCCAACAGTTTCTTCATCGCAATGGGATTGAGGTAATCGTACCGGGCCGTGGCAACCACGTTGGCCTCGGCAGACGCCGCAGAGAACACGTTCTGGTATTCCTTGGGCAGTCCATCCCAGGCCTTGGCATTGACCAGGAACAGCGTGGGAGCGTTGCCTTCCCACCAGCCTGGGGTGTAGTAGTACTTGGCAACCTTGTTGAAGCCCAATTTTTCGTCGTCGTAGGGGCCGACCCATTCCGCCGCATCGATGGTGCCTTTCTCCAAGGCCGGGTAAATGTCACCGCCGGCAATTTGCTGTGGAACCACCCCCAGGCGGGACATCACGGTACCGGCCAGTGAGCCCACGCGGAATTTCAAGCCTTTGAGGTCATTGACGGTTTTGATTTCCTTGCGATACCAACCGCCCATCTGGGCACCCGTGTTGAGGCTGAGGAAGGCCAACGAGTTGTACTTCGCACGCAAGAACTCGTTGTATAACTCGGAACCACCACCGTGGTACCACCAGGCATTGTGCTGTCGTACGTTCATGCCAAAGGGAAGAATGGCGCCCAAACCCAAGGCCGGGTTTTTGCCGGTGTAGTAGTACATGATGGTCTGGCCGATTTCAACCGTGCCGTTGTCCACGGCATCCAGCACCTGAAGACCCGGCACGATTTCGCCCGCCGCGAAGACACGAATTTGAAACTTGCCGCCTGTGGCCTCAGAGACCCGTTTGGCCACGTTCTCGGCCGCCCCGATCAGGGTGTCCAGGCTTTTCGGGTAGCTGGAGGTCAGCCGCCATTTCACCTCGGGCAAGCCCTGGGCCATTGCCGGCGCTGCGCCTGCCGCCAAAATGCCGGCAATGCCACCGTGCTTCAACATACTTCTGCGTTTCATGGTCTTTTCCTCGTTTAGATTTGTTGGAACCGTTTGTCTTTGTACACCAAAATGCCAGCATCAGTGTCCCACACTTGACCGGGCCAGGAAGTTTGGACTTGACCCGCATGAGGTTGCGAAGTGCACAGTCATCACCTAACATGCCGCCACCCTATCACCTGGCACCGGAGACACCCCATGAAAGCACGCTGCAACGACATCGACATCCATTACACCGTCGAGGGTGATGGCCCTTGGCTCACCATGTCTCACTCGCTGGCGTGTGATCTGTCCATGTGGGATGAACAGGCCAAAGCCCTGTCAAAACACTTCAAGGTGTTGCGCTACGACACCCGTGGACATGGACAAACCAGCGCCCCAGCGGGCCCCTACAGCCTGGAGACTCTGGCCCAGGATGCGCATGCGCTGATGCAGCACCTGGGCATTCGACAAACCCATTGGGTGGGGTTGTCCCTGGGCGGCATGATTGGACAAACGTTCACATTGGCCCACCCCGACATGATCAGCAGCCTGGTGTTGGCGGACACCACCAGTCGTGGCATTCCCAATGCGGCTGCGATGTGGTCTGAACGCGCGCAAACCGCACGCTCTCAGGGCATGCAAAGCTTGCTGCAACCGACCTTGGCTCGCTGGTTCACACCGGCCTCACACCAGCAGGGCTTGCCTGCCATCGAGCGTATTTCACAAGTGATCGTGCGCACACCAACCGAGGGTTATGCGGGATGCTGTGAAGCGATTTCGCAATTGAACCTCACCGATCGCTTGTCTGCCATCACCTGCCCGACCCTGGTGATGGTGGGCGCAGATGACCAGGGAACTCCGCCGGAGATGTCCCGCATCATCCATGAGCACATCACTGGCTCAGAGCTGCTGGTGATTCCCGATGCCGCGCATTTGGCCAATGTGGAACAGCCTCAAGCCTTCACCCAAGGGCTGATGGCCTTCTTGATGAAAGTCAAGGCGAGTTAAACGGTCATTCCTGGGTGCCGGCGGTCTTGCCAGTTCGGCTGGGTTCTTGATGCCCACCGAATTGCTTGCGCAGGGCCGACAAAGTCTTCTCTGCGAATGTATGGCTTTGACGCGAACGGAAACGGGCGTAGAGGGCGGCCGACAGCACCTCGGCGGGAACGGCTTCTTCAATGGCGGCCAACAGCGTCCAACGCCCCTCCCCTGAGTCCTCCACATGGCCAGAGTAGCCCTCCAGGTTCGGGTCTTCGGCCAAAGCAATGGCACTCAAATCCAGCAGCCAGGATGACACCACGCTGCCACGTCGCCACAGTTCGGTGATGTCGGCCAAATCCAATTGATAGCGCCGCTCGGCAGGAATGAAGGATTGGCCAGCGCCTTTGAGAATGTCAAAGCCCTCGGCAAAGGCTTGCATCATCCCGTATTCAATGCCGTTGTGAATCATCTTCACGAAGTGGCCTGAGCCCGCCGGCCCGGTGTACAGATAGCCTTGATCCGCTGTCGATTGACGCCCCTCGCGACCGGGCGTGGCCTCAATCTGGCCGCGTCCCGGCGCCAAGTCTTTGAACAGCGTGTCCAAGTGCTGGAACGCTGATGCATCTCCTCCAATCATGAGGCAATAGCCGCGCTCAAGCCCCCACACACCGCCACTGGTGCCCACATCCATGTAACGCAGACCACGCGTTTGCAAAGTGTGAGCACGCCGAACATCATCCAGATAGTGGGTGTTGCCGCCATCGATCAAGATGTCGCCAGGTTCGAGCAAGTCGGCAAGTTGCATCAAAGTGTTTTCCGTGGCCTCACCCGCAGGCAGCATGACCCAGACTGCGCGCGGTGCCTTAAGCTTCCGCACCAGATCAGGCAGGTCGGTGGCCGCGCGGGCACCTTCCGTTGACAATTGCTGGATGCTCTGCGGCTGAGCATCAAAGACCACGCAGTCATGACCGCGAGACATCAATCGCCTCACGATATTGGCCCCCATCCGGCCCAATCCCACCATGCCCAACTGCATAAACGCTCCTGTGAATGTTGTGCTGTGGACCGATTGTCTCTCAGGCAGGTGGCCTATCGACCTTGAAAACGGGGCTGGCGGCGCTCGGTCATGGCCAGTACGCCTTCCTTGAAGTCTTCTGTCTTGAATTGTTGGTATTGCTCGGCGCTTTCGCGCAACACGGCCGCGTGCAGTTGCTCCACCAAACCTTGGCGCAGGCTGGCACGCACCGATTCGACGGCGATGGGCGACGACGTGGCAATCTCTTGCGCCAGTTCCATGGCTTTTGCGCGGACTTGATCTTGGGGCACCAGCAGATCCGCCAGCCCCATCTCGAAGGCCTCTCGACCGTTGATCCGACGCCCGGTGTAGAAAAGCAATTGAGCCTGCTGCAAGCCCACCAGTCGCGGCAAGGTCACCGACAAGCCAAAACCAGGATGGAAACCCAAGCGCGAAAAATTGGCCGAATACCGCGCCTCTTCACAGGTCACGCGAAAGTCTCCCACCAGCGCCAAGCCCAATCCGCCGCCAATGGCTGGGCCATGAACGGCAGTGATCACCGGCTTGCGGCAGGCAAACAAGCGCAAGGCTTCGTGATAAATGGGGTTCATCGGGGCACCGGTTTCGCGGCTGACCTGCTGGTTCGAGTCGTTGAAATTCGCACCGGCACAAAACGCGCTGCCTTGCGATGCCAGCACCAGCGCTCGGCAGCTGGGCGTGGCATCGAGTGTTTCGAAGACATCGGCCAATTGACGGATCAGCGCATGGTCAAAGAAGTTGTGCGGTGGACGACACACCTCCACCAGGGCCACGTGATCATGGTGGGTGACAGCAAGTTCAGGGGTTGAGCTCATGGGGTCGTTCTATGTAGAGGGGTGAATGTCAAAAAAGGAATCAGTCAGGCTGCGACAAAGCTTCAGCCAACCGGACAATATTTTGCGACTGCAACGCTCGAATTTCATCGGCACCGTAACCCAGTTCACGCAGGATGGCTTCGGTGTGTTCGCCAAGCACAGGGGCAGGTCGTCGCACCGCCGCAGGTGTTTCGGAAAAACGAACAGCGGGGCGAACCGTGCGTATTGGACCGAGATGCGGATGTTCATGGGTTTCAAACATGTCCACCGCTTTCAAATGCGGGTGCTCTGGCAATTCGTCGAGGGCATAAAGAGGACTGGCAGGAATGTCCAGCCGCTCACAAATGGACATCCATTCGGCGGTGGTTTTGCTGGGTGTGACCTCTCGCACTAATGCTGACAATTGCCCCGCGTGGGCGCTGCGGGCCGCACGGTCACGGATATTCAGGGCCTCTCCCCGTTCCTGCAATCCGGTTTCCTGCAGAAAGCCCAGCCAGTGCTCCAGGGTGTAGGGAAGCATGGCGATGAAACCATCGCGGGTGGGACAAGGCATGCGCCCCCCGTGCAACAGTCGGTTGTAACCCGCCGCCGCGCAGGCAGGATCACGAACCAAGCCGCCCATGTGTTCAGCCAGGGTGAAGGCTGCCATGGTCTCCAGCATCGGGACCTCTACGAACTGGCCTTTGCCGGTGCGCTCACGTGCAAGCAAGGCCGCCAGGAGTGCATTGGCCAGCACGATACCTACTGTTTTGTCGGCCAACAAGGTGGGGATGTAATCGGGGGCTGGTCGCTCCAGGCCGTTGAGCAAAGCCAGACCGCAACCGGCTTGAATGATGTCATCGAAGGCGGGGCGGTGGCCATCCGGCCCCTCTTGTCCATACCCGTTGGACACACAGTACACGATGTCCGACTTGATGGCGCGAACCGCTTCATAGCCCAGGCCCAAGCCTTCGATCGCGGTGGTGCGCATGTTGTGCACCAGGGCATCCACACGAGGCAACAATCGTTGCACGATCTCGCGTCCTGCCGCGGTCTTCAGATCGACCGACAGGGATTTTTTGTTGCGGTTCAAGGTCAGGTGAATAGAGCCCATCAAAGGGGCAATCACCACACCGTTGTGGCGAATGAGATCGCCCTCCAGGCTCTCCACCTTGATGATGTCGGCCCCCATGTCACCCAGCATTTGGGTGGCGATTGGCCCCAGCACCACCGAGGTCAGATCGAGAATACAAAACCCGGCGAGTGGCCCTCTCGCCTGTGCAGACACAGCGTCGTTCATAGCGAGGTGAGCAAGGACCACAATTGATCGCCGCCACGTCGGGCGACCAGGCGACCGATCTCGGTTTGCCAGTGGGTTTCGTTGCCAAACTCATCGCGCCAGGCCCACAAACGCCTTGTTACATGGTGCAGGCTGTGCTCACGGGTGAAACCCATCGCGCCGTGCACCTGATGCGCGGTCTCGGTGCCCTTGCTTGCCGCCTCACCGATGCGAGACTTGGCCACCGCCGTCAACAGGGCATGGGCTTGTGACTCTGAAGCCGCAACGGCCGCATCGGCAGCCGCACTGGAGGCGGCCACATGACCGGCCAGCACCGCCAGCATGTGTTGGACCGCCTGGAACTTTCCAATCGGACGGCCAAATTGCACCCGCTCATTGGCATACTGAATGGAGTGGTCCAAAGCTCGTTGCAAGGCCCCAGCCATTTGCACGGAGCGCAGCAGCGCACCTTCGATCTTCATCCGCTCAGAAGCTTCGTCCAAAGCCGCCATCGCCAACACGGGAGCCTGCTGCAGGCGAAGCAGGCTGCGCGGTTCACCCGCCAGGTTCAGCGTGGTTTGTTCGGTTGCTGGGTTTAAGGTGGCTTTGTCCACCACGGCCAAACACCAGGCCCCTTCACGTCGAGCCGCCAGCACACAGTGATCGGCATTGCCTGCCCAGGGCACGCGGTGTGCCTGACCGGACAAGCGTGCCTGTGTGTCTGCCCCCTCGATACGCAGATCGTCCTGCGAGTGCGCTCCACCCACCGTCAAAACGCCGGCGGGGATAGGCAGTCCCGCTGCAGTCAGCAGGCGACTCGCCAACAGGGTTTCAGCCAGAGGCACAGGAATGCCGTGGTAGGCACTGCGTTTGAGTGCCACCATGGCATCGGCAAAGCCAAGACCGGCGCCGCCTTGCTCCTCCGGAACGCAGGCTTGAGGAACGCCAGCGTCTTCCAGCGCACGCCACAAGGCCTGTGGCCACACACCCTGCTCGCATTGCAAAAAAACGGTTTTGTCTGCATGGTCGGCGCAAATGCGGTCCAGCGTTTTTTCAAGTTCGTCGTGAATATCGCTCATCTCAACCCCAAGCCCTTGGCGATCATGCCGCGCAGAATTTCACGGGTACCGCCCCGCAGCGTGAACCCGGGCGACTTGAGCATGCCCATGCCCAGCAGTGCCTCGTATTGACTCGAGTCATCATCCATGATGGGTTCACTGGGCAGCAGTTGACGAAAAACTTCGGGGATTTCCCGCTCGAAGGTGGTCCCGACGTCTTTGACCAAAGCCGCTTCGAGGGTGGGTTTGGCCCCAGCTTCCAGCATGCCAGCCACCGAGGTGGACATCCGGCGCAGGGTCGCCAGGTGTGCCACCAGTCGCCCGATGTCATTCAGCGCGCGTGCGTCAGGCTCGGGGCCCAGTTGGCGTATCGACTCGATCAACAGTTGATAGGTGCTGAGAAAACGATCCGGGCCGGAGCGTTCGAAGGCAAGTTCGCTGGTCACCATGCCCCAGCCTCCCCCGACAGCGCCCATCACCATGTCGTCGGGCACAAAGTAATCATCAAAGACCACTTCGTTCCAATCGTGCGCGCCATAGATGTTCAGAATCGGACGCAGACTGACTCCAGGCTGAGACAAGTCCACAATGAATTGCGTCATGCCGGCATGACGGTCTTCCTCTTTCGGGGAGGTGCGTGCCAGAGCTATCAGGTAATGGCAGTGGTGGGCATGACTGGTCCACACCTTGGTTCCTGAAATCTTCCACCCCCCTTCGCAAGCCACGGCGCGAGTGCGCACAGCTGCCAGGTCAGACCCCGAATCGGGTTCACTCATGCCGATGGCGAAATAACATTCGCCGGCTGCAATGCGAGGCAAAATGGTTTGGCGGGCGCGCTCACTGCCGTGCCGCAAAATTTGATGGCCGCTTTGCCGATCCGCCACCCAATGGGCCCCGACCGGTGCCCCGGCGGCCAGCATTTCCTCGGTCATGACATAGCGCTCCAGCGCCGAACGCTCATGACCTCCGTAACGCTTGGGCCAGACCATGCCAATGAAGCCCGCCTGTCCACATTGGCGACTGAATTCAGCATTGGTGTTGGACCAGGAGTTACGGCTGGGGACGAAGGAACCCCGGTCAATCTCGGACTGAAGGAAACGACGAATCTGCTGGCGCAAGGCGTCGGTGCCGTCCGGCATCTGGACTGGTTTGAAGACAAATGGATGCATGAAAAAATGTCCACAGAGCAATGTGCCCGATCATGGGCCAAATGGAGCCTCTGTCAAGCATGCCAGGGACAGAGCGTTTGTCGACTTTCGATATGCTTTTGACACCATGAAAAACCTCTTTGGACGCCAAGCCTTTGTAGAACTGCTTCTCAGCGAAGGCATCACGCATTTGTTCGGCAATCCAGGCACGACCGAGCTGCCCATCATGCAGGCGTTGCCCGACTACCCCGAGCTGAAATTCATTCTCGGCCTGCAGGAGTCCGTCGTGGTGGCGATGGCTGACGGGTTTGCGCGTGCCTCGCATCAGCTGACCGCCGCCAACGTGCATGTCGCCCCCGGTCTGGGCAATGCCATGGGGGCTTTGTACAACGCCAAATTCTCTGGCTCGCCCATCATCCTTACGGCGGGCCAGCAGGAGCAGGGGCATGGATTGCTGGAGCCCTTGCTCTACGACTCCCTGCCTGCCATGGCCGCTCCTTTGGTCAAGTGGTCGGTCGAGGTGACACAACTGCAAGACTTGCCACGCATCCTGCGCCGAGCCGCCAAGGTGGCTTGCACCTATCCCATGGGGCCCGTGTTCATCAGCCTGCCTGGCGACATTTTGAACGCGGAAGGCCCACTGGACATGGGGCAGTCCATCCGCATCGATCCTCGGGTCAGACCGGCCGACGAGGTATTGGGTCAATGGACTCAGGCTTTGCGAAGCGCACGTCGCCCCTGCATCATCGCAGGTCAGGAATTGGCCATTCATGACGCCTTTGGACTCGCGGCCGATTTGGCGGAAACTCTGGGGGCGGCCGTGTTTCAAGAGCCGGTTCCTTACAGCACGTCCTTCCCGACGGATCACCCCAACAACATGGGCATGCTGACCCGCAGCCAGGAAAACGTACGAGCCACCCTGGAGCCCTATGACCTGATCATCTGCCTGGGTGCAGACCTCTTGAGGATGTCGGTCTACAGCCCGGTGGAGCCGTTGCCCGAACATGCCAGGGTGTTGCACTTGAGCGAACGCCCCTGGGAGCTGGGTAAAAACTACCGCACCGAGTTGGCCGTGTCGGCCAATGTGCGAGAAACCCTGCGCGCCTTGTTGCCCAACCTCAAATCCAGCATGTCGGACGCCGAGCGTCAGGCCGCACAACAACGCAACCAGGTTTTGCTGACCGACAACTGGAACCAGCGTTATCCGCAACGCGTGGCACTGGCCCAATCACAGCAAGATCAACGCCCGTTGACGGCGCCTGCCATGCTCTGGCATGTGACCCGCGAATTGCCCCGTGACGTGATCGTGGTTGAAGAGGCCCTCACCTCCACCCATGCCTTGCCACAGTATCTGCGGCGTCAAGACCCGGACAGCTTCTATGGCCTGGCCAGTGGCGGGCTGGGATTTGCCATCCCGGGCGCGGTGGGTATCAGCTTGGCCAAACCTGGTCGACCCGTGATGGCCATCGTGGGGGATGGCAGTGCCATGTACAGCATCCAGGGGTTATGGACAGCCGCTCACTTGAAGCTGCCCATCACCTACGTGATCACCAACAACCGAAGCTATCGCATCATCAAAGAACGCCTGGTGTCGATGCAAAACTGTGATCAATTCATTGGCATGGATATGCAAGACCCGCCGATTGATTTTTGCCAATTGGCCGAGTCGATGGGTATGCAAGCCCGACGCATCACCGAGGCACAGGACATCACACCAGCCCTGCAACAAGCGCTGGCCAGCGGACGTCCTCAGTTGATCGAAATCATGATGTCCAACGGATTCGACCGCTGAGCTTCATGGAAGCTGGTCGTCTCAGACCACGATGCCAGCATGCACCAGGTTGCTGATCTGGTCCAGCCGCACCGAATGCCAAGGATCAGGCACGCGTGAGTTGGTGATGTAGGCAAAGGACAGACCACTGTCGGGGTCTGCCCAGCAATAACTGGTGCCCACACCGCCGTGACCAAAGGCACGTGGCGAAGCCAACGAACCCAAGCCGCGAACGGCAATGGTCTGCCCTCGCAAATGCGGTCCCAAGCCGCGGTGCATGGGCATGCCCATGAAGGCGTCTTCGCGGTCACCGGTGTAGTTGCGAATGGCATAAGCCAGGGTGCGAGGCGACAACAGTTGCACATCGTTCAGCCGGCCACCTTGCAACATCATCTGATACAGCGCCACCATGCCGCGCGCTGTTCCATAGCCAGCACCGCCAGGCGCGCCGCTCTTTTGCCAGACCATGCTGGTGCTTTCACCCCGCAATCGATAGGTGCTGGGGTTGGTCCCTGGCTCGTACAGATAACTCATGCGGCTCACAGCGGCATCCGGCAAGCCCACCATGAGGTCTTGCTCCAACCCCAGCGGGCGCAGCACCAGGTCGGTGATGGCCTCGCGGAAGTCTTGTCCTGTGATGGCTTCAATCACCATGGCCAGCACCCAATGAGCACTCAGCGAGTGGTAATGCACCCGAGAACCGGGTTCCCATTGCAAACGGAAATCACACACCGTCTGACGAATGCGGGCGTGGTCCAGCGTGATGTCGGTCGGCACTTCTGCGTCGGGGAACCCCGCCTGATGGGTGATGAGCTGAAACAGCGTGATCTTGTCTTTGCCATGTTGAGCGAACTCGGGCAGATGATCGGCTACAGCGTCAGTGAAGCGCAAACGGCCTTGCTCATGGAGTTTCCACAACGCCGTGGCGGTGATGACCTTGGTATTGGAATACAGCAACCACAAGGTGTCATCACTGGCCTTCACGGGCTGCGTATCCGCTGGGTCACCCTGACCAATGCGGGCCATGCCAAAACTGCGGCTGAACACCAGCGCTCCTTGATAAGCCAAGGCGATTTGACAGCCTGGATAACGCCCTTCGTGGATATGAAGCTCAATCAAATCGGTCAAGGCTTGCAGGGCTTGCGGACGCACAGGGGCTTGATCGAGAGATGCAGTGGGCAATGGATAAGTCATGATGAAGTTAAAAAGGTAATGGTTGATCGGATCGTAGCGCGTAATCAGGGACCCCAGACAAATTCATAGGACTTGTCGCACAATAAGCGTCGGTTTAACCGCTTGCATGAGTACAGGAATTTTCATGAACCCCTTTCGACTGTTGAGTGACCGTGTGCCTTACCAGGCCATGCCTGACCGCCCTGCCCTGACGTTACCGGGCAAACAACGCATGATCGTCTGGATCATCGTGAATATCGAGCACTGGTCCATGGAGCGCGCCATGCCCCGGACAGTGCTGCCGCCCCCCATGGGTCAGCCCCTGTTGCCTGATCTGCCCAACTGGGCCTGGCACGAATACGGCATGCGTGCGGGTTTTTGGCGTTTGCATGACGCGCTGCGCTCACGCGGGCTGGTTCCCACGCTGGCCACCAACGGCATCGTCTGCAAGTCTTATCCACGTGTGGCACAAGCGGCACTGGATGCTGGCTGGGAATTCATGGGGCACGGCTATGTTCAGGGCCCAATGCACAAGGTGGAAGACCAGGTGGCCGCCATCCGTGACACCATCGACAGCATCAAACAGTTCACCGGCAAGGCCCCGCGTGGCTGGGAAAGCCCGGGCCTGACAGAGACCGATGAGACCATCGATCACTTGGCCGCAGCCGGTATTGAATATGTGGCCGACTGGGTCATTGACGATCAACCCACCTGGATTCAAGCCTCTCCCCGCCCTGTGCTGTCCGTGCCCTACACGGTGGAACTGAACGACATTCCCATGATGGCCATCCAGCACAACCGCAGCGATGAAATGTATGTCCGTGGCAGCTTGCAACTGGACCGCTTATGGAAAGAAAGCGCGGAGCACACGCGTGTCATGGCCATCAGTGTTCACCCCTACATCACGGGGGTTCCCCATCGCATTGAAGCCTTCGAGCGCTTGCTGGATGCGGTGTTGGCCAAGCCCGAGGTGGCCATCATGACCGGCGAACAAATTTCTGACTGGTATCGCGCCCAGGTACCGCCCCCCAGCGCTGGCTAACAGGTGTTTCTCGGGACGCGGCGTTCACGTCCCGAGAAAAAGGATCACACTTTACCCAGCGCCTGCAACACCCGTTGCGGGGTGAAAGGTTGCACCGACACATTCGCTCCCAAGGGGGACAGTGCATCGTTGATCGCATTCATCACCGCGCCAGGAGCGCCTGCCGTGCCGGCCTCGCCAGCACCTTTGGCGCCCAACTCGGAAGTTTTGGTGGGTGTCTCCACATGACCGACCACAATATCCGGCATCTCTGCGGCCATGGGCACCAGGTAATCCGCCATCGAACCGTTCAACAATTGACCGTCTTCGCTGTACAGGCACTCTTCAAACATGGCGCCACCAATGCCCTGGACGACGCCACCACGGATCTGTTCGTCCACCAACATGGGGTTGATCACGGTCCCGCAATCTTCAATGCACCAGTGCTTGAGCAGCTTCACAAAGCCGGTGTCTACATCCACCTCGACATACGAGGCCTGGATGCCGTTGGTGAAGGTGAACCCGTATTCGCGCGGTGTGAAATGGCGAGTCACGGTCAATTCGGACTGGAAATCCATGGGCAAGGTATCTGGGCGGAAGTAAGCCACACGACCCACTTCGTTCAAGGGCATTCGCTCTTGCCCCGTCAATCGATCCACGATGGCATTTTGGCGCACATCGAGAGTTGACTTCTCAACTTGCAAGAGGGCTGCCGCCACATCCAGAATGTTCGAGCGCAACGCTTTGCTGGCTTGCAAGACAGCCTCCCCGCCAATGCCAGCGCCGCGCGAAGCCCAGGTGCCACCGCCATAGGGCGTGACAGCGGTGTCTCCCGTGATGACACGCACCCGGTCCACACTGACGCCCACACCGCTGGCCGCGATCTGCGAGAAGATGGCTTCGGTGCCCTGCCCTTGTTCGGTGACGCTGACCAACACATTGACCATGCCCATGGGGTCGAGTCGAACAGTGGCCCCGTCCTGAGCAGAAATCCGCGCCCCACCCACGCCGTAGAAAGCGGGCGATGGATTGGTCACTTCGATCATGGCCGCCAGACCAATCCCACGATAAACCCCCTGCTTACGCAACTCAAGCTGCTCGCGGCGCAAGCCTTCATAGTCCATCACTTGAAGCAGTTTGTTCAAGCACTGATGGTGGGACAACTTTTCAAACTTGATGCCTGATGGAAAGGTGTAGGGATATGCCTCATCAGCGATCAGGTTGCGACGCCTGAATTCACTCGGATCCATGCCGATGGCGCGAGCCGCCTCATCGACAATTCCTTCCGTGATGGCCATGGCGATCGGGTGACCCACCGCCCGGTATTGGCAAGTGACATTTTTATTGGTGAAGACCACATCCAGCCGGGCCCGGTAGTGCTTGTGCTTGTAGGGACCACCGGTCAGGTTGACGACCTGGTTGCCTTCAATGCCACTGGTGCGCGGGTAAACAGAATAAGGACCGATACCAGTCAGGTCGCGCAAATCGAAACCGATGATGTCGCCCGCCCGAGTGCAAGCCAGCCGCACCGTGGCAGTGTGCTCGCGGGCATGGATATCGGTCAGGAAGGACTCCAGCCGATCCGCCACGAACTTCACCGGGCGGCGCAGCATCACGGACAAGGCAGCGGTGGCCATTTCGTCGGCATAGACGTGAACCTTGATGCCAAACGAACCCCCGACATCCTTGCACACCACACGCACATTCGACTCGGGAATGTTCAAGTGGCGCGAAAAGATGTCTTGCATCATGTTCGGGGCTTGTGTGCCGTGGTAGACCACCAGTGAATGTTCTGCCGGGTTGTAATCGGCCAGAATGGCACGCGGTTCGTTGGTCACGCCGGTGTGTCGGCTGAAGTCATAGGTTTTTTCGACCACCACATCGGCGGCCGCAAACGCGGCTTCAAATCCTTCGGTGGCCAACTCGCGCGAAAAACACACGTTGTCACCCAGTTCAGGGTGAATGACATAGCGGTTGGACAATGAATCCTTCATGTCGGTGACCGCCGGCAATACTTCCCACTCGGCCACCACGTGATCCAAAGCATCTTCGGCCTGGCGACGGGTTTCCGCCACGATGGCGGCCACGGCTTCACCTTGCCAACAGACACGGTCGATGGCAATCGCATGTTGAGGCGCCGATTTGATCCCTTTGAGATGACCCAGCACCCCCACCCAAGGGGTGCAATACTCCGCCACGGCACGCCCATCCACCGCTGCAATCACACCAGGTTGTTGGCGCACCGCCGTCAAATCCAGGTGGGTGATGCGAGCATGGGCATGCGGGCTGCGAAAAAACACCACATGGGCCAGCCGAGGCACACGCAAGTCATCCAGGTAGGCACCACGACCCTGCAACAATTTGCGCGCCCCGGTTCGAGGTGTGCTTTGTCCAATGGGATTCACGGAGGCTTGTGACACCTCACCCGGCAAAGGCAGTTCGGAACGTGCATTCATGGGGTGACTCCTGCAGAAAGTGGCTGTGGAGGCAGTTGACGCTGCTCCTTCAGCACCGATTCAATGGCATCCACAATGGCTTGATAGCCGGTGCAGCGACAGTAATTGCCTGAAATCAGGTCGCGAATGTGCTCTCGGTCGGCGTCTGCATGGTGGCGCACGATGTCCAGGGCTGTGATCAACATGCCCGAGGAGCAGAAACCGCATTGAAAAGCGTTGTGCTCCAGGAAGGCTTGCTGCAACCGCGCCAATTCCCCGCGATCCGAAAGACCTTCAATGGTGTCCACGCATTTGCCCTCCATCTGCACCGCCAGGGTCAGACAGCCACGAACCACTTGTCCATCCACAATCACCTGACAGGCCCCGCACACCCCGTGCTCGCATCCCAGGTGTGAACCTGTCAGGTCTTGACCTTCGCGCAAAAAATCCACCAGATGCTGTCGCACCGGGATGTCTTTTTGCAGTTTGACCCCATTGAGGGTGAAACTGGTTTTCAGAGTGCTTTCGCTCATGATTCGTTCCTCCAGGCCCCGAGAGCACGACCCAGCAGCACCCGGGCACAGTGCATTTTGGTGGCAGCGGTGGCTTGCAAGTCGCCATTGGGGTGCAGGTCCTTCTCCAAGGCCTGCTGCGCTTGCTGAATGATGCGTTCATCCAGCGTCTGCCCTTCCAGCACCGCCATGGCCTGCTTGGCCAGCACCGGGCCATCGCCCACCGCCAGAAAGCTCAATCGCACAGCACTGAGGCGAGAAGACTGGAGCGAAGCGGCAACTGCCAGACCCACCATGCCATAGTCGCCCCGTCGTCTGGACAACTCACTGAAGTGAAAACGTTGATCCGTCGTGGCCACGGGCAACTCTACCGCCGTCAACAATTCACCGGGCTGCAGGGCCGTTTGATACAAACCTTGAAAGAAATCGGCGACAGGAATGCGGCGCTCGGTCTGGGCATTTTGGACAATGATGTGCCCCGAAAGAGCCTGAACAACCGCCGGGTATTCAGCGGCAGGGTCGGCCAAGGCCAAACTTCCGCCAATGGTGCCGACATTGCGAATGGCCAAATGGGCCACGTGCGGGATGGCTTGTGCCAACAACGGGATCGATTGCTGAACCAGCGCAGAATCTTGCAGTTGCCGGTGGGTGCACAAGGCACCAATGCGCACGACCGTCCCTTGCTGCTGGATCTCCGACAAACCAGGAATACCTCGGATGTCGATCAAGGCCGGCGGGTTGGCCATGCGCAAGTTCATCATCGCCAGCAAGCTTTGACCACCCGCCAACCATTGGGCTTGGCCGTCGTAGCGTGCCATGCAGTCAAAGGCTTCGGACAGTGTGCCAGCGCGATGGAATTCAAATGCCGCAGATTTCATGTCGTGCGTCTCAAGAAAATCCAGTAATACATACGGTCCCCCGAAAGCAACCGTACCCGAACACCAGGCGCCAAACTCAGGCCGCGACGCCCAGATAAAAACTCTTGACCAACTCGTTGTTCTTCACCGTCTCCACATCACCTTGGAACACGATCTCACCATGAACAATGATGTAACCATGGTCGGCAATTCGGATGGCTTGATTGAAGTTTTGTTCGGCCATCAGCACCGTGAGTTGGTACTTTTCCTTCAATTCACGGATCTTGGTGATGGTGTGCGAAACCAACAGCGGGGACAAGCCCACCGAGGGCTCGTCCACCAACAACACTTTGGGGGAGGACATGAGCGCCCGGGCAATCGCCAACATCTGTTGTTGCCCCCCAGACATCGATCCTGCCAGTTGACGACGACGCTCAATCAGCAGTGGAAAGGCCTCGTACACAAACTCGAGATTGCTTGCGATCTGTGGACGTGCCGCTTGTCGGTAAGCCCCCAGCAGCAAATTTTCTTCAACGGTCAGTTTCGGAAATAAGCGACGACCTTCAGGTACCAGCGACACCCCCAGGTTGACAATCTCCTCGGTTGACATTTGGGTCAACTCGTGTCGCTGTCCATCCATTTCCAGCACGATGCTGCCCTGATCGGGCTTGACCATCCCCATGACGCATTTCATCAGCGTACTTTTGCCGTTGCCATTGGTGCCAAGCAAGGCCACAGTTTGCCCCTGGACCATGTCCAGCGACACACCCATGAGGGCGCGCACGGCGCCGTAGCCCGCATGCAGATCTCGAATTTCAAGCTTCATCGCCAAGATATGCTCTCTGTACGTCCGGATTTTTGAAAATGCTCTCGGGAGTTCCCTCGCAGATGATCTTGCCCGATTCCAGACAAACCACCCGCTGCGAAAACTTCATGACAGCCTGCATGATGTGTTCGATCATGATGATGGTGATCCCCATCGCGTTGAGATCGAACAGAATCTGCAAGACCTCATCGACTTCAGCACCGGCCAGGCCGGCCATGGCCTCGTCGGAGATCAACAACTTGGGCTTCGCCGCCATGGCTCGGGCCAACTCCATTTTTCGAAGCTCGACCTGGGACAACTGCTTGGACAAGACCTGTGCTTTGCCTGCCAGGCCCATGCGTTCGAGGATATCCATGGCTTCTTTTTGCTGCTTGGGGCCGTCAGCGCCCCCAATGTACGCAAAAGGAACCAGCAGGTTTTCCAGCACGGTCATGCTGCCAAACGGCCGAGGGATCTGAAAGCTTCGGGCAATGCCCAGCTTGGTGCGTTGATACGCTTTGAGGCCGCTGATTTCACGGCCGTCAAACTTGATGGAACCACCATCGTTGATCAAAGCCCCCGAGATGCAATTGATCATGGTGGTCTTGCCAGAGCCGTTGGGGCCGATCAAGCCCAGGCGTTCTCCACGGCCAACCGTCAGGTTGACACCCGACAAGGCCGTGAAGCCGCCAAAATGCTTGCTGACGTTGCTTACTTCGAGGATTGCTTCCATTTTTTCACCAGTCCAAGCACGCCATCAGGTGCTGCCACAACAAAGAACACCAGCAAAAGCCCCACCACCAGAACGTTGAGCTCGCTGGAAATGGTGACAGTCACCACCTGCTGGATGGTTCCCAGCAGCAGCGCACCGATCACGGGCCCCAGCCAATGCGAGGTTCCACCAATGATGGGCATGCCCAAGGCGGAGATGGAATAGCTGAGGTTGAAGATGGAGGTCGGTTCGATGTAGCTGAGGTACATCGGCATCGGAGCGCCTGCAATCCCCATCAAAGCGCCCGACACTGTGCAAGCGATGAGCTTGATTTTCAGGGTGGGAACGCCCGAGCATTCGGCGGCCTCTTCCGAGTCCCTCACGGCGCGCAAGCCACGACCCAGGAAGGAGTTCTGGATGTAGCGGGCAATCGCCACCGCGCCAATGGCCAGCAGGGCCATCACGAAAAACAGCATTCGCGTGTAGGAGTCAAACAGCCACAAATCAGCAGGCCGTGTCAGCTGCAGGCCCGTGGCACCTCCGACATAACGCCAATTCATGACGGCCGTTTCCAGAATGAACACGACGGCCACGGTGGCTATGGAGAAGAAGATGCCCCGCAACTTGAGGGTCAGCAAACCGACCCCCAGGCCCAACGCACCTGCCAGCACACCCCCACCGAGGATCTGAACCAGAATCGGCGCTTGAATGGCCTTGAACAACACCACAGCGGTGTAGGCCCCCACAGCCACAAAGGCCGGCACACCGAAGTTCACATACCCCGCATAGCCACCCAGGATGTTCCAGGCCGTGGCCAACACCACGAACTGCAAAATCACAAAGCCGGCGAAGAAGAGATATTCATTGATGCCTGACAACGACAGACCGAGGAAGGCCAGCGCCAGAGCTGCACAGATGATCCAGAATTTCATGCTGACTTATCTTCCAAACAGGCCTTGCGGACGCACGCCCAGCATCACCAGTAACAGACCGAAGGAGACGGCTGGTGCCCAGGATGCCCCGAAGGTCATGAGCACCACCGACTCCACCACACCCAAAATCAGACCCGCCACCAGCGTGCCACTCATGCTGCCCAAACCTGCCAGCACCACCACGCAAAAGGTTCGACCGATGTAGATGCGGTCCATGGCCGGCTCCACCGGCCCGACGATGATCAGCATGGCCCCGGCCAGTGCATTGACCGCGGTGGCAATGCCGAACGCCAATTGTTTGATCTTGACGGGGTTGGCCCCCATGAGCCGAAGTGCCGCTTCATCTTGCCCCACGGCTTTGATGGCACGCCCATTGAAGGTTTTGGAGAAATAAACCGTCAGCACCAAAGTGAGCAGCAAGGCAACCACGAAGGCCACCAACATGCGGTAAGGGAAACGGAAATCTCCGATCTCCAGACTGGAGCCGATGTAACCAGCGCGAACGCTGCGCTGATCCACGCCGAAAACCAGGATCAGTCCGACCTCGATGATGAAGGCAATGCCGAAAAAGAAGCCCAGCCCACGCACGCCGGCATCACTGCCCCGCTTTTCGAAAGTTTCGTAATAGAAACGATACAGGGCCATGCCGAACAAGAAGAACACGGGCATGAGCAACACACCGGACAACAGAGGATCGATGCCCAGAGAGCTGACCAGGTAGGTGAAATACGCCCCCATGATCAGCAACGCTGGATGGGCCACATAAGGCACATCCAGCAGTCCGAAAGCCACGGACAGCCCCAGACTCACCGCTGCGTAAAAACAGCCGAGCAGCACACCAAAGAGGGCCGCTTCGAACAAGAGTTCAAGTGAAAACATAAGAAAGCAAAAAGAAGGGGCAGACGAAGCCGCCCCTTATCGACAGAAGAATCGAATCAAATGGCCTTGCGGGCTTTGTCGAACGGGAAGATGAATTCGCCCTGCTTGTCGGCTTCGGGCCACAGAACCACCTGCTTACCCACGTTCTTGAACTGTTCCACATTGTTGTCCTGAATATTGCGGAACTGGGCTTGAAGCACACGCGGCTTGGCACGCTCACCGAACTTATCGAAGCTGATGGGCCCGACAATGGTTTGCATTTCATTCTTGCGCAGATAGTCGGCCAGTTTTTTGTGGTCCAGGCTCTTGGTGGCATTGACAGCCTGTTCAATCATCTGCCCCGTTGCATAGTTGAACGGAGGCAGGTAATACCCCAGGGGATCCACTTTGGCAGCGGTAGCACGAACACTGTAGCGCTTGAAGAAATCATCGATGCCGGGGAGTTTCAAACCGGGCACGAAGGAGTTGTAGTTGACCACTCCGTTGAGCAGGCTACCCAAACTCTGCATGATCGGCGTGAACTGCAGGCCAACCATGCCACCCCCGAAAATTTGCACTTGTGAACCCAGGCCGATCTCGTTGACCGAGCGCATGATGGCCACGGCCTCGTTGGGATAACAGGCCACGAACACCGCCTCAGGCTTGGCGGCGCGGACAGCGCGGATGATGGAGGAGAAGTCGGTGTTGTTGGGCGGATAGTTTTGGTCGTAAACGACGTTCCATCCAGACTTTTTGACCAGGTCGCGTGCACCATTCGCCAGGTTTTGCTGGAATTCAGCATCGGCGGCAAAGATGGCAATCGACTTGGCACCGGCTCGCTTACCCAACTCCATGAAGCCTTCAGACCAACCACGCGCATCGTTCCAGGGCGCGTTGTTAAACCACATGTCATGCTGAACTTTGGCGTTGACCTGGAAGGAGAAGTTGCCCATCAGCAGCAAGCCTCGCTCCTTCACCAGCGGCATGATGGGCGCGGTGACGTTGGTGGCGTAAGGTGCGATCAACAGATCAACTTTGTCCACGTCGATCAGTTTGGTGTAGATGCCCGGGGTGTTGGCACCGTTGCTTTGATCGTCATAAGCAATCAGTTCCACCTTGCGTCCCAACAGACCGCCTTTGGCATTCACATCTTCGACCCACATGCGTAAGGCCAACAAGGCGGCTTGACCACCAGCTCCCAGACCGCCCGTCTGCGGCATGCTCATGCCGATCTTGACCGGCGCTCCTTGGGCAAAGGCTGAGGCCAACGGCAACTGGGAGGCAACGACGGCTGCACCAGCCGTGCTCAAAATTTGGCGACGCGTTTTTTTCATGGGTTCTCCTCTGAAGATCGACTGACTCGAATTGAGTGTGCTGACGTTAACGGCATTTCATCGAAATGCCATTAGGACAAACACGATCACGTTAAAGCAACAAACCACCTTGCGGTTGCATGCCCAGGGCGCTTTGTCCATACGCCGCAGCATGCACATCCCAGGTCAATGCAATGTGCGATGAGGCGGCGTGAATGTCCCTGAATTGACGCTGTAAAGGCAAATTGGTTTTCAAACCACCCGCCCCAGCGGCCGGCATCAAGGCGTCGATGGCGCGTACGGCCAAGCCGGTGGCGAAGGCGACATTGCGCTTCCAGCGCAGCTTGGTCTCCATGCTGGGATATTCGCGGTCACGTACATTGGCTTCAAGTTCTTGCCAATCCCGACGCACCACGGTTTCTGCGAACTCCACGCAAGAGGCCGCTTCTGCAATTCGAGCTTGCACCGAGGTCAATTCAGCCACGCGTGCACCGGTGTAGGTACTGGCCCGTGCACGCATGCCGGCAGTGAACTGCTCAACCGCGGCCTTGGCCGTGGCCAAAGGAATGCTGGACAGCACATAGGCAAAGGCGGCAAAAGTTGGCATGGAAAACAGCGGGTTGTCGTACAGCATGGCCCCGGGCAGGTTCTGACCGGCGGCGAAGACTTCGGCAGACACTGTGCGGTGCAGCGGAACAAACGCATCCTGAACCTGAACATCGTGGCTGCCAGTGGCCGTCAATCCATAAGAGCTCCAGTTGTCCAGGCTTTTGAAGTACTGCTGAGGGACCAGGAAAAACCGGCGCTCTGGGGCGCCACCTGGGCGCTCAGTCATGGCCCCGACCAGCATCCAGGTGGACGCATCAACACCACTGCCAAAAGGCCACAAGCCCGACAAACGATACCCCCCCTCAACAGGAACGGCCCGCCCGCAAGGGAACGCCAAGCCGGTGGCCGCCAAGGCATCGGGGTCTTCATCCCAGATGTCCTTTTGCGCCTGCAGTTCGAACTGGCCCAGGTTCCAGGCATGCGAAGCCAAGTTGGAATACACCCACGCCGTGGAGGGGCATCCTTTGGCGAGTTCAAAGACCACGTTCATCAACGCGTCGAGATTCAACTCGGAGCCACCAAATCGAGCCGGTTGCATCAAGCGCATCAAGCCGCTGGCGTGCAATTCGGCCACCGTGTCTGGGTGAATGCGTCGCATACGCTCAGCCTCGGAGGCCCGCTCGGCCAGGCGAGGCACCATGTCAGCCGCAGCAGCCACCGCCTGTTCAGGTGTCAACCTGACAGAACGGTGCTTTTGGACTTGTCGGACAGCCATGTGATGAATGCTCATAGGGGTAATCCATTCCGGTGATCTGATGAGAAAAAGTCTACAGTCAGCGCTGTCTGACCGCAATCAGGTCAATCACCCATGAGGAGGAATATGCAATGAAATGGATGAAATCACGTTTGTGGTTCATTGGGTTCTTGAGCGCGCTGGTTGGTTTTTCGCCGTCGATATCGCAGGCCCAAGGGCAATGGCCCACCCAAGCGATCAAGCTGATTGTTCCCTTTCCTACAGGGGGAACGGTCGATCAAATCTCGCGTTTGCTGCAGCCGCATTTGCAGCAGGTTTTGGGACAAACGGTGGTGATCGACAACCGGGCCGGCGCCTCTGGATCGATTGGCACAGCAGCTGCCGCCAAGGCGACACCCGATGGCTATACCTGGGTCATGGTCTTTGACACCCATGGCGTGAACCCCAGCCTGATTCCCAACATGCCCTTTGACACACTCAAGGATTTGGCACCGGTGATGCTCATCGGCAAGGGCGCGATGGTCATCACTGCGCATGCGAGCACGCCCTATAAATCGTTCAACGACATGCTGCAGGCCGCTCGCGGCAAACCTGGTTCGGTGAGCTATGGGACCATCGGCTCTGGGAGCCTGGCGCATTTGGCCATGACCTCGCTGGGAACCCAACTCAAAGCCGACTGGGGCCACATCCCCTACAAGGGCGGCGGCCCCCTGTCCACGGATGGCATTGCCGGTCACGTTCCGGTCACCATGGCCACGTATGCCTTGTGGGCTCCGCACATCGCCTCGGGGAAATTGCGCGCGTTGGCGGTCACCTCGCCCAAGCGGATGACCCAGCTACCCGATGTGCCCACCCTGATCGAGCTGGGTGTCCCCGACTTTGAAGCCGAAGCCTGGTGGGGCATGTTGGCGCCTGCAGGTGTGTCCAACGACATTGTGCAACGCATGAATGCGGCCATGGCCAAAGTGCTCAAACTGCCGCAGGTTCAAGAGCGGATGTCCCAGATGGGAGTGGTCATCACTTCTTCCAGCCCCGATGAATTCGGGCGTTTCGTTCGCCAAGAAGTGGATCGCTGGAGCAAGGTGGTCAAGGACAACAACATCAAAGCCGGACAGTGATCATGAGTTCGACGCCACGCTGGAAACAACGCCCTGAAGGTTCCAATTGGGGAGATTTCGGACCGGATGATCAAGCGGGGCGGATGAACCTCCTGACACCGGAAAAAGTGTTGCAAGGGATAGCCGAGGTGAAGACCGGGCGCAGCTTTAACCTGAGCCTGCCACTGGATTTCCCGGGTGGCAATGTCCTGAACCCCCGGCGCATGCCGCCGGTGCTGCGACCCACGTCTCGTGAAGGCGCGCCCATGCTGAATTACCAGCTGCGCGCCCACGACCCCAGTTGTACCGATGTGCTGTGTGACGACCTGGTCATCATGCATCTGCAATACAGCTCGCAATGGGACAGCCTGGCCCATGTGGGGGCTCTGTTTGACGCCGATGGTGATGGACATCCTGAGCCGGTGTACTACAACGGCTACCGCGCCGGCATGGATGTGATCGGACCAGCTCACCCTGGCGGAGCCGGTATTTTTGATTTTGGAAACAAGATTCCGCGCAACTCAACCACGCAGGTCAAGAAATTGGGCATTGAGAACATGTCCGAGCGCTGCGTGCAAGGCCGCGCTGTAATGATTGATCTGCATGCGCATGTGGGACGTCAACGCGTGCACATCGATCATGCGCACTTGATGGACATTCTTCACAAAGACCAAGTGGTGATCGAACCGGGCGACATGGTGTGCCTGCACACCGGATTTGCCCAAATGCTGCTGGAGATGAATCGCCAGCCCGATGGTGATGTCCTTGGGCGCAGTTGTGCCGTGTTGGAGGGGCGCGACCCCCAGCTGCTGCAATGGATCACCGACAGCGGGCTGGTGGCCTTGATTTCAGACAATTACGCCGTGGAAGCGCACCCCCCCTCACCGCAAGAGGGGCCCTGTGCTTATCTGCCGCTGCATCAGCATTGCCTGTTCAAACTGGGCGTGCATCTGGGAGAGATCTGGCACCTGACGCCCTTGGCGAATTGGCTGCGTGAAAACCATCGATCGCGTTTTTTGCTGACCGCTCCGCCCTTGCGGCTGCCCGGCGCAGTGGGGTCACCGGCGACCCCTATTGCGACCGTTTAACGCTATGACAGGCGACTCAGGGCGCCCAATGGATGCCTTGAGGCAGAGCGGAGCGCCCGGCATACACCGCCTGAGCGCCCAACGCAGATTCAATGCGCAGGCCCTCGTTCCATTTGGCCATGCGCTCGGACCTTGCAAAGGACCCGACTTTCAATTGGCCTGTGTTCCAGCCCGTGGCCAAATGAACGATGATCGTGTCCTCGGTTTCGCCTGATCGCGCAGACACCACCTGCCCCCAGCCTGCCTCGCGAGCAAGCTCCATGGCACGATGGGCTTGGGTGATGGTTCCCACCTGATTGGGTTTGATCAGCACCGCGTTGCAGGCCCGATCCGACAGGGCTTGACGAACCAACTCCTCGCGAGTGACCAGATAGTCGTCACCGATCACCTGGATACGATGACCCACCGCTTGCATGAAACGTTGCATGCCCACGGTGTCGTCCTCGGCCACCGGGTCCTCGATCGACAGGATCGGGTATTTGTTGACCCATCCCGTCAACACCTCCAACCAGCCATCGGTGTCATAGCTGCGCTGCTCCAAACCTAAGGTGTAACGCCCCTGCCGACCAAATTCGGAAGCGGCGATGTCCAGGGAGATGGCCACCTGATCAAAACCCAGCCCACTCTTTTCGATCGCCAGCACCAGGGTTTCCAGGGCTTCTTCGTTGGAATTGAAGTCAGGCCACCAACCGCCCTCATCAGCCACGCCCGAGCGTCGACCACGCTGCTGCATGATGTCGCCGGCGGCGTAGTAGACACGGGCCACCATCACCATCGCTTCGTCAAAACTTTGCGCACCAATGGGCATGATCAGGAAGTCTTGAATGTCAACCCGTCGGCCCGCGTGCGCCCCACCCCCGAAAATTTGTACCTCTGGCAGAGGCAAGCGCACCGCACGCCCTTGCGCCAAGTGTTGCCACAAAGGTTGACCGGTGCTGGCTGCTGCGGCTTGCAACACCGCCATCGAGACGGCGATGGAGGCGTTTCCACCCAGTTTGCTCATGGTCGTTGTGCCGTCCAATTCAATCAGGGCCTGATCGATCGCAGCCTGGTCCATGGCATCACGACCTCTCAACTCTTGCGCGATCGGACCATTGACTTGTGCCACCGCCTGAGACACGTCCCAGCCGCCCAGCCAAGCGCCGCCATCGCGCAAGTCGGTGGCTTCACGGCTGCCGCGCGAGGCCCCCGCCGGAGCCATGCCACGTCCCAGCTGGCCGTTCGCCAGCCTCACCTCCGCCTCCACGGTGGGGCGCCCGCGGGAATCCCAGATGCGCCGGGCTGTGAGTTGTTGAATCTGCGTGTTCATGGTGTCATCCATCGTTCGCGCAAGGCTCTCAAGCTTTGCGCAGGGTGTTGCAAAAAATCCCGGGCCACGCGTCGAACGCGTTCTTGGTCTGCGGTATCGGTGATGTATTCCACTGGCGACTTGCCATCGATTCGTGCCAACAGCATGCCGCCGACCAAGTCAGCCGTTCGACGTTCAAGCGCGATCGGATCTTCCCAGCGGACGCGGGATAAATAGGCATGCGCCAAGACATCAAACGCGTTCAGATAGGCTTGGGTGTGCCGCGGCCTCCAGACGGTTTTGAGCAGGAGGTGGTTGAGCACAAAGGCCAGATCGAAGGCAGGGTCCCCCCAGCAAGCACATTCGGCATCGAGCAACACGGGCCCTTGTGGACCCAGCAGAATATTTTTGGGACTGATGTCGCCATGCATCAAGGAGGTGCGGGTTTGTTGTGTGGTCTTGATCAGCCGCTGCAAGGCCTCGGCACGGTCAGGGTGCCGCAGAGCACTGGCAGCGAAATAGGGTTCGAGTCTCAGGGCGTAAAAGGCATCGTCATGGGCAAATCGATCGGGAAGGCCCACCTGCTGTGCCGCATGTGCATGAATTCGAACCAGGGATTCCCCCACGGCTTGGGCATCCTGTTGACGAATACAACCATCACGCAAGGACACCTTCCAGACCGGATAGCTCTCGGGGTCCAGATAGCTCATGGCGAAGGCACAACCCTCGTGGTCTTGGCCCAAAATAGCGGGCACCGCTGTTGGACAAGCCTGCGCAGCCACTTTCAACCAGTCCACTTCCGCGCGGTTTCGCTCGATGGGTGCTTCCCATAAGGCCGACACCTTGAGTTGGGGCAATGAGCGCTTGACACAGTAGCGCTGCCCCTCATGGTCGACACGCAAAATCAAGGAGGAAACCCCACCGGTCAGGGGCGTGAGGGTGGGAGAGGAGCGATCATCCAGCAGTCGCATGCGCCGCAGCGACAACAATACCGCATCACGTGTGCCAGGGTCCAAGGAGTCCATTCACCAGTTGAGGCCCATCAAAGGAGTCTGACCGGGTCTCCAGCACCCACAGGCAAGCGCACGGCCTGCACACTCATGCGGCCAGGGCCTGAGGCTCGGTAAAACCCATTTGGCTCAGCGCCTGGGCCAGATGCTTGACGCTGCGCGGGACATCATGCAATTTTTCCAGACCGAACAGCCCTATGCGGAAGGTCATGAAATCGGCCGGCTCGTCGCATTGCAACGGCACCCCAGCGGCGGTTTGCAGGCCCAGGGCCAGGAATTTTTTGCTGCTGTGAATGTCGGCATCGGTGGTGTAACTGACCACCACGCCCGGGGCCTTGAAACCGTCAGCAGCGACACTGCGAAAACCACGTGACTCCAGCAATTGACGGACCTGTCGGCCAATCTCGAACTGCTCGGCGCGAACCTTTTCAAAGCCGTAGGCACGCGTCTCCATCATGACGTCTCGCAAACGTGTGAGTGCATCTGTGGGCATGGTGGCGTGGTAGGCATGTCCGCCCTTTTCATACGCCTCCATGATTTGCAGCCATTTTTTCAGGTCACAGGCGAAACTGGTGCTTTGGGTGGAATCGATGACCGTGCGAGCGCGCTCGCTGAGCATCACCATGGCGCAGCAGGGTGAGCCACTCCAGCCCTTTTGAGGGGCACTGATCAGCACATCAATCCCGGTGGCCTTCATGTCGACCCAGGCCGCGCCGGAGGCAATGCAATCCAGCACCATCAGACCACCCACTTCATGGACCGCGTCCGACACCGTGCGCAGGTAATCGTCCGGCAGGATCATGCCCGCCGAGGTTTCCACGTGAGGCGCAAACACCACCGCCGGGCGTTGTTGACGAATGGCTTGCACCACTTCTTCCACAGGACAGGGAATCCAGGCCGATTGCGAATCTTGGGACACACGCCGGGCTTTCATCACCGTTGACTCGGAAGGGATATGCCCCATGTCGAAGATCTGGGTCCAGCGATAACTGAACCAACCGTTGCGAATGACGAGAACTTTCTGTCCAGTGGCGAACTGACGCGCCACCGACTCCATGCCATAGGTGCCACTGCCTGGCACCAAAACGGCGGAGTGTGCGCGATAAACCTCTTTCAAGATGCCAGAGATGTCTTTCATCACCCCCTGAAAGCGCTGAGACATGTGGTTCAGTGCACGATCGGTGTAGACAACCGAAAACTCGAGCAAACCATCGGGATCGATATCAGGCAACAGTCCGGGCATGTCAAAGCTCCTGTGAATGAGTCGAAGCTGGCCTTGTGCCTGAGCCCTGACTCGAAGGGATAGAACCAAGCATCATAGCCAGCTTTGCGTGGCCCAGCAATCAAGGGGATGCTGGCACTACCCACTTGAGCCACCTAAACTTGGCCATATTCGAACGACCTGGAGACATGGATGATGCTGACCCGATTCTTAGCAGCCCTCACGTTGTGCGTGGGCCTGACGGCCCAGGCCGCATGGCCAGAAAAGCCGGTTCGCATCGTGGTGCCCTATCCCCCCGGCGGGACCACCGACACCCTGACCCGACTCCTGGCGCAGCGTTTATCGGACACCTGGAAGCAGCCCGTCTTGGTGGACAACCGAGCCGGCGGAGCCGCCATGATCGGCAGTGATCTGGTAGCCAAAGCCCCAGCCGACGGTTATACGCTGTTGTCCACCGGCGCCGGTCCACATGCCATCAATGTCAGCCTGTTTCCCAAAATCCCCTACGATCCCCTCAAGGATTTCGCCTCCATTTCCTTGTTGTCAGTCAACCCCCTCCTGATGGTGGTGCCGGCCCAGTTGCCCGTCAATTCGGTGCAGGAATACATGCAATGGATCAAGGCAAACCCTGCACAAGCCAATTACTGCTCCATCGGTGCCGGGTCTCCCTCGCACCTGGCTGCAGAACTTTTCAAGTCCATGACGGGATTGAGCATGACCCACATTCCCTACAGCGGCAGTGGTACCGCCATCATTGCCACCATTGGCGGGGTGTGCAGCGTTCTGTTTGACAGCGTGTTGTCCTCTGGACCGCAGGTCAAATCGGGCAAGCTCAAGGTGCTGGCCACGGGCAATAAACAGCGGCTCTCTTCCTGGCCCCAGGTGCCCGCACTGGATGAATTGCCTGGCCTGCAAGGTTATGAGGCCTTCACCTGGGGGGCCCTGTTGGCCCCTGCCGGCACCCCCAATGAGGCCATCCAGCGCATCCACGCCGATGTGGCCAGAATTCTCAATCAAGCCGACGTCAAACAAAAGATCGAGGAGCTGGGAGCCATCTCCAGCCCGACCACGCCGCAAGAACTGGATGCCTTCACCCGATCCGAAATGCGCAAATGGTCCAAGGTCATCAAGGAAGGCAACATCAAGCCTGATTGAGCGCACAAGCCACCACCTCTGCGTCTGGACGAATTTCCTCACCCGCCACGACCGGGGCCCTGGAGCCACCCATGACCACACTGCAATTCAAACCCCTTCACCCCACCTTTGTGGCCGAGGTCAGCGCGATCGACCTGCGAACCGTGCATGACGAGGCCACCCTGGAGACCTTGCGAAAGGCCATGGACACCTATGGTGTGCTGGTGATTCGCAACCAGCACTTCACCGACCAGGATCAACTGGATTTTGCGGTCCGCTTTGATGGCCAGCTGCATGCCCAAACCTCCACGGCAGTGATGGTGAAAAACCGCTTCGGCAATGAAGCCCTGTCTGACATCTCCAATGTGGGGGCCGATGGACAGTTGTTGCCTGCGAACGATCGCCGCCGCGTCAGCTCATTGGCCAACCGACTCTGGCATGCCGACGCCAGTTTCGTTCAACCTGGGGGCCGATACTCACTGCTGTCTGCCAGGGTCTTGCCGCCCGTGCGGGCCGACACCGAATTTGCAGACATGCGCGCGGCCTACGAAGCTTTGGATGAAGACGCTCGCCATTCACTCCATGGGCTTGAGGTGCATCACTCGATCGCCTACTCACGCGAAGTGTTGGGGTTTGAGTTTTCACCTGAGGAGCGTGAACGGCTGAAAGGGGTTGTGCAGCCCCTGGTTCGTTATTTCCCGGAAACCGGGCGACGGTCACTGTACCTGGCGTCACACGCCTCGTCCGTCATCGACTGGCCACTGCCAGAAGGCCGTTTGTTGCTCAGAGACTTGATGGAGCATGCGACGCAATCATCATTCGTGTATTCGCACGAATGGCAGGAAAATGATCTGGTGATCTGGGATAACCGAACCACCATGCACCGCGCGCGACCGTTTGACGACAAACGCTATCGCAGGGAATTGCGTCGCACCACCACCCTGGACCTGCCACGCGTCAATCGGCTTTGAGATTGGCCTTGCGGGCGGCATCGGCCCACTTGCTGACTTCGGCGTTGACGAAGTCGCCCCACTCTTTGGGCCCGCGAACGTCGGGCACCATGCCTCGATCAATGATCAGATCGCGGATTTTCGGGTCGTTCAGAATCCGGCGCGAGTCTTCGCTGATTTTGTCCACAATGGCCTGAGGCGTGCCCTTGGGTGCAATCAAACCGGCCCAACCCACACCTTCAAAGCCCGGGAAGGTTTCAGCCACGGTGGGCAAATCAGGCATTTGAGGGACGCGTTGCAAAGTGGAAATAGCCAACGGTCGGATCTTGCCGGACTTGATGTGCGGCATGGTGGCGGCCAGACTGTCCACCAACAGGGTCACCTGTCCGCCCAGCAAATCGGTCACCGCGGCAGCACTGCCCTTGTAAGTCACCCCCACCAGATCCACCTTGGCATAGGACTTGAACAACTCACCCGTCAGGTGTTGAGTGTTGTTGACGCCGCCATAGCCAATGTTGTATTTGCCCGGCTCCTTTTTGGCCGCTTCGACCAAGTCTTTCAGTGAATTGAACGGTGTCGCAGCGCTGGCGACGATGATCATGGGAATGATGCCTGCCCCATTGATCATCACGAAATCGCGGTTGGTGTCGTAGGACAATTTGGAATAGACCGCCGGATTGACGGCCAGTGTGCCGCTGGAACCAAAGGTCAAGGTGTACCCATCGGGGGCGGCATCCTTGCCAGTCATCATGCCCGGAACACCCAATTTGTTTTCCACCACCACTTGCTGTCCCCAGGTGCGGCTCAGACCCTCGGCCAGCATTCGAGCCACGATGTCGGTGGCTTGGCCGGCAGGAAACGGAACGATCATGCGAACGGGCTTATTGGGATAAGCCCCCTGCGCAGAGACATTGAGCGCAACACATGACATGACCGTCATGAGAATGCGTGAGGTCGTGGTGCGAATGGACATGATCAACTCCTGATGTGAAAGTTCAATAGAACGATTTTTCTTCCAGCGACAGCAAGGGGAATGCGCTCAACGTGTGCGGGGTATCGATGGCTGGCGCAGCTGAAATATAGGAACGATCCAGCTCCGACCAATTGTTGACCCCCAGCAAACCCATGCAGGTCACGATTTCATGCTCCAGAATTTCGAGCATGCGAACGACCCCCGCCTCGCCACCGGCCGCCAACCCCAGGCATTGCATGCGCCCCATGCCCACCATGTCGGCCCCAGCAGCCATGGCCTTGACCACATCGGAGCCGCGATTGAAACCACCATCCACGATCACGGGCACACGCTTTTGCACCGCATCCACGATTTCCGGCAAGATGGCCATGGAGCCCAGGCAATGATCCAGTTGGCGTCCTCCATGGTTGGACACATAGATCATGTCCACCCCATGGTCGATGGCCATGCGGGCATCATCGGCGGTATCCACCCCCTTCAAAATGATCGGGATTGAATACTTGGCGCGAATGCGCTCAATGTCACGCCAACTGAAAAAAACCTGCATCTCGCGCCCAGGCACGACGCTTCGGCGAATGTTGCGTTTGGCTTGATCACGCTCTCGGCGGCTGTAAACGGCTGAATCCACCGTGAAGCAAAATGCGGAATAACCCGCTGCAATGCAGCGTTCGATGCGATCATCAATCCAACCGGCATCGCCGTGCACATACAGTTGATAAGTCCGCAGAGCTTGCGGTGATGCTTCTGCCAATGCTTCAATGCCAGGCTGGCAGACAGAGCTCAACATGTGTGCCACCCCAAAAGTGTGGGCCGCACGGACCGAGCCGACCGCGCCATCGGGGCTGAACAATTCCAGACTGCCCACAGGGGCCAGCACGATGGGCAGACGCAAGCGTTTGCCCAGGAAAGTGGTCCCGGCATCGATGCGACTGACATCCCGCAAGATTCGCGGACGAAAACCCAGTGAGTCGATGGCCAGTCGGTTGCGCTTGACGCCAACTTCGGTTTCCGTGCCGCCAATGATGTAATCCCAATCATCATGGCTGAGTTTTTGCCGAGCCTTTTTCACGATCTCATGCAAGGTGAGGTATTCGGGCAAATCGCTGGTCGCAGGAGATGTCGGGGCAAGGGTTGTCGGAGCGCGGAACATGGGCAAATGGCGGTGGTGAAGTGGGAAAGAATAACGAAATACGCTGTCTCACTGTAGGGTTCACCCCGGGTCTTGTCAACGCAGTGGATCTACTGAGGCGACAGCAGGTCCACCAGGCGACAGTCGCGATGAACCGCTGCTGAGAGCACGATAGACTTACAGACACTCTTACCGTTTCACTGCACAGGATCGATCATGAACCCAGCCATCGTCCAGGAATTGGCCCCGCAAGGCAAGCTTCGCGCCGCCGTCAATCTGCTGAACTTCCTGTTGGTCAGTGGCCGCAGTGAGAGCGGAGAACCCACAGGGGTCGGCCCGGACATGGCTCGCACCATCGCTGACCGATTGGGAGTGCCGCTGGAGTTGGTGCCCTATGCGACTCCGGGCGAACTGGCCGATGCGGCCGCTGACAATGCCTGGGACATCGGACTGATTGGGGCCGAGCCTGCGCGTGCAGAACGCATCACCTTTTCCAGCGCTTATGTCGAAATCGAGGCCACCTACATGGTTCCTCCCGGATCGAATTTGCAATCCATTGAAGACGTTGATCGTCCTGGCGTGCGCATTGCCGTGGCCTCACGCGCTGCTTACGACCTGTGGTTGAAGCGACACATCCAACATGCCACCCTGGTACATGCCGACGGCTTTGATGCCACCTTCGAGATGTTTGTGCGTGATGGACTGGAAGCCATGGCTTGCCTGCGTCCGCGACTGCTGAGCGATGCGGAAAAATTTCCTGGCGCGCGGATCCTGCCCGGACAATTCACGGCGGTCCAACAATCTATTGGAACCCACAAACGCAACACACAGGCAGCCGTCTACCTGCAGTCGTTTGTCAACGAGGCGATTGAGACTGGCCTGGTGGCAAGACTGATCGACAAACACCAGATCCGGGGTTTGTCGGTGGCGCCCCGCATCAAGCCATGAACCCGTAGGTCATCATCAGCAGAGTGCCGGTCAACAGCGCCGGTACCAAGCGGCGCTGGGGCCGCGACATCATCACCGCCACACTCAGCAAACAAACCCCCACCCTGACCCACCAGGGCACAGTGGCCAGAGGACCCACGGGCAAAATCACCAAGCGCACCGACAGCGAGGCCACCATGGCGTAGGTCACGGCTGACAACCACCGGAAGATCTCGCTCTCGGGATTGAGCCGCCCGGCCATCATCACACCCACCGCTCGACACAGGTAGGTGCCAATACTGGCGCCGATCAAGGCCAGCCAGGCGACGTTGGCCTCCCAGTCAATCATGGTTTATTCACGACGACGTGACGACGTCGAATCCATTGGCGGTCGACCCAATAGGCCACCGATCCCGCGACCAAACCCGTCACCAACAAGCTGCTGTCCTTGTCCCAGAGGTAAAACAACGGTCCCAGGGTGCACCCCAACAAAATGGCCAAGCGATTGGCCCAGGGTCGGACCTCGGTGAAGGTGAGCAGGAAAAACAAGGGGTTGATCAGGACCAACGCCAAGGTCACCGGCGCAGACACCCAGGCTGCCAGGTAATAGCCCAAGACGGTCGCAGGCAACGTGACCGATGTACACACCAGGGCCATGCCGAAAAAAAACGATGCCCTGCGTTCGCGTGGCATGTGTTGAAAATCTCGCATCGACAAAGCCCACGCGGTCATCGCCACCAAGTGGACCATGCCATACAGGCGCGGGGTGCGGTCGCGTTCATGGAACTGGGAAAAAAGCGTCACCACCATGGTGACGAATCGGGTCGAGGTCAAGGTGACAGCCAACACGATGGCCCACACCGAGGCACCGCTGGCCAGCATTTCCACTAACACCACCTGCCCCGGCAAAGCCAGCACCGTCCAACTGCTGATGGCCATCAGCCACAAATCCACCTGACTGGCATGCCCCAGGGCACCGAAACCCACCATGCCGGCAAACAGCACGCCAGCGGGAGCGCCCAACGCGGCACGCACTCCGTCACGAAAGGCCTGGGTTCGGATCGAATCAACAGCGGGATCGGAGGGCATGCCGGTGGTCCGATCAATCGGGCTTGACACCCGCTTTTTGCAGCAAGGGTCCCAGGGTATCGATTTCGAGTTTCAGATGAGCCCGCAGGGCGTCGGGTCGCGCCTTTTCAGCAGACACCGGCAAGGTGGCCAGCGCGGCCAAACGGGACTTCACCTCCGGGTCGCGAGTGGCTTGTTGCAGCGCAGCGGTCAACTTGTCCAGCACGGGTTTGGGGGTGCCCTTGGGGGCATACATACCAAAGTAAATGCTGATCTCGAAATCCTGCACACCCACTTCTTGCAGCGAAGGAAGATCCGGCAGTTGACTCAAACGCTGTTTGCCGGCCACCGCATAGGCCTTGACACGTCCGCTTTGAATGCTGGGCAGGTTGTTGCTGGTTTGATCACACATGAAATCCAGTTGTCCACCCATCAAGTCATTCAAGGCCGGTGCTGCCCCCTTGTAGGGCACTTGGGTGATGTCCACTTTCAAAGCCTGCAAGAACATCAGGTTGCACAAATGGGCGGCAGAACCGGGGCCAGCATGCCCCATGCTCAGTTTGCCCGCATTTTGTCGAACGTAGGACAAAAACTCGGTGGCATCCTTGGCCGGAAAATCCTTGCGGGCCACCAGCACCATCGGCCCCTCGGTGGCCAATCCAATCGGCTCGAAGTCATCCACCGGGTGGTAGCTGAGGTTCTTGAACATGAACATGTTGGTGGCATGGCTCACATGGATCATCAGCAAGGTGTAGCCATCGGGCTTGCTGCGGGCCACCTTGGCGGTACCAATCGATCCTGCCGCTCCAGCCGGGTTTTCAACCACCACCTGTTGACCCAGGCTTTTTTGCAGGGCTGCTGCGTAGATGCGGGTGATGACATCACCAGGCCCCCCCGCGGCATAAGGCATGACCAGGGTGATCGGGCGGTTGGGATAGTCCTGCGCCATGGCAGCGCCCGACACCCAGGCAGAAGCCGCGACGGCGAGCATCAAGACAGGGCGAATGAAAGATTTCAAGTGTTGAGTAAACATGGGGCAGCTCCTGTGTTCGGTGAGCGAGGTTCTGAAGATTATCGTTCGGTAGGCAGTGGGATACGAGCCATGTCCGCCAACACGGCAAACACCGCGGCGGTGTCTTGCGCCCCCCTGCCCTGCGCCATGGCGGTGTTATAAATGGGCGCCGTGGCGTGGAACAAAGGCGTGGGTGCCTCGACCTGGGCGGCAAAATCCGCAATGATCTTCATGTCCTTTTGCCAGGTCTCCACCTTCATGGTGGCTGGCTCATAGTGGTTGGCCACCATTTGTGGGCCACGTACCGTGAACATGCGCGATCCGCCTGCCCCGTCGGCGATCACCCGGTAAATGGTTTGCGCATCCAGGCCCGCCTTGACCCCCAAGGCAAAGGCCTCGGCAGCGGCCACGTTGTGGATGGCCACCAACAGGTTGGCGACGAACTTCATGCGCGATCCATTGCCAAAGGCGCCGACCTGATGATGGGCTTTGGCAAAACCATTGAACACCTGTGTGCATCGCTCGATCGCCTTCGGGTCCCCACTGGCATAGACCAACAAATCTTTGGTCGCTGCTTGAGCCCCTGTGCCACTCAGCGGGCAATCCAGCACCGTGACGCGTTGGGCTCGGGCTTTGACAGCCTCTTTGTCCTCAATCGTGAAGGTGCTGGACTCGATCAGGATCAAGCCGTCACGGCCCGCGGCCTCCAGGCCATCCTCGCCCAGCACCGCTGCCTGCAAGGCCGATGGATGGGGCAACAGGCTGATCACGATGTCCGCCTGGCGTCCCACATCGCGCGGCGACGTGGCGGCGGTACCACCGGCTTGCACAAAGGCTTGCATGCGCTCGGATGACACATCAAAACCAATCACTTGAAAGCCGGCCGCCAGAAGGTTGGGGGCAATGGCGCTGCCCATGATGCCGAGTCCGATCAACCCGACCGGTCCGCATGGGTACTTGGTGCTGTTCATATCGAGATTCCGTGAGAAATTAAGATGAAGTGGTTTAAAAGCCCTGGGCACTGTACGCGCTCATTTCAACCCGCACAAGTCAGAGGAATTGATCGATCATGCATATCGGAATCGCCGGCACTGGAAAAATGGGGGCGGCCATCGCCTTCCGACTGCAATCCCTGGGCCATCAGGTCACCGTATGGAATCGAACGCCTGCCCGTGCGCAAGCCTTGCTGACGAGTGGCATCGGTTGGGCGGACACACCTCAGCAACTCGCCGACAGCACCGATCTGGTGGTCAGCATCGTGACCAACGAGCAGGCCCTGGATGATGTGTACCTGTCACCCACCGGACTGCTCCAAGCCCGTCAACCTGACCGACTGTTCATCGAGATGAGCACCGTCCCCCCGTCCAAACAGGCGTCCTTGGCACAACAGGCGAAGGCCGCCGGTGCGAGCTACCTGGAATGTCCCGTCAGTGGCAGCATCGGCCCAGCCAAGGAAGGCAAATTGATGGGCTTTGCCGGTGGTGACGCTCAGGTTCTGGAGCGCGCGCGCCCTGCGCTGGAAGCCATGTGCCGACGGGTTGAACATGTCGGTACGCACGGGGATGGCGCGCGCATGAAGTTGGCCATCAACCTGCCCTTGATGGTGTACTGGCAAACGTTGGGGGAAGCGCTTTCTCTGATCGAACCCTTGGGGCTGGACCCGAAACTCGTGGTGGAGTTGTTCACCGAATCATCAGGCGGCCCCAATATGCTCAAGGTCCGGGGTGGCATGTTGACCCAAGCGCTGTCGGGTCAACCCAGCGAGCAAGTCACGGTGCACCTGGCCACGATGCGCAAGGACGTGCGATCGATGCTGAATCAAATTCAATCCATGGGCCGTAGCGCGCCGCTGACCGAGCAAACCTTGCTGCAATTTGACCGCGCCGCGGCACAAGGCATGGATGAGGCCGATTGCGCGCGCTACCCGGTGTGGTGGGTGCGCTCGCAAAACGGCCAATGACGAACCCTGGATCAGTCGATCTTCATGTCGCGAATCACGGGACGGAACTGATCCATCTGGCGTTTGAGCATCGCGTCCTGTTCTGGACCCGAGGATCCCACGGGTTCCGCAGCCAAATCGGTCAGGCGTCGAATGACGTCAGGGTGCTTGAGCGCCGCCACCACTTCTCGTTGCAAACGGTCGATGATGTCTTTGGGTGTTTTGGCCGGAGCAAACAGGCCATTCCAGCCTTCAAGTTCCAGGGAGGGGAAACCCAGCTCGCGCACGGTCGGCACATCAGGCAGCGAAGCGATGCGCCGGGATGCCGTGGTTGCCAGTGCCTTGAGTGATCCGCTCTTGATTTCAGCCAACGAAGAAGACAGCTGATCTCCGCCCACTTGAATACGACCGGCCAGCAACTCTTGCTTGAGCGGCGCTGCCCCTTTGAAGGGCACGTGTTGCATGTCCACCTTGGCGTCGCGCTTGAAGGCCTCCCCCAGCACATGCACCGCCGATCCTGGCCCGGTGGAGCCGTAGTTGTATTGAAGCTGGGGTTGGCTGCGCAGCAGCTGGGCCAGCTCTTTCAAATCTTTGGCCGGCACACCTGGATGCGCAGTCAGAACGAAAGGCACATAGACCGCGATCGAAATGCCCACAAAGTCGGTCTCGGCATTGAAGGGGGATCGGTTGGACAGTGTTTGCGCCACTGAGGACAAGGGGAAGGTGATGTTGTGCATCAGGATGGTGTGTCCATCCGGAGCGGCTTTGGCCACGATGTCGGCGCCAATGGCCCCGCCCGCACCCGCTTTGTTGTCCACCACCACGGGTTGACCCATGGTGTCACTCATGCGCTGGGCCACGATGCGGGCCACGATATCGGTGGTCCCGCCGGCGGGAAATGGAACCACCATGCGAATGGGTTTGCTTGGAAACGTTTGAGCGCCCGCGCTCAAGCACAGGCCCAGCCCCAAGAGCAAACCTCCCAAGGCGCGCCGTCCCGGGTTGAGGTTGTGTCGCTTCGGCTGGAGCAAGTTGTTCGGCATAAAAGTCTCCTGATGTTGTGAGTGCAAAAGGGATGTGTCATCCGCGCGGGACGCGCCCCGTCAACGGATATTGTGGATCGTTATAGCCATGGGTGGTGGCATAACCCGGTGGAACCAAACGGTCGATCACGGCCTCGTCTTCCGTCGTCAATCGGTGCTGGATCGCTTGCACATAGTCTTGCCACTGTGCCAGGTTCTTGGGTCCCCCGATCACGCCGTGCACCAGACGGTTGTTGAGAACCCAGGCAATCGCCAATTGAGTGGGGCTGAGGCCGCGAGACTGGGCATGCTCGCTGAACGACTGCGCCATGGCCAGCGACTCGGGCCGGAATTCGGTTTGCAAAATACGCTTGTCACCCCGGGCTGCCCGGCTGCCCGCCTCGGGGGCGACCCCCGGTTTGTATTTGCCCGTCAAAACGCCACGTGCCAACGGACTGTAAGCCACCACGCCCACGCCGTAATGATCGCAACAGGGCAGCAATTCAGTTTCAATCAAACGGGTGGCCGCGCTGTAGGGGGGCTGGCAGACGATCGGCGCAGGCACCCCCATGCGGCGCGCCGTCTCCACCAGGCGCGCGACACGCCAGGCACGAAAATTGGACACGCCGTAGTAACGGATTTTCCCCATCTCAATCAAGCGAGCGAAAGTCGAGAGCACTTCTTCGATCGGGGTGGTCTCATCATCGCGGTGCATGTAGTAGACATCGATCCAGTCCGTGTTCAATCGCCGCAAACTGTTGTCCACCTCGCGCCACAGCCAGCGACGCGATAAGCCCCGGTCATTGGCTTGATCCCCCATCGGATTGGCCACCTTGGTCGCCAAGATCCAGCGCTCCCGGTCCTGTGCGATCAACTGCCCAACCATTTTTTCGGAAGCCCCTGCGGCATAGTTGTCTGCGGTGTCGATGGCGTAAAGACCGGCCTCGCGACAAACATCGACCATGGCCCGCGCTTGTGACTCATCGGTCTGATCACCGAACATCATGGTGCCCAACCACAGGGGTGGAGTTTTCAGGCCACTGTGGCCCAAAGAGGTATAGGGGATGTTGGCCAATGGAGCTCCTGTTAAGAGATGACACGAAGGAGCCGCTATCATCCCCTGAAAATTTGCCCTGTGCGCGAGGAGAACGCAATGTCCAGAAAATTGGTCGACTTGTCCATTTACCTTGAGAACGACGTGATGAGCGACCCACCCGCCTTCGCGCCTAAAATTCAATACTTCACGCATGAGCATACCTTCGAGCAAATTGAACCCTTTTTCCCGGGACTGAAAAAGGGTGATTTGCCCGATGGTGAAGGCTGGGCCGTGGAAACGGTTCAGTTGTCCACCCACAACGGCACCCATCTGGATGCACCGTTTCATTTCCATTCGACCATGGACAAGGCCATGGGGCAGGCCAAACCCGCGATTGCCATCGACGAGGTGCCGCTGGAATGGTGCTTTCAGCCCGGCGTCAAACTGGATTTCCGGCATCTGCCCGATGGGCATGTGGTCACGGCCAGCGAAGTGGAGCAAGAGCTCCAGCGCATCGGCCACACACTTTCACCGCTCGAGATTGTGGTCATCAATACCCGGGCTGGCACGCGCTATGGTCAACCCGACTATGTGGCCAGTGGATGCGGCATGGGCTATGAAGCCACCATGTACCTGCTGGAGCGGGGTATTCGACTCACGGGCACCGATGCCTGGAGTTGGGACGCACCCTTTGTCCACACAGCGCAAAAATACCAGTCCAGCCAGGATGCATCCCTGATCTGGGAAGGCCACAAGGCCGGTCGCGATATCGGCTACTGCCACCTGGAGAAACTGCACAACCTGGAAGTCCTGCCACCCACGGGCTTCTACATCAGCTGTTTCCCGCACAAGATTCGTGGCGCCTCCGCGGGTTGGACACGCGCTGTGGCGATTTTTGACGATGCTCTCATGGCCACCCGGGCCTGATCTCAGTCCACCGTCGCGCCGGACGCCTTGACCACCACGGCCCAGCGGTCGATTTCAGATTTAAAAAAAGCCGAAGCTTGCTCGGGGGTGTTGGCCACGACCTCAAAGCCTTGGTCTTTGAAGCGCTGGGAGATTTCTGTGGAGCGCAAGCCTTTGGCGATGTCCGCCTGCAACTTCGCCACAATCTCTCGCGGCGTGCCCTTGGGTGCCACCACGGCTTGCCAGGAGGTGACATCGAAGTTGGGCAAACCGCTTTCGATCACGGTGGGCACGTTGGGCAACTGCGGCATGCGCTCACGCGAGGTCACCGCCAAGGCCTTCATCTTGCCGGATCGGATGTAAGGGACCACCGTGCCGAAATTCTGGAATGAAGCTTCGATGTTGCCAGCCATGATGTCCATTTGCGCTGCCGCGCCGCCTCGGTACGGGATATGAACGCCAAAGGTGTCGGTCTGTTGCTTGAACAACTCGGCCGACAAATGATCGCTGGAACCCGAACCCGAGGAACCATACGAGACCTTGCCCGGGTTGGCCTTGGCATAGGCAATGAATTCTTTCAGGTTGTTGGCTGGCAAACCGGGCGGTGTGATCAGCACATTGGGCGTGCGAACGGCCACGGTGACGGCTTCGAAATCACGCATGACATCGTATTTGGGATTTTTGTACAGGCTCATGTTGATGGCGAAGGTGCCAATCGAGCCCACCAGCAAGGTGTAACCATCATTGGGTGATTTGGCGGTGGCCTCAGCGGCCAGCGAGCCATTGGCACCTGGCCTGTTTTCCACCACTGTGGTGTAGCCCGACTCGTTGAGCTTTTGTGCAATGGCCCGCGCCACAATGTCGCTCGTGCCACCAGCGACAAAGGGCACCAGGATTTTCACCGGCTTGTTGGGATAAGCAGGTGCCTGCCCCCAACCAGCGGTTGTGACCGACAAAAGACCGAGTGTCAGAACGAGCGCCAGGCGGTGGCTTCGCCCTGTGATGTGTCGAATCATGCGTTGTCTCCTTTTTTGTATGTAAGAACCGTTGAAATACTGACCGATAGAGCCTTGGAACGCTGCTCAAACCGACTGCGGCGCCCCTTGGCCCAATTGACCCACGACATCGAAGAGACGGCGAATGACATCAGCTTCAATGTGGCGTGTGATGAACACCAGTCGGGTATCGGTATCGTCACTGGGCCATCGGTCCAATTCGATCGGAGGATGGAATAAATGCTGAACGCCTTGGACCACCACAGGCCGGCCTTCGACGTTGACGATGCCTTTGACCCGCAGCAAATCTGGCCCTCGCATGGAGGTCAACAACTCCAGCGCGGATGAAAAGGACGGCCAGGTGAATGGCTGCTTGAACCGCAGGGACCAGGTTCGAATGGATGCATCGTGCGCCCTCGTCCCCTGCCCCAGATAACGCCCTGCCTCGGTGTTCACATCCTGTTCCAAGCGTTCTGGATGCAGCGACTCACCCAGAAAGTGCAGCGTTTGTTCACCAGCACGTGCCGAACCCAGCCCCAGGTTCAACAAGCTTGCAGGTTCTATGTCTCCTTGCACCACCCGGGTCAGAGTTGCCCGGGGGTTGAGTGCATGCAATTGCGCCTCCAGGGGCCACAAAGCGGCTTCACTCACCAAATCGGTTTTTGTGATGAACATTCGATCCGCCACCGCCACCTGTTTCGCCGCTTCCGGGTGCTGACGCAAAGTGTCCGCCCCATTGAAAGCATCCACCAAAGTGACCAGGCCATCCAATCGAAAGTGCGCACCAATCAAGGTGTCGCTGATCAGGGTTTGAATCACTGGCGCTGGATCGGCGAGACCGGTCGTCTCGACGATGACACGGTCAAAATCAAACACCTCCCCGACCTGTCGCCTGGCAAACAAATCGCGCAAGGTTTCTTGCAAATCGGTACGTACCGAGCAGCAAATACACCCGTTGGAAAGCAGCGTGATGTTCTCGGAAGACAGGCTGACCAGATCATGATCGATCCCGATCTCTCCCACCTCGTTGATCACCACGGCCACCCGGTTCATGTCGGGGTGTCGGACCAATCGGGAAATCAACGTGGTTTTTCCGCTGCCCAGGTAGCCCGTGATGAGCGTGACCGGGATCTTGCCCGACAGTGGATCACGCTGAAATGCCGTGCCTGACTGCATCCCGGTCAAATCGTCATCTCAAGGATATAGAGCCCACCGGTGAAGCGGTCCACGGTGTAGACAATACGTCGATCATCAACGTACACGTCATTGAGTTGAATCGCCCCTGCCGGCGAGAGCTTGGGCGCACCGGGAACATAGTAAGCCACCTCCTGCACCTGATAAGGGTTGCTGGTGTCGTACACACGCACACCCGCATTAAAGAAGGACCCGATGATGAGGGTGTCCGATTGAAACGAGGTGGGGATGGGCAGGTTCTCGTGCAGGTTGTGCGCACCGAATCGCCCACCACGTTTTGCAAACGCTTCATAGGATGGAGCGGGGAAGGTGCCGATGGGAACGGGGTTGCCCTCGTTGCGGGCATCGACCATCCAGACCAACTTGGGCCAGTCGGCCCCGTTGTCTTGAACGCACTCGTCACTGACCACCCACAGCCCGCGATCGAACAAGGGCAACACCGTGTGGGTGAAGCCATTGAAGGGTGGCGAATGGTTCCACTGCGACACCACACGCATGTTGCTGAGGTCGGAGATGTCCAGCACCACTGCGCCACCGTCGATGTAGCCAATGTAGGCACGATCCGGGCGCTGAGTAAACACATTGGTGTTGTGGGTGCGAAAGCCTGTGTCAAACTGAGCCGGCAAGCGCGCGGGAGGAGGCGCAGCGTCTCCTTCACGGGTCCCCGGATACCACCAGCGGCCCACTTCACGGGGACGCGTTGGATCCGCCACGTCCAGCACCCGGTAGAACTGGTCATCCAGAGGGTTTCGGGGCTGAAAATCGGCAGCGCCAGCGGACATGTGAATGTAGCGGCCATCCACGAACCACAGCGCATGCACCCCGCGCGAGTAGGGGCCTGAACAATCAAAGTGCGAAATCAGGCGTGGTTTTTCAGGGGTGCTGACGTCAAACAGGTCGACGCCCGCCGGCTTGATGCCCACCGTGCTTGCCTGGTAGGCCACGGCCATGATGTCTCCCACCACATCCAGGGAATTGGAGCGCAATTTCATGTGGGGCAGATCGGTTTGAACGATCAGGCGGGGATTTTTGGGGTCGGTGACATCAACGCCCGAGAAATTTTTGGGGGCAGATTCATGAGCCAGCCAAAGGATACGGCGCCCATCGGAGGTCTGCTGCATGGAGATGCCTTCCCCCAAACCACCAAAGCCGGCCAGTTCGTGATGGGCCAGCAACTTCATGTTGTGGGACAAGGTTTGATCCGCTCGGGACGCTGGCGAAGGTGCATGAAGCATGATGTGACACTCAAATGTAAAGGGCTTTGGTAATATAAAACAAATTACCGAGACAACCCTCTGGAGACACACATGATTGGTATTTCCCCCCTGAAGATCTTTTCGTACTTCAGCAACCATGCTTGCCGAATCACCTTCGTGACACTGATGACTTGTTGGCTGTCGCTGACAGGTCTCGCCAACGCCCAAACCTTTCCCAATCGCCCCGTTAAATTGATCGTGACCTATCCACCGGGAGGTAGTTCAGATCTGATGGCGCGCATCATGGGACAAAAATTGAGTGAGGTCTGGGGGCAGCCAGTCATCATCGAAAGCAAGCCCGGAGCTGCCGGCTCCATCGGCATGGAGTTTGCGGCGCGTCAAGCCCCTGACGGTTACACCTTCGTGGTGGGCAATCTTGGTCCAGCAGGGGTCAATCCGCTCTTGTCCAAGGTTCCCTACAACATGGAGCGAGACTTCATCCCCGTGGCTTTGACGGCGGTGGGCCCCAACGTGCTGGTGGTCCCCCAGGCGTCTCCCTTCAAGTCCGTATCGGACATCGTCAACGCCGCCCGGGCCAAACCTGGCACCGTCAACTTTGGCACCAGTGGTGCTGGCAGCATGTCTCACCTCGCCGGTGAAATGATCATGCGACAAGCTGGCATCAAGATGATCAGCGTACCCTACAAAGGCGGTGGTCTGGCGGTGAATGATTTGCTGGCTGGACAAATCGATATGCTGGTCTCTGACTCCTTGCCCGTGAGCCAGCACATCAAATCGGGACGTCTGCGTGCCCTGGCCATCACCAGCGCCAAGCGCTCACCCTTGTCTCCCGACATCCCCACCTTTGCAGAGGCTGGGCTGGATGGGCTGGTGGCCAACAACTGGTGGGGCGTGTTCCTGCCCACAGGCACCCCCAAAAACGTGGTGGACAGCTACAGCGATGCGCTGGCCAAAATCATGAACAACCCGGATTTAAAAGAACGCTTCAATGGCCTGGGGGTTGAGGCGACCATGAGCACGCCCGCCGAATTCAAGCAATTCCTGGCGGCCGAGCAGGCCAAATATTCCAAACTCATTTCCGACAACAACATCAAGCCCGAATGACCGCCTCTGAATCCCACACTTCTCCCCCGCAACCCTTCAAGGGTCTTGTCGTCATCGAATTGGGGCACAGTGTGGCGGCCCCTTTTGCCGGACACATCCTGAGTGAACTCGGCGCCGAAGTCATCAAGGTGGAGAAAAGCGATGGGGACGACGCCCGCCGCTGGGGCCCTCCTTTCTGGGAAGGTGCCTCGGCATTTTTTCAGGCCCTCAACCGCAACAAGTCATCGGTCGTGTGTAATTTTCGTGACCCGGCCGAAGCACAAGCATTGCGGGACCTGATCATTCGCAGGGCTGATGTGGTGTTTCAAAATCTGCGTCCAGGTCATGTGGAAAAACTGGGACTGGATGGGCCCGGGCTGCTGGCCGTCAAGCCTTCACTCATCTACTGCAACCTGGGTGCTTTTGGTAACCGGGGGCCGTTGAAGGAACGTCCGGGCTACGACCCACTGATGCAGGCCTTTGGCGGCGTCATGAGCACCACCGGCGAACCCGGGCGTCCCGCAGTGCGCGTGGGCGCCTCGATTGTTGACATGGGCACCGGGCTGTGGTCCATCGTGGGCATTCTCACCGCCTTGTACGAGCGACAACAGACCGGTCGAGGGCGCGTGGTGGATGTGTCCCTCTTTGAAACCGCCACCTCCTGGACCTCGTTATTGGCGGCGCAATACCTGGCCAGTGGTGTGGTCACGCCCAAGCAAGGCTCTGGCGCTCCGGGCATCGTGCCCTACAAGGCCTATTTGACCCAAGATGGCGAAGTTGTGGTCGCCGCAGGCAGTGATGCGCTTTTCCGCAGCCTGGCCAAGGTGGTTGGCCACCCCGAGTGGATCGATGATCCCCGGTTCAGCAACAACCCGGCTCGGGTGGAACATCAGACCGAGCTCTATCGCATGTTGGACGAGCTGATGGCGCAACGTCCCACACGTGACTGGATCGAGGCACTGGAGGCTGCCGGTATTCCGTGCTCGCCAGTACAGTCCATTGCCGAGATGGTGCAGCATCCGCAAACTGAAGCCTTGGGACTGATCCAGCCGATCCCTGGGACCAGCATGCGCTTCATCGGCCTGCCCCTGAGTCTGGATGGGCAACGTCCTGTGTCCTCCGGCCCTCCCCCGAAGCTGGGTGAACACACCCAAGAGATTTTGTTTCCCAGGAGTTGAATCATGTCCCTGCCCTTGTATGAAACCGTGCTGACCGAAGTGGTCGCACCCCACGTGCTACAGGTCACCCTCAACCGCCCCGAAGTGGGCAATGCCATCAGCACCCAGATGGGACGGGACCTGTTGGATCTTTGGACCCGCTTGACCGAGGACGCCGGCGACATCCGCTGCATTGTGTTGACCGGTGCCGGTCCCAACAAAATATTTTGCTCAGGCGGTGACCTGAAAGAGCGCAATGGCATGACCAAGGCCCAGTGGATCAAGCAACATGAGTTGTTTGAGCGCATGTATTGGACCCTCACCGACATGCCCATCCCCGTCATCGCAGCGGTCAACGGCCACGCCTATGCCGGCGGATTCGAAACCGTGCTCAGCTGTGATTTCGCCTACGCCTCCAGCGCCGCACGTTTTGCCTTGACGGAAGTCACGCTGGGCATCATGCCAGGCGCGGGGGGCACACAAAACCTGCCCCGCGCCATCGGCCAACGCCGTGCGAAAGAAATCTTGATGACCGGCCAACCCATCAATGCACAGAAAGCCCTGGCTTGGGGGCTGTTCAACGACGTGGTTGAACCGCATGAAGTGCTGCCTCTGGCCCTCAAGACCGCCACCACCATTGCGGGCAATGCGCCCTTGTCGGTTCGACAGATCAAAAAGTCGGTGCGCTATGGGTTCGAGATGGAGTTGCGCACCGCATTCCGCTTCGAGGTGGAGGCCTACAACCATTTGGTCGAGACCGAAGATCGCTATGAAGGCGTGCGTGCCTTCAATGAAAAACGCAAGCCCGTGTTCCAAGGGAAATAAGGAGTAACTCATGTCTTCTTCCATCGACGTCGTGGTTCGTGAAGTAGGGCTGCGAGACGGATTGCAAATTCACCCCGTTTTCATGCCCACCGAGCGCAAGCTCGAATGGATTGCTGCCGAGGCCCGTGCTGGGGTGCGCGAAATTGAGGTCACGTCGTATGTGCCGGCCAAAGTCGTGCCGCAATTCGTTGATGCGGAAGCGGTGACCGTCGGGGCCCTGAAAGTCCCGGGACTGACCGTGGCAGCCCTCATTCCCAACTTCCGCGGCGCAGAACGTGGCTTGGAGCTGGGCGTGCACAAACTCAACTTTGTGATGTCGGCCAGCAAGACCCACAACCTGAACAACGTTCGCCGCGAGCGTGAAGAATCGGTGGCCGACTTCCGTCGCATCGTGGAATTGGTCCGCGCACAACCGGCTGACAAGCGCCCCCTGATCGTGTCGGGGCTGGCCACCGCCTTTGGTTGCTCATATGAAGGCCGGGTAGCGGTCAGTGATGTGGTCAAGTACGCGGTGATGCTGGCGCAAGCCGGCGCCGATGAATTGGTCATCCCCGATACCGTGGGTTATGCCGATCCGCAGCTGGTTCGCACGGTCTTCAAAGCCCTCAAAGCCGAGTTGGGCGACATGGTCATCGCGGCTCATTTCCACGACACCCGAGGCACCGGTTTGGCCAATGTGGCTGCGGCCCTGGACTGTGGCATTCGCCATTTTGACGCCTCGCTGGCCGGCATTGGCGGCTGCCCATTTGCCCCGGGTGCCACGGGCAACATCGTGATGGAGGACTTGTGCTTCATGCTTGATTCCATGGGCATGCGCACCGGCGTCGACTTGGCGCAACTGGTGGCCGTTCGCCGCATCATCCGTGACACCCTGCCCGACATCGAGATGCACGGAGCCATTGCGCGCGCAGGATTGCCCGTCAACTACAAGACCATGCAGGACCCTCAGCGCGAAGCCGCGATCGCCTGAATTTATCCACCCAGACACACAGGATGCCCCATGAGCGGATTGACCCGAGCCCTGGCTGAGTTTGTGCACCAGCCCCCCTTCCCCGCTGAATTGCCCGAGCGGGCAGTCTCCATCGCCAAGACCGGCTTCGCAGACACCTTGGCCACGCTCATCGCCGGGCGAGACGAGCCTGTGGTGAAGATCGTTCAACAGCTGGTCGCTGCGCGGCACCCGGCCGCTGGCGCTTCGTCGGTGCTGTTGGGTTCGCAACGACTCTCTGCCGCCGATGCCGCGCTCATCAACGCCACCGCAGGCCATGCCCTAGACTTTGACGATGTGGCTTTGGGTGGGCACCCCAGCACCGTCCTGGTACCGACCGTGTTGGCCGTCGCCGAGGAGGTCAATGCCACCGGTGCCGACGCGTTGCGCGCTTACTTGGTGGGCTATGAGGTTTGGGCGGAGCTGTTCACCCGCGAGCCCGATGCCTACCATCTGAAAGGCTGGCACCCCACTGCGGTGCTGGGTACCGTGGGCGCTTGTGCGGCTGCCGCGTATTTGCACCGTTTGCCCTTGGAGCAGATCCAGCATGCGCTGGCCTTGTCGGCCAGCATGGCCAGCGGTCTGGTCGCCAACTTTGGCACCATGACCAAGCCTTTGCACGCAGGCCGTGCGGCTGCCTGTGGCATCGAGGCCGTGCAGTTTGCACGTCTGGGATTGACCGCCACCCCCGATGCCTTTGAACACCATGCGGGCTATCTGTCCGCCCTGTCTCCCCACGGCAAAGCCGATCGCAGTTCGCCAGCGGACTCATTGGGCACGAAGTTGCGCATTCTGGACTACGGGCTTTCGATCAAAAAATACCCCACCTGCTACGCCACCCACCGCGTCATCGATGGCGTGTTGGACTTGCGCCGCGAACATGGCGTGGCCGCAGAGCGCATCAAAACTGTTCGTGCCCGCATTGGTATCGCTCAGGCTTCGATGTTGCGCAACCACTCGCCGCAAACGGGATTGGAGGCCAAATTCAGTCTGGAGTTCGCGATTGCCTCTGCCCTGGTGCGCGGCAGCGTGGGCTTGCGTGAATTGACCGACGAGGTGGTGGCACAGCCCCCCATCCGTCAGTTGATGGAACGCGTCGAGATCAGCACCGACGATTCCTCTTGCACCGTCGAACCCATCTTTGCCATGAACGACCGGGTCGAGTTGGTGCTGGATGACGACCGTGTTCTTGACACCGGTGAGATCCGCTTCGCGCGTGGCAATGCCATGCTGGCCTTGTCGCAAGAAGACATGAAAACCAAGTTCATGGACTGCACGCAGGGTGCACCTTCCTTGGACAACACGACCTTGTGGCATCAGTTATCCCATCTGGAGCAAGTGCCCCGGGTGCGTGAATTGGCGGCTGCCTGAGCAAAGACGTGGAGGCCGTGAGGGCCCCTCACGCTCTCATGACCGGCTTTGCAAGGCGGGGTAGGGTCCATCGATCAAGTCATGCCCCTGCAAGACCGCTGCTCGCACTGCACGACGACTGACCTTGCCCTGCGCATTCCGCGGCAACGCGGGCAAGTCCACGAACAGGCGTGGACGTTTGTGCTTGGACAGCACCTCGCAAGCGTTGCCGACGCGGGATGCCCAGTCGCCTTCTGCGCGCTCACTCACTGCAATGATCACTTCGCCCCAGTAGTCCGAGGGCAAGGACGTGATGCACAAGCTGGCCGCATCCGACAAAGAGGATAAACAGGCCTCGATCTCGTCTGGGTTCACGCGGTACCCGCCGGTTTTGATGACGTCTGCAACGCGTCCGGTCAGACGCAAGCGCCCTTCTCGATCCCAAGCCCCAAGGTCACCGGTGGCATGCCAGCCATCGGGACCGTGCGGATGCAAACCCTTTGCATCCAAAAAACCCAAGGACATTTGAGGCGCACGCAACCAGACCTCGGTGGTCTCGGGGTCAAGTCGAATGTCCACACCAGGCGAAGGCCACCCCACACAGGCCCCGGGTTCATCTTGCTCCTCATGAAAAAAAGCATCGGTCTGCGCAGGGGTCAGAACGGTGATGGGGTTGATGCATTCGGACTTGCCGTAGGTGATGCGCACCACCGGCCCGAACATGGCTCTGGCCTGTCGGTACAAGCCCGGCGTCAGCGGTTGTGTCCCGGTGAAAACACAGCGAATGCCTGTCACCTGTCTGCCGGGCCAGGCGCGGGTCAACTTGGCCAACACGGTGGGTGGTGCGAACACGGCGGTGAGCGAGGCAGAAGCGAACAAGCCATCGACGATAGCCAGATCGACCCCCTCCAGCAAGACCACCTCGGCACCCGCCTCCAACCAGGCAAAGGTCAGCAGTGAGGCCCCATGGATAAAGGGCGTCATCAACAACAAACGGTCACCCGGCCCGGGCGTAAAGGGTTGCTCTGCACGCTGCATGCGCTCGCCCTGCCAGCGGCGAGCATGGGAGTACAACACCGCCTTGGGGCGGCCTGTGGTGCCCGAGGTGAACAAAATCCGTCCTGCCGCGACACCAGAAACTGGGGGCCAGGTCGAGTGGGCTTCGGGTGACTCGGAGCCGATCAACGGATCCTTCGAATCCCCCAAGCACTCCAGACAGTCCTCGATCCAGATCACCTGGACATTCAAGTCCTGTAAAGCCTCTGCTCGGGAGCGCACACCGATCACCCATTGGACCTGTGCCAATGAAATGCACCACGACAACTCGTCCGGGGTTGCTCCCCAGGCCAGTGGCGTCTCGGCCACTCCTGCCAACTTCAACCCATAGGCCACCCAAATGGCGTCCAGGCTGTTGGGCAACCAGTGCGCCACGGCTTGCTCATGAACCAGGCCACGGTTTTTGAGGGTCTGCGCGAGTCGGCAAGCGCGTTGGGACAGTTGATGAAAGGTCAGGGTCTCGCCCGCCCCATTGCTGGCCGCCACCGCATCAGCCGATCGCTGTCGAAAGGATTGAATTTGAGAAAACCAATTCACCTCTTGGGGGTCGGCGGGGATCGCCGTATGGGTAGTCTGAAGGTTCATGAATGAATGGGTCGCGTGCGTGTCAAGAAAGCCTTTCAAGGGGACAAATCCCGCTTGCCAGAGAGTCTGCGCACGAGTGTAATGCGGGGTCAGAATTGCAAAGCAGGAGACGTGAACATGCAGGACAAGATCAAGCGCAATGGCCCCCTCTCGTCGGCCGTCACTCGACGCCGCTGGTTGGGACAGGCTGCAACCGTAGGAGGTATGGGGGCACTCGGTTTGGGGACCCCGCTGTTTGCTCAAACGGGCTATCCCAACCGGCCAATCAAACTGATGGTGCCCTGGCCTCCGGGGCAAGCCACCGATCTGGCCGCCCGTGTCCTGGCTCAAGAGTTGAGCAAAGTGCTGGGGCAACCCTTCGTCATTGACAACCGTGCCGGCGCCGGCGGCACCATCGGTACCGACGCCGTGGCCAAGGCCCCGCCCGATGGCTACACCTTGCTGGCGGCTTCCAGCGGTCCTGTCTCGATCAGCCCGCTGTTTGCCAAAACGCCGTTTGACGTGGATAAAGATTTACAACCCATTTCGATGTTGGGGCTGTCTCCCTACTTGTTGGTGACGGCGCCCGATTTCCCGGCCAAAGATGCGAAAGAACTGGTGGCCTTGGTGAAGGCCAACCCAGGAAAATATTCGTTCGCGTCATCGGGCACCGGTGCGACAGCGCATTTGATTTGCGAATCCTTCAACGCAGCCCTGGGCTTGCAGGCGGTTCACGTGCCCTACAAGGGGTCCATCCCGGCCCTGACCGATGTCATCAGCGGGCAAGTCAGCTATTGCATCGAGACCGCGGGATCCACCCTGCCCTTTGTTCGCAATGGCCGTTTGCGTGCCTATGGTGTCTCGTTGGAAAAAGGCAGCAGTGTGACACCCGGTATCCCGCCCTTGGCCGTGACGGCGGGTGCCCCCGGATTTGATCTCGGGGCCTGGTTTGGCATGATGGCGCCCGCAGGCACGCCTCGGGCCATCATCGATCAGCTCAACGGCGTCCTGGAAAAGGTCATGCAGTCCCCCGAGGCTCGCAAAGCGTTTGACGGCATTGCCATCGAAATTGACTTCCGCAAAACCGAAGACTTTGGCAAGTACCTGAAAATGATTTCTTCCAGTTTCGGCGACGTGATCCGCAAGGGCAACATCAAACCCTGAGAGTCGCTACAACCCCGGCCCTCGCAGGGCTGGGGGATCAACCGTTGATCTTCAGGTAAATGGCGTAAAGCGACGTGGTGCCGCAAATGAACAAGCGGTTGCGTTGAGCTCCGCCAAAAGCCACATTGGCCACCATTTCGGGCACATGCACCTTGCCGATCAAGCGCCCATCGGGGGCATAGCAATTCACTCCACCGGCGGTAGACACCCATACACGACCTTGCTGATCGATGCGAAAGCCATCGAACACGCCTTCGGTGCACTCAGCAAATACGTGTGATTGCTGCAGGCGCGTACCCGTGTCATCGAGGTTCAGGCAACGGATGTGTCGTGGCCCTGTTGCAGACTCGGTGAAGCCGCTGTCCACCACCAGCAATTGACGCTCATCGCGCGAAAACGCCAGGCCATTAGGGTGGTCAAAATCGTCAGCGACGCAAGTGATCTCCAGCGTCTGGGGATCGATGCGATAAACATGGCAGCCGGATTGTTCCTGGGGTGCACGAGAGCCCTCGTAATCCGCGATGATGCCGTAGTTGGGATCGGTGAACCAGATCGACCCGTCGGATTTGACCACCACATCATTGGGCGAATTGAGACGACGGCCTTGGTAGTGCGATGCCAGCACCGTGATCGATCCGTCGTGCTCGGTGCGGGTGACGCGGCGATTCTGGTGCTCACAGGTCAGCAAACGCCCTTGCAGGTCCACCGTGTTGCCGTTGGCAAAACCACTGGGTTGCCTGAACACCGACACCGAACCATCGGTGTCGTCGTAACGAAGCAGCCGGTTGTTGGGCAGGTCAGACCAGATCAAATAGCGGCCCGCCCCGAACCAGGCAGGCCCCTCAGCCCAGCGACACCCGGTCCACAGGCGTTCAAGTCGGGCATGGCCGACAAAACAGCTCGCGAACTCGGGTTCAATCACTTCAAACCCACCGCCTTCGATCTCGCCGTAGTACATCTCAGCTGCTCCTTTGAATCGAAAAAGTGTAGCATCGACGGCCATGCGAGTCACACACATCGACCACTACAACATTCGGCTCAAGCCCTCGGACCTGGCGGCCATCCGCCGTTTCTACATCGACGTCATCGGTCTGGTCCCCGGTCCTCGTCCGCATTTTTCATTTCCGGGGGATTGGCTCTATGGCGGCGCTGAAGCCGCCATCTTGCACCTCGCGGCCACGTTGCCAGAATCGGCGCCGGGCATATCGGCCGACAAACCGACCGGGCAATTCGACCACATATCCCTCAAAGCCATGGGATTGATCGCCGCACGTGAACGCTTGCAGCGCCATGGTGTCGAGTACGAAGAGCGACCCGTCCCCGGCTGGCGCATGACACAACTCTTTTTTCGGGACCCGGCGGGACTGAAGATCGAGTTGACATTTGATCTGGAACGGGAAGATCACCAATTGACCTGAATCCGGTTTTGTTCATACATTGAGGCTTACTTTTCCAATCCTCCGGAGCCCTGAACATGTCCCTCACCCGTCGCCGTTGGTTACAGCATTCCGCCTCCGCGGCCATGCTCGGTTCATTTGCCCATCTGTCGCAGGCACAAACCATCGACACGCTGCGGGTCGTCACCGGTTTTCCCCCGGGGGGCACCTCGGACACCATCTGCCGCCGTGTGGCCGAGCAGTTGCGTGCGTCCGGGTATGCACGCAATGCCGTGGTCGAAAACAAGCCCGGCGCAGGCGGACAGATCGCCATTCAATTCATGAAAACCGTGCCGAACGACGGTTCTGTCTTGCTGCAAACGCCGATGTCCATGCTTGGCATCTACCCGCACATTTACAAAAAGCTTCAATACGACCCCCAAACCGACGTTCTACCCGTGTCGCTGGGAGCCACCTTCGATTTTGGCTTTGCCGTCGGACCCATGGTGCCGGCCAGCGTGCGTGGCGTTCCTGATTTCCTGGCCTGGTGCAAGGCCAACCCCGGCCAAGCCAATTTCGGCAGTCCAGGCGCTGGCTCCCTGCCTCATTTTCTGGGCGAATTGATGGGCCGGGCTGGCGGTGTGGACCTCAAGCATGTGGGTTTCCGTGGTACCCAGCCCGCCATCATGGACATGATGGGCGGAAATATTGCAGCCGTCTCCGGACCCATTGGCGAGTTCACCCAGCACATTCCCACGGGCCGCTGTCGCCTCTTGGCGGCCTCTGGCTCCCAGCGCAGCCGCTTTGCCCCTGGCACGCCCACGATCGTTGAGCAAGGCTACAAGGACCTGGCTTTCAGTGAGTGGTTTGGGTTCTATCTCCCTGCTGGAGCCTCCGCCGAGGTCGTTCAGCGCACCAATGGCGCTTTGCGTGCGGCCTTGGCCGCAGCACCGGTGATCGACGGATTGGCCACCATGGGGCTGGAAGCCAGCTCCTCCACACCGGCCGAGTTGGCTGCCATGCTCAAACGCGACGCAGACCGGTGGGCCCCACTGATCAAAGCCATCGGTTTCACGGCGGACAGCTGATTTTCAGGGCTGGGAACGGCCGCCCCGGACATGAACACATTTTTCCCTCACAGGGGCTCAAGTGTTCCCCGGCAGTGTCGATTCCCAAGCCATGAGAGTTCAGCAATTCATTGAACAGGTCACCGCCGAGGCGCTGGCACAGCACACTCGGCATCGGGAGGCCTACGAGGACACGTTTGACTACCTGGCCCGCCCGGGCCGTTCCGTCATCGTGATCAAAAAACCCTGGCCAGTGGGGCAGACCGGCAAGGTGTTCGAGTTTTCAGAGCCCACCGACGGGTATTTCCGGGTGGGGGTCGATTTCGGCAGCCGCCAGATGTACATCCCGGCCCATGCCCTGGCGCGCTGGCTGGGGGCGCCAGATTGTGAAAAAGCCGAATTGAGGCATTTTTATTTCCTCATGAAGCTCAATGCTGGCGGCAACGCCGAGTTTCCTGACGACCCATCGATCCTGGAGGGCTGAACCGCAGCATCCACAACGACAACGGCCAGACATCCTGGCCGTTTTGTCGTTGCAGACGCAGAAGGAGCGGACCATCAGGCCCGCAGGACCTCAGAGCGTCACTCACTTGACATTGACGTAATACATTTTGGGCGCGTCATTGGAGTCGTGCACCATGGTGATGCTCTTCTTCATGGCCCAGGGACGCATCTGGTGGTGCAGGGGCACATAGAGATACTCGTCTCGGGTCATCACCAAAGCATCGCGAAGCAAAGCATCGCGCTTGGGCTTGTTCATCTCGGTCTTGGCTGCGTCAATCAGCGCATCAACCTTGGGATTGCTCAACTTGACGTAGTTGAAATTGCCGTCCGACCCCGAGGTCCGGGTCCGCACCAAGGACAGCAACGAGTAATTGGCGTCATAGGTGGCCACGCCCCAACCCAACAAATAGGCGCTGGAATCAAAGTTTTGCATTTTGGCGATGAAGGGCCCGAAAGGCATGGCGTTGAGCTTGACCTTCATTCCCGCCTTGGCCCACATATTCACCACGGCTTGACAGACTTCCTCGTCGTTGACGTAGCGGTTGTTCGGACAGTCGAGGGTGAACTCAAACCCATTCGGGTAGCCCGCTTCGGCCAGCAGCTTTTTGGCCGCCTCGGTATCGGCCGGAGCCACCTTGTCGATGTCGGCACTGTGCCCATTCACACCCGGCGCCACCATGATCGCGGCTGGCACCGACAGATTGCGCATGATGGTTCGTTGAATGGCCACTCGATCAATGGCGATGTTCAGTGCTTTACGTACTCGAACATCCTTGAACGGGTTCTTGCCCTTGATGCCGTATTTCAACTCATCGCTGCCTTGGTCCAAGCCTATGAAAATCGTGCGGACTTCCGGTCCATCCAGCACGGACAGCGCGGGCGTGGAGCGCAAGCGGGCCACGTCCTGGGTCGGCAAGTCGGTCACCACATCCACATCACCCGCCAGCAGCGCAGCAATGCGCGTGGGGTCGGCCTTGATCGGGGTGTAGATGACGTCGGTCACGTTGCCATCGGGCTTGCGCCACCAGGAGGGGTTGGCGGTCATGACGATGCGTTGATCGGGCACCCACTCCTTGATCACATAGGGGCCTGTGCCGTTGGTGTTTCGCGAGGCAAAGGTGTCTTCTTTGGCCTTGTAATCCTGCACTTTCTCGGAGCGGTTTTTGACCGCCCAGTTCTTGTTCATGATGTAGAACGTGGTGAAGTAGTTGAGCAAGATCGGGTTGGGGTTGTCCAACAAGACATCGACCGTGTGGTCATCTACCTTGCGGATCTCTTTGACACCGGACACATAAATCTGCATCGTCCCTTGAGGCTGGCGAATGCGCTCAAACGAAAAAATCACATCATCCGCGGTGAAGGGAGAGCCATCATGAAACTTGACGTTTTTGCGCAAGTTGAAACGCCAGCTGGTGGGCGAAGTGACCTGCCAACTGGTGGCCAGGGAGGGCTCGATTTCGTAAGTTTTGCTGTAACGCACCAAGCCGTCATAGGCATGCCCCAGGACATTGTTGGTGGTCGCGTGATTTTGCGAGTGCGGGTCGAGGGTGAGGATATCGTTTTGAGCCGCCCATTTCAGGGTCACCGCTTGAACAGGCATGGCGGTCAGCACCGCTGTTCCCGCACACAACGCTGCCATGACGAGTCGAATTCTGACAATCCAGGTATGCAACATGAAAACTCCTGAGGAAAGTCCGGAAGGATAGAAGGACCAAGAGTCGTTAATATGCCATGACTTGCGAGGGAGAAAATTGATGACAACCCTATTCATTCATGGCGGCCGGGTTCTGGATACGGTCAGCCTGGCCCTCACCCCGGTCCAGTCGATGGTCGTTCAGGAGGGACGGATCCACGCCATGGGCCCGGATCTGATCGCCCCTGAGGGCGCACAACATCTTGACGCCTCAGGGCTTACCCTGATGCCTGGCTTGATCGACTGTCATGTCCATGTCGTCGCCTCTTCGTATCGACTTGGCGATGTCGCCCGCTTGCCTAATGTCTTGTCAACCTTGCGATCGGTGCCCATCATGGAAGGCATGCTGATGCGAGGCTTCACCAGCGTGCGTGATGCCGGTGGCGCCGATGCGGCCATGGCGGAAGCCACGCGCACCGACCTGATTCGGGGACCGCGCATCTTTCCTGCCGGACGAGCCCTGTCGCAAACCGGTGGGCATGGCGATTTCCGGCAAAGAAACGATGTTCTGGAGCCCTGCTATTGCTCCAACAAGGTTGGGGCTCTGGCTCGTGTGGTTGATGGCGTGGACGCCATCCGCCTGGCGGTGCGTGAGGAAATCCTCAAAGGAGCCACCCAGATCAAGATCATGGCCTCGGGCGGGGTTGCCTCACCCAGTGACCCGATCCACTACCTGGGCTACTCCGAGGCCGAGATTCGCGCCGCCGTCGATGAGGCATCGCATGCAGCCACCTATGTGATGGCCCATGCCTACACCCCCGCCGCCATCCGACGGGCCGTGGACTACGGCGTTCGCACCATCGAACATGGGAACCTGGTGGACGATGACACTGCCCGCTTCATGCAGGAGCGTGGTGCTTTCATGGTGCCCACACTCATCACTTACGAGGCCTTGGCCCATGAAGGGGCCGGTTTGGGTTTGCCGGCGGCTTCGGTCTCCAAAATTGAATCGGTGCGTGGTGCCGGGTTGAAAGCCTTGGAAATTCTGGCCCGTGCCGGCGTGCGCATGGGCTTGGGCACCGATTTGTTGGGTGAATCGCAGCGCTTGCAGTCCGATGAATTGGCGCTGCGAGCGCGAGTGCTGGGCAACGGCCCCGTGCTGCAGCAAGCCACCCTGATTGGTGCCGACATTCTGGGGCAGTCCGGCCATCTGGGGGTGCTGCAAACGGGAGCGATCGCGGACATCCTGGCGGTGGATGGCAACCCCTTGCAGGACATCTCGGTGTTGCAAGGCCAAGGGGAGCGTCTGCGCTTCATCCTGAAAGACGGCAAACGCTACAAGTAAGCCCCCTTAAATGGTCACGCCACCGTCGATGACCAAGCTTTGTCCAGTCATGAAAGAACCTGCTTGTGAGGCCAGGAAAACCGCTGCGCCCGCGATTTCATCGGGTTCGCCTATGCGGCGCAGGGGGGTAGTGGCCGTGCGGTGAGAGAGCATCTCGGGGTTCTCCCACAAGGCGCGAGCAAAATCGGTTTTGATCAAGCCCGGGGCGATGCAATTCACCCGAATGTTGTGAGGGCCGTACTCGACCGCCAGGTTGCGCGCCAACTGCATGTCAGCGGCCTTGCTGATGCAATAGGCCCCGATCACCGGGGAGCCGCGCAAACCGCCAATGGATGAAACGATGATGATGGAGCCGCGCTTGCGCTCCTTCATATCGGGAACGGCCATGCCGATGAGCCAATGGTTGGCCACGATGTTGTTGTCCAGGATTTTTCTGAATTGCTCATCGCTGATGCCTTCTTGCGGACCGTAATAAGGATTGCTGGCAGCGTTGCACACGAGGATATCCACCGGCCCGAGCCGACGCCTGGCTTCGTTCATCAGGTGTTGCAAATCCGATTTGGAAGAAATGTTGGCGGGCACTGCAATGGCGCAATCCGGGCCGAAACGGGCTTGCAAATCGCTCACCACCGCCTCGCAGGATTCGGCCTTGCGCGATGAAATGACAACCCGCGCACCATGCTCGACCATGCGTTCAGCGATGGCTCGACCAATGCCCCGGCTGGAGCCCGTGATGACAGCCACTTGGCCATGAAGATCAAACAGATTCATAGGATGGGTCCTGATAATTTATGTGGAAGAATACCCGATCACGTCTGAACTGCACCCTATGAAGCGACATTCCTTGCGCATGGACGGGGTCGATACCCCGATCATCCCCACCATCGCCGCCCTGGCCCGCGCCACCCCTGGCACCATTTCACTGGGACAAGGGGTCGTGAGCTATGGCCCACCTGCCCAAGCCTTGGCCGCCCTGCCCCATCTGATGGCCGAAGGTGCGCTGCACAAATACCAGGCGGTCACCGGCTACCAACCCCTGGTCGAATTGATTGAGCAAAAACTGGCCCGAGAAAACGGCATCCGCTGCCAGGGCCAATCACAAGTCATGGTGACCGCCGGCAGCAACATGGCTTTTCTCAACGCGGTTCTGGCCGTGGCCGACCCGGGGGATGAGTTCATCCTGCCCATGCCTTATTACTTCAACCAGGAAATGGCCATCCGCATGTGTGGTTGTGTTCCGGTCCCGGTGCCCACCCATGCCGACTGGAGCCTGGATGTGGAAGCACTGTCCCGCGCCATCACCCCGCGCACACGCGCCATCATCACCGTCACGCCCAACAACCCCACGGGCGCGGTTTATTCAGAGGCCGATCTGCGAGCCGTCAATACTTTGTGTGCACAACACGGGCTCTACCACTTCTGTGACGAGGCCTATGAATACTTCACCTACGAGGGCGCACAGCATTTCTCCCCTGGATCCATCCCAGGGGCCCACGCACACACGCTGTCTTTTTTCTCCATGTCGAAAAACTACGGCATGGCCAGCTGGCGCGTCGGCTATGTGGTTTACCCCCTGGACTTATCCGATGCCATGAACAAGGTCCAGGACACCAACCTGATCTGTGCACCGGTGTCGTCACAACTGCTCGCCATGCAGGCTCTCCAGCTGGGGCGCGAATGGGTGGCGCCACACATCCAGGCCTTGTCAGAGGTGCGCGCCACCGTTCACCAAGCCCTCGGCACCCTGGGGGAACTGATCGAATTCCCCCGCACTCAGGGGGCGTTTTATGTGTTGATGAAACTGCCAGGGGTTCAAGACGCGCTGGCATTCAACCGATTCATGACGGAGCAGCACCGCGTGGCCTGCATCCCTGGCTTTGCCTTCGGCCTGACGGACACGCAACGCGGCAACTACCAACGCTTGTCCTACGGCGCACTGGATGCGGCCAGTGTCGCCGAAGGGGTCCAGCGATTCCTGAGCGCAGTGCGCGCCTGGTACCGCGCCTGAGACCCGCTGAGCTTATTTTTTCGCCGCCTTTTGCAGGGCTTGCGACATGTAATTGTCGAAGCTGCCTTCGGCCACCCGGAACCACGACACCTCTTCCTGAAGGTAATTCATGTAAGAGGTCAGCATGGTTTTGAACTCAGGGTATTTGGCCGACCATTCGGCATATTGCTCCTGTGTGGCGGCGTAGCAGGCATCCAGCACGGGCTTGGGAAACACCCTCAATTGAGCGCCCCCGGCCAGCAATTTTTTCAGGCCCAGAGGGTTGAGGTGATCGTATTTCGCCATGGTCATGGCATTGGACTCATTGCAAGCCGCGGTGAAGATCTGCTGGTACTCTTTGGGCAAGGCTTCCCAAGCCTTCAAGTTGACGATGACATGGCCGGAAGAGTTGCCTTCCCACCACCCCGGGGTGTAGTAGTACTTTGCCACCTTGGCGATGCCCAAACGATCGTCATCATGCGGGCCGATCCATTCGGCCGCATCGATGGTGCCTTTTTCGAGGGCAGGATATATGTCGCCAGCGGCGATCTGCTGCGGCACCACCCCCAGGCGCAGGAGGATCTGGCCGGCCACCCCGCCCACACGGAACTTCAAACCCTTGAGGTCGTTGAGGGTTTTGATTTCCTTGCGAAACCACCCCCCCATTTGAGTGCCCGTGTTGCCGTAAGGAATCGCGTAACAGTTGTAGGGCTTCAGAAATTCGTTGTACATCTCCTCTCCGCCACCGTAATACCACCAGGCATTTTGCTGACGGCAGTTCATGCCAAAGGGCATGCAGGAGGCGAAGGCAAAAGTCGGGTTCTTACCAAAGTAGTAATACATGGCCGTTTGTCCAGCCTCGACCGACCCATTCTGAACGGCATCCAGCACTTGCAGCCCAGGCACGATTTCACCAGCGGCGAAGGTTTTGATTTGAAACTTTCCACCGGTGGCGTCGGACACCCGTTTGGCCACGTTGTCCGCGGCGCCAAACAAGGTGTCCAGGGCTTTCGGGAAACTCGACGTCAGTCGCCAACGCACCTCGGGCAGGCCTTGCGCAAACACAGGTGCAGAGCCCGCGGCCAGGATACCTGCAAGACCACCTTGCCGAATGAGTTGACGACGCTTCATGGTGACTCCTTAAGATCGTTCTGACATTGAACGGTTGAACAAGTGCGGCCATGCTTGCAGGGCCATCGCCCGCTGTCAATTGCGGGTGTTCCCTCCCTAGGGTCTTCACCAGCCTCGTGCATGTGGTCTATCGAACTCAAGATCCGAGGCTTGCCGTCGATCATTCAGACAAGCCGGTCCTCTTGTGCAAAGGTGCCAAGAAGCGATGGTTGGAGGGCATGATCATGGACACATCGCTGGGTTTGCGCATTGAGGGCTGGAGTCGCGACGCGGCTGGTCACCTGTCATCGCCTCCTGCGCAGCGTCGAGCAGGTCGCAAACCTGCACTGATTCAATTGCTCGAAGCCCTGGAGGCCGGCGATATGGATCACGCACGGGTGGTATTTTCTCAGCTGGTCCACCTCGACCCGACGCTTGCACACCATGCTTTGCTGACGCGCATCGGTGCCGCATTGCAAAGCAGCAATCTGGTTGCCGCACAGCATTTCGCGCGCGAGTTGCGGGATGAAGGATTGCAAGCCTGGAGCGCGCAAGTACATGCCCTCCAATCATTGCCTGATGGGCTGGCCGTCACGGCGACCCCAGTAAGAAAACATCACCCGCATCCCACGGATGGCAAAAATATTCGCGCCACTGACGGACGTCATATCATCGATTGCCGAGCCTGAAACCGTGCGGGAGCTCGGGTAACATGGACCACTGTTGTCCACTGTTACGACTGTCGCTTGCATGTCTTTGCTTGACCAACCCTTCGGATCCCTGCCCGATCTCATTCGTCAACACGCCCGGCTGCGCGGAGCCCATCCTGCCCTGATCTGCGAGGGCCGCCGCATGGATTACGCCATGTTGAACCATCGCATGGACCAGATTGCCATGCGGCTACAGCACGAGGGCCGACGGCCAGGAGATGTGGTCGCCATCTGCGCCACCAGCTCGAATGAATACGTCGCTACCTTCCTGGGGTGTTTGCGAGCCGGTGTGGTGGTGGCGCCCCTGGCCCCGTCATCATCGTCCGCGCATTTGCAAGCCATGCTCGACAATGCCCAGGCGCACCGTCTTTTTCTGGATGCCAGTACCCAGGACCGTTTCCCCACCTCAGCCATCAACCCGCAAACCTGCGTGACTTTGGATGATTGTGATCTGGCATTGCCCTGGAGCCAATGGGTGGAAGGTCCGGCACAACCGGCCCCCATCGAACCACAACCCGACTGGCCATTCAACCTGATTTATTCCTCCGGAACGACAGGAGTGCCCAAGGGCATTCTGCAACCCTGGAGCATGCGTTGGGCTCAGATCCAACGCGGTCAATCCAATGGGTACGACAGCGAGAGTGTGAACCTGGTAGCCACCCCTTTGTACTCCAACACCACCCTGGTCTCGCTCATTCCTTGCCTGGGCATGGGGGGCACCAATGTGCTGATGACGAAGTTTGATGTCAAACAGTACCTGGCGCTGGCAGAACAATACCGAGCCACCCACACCATGCTGGTCCCGGTGCAATACCAACGCCTGATGGATTCCCCTGATTTTGATCAGTATGATCTGAGTACCTTCCGGGCCAAGTTCTGTACCAGTGCGCCGTTTCGAGCCGATCTGAAGCGCCAGATCCTGCAACGCTGGCCTGGGCGTTTGACCGAGTACTACGGCATGACCGAGGGTGGCGGCCGCACCGAGTTGTACGCCCATGATCATCCGGACAAACTCCACACGGTGGGCCGACCCGCCGCTGGTCATGACATCCGCTTGATCGATGAACAAGGACACGAGGTGCCCGCCGGGGGCAGCGGAGAGGTCGTAGGCAGTTCTGCGGCCATCATGAAAGGCTACCACCGCATGCCTGACAAAACGAGCGAGGTGGAATGGTTTGACAGCCAGGGCAAGCGATTCATCCGCACCGGTGATGTGGGGCGTTTTGATGCGGATGGATTTCTCATCCTCGGCGACCGCAAAAAAGACATGATCATCACGGGTGGATTCAATGTCTACCCCTCAGACATCGAAGACGAGTTGCGTCAACACCCTGGCGTGAAAGAGTGCGCCGTCGTGGGCGTACCTTCCCGGCAATGGGGTGAAACACCGGTCGCCTTCGTCGTCCTGCGATCTGAGTCCCAAGACACAGCGACAGACATCCAGCACTGGGTGAATCAGCGCGTGGGTAAAACACAGCGGCTGGCCGATTTACGGATCACGGACCAATTGCCGCGCAGCGAAATTGGCAAAGTCCTCAAACGCGAGTTGCGCGACGATTACCTGCGACACACCGATCAGCCCTTGCCTTACATGGAGCGCACACGGGCCTGGTACGAGGCCCTGGGCTACGCCAATCCTTACCGCTATGCGCATCACGGCGATGTGCCATTCACCCCCTTGCCCAAGCCCTTGTCACAGTGCCGCGTGGTACTACTCACCACTGCAGCGCCCTATCAACCTGACAAAGGCCCACAAGATGCTCGTGCCCCTTACAACGCGGCGGCCAAGTTCTACCAGGTGTATTCAGGGGAAACTTCTAAAGATCATGATCTGCGGGTTTCACACGTGGCTGTGGATCGCCGGCAATTGTCTGACGACAGCAATACCTGGTTCCCTCTTCCAGCGCTGCGCCGCGCAGCCCAACGGGGGCTGTTGGGGGCTTTGTGCGAGCGGTTCCATGGCATTCCCACCAATCGCAGTCAACGTCATACCCTGGAGGTGGATGCACCCGAGGTGCTGAGACGCTGTCAGCAGGATGGTGCCGAGGTGGCCATCCTGGTGCCGAATTGCCCCGTTTGTCATCAAACCATGGGGCTGGTGGCCAGACACCTGGAAGCCCATGGCATCGCCACGGTCATCATGGGGGCGGCACTCGACATCGTCGAACACTGCGGCGTGCCTCGCTTGCTGTTCAGCGATGTGCCCCTGGGCAATGCCGCCGGCTTGCCCCACGACACCGATTCACAAGACAACACCCTGGCCGCAGCGTTGGGCGTCTTGCGCGATGCCAGTGGCCCCCGCACCACCGTCCGCAATCCGATACGCTGGTCTGGTGATCCTGACTGGAAACGCCACTACATGAGCCTGGAAGGCTTGACGCCTGAAGACATTCGGCGCTTGCGAATCGAGAACGATCAGATCAAGGCCACGGCGCAGCAAGTGCGAGATCAGCCCGGTCCTTGATCCGCAGTCCGCGCCAGCCATGCTGCTCCGCGCACCCCGGAGGAGTCACCGTGTGTCGCCACACGCACAGGGGTTCGCACCTCGCGATGAAATGTGTGCCTGGGAATCAATTGCTCCAACAACGGTGGCAACTCAACGATCTGACTCAATCCACCACCCAGCACCACCACATCCGGGTCCAGCAAGTTGATGACTTGGGCCAAGCCTCTGGACAGGCGATCGGTATAGTCTGAGAAACTCCGTTGGCATGAGATGTCGCCAGCACGCATGGCGTCGACAATGGCGGGAGGCAAACACGATTGACCCGTTTGTCTTTGGTGGGCCTTTGACCATCCCGGTCCGCTGACCCAGGTTTCCAGACAGCCCTGCAGACCACACCAACACGGCGGCGTGGCCAATTCCTCAACGCTTGGCCAGGGCAAGGGGTTGTGCCCCCACTCACCGGTCAGCGCATGCCGTCCTGTTCGAACCTGTCCATCAATGGCCAACCCGCCGCCACACCCGGTGCCCAGAATGACGGCGAACACACATGAATGCCCCGCCCCAGCGCCATCCATCGCTTCGCTGAGGGCCAGGCAATTGGCATCGTTCTCCAAACGAACAGACATGCCCAGGGCACGCTCCAGGTCGTCTTGAAAAGCTTCGCCGTTGAGCACCTGGGTATTGGCGCCTCGGACACGGCGCGTATGCGGGTCTAAACATCCCGGAATGCCGCAGCCCATGCGCTTGGGCCAAGGCATGCCAGTGGTCTGCACCGCCACGCGCACCATCACCTCCACTTGCTGACAGATGGCTTGATAGTCATGGGATGAGGTGGGCTGGCGCTGCCGATAGCAGACCTGGCCCGCGGCATCGAGGACAGCGACCTCGGTCTTGGTGCCGCCGAGATCGACGCCGATCCACCCCTCCATGCAGGACCTCACCCAGCGATGGTCTTGAACTCGCCGGGCAAGACGATCTCGATCAACTCCAAATCGTCGGAGTGGGCAATCTCGCGATGACGCATGCCTGGCGCCTGGTGCACACAGGTTCCTGCTTCCAGCTTGTGCTCGCCATAGCCCTCGTAATCAAAGATGGCCCAACCCTTGATGACGTACACGATTTGAAGCTGGACCTCATGCCGATGCCATTCACCGGTGGCATGGGTGCCTTCACGCGCACGGATCACATGCATCACCGCCTTGCCGTCGGTGGAGTCTTTGATGCCCAGGTCGCGGTATTCAAAATAAGCGCGCAACCCATCGTGAATGAACTTACCGTCCTTGGCGTGCTGGATGCTGAACTGCATGGTCATGTCTCCTGTCGTTGTGTGATGGTGGCAAGGCTGAGCTGTTTTATTCGTGCATCAGCGGCGAGTTTTCACACCAATGTCCATGATGCGATAGCTGTGGTTGTCCAGGTCGTAAGCAACCCGCTCGGAGAGTGTTTCAAGGGCTCGCCCGTACATGTGCAAATGGCGAATCACATCACTCTCCAGAATTTCAACGGCGTGGATGTCATCGGGCATGAGCGCGATGCCTGCGGAACCCGGACGAATCACCACGACATCTGTCTCCACCACATCCGCATAGCCGGGGCGGCTGCCATCATCGCGACGTTCATAGACATGGTTGTGCTCTGTCCCCTCCACGGCGGCGATGCAGGCCCAGGTGGTGTGGTTGTGCACGGGGGTGCGCTTTCCACGTCGCATGACATTGAGATACAGCGCAAACGACTGGTCGGGCTCTTCGCTGATCAGGTAGCGGGCCTGACGTTCGTTATCAGCCGGGTTGGGAAATTCCTCATGATTCCACCATTCAGGGTGGCTGGCCAGAGAGCGAACCTCGGCCAGGATTTGATCCAGAGCCTGACGCTGGATCTGAGGGCCTGCGGCCATCGCTTTCATGGCTTGGATGGCTGAAGAAACGGCGGCTTGTCTTTCTGATGTCGTTGTCATGGAGGATTCTTTCGTGAACTGTCTGAGAGCTCAAAGCCTATCACCAATCGACATTTTTGCGTAGGTCGCACAAGACAGCCATCCATATCACCTGGGGCGGTAAAAGCCCGAGTTAACGTTCAGCGACGGCTCGAGTTGACACAAATATTTATTTATTTGGGTCAACACGGTGTCGTCGGCTGCCGTTGTAACAGCACTCCCCAACTGTGGAGTGAAAACCAACCGAAAGGACTCATCATGAACAAGCTTATCGTCTCTCTGATCGTCAGCAGCTTCTCAGCCGTTGCCCTGGCCGCCAGTCCTGTCGCAGCCACTCCAGCGACGCCGGCAGTACCCGCCACTCCAGCGGCACAGGCAACGCCCGCCACGCCGGCCAAGCCTGCAGCAGCTCCTGCGGCGTCTGCCACCAAAGTCGATGACAAGAAGGTTCACAAAACCAAGGCAGCGCACAAAGAAGACGCCAAGAAATAACAGCATGGGAAGATGATCACCGGGCCGTTGTGCCGGCCCGGGAGCGCACGCCGACAGACTCGTCTGTGCCGGCGTGTTAGTCTTTGCAGATCGTTAGACATTGCAGACCCATGACGAGTTCCGAACCGCTCCCCTATCCTCCCCACTTGTGCCCTCTGTGCGGGCAACCCAACCACTGTGCCATGTGTCCCCCTGCAAGACACACAACATCACCCGACCCTACAGACCATCCACAACCAGACTGTTGGTGCGCCGGCTTGTCCATTTCCCCTCAAGTGTTGTCACGCATTCCTCCCGCCGCCCAACGCGTGGCTTGTCTGTGCAAGGCCTGCGCCACGGCGGGCTGAGTCGCCTAGTGGATAGAACGGATGCACGCGTGCTCGGGCCACGCTACCATGGTCATCCACGCACTCTTCTACTCATCAGCATGAATTTCGACCATCAACGGTTTGGCCGCGGCCAGCGTGGCGATCACGACGAACTCGACGATTTCGTGCGCGGGCAAGGACAGTACACCAGCGACCTGCAAGTGACAGGCCAACTGCATGCCGTGTTTGTCCGCAGCCCCTTGGCCCATGCTCGGGTGCGCAGCATTGACAGCACAGCGGCCATGAAACTGCCGGGTGTGCAAGCCATCATCACTGGCGATGATCTGGTCAAAGCCGGTCTTGGCACCCTGCGCCCCGTGGCGGTCTTCAATGGGCGCGATGGTCAACCCATGAAGCAAGCGGGCATACCGGTGTTGGCACACGACGTGGTGCGGCATGTCGGTGAAGCGGTTGCCATCGTGGTCGCCGAGAGTGAATCCTTGGCCCTGGATGCGGCCGAGCAGGTGATGGTTGACTGGGAGCCCTTACCAGCCGTCGTGGATCCGGTGCAAGCCCTTCGGCACGATGCGCCACACGTGCATGACCACGCGCCCGGAAATCTCTCCCTCGATTGGGCAGATGGGGATGATGCGGCCGTGAAGGCTGCTTTTGCACAGGCGCATCACATTGAAAGCGTGACCTTGCAGGACCCGCCCATGACGGCGTGTGCCCTCGAACCCAAGGCCGCATTGGCGCAATGGGACGCACAGGCGGGCAGGTTCACGCTGGTCGCCAGCACGCAAGGCGTGATGCTGGTTCGCAAGCTGTTGGCCGAGCAAGTCTTCCAGGTCCCACTGGACCAGATTCGAGTCATCACCCCGCATGTGGGTGGTGGTTTTGGCGCCAAGGTTCAAACCTATCCTGAATACGCAGCCCTGCTGTTTGCCAGCCGACAACTGGGTCGACCGGTCAAATGGACGGCCAGCCGGCTGGAGTGTTTTCTGGGTGACACGCACAGCCGCAATTCCTTGCTGCAAGCGCGCATGGCCTTTGACCGGGAAGGCCGCATCCTGGGCCTGCACGCCCAGTTGGTCGTGGGCGTGGGTGCCTACACCTCGACCTATGTGGCGATCGTGGGGACCAATAACACCAAGAACTGCTTGTCCAGTGTTTACCGCATCCCCTGCATCCGCACCGAGTCCCGGTTGGTGTTCACACACATGATGCCGCAAGGGCCGTACCGGGGCGCGGGTCGTCCCGAAGCCATTTACATGATCGAACGGCTGCTGGACCAAGCCGCTCCCACACTGGGCCTGGACCGGGTTGAGTTGAGACGACGCAACTTGGTCCCCAGCTCGGCCATGCCTTACGCGGCGGCCAACGCCATGGTCTACGACAGCGGAGAGTTTGAAGCCATTCTGGACCAGGCCTTGCGATTGTCGGACTGGTCGACGTTTGACTCACGACGACAAGACGCGGCCCGCAGGGGGCGCTTGCGCGGCATTGGCTTGTGCTGTTTTCTGGAGGTCGCCGGCGGGATCCTGGAGGAGCCAGCGGATTTGCGGTTTCATGAGGACGGCACGGTGAGCCTGCACATGGGTGCCCAAGCCATCGGGCAAGGTCACCAGTCCACCTACCCTGCCCTGATTGCGAACCGCCTGGGCATCGACACCGACCAAGTCCGTTTGGTCACCGGCGACAGCGATCAGACCCCTGGCATTGTGGCCACGGTGGCCTCGCGCTCCACCATGATGGTCGGCAGCGCCTCGGTGCTGGCTTGTGACGAAGCCATTCGACGCGGCCAGTTGCTGGCCGCCCATGTCATGGAGGCCGCGCCAGAGGATGTGGAGTTCCTGCAAGGCGTTTTTCGGGTGGTGGGCACCGATCAGTCCGTGCGCTTGCTCGACCTGACTGCGCGACTGAAACAACTGCCACTGCGACCAGAGGGCTTGCCGACATCACTGGACAACGTGTCGAAATTCGTTTCATCGGGGATGTCGTTCCCCAACGGTTGTCATGTCTGCGAGGTCGAGATCGATCCGGACACAGGCGTGATCGAGGTGGTGAACTACATCGCCGTCGATGATGTGGGTGTCATGCTCAACCCCGAGGTGATCGAAGGCCAGATCATGGGTGGGGTGGCTCAAGGCCTGGGACAAGTGCTGGGCGAGCGTCTGCATTACGACGAGCAAGGCCAGTTGCTCACTGCCTCTTTCATGGATTACCCCATGCCCCGGGCGGACACCGTCCCGACCATGACCATTGCTCACCACAGCGTTCCTTGCACCACCAACCCACTGGGCGTGAAGGGTGCTGGAGAGTCTGGGGTGGCGGGCTCCCTGCCCTCGGCGGTCAATGCGATTTTGCATGCCTTGTCGACACGCGGTGTATCAAAGATGGACATGCCATTCACCCCTGAGCGGGTCTGGATGGCCCTGCAAAAGAACACGCCGGTTTGAGGGAAAGCGCTGCCGGTCCGTGTCCGGCGGCCCCCTTACAAGCCCAGGACGCTGCGACTCACCATGGCGTGGATGCCTTTGTTGCCATCCACCAACTGAGTGACATGCAGATCACAAGCCAGGCTGCAAAACACATAGGCCTCTTCGGGTTGCCAGGATTTGAGCTCTACCAGCCAGGCAATCATGTTGCGCAGCGCTTGTTGAGCCGCGTCATCAAGATCGACATTCATGCCCATGGCAATGTAATGCGTCGGGGTGATGGCGCGGGGGAAATTCAAAGACCGCTTGTGCAGCACCAACTGAAATTGCCCCTTGAGGCATGTCTCCAACGCAGTCAGGCAGACCTCGCCATCACCTTGTACCGCATGTCCATCACCGACCGAGACATGGGCACCCGGCACAAACACGGGCAAGAACAAAGAGGTGCCAGGGACAAACTCCTTGTTGTCGATGTTGCCACCGTATTCGCGCGGTTCGATCGACGAGACCCGCCCATAACCCGGTGGAGGCGCTACGCCCACGATGCCAAAGAAAGGCTGCACAGGCACGTCCACGCCCCAGGGCAATCGGGCCAGACCCGCCTGGCGATCGATGGGAATGATGCGCCGGCTGAGGTGCGGGAAATCTTCGGGCAGTGCGCCCTTGAGGGGGCGAATGATGTTCCAACCCCAATCAGCCGTCAGCTCGATCGACTGGATGCGCACCTCCAGCGTATCCCCAGGTTCCGCACCACGCACCGCAATGGGCCCCGTCAGAATATGAGGGCCCATGATTTGGGGGACTTGGTTGACGATCTCCAGGTGATCCGGTCGAAACCATTGATCATCGGTGATTTCATTGCGGCCTCCGGAGACGGTGTCAATGATCACCGAGTCCCCTGAATCCACCTCCAGCACGGCGGGCAAGCTGGCGTCGAAATGGCCCCAATGCACCGTCTGCGGCGTCGGGTTGAGGATGTGCGTGCGACTCATGACGAAGACTCCAAGGGAGTAACCGATTTGGCCCCTGACACCCCGAGATGCTCATTCAAAACATCCGGTTGCGCTTGCAGTTGTGCGGGCGTGCCTGAAAACACGAACCTTCCCGACGCAATGATGTGCACATGATCGGCCACCGACAAGGCCAGCGCCAGATTTTGTTCCACCAGCAATATCGCGTGGCCCAAGGCACGCATGCGTTTGAGGATGTCGCCAACATGCAAGACGTAACGCGGGGATAAACCTTCGGAAGGTTCATCCATCAACACCAGGTGCGGGTTGCTCATGAGGGCTCGCCCGATGGCCAGCATTTGCTGTTCTCCACCGCTCAACTCGTTGCCACCATTGCCCAATCGATCACGCAATTGCGGAAACTCGTCCAGTACTTTGTCAAAGGTCCATTGAGGACCGTGTGCTTGGCGGGTCTTTTGTCCCGACTGGGCCAGCGAACTGGTGGGCAGCAACAGGTTCTCACGCACCGACAAATTCTTGAAGATGCGACGTCCCTGCGGAACCAGTGCCATGCCTCGTTGGGCAATCTGATAAGGCGACAAACCGGTCAATGATTCGCCCTGAAATTGCACCTGTCCCCGACGGGGGGGCGTCAACCCGAAGAGGGATCGAATCAAAGTGGTTTTACCCATGCCATTGCGACCCAGGATAGCCACCACCTGCCCGGGCGCCACGTCCAGACTCACGCCCTGCAACACATAGCTGTCGCCGTAGTAGGTGTGAACATCCTGTACGGTGAGCAAAGGCTCAGACTTGTCCAAAGTACACCTCCCGCACTTGAGGGTTTTGTTGCACTTCGTCCGCACTGCCCTCGACAATGACTTGTCCACGATGCAGAACCGACACCCGGTCTGCCAAGGCCAAGGCAATGTCCATGTCATGTTCGATCATCAGCATGGTGATGCTTCGTGGCAACTCACGAATGATGCCGGACAAGCGTTGACGCTCGGCCGGGGACAAGCCTGCACAGGGCTCATCCAGCAACAACAAACGGGGTTGATTGACCAATGCCAGCACCAGTTCGAGTTGACGACGTTCTCCGTAGGACAAAAGCTTGACCAGCACCGACTCTTTGCCAGGCAAGCCCACCCGCTCCAGCGCTTCGGCGGCTCGCTGGCGCAAGCCCTGGGTACTCAGGGCATCACGCCACAGAGACCATTTGTCGCGTTTCACGCCCAGGACAGCCAGCGCGATATTTTCCAATACGGTGAGATCAGCGAACACGCTCGATATCTGAAACGTGCGCCCCACCCCCAAGTGTGTTCGCTCGTTCTCGGATCGATGCGTGATGTCTTCTCCCCAACAGTGAATGCTGCCGCTGGTGACTTGCAAAACCCCGCTGATACAGTGAAACAACGACGTCTTGCCGGCGCCATTGGGACCGATGATCACACGGCGTTCGCCCGTCGCCACTTGCAAGGACACGCCATCGACGGCATGCAGGCCGCCAAAACGTTTGACCACTTGATGAAGGACCAAGGCAGGATGCGTCATGAATTCATCCTTTGTCCACGGTGTCGTCGGCTGGCTTGGAGGTCCAGCGGCGCAACAGGCCCATGACGCCGCCTGGTGCCCAGATCACCACCGCAATGAACACCAAGCCCATGACGGCCAAGTGCAACTCAAAGAACGTGCTGACCCAGTTGCGCAAGCCCAGAATCAGTCCTGCTCCAATGAAGGGCCCCAACAGCGTGGCCGATCCACCCACAATGGCCATCAGCACCGTTTCCACGTTCACATGCAAGGACGCCGAGACAGGATTGACGAACTTGTTGAAGCACACATACAACACCCCCGCCAGACTGGCCAGGAATGAGGAGATCACAAAGGCGGCATACAAATGATGCGCGGGAGAAAACCCCAGACTCCGCATGCGTGGTTCACCGGCTTTGATGCCACGCAAAGCCAAGCCAAAGGGCGACCGAACCAGGCGTTGATAAAAGAAAAGCACCACCAGCACGGTCAGCATGACCACGTAGTACAACTCCAAGCCACTGTCGATCGTCATGCCGCCCCATTGCGGGGGCGGTACATTGGTCACACCGCTGTCGCCCCCCGTCAACGACGACCAGCGATAACCCACGCCCCAGATCACATAGCCCATGGCCAAGGTGACCAGGATGAAATACACACCTCGGGTGCGCACCGATAAACCAAACAACAAGCCCAGTGCCGTGCCCATCACCAGGCCCAAGGCCATACCTCCCAGGGTGCTGAAACCGTAACGCACTTGAAGGATGGCCGAGGTGTAGGCCGCGACCGAGAAAAAGGCGGCATGGCACAACGAGAACAAACCGGCATGACCTAGCAGCAAGTCAGCCGACAACGCCAACAGTCCGAAGATGAACATTTGCGTGACCAGACTGATCCAATAATCTCCCGCCACCCAGGGCAGCAGCAGAGCAGCCATCAGCAAAAGAACACCGTAACGACCCAGCGACAACATGCATTCACCTCAATTCATGTTGGCTGTGCCAAACAGCCCTCGCGGTCGAAACAGCAAAAGAACCGCCATCGGACCAAACAGAACGAAATAAGACATCTCGGGGACCAGCCAGCGACCATAGGCATCCAGCAAGCCCACCACCAGGGCACCAATCATCGCGCCCTCCAGACTGCCCAAACCACCGACGATCACCACCACCAGTGCAAATACCAGGATTTCCCACTCGGCACCGGGGTACACCGTCAGAAAAGCCCCGCCCAATACCCCCGAGAAACCAGCCAGAAAAGAGGCCAAGCCAGAGACCATGACGAACAGACGGTCGACATGGATGCCCGTGGCACTGACCATCTCGCGATCGTCCACACCCGCTCTGATCGCCGCCCCGATCTGGGTACGACGGTAGATCAACCACAGCAGCAAGGCCACGGCAACCCCTACTGAGACCAGGAATAAACGGAAAATGGGGTACACCATGCCACCGGGCAATTCCACCGCACCACGCAAGAACATCGGCAAGGGCAGCTTGAGTGCATCGCCGCCCCAGACTTTCAACGAGACATCGCCCACCACATAGGCCACACCCACCGTGATCAACACCTGTGCGAGATGATCTTCACCCGTGCGACGGATGAGAAAGCGATCGTTCAAATACCCCAGCACCATCGCTGCAGCGCCGCCCGCCAACAGGGCCAGACCGAACTGACCAGTCGCTTTGGCCACGGTCAGCCCCACATAACCGCCCAGCAAGTAGTAGGCCCCGTGCGCCATGTTGACAATGCGCATCAGACCGAAGGTCAGGGTAAAACCACTGGCCAGCAAAAACAGCAAGGCCGCATAGGTGATCCCGTTGAAGGTTTGGAGCACGAAGCTGTTCATGGGCAGTCAAGATGCGCCGCGAAGACCCTGCAGGTCCTCGCGTGCGTTCAACACATCGAACAAAATTGACTTGGATCCGTCAAGCCACCAGCTCAAGGCTTGTAAGGGCCACGCTTGAGGAAGTCCTCAGGCTTGTCGGTCCAGAACTGGGAGACATTGGTGTATGTCTTCACCGGAATGTTCATCAACTGATCGCCCAGGATGGGATGCTTGACCTTTTGCAAACGTGTCACATACACGTTTTGCACCGGGTTGTCGTAAGCATCGAGCTTCAACGGCCCACGAGGAGCTTTGACCTGAACCGTGCGCATGGCTTTCAGGAAAGCCGCGCGGTCTTCCACGTTGCCCTGGATAGACTCGATGGCAGCCTTGGTCCACAAACCTGAGGTCCAGGCAGATTCGGCAAACCAGGAGGGCAGACGCTTGTAACGACGCGCGAACTCATCGACAAAGGCTTTGTTTTCAGGGGTGTCGATGCCCGCCACGTAATGCACCGAGTTGGAGATCAGGCCCACCGCACGGTCATCGATTTGCGGGATCGCATCTTCATGCAACCAGTATCCACCATGCAGCTTGAACTTTTTGTCGTAGCCGAAGTTGTACCAGGCCTCGAAGAATCGGATGCGGGCCACGCCTGCCAGCGCCACCACCACGGCATCGCTGTCCGCGGGGATCGCAGCCAATGAGGCGCCGTAATCCGCCGTCGCCAAAGGCGCCCAGATGACTTTGTTGACCTTGCCACCCAATTCCTTGTAGGTCCGGATCATGCCGCCTGCCACCTCATGCCCCCAGGTGTAGTCAGAGGCGATGAAGGTCACGTTGCGCGCCCCCAGATCCTTGTAGAGATAGTCGCCAAAGGGATGGCTGATTTGACTCGCCGACACAGCGGTGCGAATGACGGTGGGGGTGCGGTCCCACTTGGTGTTGGTGTCCGCGCCCGCGGGATCCAGAATCAGGGGTACCCCCGTCTCCTTGCTGACCTGGGCCACCGCAGGGCCTTCGTGGCCGCACAAGGGGCCGAGCAGGAAGTTCACCTTTTCTTGCAACGCCAAACGTCGCGCCTGGGTCAGGGCTTGGTCGGGGTTGCAGGTCGTGTCCGCAATCACCAGTTCGACCTTGCGACCGCTGACGGTGTAGTTGTTTTTGTCCCAGAACATTTTCAGGCTATCGACCATCTCGGCACCCGGCGTTGCCAAGGGGCCGGTGATGGGGGCCAACACGCCAATGCGCACCGGTCCTTTGTTCTGTGCCAGTGCCTGCCCCATAAAGGTGGCCGCCACGAGGGACATGGCCAGGCCCTTCCATGAGGGTCGAGAAATGCGTAGACGGGTCATGCTGAATCCTTTCTGAGGGATATACAAGGCTTGAAAGCCCTTCCTAACGGACAGGAAGGTAGAGCGAGTGAATGTTGCCAAGCCACCCCGGTTCCACGAAGAGGGTTATCCCGAGTCAGACCTGGTGAAAGACAGATGGGTGGCACACAGGCGACTCAATCAGCCCGCCTCAACCCGCGTCCACAGTTGCTGGACCATCTGTTTGAGTTGCAAGGAGTCTTGCCAGCGATCCGAAAGTTCATAGCCATCGCGACCCGTGATGGCGTACTCCGGGGGGCCGAGTTCACACAAAAATGTCAGCGTGTGATCGGCGGGTGCCTTGGCCAGCCATTGACGGAAACCGCGTTCCCACCACCCCATGAACAGATCCACCCAGTGTTGATGCTGGGGAAAGCCGATGGAGATCTGCACTTGTTCACGACTGGCCACGCGACCATGAAAGCCCCAGCATTGATCGATGATGCGATGCATCCAGCGCTGGTCTTCGTCAGACACCGGATACCAGAACTCACGCCCCACCACGTAATGCGACAAGTCACCGGTGAGGCGCAGATCAGGGAAGTGGTCCAGCAGGTGAAGCGTGAAGATCAGATCCGTCGTCATGCGGTTGCGGTGGGTCTCGATGTGCATGCGAATCCCCGCGTCCTGCGCCAGACGACGCCATCCTTCAATCAAGGGAATGCACTCTTCAACGGTGTAGGGACGGACATCGGGTTGCACGTTGAGATGGTCGGCTCCCATTTCCAGCACATGATCGATGATGGGCTTGAGGTCATCCACCGTCTGCGGATAGGCTTGGGCCTGCCAGCTCATGCCGTGTGCCCGTAAAAAATCGGTCACTTGCCTGGCGTAGTCGCGGTCGGCAAAGCGCACCCCGGCTCCATCAAAACCGGCTTGATGAATCATCTGGAGTTTTTCATCCAGTGTCCATTCGTGCCCATCCGGGCGACGTCGCTCCATCGCCCACAGCGATTGGTAAACCAGAAAGCGTTTTGCCATGTGTCGATCCAGCTCGGTTTAAAACACCACCACGCTGCGGATCGACTCACCCGCATGCATCAAATCAAACCCTTTGTTGATGTCATCCAAGGGCATGACATGTGTGATCAGGTCATCGATGTTGATCTTGCCGTCCATGTACCAATCCACGATCTTGGGCACATCGGTTCGGCCACGTGCGCCGCCAAAGGCCGTGCCCTTCCAGGTGCGACCAGTCACGAGTTGAAAGGGACGGGTCTTGATTTCCTGCCCGGCGCCAGCCACGCCGATGATGACGGACACGCCCCAGCCGCGATGACAGCACTCCAGCGCCTGGCGCATGACCTCGACATTGCCAATGCACTCGAAGCTGTAGTCGGCGCCACCGCCGGTCAACTCGACCAAGTGGGCCACCAGATCACCGCCGACATCCTTCGGATTGACGAAATGTGTCAAACCAAATTTTTCTGCCAGGGGTTGGCGAGCCGGGTTCAAATCCACACCGACAATCATGTTGGCACCGGCCATGCGTGCGCCCTGCACCACATTCAAGCCAATGCCCCCCAGCCCGAACACCACCACATTCGACCCTGGAGTCACTTTGGCGGTGTTGATCACCGCGCCAATCCCGGTGGTAACGCCGCATCCTATGTAGCACACCTTGTCAAACGGCGCGTCCTCACGAATCTTGGCCAACGCGATCTCCGGCAACACGGTGTAGTTGGAGAAGGTCGAACAGCCCATGTAGTGATGTATGGGCTTGCCACCGATGGAGAAGCGACTGGTGCCATCGGGCATCAAGCCCTTGCCCTGGGTGGCGCGAATGGCGGTGCACAAATTGGTTTTCTGTGACAGGCAGGATTTGCACTGACGGCACTCCGGGGTGTAGAGCGGAATCACGTGGTCGCCCTTTTTGAGACTGGTGACCCCAGGCCCCACATCCACCACCACCCCCGCGCCCTCATGCCCCAGGATGGCCGGAAAAATACCCTCGGGATCGGCCCCGGAGCGAGTGAATTCATCGGTATGGCACAGGCCGGTGGCCTTGATCTCGACCAGCACCTCACCCGCTCGCGGTCCTTGCAATTGAACCGTTTCGATCACCAGAGGTTGACCTGCCCCATAAGCCACTGCAGCGCGAACATCCATAAAACTCTTTCAAAAAAATAGCGTCGAAGTGACCCGACCGAGCCGACAGGTGTTAACGCTAACATGATGTTAATGAAATCCCGACGATCATGTCAACCTTGACACATTGCTCTAACATGCACATTCATTTACACCCCAAAGGACGCAACATGTCTCTTCTCCAACGCTTTCAACGCTGGTTCAGCCTGCTGGTGATCAGCAGCGCCATGCTCATGACGGCCACCCAGGCACAAGCCCAAGCCAGCACCGGCAAAACCGAACTGTTGTGGTTGGGACAGGCCGGATTCCGCATCAAAACGCCCACGGGCAAAACCATCGTCATCGACCCCTGGTTGACCGGCGGCCCCAAAACTCCTGCCCCGTACAAAACCGATCTGGCCGCCTTGGGCAAAATCGACTTGCTGTTGGTCACACACGCCCACGTGGACCATATTGGCGACGCCCCTGCGCTGGCCAAGATGAACAACACGGTGCTCTATGGACCGGCTGACATGGTGACTCCTTTGATCACCCTGGGCATGCTGCCGGCCAACCTGGGCCATCGCTTCAACAAGACCGGTCATGTTCGCCCGCTGCCGGGCATCAAGGTGACCGCCGTTCAGGCAGAGCACTCCTCGCTGCTGGTTTGGAAAAACCCTGCCACAGACAAACTGGAATCTCATCCCGCTGGCGAAGCGGTGGGCTACATCATCGAACTGGAAAACGGTTTCAAGATTTGGCACATGGGGGACACCGGATTGTTTGGCGACATGAAGTTTGTCAACGACCGCTATAAGCCAGATCTGGTCCTGATGCCCATTGGCGGCAATTTCACCATGGACCCTGAGGATGCGGCATTCGCGGTGAAAAACTGGTTGAGCCCCAAAGCGGTCATACCCATGCACTACAACTCGAACCCCCTGACCAAGGGAACCCTGGCCGAATTCCAGGAAGCCATGAAAGGCTCCAGCGTTCGCATCGTTCCGATGACAGAAGGACAAACCGTCGAGTTCTGATCGCGGGAATTCACATGTCACCCACCTCTCTGATTCGTCGTCGTCACTGGCTTGCTGTCGCGGCCTCTCTCGGGCTGAGCATGTCCGTGTTCAGCACTCACGTCCAGGCACAAGCCAGTGCGTGGCCGAATCGCACCGTGACCATCGTCGTGCCGTTCGCCCCTGGAGGTGGCACAGACATCGGCACCCGCATCGTGGCGCAGCGCTTGTCGCAGCTGTGGGGGCAATCGGTGGTGGTGGACAACAAGGGCGGTGCGGGGGGCAATGTCGGGCTGGAAGTGGTCTCGCGCGCCAAGCCCGATGGATACACCCTGCTCACGGGCAATGTGGGCACCCAATCCATCAACCCGACTTTGTACAAAAAGCTGAACTACAACCCCGACACCGCGTTCACACCGATCGGGTTGTTTGCTGAACTGCCTTTCGTGCTGGCGGTGACCACCAGTCTTGCGGCCAACAACATCAAAGAGTTGGTGGCCCTGGCCAAGTCCAAACCCAATCAACTCAGTTATGCCAGCTCGGGCAACGGTGGATCCCCTCACCTGTCGGCCGAGACCTTCAAAATTGCCACCGATACCCAGATTCTTCACGTGCCCTACAAAGGTGGGGGCGCGGCCATGACCGACCTGATCTCTGGCAATGTGCACATGCTGTTTGCCTCGGTTCTGGAAACCTCGGCCTACATCAAGTCGGGAAAACTCAAGGGATTGGCCATCACCAGCAAACAGCGAGTTCAAGCCTTGCCAGACATCCCGACGCTGCAAGAAGCGGGCGTCACTGGGGCAGAGTCGGGGTCCTGGTTGGGTTTGCTGGCACCCAGCGGAACGCCCAAAGAGATCATCGACAAAATTTCACAAGGATTGCAACAAGTGCTGGCCATGCCCGATGTGCAACAGCAACTGTTGGCCCAAGGAGCGGTGGCCAAGGGGGGAACCCCCGCTGAGTTCGTTCAGCTGATTGCCGATGATCGCAAACGCTATGCGCGCATCATCACCGACAACAAGTTGAGCCTGGATTGAAGGCTCAGCCCTAGGTGCTTGACAGTTCTTGCGCCCTGGCCAACAAACGGCGCGAGTTCATGTAGGTTGGCACTTCAACCCACAAGCCACGCACCAGCGCACGGTCCTCGCCCTGAGCGCGTGCGGCCTCAAAGAGTGTCACCGTCTCTTGGGCCAATGCAATGTCTTCGGCCGATGGCATCAACACCTGTTGCACCGCTCCCACCATCTCGATGTTGACCACACTTTTGGTTTTGTAGCCCAGTCGACGCGCATAGCGGGCCTCTGCCACCGCACCAGGGGTGTCGGCAAAGGTATACGGCGCGTCCACGGGTTCGATGCGCGCGGCGCGGCATTCGAGCAAAAAACGGCGCCGGGCATGATCGAGTTCAACCCCATCGGTGCCACGCTCGGCCTGCAGGTCGGTGGCCAGATCCTCGGTGCCCAGCAAGGCCGCACGGATGCGCGGCGTGGCCGCAGCCAAGGCACGCACGTCGACCACGCCCAGGGCGGTTTCGCACACCGGCAGAATCTCGGTTTCCCCAAGCGCAATGCCATGCTGTGTTTCCAAGCGCGTCAAGTGCTCGGCCAGCGTTGTCATGTCTTGTGCACGCTCTGCCTTGGGATAGGCGATGACATCGGGTCGATGCGGCATCACGTGCTCGAGATCGATCAAACCATCTTCGCTGAGCAGGTTGATGCGCACGCACACCATGGAGCCGGCCGCGCGAGCGGCACGAAAAAGCGCCGGCACCATGGCTCTTGCCTGAGGCCGCAAGGCCGCTGGCGTGCCATCTTCCAGATCCTGAATCAGAACCTGCGCCCGACTGGCCACCATGCCATCATGCGCCGATTGAGAAGCACCTGGACCAAACAGCCATACCAAGCGATGCGAAGGGGCGTAGAAAGGATGCACAGGAGTCTCTGACAAATTCATCTCCTCAATCATGATGTCATTCGCTTTTTTCAAGGGCGGATCGCGCCTTGTCGGGGGAACCCTCTAGGCCCGCCAGAACCGCCTGGTTGTTGCCAGGAATGACCATGCGGAACTGGTTGTCGACGTAGGTGTAATCGTAGTAACCCATGCGGGCCAATGGCTGTATCTTGAGGACATCCACCAGGCCTTGTGGGTTGATGTATTCGTCATCGATGTGCACGGCCAACACCCGTCCAAACACCACGTCCACGGTGCCCATGACGGATGACCCGGGGAATCGGACCGTGTTGAGGTAAGTGCATTCAAAGTGAATGGGCGAACCGGCCACACGCTTGGGCCGCACCAGCCTGGAGGGCAATTTTCCAAGACCAGCGCGCTCAAATTCATCGACTCCGTGGGGCAACTCTTCGGCGGAAATATTGACGGCTTCACGCAACGCATAGGTCGCCATGTTCCAGACGAATTGCCCGGTGGTCTCGGCATTGCGCACCGAGTCCTTGCGTTCCCCCCGGGTGTTTTGGTTGGAGGCGAACATCACGATGGGAGGATCGAAGGTGACGTTTTGAAACTGACTGAAAGGCGCCAGGTTGTCTCTGCCGTGTTCGTCCACGGTGGAAATCCAACCAATCGGTCGTGGAATGACACACGATTTGAAGGGATCGTGGGGCAGTCCGTGGGGGGTGATGCCGGGTTCATAGTACATGGGCGTATTGTGGCGCAGATGGCACTTTGTAAGCATGCTGACTATCGTGGTACCCTCAGAGCATCACGCATCTTGGCCTTTGTCATTCATTCGTTTCATCATGGCATCTCCCTCCTCCAACCGTTCCCCTCAGATCGATCTCGACCACCAACCCGGTCATCTGATCCGTCGACTGCATCAAATTGCGGTGGGCATTTTTGTGCAGGAAAACGAGTCACTGGGCATCACCCCCATGCAATACGCCGCGCTACAAACCGTGGCCAATCAACCTGGCATTGATCAACGCAGTCTGGCACGTGCGATTGCGCTGGATGCCTCCACCACGGGGGGAGTGGTGGACCGGCTGGAGGCCCGTGCCCTGCTGGAGCGTCAGTTTTCCCCCACTGATCGGCGGGTTCGCCTGCTGCACCTCACCCCTGCAGGCCACAGCATGCTGCAAAACGCAACCCCCCTCATGCTGCGAACCCAACAGCGCATCCTGGATCCACTGACGCAGGAACAGCGCGAACAGTTTTTGACGTTGTTGAACCAGCTGGTCACGCTCAACAACGATCACAGCCGGGCACCCAGTGAATCCAAGCGAAACCCGCTGGTCGCGCGGGAAGCAGGATCATGAAACCGATTCTCACCCTCACCCTCAATCCTGCGCTGGATGTGTCTACCCAGGTTGAACGGGTGCAACCCGTGCATAAGTTGCGTTGCAGCGCTGAGCTCGCTCACCCGGGCGGCGGGGGTATCAATGTGGCACGCGTCGCGCACCGGCTGGGTTCGTCCGTGCTGGCCCTGTATCCATCAGGCGGTTTGAACGGGCAAGAGTTGCAACGGCTGTTGCATGCGGAAGGCATTTCACAACAGCCCATCCGGATCGCACAGCAAACTCGTGAAAATTTTTCGGTGCACGAATCGTCAACCGGTCAGGATTACCGCTTCGTCCTGCCCGGCCCCTGCTTGTCACCGCAAGAGCTGGAAGACTGTTTGTCGGCCTGTGTGGCACTGGTGCCGCAAGCCTCCCTGGTGGTCATCAGTGGCAGTCTGCCAACCGATGTGCCCCACGACACCTACCGCCATCTCATTGAGCGCATCAGCAAGCTCGATCGGCGTGTGGTTCTGGACGCCTCTGGCCCCGCTCTGCGCTCAGCCTTGCAGTGTGGCGTCCAACTGGTCAAACCCAGCTTGCGTGAGCTGTCAGAGCTCACGGGCCGCGCACTCACCACGCCCGCCGAATGGACCGACGCCGCACGTGCTTGTGTTCGTTCAGGCCAGGCCCAGGTGTTGGCACTGTCGCTGGGTGAAGAAGGAGCGCTGGTGGTGACGGACCATCACCTCTGGACATCTCCTGCACTGCCTGTCATGGTCCGCAGCACGATCGGTGCGGGTGACAGTTTTTTGGGGGGATGGTTACACGGATGGCAAGAGCACCCCGAGCTCGACCTGCTCCACCCGCAGCGCATTGAACAAGCGTTTCGGTGGGCGATGGCCACTGCAGCTTCCTCCGTCTCATCGCTGGGCACCGCCTTGTGCGACGCGGCGCAGGTTCGTCAGTGGCTGCCTCAAGTCACCATCAAACGTTTGTAAAAACGCTCAGGTGTTTCGGGTCCAGTCAGGCAGCGGTGCACTGCGGTGCAACACATCCTGGTGCAACCACAGGGCGCTCTGGCGCGCACGCTCGGCAACCATTTGCAAGGGCAGTTGTTGGTAGTCGTCGTTGAACACTTCAAAGCTGAAATCGCCGCGATACCCCATGCGCTCCAAGCGCAGCACCAGATCGGCCAGCTCATCGCTGTGCACACCTTCACCAGGGAAAACGCGGAAGGTGCGGGCGGTGGTCATGCGATCCTCAAAGGTCGGCGTCTCATTCCACATGAAATCGGACAATTGCACCAGAAAGATTTTGTCGGGATCGATATCCTCCAGCGCATCCAGCGGTGTCTTGGCCGCAAAGATGTGAAAGGAATCCAGCCCCACCCCCAGGTTCGGGCAGTCGGCTTCCTCGACCAACTGCCAGCTGGTGGTGTACTCGTTGACGTGTCGTCCCCAGGACAAGCCCTCATAGGCGACACGGATGCCTAAAGGCAAAGCCAACATGGCCAGTTTGCGCAAATCGCGAACGATGAACTCACGGTCCTCGGTGGCATGGCGCGAGGTCGAAGAACAAGCCAGCAACACTTTGCTGCCCACCGCCTGGCACATCTTCAGCATGGCCTTGGCGATGTCCACCTTGTAATCATGCAAATGGCCCGATAGGCCTTCAAAGTCACGCAGCACCTGAAACCCGGTGGGGCGCAAGCCACTGGCCTGCACGGCCTCGACGGCGGCTTCCACCCCTCCAGGATGGCTCACCAAATCTCGGGCCATCAACATCACCTGCGAGAACCCAACTGCCTTCATGGCCTGCAACTTGGCCTCCAACGACCCGGCCAGGGTGATGGTGTCCATTCCATAACCGTCCAGCATATGCATGGCATTCTCCTCAGCGTGCCTGATGCACCAGCTCGAACGCCACCGAGCCCAACATGACCCGGGTCAATGCACCCCTATCTTCGGGATGCAGTTTTGATGACTCGACAAACTCAACCCCTCGTAACCTCAGTGCGTCCACGGCACGTCCCACATCGGCCACCCCCAGGCCGATGCGTTGCAGGCATTCATCGCCCTCCTCCGCATCCATCCAGGGTTCAGGCTCCACCAACTGCCAGAGAAAGTGGCCACACGGACTGCGCATCAGTTTGCCTTTCGGCAAAATCCCAAAACGCTCTTCATCGGCGATGGGGGTGAAGTCAAACATGTGCTCATAGTAGGTCAGCCAGTCAGCACTGCGCTGCGGACCGATGTACTGAACCACGCCAAAATAACCCATGCCCTCCAAAGCGGATGGGTGCATGTCTACCGTGGGAATGGGTTTGAAGTCGATGTCGTAGATGGAGAATTCACGCCAGCGATCCACAAAATAAAAGCGGCTGGAGCCGGGACCATGAATGGCGGGGATGTGTAACTCCATGGCCTGAGCGTGGCTGGGGACCGACCATGCCCCCAAGTCCAAACACCGGCTGTGCGCTTTCAAGGCATCCCGAACGCGAAAGGCCACGGCGGACAGTACCGGCTGTCCATCCAGATGGGCCCCCACCCGCGCATCGGACGCATGTGAATTGACCACCAGATTCATGTCACCCTGGCGGTACAACGTGACCTCACGCGAACGATGTCTGGCGACGGGCCTGAAGCCCATGGATTCGAGCACTTGCCCCAACGCCTGAGGACGAGAGGTCGCGTACTCGATAAATTCAATGCCCTCAATCCCCAGACGGTTGGGCAACTCGGGGATCGACTCACGATCATGGGAGGTGGGACGCATCAGACTCTCCTGCGACGGGGCATTTGGAAAATGGTATCAGGTGTAACTCACCTGAGACAAACGGCGCAAATGTTCAGCGGTGGTGGTGGGGAATCCGAAAAATTCCAGGTAAGCGGGGATCTGCTCGAACAGCATGTCGGTTCCCACCTGCACCGCGCATCCACGGGCTTGCGCAGCAGCCAGCAAAGGCGTGGTTTCTCGCTTCATCACCACTTCGCCGACAAAAGTACCGGGTGATAAACGCTCGATATCAAAAGGCATGGGATCACCCTCGTTCATGCCCAGGGGCGTGGCGTTGACCACCAGGTCATGACCCGCGGGGTCACGGGACCCTGTTTGAACGCTCAGTGAGGGATAGTTGTCACGCAGGCGTCCCGCCAAGGCCTCAGATGAAGACGTGTCCACATCGAACAGGCTGAGAGACGAAACACCGGCACCTGCCAGCGAGGCGGCGATGGCCCGCCCCACCCCCCCCGAGCCAACCACCAGGGCGCGGATGCCACGAAGGTCCATCCCTTTGGACTTCACCCCACGCACAAACCCTTCACCATCGAACATATCACCCACCAAACGGCCATCGGGCAGGCGCAGCACTGCGTTACAAGCGCCCGCCACTCGAACCGCCGTCGAAACGGCATCCAGCATCGACACCACGCTGACCTTATGGGGCATGGTGATCAAAGCCCCCCGGATGTTGGAAAGCCTGAACAAGGACGGCAAGAACGTGCCTAAGTTGTCGGGCTCACACCCCATCGGGACCACGACCGCATTGACCCCCACTTCTTCGAAGTAGGGGTTGTAGATCATGGGGGCTTTGAAACTGTGTGTCGGAAAGCCGATGTGGGCAATGATGTCGGTGTGTCCGTTGATCATGAACCGATCACTTGCGCAACTTGGCGATCTCGGCTTGCAGTTCGCTCACGGTGGCGGCGATCGGCTCACCGTGCTTGGCAATCACTGGCTTCATTTTTTCGCGCAGGATGGCCATTTCAGAGGCAGGCAGCTCGGTGACCTGCATGCCGTTTTTCTTCAGGTTATCGGTGATGCTGGCCACCTGAGCACGCGATTGCTGGCGTTGGTATTTGGCCGACTCCAGCACTGCGTCTTCAATGATTTTCTTTTCACCGGCCGAGAGGCCATCCCAGAATTTCTTGCTGATCATCACCGACTGCGGGTTGTATTGATGGCTGGTCAGGACCAGGTGCTTTTGCACTTCATACAGTTTGGCCGAATTGATGGTCGCCACCGGGTTTTCTTGTCCGTCAACTGCTTTTTGCTCCAGGGCCGCGTACAGCTCGGGGAAAGGCAGGGGTGTGGGGTTGGCGCCCAAGGCCTTGACCCAATCCACATTGATGGGGTTGGGGATCACGCGCAACTTGAGGCCTTCGATGTCCGACACCTTGTTGATGGGACGACGGCTGTTGCTCAGATGGCGAAAGCCCAGCTCGTAATAACCCAGACCGACGATGCCCTTGTCCTGCAACTTGGCGTGCATCTTCTTGCCGAAGGCTCCATCCACCACCGCATCGGCTTCCTTGCCATCGGCGAACATGAACGGGAAATCGAACACGGCGAAGTCTTTCACCTGGCTGGCCAAAATGCCCGAGTTCATGGCCACCATTTCAAGACTCCCCCCTTGCATGGCTGACACATTGGCCTGATCGCTGCCCAGCGCACCGCCGAGGAACAGGTTGACTTTGAGTTTCCCGCCCGACTTAGATTCCACGAGTTCTTTGAACTTCTCCATGCCTTGAGCAATCGGGTGTCCAGCACTGTTTTGATTGGCAAATTTGAGGGTCTTTTCTTGCGCGATGGCGAGTCCACCCACCGTCAGAGAAATGGCCGCAATCACCGTTTTGAGGAACATTCGTTTCATGAGAAGGTCTCCGATTCACACTGAGGTGGGTCGTACGCAAGGCTTGGAGCGACATCGCCTGGCGTACCCGTGCGGACGATGTTGCGAGAGTGACAAGTTGTAATGTACGAACTGGTTAGTTTTAAGGGATCAGGGTTTACACCCATAGCGACCACTCAAAACCGTTACAACAGATATATCAATGTTGCAGACACACAAAATTCAGAATGGCTTGAATGACATGCTGACGTTGCAGTGTGCTGGCTTTGCCATCGGTGTCTTCGTTCTGAAAAATCAGTCCAAAAGTATGGCGGTTCGACACGTTGAAAAAAGTCAAAGCCGAAATGGCTGAGTGGATGTCGATGGGCGCCAGGTCGGGACGAAACACCCCGGCCTGCACGCCCCGTTGGTAAAGCTTTTCGAGCGACGCGATGGCTGAGACGTTCAAGGCCTGAATTCGCTTGCTTTGCCGGAGGTAGGAGCCACGCTGGATGTTTTCACTCATCACCAAGCGAATGAAGTCTTCGTTGTCGCGGTGATGGTCGTAAGTGAAACCAACCAAGGCTCCGAGTGCCTCGACAGGCGTCAAGTCATCCAGGTGCAAATCGGCTTCGATGGATCGCATGCGGCGATAGGCTTCCTCCAGCACGGCCAAATACAAACCATCTTTGCTGCCGAAGTAGTAATAAATCATGCGCTTGCTGGTGCGTGTGGCCGCAGCAATTTCATCGATCCTGGCGCCGTCCAAGCCTTTATCGGCAAACTCATGGGTGGCAACTGCCAGAATTTCCGCCATGGTTCGAGCAGGATCGTTGGTGCGAACGAAATGTACCGTTTGGTTCATTTCGCCAGTATACGAAGGTCCCGACCGCATTGACAACACCCGAACCTTACCGCCAGGGAAAAGCCCGTGGGGTATGCGTTCAGGATTTGCGTTCAGGATTTGCGTTCGGGATATGCGTTCAGGATTTGAGCAGCTCTTTCAATCGCAGCTTCTCAATCAGCAGGGTTTCCTTTTTGTAGACCTGATGAACATATTGTTCGTAGTCGGGCCCATCCAAGTACAGTACCGGCGCATCGATCTTCTCGCAAGCCTGACGAAACTCCTCGCTTTGCACACCCACACGAAAAGCTTGTCGCAGTCGAATGGCAATGGCGGGATCCAAACCTCGGGGAGCCCCGACCCCATTGGGGGCATCCACCACCACATTGAAACCTGCGTCCTTGAGATTCGGCGACTCTTTGAACTTGGCGGTGCGCTGTTCACCCCAGGTGGCCAACAAACGCATCTTGCCCGCTTCCGCCAGCGGGGCCCAGGACGACGAGTCCACCAGCATATCCACATGTCCCCCTAACACCGCTTGCAAAGCATCGGCTCCGCCTTTGAAGGGAATGTGATTCAGACGAATACCCGCGCTCAAGGCGAATTCCTCCATGCCCACATGTGTCGCACCACCCACGCCGGAATGCGCGTAGGTTATCTTGCCGGGCTGGGCGCGTGCCTCTTGCACCAGGTCTTGCAGAGACTTCCAGCGGCTGACTGATAGGCATGCGATGCCAAAAGTTTGTCCAGACGTTCGGGCCAGGTAGGTCAAGTCCTTGAGGGGGTCCACTGCCACACTGCCCAATTGCGAAAAGCGTGTGACGGAGATGGGAATCTGGCCCACGGTGTAGCCGTCGGACTTGGCACTGGCCAAGGCTTTGAGACCAATCATGCCAGCAGCACCCACTCGGTTTTCAACCACGATGGGCTGGCCCAGGTCACGCGCGGCTGCGGTACACAAGGCACGCATGGTCTGATCGGCCGTGCCCCCCGCTGGCCAGGGACAGATGAAAGTGATGGGCTTTTCAGGATAGCTGGCTGCGTTCGCTGCCGTGATCGGTAAGAGCCAGGGGCTGGCCGTCAGCGCGGCGATCGATTGAGAAAAATGACGGCGATTGAAATGCATGTCTGTCTCCATGTGTGGTGTTGACCTATCGTACTGGATCGGCACCCACAAACCCGCTAACATGAACAGCATTCATCCTCTTCAAGAGCGGTCCTTTCTCACGCCCAGTCAACATGTCCAACGATATCGCCGAGCTGCGTCATTTGCTGCGGTCCTGCAAAACCATCGCTGTGGTCGGGCTCTCTGCCGAGTGGCACCGGCCCAGTTATTTCGCGGCCAAATACCTGCAAGAACATGGATACCGGGTTGTGCCGGTGAATCCACGATATGCCCACAGTGCGGGGCAGATCCTGGGCGAAACCTGCTATGCCAGCCTGCTCGACATTCCCCATCCCGTGGACATGGTCGATGTGTTTCGTCGCAGCAGCGATGTGCTCCCCATCGCACAGCAGGCGATCGACATCGGAGCGCGGTGTTTGTGGCAACAGCTGGAGGTTGAAAACCTGCAAGCCGATGCGCTGGCCAGGCACCATGGACTGGCATCGGTCATGAACCGCTGCGTCAAGATTGAGCATGCACGCTTGTTTGGCGGACTGCATTGGATGGGCGTCAACACAGGCATCATCTCGGCCCGAAAAATCCACTGAATCCAGGCACTGTCATGTCCGATCACGTTTTCCAGCCCGAGACCCTCGCCATCCATGCCGGGCAAATCCCAGATGCCGTCACCGGTGCGCGGGCCTTGCCTATTTATCAAACCACCAGCTATGTCTTTGACAGCGCTGATCACGCGGCCAGTCTGTTCAATTTGCAGACCTTCGGCAATGTGTATTCACGCCTGTCCAACCCCACGGTCGCAGCCCTGGAAGAGCGTGTGGCCGCGCTGGAGGGCGGGCGGGCCGCGATTGCTGCTGCCAGCGGCATGGCTGCCGAAACCATGGCCCTGATGACCTTGCTGCAACAAGGCGACCACGTGGTGGCCACCAGTGCGCTTTACGGCGGCAGTGTCACCATGCTGGCGGTCAATCTCAAACGCTTCGGTATTGACACCACTTTTGTGAATGCCCTGGACCCGCAGGCATTTGCGCAAGCCATCCAGCCCAACACCCGCGCCGTGTTCGCCGAGAGTCTGGGCAACCCCAGCCTGATTTTGCTGGACATCCCCGCCATCGCCGATGTTGCTCACGCCCATGGCATTCCATTGATCATCGACAACACCGTGCCTTCGCCCTATTTGTGCAACCCGCTGGCCTGGGGCGCCGACATTGTGGTGCACTCTGCCACCAAGTACCTCGGAGGTCATGGAACCACCTTGGCGGGCGTGGTCGTGGAATCGGGGCGTTTCCCTTGGGACAACGGGAAGTTCCCGGGCATGACTGAGCCTTCCCCGGGCTATCACGGTGTGAAGTTCTATGAAACCTTCGGGGATTTCGGCTTCACCATGCGCGCACGCATGGAGGTGTTGCGCGTGTATGGTGCCACCCTCTCGCCCACCAGTGCCTGGCAAATATTGCAAGGTGTCGAAACCCTGCCCTTGCGAATGGAGCGTCATTGCCGCAACGCACTGGCCGTGGCCCGTTTTTTACAACAACACCCGCAAGTCGCCTGGGTGAACTATCCAGGCCTGCCTGACCATCCCCAAGCCGATCTGGTGCAGCGACTCATGCGTTCTTTCGATGGGTTGCCAGGCGCCTCTGGTTTGCTGTCCTTTGGTATTCGTGGTGGCTTCGAGCGAGCCGTCACGTTCATCGAGAGTGCTCAGTTCATGAGCCACCTGGCCAACATTGGCGACACGCGGACGCTGATGATCCACCCCGCGTCCACCACCCATCGGCAACTGGAGCCCGAGCAACAAGCCGCCGCGGGCGTGACTCCCGACCTGATTCGTCTGTCTGTGGGCTTGGAGCATGTGGACGATATCTTGTGGGACATCGATCAGGCCTTGCACAAGGCCGCTCGCTGACCGACGTCAGAACCCGCTCAAGACCCGTTTGCCAATCGTTTGTCCAGACTCGATCAGGGCATGCGCCTGTCGAAGGTTGGCCGCGTTGATCGGCCGCAGGATCTCGGTGACCGTGGTTTTCACCGTGCCTTGATCGATGAGTCGCGCCACTTCCGTGAGCAAGCGGTGCTGCTCGATCATGTCGGGTGTCTTGTCCTTGGAGCGAACAAACATGGCCTCCCACATGAACGCGGCGGACTTGGCCCGCAGCGCGTCCATGTTCAGCGGTTTTTCATTCCCCACAATGGAACAGATGGCGCCCTGAGGCGCGATCAATTCGGCGGCAGCATCGAAATGTTGATCGGTGTTGTTCATGATCAGCACATAGTCGACATGTCGATGGCCCAGGGCTCGAACCTGCTCGACCAAGGATCCGTGGTGATCGACCACGGCTTGCGCGCCATGGTCCAGGCACCACTGCCGGCTTTGGGCGCGCGAAGCCGTGGCGATGACGTGAAGGCCAGCCACACGGCTGGCCAATTGCACAGCGATGGACCCCACCCCGCCTGCCCCCCCAATGGCCAACAAGGTTCTGGCCGGTTGCGCGTGCGGGGGTGCGGGCACGCGCAGGCGATCAAACAAAGCCTCCCAGGCCGTGATGGTGGTCAAAGGCAAGGCAGCCGCCTGCTCAAAGCTGAGGGTTTGTGGCATGTGCCCCACGATGCGCTCGTCCACGCACTGACACTCGGCATTGCAGCCAGGACGCGTGACATCGCCGGCGTAATACACACGGTCGCCCGGGCGAAACAGACTGACCTGATCACCCACCGCCTCGACCACACCGGCAGCATCCCAGCCAAGCACGCGCGGCTTGCCAGACGGGTTGGGGGCCAGGCGGCGTTTGGTGTCCACCGGATTGACGGCCACCGCTTCAATCTTCACCAGCAAATCGCGCGGACCCGGCTGCGGGCGTTCCAACTCGATGTCCACCAGCGACAAGGGGTCGGCAATCGGCAAAGGGTGGTGCAATGCAATGGCTTTCATCATGAACCTCTCAACTGTCCAAACGAGTGCCTGAGGCCTTGGCCGCCCCACCCCATTTGCTGACTTCATCGCGAATGAACTGAGTGAACGAAGCCCCCGGCAAGGCCCGCACCACCGAACCACTTTGGGTGATGCGCTGCACCAGGGCTTCGTCGCGCAAGACGCTGGCGAAATCCTGGGAAATTTTTTGCACCACCGCTGCCGGCAAGTGGGCTGGCCCCACCAAACCAGCCCAACCGACCGCCTCGAACTTCTCCAGGCCTGCAACGCCACTCTCGGCCAGGGAGGGCACTTGAGGCAAGGCGGCATTTCGCTGCAAACTGGTGACGGCGAGTGGGCGGACGTTTCCGGTTTGGATGTGCGTCAAGGCCGCCGAGACACTGTCGATCATGAACTGCACTTGCCCCCCGATCAAGTCGGTCAGGGCTGGCCCACTGCCTTTGTAGGGAATGTGCACCGCAAACGTGTTCGTGGCCATCTTGAACAACTCGCACGCCAAGTGCTGGGAGGTGCCCGGACCTCCAGAGGCGTAACTCAAACGGCCCGGCTTCTGTTTCAGCAAGGCCACCAATTCAGCGATATTGCGGACCGGCAAATCTTTATTGACCAGCACCACCAACGGGGCCACAAAAGCCAGAGAGATCGGTGTGAAGTCTCTCACCGGGTCATAGGACAAGCGGCTGAACACCGAGGGGTTGATCGCCAGCGGGCCGCTGGACACCATGCCCAAGGTGTATCCATCGGCGGGTGAATTTTTGATCGCCTCCATGCCAATGATGCTGCTGCCTCCGGGCCGATTTTCAACCACCACACCCTGCCCCCACATCCGACCCAGGCGCTCGGCAAACATGCGGCCGAAAATGTCGGTCGCTTGCCCGGGTGGAAATGGAATGACCATTTTGACGGGCTTAGTGGGCCAAGCGTCTTGAGCCTGGACTGCAGTCCCCAACGAGCCGAGTCCGCCAGCCAGCGGCAGCAGCATCAGACGCTGCAAGGCTTGCCGGCGTTGCTTCTGGAAATGGGTGTCCATCTTGACAGTGTTTGGGAGGGGGTAAACAGTGGATCTCATACACACCACAACGTTGGTTGAATGGCCTTAGCGTACGCCAGCCTTGACCAGGAGTGCATACACAGGGGCGACCGTCTGTCGCCCTGGCGTCAACCCACCTCTGTAGAACCAGACAAACCGTGGGGAATGGATTGACTGATGTGGCCGGCTGAGATACGGTAGAAGTGTTAAGGACGTGAACCCGACATCATCTGGAGACTGATATGCCTATTGCCGACATCAACCATTATTTCGTGCGTGCCAACAATCTGGAAGAAACCCGTCGTTTCTACATGGATGTGTTGGGTTTCGAGCAAATGAACCGTCCTGATTTTCCTTTTCCCGGCTACTGGCTGGGCAAGGGCGGCAAGATCCAAGTCCACATGGGGCCGCACGACATTCCCAACAAAGAGCTGTACTACCTGGGCACGCCCACCGACGCGCGGACCGATCAAAGTGGCGTCGTGGACCACATTGCGTTCCTGGCCACCGATCCGGAAGAGTTTTCCAAGCGTTTCAAATCCATCGGGCTGAACTACCGCCCCCGTTACTTTCCCGAGTTCAAGCTGTTCCAATATTTCCTCAAAGATCCGAACGGCTTGATGATTGAGCTGAACTTCTTCAATATTGACGACGCTTCCGCCTGGATGGGTGATGCAGAAGACTATTCCAAGATGGCCCGCGTGGAGGAAATCAAGTGAATGCGGTTTCACCTCCTGCGTTGAGTTTTGCAGGCGTCACCAAACAAGAGGCTTGTGAGCGGGCGCGCTCCTTGGTTCCGGCGCTGCGTGAACGTGCCGCCAAACAAGAAGCGGCTCGGCAGCTGTTGCCAGAGACCATTCAAGACCTCAACAAGCTGGGTATTCTTCGCTTTGGCCAACCGCGGCGATGGGGTGGCATGGAGTTGGACTACACCGCTATTTTTGACATTCCTTACGAGATCGGTCGGGGCTGCTGTTCCACCGCCTGGAATGTGGGCAACCTGGGCATCCATCACTGGATGCTCGCGCTGTATGACGATCGCGCGCAGGAAGAAGTCTGGGGTGACAACCCGGATGCCTTGATTGCCTCCGGCATCGCCTACCCCCAAGGGCGTGCCAAGCGGGTCGATGGCGGTTTTGTCATTTCTGGACACTGGAACTTCTCTTCAGGGGTAGACCCCAGCACCTGGAACATGTTGGCGGTTCAGGTGTTTGACGGCGACAAGGTGGTTGATCACCGCATGTGTCTGGTGCCGTCCACCGACTATGAAATCGTCGATGACTGGCAAGTCATGGGTATGCGTGGGACGGGGTCCAAGTCGGTCAAGACGCAAGATCTTTTTGTCCCCGAGTACCGCGCTCTGTGCATGTACACGGCTCGTGGTCTGGCAGAATTTCCTGGGGCCAAAGTCAACCCCAGCGCCAATTATTTGCCGCCCTTGTCCGCCTACGGCAGTCACTGCATTGGTGGCGCGATTGTCGGCAACGCTCAAGCAGCGGTCGAGATGACCATCGAAGCGGTCAAGGCCCGCAGCACCAATTACACCGGCATGCGCATGCGCGACTTTCAAGCCTTGCAGTTGCGTGTCTCTGGCGCTGCTGCCCGGGTGGAGGCGGCCCGTCTCCTGGCGCGTAACGACTGCCTCACCGCTCAGCGTATTGCCGAAGAAGGACGCATGCCCACGGTGGAAGAAAAGCTGGAAGCCAAACGCAACATCGCTTACGCAGTACAAATTTGCACCGAAGCGATCGACAGTCTGCATGCACTGGCGGGTGCCAACGGCATCTATGACCGCTACCCCATGCAGCGTTTGTTCCGGGATCATCACGCCGGCATGGCGCACATCGGATTCAGCTGGGATGCACAAGGGGGCGCCTGGGCCTTGGTCTCCATGGGGGGAGAGGTCAACAACCCGGTGCTTTGATTCGCCAAGCATCACCTGTCCAGCCATCCTAAAAAAACCGCAGGGCTGTGAAGCGCTGCGGTTTTTTTTGAGCTGCCTGAAGGCGCTTCCAACGCCCTCGGCAGTCAGTTACTTGGCGGATTTGGCAAATTCAGCCGATTGCTCTTTCACCACCTGGTCAACCACTTCCGGGTAGGCAGAGATCCAGTCGGACTGCGGAACCCATTTTTTGCCGTCCCACATGTCGATGCGGGTTTTGCCGCCACCGCCATGGTCTTTGGCCGTGACGGTCACGGGTGCGATCAGACCGTTGGCGTCGAAGTTGCGCAGGCTTTCCAGCCCCGCTTTGATCTTGGTCGGAGTGAGGGGCATACCACTGTTCTTGATCGCCAGGCGTACACCTTCAAAGGCCGTCGAGTACATGGCCAATCCGGTGTTGTAGTAGATGTCGTTCAAGTTCTTGCGGTCGCCGTTGCCTTTGCCCTTGTTGTAGAACTCGTTGATGATTTGTTGAATCAAGGGGTGATCGGTTCCACCGGTCACATTGGTGCCGCGCTTGAGTCCTTTGGCCTCCTCGGCGCCAATGTTAGCGATGTCGACTTCATTGAACCAGTTGACCGAAATCACCTTATCCATGGGCACACCGTTGCGCTTCATCTCACGCGCAGCGGCCACGTGCATGGCCGACAGGTTCCAAGTGATCACCCAGTCCGGGTTGAAGCGCCGAATTTGCGTCCAGACAGCGGCCTGATCACGGCCCGGCAAGGGGTTCGGGAACAACTGCAGATCAAAGCCTTCCTTGGCGGCCAAGGTCTTGATGATGGGAATGGGCTCCTGACCAAAGGCGTAGTCGGGATAGATGAACCCCACCTTGACGCCCTTGAGGTTGCCATTCGATTTGTTCTTGATGAACTGGATGTTGTTGGCCATCTGACCCCAATAGGTCGGGCCAATCGGGAACACCCACTTGAACACATCGCCGTCGATCGCATCGCCCCGTCCCACAAAGGACTGCAACAAAATGTTCTGATCCGCCATAACCCGAGGCAAGATGGCGCGCGACACCGGCGTGGACAAGGTGTCGAAAATCATGACCCCCTCACGCTTGAGCTTCTCATAGCACTCGATGCCTCGCTGCGGTTCGTTGCCATGGTCCTGAACCACGATCTCGATTTTCTGGCCTTCCAGCCCCCCCTTGAGGTTGATCAGGTCGGCATAGTCCTTGGCAGCCTGGACCACCTGAGGACTGATAAAGGTATAGGCTTTGCTAAGGTCATAGCAAATACCAAACTTCACCTGGGCCTGGGCCGATTGAGCGCTGACGCCCAAGGCCAAAACGGCCAACAAACCCAACAATGGTTTTCTCATGATCATCGTCTCCTTGCAGTGATGTACCAACGGTTGTAAATTTTCTGAATGACCTTCGGGATACGCATCCTCTTTGAGGGTGCCAAGAGGCTCAACTCAACCATCGCTTGCGGCGACGGTAGTGTTTGATGTCCTTGAAGTCCCGCCCCTCCGCTCCACCCAGGTAGAACTCCTGGATGTCCGGATTCTGTTTCATCGCGGCCGCCGAATCGTGCATGACGATGCGGCCGTTTTCGATGAGATACCCGTGCGACACCACCTCAAGGGCTGCGATCGCATTTTGTTCCACCAGCAGCACAGACAGCCCTTCGGCCTGGTTGATGCGCCGCACAATATCAAAAATTTCAGCCACCAGGAAAGGAGCCAATCCCAGACTGGGTTCATCCAGCATCAGCAATTTCGGCTGAGTCATCAAGGCTCTGCCAATGGCCAGCATTTGCTGCTCACCGCCCGACAAGTAACCCGCCTCGGTTCCTGCGCGCTGCACCAGTCTCGGGAAATAGCTGTACACCATGTCACGGTTGCGGATCATGTCTGCCCGACCCCCGCGAATGGCTGAAGCTGCCACCAGATTCTCTTCCGGGGTCAAATGCTCAAAGACACGCCGCCCCTCCAGCACTTGCGCAATCCCCAGACGCACCCGGTCCTGAGGTGGCATGGCGTCAATGTTCTCCCCCTGGAAGCGGATCTCGCCCCGCGTGACCTCACCGCGTTCGGCCTTGAGCAACCCACTGATGGATTTGAGCAGCGTACTTTTTCCCGCGCCATTGGCGCCCAGCAAAGCCACCATGCCGCCCTGGGGCACTTCAAGGGAGGCGCCTTTGATCGCCAACGCCACATGGTCATAAATGACCTCGACGTTGTTGATGCTCAGGATGGATGCAGAAGATGCAGATGTGTTTGCGTTCATCACAGGCCTCTTACTTGCGTGAGTAACCAAATGGCCACAACAGCAGGTAGTTGCGCACGTTGCCGTACAACTTGCCCAAGCCCATGGGCTCGACCACCAGGAACAGGATGATCAAGGCGCCATAAATCACATGGGGAATGTGGGCCAAGGTCTCGTCGCCCACCGCCAGGCCTGCAAGTTTCGCGGCCCAAGCGATGAAATGATTGATCTGGCTGGGCATCAGCAGGATGAATGCGGCACCGAACCAGCTGCCAATGATGCTGCCCAAGCCCCCCACGATCACCATGGCCAGCAATTCAATCGAGACATTGATCGAGAACTGCTCGGGCGTCACCGCGTGATAGAAGGTGAAAATCAACACAGCGCCGCTGACCCCACCAATGAAAGACGACGTGGCAAATGCCACCAGCTTGTAATAGAAACTTTGAACCCCAATCACGGCCGCGGCAAAGTCCTTTTCACGCACCGCCACCAAAGCGCGGCCCAAGGCCGTCCGTTTGAGGTTGAGCATGAACAGCGTGACAAAGACACACCAACCCAGCGCCACGTAATAAAGCGCGCCCTCCGAGGTGATGCTTTGCCCCAGCAATTGCATGGCGGGCGCCTGCAAGGTGGCCTGCACCCCACCGCTGATGGCCGGCACATGGGAAATCACCCAGTCCATGATGAATTGCAAGGCCAGGGTACTCAACGCGAGGTACAGCCCCTTCACGCGGAGCGCAGCAAACGCAAAAACCACCCCGATCAACGTGGCCATCAAGCCTGCCAGGATCACCGCGATTTCCCAAGGAATGCCATTGCGGGCCCCATGCACAGCTGTGTAGGCGCCAATACCCATCACCGCCGCGTAGCCAAAATGAAACTGCCCTGCCCACCCCAGAATGAGATTCAACCCCAAGGTGGCCGAGGTCCACACCAACCAGGGCACCAGGTAGCTGCTGAGCGTCAAGGAACTCACCACGAAGGGCGCGACCAAGAAGAACACCAGCAAGGCACCGATCATGAATCGATCGGCCGGAATCGGAAACAAACCACGATCGGACGCGTAATCCGTGTGGAAGACACCCGCTTGACGAAACAGCATGGTCTACAGCCTCTCAATATCGTGCCGGCCAAACAAACCATGGGGCCGAATCATGATGGTGACAATCAACGCCAGGGCGATGACCAGTTCGCGGCTCCCGCCGCCCAGCAGAGGGTCCAGCACGCCGGAGGCAATGCTCTCGAAAGCCCCCAGCAACAGTCCCGCCAGCACCGCTCCCCCCAGGCTGTCCATCCCGCCCAGCACGGCCACCGTCACCCCTTTCAGCAAGAGCAGGGCCAGTGACTGGTCCACGCCTTGCACCGATCCCCACAGCACGCCGGCCGCAGTGGCCACCAGGGATGACATGGCCCATGACAGGGCGACCCCGCGCTCCACCGAAATACCTACCGACCAGGAAGCCATATAGTCGTCAGCAATGGCTCGTAGCACCACGCCACGCCGGGTCTGAAAGAAAAACACAAAAAAGGCAAACAGCACCAAGGTCACCAAGGCCCCAATGGCATAGGCACGGTTGATCAGCAAAGGCCCCAAGAACATCGGGTCATCGCTGATGCCGATGCGCATGGGACGGCCGCTACCGCCCCAGATGGTCATCGCCAGGGCACGCAAGAAAATGTCCAGCCCCAGGGTCATCATCAAAATCATGACGATGGGACGTCCCGCCAAGGGGCGCAAGGCCACTCGCTCGATGCCCATGCCCACACCGGTCATGGTCACCATGGCCAGCGGAATGGCCAACCACATCGACAAACCTAGCGAGGTGGAAAAAAACAGAACCACATAGGCGCCGACCATGGTCAGCGCCCCTTGGGCGAGGTTGGGCACCGAGGAAGATTTGTAGACCAGCACCACCCCCATGGCCACGAGCGAATACATCAGGCCAGCCAAGGCCCCATTGACACCAAGTTCCAACAAGTAACTGAAGTCCATGGCTTACACCTTCCTGATCTGAAGTTGGCGTTCCATCACGCCCTCCTCGCCCGTTTCGTACACGATGCGAGCTTTCATGGTCACTTCGGACTGCCCGGCATAAATGGCCTCGATGATGGGGGCATAACGCTCCTCGACCACATTGCGCCGCAATTTGCGCGTCCGGGTGATCTCGCCATCATCCGCATCGAATTCTTTGTGCAGGCTCACCACGTGACGCAAGCGCAAAGGCTCAGGCAAGGTGGCATTGACGCGCTCGACCGCCTGCACCAGCAGTTCCATCACGGGTTCCTTTTGCGACAGATCCGAATAAGACATGTAGGACAAGCCACGCAACTCGGCCCAATGCCCCACCGACTCCATGTCAATGCAGATCATGGCGCCCAGGGTGTTGCGGCCACTGCCCAGCACCGCGACGTCCTTGATGTAAGGGCTGAACTTGAGACGGTTCTCGATGTAGTTGGGAATGTAGCGTTCGCCCTGTGCGGTGTAGACGACTTCGGACAGACGACCCAACACCACCAGGTGACCATCCGATTCCAGATACCCTGCGTCACCGGTGTGCAGCCAGCCGTCCTGCAGGGTCTTTTGCGTCGATTCCTCGTTGCGGTAATAACCGGCAAAGACACTGCCAGACTTGATGAGGATCTCTCCATCTTCATGGATGCGCACCTCGACACCAGGCAAGGGGCGACCCACGGTATGCAATCGAACCTCATCGACATCCTGCATGGCGTTGAAAGCACTGGTTTCGGTCTGGCCATACAACTGACGCAGCTTGACCCCCAAGGCACGGTAGAACACGAAGGTGTCTTCGCCAATCGCCTCGCCACCCGTGAATGCATGACGCAAGCGGCTCAGGCCCAGTTGGTCCTTGATGGGGCGGTAGACCAGCCACTCACCCAATCCACGAACCATCTCGTCCCACGCCGAGGGCCGGCCGCCCTCCAGCTTCATGCGCTCGATGCGCAAGGCCGCCTGCATGAAGTAGTCGTACAAGGCCTTTTTAAGAGGGGTGGAATCTTCCATCCGCACCTGCACCATGGTGAGCATGTTGTCCCAACTGCGCGGAGCAGCCAGGTAAAACGTGGGCGCAATTTCACGCAGATTGTGCAAGACCGTCTCGGCACTCTCCGGAATGTGGATGGTGAAGTGCAAGGCGATGCCCGCCCCCAGGGTCATGGCAAAGTCGCCAATCCAGGCCATGGGCAGGTAAGCCAGAATATCCTCACCAAAGTCAAAGGCTTTGGCACGGTAGGCATTTGCCACCCCGGACAGCACATTGCTGTGGGTCAGCATGACGCCCTTGGGCTTGCCAGTGGTCCCCGACGAGTGGATGAAGACCGCCACGTCTTCGGGGCGGGCGCGATGCAGCAGTTGTTCGCGCAAGGCGGGGTCGGCCTGCAAACGGGCTCGGCCCTGTTCCACCAAGGTGCTCCAGGCCACCAAGCCCGTGTCGGCATAGGCGCCCAATCCTCGGGGGTCGTCGTAAATGATGTGCGTGATGTGCGAGCAGCCTTCACGCAGGTCCAGAATTTTGTCGACCTGTTCCTGGTCTTCGGCCAGCACAAAACCCGCACTGGACTGCTCGATCACATGGCGAATTTCGTCAGGGGTGGCATCGGGATACACCGGCATTGCATGGCCACACAAGGCGGATGCCGCCAACATGCCCGAGTACAGATGTGGGCGGTTGTCACCCACCACCACCAAACCACTTCCAGGCCCAAAGCCGAGAGCCTCGAGACCAGCGGCGCAGCACAGCACCTCATCGAGCCATTCGCTCCAGCGGGTTTGTTGCCAGATGCCACGGTCTTTTTCGCGCACGGCGATGCCGTCGGGTCGATGCTTCGCATTCAGCGCCAGCAAATCGATCAAGGTGTGATCGGTCCGAAAATCCCAGCGGTTCGCGCTGGCCAGGGATTCAGGCGACTTCACGGGAGCCTCCCAGATAGGCCTTGATGACTCGGGGGTTACGGATCACTTCGCGTGGAATGCCGGCATCGATGACCTCGCCATAACTCAGCACCAGCATGCGGTCGCAAATACCGGTGATGATGTCCATGTGATGCTCGATCAGCAACACCGTCACGCCGCGCTCATCCCGCGCATCCAGGACAAAGCGAGCCATGTATTCCTTTTCTTCTTGGTTCATGCCCGCCATGGGCTCATCCAGAATCAAAAAGCTGGGCTCGGCGACCAAGGCGCGAGCCAGTTCGACGCGTTTTTTCAAACCGATCGGAATGGCATCCACCAACTCATCCCGCACGCCTTGCAACTGCATGAAGTCGATGGTCTCTTCCACCAAACGCCGATGTTGTATTTCCTCATCACGGCTCAACCACGGGTAGAGCATGGTGCGAAACACACTGGGGCGCATGTGCACATGGCGTCCCAACAAAATATTGTCGAGCACCGTCATGCCGTTGAACAAGGCCAGATTCTGGAAGGTGCGAGCCACACCTTTGCGCGCCACGGTATGCGGTGCCAGTCCGGTGATGTCTTCTCCGTTGAGCAGAATCTGCCCTTTTTGCGGCGGGAAAAAACCCGTGATGGCATTGGTCATGGTGGTCTTGCCGCTGCCATTGGGGCCGACCAAGCCAAAGATCTCGCCGCGATCGATGTGCAGGTCAACTCCTGACAAGGCCACCAGGCCACCAAAGCGTCGCTCGATGCCGCGACACTCGAGCACGTGTGAGGAACTGGCAAGGGAGGATGCGCTGTTCATGAAAGCCATTGAATGCGATAAAGGTCAGATTCGTCAATGCGTGGTTTCATCACACACCGACTGCCTTTCGGCCAGCACGGTCTCGGGCGACGATGGTCTTCATGATCTGCGCTGTGCCGTCACCAATCTGAAAGCCCAGGACATCGCGCAGTCGCTGTTCCATGGGGCCACGGTCGTACCCCCCATGGCCGAACATCAGCAAGCAGGCATGGATGGTGTCGTACGCCAACTTGGGGCCCCACCACTTGCACATGGCGGCCTCTGCGGTATGGGGCAGCTGATGGTCCTTGAGCCACAGGGTCTGCAAACACAGCAGTCGAGCCGCAGTCACTTGGGTGTCGAAGTCCGCCAGGCTGTGCGACACCCCTTGAAACGAGGCCAGCGGTTTGCCAAAGGCCTCGCGCTGAGCCACATAGGCCCAGGTTTCTTCCAGGGCCACGCGTGCCACCGCCAGCACCTGAAGCCCGATCAGGGCACGAGAAAAATCGAAGCCCTGCATGACCTGCACGAAGCCCTTGTTTTCGTCGCCCAGTCGATGTTGTACGGGCACCCGCACATTTTCAAAAAACAGTGAGCCTCGGCCGATGGCCCGCTGACCGTGGCAATCAAATCGGCTGCGGGTCAGACCCGGCACATCGGTGGGCACCAGCAGGGCGGTGACTCCATGGGCGGCCGATTCGACAGGGCCAGTGCGACCAAACACCACCACCGCATCGGCCTGATCGGCCGCTGAAATGGAAGTCTTTTCGCCGTTGATGATGTACTCTTGGCCCACGCGCTCGACGCGCAAACGCAGTTGCGCGGCATCCGAACCACCACGCGGTTCGGTCAACGCGATGGCCAGCAATGCCTCCCCCTGCGTCAGCCGTTGCAACCACGGGCTCACCACAGCGGGGTCGCCGTGTTCGGCCAGAATTTGCCCATTCAATGAGGCCAACAGGTTGATGTAGGACAGGCTGAGATCGGCACGGGCAATTTCCTCATGAATCACCCCGGCGGCCAGACACCCCAAGCCTTGTCCACCATAAGATTCGGGGAGTTCGGGCGCGATAAAACCCATGTGCCCCATGGCCTGCATCAAGCCTCGGTCCAACACGCGCGTTTCATCACGCTCCAGAAAGCCGGGGGCCACTTTGTCGCTGGCGAAACGGCGTGCGTGGGTGGCGAGCGCAGCCAGATCTTCGTCGATATAGGGGTTCATGCGTCTACTCCAGGCAACCGCCAATTGTTACAGCACGGGGGCTGTTGACCGTCCGTCATTTGGCGAACTTGCGGAAATTGGGTTTGCGTTTTTCCTGCAAGGCCTTGACACCCTCGCGCGACTCTTCGGTGTCGTAATACAGCTTCAGGGCGTACATACCCATGCCGGCAATGCCCGCCTGATGTGCGGTGTCCATGTTGAAACTGCGCTTGGCAATGGCCAGCGCGGTGGGGCTGCGCTCGCACAACTCCTCACCCCACTTTTGCACCTCGGCATCCAGTTGGTCATGGGGCACGCACACGTTGGCCAGCCCCATGGCCACCGCCTCGGCGCCAGAATAGCGTTTGCACATGTACCAGATTTCGCGTGCTTTTTTCTCACCCACCACGCGGGCCAGAAAAGCCGTTCCATAGCCGGGATCCACCGACCCCATCTTGGGCCCGACTTGACCGAAGATGGCCTTCTCGGAACAGATGGTCAAATCACAAATCGTGCACAGCACATTGCCGCCGCCAATGGCATATCCCTGGACACGGGCGATCACCGGCTTGGGGACATCACGAATCGCAGTATGTAACTCCTCCATCGGCAAGCCAATGGTTCCGCGTCCGTCGTAGTTGCCGTCATGGGCCGATTGGTCTCCCCCCGTGCAAAAGGCTCGATCGCCTGCACCAGCCAGCACAATGGCGCCGATGTCCCGGTCATAACCGGCCCGGTTCAAGGCCTTGATGAGCTCATCACAGGTGGTCCCGCGGAAAGCGTTCATTTTGTCGGGGCGGTTGATGGTGATCCAGGCCACGCCGTTGCGCACTTCGTAAAGAATGTCTTGATAGCTCATGGGGTTGTTTCCAAAGAGAGGGGTTGATCAGAGAGCGTGCAACAAAACGCTTCAGCCGTTCATGGTCAGGCCACCCGACACGCTGAGCACTTGTCCCGTCACGTAGGCGGCGTCATCGCTGGCGAAATAGACCAGGGTGCCCGGCAAGTCGTCGGGCCGTCCGATCCGCCCCAGCGGAATGGCACGACGGAACGCCTCTTCCAGCTTTTCCGGATTGCCCGCCCCTTGTTTGTAATCGGCAAACAAGGCGGTGTCGGTGGGGCCGGGACACACCACGTTGACGGTGATGTTGTGCCGGGCATGCTCACGCGCGATGGTTTTAGAAAATGCCACCAACCCACCCTTGCAAGCCGCGTAAACCGCTTCCCCCGAAGAGCCCACGCGAGCCGCGTCGGAGGAGACATTGATGATGCGTCCCGCTTTATGCTCAACCATGATCGGCAGCACTGCGTGGTGCATGTGCAAGGCGCCGGTCAGATTGATGGCGATCAGCTTGTCCCATTGCTCTGGTTGGGTTTTGGTGAACGGCAAAAAGACATCCCAACCCGCGTTGTTCACCAAAATATCGATGGTTCCGAACGCCGCCAGGGTCTGGGCCACGGCCTCGTCCACCTGCGCACGCTGGGTGATGTCACAGGCAAAGGCCTGAGCCACACCGCCCGACTGTTGAATTTCGGTGGCCACGGCCTGCGCCGCAGACAGATTGCGATCGAACACCGCCACCTTGGCACCTTCAAGAGCAAAACGGCGGCACGAAGCGCCTCCGATTCCTCCACCGCCACCGGTGATGATGGCCACTTTGTTGTTCAGACGTTGCATGATGTGCTCCTGTGCTTGGGCCTCTTGAACCCTGGACCTGTCTTGAAGAAGGGTCGATTGACTCCGGGAAATAATGACAATATATTTCCTATTTATCGCATCTCAGGCTTGAATCGTAATCCTGAACCAGACAGGAGAATCTATGGAAAACCCTAGTGTTAGCAGCCAAAAACTCAAGCGAGAAATGGCCAATCGTTTATTTTTCCGCCTGTATCAATGTGCCAATATGTTGCATAAAACCGGATCACGGGCCATTGAAGCCGAGGGCTTGACCACTCAGCAATGGGCCGTCATGGGGGCTCTGTCGCGAGAGGAGGTTCGAGGCGGCATGAACATTGGAGAACTGGCCCGATACCTCATGCTCAGCCGTCAAAATTTATCGGGGGTGATCGGCCGCATGGAGCGCGATGGGCACTTGCACAGTGCCCCAGATCCGCAGGACAGACGGTCACGGCTGGTCCGCATGACGCCCTCGGGCGAGCAAGTCTGGCGCCAGTTTGCATTGCCCAAGATTCACGGCTACTACGATCAGGTCTTGCAAGACTTCTCCATCAACGACACGGTGCACTCGCTGCATTACCTGCTGAAAATATTGCAGAACATGCAGCGGCTGGATGTGCCGGAACCCGAAGAGACGGCAGATCGTCTTTCAAGTGTCGAGGCACTTTCCCTGGAGAACCCCTCATGAAGGCGGTCTACCTGAACGGACACGGTGGCAATGAGGTGGTGCAGATTGGCAGGCGCCCTCGCCCAGAAACTCAACCAGGCGAGGTGTTGTTGCGCATGACCGCCAGCACCCTCAATCAGGTTGACCTGTACATGCGCAACAGTGGTGCGGGGATCACCCATCAGTTGCCACAAATCATGGGGCTGGATGGCGCAGGCGTGATCGAATCAGCCGTCCATGATCCGGTCTTGAAGGTCGGGCAACGCGTGTTGGTGCACCCAGGCATTGGCTGCGGAAGGTGCGAGTTCTGTCTGCGTGGCGAGGGGGTGTTGTGCACTCGCATGTCATTGCTGGGAGAGCATCGCGACGGGACCTGGTCAGAGTTTCTGAGCTTGCCAGCACAAAACGTTTTTGCGTGCCCAGAGCATCTGGACGATGTGCAGGCTGCCGCCCTGGGGGTGAACCATTTAACCGCGTGGCGCATGCTGATGAACAAAGCGCAGTTGAAGCCTTGGGAAAGCGTGCTGATCTTCGGCGTCGGCGGTGGCGTGTCGGTCGCCGCTTTGCAAATCGCACATGCACTCGGCGCGCGCACCTTGGTGACGTCCAGACATGAGGCCAAGCTTGAAAAAGCACGGGCACTGGGTGCTGACGTGACCATCCATTCGCCCAGCCAGGACGTGGTGAAAACCGTCATGAAAGAAACCGATGGTCGGGGTGTGGATGTGGTGATTGAAAACGTCGGTGCAGAGGTCTGGGCGGCTGCCATGAAATCATTGGTTCGCGGGGGGCGACTGGTCACCTGTGGTGCCACCACGGGCGATCAGCCTGCGGCCGATCTGCGTCGCTTGTTCATTCGCCAGTTGCAAGTCCTGGGGTCCACCTTGGGTGACTTGCATGAAATGCATGCGCTGCTGGCTTTCGTGAATCGGCATCAACTCAGGCCGGTGATCGATCGTGTTTACGGCATGGATGAGGCTCATGCCGCCTTGGACCACCTCTCCAGCGCTCAACAATTCGGCAAAGTGGGGTTACGCATCGCCGAATGAAACGCTGAACGACCCGGTTCAGTGCAAACTGCCGGTGCTCACACGCAAATCCGACTCGCCGGATCGTTGATGCGCCGCCCACAAACGAACCAAGCAGACCACGCCCTCCACCATCACCGACAAGGGCAAACTGGGGGGCGTGGGCCCGGGCTGTCGTGCTGCCTGTTCAGGCAGCCAGGGCACATGCAGAAAACCGCTGGAGATCTTCTGCCCCTCCAGAGCGCGCTGTAATTCATAGAACACCTGGTTACACACGAAGGTGCCCGCCGTGTGTGAGACCGACACCGGAAACCCTTCTGCACGCAGGCCATGCTGCAAATACTTGATGGGCCAGGTGCTGAAATACGCCGCAGGACCATGCGTTTGGATGGGCTGATCCAAGGGCTGCTGACCAGCATTGTCTGGGATGCGCGCATCGATCAAATTGATGGCCACACGCTCCAGTGACAGTTCGCTTCGACCGCCGGCCTGCCCCAGTGACAACACCAGGTGGGGGCGGTGCTTGTTCAGGGCCTCGTTCAACACCAGCCCGGCCTGCGAAAACACGCAGGGCAAGCGCTCCACCCGCCAACGCACGCCGGGCAGCGGATGGTCGGGCAAGGCCCGCGCGATTTCCCAGGAGGGGTTGATCGACTCTCCTCCAAACGGTTCAAAGCCAGTGACCAACACGGTGATCAAGGTATCTTCCAAACTTGATGGCAAGTTGAGCTCCTGGGGTCAGGATTGAGGTTCAGATTTCTGGGCCCGCAGCATCAGCACACCCGAGATCACCGGAAAGACCGCCAGCAACAGCATGCCCTGCGCATAACTGCCACCCCACCCCACCCATTGACCGAAAAAGAAGGGGCCACACATCCCGCCGGTGAACGTGAAGAACTGTGTCGCTCCCGCTGCATGTGCCAGTTGCTCACGCGGCACACGGGCGACCAGCTCGGCAAAATACACCCCGTTCCAGCCCATGGCAAACGTCCCGCACGCCAAGGCGGCAAAAGCGCATAACCACACCTGCCCCCCTGCCCCCACCAGCCCCAGGAACACCAGGCACAGGCTCATGCCAATCCCCAACCAGCCCAGCAATCGACCCGGCGAAACCCAACGATCGGCCACATGACCAAAGCCGATGCGAGCGGCGGTGCTGGCCGCCTGAGATGCGGCCAATATCGCCGCTGCCGTGGCCAACGGCAACTCGCCTTGAAGATGCAGCAATGAAACCAAGAAGGTCACAAACCCCTGCTGCGCCATGGCGTAAATGAGAGACAACAAGCCCAGTTGACGCAGCTCGGGCACTTGCCAAACGACTTGCAGGGGTGCCCACCAATGCTCGGGCGCGCTCGAAACATGCCTCCACTCAGGGCGATCCAGCCGAGTCACCGTGGTCAGAAGCAGCAGCGCTACGATCAAGCACACCACCGCCGCGATGATGGCGGTGGCTTGCCAGCCCACCCAGGCCAGCCCCATCGGCATGAGCAAGCCGGACAAAGCCACGCCGACCGGAACGCCTGCCTGCTTCATGGAGAAAAACAGCCCGGAAGCATTTTTAGGCACATGCCTGGCCAGCACAGCCGTTGCCGAAGGGTTCGCCAGACCGTAGCCCAGCCCGATCAAACCGGCCCCGATCAACAGGTTGCCAACATCTCCGAAGCACACCAAGCTCGCACCCATGGCCAGGCACAACAAGGCCAATTGACTGACACGAACACCGCCCCAGCGCGCCACCCATCGGCCAGCGGGCAAACCCGACAGCATGGCCAGAAAATATGAGATAGCCACAAAAACGCCCACGCGTTCGGGCGGCAAGCCCAGGGTGGGGGCGACCGCAGGGCTCAGAACTGCGGCGGCGCTGAGGACCAGGGAGCCCAGCACCTGCACCGCCAGCATGGCTCGCAAGGCCAGCCAGGGGTGAGAACTAGGGTCTGAACCGGATACGGTCACGAGCGCGCGGGCAACACGGTTCCTACACAAGCCCCGAATCCGATGCGTGCCGCACCGGGGCGTTCGCACCAGCCACGCAGCGTGACCGTGTCACCGTCTTCGAGGAACACCCGTTGCTCGCCATTGGGCAAGGTGATGGGTTGCTTGCCGCCAACCGTCAGCTCGATCAGGGCCGCAGCCTGATCCGGGTTCGGGCCCGAGAGCGTTCCGCTGCCGAGCAAGTCACCGGGCTGAAGGTTACAGCCGTTGACGGTGTGGTGTGCCACCATTTGGGCCACCGTCCAATAGGCATGCCGATAGTTGGTGTGGCAAAGCAAGGCATCGGCTTGTCCAGACTCTTGTAGCAGACGGGTCGAGAGATGGGCCGACAGCTGAATGTCTATCGCGCCGGTTTCGCGATTGGCCTTCGAATCCAGATACGGCAAGGGCTGCGGATCCTCGGGGGGGTGTGAAAAACCGACCCGGTATGGGGCCAAGGCCTCCAGCGTCATGAGCCAGGGCGACGCGGTAGAGGCAAAATTTTTCGCCAAGAACGGCCCCAGGGGCTGGTATTCCCAGGCCTGAATATCTCGCGCCGACCAATCATTGAGCAGGCACAAACCAAACACATGGTCTTCAGCCTTCGAGATGTCGACACTGTCGCCAAGCGCGTTGCCCGGCCCGACAAAAACGCCCAACTCCAGTTCGATGTCCAGCCGCTTGCTGGGGCCCAGGCTGGGCTGGGTGGCCCCCGGCGGCATCAACTGCCCCTTGGGTCTTGGGAACGACTGACCGGAAATGACGACGCTGGAAGCTCGCCCGTGGTAACCGATGGGAACCCATTTGTAGTTGGGCAGCAGGGGGTTGTCCGGACGAAACAGCTTGCCCACATTCACCGCATGATGCACCGAGGTGTAGAAGTCGGTGTAGTCACCGATACGTGCAGGCACATCATGCTCGGCCTGGGCTTGAGCCACGAGGCAGGATTGAAACACCGCTTGCTGCGTGGAGCCTGTTCGCAAGCCGCGCGACAGCGTCAGACGCAAGGCACTCCAGGCAGCCTGCCCCAAAGCCATCAAGGGATTCAACTTGTCACCCGATGCCGCTTGAGCAGCCCGTTGCGCATCCCCTGTCAGCACGCCGGTGCGAGCCAGTGCCGCCAGATCCAGGATCTGGTCACCAATAGCAACCCCACCACGGAAGTCTTCACTCGACCCTAGACGTCGAAAGACCCCGAAGGGCAGATTTTGAATCGTGAAGTCACAGCCGGAGGCATTCGCACTGTTCACCCAGCTGCGCAGAGCCGGGTCATGGGTTTCGTTCAAGGTGATCATGAAAACAAACTCATCAAAATTAAGAGATGGAACTCAGGACTGGGATGCCAGGGTGTTATCACGCGCCAATTCAATGGCCTCGCTCAGCACCCTTCGGTCACCCACATGATTGGCCAAAATGAGGACCAGCTTGGCCAGCATCATATCGGCTTGTTCGTCACTGAGATCGCGCTGACCGGCAATCAATTCGGCGTAAAAGGTGTCTGGGTCGGGAATGTGAGGCTCACGGATGAGGGAAATGGTTGTGGACATGACAAGCTCCGAATCAATGCAGCGACAGGGCTCGGCGCAGAGCCGACTCCACCCGCTGAGGGTTAAATTGGCGCCAGCGGGCGGCCACATGCTGATCCGGGCGGATCAGGTATACGGTGCCATCACGGGCATCGTAGCGTTGCGTCAGAATGCCGCGAACATCCTGGATATCTCGTCCCACTTGCAGTACCTGCGCCCGCACACCACCCACCTGTACCTCTTGCGCCGGTCCCCAACTGAGGAGCACGAATCCACGGCCCAGTTGATTGAGCAGCCACGCGTTCTGGCCTTGGCGTTGGATGGGCGCATCGGCACAAGGGGTGCCGGGACGCATGAGGCCCGCAAAGGTGTCCTGATCTTCAGTGTTGAGGGAGGACGTGACATAAGGCGTGGGTGTCGACAAACGCCCACTGTTCACCAACGGTCGGGCAAACGGCTCTGTGCGCGCCAGTTCAAGCACGGCATTGCGCAAACGCAGCGAGGATCGGCTTTTGGGGGTGATGAAATCGGTGGCACGGGTTGAGTGTCCGATGTTGTCATCGGCTGCATAGGCTCGTTCCTCATGGTATGTGTCCAGCAAGCTCACCGGGGCATCGCCATCCAGAACGGCCTTGAGTTTCCAGCCCAGGTTGTCGCAATCCTGCACCCCGGTATTGGCGCCACGCGCGCCAAAGGGCGAGACCTGATGCGCGGCATCCCCGGTGAAAATCACCCGACCGTGGCGGAACTGGTCGATACGACGGCAGGCGAATTGGTAGACCGACACCCACTCGAGTTCAAACTCGACATCGGGTCCCAGCATGGCCTGGATGCGCGGAATTACTTTTTCCGGCTTTTTTTCCTCCATCGGATCGGCGTCCCACCCCAGTTGAAAGTCGATTCGCCAGACGTTATTGCTCTCCTTGTGGAGCAAGACGCTTTGATGACGATGAAAAGGTGGATCAAACCAGAACCAGCGTTCGACCGGAAAGTCAGCCTTCATCACCACGTCAGCAATCAGGAAGCGGTCTTGAAAGAATTGACCTTTGAAGTCGGCACCGATCATGCGGCGCGTGTCGCTGTTGGCGCCATCGGCAGCAATCACCCAATCGGCTTCCAGGGTGAACACCCCGTCGGGGGTTTGGATGGTGAGCGTGACGTGATCGTCGTGGGGCGAGATGGACAACACCTGATGTTTCCAGCGCAGATCGACCAGGGAAGAATCGGTGCAGGCCTGTACCAGACGCTCTTCGAGGTAATACTGTTGGTAATTGACCATGGCTGGCATTTTGTGGTCCGACTCGGGCAGCAGATCAAAGGCATACGCCAGTTCGTTGCGGAAAAACACCTTGCCCACTTGCCACTGAACGCCGGCCCGCGCGAAGTCTTCCCCCACGCCCAGTCGATCCCAGATTTCCAAGGGGCGTTTGGCATAGCAAACCGCGCGTGAGCCGATGCTGACGGTGTTGTTGTCATCCAGAATGACGGTCGGAATGCCCCTGTAGGCCAAGTCCAGGGCCTGTGTCAATCCGATGGGACCTGCACCGATGACGACCACTGGAACGCGTTGGACTGCCCCGGTTCGTTGTGCCTCACTCTGCACGTAAGGGTATTGTGGGTAAGCATAAGTTTGCATCATGATCGTTGCCCCTTGGGTTCAGTGCTTGGATGCAAACTCTTTTTCATGCATCCAGGCCGCATGCTGCGGCGCTCGTTTGGTGCGGCTCCATTCTTCCAGCATGGCCCATTTCACCTCATCGAGCTTTCGATACATCTCTGGGGTGCCGACATCGCAAGCCAATTCCAGCCGGTGGCCATTGGGATCGAAGAAATAGATGCTCTTGAATATGGCGTGGTCCGTCACGCCCACCACGGGAATGCCGCAGTCCTCCAGCCGTGCCTTGGTTTCCTCCAGGGTCTGAACACTGTCGACCTTGAACGCGATGTGTTGCACCCAATCGGGTGTGTTGGTGTCGCGCCCCATGGCGGGCGAATTGGGCAGCTCGAAAAAGGCCAGCACATTGCCCCCCCCCGCGTCCAGGAACAGATGCATGTAGGGATCGGGTGCTTGGGTGCTGGGCACCTGGTTTTCGGCAATGGCCAGCACGAATTTCATGTTCAAGTGCTTTGCATACCACTCCACGGTTTCCTTGGCGTCTTTGCAGCGATAAGCCACATGATGAAAGCGTTCAATTTGCATGACAGTGTTCCTCAGGAAAAGGGTGATGAATGTGCTTAAACCCTATATTCGCTATTAACAAATATATTCGCTATTGCAGAAATTAGGCATCACATTCACAATGAACAGGATTCGCAATCGTCACTATTTGTCATGTCCACTCGCCGTTCAACCGCTCTCAAATCACCCCGCTCCACCTCAACGACTCCGTCGGGCAAGGCATCGAGGGGCGTACAGAGCATTGAGGTGGGGGGGCAATTGCTGAAGGCCCTGACGCGATCGGGCCGGGCCATGGCCCTGAAAGATCTGGCTCAGCAAGCCGGTATGACACCCGCTCGCGCGCATCCCTATCTGGTGAGTTTTGGAAAACTGGGGTTGATCGAGCAAGACCCGGACAGCGGTCACTATGGACTGGGCTCGCTGTCCAGACAACTCGGTCTCATCAGCTTGCAACAGGTCGACCCGGTGCGACTGTGCATTGCCGAGTTGCCTGCGTTGGCCCAGAAAGTTGGCTGCACGGTCTCTGCCGCAGTCTGGGGGGCGGCTGGACCCGTGATCATTCGCGTGGAGCAAGGTCCTACAGCAGTTCATGTGGCCATGCGGCACGGATTTCCTGCGTCCTTGCGTCACACGGGAACGGGCAAGGTCTTTGCCGCTTTTCATGACCGGGAAGACATTGAGCAGGCACTCGCCCAGGAGGGGTATGCCAACGCCTTGGACGAACCAGCCTTCGCGCAAGAGCTTGAGAAAATCCGCAGCACGGGTTTGGCCCAAGTTCAGGATGAGTTCATGCCCGGTCTGTGTGCGCTGGCCGTGCCTGTCTTTGATGGTTTTGGGCGCATGGCGGTGGCCATTGCCGCCATCGGTCCCAGCCGTTCACTGGACATCAACCCAATGGGTGTTCAGGCGCAAGCCATGCTGCGCACCGCCAACGCTTTATCAGCGCGCATGGGCTCGGTCACGACGACCCGCTGAGAAAGCTCGCCACCGAGCCACGAGTTCATGTGTGACAGCGCCACTCCAGGCCTGCGGCTATAGTGCCAGCACTTCACGATGCCTCTCATGTCACCACCCACCTCTCCCCGTGTCACCGGTTTTGACCTGTTTTTGATTTTGGTGGTGACATGTTCATGGGGGCTGAATTACCCCATCATGAAATTCGTGGTAACCCACTACCCTCCGTCCAGTTTCAGGGCGCTGACCTTCATGTTGGGAACCACCGTCCTGGGGCTTTACGCCTGGAAACAAGGTGAAAGCTTATGGATTCCCCGGGGAGAGCGGTGGAAAACCCTGCAGCTGAGCATCCCCAACATGGTCTTGTGGCACGTGGGGCTGGTTTATGGCATTGCCCTGCTGAACTCCGGACGCGCGGCGATCATTGGCTACACCATGCCGGTGTGGACCTTGATGGCCAGCGTGCTGATGTACCGCAATCCACTGACCTGGCGCGCCGCTTTGGGGGTGCTGTGCTCGCTGTCGGCCACGGTGCTGCTGGCCCAGGAGGAGATGTCTCATTTCGCAGGCCAACCCCTGGGACTTGCCTTCACCTTCGGTGCCGCTATTTCCTGGGGCATTGGCAACGCCATGATGAAACACACACGACTGTCGATCTCCAGCATCACCCTGACCTTCTGGATGCTGCTCACCGGTGCGGTGTGTTTCTCCTTGATGGCTTTGATGTTTGAACGCGATGCCCTGCAATGGCCACAAACCACCCAGTGGCTGGCCATCCTGTACGGCGGCGTCATGACCTTTGCGGTCAGTTACGTGGCCTGGTTTCGCGTGGCCCGCAAATTGACCCCGGTCACCAGCGGTTTATCCATCATGCTGGTCCCAGTGGTGGGGGTGTTCGGTGGACACTTTTTTCTGGGAGAGACACTGGCGACGTCGGATGTGCTTGCTCTGCTCTTCATCCTGACCTCCATGGCCATCGTGTTGGTGCCGTCGCGATCACGGGCGCCTTGAATGCATTCTCCGACGCCCAACACAGCCATCTTCAAGTTTCACGAACCGCGTGAATCAGCGCCCCACCCAAAACGCCCGTTTGATACAGCCCCACAAAATGGGCGTAGGCACGGTCATAGCGATCGAAGTGCTGTCGCCCCAGCAGAGACACGGTTTGCGCTTCCAACGATTGATACATCGCGTGGCGCTCTCGCAGAATACGCGTCCACTCCTCACTGAGATCCACCGCCTTGACGAGGCGCATGCCGTTGGCTTGCAACCACTCAGCATAGCCCTCAACGGAAGCAATCTCTGAAAAGCGCATGCCATCGAACAGACGCTGGGCATCGTCTGCGGACAGCGGCTGCCGGGTCAGGATGTCGGAAAACACCAGCCGTCCTCCTGGACGCAACACGCGCGCACATTCACTCACCAATTGTGGCTTGTTGGGAATGTGCGCAAAAGCCTCCTGGCCAATCGCCAAGGTGAAGCTGCTGTCTGCAAACGGCATGGCCAGAGCATTGCCCTCGACAAATTGCACCCGATCGGCAAGACCCGCCATCTGTGTCAGTTCAGTCGCACCCAACACACGACTGCGCGTCAGGTCCAGACCGGTCACACGACAACCGCTCTTCCAGGCCAGGTAGCGTGAGGGCCCACCCATGCCACTGCAAACATCCAGCACCAGGTCATCGGCACGCACCTTCGCTTGCGCGATCAAACGGTCCGTGGCAGCGGTGCCGCCATAATGATCCTGGTCATGCAGTTGCAGCACTTCTTCGGTGATGTGCTCAGGCGCAATGCCTCGGGCTGCAATGGCGCCCAGTATCTGCGCAGCGCTGATGGGATGAAAGTCGTAAAAATGCTCGACAGCCTGCAAACGGGGATCAGGATTCATGCTCTATGATTTTCAAAAGGGTTGAACATCCGCCCGGGCATTGTTGCCTGAATTTTGTCCAAGGTCCATCATGAATCATCACACCACCACCTCCCTCACGCCGATGGTGTCCGAAAACCACCCCGACCCTGAGGTTCAAGCGGTTTTCAACGACATCCGAAAAACCCGCAACACAACCTGGATCAACCATTTTTGGCGCGTGCTGGCAGGACACCCTGCCACCCTGCGTCGTCTGTGGGACAGTGTCAAGCAAGTCATGGCCCCGGGTGCGTTGGACCCGCTGACCAAGGAGATGCTTTATGTGGCCGTGAGCGTGACCAACAACTGTGACTATTGCATTCACTCACACCTGGCGGCGGCCAAAGCCAAGGGGATGACCGAGGCGCAATTTCACGAGTTGATGGCGGTGGTCGCCCTGGCCAACGAAACCAACCGGTTGGCCAACGGTTATCGCATTCCCGTCGACCCGGCCTTTCAACAGGGCTTTGTCGACACCCCTGCCCCGAACGCAACCCAGGCTTGATCAGGCGCTGGCGGCGATGCTGCGGGGTCGGCCGGCATCGTCAATGGCCACATAGGTGAGGCTGGCCTCCGTCACCTTCACATACACCCCTTGCTGGCGAATACGCTCGGCAAACACCTCGACGCGCACGGTGATGGAGGTGTTCCCCACCCGGGTGATCTGGGCAAAGAAGCTCAGGATGTCTCCCACCTTGACTGGCTGCTTGAATACAAATTGATTCACCGCCACGGTGGCCATGCGGCCATTGACCTTTCGTGCGGGCAACACAGCCCCCGCCAAATCAACCTGCGCCATGACCCAACCGCCAAAGATATCGCCGTTGGCATTGCAGTCCGCCGGCATGGGGATGACCTTGAGCACCAACTCCTGGTCCTGGGGCAATTGGGTCGGGTGGTCTGATGCGGTGTTCATGTGAAGTTCTGTGTAAGTCTGAGAAGAGAGAATGACACATGTCAAGACGAGATGAAATCATCATGGCTCGTCATCAAAATGTCCTTAAAACCGCCCATACTTGGGTCAACGATTCCACAGTGTATCTCCATGCAATCCCACACCGAACAAGCCCTGGACCATTACGCCAATGAGACACTTCGCATGGAGTCCTCCATCACCGAACTGAACATGCGCATCGCACGCTTGGCCATTGCCCTGGGGCTGCGCCTGGATCAGGCACAAGACGTCCACCGTGTCCTCCACCATGCGTCTTCAACCAGCCCTGAAGCTGCGAATGCGGGCCACCATACCCACCACACCTGGTCCGAATTGCGCGGACTGCTGGTCTTGCGCTATGACCTGGAAAAGCATTTGATCGATGACTTGGGTGTGGAACTCTCACGCCGCATTCTGGAGGATGCCGAATTGCACATGGCTGTGGCAGGCTTCCAGCCCGGCACAGACGGTCTGTCACGGGAGTTGAAAGAACTCTTTCCGCAGACCTGATGGTTCTGCCTCTTCATCGCCATCGATCTGATCGTGGTTCATTGATCAAGACTTCGTTTTCAGCACCTCTCTCATGAACAACACCTCCGCCACCGAGTGGGTCGAAAATCTGACGTACGATGAGCTGAGCCTGGGTCAAAGCGCCCAGTTGCAGCGCACTCTCACGCTTGCGGATATCCAGGCCTTTGCCGCTGTCTCCGGTGACAGCAACCCTGCCCACCTGGACCCCGAATACGCCAACGACACCTTGTTCCACAGCGTGATCGCGCATGGCATGTGGGGCGGTGCTCTGATTTCGGCTTTGTTGGGCACCCAATTCCCGGGACCGGGCACCATTTACCTGCACCAGGATCTGAATTTCGTTCGGCCAGTACGGGTGGGCGATACCCTCACCGTGTTGGTGACGGTCACCCACAAGGAGGACGAGCACAAGCGCGTTGAACTGTCCTGTCATGTGACGAATCAAATGGGCTCCTTGGTGCTGCAAGGCCTTGCCCGTGTGTTGGCGCCGACCCAGAAAGTGCGGCGCCCCAAAGTGCATGCGCCGCTCATACAACTCATCGACCCCGAAGCGCGTTTCAAAGCCCTGATGGCGATCGGCACGGGCCTGACTGCGGTGCGTTGTGCCGTGGTGCACCCCTGTGATGCCGAGTCCTTGAGCGGCGCGCTCGATGCCGCCCATCAAGGACTCATCGTTCCGGTGCTGGTGGGTCCACGCGAAAAAATCGAGGCTGCGGCCCGGACTGCCGGGCTTGATTTGACGGGCGTTGAGATCGTGTCCGTGTCACACAGCCACGAGGCTGCAGAGCGTGCAGCCCGCATGGCGGTGGAGGGCGACGTCGAGATCCTCATGAAGGGCAGTTTGCACACCGATGAATTGCTGCATGCCGTGTTGTCGCAACCCGGTTTGCGGACCGGACGACGAATGTCACATGTGTTTCGCTTTGATGTTCCGCTATACCCCAAGCCACTCATGGTGACCGACGCGGCGTTGAACATCAGTCCCTCGTTACAGGAGAAAGCCGACATCATTCAAAACGCCATCGACTTGGCTCGCACCCTGGGCGTCGAGCAACCCAAAGTGGCCATACTGGCCGCGGTCGAGACCGTCAACCCGGACATGCCGTCCACACTCGATGCCGCCGCTTTGTGCAAGATGGCCGACCGCGGTCAAATCAAAGGGGGCGTGCTGGATGGTCCCTTGGCCTTCGACAATGCCATCTCCTTGCACGCGGCTCAAATCAAACACATACAGTCACCGGTCGCCGGCGATGCGGACATTCTGGTTGCCCCCGATCTGGAGGCTGCCAACATGCTGGCCAAACAACTGGAGTACCTGGCTGGCGCCAGTGGGGCTGGTTTGGTGATGGGGGCACGCGTCCCCATCGCACTGACCAGCCGCGCAGATGGTCCTCGCACACGGGTTGCATCCGCCCTGCTGGCCCTGGTGGCGGCACACCAGGCGCGCAAAGACCCGATCCGCCGTGCCCAACTCAAACTGACTTCTTGAGGCATTCAGCGCCCGCAACACGAACCCTTATGGCCATCCTCTCTGTCAACATCGGCTCGTCTTCCCTCAAGTTTTCCGTCCATCGCTTTCAGGATCGCCGTGTGGACAGCGCCTGGGTCAGCGGGAGCCTGCAAGGCCTGGAACCGGGTGGATCGCCTGAGCTTACCTGGACGCTGGAGAGTCAAGTCCACCATGAAACCTTGAAGTCTTCTGACGATGAGCCCTTCGCGGTGGCGATTCAACGCCTGCGTCTGTTACTGCAAACCTTGCCCGACCTGCCGCCACTGCGGGCGGTCGCGCATCGGGTCGTGCATGGAGGTGCACATTTTTCGCAAGCAGTGCTGTCGACCCCCGAGGTCTTGGCTGAACTGGAAACACTCAATTCCCTCGCCCCACTGCACCAACCGCACAACCTGGCGGGCGTGAAAGCGTTGACGCAAGCGTTCCCCGAGTTGCCGCAAATCCTGTGCTTTGACACCGCATTTCACGCCCATGTCCCGTGCTTGAATCAGCGCTTCGCCCTGCCGCGTTCGTTGCACGATCAAGGCATCAGGCGGTATGGCTTTCATGGTTTGTCCTACCAGTACATCTTGCAGTCTCTGCAACAACACTCCCAGCGTGCCCATCAACGATTGTTGTTGGCGCACCTGGGCAATGGGGCCAGTTTATGTGCCGTTCAGCACGGGCAGAGTCTGGCCACCACGATGGGCTTTTCAGCCCTGGATGGTTTGATGATGGGCACCCGAAGTGGCGCCCTGGATCCGGGCGTGCTGCTATACCTGCTGGAGCAAGGATGGGACCATGATCGCCTGGAAAAACTGCTCTACAGGCAAAGCGGCCTGTTGGGTGTGTCAGCGCTGAGTGCCGACATGCGTCAGCTGCGTGCCAGCACCGATCCTGCGGCTCAGGAAGCGGTGGACCTGTTCACCCATCGAGTGGTTCGTGAGAGCGGTGCCATGATCGCGTGTCTGCAAGGCTTGGATGTGATGGCATTCAGCGGAGGCATTGGCGAACACGATGCCATGCTGCGCGCCGACGTCTGCCAAGCCTTGGCCTGGATGGGCGTGCGGATCGATGCCCAACGCAACCTGCAAGCGCATGGGGATGACATCATTCCTATCCACAGCCCAGACAGCCAGATCGAGGTCTGGGTCGTGCCCACCGATGAAGGGCGTGTGGCCGCCCAGGAAGCCTTGGCATGGCTTGAGCGCCATCCATCGACTCCATGAAGGTGTGGCGTCGACACCCGCCTTACAAAGTTTCGATGATGCGAATTTCGCGTTCCACACCATTGGCGCCCAGAGCGGCCACTGCCTCCTGATAGGCCGGGCTGTCATAGGCAGCCAACGCCGCCTGCAGACTGTCGAACTCCACCACCACAGTGCGCTGCATGAGCCCATGCTCTTTCACGGCAGCGGGCAGACCCCGCGCAAGAAACTTGCCACCGGCGGCTGTCAACGCGGGGCCCGCCAACTTGGCGTAGGCAGCCAGGGCGTTTTCATCATGGATCGCACGATAGGCACTGATCCAGAGGGCTTTGGGCATGGGGGGCTCCCTTCAAAGACATGTCAAAAGAGGATGAAGGATAAAGGCATCTGTCAGTGGCAGCATGTCACCCGCGGGTCTTGTCCTTCACTGCGGTTCGAGACCGGCCTTCTTCACCAATCCGGCGTACTTGACCAATTCAGACTTGAACATGGCTTGTGACTGCTCAACCGACAGGATGTTGATCACGTTGCCCTGCTTGGCCATGGTCTCTTTGACCCCAGGATCGTTGAACGCAGCCAAGATGCCCTCGTGGATACGCTTCACAACCGGCGCGGGCATACCCTTGGGTCCAATCACCGCAAACCAGGCTTCCACCACATAGCCTGGCAGACCCTGCTCGACAAAGGTCGGTATCTCGGGGGCGGCAGGGGTTCGCTGCGCATTGCCAACACCAATGGCCCGCAAGGCACCAGACTTGATATGTTGCAACACGCTGGGCATGGCAGCGGTGGCAAAGTCCACCTGCCCTCCCAGCAGATCGGTGAGCATGGGCCCCACCCCTTTGTAGGGTATGTGCTTCGCCGTGACATTGGCTTCATCCAGGTACATCTCGGCGGCGAGGTGCAAAATCGTGCCTGTCCCTCCAGAGGCAAAGTTCAATTGGCCCGGTTTGCTTTTGAGCAGAGCCGCAAAATCCCGATGCTGGGTGGCTGCCACCTTCTGCGGGTTCACCACCAGCACCAGCGGCGTGCTGCCAATGAAGGCAATGGGCGTGAAGTCCCCGGGCATGTCAAATGGCAGCGACTTGAGCACACTGGGAAAAATCACCACGTTGTTGGACACCAGTGACAAGGTGTAACCATCGGGCGCCGCACGAGACAGGGTTTGCAAACCCACCACGCCACCGGCACCGGGTTGATTTTCCACCACCACAGACGACCCCAGGGTTTTGGCCAGCGCAGGTTGTACCGCTCGGGTGATGGCATCCACACCGGACCCCGTGGCATTGGGCAGCACGAAACGCACCGGGCGATCGTTGCTGGTCTGGGCATGCAATTGAGAAAGTGGTGACAGAGCGGACGCGAGAACCAAATGACGTCGATTCAGATGCATGAAATACTCCAGTTGGAAGGTGCGCCGCTTCAAGACGGCGGTTTCAGGGACTTCAAGGTATCGAAAGATACCAGACGACCCGCCATGGCACTGGCCACGACCGTTGGTGGGCTGGCCAGCCAGACCCGACCCGGGCCAGATCGGCCAGGAAAATTTCGGTTGATGGCGCTGACTGTGACGTCGGTTGGCTCGGTCGACGAGCCGGGGCCACAATTGGCACAGGCACCACAGGACGGCTGCAGCAAGACAGCGCCGGCACGTTGAAACACCGGTAGGTACCCCTGAGACTGGCAGTAGTCGCGCACAGCGGTGGTGCCAAACTGCAAATACAGACGGACGTGATCTGGTTTGCGCCATCCATGATCCAAAGCCCAGGCCAAAACCGCATGGTAGTGATCGAAATCTTCGCGCTTGCCCGCGGTGCAAGAACCCCCGTAGGCGATATCCACCCGAACCGTTTCTGCTAAGTCGTCCAAGGCCAGGCCGCGCCCCGGGTCGCCAGGGCGCGCCACCATGGGCGACAACTGGCTGACATCGAGTTCGATGACATCCGAATAGCGTGCCCCCGGATCGCTGCACATCCAGGGCTCGATCTTGAAATCGATGCCGCGCCGCTCCCGCAGGAAGGCCACGGTGCGCTCATCGGGCTCGACGATACCTGTCATCCCGCCCAGTTCAGCCACCATGTTGGTCATGGTGGCGCGTTCATCGATGGACATGGCGCGCACCACCGGCCCGGCGAACTCGAACACCTGCCCCAACTTGGCGCCAGAGCGAATATCGTCACGGGCCAGAAGATGCAGGACCACGTCCTTGGCGGTCACGCCGGCAGGCAACGCCCCTTGTATCCAGACCCGCAACACCGGCGGCATGGTGATCCGCACGGCCCCGGTGACCAAGGCATTCGCCATGTCGGTGGTGCCCACCCCGAACGCCACACAGCCCAGCGCGCCACTGTGTGGGGTATGCGAATCGGTTCCAGCGATCAGTTGTCCTGGCAAGGCATAGTGTTCGGCCATCATGGCGTGGGAAATGCCCGCCACATGACGACCGTCATCCTGCAAGGCCTCCTGCTCGGTCAAGGTTCGATGACAGGTCAGCCCGTGTTCAGCCACAAAATCGCGTTGCGCCTGACACATGGCCTGCATGTTGACCACCAGGCCCCCGCGCACATGCGCCGGGCTTTGCTCCACATAAGAGGAGTGGTCTTCAAAAACCACCACGCTGTTCGGATCGCGCAAACGCAGAGCAGCTCCAAAGGTGCTGTCAAGCATGTGCGCGCACATGCCGGTGTAGTACTCGTGGATGAAGCGCCAGTCGGCCCGCACAAAGCCGCCCTCTCCCAGCCTGGGCTCGGCCGCGGTGACTTCTGTTTGAAGCCAATGCCGGGACACGATTTTTTCGAAGAGTGTTTGTGGCTGTGAGGCGGGTGCATGCGCCACCGCTTGCACCTCACGCATGTAGCGCTGGCCAAAAGCCAGCAACCCGCCGCATCGCAGGATCGCGGCTGATAAGGCATCCCTGCCCTGCAGCAGTCGCTCCAGCGGAATCTCAGACCCGGCATCGCATACAGCCGCCAACGATGTGTCGGTGCTGGTGAACAACCCAATGTTGTCGGCATTTTGCCGATAGATGCGCTCGAAGCTTTCTGCGATCACCAGTTGAATACCCGCCCATTTTTCCGCAGCTGGGCTGTGCTCTCGGGAAGAACCTTTGCCGTAACGTTTGCCTGCGATCGTGACCGAGAAATCCCCATGACGCACCGCATCCACGGACACGGGATATTGGTCTTCCACTTGAAAACCCGTGTAGGGGTACCGACTCAAACGGTCGTCGTAATACGACAGGATGGCCACCGGGGTGATCTCATCGGTGGAGACATCATCGCGCAATGACCCAAGCTTCTCAGCGGTGAGCGTGTCTCCGGCCAGCTGTCGCTGCATGAGGGACAAGGAGGTGCTCAGCCAGAGAGAGCGACCACGCAGACGCAAAGAGCTCATGACGCGCTCAAGCCCCTACCACCGGGTTGCTCAAACAGCCAATGCCGCTGATCTCCACTTCGATCCGGTCACCCGGCTTCATCCACAGTGGGGGTTGGCGACCCATGCCCACGCCCGCAGGCGTGCCCGTCGAAATCAAATCACCCGGGCGCAATTGGGTCACCTGTGACAGATGTGAAATCAGAAAAGGGAGGGAGTAAATCAGCATGTCGGTGCTGGCGTGCTGCACCTCGACGCCATTGAGACGGGTGCGCAGTTGCAATTGGGTCGGGTCGGGGATTTCGTCGGCCGTGACGATCCACGGACCGCATGCACCGCTTTGATCAAAATTCTTGCCACAGGTGAGCGCATGTTTTTGAAAATCGCGCAGACTGCCGTCATTGAAACAGGTATAGCCCGCCACACGCGACATGGCCTGGTCCTGCGTCAGGTTGCGTCCCCCCTCCCCGATGACCACCACCAACTCGCCTTCAAAGTCGTAGTGGCTGGAGGCCACAGGTCGCACCATGTCATCCCCATGCCCCACCACGCTCTCATGGGTTCGAATGAAGACAGAAGGAAACGGGGGCATGGCTCGACCGGTCTCGGCCGCATGGTCGCGGTAGTTGATGCCAATGCAAAAAATACGAGAAGAGGCGGCCAAGGGCGGTAACCACTGAACCGTGCTGGGGTCAACCCCCATGTCGGTGGGCTGAAAACCACGCAAAGCCACTTGACCGGCTGGGCTCATGGCCTGCGCCATGTCGGTGATCTGAGGGAACGCATGCTGAAGATCATGCAGGCGATGACCATCGAAGCAGCCCAGCCTTTCTTGGCCTTGGGACAGATAGCGTGCAATTTTCATGAGTTGACTTGGGTCAAAAGTTAAACATGGGCAATAGAGGGTATCGATTCACAACGCGTCATTGGCTTGCCATAATCAAACCCAATCAACGTGATTGTGCAACCAAACCCATGATGCCACGCCTTCACACCAACTCCTGTCGTCTCGCTCTTGCTTCAACGGTTCTGCTGCTCGTGAGCATGATGGACGTGGCATTCGCGCATGGCCCATTTCCTACCGTGCATGTCAAGGACTTGCCTGACGCCTTGCGTGCCAACTGGATCAGTCTGAAACCAGAAATGCTGGACACCAGCCATTGCGCGGCCGCTTACGACAGCAACACCGACGGCGACCGCATGGTGTTCAAGTGCTCCATCCACATCAAAATGGCCCATGAGGGTGCCCGTCGGGCCATGCGCTATTGCGAGGAAGCCCGCTCAGAACGCCGCATCAAAATGCCCTGCAAGCTGGTCGTGGAGTGAATCACACCGCCACGCCCAAGGGCCATGGCACGAACTCGTTGCTGCCAACACCAAGCGCCTCACTCTTGGTCGGCTCGCCCGACGCATGGCGCAGCACCTGCTCAAAGATCAACTGACCCATTTGTGCCAACGTCAATTCGCCGTCAATCACGGGCCCGCAATTGATGTCCATGTCGCTTTCCATGCGTTGATACATGGGGCTGTTGCTGGCCAGCTTGATCGTTGGCGCGGGCACGGAACCAAAACACGAGCCGCGCCCCGTGGTGAAGCAGATCAGATTGGCGCCTCCAGCGATTTGACCTGTCGCCGACACCGGGTCGTAGCCCGGTGTGTCCATGAAAACCAGTCCTGCTTGCGTCACCGGCTCGGCATATTCATAGACCTCCATCAAGGGTGAGTTCCCCCCCTTCTTGGCGCCCCCCAAGGATTTCTCGATGATATTGGCCAACCCTCCCGCATTGTTGCCCGGGCTGACCTGTCCATTGATCTGGGTGTCTCGCCCTTCGTTGTACTTGAGCCACCAGTTCATGCGCTGTTCCAGCTTGCGTCCCACCTCGGGTGTCCGGGCGCGAGCGGTCAAAGTGTGTTCCACCCCAAAAATTTCAGGGGTTTCCGACAAGATGGCGGTGCCACCGTTGCGCACCAGAATGTCCATCGCAACCCCCAGCGCCGGGTTGGCCGACAGGCCTGAGAACCCGTCCGACCCACCACATTGCATGCCAATGCAAATGTGCTCGGCAGACACGGATTCGCGTTGAACGCGATTGGCCAACACCAACATCTCTTGAACCATGGCGATGCCTTGCGCGATGGCCGCACGGGTGCCCCCCACATCCTGTACCACCAAGCGCCGCAAGGTAGGCCCCTCTTGCAAATGTTGGTCTGCCAGCAGGGCATCGAGGTTGTTGGTTTCATCCCCAAACGCGATCACCAAGGCCGCCCCGGTGTTGACATGCCGGATGTACCCACCCAGGGTGCGGCGCAGGACCGTCATGGGCTCGCCGCTGCGTTCCATGCCAGCGCCCTGTTCGTGAATGTAGGGCACCACCCCGTTGACTTGCGGATATGCCGCCATCACGGCTTCGGAGAAGTGCTGACAAATCTTGCGGGCGATGGTCGCTGCCCGATGCGAGGCCACGAAGACGCCAACAAAATTGCGCGTGGCCACACGTCCATCGGGGCGCACAATGCCCATGAAGCGGGCGCGCTCTTGCGCGGGCAAGAGTTGCGTGGGCACATAGTCCAGCCCGTGACGATAGTCCTTATCAAGGTCTCCAAAGGCAATGTTGTGGCTGTGCATCCAGGTGCCGGGCAGGATGTCTTCCGAGGCGAACCCAATGATGGTGTTGTACTTGAGCACGGGTTCACCTTGACGAATCGGACGGGTGGCGATCTTGTGCCCCATCGGCACGTCTTGCAAGGTGGTCACACCCTCGGCCTTTACCTCGGTGCCTGCTTTGACGTCCAACCGCGCCACCACCACATTGTCCTGGGGGTCGAGCCTGATGAAGGGATGGGCCATGACCTGGGCCGACCCAGTGGTGGTTGGGGCAATATTCAAGGCCTTGGCGGCCACGGTCTTGGTGGAAGAGGAAACGCTGTTCATCGAATTTCTTTCTCAGGACATCACACCAATGGGCCAGGGCACGAACTCGTCTTGCCCGACACCCAAATCTTCACTGCAGGTCAGTCGCCCGTCGGCATGTTCCAGCCAACGCTGGAGAATGCGTTGAGCCAAATCCTGGATCGCCGCAGGATCCTCGCTGGTCAAACCGGCGTTGACATCAAAATCATCCGGCATGCGGTCGTACAAGGACTGACGAGTGGCCAATTTCACAGTGGGGGCACCGTTGGCGCCAAACACGCTGCCTTCATCACTGACCACACAAATCAAATTCACACCGCTGGCAAACTGCCCCGTGGCGGCCACCGCCTCATAGCCAGGGCCATCCATCATGATCAGACCCGTGTCAGAAATGTCATGGCCATAGCCAACGACAGCCCGAATCTGAGCCCGTGTGGGCAAGGCCGTTGACACGGAGACAGCAGACGGTTGCTCGGTATCCCGCCCAGCCGTGTAACCATCCCACCACTGCACGCGCTGACCGATCTGGTCACGCACAGGTGGGGCTGCCGTCAGGGACTGCAACACTCTCCCCCAGCGCGGGGTATCGGTCAGCACCACGGTCCCCCCCATGTCGATCAAGGTATCCACGGCTTGCGCCAAAGCTTGGGCCACAGGCTCGGGCAGAGGGCGGTGGGTTTGCAGGAGCAGGCCCACACGCAAGCCCCGGGCCGGCTGCTTGCTGCGCCCCACAGCGTTGACCAAGGGCAGCATGGCGTCGATGGCGTCGATCCCTTGCGCCACCGCGTTGGCCGTGCCCCCCACCTCTTGAAGCACGATGGAACGTAACAAGGGCCCGGTGGTGAACTGCTCCTGCTCCAGGAAGGCATAGAGGTTGTTGCGCTCGCACCCCAGGCCAAGCACAACGGCCCCTGCCAAATTGGGGTTGCGAATGCTGCCCCCGAGGGATCGACGCAACAGATCCATCGGTTCGCCCGACTTCTCCATGCCACAACCCAGTTCATGAATGAAGGGCACGACCCCATCGACATTCGGAAAGGCTTTCAAACGCTCGGGGGTATACCACTCCGCCAGTTTGCGTGCCGCCGTGGCAGCGCAGTTCACGGTGACCAATACCCCGATGTAATTACGGGTTCCGACGTGCCCGTTGGGGCGCAAGTAGCCCTCAAATGAGAGAGCTGCCGATGCAGCAGGTGTTGCAGACGACATGAATGAAAGACTTTCTTGGAACGGAAGGATGACTCGCAGCGGCACAAAGGACCCGACTCCATCTCTAGCTGGGTTTGCGCAATGCCGCCATTTGTTGGGCGTTGATTTTGCGATCTTCGTTGACACGCGCCATGGACGGACGCGACTCGACCAGGGCCATGTAAGCCTTGACGGGCAATGCACTCAACAGATCTTCACCCAGCACCCGCTTGCATGCCGAACTGATGACCGGCAAATGCACGGCAGCGGCGCAATCGGCCAGGGTGAATGTATCTCCAGCGACATAGGGCTTGAAAGCCGCCAATTTGGCGAACCCGGCCACACCACGGGTCAACAGCCGGCGCACGCGATCTTGCACTTCCTGACCGACCGTGCCGCCAAAAAATGCCTGGGCATACAGCTCACGAGCCACCAACTCAAGATGCAGCTCCATGTACACAATCAATTCCTGCACCTTGGCCGCCGCATAGGGGTCGACGGGTAACAACGGGGTTTGAGGAAAGGCTTGCTCAATGTAATTGGCGCACACCATGGACTCGGAGATACAGCCCTGATCGGTCTGCAGAAAGGGCACCTTTCCCATGGGCGAGCGGTCCATCAACTTGAGGTGTGTATTACCCACCCAGACCAACTCCTCTTCAAAGGGCACATCTTTTTCAAGCAGTTGCAGCTTGAGTTTGTTGTAGTAATTGCTGACTGAAAAGCCACAGAGTTTGAGCGTCATGCATGTCTCCTGTTGACCAGGCAATTGTGGCACGGGGTGCGAACGCCTGCGAGCCATCTGGTGACCGTCCAAAAAACGCGCCAGGCATCCCGGAGCCGCTGATGTCGTAAGCTATCCGCATGAAGGATTTTTCCCCATGATCCACGAGTCCAACCGATCTGATGCGATCCGTCTGGTGGAAGACGTGGAGTGGAGTCGCCCGATGCAATGGCTGGGACTGGCCTGGCGAGACATGGAACGTGCGCCGATGTTGGGCGCGGTCCATGGCTTGTTGCTCGCCCTGCTCGGTGCCGGCATGGTCATCTTTTTTCGCCATCAGTTCTGGTGGCTGGCCGGTTTTGCCTCTGCGTTCATGCTGGTGGCACCCATGCTCGCTTGCAGCCTGTACGAGGTCAGCCGGGAACTGAGTTTGGGCAACCAGCCCAGTTGGTCCACCGCCTGGCGGGTGTGGTCCAGCAGGGATCGTCGCCTGATGGCTTTAGGGGTTTTCATGGGGCTGTCCTGTGCCGGCTGGGTGATCAGTTCAGCGGCATTGATCTACAGTTTCACCCCGGCCAGCATCGTCACACCCGAAGATTTTCTGCGCCACGTGGTATTGCAACCGCAATTCGGAATTTTTGAAATCTGGTTGTTGATGGGAGCACTCTTGGCCGCCCCGATGTTTGCGTCGGTGGTGATTGCAATTCCTTTGTTGCTGGATCAACCTGTCGGTCTGTGGGGGGCGATTCACACCAGCTGGCGGGTGGTCGGTCGCAATCCCTTGGCCATGGCCTTTTGGGCTTTTTTGTTGACGCTTTTTACGCTGCTGGGACTGGCCTCGGCGCTGCTGGGTTTGATTGTCGTGGTGCCCCTGCTGACCCACGCCAGCTGGTATGCCTACCGTGACCTGGTGCATGCCTGCACTGTTGATGCCATGGAACACCGCCATGAATGAAGAAGTCGTGGCCCAATACGGGCTGACCTTCGGCGTGGGAGGATTCATGTTGTATATGCTGTTCATCATCTGGCAGCTGGCGCGCGAATCCAAAGCAGGAAAATTTGGAACCTTTGTTTTATTTTTGGTCCTGTCCTTTGGCATGCTCGGCTTTATTGCCAAGCAGATTCTGGTCTGGATGTTGGGCAGCGAAACCAGGTGAGCATGCCCCCTCCTGTGTGGCCACCTAAAAAGTCGATTCTTAAGTGAATACCCCAAGCGAAAGCAGATCGAGATTGAGTCATCCTTGGGCACCAAGGAGTTACCGATGTTTGATCTCTTACCGCGTTCCCCATTCCGTCCCCGCCTAAAAATATTGTCCCTTGGGCTCATGGCCTGGGCTCTATCGCCCTGGCTTTCCGCACAGGCGCAGTCCTATCCCAACAAACCCATCAAGCTGTTGGTTCCCTACTCCAGCGGAACCACCACCGATGTCTTCGCGCGTCACTACGCTCTGAAACTGGGCGAGCAACTGGGGCAAACCGTGATCCCGGAAAACCGTGTGGGTGCGGGAGGCAACATCGCTGCCGAAGCCACCGCCAGATCGGCCCCGGACGGCTACACGTTGACGCTGTCCACCAGCGCCACCCATGCCACCAACCCGGCTTTGTATGGCAAGGTCCCTTTTGATGCCATCAAGGATTTCACCCACATCACCCTGCTGGTCTCTGCCCCCAACATGCTGGTGGTCAATCCTAAAATTCCAGCCAACAACGTGGCAGAGCTGATTGCGTACGCCAAAGCCAACCCCGGTAAACTGACCTACATCTCGGCGGGCTCGGGGACCTCGCCTCACATGGCCGGCGAGTTGCTGAAAACGATGGCCAACATCGATATTCGTCACGTGCCCTACAAAAACATTTCGCAGGGTTTCACTGATTTGTTTGGTGGCGAGGTGTCCATGACTTTCTACCATGTGCCCGTGATCGTGCCGCATGTGAAATCCGGCAAATTGCGTGCTCTGGGCGTGGCCACGCGTGAGCGCAGTTCGATCGCTCCTGAAGTTCCACCGATTGCCGATACCGTTCCTGGTTATGAGCTCAAGCCCTGGTGGGGCGTGAGTGGTCCGGCAGGCCTGCCCAAAGAAGTGGTTGACAAAATCTACCAAGCCAGCACCGCCGTCTTGAAAGACCCGGAGACACGGCAAAAATTTGAAGCCATGGGCTTGGAGGTCACTCCCATGCCGGTGAAAGAGTTCAATGACTTCACCGTCTCCGAACTTGTGAAATGGAGCAAGATCGTGAAGGACTCTGGAGCTCGCGTCGATTAAAACAGACACCCGCAGAACGCGGGCTCAGCCTCAAGCCGACTGGCCGTACTCGGCACGCAGCTGGCGGGCGGCGGCCACCATGGACGCCAGCTTTCCGTAAGCGACATCGCGGGGCAAATACTTCATGCCGCAATCGGGCGCCAGAATGATTTGCTCGGGCGGCAAGAACTGCAGTGCGCGGCGAATACGCGCCACCACGGTGTCTGGCGTCTCCACCGTCATGTCACTCAAGTCCAGACACCCCACCATGATTTTTTTGTTGCCCAAGCGAGTCAAAATGGAGCAGTCCAGATTGGATTGAGCCGTCTCGATAGAAATTTGCTGACAGCTGCAACTGGCCAACTCAGGCAAAAAGTCATAGCCACTGGGGCGGGTGTGGACCAGGGCGGCATAACCAAAACAAATGTGCACCGCGGTCGTTCCCGTTTGTCCCTCCAGGACGCGGTTCAAGGCTTTCACGCCGTATTCACGCGCCTTATCGGGACTGACCTGCATGTAGGGTTCGTCGATTTGCACCACGTCTGCTCCGTGGGCAAACAGATCGCGAATTTCCTCATTCAAGGCTTGCGCATAGTCCATGGCTGCGGCCTCTTCGGACGGATAGAACTCGTTGTACGCCTGTTGCAGCATGGTGAAGGGCCCGGGCACCGTGATCTTGACCGGTTGCTGGGTGTTGGCCTTGAGAAACAGCAGGTCTTCCAACTCCACCGGCTGGGTGCGACGGATCTTGCCGACGATTCTGGGCACCAGATTGGGCATGCCTGAGCGGCCAATGACGGACATGGGGTTGTCCTGATCGATGCCTTCCAACGCAGTCGCAAACCGATTGGAATAACTTTCCCGACGGATCTCGCCATCGGTGATGATGTCGATGCCCAGCGTCTCTTGCGCACGGATCACCACGCGGGTTGCATCCTCCATCGCCTCTTGACGATAGGCCGCAGGGACGCGCCACAAATCGTTGTCTCGAATGCGCGGCACCCGTCGAGCCAACTGTTCTTTGTCGATCAACCAATCGGGTTGCGGGTAGCTGCCCACCAAGGTGGTGGGGAACAAAAGCGAATTCATGAATCAATTCCTTGAAAGGGGTGGATGAAAAGGACATCCCTGGTCGCGATGATGATAGCGTCCACCGAACATCGTCGCAGTCGCAGCCGCCACACGCCTGCGAGTTGAAGCCCATGAGACAGTGGGCATCCACAGACGGCCGTATCATGCCGACATCGCATCAGCACATCGGACTGACATGAGTGTTTCCCCCAGTGAAAAAATGATCGCCTACCAGGAGGGGCCCGTGGGTTGGATCGTATTCAACCAACCCGAGCGCCACAATGCTGTCTCACTCGCGATGTGGCAGGCGCTGGAAGCCATCGTGGATCACTATGCACAAAATTCGGAGGTGCGTGTGGTGGTGGTGCGCGGCGCAGGCGACAAAGCCTTTGTGTCGGGGGCTGACATCTCCGAATTTGAAACGCAGCGTGCGGCCCCCGAAGCGGTGCAGCATTACAACGACACCTCCTTGCGCGCTTTGCGCCGACTGCGGGAAATCAACAAGCCAACACTGGCCATGATCCAGGGGTATTGCGTGGGCGGTGGTGTGGCAGTGGCCTTGTCTTGCGATATTCGGCTGGCCACCGATCAATCGCGCTACGCTGTCCCAGCGGCCAAACTGGGGCTGGGCTATGAGTTTGAGGGGGTGAGCAAACTGGTCAGCCTGGTGGGACCGGCGTTTGCGAAAGAAATTTTCTTCACCGCACGACAGTTCTCTGCCCAGGAAGCGTATGAGATGGGGCTGATCAACCGGGCGGTTCCTGTGGCCGAGTTGCCATCCCTGGTGGACGAATATGCAAAAACCATTGCGTCCAACGCCCCGATGACGATTGCATCCATCAAAACCATTGTCGGGGAAGTGCTCAAGGACGAGTCGATGCGCGATGAAGCCTGGTGTGCCCGCACCGTGGATCAATGCTTCAACAGTGAGGACTATCGGGAAGGTCGCACGGCCTTCATGGAAAAACGCCGCCCTGTCTTCCAGGGCCGATGACGCAGGAGACAACATGACATTACCGTTGAAGGGCATTCGGGTCCTGGACCTGACCAATGTGTTGGCGGGTCCCTATTGCAGCATGGTGCTGGGCGACATGGGCGCCGATGTGATCAAGGTCGAGAACACCGAGAAGGGTGACACCTCGCGCAACTTCGAACCTCAGGTCAATGGTGAGTCTTACTGTTTTGCGGTGCTCAACCGCAACAAAAAAAGCATTTCATTGGACTTGAAAGACCCCAGTGGCAAGCAAATCGCACTCGATTTGGCGGCCCGAGCCGACATCGTGCTGGAAAACTTTCGTCCTGGTGTGGTCAAGCGCATGGGTCTGGACTATGAATCGATCAAGGCCCTCAACCCGCAGGTCATCTACGCTTCGATGTCCGGCTTTGGACAAACTGGGCCCTATGGCAAAAAGGGCGGCCTGGACATCATCGCGCAAGGCATGTCTGGCATCATGATGATGACCGGACATCCCGGCGGTCGTCCCGCCAAGGTGGGCATCGCCATGAACGACATTGCCAGTGGCGTGACCACTTTGTATGGCGTGCTGGGGGCCCTGATTGGCAAACTGCGTCATGGGGAAGGCCAATACCTGGAGACCTCGCTGCTGGAGGCGGGCATGGCCTGGGCCGTGTGGGAATTTGGCGCCTATTTTGGCGGTGGAGAAATCCCCACCGCCACCGGTACCCGGCACCGCCGGTCGGCACCCTATCAAGCCTATCGCACGCGCGATGGTTATGTCACTGTGGGGGCCAGCAGCCACAAACTCTGGCAACAGTTCTGCAACCAGGTGGCCCAACGCCCGGCCTGGCTGGAAGACCCGCGTTACCAAACACAGGCACTGCGCGTTCAGCACGCCGAAGATCTGGAAAAAGACATCGAGTCCGTCTTCATCAGCCAAGACACCGCGCACTGGGTCCAGTTGCTCGATGCGGCCGGAGTCCCTGGAGGGCCGGTGTTTGGTTTCGAAACCACCTTGAATGACCCGCACATTCGCTTTCGCAAGATGGTGCACGAGATCGAACATCCGAAAATCGGACCGATGAAAACCATCGGCTTGCCCATCAAATCCAGTGGCGCTCTGGGTGAGATTCGCTTGCCGGCCCCCTGGCTGGGACAGCACAGCGAAGAAACACTGCGCTCATTGGGCTACACCGATGCGCAGATCGATGATTTGTTTCAGCGCCGGGTGGTGTTTGACCAGTACCGCAACAGCACCCCCTGACACATCAACTGTCCATCGTGATGTTAGCGCGACGAATCACCTCGCCCCACTTCTGCAAATCGATGCGCATTTGCTCGCCAACTTGAGCCACAGACAGCGAGCCGGCTTCTTCCACGCCGGCCTTGCGCAAAGCCGCCACGACCTCTGGGTCTTCAATGGTGGCGCGCAAGACAGCACGCAAGCGATCCAGCGCTTCGGCCGGCAGACCGGCCGGTGCCACAAAGCAGTTCCAGGGCTTTTCATCAAATCCTTCAAAGCCTTGTTCTGCGATGCTGGGCACCTCCGGGAGCGCCATGGAACGCTTGGCCGATGACACCCCCAGGGCTCGGATACGCCCGGCTTGATGATGCGGCACAGCTGGCCCCAGCGTGGAGACCGCCATTTCGATCTGCCCACCCACCAGATCGGCCATGTATTGCGCTGCTCCCTTGTAGGGCACGTGGTTGAAGGAAATGCCAGCACGCATTTTGAAAAATTCGCCGATCAAATGGTGAGGCGACCCCACACCTGAACTTCCACAATTGAGCTTGCCGGGATTCGCCTTGGCATAGGCAATCAACTCTTGCAGATTGCGTGCCGGCACCGAAGGATGCACAACCAGCGCCATCGGCAATGCCCCCAAATGGGCCAACGGAACAAACGACTTGATGGGGTCGTAGGACACTTTGCGCATGTTGGGAACATACGCAAACGCCGTGCTGTCCATCAAATGGATGGTGTACCCATCGGCCGGCGCACGCGCCGTGGCATCGGCGCCAATGGTGGTGCTGCCACCAGGGCGGTAATCAAAGACGATGGTCTGACCCAACAGTTTTTCAGCTTTGCCCGCCACAATGCGCGCCCACTGATCTGCTCCACCACCGGTCGGGTATGGCACGATCAAACGAATCGGTTTGTCGGGGAATGGCCCCGCCTGGACTGCGCCCAGAAAGCTCCATGAAGAGGCGGCTGCAGCACCGCGTAGCAAGTGTCGTCTGGTGGTCATGCGATTTTGTCTCGGTTCCCGAATGGGTTTCGCCCCTCAGGGGACGGGTAAAAAATTCATTCTAGAAGGCCGATGGGCCTTTGACCACCCGAGGGTTGCACCTGGATGACACCCGGGGAGATGCCTGACTTTACGAGGCTGTCTCGACACGTTAGGATGAACGGGCCATACGGTCCACAGCCCTGGAGAGGACATGCACAGGAGACAATTCACGCTTGGCGCCCTCGGCAGTCTGCTCGTCGGCGCTCCCGGCCACCCCGCCTGGGCACAAACATCCCCCTGGCCACAGAACCGGGTGTCCATCATCATTCCTTTTCCTGCTGGGGCTGCCACCGACATCACAGGTCGCGTCATTGCCGCCCGTTTGGCCCAGCAATGGGGGCAGCCAGTGGTCATTGAAAATCGAGGCGGCGGCAATGGCCTGCCCGCGGCCGAAGCGGCTGCCCGCGCGAAACCCGATGGCTATACCCTGCTGCTGACCTCGGCCATGACCCATGCCGTCAACCCCAGCCTGTATGAGCGACTGCCCTATCACCCCCTGGACGATTTCGAGCCCATCTCGCAATTCGGGCGCTTGCCCTTTGTGGTGCTGGTTCGGGCTGACTCGCCCATCAAAACACTCTCGGACTTGACCGCCCTGCTCAAAGCAGAGCCCGGCAAGCACAATTTCGGAGCGGGTTCCCTGCCCGCACGGGTGGCGGCCGAAATGTACAAACAACTGGCCGGGCTGGATGTGGTTCACATTGCCTACAAAAGCAACCCTCAAGCCTTTCCCGATTTATTGTCCGGCCTGCTGACCTTCATGGTGATCGATACCACCAATGGCCGCTTGCAAGTCGACGGCGGGAAAATGCGCGGGCTGGCGGTCACCACACAACAACGCGAGGCAACCCTGCCCAAGGTGCCCACCACGGTCGAAGCTGGCTTGCCCGAATTGCAGATCTGGACCTGGACTGGCTTTTACGCCCCCAAGGGCACGCCCCGCGACATCGTTCAAAAAATTCACCGCGACATCGTCACCGCCTGCACCGACCCACAGATGCTCACCCGCTTTGAATCCCTGGGCGGTCCGCCCGTGACATCGGCCAATCCGGACGATTTCACGGCGTTCACCCGCTCGGAGATCGACCGCTGGGGGCGCATCATCCGACGCGCACAGATTCGACTGGACTGAACATCACCATGCAAACCTCTGCCCCCACTCATCTGCAAGGCCCTCGGCATCGTCAAAGCCCCCAGGAAAGCCAGCCCTACCAGACCCTGCGCGTGCACAAGACCACACCGGTGATTGGAGCTGAGATTGAAGGCGTGGACCTCAGTCGCCCCTTGTCGTTCGACCAGTTGACTGAGGTCCAGCGCGCGCTGGCCGAGAACCTGGTGATTTTTTTCCGCGACCAGCATCCCAGCCCCGAGCAGCACCTGGCCTTTGGGCGCTTGTTTGGCCCCTTGCATACCCACCCCGCGGCCCCGCATGCCCCCGGTCATCCAGAGTTGATGATCATTCAAGCCGACAAGAACTCACCTCGGGCCAATGGTGAAGTCTGGCACTCGGACGTGAGCTGTGATGCCCAGCCTCCCATGGGCAGCATTCTCTACATCCACACTTGTCCGCCCCAAGGGGGTGACACTTTGTTCGCCAGCATGTACGCAGCCTTTGATGCACTGTCTGAGCGCATGAAGCATTACCTGCGCGGTTTGACGGCCATGCATGATGGCGAGCATGTGTACCGAGGCACCTACGCCAATCTGGGTGTGCAGGACAAACCGCAATATCCTCGCTCAGAACATCCGGTCGTTCGCACCCACCCAGTCACCGGACGCGAGGGCTTGTTTGTGAATCGGGGGTTCACCACTCGCATTCTGGGTTTGCCGGTCGATGAAAGCGATGCCATCCTGCGCTATCTTTTTGAGCACATCGAGAACCCGCTGTTTCAATGCCGATTCCGCTGGCAAGCCCACTCGGTCGCTTTCTGGGACAACCGCTGCGCCCAACACAAGGCGCTGTGGGACTACTGGCCGCTGACCCGCAGCGGGTTTCGCGTGACTGTGGCTGGGGACGCCCCGTTCCACCAACCGAGTGTGAACGCCAATTGACCTGGGTCAATTTCATCGACATCCCAGGCCCGACAATTCCAGGCCCATGAATGTCGGTCCACATCTATGAATCATCCACAGACCCAGACGTCTGCCGATACGCATCCCAAAGCCAAAGGACTGTTGGCCTGGGTGTACCGTTGGCTGTTCGACCCGACGTTTGAGCAAGGTCATTTTCGCGCCGTTGAAAACGGGGTCGGATGGCTGATCATCCTCAGCGTATTGGCCATCGTCGCCGAGCACAATGACGTTTTGTACGCACCCAATGCCCAATGGTTCCATGCCTTTGATGTCATCACCATCGGCATTTTCACAGTGGAGTATTTGCTGCGCCTGGCCGTCGCTCCTTTGGATCCCAAATACGCAGGCCAAAGATGGGCTCGCTTGCGGCATTTTTTCAGCTTCTATGCCCTGGTCGACTTGATCGCCATCGCCCCCTTTTATTTTTCCAACTGGGTGCTTGTGGATGTGGAAATGCTTCGGGTGCTGCGCTTGTTGCGCCTGATGCGAATCTTCAAACTGTCGCGCTACATGATCCCCGCCTGGCGTGAATTCCACGAGCACAATCACCATCGAAGTTTTCGCGCCAAGGTACATGCGCTATTGGAACCCACGGGTCATTCAGGACAGCTGCATGTGTACCTGGACAACTTCATCATGTTCTGGGTGCTGTTGTCGATCATTTCGGTCATTCTGGAGTCGGTGGAGTCGGTCCGCGTCGTGTTGGCGACCGAGTTCATGATCATCGACACGCTGGCTTTTTCCATCTTCACGCTGGAGTATCTGGCCCGCCTTTATGCCGCACCAGAGAACCCAGCCTTCAAGAAACACGCGATGCCTCGCTGGAACCACTTTTGGTCTGCGCACGCGTTGATCGACTTGCTGACCATCCTGCCCTTCTTGCTGGAGCACTTCCTGCCGGTCAGCGTGGACCTGCGATTCCTGCGCGTGTTCCGGCTGATTCGATTGCTCAAGCTGACCCGCTACACCTCGGCCACCGTGACGCTTTACCAAGTGGTCAAACGCGAGTGGCAAGTCATTTTCGCCTCTGTGTTTGTGATGCTTCTGTTGGTGGTGCTCACCGCCAGCATGGGCTACTTGTTCGAACATGAAGCCCAGCCCGACAAGTTTGAGAACATTCCTCAGTCCATTTATTGGGCGGTGGTGACGCTGGCATCGGTGGGCTATGGCGACATCTCGCCCATCACACCCATGGGGCGAGCACTGACGGTGGTGCTGGCGCTGTTGGGCATTGGTATTTTTGCCATTCCTGCCGGTCTGCTGGCCTCTGCCTTCACCGACCAATTGCGAATTGACCGTGAGACCTTCAAAAAAAAATTGCTGCATGCCTATGAGGAAGGAAAACTCAATCCCAAAGCTCGCGCGCTCATTGCCTCTGAATCCGAACGACTGCACTTGTCCGAGGACGATGTTCGGCGGCTGACACAGGAAGCGCGACAAGCCTTTGAGACCCAGCAGCGGGAGGAAAAACAAAGGGCGTCAGCGGTGGTCCTGGACCCCAAACAACATCCCGACCTGGCTTACCACCAGCTGCGCCTGCTGGTGTCGCAATTGCAGTTGCTGAATGCGGCGGCGGGGACCGACCTGCTGATGCAAAAAATTGACCCCCGTGATCCGGATGCCGAACAAATGCGCGGGATTCTTCAACTGCTGCAAACGTCCTCAGTACATGTAATGCCCGCCGTTGACGTGAATCACCTGACCGGAAATAAAACCACCCCGCTCTGAGCACAGCAGGTCACAGGCAGCGGCGACTTCGTCGGGCTGACCATAGCGTCCCAGCGGAATTTCGGCGATCAATTTCTCCCGCATCTGGTGGGTGTATTGGGACCAATCACGAATGGTGTCAATGGCACCAGGTGCCACCGTATTGGCCGTGATGCCCTCTGGGCCAAACTCTCGCGCCAGCGCCATGGCCAAGCCGTGCAAACCGGCTTTGGCGGTGATGTTGTGGGCACGCTCGGTCACTTGCCCCCAAAAGCCATCAAATCCGGAGATCAACACCACACGCCCCCAACGTCGGCTTTGCATGTGGGGAATGGCATGCCTGGTGAGGTAGAAGGCGGCGGTCAAATTGGTGCGCAATACGTCGTCCCAGACCTCAGGGGTGATCTCTAGAAACGGCTGCTTGTTTCGAATGCCCACATTGGAGACCAGGATGTCCATCGATCCGTAAGCCTCGACAGCGATCTGTATCAGTCGGGCCACCTCTTCATCTTGGCTGACATCGGCCATGACGCCCATGGCCTGACCACCTGCCGCGCGAATGTCCTGCACCACCGATTCCACCGCCGAAGCATCACGATGACCATTCACCACCACGCGCACCCCTTGGGCAGCCAGTGACAAGGCAATGGCACGTCCGATGTTGCGGCCGGAGCCGGTGACCAAAGCCGTGCGAGGCGCTGGTGAGGAGGAAGCAGATGAATCGTGTGTCATGACAGTCTCTTGGTTGACATGCAACGACACCCGGCCGCCGCACGACCGCGTGACAAGCGGCGTTCGGATGTTAAGCTAGCCCAGGAAACTCTTGGTGATTGGAGGAGACATGAAACGACGTCATGCCAGTGCATTGCTGGCCAGTTTGACTTTTGCACTGCCCAGCCTGGCTCAATCTCCTGCCTACCCCGACCGTCCGATCAAACTCATCGTTCCCTACCCACCGGGAGCCTCGACCGACTCTCTGGGACGATGGATAGCGCAAAAAATCTCCGGCCCACTGGGGCAGCCCGTGGTGGTCGACAACCGCAGTGGTGCCAGCGGCAATATTGGCAGTGAAGCGGCGGCCAAATCACCTGCCGACGGCTACACATTTTTGCTCGGGACCGATGCCACGCACGCCTCCAACACGCACCTGACTGCCAACCCCACTTTTCATCCGTCTCGCGATTTCACGCCACTGACGCTGGCGGCGCTCAACCCCATTGTGTTGGTCATTCACCCGTCGACGCCCGCGAACACAGTCAACGAACTGGTGGCCTACGTCAAGGCCAATCCATCCCGAGGTGGATTCGGCTCCTCCGGGACCGGTTCTCCCCATCACCTGGCAGGTGAATTGTTCAAACAACGAACAGGTGCGCCCCTGGTTCACGTGCCCTACCGCGGCGGCGGACCGGCACTCAACGATGTCATGGGCGGTCAATTGCCGATGATGTTTGCCAGCCTGATCACTGTGAGCCAGCACATCCAGAATGGCCGACTGCGCGCCATTGCGGTCACCTCACTGCAACGCCATGAGGGCTTGCCGCAGGTCCCCACCTTCGCCGAAACCCTGGAGGGGTTCGAAATGAATTCCTGGCTGGCCTTCTTTGCACCGGCCCGGCTGCCCGAGCCTGTGAGCAAACGCCTGAGCGAAGAGCTCATCAGCGCCTTGCGCGATCCAGAAATTCGCACCAAGCTGCGCGACAGCGGTCTGGTGCCCGTTGGCAGCTCGCCCACCGAGTTGGGTGAGGTGGTAAGACGCGATTTTGAACAACGCGGCCGTTTGATCCGGACCGCCAACATCAAGCCTGAATAAGCGCATGTCCGATTCAACGACATCGCCTCAGGACACGCCCCCAGCCGCGCCGCCCTCGGCGCCCTTGCAGGGCATGGTGGTCATCGAGCTGGGCCACAGTGTGGCGGCTCCATTCGCCGGGCAAATTCTGTCAGACCTGGGCGCCGAGGTCATCAAAATCGAGAAGCCTCAGGGCGATGACGCGCGTCACTGGGGACCACCGTTTGTGGACGGCAGCTCGGCCACGTTTCAATCGCTCAACCGCAACAAACGTTCATGGGTGGTCAACCTTCGAGACCCCCAGGCTTTGGAGTCGCTGCGTGAGCTGATTCATGAACGTGCCGATGTGGTGATTCAAAACATGCGCCCTGGGCAGGTGGAATCGCTGAGGCTGGATGCTCAGACCTTGCGCGCCCAAAAACCCCGTCTGGTTTACTGCAATCTGGGCGCCTTCGGCTCGGTCGGCCCCCTCGCGGACCGGCCCGGTTATGACCCGTTGATGCAAGCCTTTGGAGGCATCATGAGTGTGGTGGGCGAGCCGCAAGGCAACCCGGTTCGGGTCGGCCCATCCATCGTCGACATGGGCACCGGCATGTGGGCGGCCTTGGGCATCGTCTCTCAGCTGATGCAACGTCACACCAGCGGCACAGGTGGTGTGGTGGACGTTTCGTTGTTCGAAACCGCTGCCGCCTGGATGACCATGTTTTCGGCGCAATGCCTGGCCAGCGGGACGCCACCCGGTCGAAATGGATCCGGCCAGGTCGGCATCGTCCCCTACCGGGCCTACCGCACGGCCGATGGAGACCTGGTGGTGGCCGCTGGCAACGACTCGCTGTTCGAACGCTTATGCACGGTGCTGAACCATCCCGAGTGGGCACTCGACGAACGCTACACAAGCAACCCCTTGCGGGTCAAACATGCGACGGCGTTGAACGCCATGTTGGAGGACTGTTTCATCACCCGCACCAATACCGACTGGATCGAGCAACTGGATGCCGCAGGCGTCCCCTGCGCGCCGGTTCAAAACGTGGCGCAAATGATGGCGCATCCGCAAACCCAGGCCCTGGGGCTGATGCAAACCGTGGCCGGCAGTTCTATTGCTCTCATGGGTTTGCCGATGCGACTGGATGGACACCGCCCGGTTCCGCGCTGCGCAGCCCCTGCGCTGGGCGAGATGAATGCAGCCCCACAGACTTGAATTTGATTTTTCCGACCAACCTTGACTGACCGTTAGAACCATGAGCTCAACACTTGACCACAACGCATCCGTCTCGATGAGCCTCGACGAGGATTACCCAGATATTCGCGAAAGCGTGCGACGCATTTGTGCCGACTTCCCTGGCGCTTATTGGCGTGAACTGGATGAGCGCGAGGCCTACCCCACCGAGTTCGTCAAAGCCATGACCGAGGCCGGTTTTTTGTCGGCCCTCATTCCCGAGTCTTATGGCGGTGCCGGGCTGCCGCTGCGTGCTGCTTGCGTGATCCTCGAAGAGATTCATGCCTGCGGGGGCAACGCCTCGGCCACTCATGCGCAGATGTACACCATGGGGACGGTGTTGCGTCATGGCAGTCCTGAGCAAAAGCAGCAATACCTGCCCAAGATCGCCTCTGGCGAACTGCGCCTGCAAGCCTTTGGCGTGACCGAGCCCACCACCGGAACCGACACCACCAAGCTGAAAACACGTGCGGTCCGCGACGGTGACCACTACGTCGTCAACGGGCAAAAAATCTGGACCTCGCGTGCGCTGTACTCCGACCTGATGTTGCTGCTGGCTCGCACCACGCCGCTGGAGCAAGTGACCAAAAAAACCGAGGGACTCTCGGTGTTTCTGGTGGACATGCGCGAGGCGGTCGGTCACGGCATGACGATTCGCCCCATCAAAGCCATGATCAACCACAACACCACCGAAGTCTTCTTCGACAACCTGCGCATTCCCGCCAGCAGTTTGATCGGACAAGAGGGCAAAGGCCTGCGCTACATCATGGACGGCATGAATGCAGAGCGCATCCTGGTTTCGCACGAATCATTGGGGGATGCCAAGTGGTTCATCAAAACCGCCGTCAACTATGCCAACGATCGACGGGTTTTTGACCGCCCGATCGGACAAAACCAGGGCATTCAATTTCCCATCGCCAAGGCCTATGCCCAAACGCAAGCGGCTGAACTCATGCTGCGCAAAGCCGCCGCGATGTTCGAAGCCGGCCTACCCTGTGGCGAATACGCCAACCTCTCCAAACTGCTGAGCGCCGAAGCTGCTTGGGAAGCCGGTGAAGCTTGCATGCAAACGCATGGCGGCTTTGCGTATGCGCGTGAATATGATGTGGAACGCAAATGGCGCGAAGCTCGGGTGCAACGAACCGCCCCCATTTCCACCAACCTCATCTTGTCCTACCTGGCCGAGCATGTGTTGGGACTTCCCCGCTCTTATTGACCGCCGCCCTCATCTTCACCTGTGACTGGAGCTGATCAATGATCCCTTCCATGGAATCAACCGCCAGGCGAGTCATCGCCACTGTCTGCGGGGTGGCGTGTCTGACACTGGCCTGGCTCGCACCCAGCTGGGCTCAGGCGCCTACAGGCCCTGGCAACGCGATACGCCTGATCGTCCCCTTCACCCCGGGCACAGGTATTGACATCGTGGCCCGCACCGTCGGACCGCGGCTGGCAGAGCGTCTCGGCCAACCCGTGGTGGTGGACAACCGGCCTGGGGCCTCGGGCAACATCGGCACCGAAGCGGTGGTGCGATCGGCCCCGAACGGTCAAACCTTGCTGGTCTCGGTCAACACGCTGGTGATGAACGCCAGCCTCTACCCCAAGTTGGCCTTTGACCCGGTCAAAGACCTGGCACCGGTGACCCTCACCAGTTGGGGGCAGTTGTTGTTGGTCACCCATCCCCGCAGCGGTTTTAAGTCAGCACAAGAATTTCTGGGGCAGGCCCGTCAGAAACCCGGGCGATTCAATTACGCGTCACCGGGTGTAGGCACCCCCCACCATCTCTCGATGGAACTGTTCAAAAACACGGCCCAGGTGTTCATCACCCACATCCCTTACCGGGGCACCGGCCCGGCATTGACCGATCTGTTGGGTGGACAGGTCGAAGCCATGTTCTTGCCCATCCACGTGGCCTTGCCACATCTTCAAACCGGTCGCTTGGTGGCGTTGGGCATTGGCAGCGATAAACGCCACCCCCTGCTTCCCGATGTGCCCACACTGACCGAGGCCAAGGCGGGTCAGGTGAATGTGGCCATGTGGTTCGGCATCTTCGCGCCGGCGGCCACCCCTCCTGACATGATTCAACGATTGAACCGTGAAATTCGAGACATTCTCAACAGTGAAGAAGTGTCCAAGGCATTTCAGTCGCAGGGCATGGACCCCAGCAGCAGCACCCCAGCCGAATTCAAACGCCTGGTCGAGCGCGATGCGCAACGTTGGGCGGCCCTGATCAAAGCACAGAACATCCAGGCGGAATGATGAACAAGCCCATCACTTCATCCCCTGGCGGCTGCGCCAAGGACATCCTCATTTGTGGTGCGGGCATTGGCGGACTGACCGCCGCTGCCTGCCTGTTGCAACAGGGGTTTCAAGTTCGTGTCTTTGAACAGTCCTCGACGCTGGGCGAGATTGGAGCCGGCATTCAATCGAGCGCCAATGCGGTCCGGGTGCTGGACTGGTTGGGTCTACGACATGCGATCGAACGTTTTGCCGTGCGCCCACAGGCTTTCGAGTTTCGCCGCTTTGACAGTGCCGAGTTGATGCACCGCATTCCCCTGGGCGACTTACACGAGCAAAAGCATGGAGCGCCCTATTTCCATTTGCACCGCGCTGACTTGCATGCCGTGTTGGTGTCTCGCGTCAACGAACTTTCACCGGGTTGCATCGAGCTGCAGTCCACGGCCCTTGGGTTTGAAGAGGATGAGCAAGGCGTGACCCTGTTGCTGGAAGGTGGCCGACGTGTTCAAGGTGAGGTGCTGATTGGAGCCGATGGCATTCGTTCCGCCATTCGCCGGCAGATCCTGGGGCCACAGGCAGCCCACTACACCGGCGACATTGCCTGGCGTGCTGTGGTGCCGGTGGAGCGTCTTCCCAGGGACATCATGGCCACCGTATCCACCATCTGGTGTGGCCCCCATAAGCACGCGGTCATGTACTATTTGCGCGCGGGAACCCTGATGAATTTCGTTGGTCTGGTCGAGCACGATCAACCGGAGACTGAGTCGTGGACACAAAAACGCCCCTGGACCGAACTCAAGTCAGACTTTGAGGGCTGGCATCCCACGCTTCACCAAGTCATTGACGCCATGGACCGTGACAGCTGCTACCGCTATGCGCTCAACAACCGCCCGCCAGCCACCCACTGGAGCACCGCGCGCGCCACGCTGCTGGGCGATGCCGCGCACCCGACCTTGCCTTATATGGCCTCCGGAGCGGCCATGGCCATCGAGGACGGTGCCGTGCTCATGCGGTGTTTACAAATGGACACCTCCGTTCCCGAGGCTCTGCAACGCTATCAGCGCAACCGGTTGGAGCGGACCTCTCGTATCGTCAACGAATCCACCGACAGCCGTGGGCTTTATCGCATCGAGGATGTGCAAGCCATGCGGGAAGCCTTTGCCGAACGTAACCTCAGCAAAGCCCGCTCGGAGTGGCTGTATTCCTACGACCCGCTTCAAGTCCCTTTGGACTGAGCCATCGTCTTGTCAACTGGCTTGACCCGCGGGGCTTGTCTGCCCATATTGAGGCATTTTTTTCCGCCCGATATCCTGTCCTTGCCGGCAAATTTTTCCCCCCAGGGCAGTCATTCCCCCATTTCATCACCAATTTGATCAAGGTTGGTGGGCAAACAGCCTGGCACAGAGTTTGCGGTTGGCATGGCATTTCCGATTTCGCCAGAAACTCGCAGGAGCCCACGATGTCAGCTGTCATCTACACCAATCAAGCATCTCTGTTGGCACAGAAAGGCCTCTTGGGTGCGCAAACCTCTTTGGCCAATTCTGTCGAGCGCCTGTCCTCCGGCTTGCGGATCAATCGCGCCAAAGACGATGCAGCTGGGTTGGGCGTGGGCGAAAACCTGCAGAAACAGTTGAATGGCGCCAAGCAAGGCTTGCTGAACCTGAACGACGCCATTTCGATGTCGCAGACCGCAGAAGGTGCCTTGTCGGCAGTGGCGGCGGTCGCTCAACGCATGATCACCTTGGCCACGCAAGGAGCCAATGACACGATGAGCCAGGAACAAAGAAAATCCATTGCATTTGAAATCGATAAACTTCGTACCTCTATCCAGGACATGGGCAAGCGCACCAAATACACCGACACCGTGTTGTTTGCGTCCAAGGAAATGTTCATCCAGGCCAGCAACAATGCCGCTGATCGAATCACGGTGAATCAGGAAGCACTGGCGGGCGTGAGCGTGGACACGGATTACACCAGGGCGGTATCACCAGAAATAACACTCTCTGGAGCCACGATCGCCAACGGCGTGATCACCACAACCAATAGCCAATTGGCCGTGGGACAAACGGTGTTTGGTAACAACATTCCACCCGGCACCACCATTTCCAGCATCTCATCTGCTCTGGTCAACTCAGTCACGACTTACACGGTCACTCTCAGCAACGCCACATTGAACATAGCCACCCCAACAAACCTGACGTTCAAATGGAGTGGCAACCTGATTGGTAGCAACGTTATGACCATGACCAGTGTCGACTCGTTCGCCACTGGGCAAACCATCTGGGGCGTTGGCATCCCAGATGGCACCACGATTGTGGGCGTGGACACAATCAACAAAAAAGTGACGCTCAGCAACGCGTTGACCGAGAATGCCAGCGGAAACTACACCGCAAACATCGGCGGTGCGCGAACGTCCACCAGCGGGAGCGCTCTCTCGACGTCCATCACCGCCCTCATGGGAGCGATTGGAACCTCGACCGGCATGAACTCGCAACATTTTCGAGACATCCAGGCCAATGCAGCCACCTATCTCAACACCATCACCTCGCAGCGTGGGGAACTGGGTGCGATTCAAAACCAGCTCGAATTCACCATCTCGAACCTGACGGAGTTTTCCAACAACCTGGCAGCATCACGCAGCCGTGTGATGGACACCGACTACGCTGCCGAGACGGCCAATCTGACCAAGGGCCAAATTTTGCAACAGGCATCGACGGCCATGCTGGCACAGGCCAACCAAATGCCCAACGTCATCCTGTCCTTGCTGAAGTGATCGCGAAAGCCTGGCCTCACAACTCATGAGGTCAACTGCTGGATAAAGGGAAGCAACTCGGGCTTCTCTTCCAGTCCAAAACCCGGAGCATCGCTGGCTTGCACAGTGCTGCCTTCAACCCGGCAACCCGGTGAATAGCCCCCGAAGGGTTGAAACACGCCCGGATAGGATTCGCATCCACCCAATCCCAGCCCTGTCACGATGTGCAGGTTGATGAGATGGCCGCCGTGGGGATAGCACTGCCGACGTGAGAAACCTCGCTGCTCAAGGGTTTCGATCATCTTGAGGTATTCACCCAGCCCATAGCTCAGACCTGGGTCCATCTGGAAAATGTCAGATCCCGAACGCATGCCGCCGAATTGCACCAGGTTGTTCAGGTCCTGAGCAGAAAAAAGATTTTCTCCCGTGGCCACCGGACACGGTGCCATGTCCACGATGGCACGGTTCAGGCTGTAATCCAGCGGATCACCCACCTCCTCGAACCAACGCAGCCCATACGGCGCGATGGCGCGGGCATAGTCCGTCGCTGTGGCCAGATCGAAGCGTCCATTGGCATCCACGGCCAGACGGCTGCCATGGCCCGCCACGGCCAAGGCCTCTTCAATCCGGGCGATGTCCTGGGACAACGAGGCACCGCCAATTTTCATCTTGAAGGCCTGATAACCCATGTCCCGGTAGCGGCGCATTTCGTCACCGAGCGAATGACCGCTGCCTTCGGCATAGTAGTAGCCACCGGCGGCGTAGACATCGACTGGCCAATGAGCCACAGCCCGCCCGGCTGCCTGGGCAATGGTGGCATGGGCAGGTTCAACGGCCAATTTGGCATTCAAGTCCCACACCGCCAATTCAATGGCTGCTGCAGCGCCTGAACGGTCCCCATGGCCTCCCGGTTTTTCATTGCGCATGACGCATGCCAGCACACGAGCCGGGTCCCAGCGTCGCCCCGAGTCATCCAACAAGGACTCGGCCGCTGCCTGGCGCAAGCGGGGCAGCATGCGGTGACGCAAGATGCCCGATTGGGCAAAGCGACCAATCGAGTTGAACGCCAAGCCCACCACGGGCCGTCCCTGCCGAACGACATCGGTGATCAGGGCCAGCAAGGTGACGTCGTGCTCGGCAAAGTTCACCACCGCGTTGGCGATCTGGCCTTGCAAGGGAACCGCGAGCTCGCGGATATCAACGATTTTCATGCCAGGATCTTAAGCGGACTTCTTGGGTCGATTGTTGCTAGCTCCCAAGGCTTTACGAGCGGACTTCACAATGCTGGCCGCATCGACGCCAAAGAATGAACGCAGCGCCGAGCGCGTGTCACTGCGACCAAATCCATCGGTTCCCAAGGTCGTGTAACGTCGCCCCTCGGGCATGAAGGCGCGCACCGTCTCAGGCACCGCACGCACATAGTCGGTGGCAGCGATGATCGGCCCCTGGCTGCATGACAACAAATCGGTGATGAAGGGTGTTTCATCTCGCGCTTCGCAAGCCACACCGTCGCGCGCCAACTCGCTCCAGCTGGTGACGCTGTAGACATCGACGGCCACACCTTCCTCGTGCAGTTGGTGCGCGGCCTTGATCACTTCCGTCAAAATGGCGCCCGACCCCAGCAGGGTGATCGCTTGAGCGTTCTTGCCCTTGGTCTGGGTGGGTGGGAGTTGCATCAAACGGTAGGCCCCGCGCAGCAAGTCAGCCTCCGCACCGGCAGGCAAATCGGGCTGCGCGTAGTTTTCGTTCATCAGGGTGATGTAATAAAACACATCCTGCTGCTCAACCATCATTTCACGCATGCCCCGGTCCACAATCACCGCCATCTCCGCCGAGAAAGCCGGATCCCAAGCCTTGCAATTGGGAATCGTGGCGGCAATCAAATGACTGGTGCCATCCTGATGCTGCAGCCCCTCGCCGCCCAAGGTCGTACGACCAGAGGTTGCCCCCAGCAGGAAACCGCGGGCTCGCTGATCGGCGGCGGCCCAGATCTGGTCTCCCACCCGCTGAAAACCGAACATCGAGTAATAGATGTAGAAAGGCAACATGGCCAGGCCATGCACGCTGTAGCTGGTGGCGGCGGCGGTCCAGCTGGCGATGGCACCCGCCTCTGATATGCCCTCTTCCAGAATCTGGCCATCCATGGCCTCGCGATAGCTCAGCACCGAGCCTATGTCTTCGGGCGCATAGCGTTGTCCCAGACTGGAGTAAATGCCGACCTGCTTGAACAGGTTGGCCATGCCGAAGGTGCGGGCCTCATCGGCGACGATGGGCACGATGCGGGGACCCAACACCGGGTCCTTCAGCAAGTTGCCCAACAAGCGCACGAAGGCCATGGTGGTGCTCATCTCCTTGCCCTGGGGTTGCAAGGCGAATTGGCCCACGTCAGTCAGCGGCGGTACGGGAACAATGTCGCAAGCGGTTTCGCGGCGGGGCAAATAACCGCCCAGGGCTGCACGTCGTGCGTGCAGGTATTTCATCTCAGGACTGTCCTCAGCCGGTTTGAAGAAGCTCAGCGACTTGGCCTGCTCGTCAGTGAGGGGCAAATTGAAACGGTTGCGATACTCGATCAGGTCTTGCTCATCGAGTTTTTTCTGCGAATGCGTGGTCATCTTGCCCTGACCCGCCGTGCCCATGCCATAGCCCTTTTTGGTGTGCGCCAAGATGACCACCGGCTGGCCGCGATGTTGTGCCGCCGCCTGATAGGCCGCATGGATCTTCACCAAGTCATGACCGCCACGCTTGAGACGGTCGATCTGTTCATCCGTCATGCCCTGGGCCAATTTGGCCAGTTCTTCGTTTTGTCCGAAGAAATTGTCGCGGTTGAAACGTCCGTCCTTGGCAGCGAAGGTTTGCATTTGTCCATCGACCGTATTGGCAAACGCTCGGGCCAATGCGCCGGTCAGGTCGCGGGCGAACAAACCGTCCCAGTCGCTGCCCCAGATCAGCTTGATCACATGCCAACCCGCGCCCGCAAACAGCTTTTCCAGTTCATCAACGATGCGGCCGTTGCCCCGAACAGGACCGTCCAGCCGCTGCAAATTGCAGTTCACCACCCAGGTCAGATTGTCCAGCCCTTCGCGGGCGGCCAGCGTCAATGCGCTCATCGACTCTGGCTCATCCATTTCGCCGTCGCCAAACACCCCCCACACCTTGCGGCCACTGCAATCCAGCAATTGTCGATGGCTGAGATAGCGCATGAAGCGGGCGTGATAGATGGAGCTGATGGGGCCAATGCCCATGGAGCCGGTGGGGAACTGCCAGAAGTCGGGCATCAAATAGGGGTGGGGGTAGCTTGACAGGCCTCGCGGGCCTTCACCCAGTCGCGCATGGGGGGCCGAAATTTCTTGCCGGTAATAGGTCAGATCTTCTTCGGTCAGCCGGCCTTCCAGATAAGCCCGGGCATAAACGCCGGGTGCGCTGTGGGGCTGAAAGAACACCAGATCACCCCGGTGCTGGTCGTTGCGCGCATGGAAAAAATGATTGAATCCGGTTTCAAACAAATCGGCCGCGCTGGCGTAACTGGCGATGTGCCCGCCCAATTCACCATAGGCCTGATTGGCCCGCACCACCATGGCCAGGGCGTTCCAGCGCACGAGCGAGGCCAGCCTCTCTTCAATGGCCAAATCGCCGGGAAACGCCGGCTGATGTTCGACCGGGATCGAGTTCACATACGGCGTGCACAGATCGGGCTGCCAGCCGACCTGGTGTTGACGCGACAGCCTGACCAATTCATCCAACAGAAAGCGGGCTCGCTCGGGGCCTTGGTGCCCCAGCAGGGCCATGAAGGCCTCGCGCCACTCCTGGGTTTCGGTGGGATCGGTATCGCCCGGAGTGGATCCTGGCAGCAACAGGGACAAAGGGAAAGGTGCATTCATAGGCCATAACGATAATCGGGGACGACTGACATAGGATGCCAATTTAAGGGCTGAATCCACGCATCAGAAGCATAAAATACCGAATTCAACAATTTACAAAGCATATGAAACTAGATGCCTTGGATCTCCGCATTCTGGACCAGCTGCAACAGGACGGTTCCTTGTCCAACGTGGAATTGGCACGACGCGTTCATTTATCGCCGTCGCCCTGCCTGGCGCGTGTGAAGGCCTTGGAGGCATCCGGTGTCATCCAGCGCTATGTCGCCTTGGCCAATGCAGCGGCCCTGGGGCTGGGCTTGAATGTGTTCATCAGCATCAGCCTGAAGGCGCAAAGCAAAGAGGCGTTGGCCGATTTTGAGCGTCGCATCGCCGAGCACGATGAGGTCATGGAGTGTTACTTGATGACCGGTGACTCCGATTACCTGATCCGGGTGGCCGTGGCCGACATCGGCGCCTTGGAGAAATTCATCCTCGAGCAACTCAGCCCGATTCCGGGGATCGAAAAAATCCGCTCCAGTTTTGCACTCAAGCAAGTGCGCTACAAAACCGCCCTGCCCCTGCCGAGCGACCACGGAGGACGCGCATGAACCTCTCACGCATCGACTTGATCTCCTTGCGTCTGGCTCTGGCCTGCGCTCGCACCGGTCAACTGACCGCCGCCGCCCAGGAAATGCATCTGGCCCCGGCAGCCGCCAGTCGGCGCCTGCGTGAACTGGAGTTCACCCTGGGCAGCCCCTTGTTTGAACGGCATGCCCGTGGGTTGCGTACCTCTGCCGCTGGCGAGGTGTTGGTTCGACATGGCTTGGACCTGTTGCAAAGCCTGGAACGCATGGCCAACGAAGTCACCGACCTGCGCCAGGGACACACGCGCCATGTGAAGTTGTGCACCAGCACCGCTGCGCTGAATCAGTTCCTCCCCCCCTTGCTGGCCAGTTTTTCACGCCAGCATCCCGAGGTCCGCGTGGACCTGGAGGAACAGGTCACCACCGCCGTGGTCGGCGCGCTGCGCGAGGGGCGCTGTGATGTGGGGATTTTTGTCGAAGGCATGGCCGTGGATGACCTGCAGCCTCAGGTGTTCGCCCAGGACGAACTGGTCCTGGTGTTGCCGCGCGGACATGCGTTGGCACGCCAGCGCCGTCCCCTTTCCTTCGACCAGGTGCTCGATCAGGACCTGATTGGCATGAACACCGGTGCTGCGATGCTGCAAGCACAACAAAAAGCCGCCGAACGCAAGGGCCTGCCCCTGCGCTTGCGCATGCAGGTGCGCAGCTTCGATGCCGTCTGCCACCTGGTGGCCTCGGGGTTGGGCATCTCGGTGCTGCCTCGAGCCGCTGCCGAACCCATCATCCAGGCCATGGGCTTGAGCTCGCGGCCCCTGAGCGACGACTGGGCCCGCCGACGTCTGCTGGTGGCCGTTGGCGCGGGTCGACGGGAAGACGAAACCATCCAGGCCTTGGTGACACACTTGGTCAGCCAACCCGACCTGGCGTCCACCAAGCGTTCGCAAAACGCGAAACCTCGTCGTGCCCAATAGCAATGGACAGTCCAACCCGGGCCAGGCACACTGCAACCCCATGACACCCAACGCATTCAACTCTCTTTTCAGCACCGCCTCTGGCGGCCCTCTCAGTGGACTCAAGGTTGTCGAACTGGGCCAGCTCATTGCGGGGCCTTTTGCGGCCAAAACCCTGGCTGACTTCGGCGCCGATGTGATCAAGATCGAACCACCTGGCAGCGGTGATCCGCTGCGCAAATGGCGTTTGATCAAGGACGGTACCTCGGTGTGGTGGCAGGTGCAGTCCCGCAACAAGCAATCGATCGCACTCGACCTGAAACAAGCCCAGGCGCAAGACATCGTCCGTCAACTCGCCCGCGAGGCCGATGTGCTGATTGAAAACTTCAGACCCGGCGCGATGGAAGGCTGGGGCCTGGGGCCTGATGAATTGTTGGCCATCAATCCTCGGCTCATCATGCTGCGCATCAGTGGCTACGGTCAGACGGGTCCTTACCGGGACCGCCCCGGTTTTGGGGTCGTGGCCGAGGCCATGAGCGGTCTGCGCCACCTCACCGCCGAACCGGGTCGGGTGCCTGTGCGTGTGGGGGTGTCTCTCGGGGACACCCTGGCCTCCTTGCATGGTGTGATTGGAATTCTGATGGCCTTGCACGAGCGCCAGCGCTCACAGCAAGGTCAGGTCATCGACGTGGCCCTGTATGAAGCGGTCTTCAATTGCATGGAAAGCCTGGTGCCTGAGTACAGTGCCTTTGGCGCCGTCCGTGGTCCCGCGGGCAGTGCGCTGCCAGGCATCGCGCCCACCAACGCTTACCTGTGCAAAGACGGTGGCTACGCTTTGGTGGCGGGCAATGGCGACAGCATTTTCAAACGCCTGATGAGCTGCATCGGGCGCGACGACCTGGGTCAAGACCCTGGTCTGGCCGACAACACCGGACGGGTGGCTCGTGTGGCAGAGCTGGATGCCGCCATTGGCACCTGGACCATTCAACACACCGTCGATGAAGTGCTGGATGTGCTGGCCAAAGCCAGCGTGCCGGCGGGAAAAATCTACACCGTGGCGGACATCGCAGCCGACCCGCACTACCAGGCCCGGGGCATGCTGCAACAAGTGAAGATGGACGATGGCAGCGACCTCACCGTTCCGGGCATCATCCCCAAACTGTCTCGCACGCCTGGAACGCATCGGCGCAACGCACCTGCGCTGGGTCAGGACACCGATGTGATCCTGCGCAACATGGGCCTCAGCGACACACAAATCGAACAACTCAAGGCCCAGGGCATCGTTGCCTCGGCCACTTCAGGAACCAACGCATGACACGCATTTATTTCAACGAAGTCGTGACCCGGGACGGCTTTCAAATCGAGCCCCGCTTCATCCCCACCGACGACAAGATCGCGCTGATCGATGCCTTGAGCGAGTGCGGATACGCCAAGATCGAAGTCACCTCATTCACATCGCCCAAAGCCATTCCCATGCTGCGCGACGCCGAGCAGGTCATGGCCGGAATTCGCCGGGTGCCTGGGGTTGAGTACACCGTGCTGGTCCCGAATCTTCGGGGGGCTGAGCGCGCGGTAGAGTCGCGTGCCGACGAACTCAATTTGGTGATGTCGGTCTCCGAGACCCACAACCGCGCCAACTTGCGACAGGGCCGCGAGGACAGCTTTGCCGGTCTGGAATCGGTGATTCGCTGGGTGGACGGAAAAACGCCCATCAACGTCTCACTGTCCACCAGTTTCGGCTGCCCCATGGAAGGCGATGTGCCCATCTCCGAGGTGCTGCGCTTCTCACGCCGATTTGCCGATCTGGGCGTGCGTGGCCTGACCATCTGTGACACCACCGGCATGGCCCATCCCGCGCAGGTGGAAGCGATGGCACAAGCCATGCTTCGCGAGCATGGCGACCTGCAAATCACTTTCCACTTTCACAACACCCGCGGCATGGGCTTGGCGAATGTCATGGCAGCTGCCCGCGCAGGCATCACCCGCTTTGACGGCTCCCTGGGTGGACTGGGCGGTTGTCCTTACGCACCGGGCGCGAGCGGCAACATTTCCAGCGAGGATGCGGTGCACCTGCTGATGTGCCTGGGCTTCGAGACGGGGGTGGATCTGGACCGGCTCTTGCAAGTGGGTCGAGGCTTGCCCGAGCTGGTGGGTCACGAGGTGCCGGGCCAGATGCTCAAAGCGGGTCGCATCACCGACCTGCACCCCTCGCCGGTCTGAGTTCAGCGCCGCGCGGCTTTGCGCATCAAGCCTTCCATGGCCAGCAAATAGCCGTCCACGCCAAAGCCCACCACGATACCGGCAGCCGCCGGCGACACATAAGAGTGGTGGCGAAAGCTTTCGCGGGCGTGGACGTTGGAGATATGGGTTTCGATCACGGGCAGGCCGTCGACCCCTTTGATGGCATCGTGCAAAGCCACTGAGGTGTGGGTGTAAGCCCCGGGATTGAAGACCACGCCCACAGCCTGTCCGTCTTTGTACAGCCGGCCGTATTCGTGGATTTTGTCGATCAAAGCGCCTTCCCAGTTGCTTTGGAAGCATTCCAGCTCAACCCCAAGCCGCTGGGCGGCTTCATGGCACATCGCCTCGACGTCGGCCAGGGTGGTGCGCCCGTATTGCTCGGGTTCGCGCAGGCCCAACAAATTGAGGTTGGGGCCATTGAGGAGCAGCATCTTTTTCATGGGCCTGATTGTGTCACGAACCGATCAAGACACTCCAGTGGCGCGGTTCAAGCAACGGCACGGAGCTCACGCAAGCGGGCAATGTCCGCATCGCTGCAACCCAGGTCACGCAAGATCTCGTTGGTGTGTTCGCCGCGTTGAGGGGGGTGGCGGCGCACGCCCAGCCGCGCACCATCCATGGTGAACGGAAACAGCGCCGCTCGGGCGGTTTCCCCGGCATGCTCGCCATCGCTCAAGCGCACCTCGGCCAAGCCACCGGTCGCCAGCAGATGGGGGTCATCGAAGAGGTCTTCGGGCTTGGCAATGGGTGCAAAAGGCAAACCCACGCGCTCGAAATCCCGTGCCAGATCGGCCGCCGAATGGTCTTTGAGCCGTTCGCGCAGGGTGGGCAACAAGGTGGCTCGTTGTCGCACTCGGGCATTGTTGTCGCAGTACAGAGGGTCCCGCTTCAAATCGTCAAAGCCCAGCAAATCGCAAAATACCTCCCATTGCGCATCACTCACCGCGGCCAAAAATATTTGCTCACCGCCCTTCACGGTGAAGACGTCGTAAACCGCCCAGGCGGAGATACGTTCGGGCATCGGGGCCGCTGCCTGACCGGTGATGGCGTACTGCAGCATGTGTTGCCCGACCAAAAAGACGTTGTTTTCGAACAGGGCCGACTGCACCTCCTGCCCTCGCCCGGTGATGCCGCGTTGCAACAAGGCCCCCAAGATACCGATGGCACCAAACATGCCGCCCATGATGTCGTTCACGCTGGTGCCGGCACGCAAAGGGTCCCCCGGTCTGCCGGTCATGTACGCCAAACCGCCCATCATCTGAACCACCTCATCCAAAGCCGTGCGGTGCTCGTAGGGCCCGGGCAGAAAGCCCTTGAGGCTGGCGTAAATCAGGCGGGGATGCTCATGGTGCAAACTGGCGTAATCCAAGCCGTATTTCTGCATCGTCCCGGGTTTGAAGTTTTCAGCCACCACATCACTGCGCAGGCAAAGTTGGCGCGCAATCGCCAGACCCTCAGGGTGCTGTAGATCCAGGCATAGGCTTTTTTTATTCCGGTTGAACATGGGGAAAAAACCGGCTCCAGCCCCCAACAGGTGGCGGGTGCGATCACCCACCAGGGGTTCGATTTTGATGACATCGGCCCCCATGTCCGCCAACACCAAGCCACAGGTCGGGCCCATGACCATGTGGGTGAACTCAACGGCAGAGACGCCCGTGAGGGGCATGGAAGGTGGTGTGTTGACAGAAGACGTCATGGAAAACCTTGGTACTCAAAGCGGGCCGAATGTGCAAACCCAGCGAATGCGTCTGGGTGCCCGATTTTGCCTTGTCGCCAGACAGGTCAAGCCGGACAGCATCGCGGGGACTTTGTCGCCTGAATTCAGCCGAGGTTCCTAAACCATGTTGGAATCGAGGTTTGATTCACCCACTTATTCGGAGACGACATGGACCTGCAACTGCAACAACAACACATCCTGATCACTGGCGGCAGCAAAGGCATTGGCCTGGCCTGCGCAGCGGGTTTTCTTCAAGAGGGTGCTCGCGTCACCCTGGTGTCACGCAGTGCCGACAATCTGAAGCAAGGCGTGGAAAAACTTTTACAACAAGGTGCCACGGCTGACCGCATATTCACTGTGGCCGCGAATCTTCGCGACGCCGCAGAGGCCGAGCAAGCGCTGAACGCCGCTGAAAAGCATTTCGGGCCGGTGGATGTGTTGGTCAACTCAGCCGGTGCTGCCAAACGCACGCCGCCCAACGAGTTGAATGCAGCCGCCTGGCACGACGCCATGGAAGCCAAATACTTCACTTACATCCACATGATGGACCCCGTGGTCAAACGCATGGGAACCCGTGGTCGGGGCGTGATTGTGAATGTGATCGGTCAAGGCGGCAAAGTGGCGAGCCCCATTCACATGCCAGGGGGTGCGGCCAACGCAGCCCTGATGCTGGCAACCGCCGGCATGGCCGCCGCCTACGGGCCGCAAGGCGTTCGCGTCACCGCGGTGAACCCAGGGCTGACCTTGACCGACCGCTTGCAAGAAGGACTGGTGGCCGAAGCGCGCGCCGGTGGCATCAGCCCGGAAGAAGCCCTCGCCCGTGCCAGTTCAAAACTGCCTTTGGGGCGCATTGCACGACCGGAAGAAATCGCTGACACGGTGATTTACCTGGCTTCATCACGGGCCAGCTATGTGACGGGCGCCACGCTGGCCATGGACGGCGCGGTCACCCCGTTGATCTGAGCAGAGTGACTCCACACGGTGCCGAGACAAACCCGGCACCGAAGAACTCAGCGAGCACGGGGTTTGAACGCTGCCCGTGCACCATCGGGCTTGCCACTGCGGACCTGCACCGGGCCTTTGCGCGGGGCGGGCTTGCCCTGCGGACGGGCAAAGCCGTCGGCCTTGAATCCGTCACGGCGCGGCCCCTCGTGTTTGAAACCCTCTGAACGGGAGCCCTCTGACCGGAACCCCTCTGGACGGAAGCCATCGCCACGGCGTGCATCGCCTCGCGGTGCGTCAGAGCGGCCTTGGGGACGACGGTCCTGCCCCCACACTGAGCCACGGCTGTCTTGGCGGCCACCGCCACGACGGTCCTGGGGCTTGCGGTCTTGCTGCGGTCGTTGCGTGGGCTCCAGGCCCGGAATCACCGCTGTGTTCAAGCGCTGCTGCGTGTAGGCCTCGATGTCAAAAATTTTGCGACGATCACGGAACTCGGCAAAGGTAATGGCCAGCCCATCGCGCCCAGCGCGACCGGTGCGGCCAATGCGGTGCACATAGTCTTCGCTCTTCATCGGCAAGCCGAAGTTGAAGACGTGACTGATGCTGGGCACGTCAATGCCGCGGGCAGCCACATCGGTAGCGACCAGGATTTGCACCTGACCATTGCGCAAAGCCATGAGGCGACGATTGCGCATGCCCTGGCTCAAGGCCCCATGCAAGGCGACCGCTGAAAAGCCGGCTTGCTGCAGATCGGCGGCCAAGCCATCGCACTCGATCTGGGTGCTGGCAAACACAATGGCTTGTTCGATCTTGGGGTCGCGCAACCAATGGTCCAGCAAGCGACGCTTGTGGACAGAGTTGTCGGCCCAGTACAGGGTTTGTTGAATGTTGGAATGACGCTCTTGAGGGCTGTCAATCTGCACGCGACGCGGCGTGCGCATGACGCGAGCGGCCAGTTGCTGAATGCGCGGCGCAAAAGTGGCGCTGAACATCATGGTCTGGTGCCGCTGGGCGGTCAGTTGATTGACCTCGGCCAGATCATCGGCAAATCCCAGATCCAGCATTCGATCGGCTTCATCGACGACCAGGAATTGCACGTTCTCCAGCTTGATCTGCACCGAACGCTGAAGGTCGAGCAAACGTCCGGGCGTGGCCACCACCAGGTCGGCATTCTGCAAGCGGGCGATTTGCATCGCGTAAGGCATGCCGCCCACCACGTGTGCAACGCGCAAACCCTTGGCATGCTTGACCAAATCGATGGCGTCATGCGCCACTTGCTGGGCCAATTCACGCGTGGGGCACAACACCAAAGCTCCCGGCTCACATGGGCGGAAGTTGCGTGGATGGGTCGGGTCTTTGCGCTTGGGACGACGCGGTGAAGGCAAGCCAGCGGCTGCCGCTGCGGCCACTTTCTGCGCCCATTCAGCGGCTTCGGCCTCGACCTTGGCCTGTCGCTGCTGCAGCAACGTGTGCAACATGGGCAACAGGAAGGCCGCGGTTTTGCCGCTGCCCGTCTGGCTGGACACCATCAGGTCGATGTGGTCACCCGCCCCTTCGTTTTGCGGCAGAGCCAGGGGAATGGTTTGGGCCTGAACAGTGGTGGGCTCGGTGAAGCCGAGGTCGGTCACGGCAGCGACCAATTCGGGCGCCAGACCCAGCAGAGCGAACGGGTTCGGACCTGTGGGGGTGTTGACAGCAACGGGGCTGGCGTCCTGTTGGACGGGTGCCTCAGTCGGTTCAGCGGCGGTCATGGGCGCGGCGGAAATGGGGAACTCCGATTCGAAAGAAGAATCGGGCATGGCAGTAGCCAATTCGCCCTGAAGGGCGTGAGAGTCGGTCATCATGTATCACCGCCCGCTGTGGCGGGTCGGTGCCGTCTGGTGGTTGAAGGAGAACATCAACCTGCAGACAGAGTACAGCGTTGACAGAATCAACGCGACGGCCCGAGAAAGGGCCTCAAGGTGTGAGGATGATGCGCACAGTTGCCAACGCGGCAACCCGTGGATTATGGCACAGATTCGGGTTTTCCCGCAAACGCAGCGGCATAGGCTGAGGATCAGGGCAGCAAGAAATGCGTCCGGTAGTGCTCGAGCTCATCGATGGACTCGTGCACATCGGCCAAGGCGGTGTGTTTTTGTTGCTTCTTGAAGGCACTGTAAACCGCCGGCTTCCAGCGGCGGGCCAACTCCTTGAGCGTGCTGACATCCAGGTTTCTGTAATGCAGCCAGCCCTCCAGCTTGGGCATGTACTTCACCAGAAACCGGCGGTCCTGGCTGATGGTGTTCCCGCACAGTGGCGAGCTTGCCTTGGGCACGTAGCGCTGGATGAAGGCCAACAATTGGGCTTCGGCCTGCGCCTCGTCCAGAGTCGAAGCTTTGACCTTGTCAATCAGTCCGCTGCGCCCATGGGTCCCTTTGTTCCAGGCGTCCATGCCGTTAAGCACCTCGTCGCTTTGATGGATCACAAGCACAGGCCCCTCGATGCGGGGCGTGAGATCGGGGCCGGTGATGATGACGGCGATTTCCAGCAAACGCTCGCGCTCGGGATCGAGACCAGACATTTCGCAATCGACCCAGACCAGATTCAGATCGGATTTGGGCAGGACCATGGGGGACACTTGGGTTGAAGTCATCCGGCGATTGTCTCGCATTGGCTCTACACTCTCACGCCATGAATGCTTCGTTTCTCATGACCCTTGTTTTGGCGGGCGCATTGCTGGCCAATGTGGCCGTCAAGTTGTGGCTGGCCACCCGACACGCTCGGCACGTCGCCCAGCACCGTCACCAGGTGCCCTCCGCGTTTGCCGAGGTGATCCCCCTGCCCGCGCACCAGAAAGCCGCCGAGTACACGCTGGCGAAGTCACGCCTCGCGGTGTGGGAAATCGCGCTGGATGCCCTGATTTTGCTGGGGTGGACCTTGCTGGGGGGGCTGAACTGGCTGAATCAGGCCCTGCTCTCGTGGCTGGGCCCGGGAATGGTTCAACAATTGGTGCTCATGCTGTCTTTCGTGTTGATCGGCGGGCTCTTGAGCTTGCCGCTGTCTCTCTATCAAACCTTTGGCATCGAGCAGCGTTTCGGCTTCAATCAAATGACCTGGGGCTTGTGGTTGAGTGATCTGGTCAAGGGCGTGCTGCTGGGGATGGTGCTGGGCCTACCCATTTTGTGGCTCATTCTCTGGCTGATGGCGGCAGGTGGAAGCCTCTGGTGGTTGTGGTCGTGGATCGCCCTGGTGGGCTATCAGGTGTTTGTGATGTGGATTGCACCCAATGTGATCATGCCGCTGTTCAACAAGTTCACCCCGTTGGAAGATGAGGCCCTGAAACAACAGGTCAGTGAGCTCATGACCCGCAGCGGCTTCACTGCCAAGGGCTTTTTCGTCATGGATGGCAGCCGTCGCTCAGCCCATTCAAATGCTTTCTTCACCGGCTTTGGCGCCAGCAAACGGGTGGTTTTTTTCGACACCCTGCTCAAGCAACTCAGCCCCGCAGAGATGCAGGCTGTGCTGGCCCATGAACTGGGACATTTCAAGCACCGCCATGTGCTCAAAATGATGGGCATGAGTTTTATCGTGACCTTGCTCGGGCTGGCAGCGCTGGGCTGGCTGAGCCAGCAGGTCTGGTTTTTCACCGGGCTGGGGGTGACACCCCACATGGCTGTGCCCACGGGAGATCATGCGGCAACGCTGGTGTCCAATGACGCTCTGGCTCTGCTGCTTTTCATGATGGTGGTTCCGCTGATCACATTCTTCGTCAGTCCGCTGTCCAGCGCCCGCTCCAGACGTTATGAATTCGAAGCCGATGCCTACGCCGCCCGGCAAAGCAACGCCAAGGACCTGGCCAGCGCTTTGTTGAAGCTCTACCAGGACAATGCGTCCACGCTGACCCCCGACCCCCTGTATGTGAAGTTTTACTACTCACACCCCCCGGCCCTGCAGCGCCTGGCTCGCATGGGCGTTTGATCGACCGCATGAAACATCCTGGCCTGGTCATCGCCAGTCATGGCCGACATGTGGTGGTCGAAGGAGCGGACGGCACACGCGTGCTGTGCCACCCCCGTGGCAAAAAAAACCAGGCCGTGGTGGGAGACCGTGTGCAATGGCAGCCCAGTGGCGATGAGGGCAGCATCGAAGCCGTCGAGTCCCGCCGCAACCTGTTTTACCGGCAAGATGAAATCCGCACCAAATCCTTTGCTGCCAACCTGGATCTGTTGCTGGTGTTGATTGCAGCCGAGCCGGAATTTTCGCCAGAGCAATTGACCCGGGCGCTGATCGCCGCCGAAGCCGAGGGCATCGCACCTTTGATCGTGCTCAACAAGCAAGACCTGGCGCGCCCCTTCGCCTTGGCCTGGGAGCGACTGGCGCCCTACCGCGCGATGGGCTATGAAGTACTGCCGATGTCGCTGAAGCAGAACGCTGATGACGATGGTTTGGAGCGTTTGCTCGATCGTTTAAGAGGACGCACCACCCTGGTCCTGGGTCCTTCCGGTGCGGGCAAGAGCAGTCTCATCAACCGACTGGTTCCCCAGGCAGGTGCCACCACCGGTGAGCTCTCGGAGGCCTTGCAATCCGGGCGCCACACCACCACGACCACCACGTGGTACTGGGTGGATCGCGAGGCTGGCACGGCCTTGATCGATTCGCCAGGCTTTCAGGCCTTTGGATTGCACCACCTTGAACCCACGGCACTGGCCGGTTTGATGCCCGATCTGCGTGCCCACTCAGGCGAGTGCCGTTTTTACAATTGCAGTCACTTGCATGAGCCTGGATGCAAGGTGCAGCAAGCGTTGGCAGAGGGCTTGATCAGTGAAACGAGATACCGTTTGTACCGCCAGCTCCACGACGAATTGTCACAATCGGCGTATTGAATCGAGAATCGGCTCTCAGCCCAGCAACCGTGCCAGGGTGAGCAAGGCCAGCAACACCAGCCACATCACCACCGTGCGCCACACCAAGCCCACGATGCTGCGAAAGTGTCCCAACTCGGGTTCTCGTCCCGGAGTACTGGGACTGTCGGCACGAGTGTCTTCACTCCAGTCATCCTGAGAGCGTAACCCCTCACCACCCAGACGTACATTGACCGCTCCCGAGGTCGCGGATAACACCACCCCGTCATTGTCGTCGGGGAACTGCTGGGCGTGGTTGCGCCAGCAATCAATGGCTTCCTCAAAGTTCCCGACCACGGCAAATGACAGGGCCGTGAGCCGAGCCGGCAACCAGTCGATCAAGCGCCAATAGCTAACCGACATGGCACTGAGCGCCTCGCTGGACACCGGGGAGCCATCTCCATGGGTTCCGTCCGCGCGCCAGAAGCGGCTGATGAACTCGCTCATGCGGTACAAGACCGCGCCCGCCGGCCCCAATCCGAGCGCCGCCAGCACCGAAAACCAGGCCAGTACGCCAAACACATGCCGATGGGCAGCGATGGTGGAATACTCAATCACGTGACGAACGATTTCACGTCGGGGTAGCAAACTGGCATCCACTTGTTGCCACTGGGCCAGCAGTTCTCGGGCTTGATCCTCGTCACCCGACTCCAAGGCATCCCGTATGCGGGTGAAGTGGTGGCTGAATTGACGAAAGCCCAAAGTGGGGTAGAGCAATGCCACACTCCAGAGCATGGCCACGGGCCATCCAAACCAGATCATCAAGGCCCAATGAACCAGGCAGGCGGCCACGGCAGGACCCATGACCGTCAGCACCCAGGCGCTCAGGGCATGACTGCGTTGCCCCGCGTCCAGGGTGCGTTGGACCCAGCGGGCATAGCGATACATGCCCGTATGGACAGGATTTCGCTCGGCCAGGGGTCGCGCTTGTTCAATCAACAGGGCAAGCAACAGCGCCAGAAAACTCATGGAGCAATGATACCGTTGCTGGAAGGCTGGGGTCGATCAATGACCAGCCATGAGAAATCGGTACAGATTGCGGATCATCCCCGCCGTGGCACCCCAGATGAAGCGCGTTTCGGCACCATCCACGTAGGGCATGGAGAACCACTCACGCCGCCGCCCTTCGGCTTCCAGCGCATGTCGTCGATGAAAAGCCGGGTTCATCAGGAACGACAAAGGCACTTCAAACACCGAGGCCACTTCATGGGGATTGGGCGTGATGGTGTGAGCCGGATCAATCAGCCCCACGACAGGTGTCACCACAAAGGCTGTTCCGGTGACGTACTCGCTCAGGGTGCCCAGCACTTGCACCCGCTGTGGATCCAGTCCCACCTCCTCTTCAGATTCACGCAAGGCGGTGGCCACCACATCCCGATCGCTTTCGTCCACTTTTCCGCCGGGAAACGCCACCTGCCCCGAATGTGTCTTCAAGTGGGCGGTGCGTTGGGTCAACAACACGGTAGGTTCGTCCCTCAGCACGATACCCACCAGTACGGCTGCCAGTGCGGGTTCACGCTGGGCGAACAGACGCTCACGCACGATCTCCGGTGTCCACTCGGGCGGACGTAAAAAACGTTCACGCAAGGCCTGTGCTTGCATGCGCTCTAAGGGAACGGGAGGGAGATGATCATCTACCCCAAGAACAGGCATCTTTTGCGGGTCGAAGCTGGGCAGCTTGGTCAATGGCGTGAAAGGCTGGGACATGGAAAAAATTGCTCACTCAGTGGCAGCTGACAAACCTTGCGTCACCCGATGGATCAAAAAAAAGCCGCCTTGCTGGAAAGGCGGCTTTTTGAGCAAACCAGTCATTGAAGACCGGACTGCGTGGGGCTGATCACTGAGCGGCGGGTGCGCTCTTATGCACCAGCTTTTCCTTGATACGAGCCGATTTGCCGCTACGCTCACGCAGATAGTACAGCTTGGCGCGGCGAACATCGCCACGACGCTTGACTTCGATACCGGCAATCAGGGGACTGTAGGTCTGGAAGGTACGCTCCACGCCTTCACCGCTGGAAATTTTACGCACGGTGAATGCGCTGTTGAGGCCACGGTTACGCTTGGCAATGACCACGCCTTCGTAGGCCTGGACACGCTTGCGGGTGCCTTCCACCACGTTCACACTGACGATGACGGTATCGCCGGGAGCAAACGAGGGAATGTTTTTGCCCAGGCGGGCCATCTCTTCTTGCTCGAGAGTCTGGATCAGGTTCATGTTTTCCTCTAATGATCTTGGTCGCGCTACGCAAAAGGCCCAGCTTGATGGCGTTTAAAACAGGCATCGCCGGGCGGCCGACCAGAGGATCGAAAGCCCTATATTGTAGCTTATTTAAGAACAGGGCTCGAAATGGTCGCGTTGGGTGGAAGCGCCTGCTCATCGGCCGCGCTCAAACGCCCTGCCTCGCGGGCTGCCAGCAATAAATCTGGCCGACTCTGAGCGGTCAGGCGTAGACGCTGATCGCGACGCCAACGTTCGATCTGGGCATGATGACCGGACATCAAGGGCGCGGGTACCGAACTGCCTTCCCACACCTCGGGGCGTGTGTAATGTGGACAATCCAGCAAGCCGTCCAAGGTCGGATGGAAACTGTCCATTTGGTGGCTATCGTCATCATTCAACACGCCTGGCAACAAACGAGTCACCGCATCCAGCAGGGCCATGGCCGGAATTTCTCCGCCGGACAGCACGAAATCGCCCAGGCTGATCTGACCATCCACATACCGATCAATGAAGCGCTGGTCTACCCCTTCATAGCGCCCGCACAACAAAACAGCCCCCTGGCTCTGACTCCAATGCACCACCTCCTGGTGGTTAAGGGGGCGACCGACAGGGGAAAACAACAGCAGGGGCGCGACATCCCGTGCTTGTCCACGCTCGGTGCGAATGGCGTCCAGGCAAAGTTTGAGGGGCTCGGCCATCATGACCATGCCGGGGCCACCGCCAAACGGACGGTCATCGACACGACGATAGCCCCCTTGTGCATAGTCCCGGGGGTTCCACAATCGAACCAGCACCTGCCCCGAGCTAAATGCACGGCGGGTCACCCCGCTGGCAAGAAACGGTTCAAAGAGTTCTGGAAACAGCGTGATGACGTCAAAGCGCATAGAGGCCCTGGGGCTCAACTCAGTAATCGGGTTGCCAGTCCACCGTGATGCGGCGGGATGCCAAATCAACCGCATCGACATAGGCGCTGACAAAGGGAATCATGCGCTCGTTGAGCTTTTCCCCGTCCTGCCATTGCAAGACCAAGACGGTGCCAGGACCCGTCGACATCAGGTCTTTCACCGTCCCCAGTGGCACCCCCTCGCGGTTGACCACATCCAGGCCGAGCAAATCGACCCAGTAGTACTCGTCGTCACCAGGGGTAGGAAAACTGGCTCGGCTGACAAAAATACGTGCCCCTTTGAGGGCTTCAGCCGCCGAGCGATCCGGGACATCGTGCGCCAAGGCCACCACACTGTCGGCATGTTCCTTGGCTTCGCGGATTTTGAGGATGACCGTGCCTTCAAAAGCTTGAGGCCCCCTCTCACTGGCTTGCAAATACCAGCGTCTGGAAGAAAAAAGCGCTTCCGGAGAAGCGCTGTGGGGCTGGATTTTGAACCAGCCCTTGATGCCCCAGGCATCCAGGATACGCCCGACTTCGACAGCGTCACCAGGAAGTGACGCAGGCTCCAGGTGCAGCGACATGGTGTGAAGATGCGACCCAGGGCCCGGTGGTCAGGGCGAAACCGCTCAGGCGGCTTTCTTGGCGGCCTGCTTGATCAGCCGATCGACCGTGGGTGAGGTTTGAGCGCCCACACCCGTCCAGTAGCTCAAACGGTCCTGAGCAATGCGCAGGCCCTCTTCACCTTCGACGGCAATGGGGTTATAAAAGCCGATGCGCTCGATAAAGCGGCCATCACGACGCACGCGCTTGTCTGCCACGACGATGTTGAAAAACGGACGGGCCTTGGCGCCGCCACGGGAGAGTCGAATAACGACCATGTTGAATCCTTCGGGTGGGAGTGGAATTTTCCGACGTTGAGACACGCGACATGGCCACCCGGCCAGCGACACGCAGGAAAGACCTGGATTATAGCCTGATTATCAGTTTGGACCTAAGCACGAGCGGGGTTTGCCAACGAATGGGGGCACCCAGATGAGGCTCACCGTATGATTACCGGCATGAAAAACAAGACCTTTGCGGCCTGGATGGCCTTTCTGGGAGGGCCCTTCGGGCTACACCGCTTCTATCTGTTCGGCAAGGACGATTTATTGGCCTGGATGTTGCCGGTACCGACGGCACTGGGCTTGTATGGGCTCGAGCGGGTCCAGGACTATGGACTGGATGATCCCTTGAGTTGGTGGTTGATTCCCATCCTGGGCTTCACTGTGGCGGGCTGTGCGCTGAATGCCATCGTAATGGCTTTGATGACACCCGAACAGTGGAATCAGCGCTTCAACCCCGCGGCCGATCCACAATCAGCGGCCGGCCAAACCCGCTGGATGACGATTTTCGCGATTGTTGCGGCGCTGCTGATCGGAGCCACAGTCTTGATGTCCAGCATCGTCTACAGTTTTCAGCGCTACTTTGAAACCCAGATCGAAGAAGCTCGCAAACTGGCCGAATAGCCCCTTCTGCAGAATCGTCCGTCAGTAAAGCGACAAACTGATCCAATAGGCCACACCCGCCACGAAAGCGCTGGCGGGGATGGTCAAAATCCAGGCCCAGATGATGTTGCCGGCCACCCCCCAACGCACGGCACTGGCACGTTGCGTGGAGCCGACCCCCACGATGGCTCCCGTGATGGTGTGGGTGGTTGAGACAGGGATGCCCAGCGCCGTGGCCAGAAAAAGGGTCATGGCCCCGCCTGTTTCAGCACAAAAGCCACCCACCGGTTTGAGCTTGGTGATGCGCTGACCCATGGTTTTGACGATGCGCCAGCCACCAAACATGGTGCCCATGGCAATGGCGACATAACAGCTGATGATGGTCCAGGTTGGCGGAGAGGCGTCGGAGCTGGAGGCGTATCCCGTGGCTATCAGCAACATCCAGATGATGCCGATGGTTTTTTGGGCATCATTCCCGCCGTGGCCCAGGCTGTAGGCCCCCGCAGACACGAGTTGCAGTCGCCGAAACCACTTATCGACTCGCGAGGGTGTGACACGTCGGAAGGTCCAGGCGATCAGCACCATCATCAACGAACCCAGCAAAAAACCCAGCAAAGGCGACACGAAGATGAAGGCCACCGTTCGCATGACACCTGAGGCCACCAAGGCGCTGGCCCCCGACTTGGCCATCACGGCACCGACAATGCCACCAATCAGCGCATGCGAGGAGCTGCTCGGGATACCGTAGTACCAAGTCAGGATGTTCCAGGTGATCGCTCCCGTCAGCGCGCCAAACACCACATGCGTGTCCACCACCCCTGGCAACACAATACCTTTGCCAACGGTGGCTGCCACGCTGAGGTGAAAAATGAAAATGGCGACGAAATTGAACACCGCTGCAAACACCACGGCCTGCGCGGGACGAAGCACGCCGGTGGACACCACGGTGGCAATGGAGTTGGCAGCGTCATGAAACCCGTTCATGAAGTCAAACGCCAAGGCCAGAAACACCAGCAATATGACCACCCACAGGGCGGTGGAGGCTGTCTCGATCATCGCGCGGCCCGCTCAGGAATTCTCGAGGACAATGCCCTCGATCAGATTGGCCACATCCTCGCATTTGTCGGTGATGGTTTCGAGCAATTCGTAGATGGCCTTGAGTTTGATGACTTCGCGCACATCCGGCTCTTCGCGAAAAAGTTTGCTCATGGCGCTGCGCATCACGCGATCGGCGTCGGATTCGAGTTTGTCGATCTCTTCGCAAGTCTTGAGAGCCGCCTCTGCATTGACGGGCTCGGCAATTTTGTCCAACAACTTGACCGCATCGCGCAGGCGCTCGCAGCACCGGACGCTCAGATCGGTGAGCCGGCGAATTTCGTCCGTCATGTGCCGCACGTCATAAAGTGCCATGGTCTCAGCGGAGTCCTGGATCAGGTCGGCGACATCGTCCATGGTGTTGATCAGTGAGTGGATTTGCTCGCGATCGATGGGCGTGATGAAGGTGCGGTGGATGGCGCGGTTGACTTCATGAGTGACACGATCAGCGGCACGCTCTGCGTTGTCAACATCCTGGTTATATTTGTCGCGCAGGTGGCTGTCGTTGTAATTTTCGACCAGACTGGAAAAGGCTCGGGCCGCTTCAACAATACGGTCCGCATGCTGATTGAACATTTCAAAAAAATTGCCCTCGCGGGGCAGCAACTTGGCAAACAGCATTTCAACTCCCAATCACGTGGTGTCCGTCGGATGACAACTTCATGACGCGGGAGTTTAACCTCCCCCGCGCCTGGCCACCTCGTGTGACAGAAAAATGAACGCAGGCTTACCGCCCGTGCGCGCCCCCTTCAATCCAATCGCTCGATGCGTTGGCTTGACACGGCAGACAACAGATCTGCCGAAATGCGCTCAGGCATCAAGTCATGCAGCGGGAGCAGGACGAATGCCCGCTCTTTCCATCGGGGGTGGGGAATGGTCAATTTCGGGCTGTCGATCGCACCCGAGCCGAAGAAAATCAGGTCCAGATCCAGGGTACGAGGCGCATTGAGATAGGGTCGTTCGCGCCCTGCCGCCAGCTCCAGGGCCTGCAAATGCTCAAGCAGCTCAGGTGCGGTCAGACGGGTATGGAGTCGCACTGCGGCATTGATGTAGTCCGGGCCATGAGATTGAATGGGCGCGGTGCGATAGAGGGAGGAGGCAGTCAGCAAACGCGTCAAGGGCAGGTGGCTCAGCGACTGAACAGCATCACGGACCGATGCCTGGGCGTCACCCAGGTTGGCCCCTATCGCCACCACGACCTCGACGGGTTCACGCAGTCCCATGCGCGGACCTCACGGGGAGTCCGGCGGTGTTCCAGCCCCCGTACCGCCCGCAGAACCACCCCCACCACGCCCGCCCCGACGGCCTCGACGGTGACGACCGCCCGATCGCCGCCCTGCCCCTGGGCCGGAGCCGTCATTCTCGGACTGGGCAGACTCTTGCGGAATGGCCGTGCCTTCGTCAGAGGAGCCTTCCTGCCGGCTGTTGTCGCTTCGGCGCTTGCGGCGTTGTGGTGCTGGCCTGACCTGCTGCAGCAGGTCTTCCCGGGTCGCATCATCGGCCAGGCTGAACTCCTGCCACCAGTCGGCCAGGGTCACGTCAATTTCACCGACATCGGCGCGCAGACGCATGAAATCAAAACCGGCACGAAACCGGGCCTGCTCGACCAGGGTGAATGGGCCACTGCCCGTGCGCTTGTCAAAACGAGGCTGCATCATCCAGATTTCACGCATGTCTGCGCCCAGCTTGCCGCGTCCTGACACATCGCCCACCCGCTGGTCAAAGACCTCGTCGATGGCCTGTTGCAAGGCAGGGAATGTGGCCTGCTGGGCCTGCAAACGCCCCCAGGCTTCTCGCACATCGGACCATAAAACGCAGGCCAGCAGGAAACTGGGCGCCACCGGTTTGCCCTCCCCCACACGGCGGTCGGTGTCTTGCAGGGCGGCACTCACAAAGGGCTGATCGGCACGTTCCACCACCAGATCCAGCAAGGGATACAGGCCTTGAGCCAGCCCCAATTTGCGCAACTGTGCAATGCTGGCCTGGGCATGCCCGGTTTGCAACAGCTTGAGCATTTCGTCAAACATGCGGCTTTGCGGAATGTCGGCCAACAAGGATTTCAGCCGCGTCAGGGGCGCCGCCGTCTTGCTGTCAAACTCAAAGCCCAAACCTGCCAGCTTGGCCGCGAAACGCACGGCCCGCACGATGCGCACCGGATCCTCCCGGTAGCGCGTGGCGGGGTCACCGATCAGGCGCAAGCGACGCTTGCGGGCGTCTTCAATGCCACCGTGGTAGTCGACCACCTGCTGCGAGCGCGGGTCGTAGTACATGGCGTTGACGGTGAAGTCGCGACGGGCGGCATCTTCATCCTGGGGGCCCCAGACGTTGTCGCGCAAGACCCGTCCGCTGGCGTCGACCGCATGGGTCATGCCCGCCAGAGCCTGCTTGCTGGTTCGCTCATTGCCAGACACTTGCTCGGCAGCTCCCGGGTCCATGTAGGCCCGGAAAGTCGACACCTCAATGACCTCGTGCTCACGGCCACGACCAAACACCACATGAACGATCCGAAAGCGCCGCCCGATGATGAATGCCCGGCGAAACAGCGATTTGACCTCCTCCGGGGTGGCGTTGGTGGCGACATCGAAATCCTTGGGTCGCAAGCCTAGCAGCAGGTCACGCACCGCTCCACCCACGATGTAAGCCTCAAAGCCCCGGTCCTGCAAGGTTTTCACGACGCTCAGGGCACGCTCGTCCACCAGGTTGGGGTCGATGCCATGCTCGCTGGCGGCCACCAGCCGGCGTTTGCCCAGCGAAGGCTTGCCGGAACGGGGAGATTGGCCAATGAGCCGCTGAAGAAGTTTCTTGATCATGAATGGGCAAACAGTTCGAGGATGGGCCAGCCGCGCTGGCTGGCTTCGGCGCGCAAGCGGTCGTCAGGGTTGGTGGCCACTGGATGATCGACCCTGCCCAGCAGGGGCAAATCGTTGGTGGAATCGCTGTAAAAGGTGGTTTCGACATCGGACCAATCCCAGCCTCGCGCCAACAGCCATTGTTGCAGACGTTGCACCTTGCCTTCACGCATGGACGGAATGCCAGCAATTTCACCGGTGATCCAGCCTGAGGCATCGCGCTCGAGCTCGACCGCAATGAGCTCGTCGACACCGAACAATTGGGCAATCGGACGGGTCACGAATTCGTTGGTTGCGGTGACGATCAGCAACTGGTGCCCCAGATCGCGGTGTTTCTGGACCAGCTCGATCGCCGTCGGCCGCAGGGCGGGACGGATCACATCGTCAAGGAATTGGGCGTGCGCTGCCTCGGCCTCGGAGGGGCCGCGCAATCGCACCGCTTCGGTGGCGAACCTCACATACTCGTGAATGTCGAGACGGCCAGCCTGGTAATCGGCATAAAACTCATCGTTGCGACGTTTGAATACCGCCGGATCGGTCCAGCCCAGGCGCAAGGTGTACTCACCCCAGGAGTAATCAGAGTCCAGGGGCAACAGGGTATGGTCGAGATCAAACAGGGCGAGATGGGGTTTCATGGATCAAGAGTCGTTCAACATCGCCTTGATGAGCGGTATCGTGATTGGGCGTTGTGTCTGCAGCGCATAGCCATCCAGTTGGTCGAGCAATTGCATCAGGCTGCCCAGATCCCGACTGAACCGGGTCAGGATGAAGTCCATCACCTCGTCTTTGAGAAACACACCGCGCGATTCGGCCTGCTGCCGCAATACCGCACGGCATTGCGACTCATCCAGGGTGTGCAATTGAAACACATGGCCCCAGCCGAGTCGGGTGCGCAGGTCTTCACGCAGGGGCAAGTCCAGGGGGGGACGATCACCCGCTGCCAATACACCCCGCTGCTGCCCGTCACTGGGGGCGGTGGCGTGCACGAACCAGTTGAACGCCGCTTGCTGCTGGACGGCACTGTAGGCCTGCACATCGTCCAGAACAATGGCTCGCCAACGCGGGTCAAAAGGGGGCGGTTCCGTTTCGGAGGGGTCAAGCCATCCCGTGAACTCGCCTCGATCCGTCAAAGCGCTGGCCGCAGCCCTGAGCAGATGTGACTTACCACTGCCGGTGTCACCCCATAGGTAAATGGGCACCGGCGAGCGTAAGGCACTGCCAGCCCACAAACGCAGATGTTGCAAGGGTTCCGCATTGGGTCCAGCCAAAAAATTTTGCAGGCTGGGCCCTCGACTCAGGCCGATGTCCAGAGCAATTTGCTTCATGAAGTGAACCCAGGCGACAAAGCAATTCACCCCAGGTAAAGCGGACTGGCCATGTAGTGGCGGCACAAACGCCGCCAGGCCACGAGCACCACAGCACTGGCTGGCAAAGCGATCAGAACACCCACAAATCCCAGAAACTGTCCAAAGGCCAACAGCGCAAAAATGACAGCCAGCGGGTGCAAACCAATGCGCTCGCCCACCAGACGCGGGGTGAGGACAAAGCTCTCCAGCAACTGGCCCAGGCCGTAGACCACCAGGATCATCAGGCCGGCTTGCATGGGCTCCATTTGCAACAGCCCGGCCAGCACGGCCAGAATCAGCCCCACACCATAGCCCAGGTAGGGAATGCACATGGCCAGCCCGGTGAAGACCCCGATCGGCAGAGCCAACTCCAGGCCAAAGAGGCGCAAAGCCACGGCGTAGTAGACCGCCAGAACGCCCATCACGGACAACTGTCCGCGAATGTATTGCCCCAACACCGCATCAGCCTCTTGTAAAAAGTCATCCACCGGCGCACGCCAGCGAGGCGGCACCAGGGTCCGGGATTTGTCCACCACGGACTCCCAGTCGACCAAGAGATAAAACAGGACCACAGGAATCAGGATGGCATTGCCCACCAGGGTCAAAGCCACGCTGCCCCCGATGCGCAAGGACGACAACAAGGAGTCCAGCAGGTCTTCCCAGGAGGCACTGAAATGCTTGAGCAAGAAGGCCTTGACGCTCCCTGCATCCAGTCGAACCTCGATGCCATACTGCAGCAACCAGGGCGACCACAAGGCATCCAGACGCTGCACCAGGGCGGGCAATTGCTCACGCAGCTGGGGTAATTCCTTGGCCAACACAGGCACCAGCAAGAGCATCAAGGCGACCATGAGCGCTAGAAAAAACACCTCCACCAAAACGGCGCTGACCACGCGGGGCAAGCGCCCCCCTCCCAGCCGCTCCAGCCTGAGCACCAGCGGCGACAAGGCATAGGCCAGCAGGGCAGCCACCACAAAAGGAAGCAGGACTGGCCCCAACCACCACAACACAGCGGTCAAGGCCAAGGCCACAAGCAGCCAAGCCATCACGCGCCGTTGAGTGGGGGAAAATTGCATACAGGGGGTCAGTATTCGATCGGTAGAATTAACTGATTTTATAGAGAGCGCAAGGCAACGTGTCTTTCGGGCCAACCCGCCGTTGTACCACCCGTTGCCCACCCACCATGACCACTCCCCTTTCCTACAAAGACGCCGGCGTTGACATCGATGCCGGAGACGCCCTGGTTGAACGCATCAAGCCGCTCGCCCGCAAAACACTGCGTGAGGGTGTGCTGGCAGGCATTGGCGGCTTTGGCGCTCTGTTCGAAGTCCCGAAACGGTACCGTGAGCCGGTGCTGGTCAGCGGCACCGATGGCGTGGGCACCAAGCTCAAGTTGGCTTTTGAATGGAATATGCACGACACGGTGGGTATCGACCTGGTGGCGATGAGTGTCAACGATGTGCTGGTCCAGGGTGCCGAGCCGCTCTTTTTTCTCGATTACTTTGCCTGCGGCAAACTCGACGTCGACACCGCCGCCCGTGTTGTGTCGGGCATCGCCCGCGGTTGCGAGCTCAGCGGTTGCGCCCTGATTGGTGGCGAAACCGCCGAAATGCCGGGCATGTACCCAGCGGGCGAATACGATCTGGCCGGGTTTGCCGTTGGGGTGGTTGAAAAGTCCAAAATCCTGAATGGTCAAAACGTCCAGGCCGGCGACGTGGTGTTGGGCCTGGCTTCCAGCGGTGTGCACTCCAACGGGTTTTCTCTCGTTCGCAAGGTCATTGAGCGCTCGGCTCCCCAATTGCCTGCCACCCTGGACGGCCAGCCCTTCCGTGAAGCCATCATGGCACCCACCCGGCTGTATGTGAAACCGGTGTTGGCGGCGTTGGCTGCACACCCCATCAAGGCACTGGCTCACATCACCGGCGGCGGTTTGCTGGAAAACATCCCCCGGGTGTTGCCCGACGGACTGGCGGCTCACCTGACAAAGGGCAGCTGGCCTCGCACCGAATTGTTTGCCTGGCTACAACAGCAGGCCGGCATCGATGATCTCGAAATGAACCGCACCTTCAATCATGGCATTGGCATGGTCGTGGTCATTGCAGCCGATCAAGCCGACGCCTGCGCGGCCACCCTCAAAGCACAGGGCGAGCAAGTGCATGTGATTGGACGCATTGCGCCCCGGGGCGATGGCGCAGCAGTGACGGTGGCTTGAGCAAACCGGCTCAGGCCCCCAACAGCGCCAGGCGCTGCTGAACCAGGGACTGGCGGGGAAAATCCTCCTCGGCCTGATAGATCGACAGCAAATTGCGCAACATGCGAGCGATGATTTGCCGTGGTGTGGCGGGCTCCAGGTAGTGGTCCAGCCAAGTCCGCACTTGATCCGGGTTGACCCCCTGCGCAAGTCTTGTCTCCAAAGGCCCCAGACATTCCAGCAAGGCCTCCCGACTGAGCTCTACCCCGGTGAATGGGTCGAAGACCACCTGCCCATGGTCAAACTCGGGGCTCACCGCCTTGACCAGAAAGTGTCCGGGAAACCCGATGCCATGCACCTGCAGGCCCAGTGCAGAGGCCAATTCGAGCCAAATCACCGCCAAGCTGATGGGGATGCCACGACGGGTGCTGATCACCCGGGGGATGAAGCTGTTGTCGGGGTCGTAGTAGTCATTGACATTGCCGGCAAAACCCATCTCACGAAAGAAAAAGCGATTGAGATGGCACAGAACCTGCCAATCACCCTGCCCTGGCGGCAAGCGCTCTTTCAAGCGAACTTGCAAACGGTCAACCTCTGACAAGGCCTCCAACAGGTCAAGGCGGGGATAGGCAATGTGTGAGAGGCTGATGGCGGCTTCGAGCAAAGGAAATTCTTTGTCGCTTTTCACCAGCGAGGCGAAGTAATCCAGCGCCGAGGGGGGCGCTGAGCGGAAATCCCCATCACTCATGAGCCATGACCTTCATGGTTTCAACAACTGGCGCCATTTCATCCCGGCCAGCAGCAGGGTGCCAAAATAAATCAGGCCGCTGAGCAGCAACACCCCCGCCATCCACCCAATGCGCTGCCAGGGCGCGGCCCGCAGAGCGATCCAGTCGACGGCCTGTGCCGACCAGAGCAACCACAAGCTCAGCAAGACACACCCTGCCAGCACCTGAAGCACAAAACGACTCCAGCCCGGCAAGGGCCGGTAACGCCCTTGCCGGCACAGCCCGCGCCAGAGCCAGGCTGCGTTGACCAATGCCCCCAGGCCGATGGACCAAGCCAAACCAGCGTGTGCCAGCCAGGGAACCAGGACCAGATTGAGCAGCTGAGTCAATATCAAGACCGCCACGGCGATCTTGACAGGGGTTGACGTGTCCTGATTGGCATAGAAACCAGGCGCCAGCACCTTGATCGCCACCAAGCCCACCAGCCCCACCCCGTAGCCCATCAGCGCCGATGTGGTCTGCATCACATCCCGCCCCTGAAACGCCCCATAGTGATAAAGCACAGACACCAGGGGCATGGAAAACAGCAATAGCGCCACCGCGCAGGGCAGCGCCAGCACCAGCACCAGACGCAACCCCCAATCCAGCATCGCCCCGTAGCGGGCATCGTCCTGGGCGGCACGTGCCGCCGACAACTGCGGCATCAGCACCACGCCCAAAGCCACCCCCAACATGGCCGTGGGGAATTCCATCAGGCGATCGGCATAACTGAGCCAGCTGACGCTGCCGGCACTCAAGTGTGAGGCAATCTGGGTGTTGATCAACAAGGATATCTGTGCCACGCTGACCCCCAGCAAAGCGGGGGCCATCAAACGCAGGATACGCCGTGTCCCGGCGTCCTGCCAGGCGGCACGCCATGCCGACAAGGTCACCCCAGGTCGGGGCAACAGCCCCAGGCGCGCCAAAGCGGGAACCTGAACGCCCAATTGCAACACCCCGCCCAGCATGACGCCACCTGCCAGCGCATAAATGGCCGGGAAGCCCTGCGTCGCCAGCCAGGGGGCGCCCCACCAGGCAGCGGCAATCATGGACAGGTTCAGCAACACCGGTGTGGCCGCCGGCACCGAAAAACGGCGCCAGGTGTTGAGCACCCCGGAAGACAAAGAGACCAGGGACATGAAGGCGATATAGGGAAACATCCACCGCGTCATCTGCACCGCCACCTCTTCGGCCTGAGGACTTTGACCCAGCCCACTGGCCAAGGCCCACACCAACCAGGGTGCGCCCAGAACGCCCACTGAACAGGTCAGCAACAGAACCATGATCAAGACGGTGGCCACCCGATCAATCAGCAGTTTCGTGGCCACTTCGCCGTTTTGCTCGCGGCTGGCGGCCAGCACGGGCACAAAAGCCTGACTGAAGGCCCCTTCGGCAAACAGGCGTCGAAACAGGTTGGGGATGCGAAAAGCCACATTAAAAGCATCCGTGAGTGCGCTGGCCCCAAAGACGGAGGCGATCAGCAACTCGCGCGCCAATCCGGTGACGCGCGATGCCAACGTCAGCAATGACACAACAGACGCGGATTTGATGAGGCTCACGGCCCTAGTTTAGCCTCAGCATGACACGGCCACTGGCAGATTCAACCAACCGGCTGGCAGTTTGCTAGAATAGAGAGCTTTGCTGACATCATCCACAGACAAATAAGGAATACACACCATGGCATCTGGAAAGCCAAAGAAAAAGAACCCCCGCCTGGCGTCTGGCCGCAAGCGCGCCCGCCAGGACGTCAAATTGAACGCAGCCAACACCTCGCTGCGCTCCAAATACCGCACCGCGGTCAAGAACGTTGAGAAAGCCGTTGTGGCTGGTGACAAGTCCAAGGCCGCAGATCTGTTCGCAGTCATGCAAGCCGTGGTCGATACCATTGCCGACAAGGGCATCTTCCATAAAAACAAGGCAGCTCGCGACAAGAGCCGCCTGTCCGCCAAGGTCAAGGCCTTGGCCAGCGCCTGATTCATCAGGCACCCGCCCGATCCCTTCACGGGGTCGCCGTTTGATCGGGTGCGCTGTCAGCAAAGTCAAAAACCGCTCTTCGGAGCGGTTTTTTTATGCCTGTGGTTTTCGTGTCAAATGTGATGCATCAAGCGCACAGATAGCATGATTTAGTTAGCAATTTTTGAGATACTTCAGGCATGCCAGCCCCTGAATCTATCTGGCGAGATCGTTCAACTCCACCCCTTGAGCGCCATTCGCCATCTCCGCAAACCTTCGGTTGGCGCGCGCTTGACGTCTTGAGACCGCATCTGGCCATCACCTGCCTGAGTGTGATTGCCATGGTCCTGCTGGGCTTGCTGTGGGCGGCCACCTTGCTGCAATCTCAACGAGACCAGCAGCTGTCGATGCAGGAGACGCGCACACACCTGCTCAACATCACTCGAACCTTCAAAGAGCACGCTCAAAACACCTTCAGCGATGCCGATCAGGCCTTGCGCCTACTCCGCTACCAGTACGAAAAACGCCACACCAGCGATCAAGCGATGCTGAACGAATACATCAGCCGAGAGATCGGTGATACCCCTTACTACAACCAGGTTGGGATCATCGATGCCCGAGGGGTTTATGCGTTTTCCAACTTCAATGCGCAAGCACCGGTGGACTTGTCGGACCGCGAGCATTTCAAAGTGCATCGCGACCAACGGCTGGGCTCGGTCTTCATCAGCCGACCGGTGGTGGGTCGGATCACGCAAAAATGGTCGATTCAGGTCACGCGACGCCTGGACCAGCCCAATGGCAACTTTGCCGGGGTCGGCGTGATTTCGCTCGATCCAGAGCACTTCGTTCGGTTTCATCGCAGCATCGATCTGGGCGAGCGGGGCGTCGTCGCGCTGATCGGGCTGGATGGATACGCCCGCACCCTGTACCTGGGTAACAGCCAGGACCCGGCCAGTCTTCCTTCGTTTTTTTCATCTCCCCTGCCCTTGCCCTCCGAGGTGTTGCAACAGCAACGCGGCAGCTTCCTGTCGCAACACCTGTTTGACGGCGTCAACCGGTTGTATGCCTTTGAACGTCTGAAGGACTATCCCATCCTGGTGTTGACCGGCATGGACAAGGTTGAGGCCTTGGAGGAATTCCGGCAGCGAAATGTCACCTACTTCCAGTTCGGCGCCATCATCAGCTTGATCATCGGTTTGTTCGCGGCAACGTCTCTGCATTTGTTGCGCCGGGCCAAGCGGATTCATGCTGAACTGGACACCAGCAGGCGCCAGGCCGACATTGCCAACCGCCACAAAAGCGAATTCCTGGCAGCCATGTCGCATGAATTGCGTACCCCGCTGAACGGCATCATTGGCTATTCAGAGCATATTCAGTCCGAAGCGCAGGACCCGGAATTGCAATGGGCGTCCCGGGTGATTCATGACAGCAGCACTCACCTGCTGAGCCTGGTCAATTCCATCCTGGACCTGACCAAGATCGAGGCGGGAAAAATGACGCTCGACCTCCAGGCATCCCCGGTGCGAGCGTTGGTCGATGAAGTCTGCGACTGGCACCGCTCTCGTCTGGGTGCCAGCGAACTGACGCTTTCGTTGGTGTGGGACGAATCCATTCCCCAACAATTGCCCCTGGACCCCTTGCGTTTCAAGCAAGTGCTGAGCAACTTGGTGGACAACGCCATCAAATTCACGCCCGACCTGGGTCACATCACGGTACGGGCCCAGCTGAACAAAAAGGCTCAGACCGTGCGCTTCGAGGTCGAAGACACCGGCGAAGGCATCCCTTTGGACATGCAATCCCATGTGTTTGAAAAGTTCTGGCAAAACGAGGACTTCATCACCCGTCGACAAGGCGGGACTGGGCTGGGGCTGACTTTGTGCAAGCGACTGGTGGAGTTGATGGGAGGACACATCGGCTTTGAATCCACCCCGTCGCAGGGCAGCCGGTTTTATTTTGAGTTGCCGATGCAACCACACCATTCAGCTGAGGAATGAGATGAACCCGATCAAGCTGCTGGTGGTGGATGACAACTTGGCCAATCGCCAGTTGCCTGGCCTGATTTTGCGCAAACAAGGCCACACGGTGACCGAGTGCGAGTCAGGTGAAGAGGCACTGGTATGGTTGCAACAACAAGTGTTTACGCATCTGCTGCTGGATATCTCGCTGCCCAAGGTCAGTGGGCTGGAGGTGTGCCGTCGGGTCCGATCCCTGCCCGAGGGACGGGGACTTCAAATCATCGCCTACACCGCACATGCCCTTCCCGACGAAACCAAGGAAATGTGGGAAGCAGGATTCGATCGGGTGTTGGTCAAACCCATCAGGCGGCAGGACCTGCTGGACGTTCTGGTGAGATGACCTGCAACTCGTTGTCGCGGGCGAAGTTCATCACAAAGTCCCAGGCCATGGGCTCGGCCTCACGCAAGTCGGTGTGGACGATCACGCATTTTTTCCCGTCCAGGGTGTTCGGAATACACCAGGGAGAATAGCTGAGGTGGGACCCCGGTACCGCCCCGCCAGGACGGAACTGACCCATCACCCCAGCCAATCGCTCGGCCCAATCGCTTGGCCTGAAGGGGCGCCCGTCCTGGGTCACACCCAGAATGATCACTTCGTTGGCAGAGGGGGAAACCATGGGCAAAAAATATCGGGCAAAGCCGGCAGCGTTGGCTGTCACACAGCATGCGCAGAATACGCCAGTGACCACACGGTATTGATTATCGCACGCAAGCCTGTGGCGAGCGCCTAAAATCACGTCTCAACGGCTCAACTTTCGATTCACGTTGTTGAGCCGATTTCATTTTCCTGACACATCCATCAAAGGAGTTGTGATGACTGCCCCGACCCCCAGTTCTCCGCACACCATGAACACCTATGGCCGCCTGCCCGTGGCCATGTCCCATGGAAGTGGGTTACGCGTGTGGGACACGGCGGGCAAGTGCTATCTTGACGGCTTGGCCGGCATCGCGGTCAACACCCTGGGGCACGGGCATCCCAAATTGGTGCCCGCCTTGCAGGACCAGGTGGCCAAGATGATTCATTGCTGCAACTACTATCACATCCCCGACCAGGAACGGCTTGCCGCCAAACTGGTGGAGTTGTCTGGATTGACCAACGCCTTTTTCTGCTCTACCGGCCTGGAGGCCAATGAGGCGGCCATCAAACTGGCGCGCAAATTTGGACACGACAAGGGCATCGAAAAGCCCGAGATCGTGGTCTACGAAAAAGCCTTCCATGGCCGCTCACTGGCCACCCTCAGCGCCACGGGCAATGAAAAAATCCAGGTCGGCTTTGGTCCCCTGCTGGAAGGCTTCATCCGCGTGCCTCTCAACGACATGGATGCCCTGCGCCAGGCCACCGCCAACAACCCCAACGTCGTGGCCGTGTTCTTCGAAACCATCCAAGGCGAAGGCGGTATCAACCCCATGCACTGGGACTATTTGAAAGAAGTCCGCGCGTTGTGCGATGAGCGGGACTGGCTGATGATGATCGATGAAGTCCAATGCGGCATGGGGCGCACCGGCAAGTGGTTTGCCCATCAATGGGCCGGCATTCAGCCCGATGTGATGCCCCTGGCCAAGGGCCTGGGCTCGGGGGTGCCGATCGGTGCCGTGGTCGCGGGCCCAAGGGCTGCCCAGATCTTCAAACCCGGCAGCCATGGCACCACCTTTGGCGGCAACCCACTGGCTTGCCGGTCCGGTGTGGAAACCATCCGCATCATGGAAGAAGACGGTTTGCTGGACAACGCTGCACGGGTCGGTGCACACCTGAAAGCAGCGCTGGAAAAAGCCTTGGGCTCTGTCAAAGGAGTCAAGGAGGTCCGCGGCTTTGGCCTCATGATTGGCATTGAGCTCGACCGCCCCTGCGGTGCCATCATGCAACAAGCTCTGGATGCCGGCCTGCTGCTGAGCGTGACCGCCGACAGCGTGATCCGCCTGGTCCCGCCGCTCATCATCAGCACCGCTGAGGCCGATGAAATCGTCTCTATCCTGGCCCCCATCGTGACCCGGTTTCTGAGCACGCCATGAAACACTATTTACAGTTCACCGATCTGGATGCGTCCGAATACGAGTACCTGTTTCAACGCACCGCGCTCATCAAGCGCAAATTCAAGGCGTATGAAAAACACCAGCCGCTGACCGATCGCACCCTGGCCATGATTTTTGAAAAGGCTTCCACGCGCACGCGTGTCAGCTTTGAAGCAGGCATGTATCAACTGGGGGGCTCGGTGGTTCATCTGACCACCGGCGACAGCCAGCTGGGCCGCTCCGAGCCGATCGAAGACAGTGCCAAAGTCATCAGCCGCATGGTGGATCTGGTGATGATCCGTACCTACGGGCAAGACAAGATCGAGCGCTTTGCCGAACATTCACGCGTGCCCGTCATCAACGGATTGACCAACGAGTTTCATCCCTGTCAAATCCTGGCCGACCTGTTCACCTACATCGAACATCGGGGCGACACCGCCAACCCCCTGCAATGCCTACGCGGCAAGGTGGTGGCCTGGGTGGGAGACGGCAACAACATGGCCAACACCTGGCTGCAAGCGGCCGAGCTGTTGGACTTCAAGGTCCATGTCAGCACCCCCAGCGGCTATGAGGTCGATCATGCTGTGGCGGGTCTGCGCTCGACCCACAACTACCGCGTTTTCAGCGACCCCAAAGACGCTTGCCGCGATGCCGACCTGGTCACGACCGATGTGTGGACCAGCATGGGTTACGAGGCCGAAAATGAAGCACGGCGCCAGGCCTTTGCCGATTGGTGCGTGCGCCCGGAGATGATGGCGCTGGCACGCCCTGACGCTCTGTTCATGCACTGTCTGCCGGCCCACCGGGGTGAAGAGGTGGATGCCGAGGTCATCGACGGTCCACAGTCGGTGGTATGGGACGAGGCGGAGAACCGCATGCATGTGCAAAAGGCCTTGATGGAGTATTTGCTGCTGGGTCAGCAGTGATGACCTGTCAGCAATGCGGCGCCTGCTGCGCCAGTTTTCGAGTGGATTTTTCAGTCCATGAGCTGGACGAATCTGGCGGGCATGTGCCCAGTGGGCTTGCTGTCGAAGTCAACGATCATCTGTGTCGAATGCGCGGCACCGACCATGTGCCCAGCCGTTGTGCCGCACTCACTGGGCAACTGGGGCAACAAGTCGCCTGCGGCATCTACGAATGGCGTCCCTCGCCGTGTCGGGAATTTGCCCAGGGCAGCGACGCCTGCCTGCGCGCCCGCCAGCGGCATGGCCTGGCGCCTTTGATGTGAGCCTTTCAGGCCTGGGCCAGAGGTTAGCCAGCGAATAACCAGGGCTGATCCAGCAAGGCCGGCCCCAGCAACCGCAAACCGAGGTTGCGTCCCCAGCGCATGGGCCCCGTGGCATGGAACACCACACCGTTGCGACGTGAACGCTCTTGCACACGGGCGTTGCGCTGCCAGCGCTCCAGGGCATAGGCTTGCAAACGCTCAGTAGGCTCACGCACGGTGCTGGTCCAATGCCGCGCCAGGCATTCAGCGTCCTCGATCGCCATGGCGGCCCCTTGCGCAAGGTAGGGCAGCATGGGATGGGCCGCATCCCCCAGCAAAGCCACCCGTCCGCGGGCCATCTGGTGCGGACCTGCGACACGGGGACGGGCGTACAAAGGCCACAGTCGCCAGTGATCGATGAGGCCCACCAGATCGCGCAGCGTCGAACAAGACCCGCGCAGGGCATGTTGCAAGTCGGTGGCGATTTCGTGGGGTGCACGGGCCTGATCCCAGCCCGGCCCGACAAGGCCTTGCAGACCCTGTGCCTGGACCAGCAACACCAGATTGAGCCACTCACCGGCGCGCACGGGGTACATCACCAGATGCAAATGGGGCCCCATCCAGACAGTCACGTCATGGCTGCGCAGCCGCTCGGGCAGCAACACTTGCGGCACCATGGCACGGTAGGCCAGATGGCCCGTGGGCTGAGGGTTTGCGTCTGCGAGCAGATGTTGCCGAACCTGGCTCCACAGGCCATCCGCGCCGACCAGGGCGTCACCTGTCCAGGTCGGTGAACCCAGGCCCGAGGCCCCCGGCTGGGGCAGTAACGACACCTCGGTTTCGCTGTCCTGGAACGCTGTCACAGCGCCGTTGAGCCGCAGATCAACTTGCCCCCCCGCGCGGACCGCATGCAACAACACCGATTGCAAATCGGCTCGGTGAATGGTGGCATAGGCGGCGCCATAGCGCCGCTCAAAGCGGGTATCCAGGGGCATGACGGCCAACGCATCGCCTTGCTCGACATCGCGGGCAATTAACCGAGCCGGTCGGGCGATAAGGGGCATCAAGGCGGCACTCAAGCCCCAGGCCTGAAGTCGCCGCATCACATGGGGCCCCATTTGGATGCCCGCGCCCACCTCGGTCAGTTCAGCCGCCTGCTCAAACACCACACAAGAGCCACCGGCCCGCGTCAGCGCCAAGGCCAGGGACAGTCCGCCCATGCCAGCTCCGACGATGGCCAAGCTTTTCTGCCCCGGCAGGTTCATGAAGACAGCGCCGACGAGAAACAGGCCTCCAGATCAGCCAGCCAGCGCTGCTTGAGAGCGTCAGGCACGAAACTCGCCTCCAGGCTGTGGCGGGCCAGGGTGTAGGCGTGTTGTGCGTTCAGTTGCAAGGCCTCGAAAGTTTGCACAAAGTTGTCCAACAAGTAGCCGCCGAAATACGCCGGGTCGTCGGAGTTGATGGTGACACACAGACCCGCCTCCAACATCTGGCGCAGGTTGTGGGACGACAACCGATCGAACACGCACAACTTCACGTTGGACAAGGGGCAAACGGTCAAGGGCACACGCTCGTGCGCCAGGCGCTGCATCAACTGCGGATCGTGAATGGCTTGTACCCCATGGTCAATGCGCTCCACCTGCAACAGGTCCAGCGCCTCATGAATGTAGGCAGGAGGTCCCTCTTCGCCCGCATGAGCGACCACATGCAAGCCCAGAGCACGCGCGCGCTCAAACACGGTCACGAACTTTCGGGGTGGATGCCCCTTCTCGCTCGAGTCCAGTCCCACGCCAATGAACTTGTCACGCCAAGGCAACGCCGCCTCCAGCGTTTGCAAAGCAGCCTGCTCACTGAGGTGGCGCAAAAAACAAAGAATCAATTGAGCGTGCACACCCAACTCGCGCTCGGCGCGGACACAGGCACGATGCAAGCCCTGGATGGCATAGGCCATGGGGACGCCCCGGTCAGTATGGGTTTGCGGATCGAAAAACACTTCCGCATGCACCACCCCATCGGCGGCGGCGCGCTGAAAATAGGCCCAGGCCATGTCTTCGAAATCCTGCTCTTGCAGCAGCACGCTGGCACCGGCGTAGTAAATGTCCAGAAAACTCTGCAAGTCGGTGAATGCATAGGCGCGGCGCAGACTCTCCACATCGGCGTAGGGCAGGCTCACTCCATTGCGGCGCGCCAGCGCAAAGATCAGTTCGGGCTCCAAAGAGCCTTCGATATGGATATGCAATTCGGCCTTGGGCATGGAGCGCAAAAGATCTCGCAAGCGAGAGGGCTCCATGACAACGTGGCCAGCGGGAAAGGCGTGATCGGACATGATGGAACGGGATGGCGTGGACCAGTTCCGCATTATGCGGCCCCCAGCGGGTTCCGCATGATCTGTTGTCCGTATGGATCAGGCCCCGGCCAGGTTGCGCAAGCCGTTGGGGTCGACCACATCCAGCACCCGGCCTCGCCCACGGATAAAGCCGCGCTCACGCAAATCACGCAAGACACGCGACAAGGTCTCGGGCGCAATGCCCAACTGCTCGGCAATTTGCCGCTTGCGCTGGGTGAATTGAACCGCCAGGGATGCGCGGTTGTCGGGCTTGGCATGATCCAGCAGCCACTCTGCACAACGAGCCTGGGCATCCATGGCCAAACGGCTGACCGACAGCTCGGCCATCTGCCGCTGTCCCAAAGCCAGGTCATGAATCAAGTCTCGGGTCAAGGGACTCTGCTGCCTAAGCCATTGCTGGAAATGCACCAAGTCGATGCACTTGACCACCAGCGGTGTTTCAGCCACGGCGTCATAACTCATGGGTTGATTCAACACCGCCGCCGACAGGTCCAGCCAGCCCGGTGCCAAGACCTTGCTCAGCCGATGTGGCGTGTGCTCATCCTGGAACAGGCCCAGCCCCACCCTGCCCTGAAGCAGGTAGACGACTTGGCCCACCGCTTGCCCACGCAAGAATACACGATGACCCACCCCCAGGGACTGAGGGTTCGCTTGACTGAGGAGTTCGGTGAATGACATGAACGCGACTGTGCCAGTCGCCAGCCCTTCGCACTTTGTCGCACATCAAAGAATCAGCACGGCCCGGAAATCGTTCACATTGGTGAAGGTCGGCCCAGTCACCACCAGATCGCCAAGCGGCTCGAAAAAACCCACCGCATCGTTACGATCCAGATGATCGGTCAAGGACAGCCCCAGCGATCGGGCTCGGGCCAGGGTATCGGGGGTCACCAGCGCTCCAGCGTTGTCCTCCACCCCATCAATGCCGTCGGTGTCTGCCGCCAAGGCCCAGACACCGGTCTGCTCCTGCAACCCCAGGGCCAAGCCCATGCAAAATTCGCCCGCTCGACCGCCCCGACCCCGAGTCGCCCCCGCCTTGGGCGCTTGCACGCGGACCGTGGTTTCTCCGCCGCTGAGCAACACGCAGGGCTTGGTGAACGGCCCCAAACCACGGGCCGATGCACGAGCCAGGGCAGCTTGTACCCGACCGACCTCGCGTGACTCGCCTTCCATCTCGTCCGACAAGATGTAGGCCCGCAGCCCCGCACGCTCGGCCAACGCCGCAGCGGCTTCGAGAGACTGCAAAGGCGTCGCAACCATTTGGACACTGCACCGCGACCACAAGGGTTCGCTGGGTTTGGGCGACTCATAGCGGCCAGATTGGAGCGCTTCTCGCACCTCGGGGGAGATGGAAATGGCGTAGCGATCCAGGATGGCCAATGCGTCGGCACAGGTGGTGGCATCGGGCACCGTGGGGCCGCTGGCGATGACCGAAGGGTCGTCACCCGGCACATCACTGATGGTCAGGGTGACGACCCGGGCTGGTGCGCAGGCCGCCGCCAAGCGCCCGCCCTTGATGCGCGAGAGGTGCTTGCGCACACAGTTCATTTCGTGGATGTTGGCCCCACTCTCCAGCAGACCACGGTTGATGGCCTGCTTGTCCGCCAGGGTCAGTCCCTCGGCCGGCAGGGTCAGCAAAGCAGAGCCCCCACCGGAGATCAGGCACACCACCAAGTCATCGGCGGTCAGCCCCTGGGTCAGTGCCAGGATGCGTTCAGCCGCCTGCAAGCCCGCCTGATCCGGCACCGGATGAGCCGCTTCGACGACTTCAATGCGGCCGGTCAAGCCCTCTCGCTCAGGCGGTGTGTGGTGGTAGCGGGTGACGACCAAACCAGACAATGGCAGATCCTGGGGCCAGAGTCGTTCCAGGGCATGGGCCATGGCGCCGCCCGCTTTCCCGGCGCCCAAGACCAGCGTTCGACCACGACCTGCAGAGGGTGCCTGGGGCAGGAAGTGTTGCAGGATATGCTGGGGCAGCGCACGCTCGACCGCCGCCTGATACAGGCCACGAAGAAAAGCCGTGGCCTGTGACGGACCGGGCAAGGTGTGCGGTAACCCGTGCGGCAACTCGGCCTGCATGTCAGGCCGCCAGCGCTGCACAGACGGCTTCGGTGACTTGCACCGTGGTGGCCGTGCCCCCCAGGTCGCGGGTATGCAAAGCGGGTTGTGCGGTGACCTGCTCGATGGCCGTCATCAAACGCGCGGCGGCGGCGGTTTCACCCAGGTGCTCCAGCAGCATGACGCAACTCCAGAACGTGCCCACCGGATTGGCCAGCCCCTGGCCCATGATGTCGAATGCCGAGCCATGGATCGGCTCGAACATACTGGGGTAACGCCGCTCCGGGTCGATGTTGCCTGTGGGCGCAATGCCCAGGCTGCCCGCCAAGGCGGCTGCCAGATCACTCAGGATGTCGGCATGCAGGTTGCTGGCCACGATGGTGTCCAGCGTGCGGGGGCGATTGACCATGCGGGCCGTGGCCGCGTCCACCAGTTCCTTGTCCCATGTCACATCGGGAAACTCGCTGGCCACCTGGACGGCAATCTCATCCCACATCACCATGGCATGGCGTTGGGCATTGGACTTGGTGACCACCGTCAGCTGCTTGCGCGGCCGCGACTGAGCCAATCGAAACGCGTAGCGCATGATGCGCTCGACGCCGGCGCGGGTCATGATGGACACATCGGTGGCCACTTCAATGGGGTGGCCTTGATGGGCACGACCCCCCACCCCGGCGTACTCGCCCTCGGAGTTTTCGCGCACGATCACCCAATCCAGATCAGCCGGTCCGCAACGCTTGAGCGGCGCATCAATCCCCGGCAGGATGCGGGTGGGGCGCACATTGGCGTACTGATCAAAGCCCTGGCAAATTTTCAGACGCAGCCCCCACAGGGTGATGTGATCGGGAATGTGTGGATCCCCGGCGGAGCCGAACAAAATGGCGTCCATGCCGCGCAGTTGCTCCAGCCCATCGTCAGGCATCATCTGACCATGGGCGCGGTACCAGTCGCCCCCCCAGCCAAAAGTGCTGAAGCGAAAGTCAAAGCTCTGACTGCTGTGCGCCAGGGCCTTGAGCACGGTTTCACCGGCGGGGACCACTTCCTGGCCAATACCGTCGCCAGGGATGCAGGCGATGTGATAAGTCTTCATGAAATTCCTTGAATGGTTGATTCACGGGGATGGCGGTCGGCCTTCAAACCGGACCATCAACGATGAAATGATCGTACCATCGGCTCTGCCCTCCACGCCGGGTTGGTGTCTTTTCAGAACCGTCTCTCAGCCTTGCGTGGTCACCTAGAAAACAGATGGTTGATGACAATGAACGCCAGCGCATCCCCCACCCGCCGCAGCCTGTTGATTCGCCAAGCCGATTGCATCGCCACCCAGGATGATGCGGGCAGCGAGTGGCGTGGCGCCTCGATCTGGTGCCAAGACGGACTCATTGAGCGTGTGATTGCGGCGGAAGAAAACCTCGAGCCCTGGTTGTCTCAGGCCGATGAGGTCATCGATGCGCGCCACCACATCGTGCTGCCTGGGCTGGTCAACACCCACCACCACATGGTGCAAAGCCTCACCCGGGCCATTCCTGCGGTGCAAAACGCTGAGCTGTTCAGCTGGCTGCAAGGCCTCTACCCCATCTGGAGCGGGCTCACCCCCGAGATGGTGCGGGTCTCACACCAGGTGGCGATGGCCGAGCTGTTGCTGAGTGGCTGCACCACCAGCAGCGATCACCATTACATCTATCCCAACGGGGTGCAACTCGAGGACAGCATTGAGGCCGCGCAACGCATGGGCCTGCGCTTCATCGCCACCCGCGGCAGCATGAGCGTGGGTCAGCGTGATGGGGGGCTGCCCCCGGACTCGGTGGTGGAATCCGAAGAGGCCATCTTGCGCGACACACGCCGCCTAATCGAAACCTGGCACGACCCTTCACACGGCGCTCGTTTGCAAATCGCGGTCGCGCCCTGCTCGCCCTTTTCTGTCAGCCAACACCTGATGCGTGAATCGGCGGCGCTGGCCCGCGCCTATGGGGTTCGATTGCACACCCACCTGGCCGAAAACGACCATGATGTGGCCTACACACGCGAACGCTTTGGCTGTACGCCAGCCGAATACGCCGAAGCGCTCGGCTGGCTGGGCCCCGACGTCTGGCACGCGCACTGCGTGAAGATCGACCCCACCGGCATGAAACGCTTTGCGCACAGCCGCACCGGTGTGGCCCACTGCCCTTGCAGCAATATGCGGCTGGCCAGCGGCATCCTGCCGCTGCGTGAGTTGCTGAACGCGGGGGTGCCCGTGGGGCTTGGGGTGGATGGCAGCGCCAGCAACGATGCTGGGCATTTGCTCAATGAAGCCCGCCAAGCCATGTTGCTGGCCCGAGTGCGCCGCAGCCTGGAGCCGAACGGTTGTGACCTGGGCCCACAAGAGATGACACCGCGCGACGCCATTCGTCTGGCCACGCGCGGTGGAGCAGAGGTGTTGGGTCGCCAGGATATTGGACAAATTGCCCCCGGCTATTGCGCCGATCTGGCGCTCTACCGCACCGACACCCTGGCCATGGCGGGCGCAGCGGTTCATGACCCTGTGGGGGCCTTGGTGCTGTGCAGCAGCAGTCAGGCCGACGTCACCGTGGTGCACGGCGAAGTGCTGGTGCGCGAAGGTCGCCTGGTGCGAATGGAGATCGAGCCACTGATCGAGCGTCACAATGCGCTGGCCCAAACTTTGGTGGAACAGGCGTCTCGGTCCTAAGCGCTGGGGGCTCGTCGTTGCAGCAGTTGAGCGGCCACCCCAATCGCAATCACTTCGGGCTCTTTGCCATGCAGGCCGGGAATGCCGATGGGGCACACCACCTGGGTCAACTCTTCGGTGGTAAAGCCTCGCGCCTCTAGCCGATGTTTGAAGGTAGCCCATTTGGTGGCACTGCCGATCAGGCCGATGTAGGGCAGGTCACTTTGATGACGCTGCCGACGCAAACAGGCGGCAAGCACCTCCAGGTCTTCAGCATGACTGAAGCTCATGATGAGCACGGATGTGCCAGGGGCCAAGTCATCGACCGCAGCCTGCACCGGGTCAGAGTGTTCGGTCTGGACGTTGGGGGGCAGAGACGCTGGAAAAATTTCATCTCGGCTGTCAATCCAGCGGACCTCAAACGGCAAAGGAGCCAGCACCTGAATCAACGCTCGCCCCACATGCCCGCCACCAAACAAAGCCACCGGGTTCGTGTGACTGCGCAAGCGATGCATCAAGGCCTCGAACTGCGATGCCTCAAAGCGTTCGTAACGCAAGTGAACCACACCCCCGCAACACTGCCCCAGGCTCGGGCCCAGGGGGTAGCGCAAAACCAGCGGATCTTGCAGCCCTTGCTGCCCTTGCAACCACAAGGCTCGCGCCTCCTGGATGGCCTGCAACTCCAGATGCCCGCCACCGATGGTGTTGATCACCTGATCTGGTGTCACCGCCATCCAGGCGCCGGCTTCACGCGGCACCGACCCCTGGGTGTGGTCCACACTGACCAAGACCAGCGGGGAGTTGCTCAGGAGCGAGCGCAACTGGACGAGCGGAGTCGACACGTGGGCTTGACCAGCCGACCCAACTCAGGCGCTGCGCGCCGAGGCTTGGGCCGCCAGGCGTCGAGCATGTTCACAGGCCAGCAGAATTCGCTCGGGCGTGGCTGGGGCATGCATGGGCACCACCACTTGGTGATCGACCGTTGCATTCACCGCATCCCGCAAGGCGAAGAAGGATGACAGCGCCAGCATGAGAGGCGGCTCGCCCACCGCTTTGCTGTGGAAAGGCGTGGCTTTGACGTTGCTGCCATCGAACAATTCAACCTTGAAGTGCTCGGGCACATCACCCGCCACCGGGATTTTGTAGGTGCTGGGGCCATGGGTGAGCAGTTTGCCCTTGGCATCCCAGATGCACTCTTCCATGGTGAGCCAACCCATGCCCTGGATGTAGGCACCCTCGATCTGACCGCGGTCAATCGCCGGGTTGATGCTTTTCCCGACGTCGTGCAGGATGTCCACCGCCTGGAGCCACCACTCGCCGGTGCGGGTGTCAATCTCCACTTCGGTCACGGCGGCGCCGTAGCAGAAGTAATAGAAGGCACGGCCTTGCAGGGTCATGAAGTCATAGGCAATTTCAGGGGTCCAGTAGTACCCGGTGACCGACAGCCCCACCCGGTCAAGCCAGGCCTGCTTGACCACGTTTTTCCAGTCGACACTGCGGCCCCCGCCATGCGCCTGATGGGAGGAAAAACGAACCTCGCTGGCGTCACACTGCAACAAGCGTGCAGCCACGGGAGCCAGGCGTTGACGCATCTGCTCACAGGCATTCATGATGGCCGCACCGTTGATATCGGCGCCGCTGGAGGCAGCCGTGGCAGAGGCATTGGGCACCTTCTGCGTGTCGGTGCCGGTGACGCGCACCAGTGACACCGGGATACCCAAACCATCGGCAGCGACCTGCGCCATTTTGGTGTTCAGGCCTTGACCCATTTCGGTGCCGCCATGGTTCACACTGACCGTGCCGTCCATGTAGATATTGAGCAAGGCACCGCCTTGGTTGAGCATGGTGGCGGTGAAACTGATGCCGAACTTCAAAGGCACCAGCGCCAATCCGCGCTTGCGGTTCGAGTGCTTCTGGTTGAACGCTGCCACACGGGCGCGTCGCTCACGGTAGCCAGACTGTGCTTCGAGCTGGGTCAACATCTTGTCCCCAATCCAGTCTTCGATCTGTTGCCCATAGGGCGTGGTCATGCTGCCCGGATCACCCGACACAGCGGGGTCGGCGTAGAGATTGGCGTAACGCACATCCAGCGGGTCCTTGCCCAGGGTGTTAGCGATCTCCTCGATCACAGTCTCGATGCCAAACATGCCCTGCGGTCCACCAAAGCCACGGAAAGCGGTGGCACTTTGCATGTGGGTCTTGCAGCGATGGCTGAGCACGCGCAAGTGCGGCAAGTGGTAGCAGTTGTCGATATGGAGCACTGCCCGGTCGTTGACCGGGCCAGAGAAATCGGTGCTGTACCCGCAGCGTGAATACAAGGTGACATCGATGCCCAGAATGCGACCGTTGTCATCGAACCCCGCCTGGTAATCGATGCGGAAATCATGTCGCTTGCCGGTGATCATCATGTCGTCATCGCGGTTGACACGCAGCTTGACCGGTTTTTGCAATTTGTAGGCGGCCAGCGCAGCGCTCTGGCTGAAGATGCTGGCATTGCCTTCCTTGCCCCCGAAACCGCCGCCCATGCGGCGACAAATCACTTCAATGTCGTGTGTCCCCAGATTGAGCGCCGCTGCCGCCTCACGTTGATTGCCATCGGGGTGCTGGGTGGACACATAAAGGGTCAACTGGCCGTCCTCGCGCGGGACAGCGTAAGTGATCTGCCCCTCCAGGTAGAACTGCTCTTGCTGGCCGCAGTGGGTGGTGCCCTGGATTTTGTGGGGGGCACTGGCGATGCGGGCATCGGGCTCCCCCCGGGTGATCCCTTTGGGGGGCATGACGAAGGATTGCTGCGCCATGGCGTCTTCAATGGTCAGGATGGCGGGCAACTCACGCACGGCCACCTGGGCACGCTTGGCGGCCTCGCGGGCATACAACATTTCACGCGCCACCACCACAGCGACGGGTTGCCCCAGGAACAGCACTTTGCCATCGGCCAGGAAAGGGTCGTCGTGCACGATGGGGCCGCAATTGTTTTCACCGGGAATATCGCGAGCGGTGAATACTGCCACCACGCCGTGCATCGCCAGCAGGGCTTCGCGGTCAATGCCTTCGCCGATCAATTCACCATGGGCCACGGGGGACGTCACCAAGGCGGCATACAGGGTGCCGCGCACTTCGGGAATGTCATCGGTGTATTGCGCTTGCCCAGTGACGTGCAACACGGCGGATTCATGGGTCAGCGCCTTGCCTTGTTCTCCGGCGGGCAGGAGTTCCTTGAGGGTGCTGGGTGCGTTCATGATGCGGCGACCTCCGTGGTGGATTCTTCGATAAATTGCAGGACCAGGTTGCGAGCCACCAGGGAGCGATAAGCCCAGGTGGCGCGCAGGCCATCACGCGCGGTGAAGCTGGCAGCAATGGCCGCATCCAGATCGGCGGCGCTCACCTCGGTGGCCTGACGTCCCTCCAACACCGCTTCCAGCTTGGGAGCCCGGCAAGGCGAAGGGGCCAGCCCGTTGTAGGCCAAGCGGACATCGCGCAAGCGCCCCTGGTCTGATCGGTAACTGATGGCGGCGCAGGTGGCCGAGATGTCTTGTTCGAAGCGCTTGCTGATCTTGTGCGCGCGAAACACCTGACCCGGTTGCGGCTTGGGTAATTCGACCGCTTCGATGAACTCGCCAGGCTGCAACACATTCTTTTTCTGCCCGGTGTAAAACTGCTCCAGCGGCACGACGCGGGTCTTGTCACCTCGGCGCAGGATGAGGGTGGCCGACAAGGCCAGCAGACAAGGCATGGAGTCCCCGATGGGTGACCCGTTGGCGATGTTGCCGGCCAGGGTGGCCGTTGAACGGATGGGGGGTGAGCCAAACCGGCGCAGCACCTCAGCGAAGTCAGGATAGGCCGAGGCCACCAGGGCCATGACACGTTCCAATGACACTGCGGCACCGATGCGCCAGCTCTTGGCACTCTCGTCAACCCGTTGCAACTCCTGAACCAGCCCCAGATAAACGATGTGTTCGGGCCGGCTGAACTGCTTGTTGACCTGTAAGCCGATCTCGGTGCTACCGGCCAACAAAGTGGCGGTGGGATGTTTAACCAGGTAGTCCGCCACTTCCACCAGCGTGGCGGGAGAGACGAATTCGTTGCCCTTGCGGGTGCGTACCACCGGCTGCACGATAATGTCGCCGTCCAGGCTCAGGGTGGGCGTGGTCTCACGCTGAATCTCTTTGAGCAGAGGAATGTCGGCGTTGTCTTCCAGTTTCAGTCCCACGCCACGGCTGCAGGCCTGCTGAGTGGCGTCCACGATGGGTTTGTATCCGGTGCAGCGGCACAGGTTACCGCTCAAGGCATCGTTGATGGCCTGGCGGTTGGGTTGGGGCGTGCGTTGCACCAGGTTCACCAGGCTCATGACGATGCCGGGGGTGCAAAACCCGCATTGCGATCCATGGCACTCCACCATGGCCTGCTGGACCGGATGCAAACTGCCGTCCGCGCGTTGCAGACTTTCCACCGTTTTGACCGACTTGCCGTCCAGGGTCGGTAACAGCTGCAGACAACTGTTCACAGGGACGTAGTCGATGGCTGTGCCCGCCTCATTGAGGTTGCCGACCATGACCACGCATGCACCGCAATCGCCCTCGGCGCACCCCTCTTTGGTGCCTGTGCGGTGCAATTGCTCTCGGAGGTAGTCCAGCACCGTGGTGGTGCGTCGTTCGCCACGCGCCTCCACAATCTGGCCGTCGAGCACAAAACGAACGGTATTGGTGACTAGGGTCATGATGAAAAAAATTGGAAATGCAAAGAACGGGACATGAGTGGAAGACGCCCCCTGGGTCCATCCAGTTACCAGACTGAGGCATAAGATCTGGACAGTGGCAAAATTGTATACAGATAATGGCAGCCGTGACGGCCGATAATGCGACTTGCCGAGCTCCCGGGACACAGGAGTTGGCCGGCCTGCATCAGGCGCCAGTGGCACTGTTCTTGCGTACCCGTTTTTCAATCTGTTTTTGTTTTCCTGGAGTTGTCTCAATGAGCAAGCGTTTTTTCATCCAGGCCAGCTTGGCCGCAGCCCTGAGCCTGGCCACCGGCCTGGTGTCGGCCCAGAACACCCCCATCAAATTCCAGCTGGACTGGCGTTTTGAAGGGCCTTCGGCCTTGTTCCTGGTGCCCGTGGCCAAGGGTTATTTCAAAGACGCGAAACTGGATGTGACCGTGGACGCGGGAAACGGCTCGGGTGGCGCAGTCACCCGAGTGGCATCGGGCACCTATGACCTCGGGTTTGCCGATTTGGCGGCCCTGATGGAATTCCACGCCAACAACCCCGATGCGCCGAACAAGCCAGTGGCCATCATGATGGTTTACAACAACACGCCCGCGTCGGTGATGGCCCTTAAAAAGTCGGGTATCAAAACGCCGGCCGACCTGAACGGCAAAAAACTGGGTGCGCCCGTGTTCGATGCAGGTCGACGTGCCTTCCCCATCTTCGCCAAGGCCAACGGCGTGACTGGCGTGAACTGGACCGCGATGGACCCCCCGCTGCGTGAAACCATGCTGGTGCGTGGCGACGTGGATGCCATCACCGGTTTCACCTTCACCTCCCTGCTCAACATCGAGGCTCGCGGTGTCAAGGCCTCTGATGTGGTGGTGTTGCAGTACCCGGACTACGGCGTCAAGCTGTATGGCAACGTCATCATCGCGACGCCCAAGATTTTGAAAGAAAACCCAGTCGCGGTGAAAGCCTTCTTGAGTGCTTTCACGAAAGGCGTGAAAGATGTGATCGCCCAGCCCGCCCAGGCCATCGAATCGGTCAAGGCGCGGGACGGCATCATCAACACCGCGCTCGAGACCCGTCGCCTGCAACTGGCCATTGACACCGTGATCAACAGTCCCGATGCCCGCGCCGAAGGTTTTGGTCAGGTCAATGCGCCGCGCCTGGCCTTGATGGCCAGCCAGGTCTCAGATGCCTTTAACACCAAAACCCGGGTCAGCGCCGATGCCGTTTGGAATGGCTCGTTCCTGCCCAGCGCCAAAGAGCTCGACATCCTGCCAAAGAAATAAATGTCTGCTCCTTTCGTTGATTTTCGCAACGTCTGGTTGGCCTACAACGAGGAACTGCTGGCCCAGGAGCAGTTCGCTGTTGAGGACATTTCGTTGCAGGTCCGACAGGGCGAGTTCATCGCCATTGTCGGCCCCTCGGGTTGCGGCAAATCCACCTTCATGAAATTGACAACGGGTCTACGGCGACCCAGCCGTGGCACCATCCATGTGGACGGCCGGGCGGTCGATGGCCCCCTCAAAATCAGCGGCATGGCCTTCCAGGCCCCTTCGTTGCTGCCCTGGCGCACCACCCTGGACAATGTGCTGCTGCCTTTGGAAATCGTCGAGCCCTATCGGTCTCAGTTCAAAGCCAAAAAAGCCGAGTTTGAAGCCCGTGCCATTGACCTCCTGCGCAGCGTGGGACTGCATGGCTATGAACGCAAATTCCCCTGGCAATTGTCGGGCGGCATGCAGCAGCGCGCCAGCATTTGTCGCGCCCTCATCCATGAGCCCAAGATGCTCTTGCTGGACGAGCCCTTTGGCGCCCTGGATGCTTTCACCCGGGAAGAGCTGTGGTGCACCCTGCGCGATCTCTGGACCGAGCGGCGCTTCAACGTCATTTTGGTCACGCACGATCTGCGCGAATCGGTCTTTCTGGCCGACACGGTTTATGTGATGAGCCGCAGCCCGGGCCGCTTCGTGGTCCGCCGCGACATCGACCTGCCGCGCCCCAGAGATCTGGAGATCACTTACACCCCAGAATTCACCGACATCGTGCACGAACTGCGCGGTCACATTGGTGCCATGCGTCGCGCAGGCACCCCCTTGCAACAATAAATTCCATGAACGCCAAGCAAATTGAACGCTGGTCTCCCTGGGGGCTGATGATTCTCACCCTGCTCATCTGGCAGTTGATGTGCAGCCTCTTCGAGGTCTCGGAATTCGTGTTCCCCAGTCCCTTGCGCATTGGGGATCAGTTGATTGAATTCCGGGGCGTGATTGCCGCCCATGCCTGGCGAACCTTCTGGGTCACGATGGTGGGCTTTGGCCTTGCCATCGTGGTGGGCGTCTTACTCGGTTTTGTGATTGGCAGTTCGCGTCTGGCCTACGCTGCCGTCTATCCCCTGATGACGGCCTTCAATGCCCTGCCCAAGGCCGCTTTCGTTCCTATCCTGGTCGTGTGGTTCGGTATTGGGATCGGACCAGCCATCCTGACCGCTTTTTTGATCAGCTTCTTTCCGATCATGGTCAACATCGCCACTGGCCTGGCGACTCTTGAGCCCGAGTTGGAAGATGTCTTGCGCGTGCTGGGCGCCAAGCGGTGGGATGTGTTGATAAAGGTCGGCCTGCCGCGTTCCATGCCCTATTTCTATGGCTCGCTCAAAGTGGCGATCACCTTGGCGTTCGTCGGCACCACTGTTTCGGAAATGACGGCGGCCAACGAGGGCATTGGCTATCTGCTGATTTCTGCGGGTTCAGCCATGCAAATGGGCTTGGCGTTTGGGGGACTGGTGGTGGTTGGAGCCATGGCCATGGTCATGTATGAGCTCTTCAGCTACATTGAAAAGCACACCACCGCATGGGCGCACAGGGGCAATCAGAATCACTGAGACATGCACACACTTGGTGCATTTACAGTCTTTACAAGTTTTTTTACAACGAACTAGCGCTTTAGGATTCAGATCCATCAAACCTGCCCTTGACACGATGGATGACCTGATGGATCGTGCGGTTTTTCCAGCAATGGACAGCCTCCATGACCGACGCCGCCGCCGACAAGCCCCCCTCAGAGTTTGGCCCCACGTTCACCGATTTGATCTTCATGGCATCCATGGTCCTGATGCTGGTGCTTGTGGCCTGGGTGGGGCAATTGTCTTATCTGGAGGGCATGAAGACCGAGGTCACCAAGCGCAACGGTGAGGCTTGGGCCAAATGGTTTGCAGAAACCGGGGCCGAGCGCTTCAAGGATGATTTTGGACTTCTGGTGTGTGCAGGGGGTCCAGCGCGGGCAAGCTCGGTGACCGAGGAAAGCCCTGCTGCGCAAGAAAGCGGCTCACAAACCGCCGTGTCCCCCCCAACCGCATCTGCACCGCCCTCCCCGCGCAATTGGGGAGAGTGTCTGCAAAGGCTGACCAACCCACCAGGATCCCTGGCTGGCTTGCGCAATCCGTTTTTTGATGAAGCCCTCAGCGTTGTGCCCAAGTGCGATCCCAGCGATCGAACGCTCACAGGCGCTCTGGTGTTGGAAAAACTGTTGCCCACCCCGCCGGGCTCACCGGTGCCTTTTGTCGCATCACCACTGGTCGAGAGCGATTCGATTGAGCAGAAACTGCAAGTACGCATCACGGTCTGCGACAAGGGTGCCTATCCCATCCGAGTGGCTGAGCTCGAGTTTTAAAGGTCCCGGAATCCATGGAAACCAGAGACGAACTGCGCGCCAAGATCCATGGCGCTGATCACAAGGCTGAGATTGCCGACGATCTACCGCTGCGCAAATGGCTGTACGCATGGTTGCTCGACCCGCACCTGGATGGTAATCATCAAAAGTCTGTTGACCGCTGGATCGGCTTTCTTATCATCGCCAACTTGTTTGCCCTGGTGTTCGAGCATGTCCCGGCCATCTACGAACCCAACAAACATTTGTTTCATTTCTTTGATGTGTTTTCGGTGGTGGTGTTCACCATCGAGTACCTTGTGCGTTTTTATCTGGCGCCTGAGGATGAGGAGTTCAAACACGACAAGCACCCACGACTGCGCTATGTCACCAGCCCTTTCGCGCTGATTGACCTGTTGGCGGTTGCGCCGTTTTATCTTCAAGCCTTCCTGCCCGTCGATCTTCGCGTTCTGCGCTTCTTGCGATTGCTGCGGATGCTCAAGCTGTTCCGCGTCCTGATTCCGGCCTATCGTGAATTTGTCCTCGCCAACCAGGGGCGAACATTCCGCCAGAAAATGCATGCCCTGGTGTTCCCGAGCGACTATGGCGGCACCTTGCACCACATCTTCGACACCTTCATTGTGGTGTGGGTCATCGTCTCGGTGATCGCGGTGGTGCTGGAATCGGTTCACAGCATTCACTACATCCTGAACATTGAGTTCATTGTGCTGGATGCGATCGCTGTGGGGATTTTCGCGATCGAGTACTCCATGCGGCTGTATTGCTGCGTCGAGGAACCGGGCTATAAAAATGCGGTTCTCGGGCGGCTCAAGCATGCCAAGTCCACCTCGGCCGTGATCGACCTGCTGGCCATCTTGCCCTTCTTTTTGGAAGTCTTCCTGCACCACCTGTTTGATCTGCGCTTCTTGCGGGTGTTCCGCTTGTTGCGGCTGCTCAAGTTGACGCGCTACACCGGTGCAACCGCCACCTTGACCAAAGTCATCTCGCGCGAGTGGCCGATCATGGCAGCCTCGGCCTTCATCATGCTCTTGCTGGTCGTGCTGACCGCCAGTCTGGGGTACTTGTTTGAGCATGATGCGCAGCCCGACAAGTTTGAAAACATTCCTCAGTCCATTTACTGGGCCGTCATCACGCTGGCTTCGGTGGGATATGGGGACATCTCGCCTGTGACCCCCATGGGACGGATCATGACCATCATCCTGGCGCTGATGGGCATTGGTATCTTTGCCATTCCGGCGGCTTTGCTGTCCTCCGCGTTCAGTGACCAGTTGCGCATCGAACGCGAAACCCTCAAAAACGAACTCTATGAAATGCTGGCTGACGGAGTGATCACGGATGCCGAGGCAGACATCATCAACCGGGAAGCCAAACGCTTGCACCTGAGCGATGACGAGGTGGATCGACTGATCCAAAAAGCGCGACAAGAACGTGAACTCAAGGACGATGTGTCCACCCTACCCTTGCACAAGATCGCGGCGACCACCGAACACGCGATTGAGCATTACAAGGTTTTGATGGCCCAGATCCGACAACTGGGTCTGATGACCGATCGGGAAAAATTTGAAGCTGTTGCAACCACCCAGGACCGACTGACCACCACCGAGTTGGCCCTGTGGCGCAAGATCCAGGGCTCACCGCAAGACGCTTCTGCCCCGCCTCAGGAAGGATGAGGAGGCTTGGCTAGACGGGGCGACCGCGCAAGGCGTCCCACCAGCGCACCAATCCTAGGCGTTGTTGCGCCCACCATCCCCGACCGTAATCGCGCCCCGACTCCACCTGGTCACGAATACCCGTCGGCTCTACCCCCGGGGCAAAATGGGCCGTCCCCCACATCATGTCCCACCAGGGCAACAGGACACCAAAGTTATGCCCGCCCAGACGCCCCCCCGCGAACTCATGGCCCAAGCCGATGGCATGGTGGAAACGATGAAACCGAGGGGTGACCCACAGCCTCTCCCCCCAAACACCCCAACCCAGTCGCACATTGGCGTGCTGATAGCTTTCCATGATCTGGGTGAATGCCACCAGCGCCACGAACTGTCCCGGCGCAATTCCGATGAGCTGAGCCACCAGCGTCCACAGCACGGCCTGAATCAGATCGTCAAGCAAGTGGTTGCGGTTGTCGGTCCACAAGGTCATTTGTCGCTGTGAATGGTGTAACGAGTGCAAGGCCCACCACCAGGTCCATTGGTGTTGAGCACGGTGGATGCCATAGTTGAGCGCATCGAACACGATGAGGTAGAGCGCAAAAGACACCCAGGGCACATCGGTCACACCCGGCCACAGACCGTCCAGGTGCCAGGTGCCGACACCATGGGCACGCAGGGAACCCAAGGAAGCGTCCAGCAGCGGATCCAGGGTGAAAAACAGCGCCAGCCGGAACACACCCAATCGATGGATCAGGGTGTACAAAATGTCGGTGCGGATGGCGGCCCGATCGGTCACCGCTTCCACCGGGTAGCGCCGCTCCAAAGGCACCAACACCAGCAGCATGAAGGCCAACTGCAGCAGCCCGACCAGAAACCAGCCGGTGGCTTCATAGGCCAACTCCAAAATACCCCCCAGTCCGATGGCAAAAGCCAGCGGCTGGATCACCGATTCGAACAAGACAGATTGCCCAGCGGCAAACCCGTCGACCAACCATTCCATGCATCAGGCTCCGTGACGCGCAACCCATGACCGATAGTGGGGATGATCGCGCAAAGTGAGAAAACAAAAACCCTTGTGCTTGAGTCCTGCCAGCAACGGTTCCAGCACGGTTGGCGCCCAGGGATCCTGCCGGGACCAGATCCCCAGATGCGCCATCAAAATGTCCCCGCTGCGGATACGCTCCAGCGACTGCTTCAACAGCTGGGCGTTCGGGTAGCGGTCGCTGGGCAGTTCATCGCCCAAAAAACCACTGGATGACCAACCCACGTGGGCAAACCCACAGGACTCGGCGGCACGCAACAGCGCTGGCGAAGTCTTGCCCCCTGGCGCACGAAACAGGGGCAATGCGGAGACCCCCGTCAGTGTCTGCAGGCGGTCCCTGGCACGGGTGATTTCCTGGCAGTAGTCCTGCGCGGACCAGCGTTGTCGCACCCCTCGTTGCGGCCCTGCACTGGCCTTGACCTCAAAGCGACCCCCGGGCAAATCGGCCTGCCAGTACACATGGTCGTGGGTGTGCGAGGCAAAGGCATGACCTTCTACGGCACGTTCGCGCCACCAGGACGACCAATGCGTGCCTAGAGAGCCGTCACCCTCTTGGGTAGGTTCATGGGCGGCAAAGAATGTGACCCGGACTTGTTGTCGCGCCAACACCTCGGCGATCAGCGGTGCCACCGCCATGTGCCCGGTGTCGAAGGTCAAATACAGCGGCTTGTCACAGGCCGCAGCCGCCATTGCAGTGGGAGTACTGGCTGGGGTGTTGAAAAAAGCGCCCCCCAGCGCCAGGCAGACCATGGCCCGTCGCCACAGCCCCCCCCCACGTTGTTCACTGGCGTTTCGCATGTTCGAGGGTCCAAATGCCATGCGGCGACTTGCCCACTTTGACTTGCCGCAGCAATTTTCCGGTGGCGATTTCGATCACGCTGACCTTTTGAATCCAGCGCGAGGACACCATGAGCAAACGGCCATCGGCACTGACCTCCATGCAATCGGGCCCTCCGGGTGCGCGGAACTCATCCACCACCTGCAAGGACTGCAGGTCGATTTTGCTGATGGTATTGGCCACACGGTTGCTGACAAAGAGGTGCCGGCCATCACCCAGCGCGCGGAAGGCGTGTGCACCGGCGCCGGTCGGAATGCTTTTGACCAGGCGGGCAGGCTGGGTGGAGATGTCAAACACCTGAACCTCCTTGCCCCCGGTCAGGCCCACCAGCAAAAGGCGGTCATCGGCGGTGCCAAACACATCGGCCGGCAAAGAGCCGGTTTTGACTCGCCATTTGATGGTCTGGGTGGCCAGGTCCACGGCCACCAACTCATCGCTGTCTTGCATGGTGGTGTAGACCGTCGTGCTTTTGCTATCGATCCACAGGTGGCTGGGCGTCTTGGCGGATGGGATGCGTTTGACCAGCGTGAGGTTGCTGCCATCCCATCGGTACAAGTCGATGTGGTTGAGCCGATTGGCCACGGTCACCAACCACTTCATGTCGGGCGAGAACCTCAGATGGTAGGGGTCGATGGTGCCACGTTCCACCCGCTGCACCACGGCCGTTCGGGGGTCGATGAAAGTGAGGGAGTCGTTGGCGGCGTTGGCGACAATGACCGACTTTTCATCAGGCGTGAGATACAGGTGGTGAGGTTCCTTGCCGGTGGGTATGCGCTTGATCGTGCTCCAGCTGTCCGGATCGATGACGCTGATGGTGGCATCCTGGGAATTGAGGACAAAAATGGGCGGTCTTTGCGCCAGTGCCGACTGCATGGCCATCCCGCAAAACCCGAGCCAGATCAGCCCGCGCCAGCCCCAGGATACGGCGCATTGTCGCCATTCAAACGGCCATCCCACCATCTTGCTCAACCCAGTTTTCATGGACTTCAGTGTAACGGCTGCGACGCAAACCATGTTCGCAGGGGGTGCATTGAAATTCTCGTGTCAGCCCCGAGCCTAAGATTTCGGCATGGCATTGATCAATATCAACGGAACGTCCCTCGAGGTCGAACGTCTTCCCGGCCCAGAACACCCGGACCGGGCCCCCATTGTGTTTTTGCACGAGGGCTTGGGGTCGGTGGCGCAATGGACTTCCCGAGAGGGTTGCTGGCCCGAGACCTTGTGCGCGGCCACCGGGCGCAGTGGCATCCTGTATTCGCGACGCGGCTATGGGCGCTCCGAACCCATCCCGGATGTGCGTGGCACACAACGCCTGGGCCCTGACTACATGCACACCGAGGCTTTGTCGGTCTTGCCCGCCTTGCTGCAGACCCTGGGGCTGGAACGCCCTATCCTGTTGGGGCATTCGGACGGAGGCTCCATCGCCCTGATCCACGCGGCTCAATACCCCGTGTCGGCCTGTGTCGTGATGGCCCCTCATGTGATTGTCGAAGATGTCTCGGTCCAAGCCATCCAGCTTGCCCGTGAGGAGTACCTGAAGGGGGCTCTGCGTGAGCGCCTGAGCCGGTACCATGACAACGTGGACTGCGCCTTCTGGCAATGGAACGATGTCTGGCTTTCCCCCGCTTTTCGCAGCTTTGACATCCGTGAGCACTGCCAGCGCATTCAGGCGCCTGTTCTGGCCATCCAGGGACGACAAGATCCCTATGGCACACTCCAGCAGATTGAAGATATTCGCCCCGAGACCGGTCTGATCGAGCGCTGTGTGCTGGATCACTGTGGACACGCCCCACATCGCGACCAGGCCGAGGCCTGCACCGAACGAATCGTCTCCTTTCTGTCCCACTGCCGCTGACCCACCTCTCCCACCGAGCCCCGCATGACCCTGCAAGAACTTCTCTACACCCAGGGCTTTGGCACTCGCCGCATTTGTGCCGGTCTGATTCAGCAAGGTCATGTGCAAATCGGCACCGACACGGGCCGGATGACGTGCGATGACCCCTGGCAGGACATCGACGTCCATGAGGGCTGGCCTTTTTTGGTTCAGGGCGTGGCGTGGCCTTATCACCGGCACGCCTATGTGTTGTTGCACAAGCCCACGGGGACCGAGTGCTCCCAACGCCCATCCACCTGGCCCAGCATTTACAGCCTGTTGCCAGGCCCCCTGCGCCAACGGCCACAGAAGTCGGCCATCCAGGGGGTGCAAGCGGTGGGTCGCCTCGATCAAGACACAACGGGACTGCTGATCCTGACCGACGATGGGGCCATGATCCACCGGATGACCTCGCCGCGTCACCATGTGCCCAAGGTGTATGAAGTCGGCACCGCCGAGGCCATGGACGATGGCGTTGTGCACCAGTTGCTCCAAGGGGTTGTCCTGCACGACGACCCGAAACCGGTTCGCGCCGCCGCGTGCGAGTTGATGGGTCCCCAGCACCTGCAACTGACCCTGACCGAAGGCAAATACCACCAGGTCAAACGCATGTTGGCCGCCACCGGACACCAGGTGGTGTCCTTGCATCGCTCGCGCATCGGCGCGCTGCCCCTCCCGGCGGACCTGGCCCCCGGCCAATGGCGCTGGCTGAGTGAGCAGGACCTTGCCTTGGCCCAAACACCCTGGAAACCCTGAAGCGGCACGCGACGACCCTGTCGGCGTGTCCCTGTGGAACAATGGAGCGATCTTTCTTTTTGTGACCGCGTTTGCCCCTGGAAACGGACCCTTTGGCCATGAGCACAACCCGCTTAGACACCTTCATTTCCGCGCTGACTGACCTGGTTGAGCGCACCCACGACGAACCTACCCTGTTGCAAGAGGGCCGTGTGTTGCTGCAAGCCCTGGTGTCACAGGACGATTGGCTGCCGCCCGAGCACAGCCGGCCCGACCCACAGCGCTACCAGCAATATCCGTTGTACATCGATCCCATGGGGCGTTTTTCAGTCGTCAGTTTTGTCTGGGGACCAGGCCAGAAGACCCCCGTGCACGATCACACCGTGTGGGGACTGATCGGCATGCTGCGCGGCAGCGAGTGCTGCCAGGCTTATGTTCTTGATGCCACCGGCACCTGCCAACCCATGGGTGATGTGCAAACGCTCCGGCCTGGACAGGTGGAGGCGGTCTCGCCGCGCATCGGAGATGTGCATCAAGTGTGGAACGCCCTCCCCGATCAGCCCTCGATCAGCATCCATGTGTATGGCGCCGACATCGGTCAGGTTCAACGCTGGGTCTATCCGCCCGAGGGGGGGCGAAAGTCCTTCGTGTCGGGGTACAGCCCATTGCGGTATGACCCCACCCACCCCATCGTCCAGGCGCTTAACGCGCCCCTGCCGGTGACACCGTACGGTCAAGTGCGTGCGGCACTGTTGAAAAGGGAGGAGATCGCCTTGCTCGACGTGCGTGAGGAAGACCCTTACGCACAAGGCCATCCGCTGTTTTCCGCCAACATGCCACTCGGCCGACTGCAAGCCGAAGCTTGGGTGCGGATCCCTCGGCGAGACACGCGGGTGGTGGTATTTGACAACGGAGAAGGCCTGGCGGAATCCGCCGCGCGACTGCTGCAATACCTGGGCTACAGCCAGGTCAGTTTGCTTGAGGGCGGCTTGGGGGGATGGGTGGCTGCTGGGGGCGAGTTGTTCCGGGACGTCAATGTGCCAAGCAAGTCTTTTGGCGAGTTGGTCGAATCGATCCGCCACACCCCATCACTGCCTGCGCCCGAGGTCAAAGCCCTGATCGAGCAAGGCGCAGACTTGGTGGTGCTGGATGCGCGTCGATTTGACGAGTACCAGACCATGAGCATTCCCACCGGCATCAGCGTGCCGGGGGCGGAACTGGTGCTGCGGGCGCGCAGCCTGGCTCCTGACCCGAGCACCCGCATCGTGGTCAATTGTGCTGGCCGCACCCGCAGCATCATTGGCACGCAGTCGCTCATCAACGCCGGCATCCCCAACCCGGTCGCGGCCTTGCGCAATGGCACCATTGGCTGGACGCTGGCGGAGCAAACGCTCGATCACGGTGCCTCACGCCGCTTTGGCCCCGTGAGCGAATCGGATCGCCAGCAAGCTGCCGTGGCTGCCCGAGAAGTGGCCACACGGGCCGGTGTGCGATTCATCGACCGACACACCCTGGCCCAACTGCTGGCCGAACGCCACCGCACCACCCACCTGCTGGATGTCCGCACCCCAGAGGAATATCGGCAAGGGCACTGGCCGGGAGCGGCCAGCGCGCCGGGGGGGCAATTGGTGCAAGAAACCGACCACACCGTGCCGGTGCGTGGCGCGCGCATCGTGTTGTACGACGACGATGGCGTGCGGGCCAGCATGAGTGCCTCCTGGCTGGCGCAAATGGCCTGGGAGGTGTGCGTGCTGGATGAGGTGCAGGCCGCTGATCTGAGCGAGACCGGTCAGCCCGATATTGCGCTGCCAGAGCCCTTGTTTCCCCTGGTTCACATCTCCCCGGCGCAACTCAAACGCTGGCTGGACACGCTGGATGCGTCACCTCTGGTGATCGACGTCGGCAGCAGCGCGGCATTCGTGAAAGCCCATCTGCCCGGTGCGAAATGGCTACTGCGTTCGCGTGCGGAGCAGGATGTCGCCCGCTTGCCAATCGCGCAGCGGGTGGTTGTGACATGTCCCGAGGGTCGCTTCTCACGCTATGCCGTGGCCCCTTTGAAGTCACTGTTCCCTCCAGGAACCCAAGTGGTGTGGCTGCAAGGCGGTACCCGTGCCTGGCAGGAACAGGGAGGCGCCGTCGAGAAAGGTGAACAAGGCCTGGTGAGCGAGCGCATCGACCGCTACCGCCGCCCCTATGAGGGCACCGACAACGCACGCGAGGCCATGCAGGGCTACCTGGATTGGGAATTCGGCTTGGTGGAGCAACTCGGGCGGGACGGCACGCACGGCTTTCAAGTCATCTGATCTGACCCCACCCTGCACCATCGGCTCGGCTCGACTCAGTGGCGCCCTTCCATCACGGCGTGACAGGCGATCTGGATGCCGCCGACCGTTTGCAAGGCCGGCCGCTCTTGCCGACATCGCTCTTGCGCCAGAGGACAGCGCGGATGGAACGTGCACCCCGTCGGCGGATTCAGGGGGTTGGGGACCTCCCCCTGCACAGGCGTGCGTGAGCGGCCCCGGTGATGCAGGTTGGGAATGGCCTCCAGCAGCATGCGGGTGTAGGGGTGCTGCGGTGACTCGAACAATTGCCGAGTCGGCGCACATTCGACCAACCGGCCCAGGTACATCACCCCGACCCGGTCACTCACATGGCGCACCACCGCAAGGTTGTGTGAAATGAACAGATAAGTCAGACCGCGTTGGCGCTGCAAGTCCTTCATGATGTTGAGCACCTGAGCCTGAACGCTCACGTCCAGGGCAGAGGTCGGCTCATCACAAACCAAAAACTCGGGCTCGGTGGCCAGAGCCCGGGCGATGGAAATGCGCTGGCGCTGGCCACCTGAAAACTGATGCGGGTACTTGACCCGGTCATGCGGGTTCAGACCCACCGACAGCAAGAGGCTGTCCACCCTGTCACGCAATGCCGCGGCGTCGGTGATGATGCCGTGTTCACTCAGGGGTTCGCCGATGATGTCGTCCACCCGCCAGCGAGGATTCAGGCTGGCATAGGGGTCTTGAAAAATCATCTGGATGCGCCGGCGCAACTGCTGGCTTTGGGGGCCACGAAACACCGCGTGCGCATCCTGCCCCTCGAACTGCACCTGCCCCCGCGTGGGCTCATACAAACCGACCAGCAAGCGTGCCACCGTGCTTTTGCCACATCCGGACTCACCCACCAGCGCCAGGGTCTGACCACGCTCAATCTCGAAGCCCACACCGTCGACCGCAGTCAACCATTGACGCGGACGGCGTTCAATGAATCGCTGGAGCCAGGGGGCCGAGACATCGAAAGTCTTGGCGAGGTCATGCACACGCACCAGGGGCTGGTTCATCGCACGGCTCCCGATAGGGTCAACCAGCAGGCACTTTGCGTCAGCGACCCCTCCACCGGCTGCAAGTCAGGGCGTTGCTGTCGGCAACGGTCATGGGCGTGTTCGCAGCGCGGATGAAAAGCACAACCCGTAGGGATGGCATTCAACCGGGGCATGGCGCCATCGATCTGATGCAGGCGTTCGCGCTCCAGACCGATATCGGGTATGGAAGCCATCAAGCCGGCGGTGTAGGGATGCGCGGGGTGGTGTAACACCTGTTCCACCGGCCCCACCTCGACCAGTCGGCCTGCGTACATGACGGCCACACGGTCACAGGTTTCTGCAATCACCCCCATGTCATGGGTGATCAGCATGACCGCTGTGCCGCGCTCACGGCACAAGCGCTTGAGCAGGCTGATGATTTGCGCTTGAATGGACACGTCCAGCGCGGTGGTGGGTTCGTCCGCCACCAACAGTTGCGGCTCGGCAGCCAGGGCCAGCGCGATCACCACCCGCTGGCGCATGCCGCCCGAAAACTGATGCGGATAGTGGTCGATCCTTTGCTCGGGGGCGGGAATACCCGTCTCGGCCAACAACTCAATCGCTCGTGCCCGCGCCTGTGAGGCGCTCATGGGCAAATGCGCCAGTATGGTTTCGGTGAGTTGTCGCCCCACGGTGTACAGGGGGTTGAGAGAGGTCAGCGGATCCTGAAAAATAGCCCCGATCTGGCGGCCACGGATCTTGCGCAGGGCATCGTTTCCCAGATGGTCGATACGCTGACCCGCCAGCAAAATCTGTCCTGCCGCCACACGGCCTGGGGGCTCCAGCAGGCCGATGATGGCCGCACCGGTCAAAGACTTGCCCGCGCCCGACTCGCCCACCACCCCCAGCACCTCACCGGGCTCGATGCTGAAGGACACCTGATCCAGCGCCCGCAGGACGCCGTGGCGCTGCGGAAACTCCACCACCAGATCTTGAACGTCAAGCAAGGCCATGCCCATGTCCTTCAGTTCAGCTTGGGGTTGAGTGCGTCGCGCAGCCAATCCCCCAGCAAATTGACCGACAAGGAAATCAGCACCAGCATGGCCCCGGGGAAAATGGTGATCCACCATTCCCCAGAGAACAGGTAATCGTTGCCGATGCGAATCAACGTGCCCAGCGAAGGGGACGTTGGCGGAGCACCCACCCCCAGAAAAGACAGCGTCGCCTCAGTGATGATGGCCGAAGCGACTTGAATCGTGGCCAGCACCAGCACCGGCCCCATCACATTGGGCAGCACATGCCGGCGCATGATGCGCAGGGGTGCCACGCCGGTGACTCGGGCCGCCTGCACGTATTCCTTTTGCCGCTCCACCAGGGTGCTGCCACGCACCGTTCGGGCGTATTGCACCCAACCTGTCAATGTGATGGACAAAATCAGAACACCGAAAGCCAGCGAGTCATCAGACTGGGGGAACATAGCACGGCCAACGCCCGATATCAGCAAGGCGACCAGGATGGCAGGGAATGACAGCATCACGTCGCAAACACGCATGATGAAACCATCGGTTTTGCCACCGACGTAACCCGCCAGCAAACCCAGGCTCACCCCCAACAGCATGGACAACACCACCGAAGCCAGCCCCACCAGCAAGGAAATGCGGGCTCCGTACATCAGGGCCGACAGGATGTCCCTCCCCTGGTCATCGGTGCCAAGCACATATTTGAGCTGCCCCCCCTCCAGCCAGGCAGGGGGCATTCGGGCATCCATCAACTCCAGACTGGCCAGATCAAACGGATTGTGCGGCGCCACCCAGGGTGCAAACGTGGCACAGAAGATGGCCAAGAAGGCCAACAACGCAGCCACGATCGCCGTCGGGGATTGACGAAAACTGTAGGCCAGCGGGCTGTCCCACCAACGCGGCGCCACGCGGGAGGAGACCGACGGGGGCGGACTGGCGCTCATCCATGCCCTCCCAGGCGAAGTCTTGGATCGACCATGAAGTACAGCAGATCCACCACGAGGTTGATGACGACAAAAATCAGGGCGATCAAACACAGGTAGGCAGCCATCACCGGGATATCGGCAAAGGTCACCGCCTGGATGAACAACAAGCCCATGCCAGGCCACTGGAACACGGTTTCCGTGATGATGGCAAACGCGATCAAGGACCCCAACTGCAGCCCGGTGATGGTGATGACAGGCACCAGGGTGTTACGAAGCGCATGACCAAAGTGAATGGCACGGTCACTCAAGCCCCGGGCCCGCGCAAATTTGATGTAGTCGGTGCGCAGCACCTCCAGCATCTCGGCCCGCACCAGCCGCATGATCAGCGTGAGCTGAAACACCGCCAGTGTGAGCGCCGGCAGGATCAGGTGCAACAAGCCATCGCGGGTCAGCAAACCACTGCTCCACCACCCCAATTTGACAACTTCACCACGCCCGAAGCTGGGCAACCACCCCAAGCCCACGGAAAACACCAGAATCAACAAGATACCGATGAGAAAAGTCGGCAGTGAGACGCCCAGCAAAGACAAAGTCATGAACAGTTGGCTGAGCCAGCGTCCTCGTCGCAAGGCGGCATACACCCCCATGGGTATGCCCACACACAAGGACAGCACGGCCGCCACCAGCGCCAGCTCCAGGGTGGCGGGAAACCGCTCGGCAATCAGGCGAGAGACCTTGCCGCCTTGACGCAGACTCATGCCGAATTCGCCTTGAACGGCATGGGTCAGGAAATGCCAGAACTGCACCACGAAAGGCTGATCCAGGCCGAGGTCCGCTCGCAACGCCTGGATCTGATCCTGGGTGGCATCTTGCCCCAACAGAAAGACAATCGGGTCGCCCACATACTGAAACAGCATGAAGGCGATGAATGCCACCGTGACCATGACGATCACGGCCTGGAGCAGGCGTTGAACAATGAAAGCAAGCATGGGGTGAAGTCTCGGATGTCAAAGTTGTTCGGCATCCTGAGCGAGGAAGTATCCGGGCAATCCGCGCGGCCCACCACTGGGGTTTGCGATGGTTGAGTGAAACAGAGGGCGTCAGCATGTCCCCGGACTTCCAACGATTCCTCGCATGAACCGTTAGACTCTGATCCTGGCATGAGCTCATCCCCGCCTCGACCTCCCCGCATTTCCACCCGCGCTGACGACGAAGCTCGTCGGCAGCGACTGGCACTGGGTGTGGCCCTGGTTCTGGTGCTCATCTGGGGGGCGAATTTTTCCGTCCAGAAATTGGTCTTGCATGCCATGACACCGACGGGCTATTTGTTTGCCCGTTACCTCATCATGCCCGTGTGTGCCCTGGTGTTGCTGATGTGGCAGCACGGACTGAAGCTGCCCAGACTGTCCCGCAGCGACCTGTGGGCGCTGGGGCGGCTGGGGATCATCGGGCACACCTTGCATGTCGGCCTGGTGATTTATGGCATCCACTGGTCAACCGCCTTCTCCAGTTCGGTGATTCTGGCCTGCGGCCCGATCTTCACACTGATCATTCTTCGTCTCCACAACCTGGAGCGGCTGGGCCGTTTTCAAATCGTTGGCATGGCCGTGGCCTGTTGTGGCGTGCTGCTCTTTCTGTCTGAAAAACTGATGGGCGGCAGCTGGAGGGCCACCGGGGGCGACTTGGTATTGCTGGTGGCCGCTGTCTTTTTCTCCTACTACACCGTGGCAGCCAAACCCTGCATCGAGCGCCTGGGTGGCTACACCACCATGGCTTACGGAACTTTGCTGGGTTCCATCCCCATTTTGCTGATCACGGCCCCCGCCGTGAGTGACATCGCCTGGTCAGAATTCAGCCTGACCGTGATTCTGGGGTTTTTGTGGACCGTGGTGGTTTCGGCATTTATCGGCTGGATGGTCTGGGGCTGGGTGAACGCCGTGCGAGGTGTGGCACGCACGGCCCCGCTCATGTACCTCATGCCGCCCGTTGCAGGGGTCCTGGCTTGGTTATTCACGGGCGAATCCTTCACCTGGCTCAAGATTTCGGGGGCTTTGGTGTCACTGCTGGGCGTAGCCATTGCGCAGTATGTGAATCAGGCCCGACTGCCCTCTGCTGGCTGACACCCGCTAAAACAAACGAAGCGAGGCTCTTCATCGAGCCACAAGCATCCACGGCTTACACAGTCAGTGAGCAAATCTCGACTGCAGGTCAAAAATTTTAGCTAGCCTACTTCCCATTGGAATTCAGGGAGACATCCATGACGGTGACCTTGCAGGTCGTGATCAAAAACAAGGCCATGGGGGTTCGATTGGCCCGTTGGTTGGAGGCCGGTTTTCAAAAGGAAGATGACAACGAGCCAGCAACGGAGTCCCTGCCCAACACACAGGCAGCAGAGACCACAGAGGGCGAGAAGACTGTGATGGGCATGCCCACCCTCACCCACCCCTTGACCCGACGCGAGACGGAAATTCTTCAGTTGATCGGTGCTGGCTTACCCGTCAAGACCGTGGCCGATCGGCTGGAGTTGTCCGTTCACACGGTCAATCAGCACATCCGGCAAATTTATCAAAAGCTGAATGTCCACAATCGTGTGGCCGCTTTGAACTGTGCGCGAAAGCTGGGCCTGTAGCCTGCTTTCGGCACCTGTCAAAGGCATTCAGCTGTAAGCGACCCCGGCCGCGGCGAGAGCCGTCATGTTGACGATGCGACGAACCGTGGATGACGGCGTGAGCACATGCACCGGCTTCGCCGCACCCAACAAAATAGGGCCGACGGTGACGCCATGGCCTTCCGTGACCTTCAAGACATTGAAGAGAATGTTGGCGGAATCGAGGTTGGGACAAATCAACAAATTGGCCTCGCCACTCAAGGTGGTTTCCATCAGGCTGCCACGACGAATGTTTTCAGACAAGGCGGAGTCCCCTTGCAACTCGCCATCACACTCGATGTCGGGCGCCATTTGCACAAACAGGTCACGGGCGCGCCGCATTTTCAGTGCCGAGGCTCGGCTGGAAGTGCCGTAATTGCTGTGCGAGAGGAAGGCCACCTTGGGCGGCAGTCCAAAGCGTCGCACCTCATCGGCCGCCATCTTCGCAATGCTGGCGAGCAGCTCTGCGGTGGGGTCTTCGTTGACATAGGTGTCGGCAATGAACAGCGTGCGGTCTTGCAACATCAACGCGTTCAGGGTCGCCAGGTCTGGCGCACCGCCGGCGAGCCCCAGAATGTCGCGAACGTGTTTGAGATGGGCATCGAACTGACCGACCAAGCCACATAACAGGGCATCGGCATCTCCCAAGTGCAAAGCCAGGGCTCCGATCAAGGTATTGGAACGTCGCACAGCCGCCTTGGCCGTTTCCGGGGTGACGCCATGACGACCCATCATGCGGTGGTAGGTCTCCCAGTACTGACGGAAACGCGCATCACTCTCCGGGTTGACACAGGTAATGTCTTGCCCCAGTTTCATACGCAATCCGGCCTTGGCGATGCGCGACTCGATCACGGCCGGGCGACCGATCAAAATGGGCTGCGCCAACCCATCCTCGATCGCCAACTGGGCTGCCCGCAGCACGCGTTCATCTTCACCTTCTGCATAGATGACCCGCTTGCGCGTGGCCGACTTCGCCGCCTGAAACACCGGTCGCATGATCATGCCGGTCTGATACACAAAACGCGACAGGCTCTGCTGATAGGCCTCGATGTCGGTGATGGGGCGAGTGGCCACCCCCGACTCGGCCGCTGCCTTGGCCACCGCCGGCGCGATGCGAAGAATCAAACGGCTGTCAAAAGGCGTGGGAATGAGGTAGTCCGGGCCAAAGGAAAGCTCCTTGCCGGCATAGGCGCTGGCGACCTCCTCACTGATGTCGGCCTTGGCCAGATCGGCAATTTGCTTGACGCATGCCAACTTCATGGCTTCGGTGATCTTGGTGGCCCCGCAATCGAGCGCCCCCCGAAAGATATAGGGAAAGCACAGGACGTTGTTGACCTGGTTCGGGTAATCCGAGCGACCGGTGGCGATGATGCAGTCGGGTCGAACGGCTTTGGCCAATTCAGGACGGATCTCGGGCTCAGGATTGGCCAGCGCCAGAATGATGGGTTGGGACCCCATGGACTTGACCATCTCAGCGGTCAGCACACCAGCGGCCGAGCAGCCCAAAAACACATCCGCATCCTTGACCGCATCAGCCAGGGTGCGCAATGATGTTTTTTGCGCGTAGCGGGCCTTGCTTTCGTCGTACCCCCCTGGGCGGCCTTCGTAAATCACGCCCTTGGAGTCGCAGACAAACACGTTCTCGGCCCGCACCCCCAGGCCCAGCATCACATCCAGACAAGCGATGGCCGCCGCGCCAGCGCCAGAGACTGCAATGCGCACGTCGCCGATTTTTTTCCCTACCAACTCCAGGCCGTTGAGCAAGGCCGCGGCGGAAATAATGGCGGTGCCGTGCTGGTCATCGTGAAAGACGGGAATGTTCATGCGCTCGCGCAACTTGCGCTCGATGTAGAAACACTCGGGCGCCTTGATGTCTTCCAGATTGATGCCCCCCAGAGTGGGTTCGAGCGCGGCGATGATGTCAACCAATTTGTCGGGATCGCGCTCGGCCAATTCGATGTCAAACACATCGATGCCGGCGAACTTCTTGAACAGACATCCCTTGCCCTCCATCACCGGCTTGCCAGCCAGAGGGCCAATGTCCCCTAGCCCAAGCACCGCCGTGCCGTTGGTGATCACACCCACCAAATTGCCACGTGATGTGTATTCCGCCGCCAGGCTGGGATCGGCCTGAATGTCCAAGCAGGGATAGGCCACCCCCGGGGAATAGGCGAGCGAGAGATCCCGCTGGTTGGACAGCGGCTTGGTGGGTGACATCGAAATCTTTCCGCGGGTGGGGCTGCGGTGATACTCTCGCGCAGCATCGCGCAAAGCCAGCTCGGCCTGTGACAAGGGCTTGTTCATCGAGGTCTCCTGTGTAGATGATTTCAGTGCTTAGGCTACCCCAAATTAATAGCCCTCACGTGGGTAGAAGTACCAAGAACGGGGCGGCATAATCTCACGACTTCTTGAACTCATCACATCACACCATGTCCATCTCCAACACCCATGTCATGCATCGCCAGCTGCAGCGTGTCCCACCGACAGCAGTGCGCGGTGAAGGCGTGTTTTTGTTTGACGCTCAGGGTAAGTCCTATCTGGACGCCTCGGGCGGGGCAGCGGTGTCGTGCCTGGGCCATGCCCACCCGGATGTGCTGGCCGCGATGCATGCTCAGATCGATCAACTCGCCTACGCGCACACCAGTTTCTTCACGACCGAAGTGGCCGAGCGACTGGCGGATCGTCTCATAGAGACGGCCCCAGAAGGCATGAGCCATGTCTATTTTGTGAGCGGCGGATCGGAAGCCGTGGAAGCAGCCCTCAAGATGGCCCGGCAGTATTTTGTCGAGATTGGCCAGCCCCAGCGCCAGCACTTTATTGCCCGGCGCCAAAGCTACCACGGCAACACCCTGGGTGCGCTGGCCATTGGCGGCAACGCCTGGCGCCGTGAGCCTTTTGCCCCTTTGCTGATGCCCGCCACCCATCTGTCGCCCTGCTACCCTTATCGTGAAATGGCCGCTGGTGAAACCCCCGAGGCCTACGGTCAACGGCTGGCTCAGGAGCTCGAAGACACCCTCCAACAGTTGGGACCCGATCGCGTGATCGCCTTCGTCGCCGAAACCGTGGGTGGCGCGACCGCCGGGGTACTGACGCCGGTGCCCGGTTATTTTCGCGCTGTGCGCGAGATTTGCGACCGCCACGGCGTGTTGCTGATTCTGGATGAGGTGATGTGCGGGATGGGGCGCACTGGCAGCCTGCATGCCTGCACGCAAGAGGGTGTGGTCCCCGATCTGTTGGCCATCGCCAAAGGCTTGGGGGGCGGCTACCAGCCGATTGGTGCGGTCCTCGCACAGGAGCGCTTGGTCAATGCCATGCGCGAAGGGTCGGGGTTCTTTCAACATGGCCACACCTATCTGGGTCATGCCATTGCCTGTGCAGCATCACTGGCAGTGCAAGAGGTGATCGAGAGGGATCAACTGTTGCCCCAGGTGCAGGCGCGTGGTGACTACCTCAGCCAGCAATTGCGCCAACGCTGGGCAGCGCATCCCCACATCGGGGATATTCGAGGGCGAGGTCTGTTCTGGGGCATAGAACTGGTGCAAGATCGTCAGAACAAAACCCCATTTGACCCGGCACATAAACTGCATGCACGCATCAAGCAACAAGCGATGGCGCAGGGATTGATGGTTTACCCGATGGGCGGAACGGTCGATGGACGGTATGGTGATCATGTGCTGCTGGCACCGCCCTTTATCATTCGCGAAGCAGAGATCGATCTTATGATCGACCGGCTGGATCGGGCCATTCAAGACGCTATCGTGTCGCTATGATGCGCAGATTCCATTTCCATTCAAAACCACACAGAGGAGAATTTTTCATGCTCAAGTCCCTGACCGCATTGGCCGCGGTGACCACGGCCCTGCTCAGCCCGTCTGTGCAAGCTCAACAAAAGTTCGTGACCATCGGCACTGGCGGTGTGACCGGGGTGTACTACGCGGCAGGCGGTGCCATTTGCCGTCTGGTCAACAAGGACCGCGCCAAGCATGGCATTCGTTGCTCGGTCGAGTCCACTGGCGGTTCGGTGTTCAACGTCAACACCATCAAAGCAGGCGAACTCGATTTCGGCTTCACCCAGTCCGATGTGCAATTCAACGCCGTCAAGGGCCAAGGTCAATTCAAGGACAACGCCTACGGTGACCTGCGCGCCGTCTTCGCCGTTCACCCCGAGCCTTTCACCGTGCTGGCTCGCAAAGAAGCCAACATCAGCAAGTTCGAAGATTTCAAAGGCAAGCGCTTCAACGTTGGCAACCCTGGCTCTGGCACGCGTGCTTCCATGGAAGAAATGCTGGCGGGTATGGGCTGGAAACTGAGCGACTTCTCCCTGGCCTCCGAACTGAAGGCCGACGAACACGGTCCGGCCCTGTGCGACGGCAAGATCGATGGCTTCTACTACGCCGTGGGCCACCCGTCTGCCAACATTCAAGACCCGACCACCTCCTGCGGTGCCAAACTGGTCTCGTTGACCGGACCGGTCATCGACAAACTGGTGGCGGAAAAGCCCTACTACGCCAAGGTCACGCTGCCCGGTGGTTTGTACCCCAACAACCCGCAACCGACCAACACCTATGGCGTGCTGGCCACGGTGGTGGCTTCTGCCAAAACATCCCCCGAAACGGTCTACCAAATCACCAAGGCACTGTTTGATAATTTTGATGAATTCAAAAAACTCCACCCCGCGCTGGCCAACCTGTCTCCGCAAAGCATGATCAAAGACGGCCTGAGTGCTCCCTTGCACGAGGGGGCCGCCCGCTATTACAAGGAAAAGGGCTGGATCAAGTAATCAGACCTGCGTAGGCATGGGGCCAGGGCATCATCCGCCCTGGCCCTTTTTTTCAAAGGGTCGGCGCCTGACTGAAGCGCTGCTCAGACTACACCACTCCTATCGCTGATCAGACCCCATGGCGCAACTCAACACCCACACCCAGGAAGAACTCGATCAATTGGTCAAGGAGGCCGATCTGGGTGGGCGCGAACCCGGCGGCAGCATCGGCCAAGCCCTCGCTTTGATTGCAGGCCTGTGGTCTATTTTTCAGGTCTGGTATGCCTCTCCCCTGCCCTTCACCCTGGGCTTTGGCATTTTCAATGACACCGAAGCGCGGGCCATTCACCTGGCTTTTTCTATTTTTCTGGGGTTCTGCGCCTTTCCCGCCTTCAAGCACTCCTCAAGACGAGTGATCCCTTGGGCCGACTGGGTGCTGGCCGCGGTGGGCGCTTTCTGTGGCGCTTATTTGTTTTTGTTCTACAACCAGTTGGCCCTGCGCCCTGGTGCGCCCACCACACAAGACATTGTGATCGGCTTGTTGGGGGTGGTGATCATGCTGGAAGCGACTCGGCGTGCCATGGGCTTTGGCATGTTGATCACCACCGGTCTGTTCATCCTGTTTGTGTTCACCGGGCCTTTCATGCCTGATGTGCTGCAGCATCGGGGCGCCTCGCTGTCGCGCTTTATTTCGCATATGTGGCTGACCACCGAGGGGGTTTACGGGGTGGCACTGGGTGTGTCGGTGCAATTCATCTTCCTGTTCGTGTTGTTTGGCACGTTGTTGGACATCGCCGGTGCGGGCAATTACATGCTGCAGGTTTCGTTGGCCACGCTGGGGCATTTGCGTGGCGGGCCGGCCAAGGTGGCGGTCGTGTCATCCGCGCTCAATGGCATCGTGTCGGGCTCTTCGGTGTCCAACGTGGTCTCGGGCGGCATCTTCACCATCCCGCTCATGAAACGCACCGGCTATTCAGGGGTGAAAGCCGGGGCCATCGAAGCCGCTTCTTCCATCAACGGTCAGATCATGCCGCCCGTCATGGGCGCCGCCGCCTTTTTGATGGTCGAATATGTTGGCATTCCTTACTCGGAAATCATCCGCCACGCGGCCCTGCCGGCCATCATCTCTTATGTGGCTTTGTTTTACATCGTGCACCTGGAGGCTCTCAAATACGACTTGCGTCCACTCACCCGCGAGCATCCCCCCGGATGGCGTGAGCGCCTGATCGGCTGGGGCCTGGGCCTGAGCGGGACCACAGTGGCCATGGCCGTCATCTACTATCTGATCATGGGGGTTCAATCACTGGCTGGGGCTGCAGCGCCCTGGGCGCTGGCCGCGACCGCTTTGGTGGCGTATGTGGTGCTGATGGCCTACTCGGCCCGCTATCCCGATATCCCCATCGATGACCCGCAAGCCCCACAAGTGCATCTGCCGCTTCCCTGGCCGACGGTACGGGCGGGTCTGCATTTCTTCATACCGATCGTGGTGCTGCTGTGGGCACTGATGGTGGAAGAGCTGTCCCCTGGCTTGTCTGCGTTCTGGGCCACTGTCTGCTCGATGGCCATGGTGCTGTTGCAACCCATCATGCTGTCCATCTTCCGCCCCACCGATCACCGCACATCCCACCTGCAAGCGGTTCAACGAGGCGTGTCTGATCTGTGGCGAGGCATGGTGCTGGGAGCCCGCAACATGATCGGGATCGGTGTGGCCTGTGCCAGCGCCGGGCTGATCGTGGGGGTGATCACACTCACCGGCATGGGTCTGATGATGACCGACTTTGTCGAAATGGTGTCTGCCGGCAACGTCCTCATAATGCTGGTCTTGACAGCCGTCATCTGCCTGATCATCGGGGCGGGCGTGCCCACCACCGCCAACTACATCCTGGTGGCCACCCTGATGGCACCGGTGATTGTGGAGCTCGGGGCGCGCAGCGGCCTGGTGATCCCCCTCATCGCCGTGCACTTGTTTGTGTTTTACTTTGGCATTCTGGCCGACGTCACCCCCCCGGTGGGCTTGGCCTCTTATGCCGCAGCCGCGATATCAGGAGACGACCCCAACGCCACGGGCTGGCAGGCCACCTGGTACAGCCTGCGCACGACGGTCTTGCCCTTTGTGTTCATTTTCAATCCCCAGTTGCTGCTGATTGGTGTGCAGGGCTGGGTCGAGGTCGTGCTGGTCTGTGTGGGCAGTGTGATCGCCTCCTTGTTGTTTGCCGCTGCAACCATGGGCTGGTTCCGCCGACGTTGCACCGCGCCGGAAGTGATCATCTTGCTGATCAGCACCTTCCTGTTCTTCCGTCCCGACTGGTTGATGGACCGCTTTTACCCCAAGTACATCACCGCACCGACCTCTCAACTGTATGCCGCGGCCGATCAACTCAAAGCCGACGACTGGCTGGTGGTGGGGATTGCGGGAGAAGATCTCAACGGAGACGCCATCACCAAAACCGTGGCCCTGCCCATGGGCGAAGGTCAAAATGGACGCGAACGGCTTCGCAGCGCTGGGGTGACGCTCAGTCAGCTGGGCGATGACATCGAGGTGGCGAATGTGAAGTTCGGCAGCCGTGCCCGCAAGCTGGGGGTTGAGCAGGGATACAAGGTGGTGGAACTCAAGCTGCCCAACCCGGAACGTCCTGCCAGCCACTGGGTGTTCCTGCCAGCGGCCTTGCTGGCTTGGCTGGTGTGGTGGCGTCAGGGGCGGCCTGTGGGGCGGTCGCCCCAAAAACCAGCGACCGCCTGAGGCGCACAAGCGCGGCAGAAGTCTCTCGCGGGCTTCAGGGCGCCAGGCGTTCTGAGCCCACCACCCCCAACTGCCTGAGCCCTTGGCGCTGGGCTGCCGCCATCACGCCCACCACCACGCCGTAGTTGGCTTGAGCGTGGGCTCGCAAATGCAACTGTGGCTCGGGCTGCATTTGAGCAGCAGATTGCAACTCGGCTTGCAAGGCTTGTGGAGATGCCAGCAGTCGTGCATTCCAGCGGATCTGGTTGTCGGCATCGATATCGATGCGAATCACGCTGGGCGGCAAGGGGGGCGGCTGGGTTTGAGCTTGCGGCAAGTCAAGATTGACGGAATGCAATTGCGGCGGGATGGTGATGATCAGCATGATCAACAACACCAGCATCACATCAATGAGGGGTGTGGTGTTGATGTCGAGCATCAACTCGGGTTCATCCACCGGTGGCGCATATCGGGAGGGCAACGTCATCTTGTGGAGACCTCACTCGGGCTGGGTGATCAGGCGCAGGCGCGTGAAGCCCGCCTGTTGCAGCGCACCCATCACACGTCCCACGGGTTCGAAGTGGCCACGCTGATCGCCGCGCAAATGGATCTCGGGCTCGGGGCTCTTGGGCAACGCACGAAGCCGTTCGAGCAACTCGTCGCTGGAGCGCAAGGGAGTCTCGAACCAGTACAGACGGCCCTGGGCATCGACCGACACGATCAGCGGATGGGACTGGGCCTCGCGAGGCGTGTTGCGTTCATTGGGCAACTGAACCGGCACCGATGAGGTGACCACCGGAATGGTGATGAGAAAGATGATGAGCAGCACCAGCATCACGTCCACCAAAGGGGTGGTGTTGATGAAGCTGATCACCTCATCGTCTTCGCCGCTCGAGAGGTTCAAGGCCATGGGCGTCAGCTCCGATTCGAGGTGGACGCCAGCAACACCGCATGCAAATCCGCCCCAAAGGCATGCACCTCTTCCATCACCGTCTTGTTGCGGCGTACCAGCCAGTTGTAGCCCAGGACGGCGGGGACAGCCACCGCCAAGCCCAGGGCCGTCATGATCAGCGCCTCACCCACCGGTCCGGCCACTTTGTCGATGCTGGCCTGTCCAGACACACCAATCTTCACGAGCGCGTTGTAGATACCCCAGACAGTCCCGAACAGGCCCACAAAAGGAGCCGTGGACCCGACGGTGGCCAGCAAGGCCAACCCATCCTGCAATCGGCTTTGCACCTGGCTGGTGGCGCGCTGCAGGCTCATGGTGATCCAGGTGTGCAAATCCACCGTGCCCAACAGGCCCGAGTGCTTGGCCGCCCCCTCCATGCCTTGTTGAGCAATGAAGCGAAATGGGCTGTCGGCCTCCAGCGCAGCCGTGCCTTCCCTCACCGTGGTCGCCTGCCAAAAACCGTGCTGTGCGCTGCGGGCGTGGCGCAGGGTTCTGGCCTGTTGCAAAGTCTTGCCGACAATGACCACCCAACTGGCGATGCTCATCGCCACCAACGCCAGCAAGGTGCCCCGGGCCACCCAGTCGCCCTGTGACCACAGGGCTTGCAGTCCGTAAGGATTGGCGTCCTGCGCCTGGACCCACGGAGTGAAACCACACAGGACCGCCGTGACAAGGAGGTTGAAAACGAGAGGCAAACGATTGTTGAGAGGTGGGTATGTCATGAGATGCTCAATTATTCGAGGCGCCAGGTGTATCGGATACTGGCCCAGCTTTGTTCCGGCTTGCCGTCCACCGTGGCCGGCTTGAACTGGCAGCGCGCCAGGGCTTGGCGTGCGGCTTCATCCAGACGCCGAAAGCCCGAGCTTTTTTCAATCTGCGAATCAACCACCCTGCCATCTGCCTGCACCAAAAAGCGCAGCAACACCGTCCCCTCCTCTTCCAAACGTCGGGAGGCGGCGGGATAGAGCGGTTTCTCGCAGGTCTGACTGGCTTGCAGCATGGCAGGGGTGCGGACCGGCGGTGCCACCACCGCAGGTGGGGTGGGTGTTGAAGAAGCCACAGCCGCCGCGCTGGTCGGAGCCGGGGCGACGGGGGCCACGACCATGGGAGAAGCACTGGGCGCTGGGGTGGCGAGCACCGACGCCGGCGGGGCGGGCGCCACAGGCTCGGGGGGAGCGACCGTGGCCGCTGGAGGGGTGTCTGGCACGGGACGACGGCTGGCAACGGCAGGGGTTTGGGGAGGAGGTGGAGCCTTCGCTGGCGGCTCTGGCAACAACAAGGCCAACACCGGTGCCTGCGCCGCCTTGAATTCTGGTGGCCCCCACAGGGTCAGTGCCAGCCAAAGCAGCACCCCATGCACCAGCACCACCGCCACCATCAACGGGCGGGGGGTACGTTCAGATTCCCAGCGAAGAACCGTTGAAGACATGAACAGGCTCAGGCAGGAATCCACTGTTTGAGGGGAATCGTGCTGTCAGCGGCCTGGGCTCGGTTGGGGCTGACGCCCTGCTCCAGCAACTTGCGCGACGCCATGTGATCCATCGGTGCGTTCACCGACTCCACGCAGCACAAGGTCTGGCCCACATAGTGCAACACCGAGAAACTGCCGGCTTGAGCGCCGGGGCGCAGCACACGCTCGCCGTCGCTGGGCATCAGGCCCGCCATCTGCAGTCGCATGCTGCCCTGCTCCGACCAGAACCAAGGTAAGGATTTGTAGGGCTCGCGTCGACCCAGCAGGGTGGCAGCAGCGGTTCGCGCTTGGTCGTTGGCGTTCTGCACCGACTCCAGCCGCAGACGACGCTCGCCGCCGGCCCAGGGAAACTGGGTGCAATCGCCCACCGCCAACACCGAAGGATCGGATGTTTGCATGAAAGCATCCACCACGATCCCGTTGTCGCAAGTCAAGCCGGCTGCCTGGGCCAATTGCTGCTCGGGTTCGGCACCAATGCCCAACACCAGCATCTCCACAGGCTCTCGCACACCATCCACTTGCAAGGCCTTCAGACGGCCGTTCTCCAACTCGAACCCGTCGACCTTGACGCCCAGGCAAATCTCGATGCCTGCGGCCCGATGGGTTTGCAACACATGATCGGCCATTTCAGCCGACAGCGAGCGGGCCAGCAACCGGGGGGCAGATTCCAGCACCCGCACCGACTTGCCCAGGGCACGTGCCGTGGCGGCCAGTTCAAGACCGATGTACCCGCCACCGATCACGGTCAGCGAAGACGCCGGCGCCCAACGCTGGCGCAGGCGTTCGGCATCCTCGGCGGTGCGCAGGCTGGCCACATTCTCGATCTCGACCGGAATGGCGGGCAAGCGCCGAGCCCGGGTTCCCGTGGCCAGCACCAAATGACCGTAGGGCAACACCTGGCCTGAGCGCAATTGCACCTGCTTGGCCTGACGGTCGAGAGACACCACTGGATCACCCACATGCAAGGTGATGCCGGCTTGCTCATACCAGGACTGCGCCCGGATGGTCTGCACCGTTTCGTCGTTTTTTTTCAAAAACGCCTTGGACAAAGGAGGCCGCTGATAGGGCAAATGCGGTTCTTCGCAAACCAGATGAACCCTGGCTCCCCAGCCCGCTTCGGACAAGGAAGCACACAACTGGGCGGCCGCATGCCCCCCCCCGACAATCACAACAGCATCAGACATGAACGATTCCTGATCTCAAAACCAAAAAATGGGCATGTGCAATCATGGCCCTGCGCGTGAAGCTTAACAGGACCCGTCCACTGCCCGCGGGCCTCAAAAGTCTCACGCATGCCCCATGAATCACCGCTGATCGCCCCAACCCGCCTCAAGGCTGGGCAGAAAAGGGGTGATGGGTTTTCCAATGCCGGGCAATGTCGATGCGACGACAAACCCATACCCGGTCGTGTCGGGCAATGTGGTCCATGAAACGTTGCAAGGCGACCAGTCGCCCAGGACGCCCGAGCAAACGGCAATGCATGCCCACGCTCAGCATCTTGGGGGCGTCGTCTCCCTCGGCATACAAGGTGTCAAAACTGTCGCGCAGATAGATGAAGAAGTCCTCCGATTGCGAGAACCCCTGAGGCAAGGAAAACCGCATGTCGTTGGTGTCCAGGGTGTAGGGCACCACCAGATGGGGGACCACCGCGCCGTCGCTGCGTCGCACCTGCATCCAGAATGGCAGATCGTCGCCGTAGTAATCGCTGTCGTATTCAAGGCCGCCGTGATCCACCACCAGGCGCCGGGTGTTCGGGCTGTCGCGCCCGGTGTACCAGCCCAGCGCGGGTTGCCCCGTCATTCGCTGAATGATCTCCAGACCGCGCAGCATGTGCTCACGCTCGGTCGCTTCATCCAGGTTTTGATAATGGATCCAGCGCCAGCCGTGGCATGCAATCTCGTGTCCCAATTCGACCAATGCCTGCGTCAGCTCGGGGTGACGTTCAAGCGCCATGCTGACCCCGAACACGGTCAAGGGCCACCCCCGTTTTTCAAACTCGCGCAGGATGCGCCAGACGCCCACGCGCGAGCCATACTCGTAGATGCCTTCCATGCTCAGATGCCGGTCGGGGTAACTGGCGGGGTTGAACATTTCAGACAGGAACTGTTCGGAGCCCGCGTCCCCATGCAAGACGGCGTTCTCCCCGCCCTCTTCATAGTTCAACACGAACTGCACAGCAATGCGGGCACGATTTGGCCATTGGGCATGCGGAGGGCGGCGGCCGTAACCCATCAGATCACGGGGGTATGCCTGGGTCGAGTCGTAGATAGCGGGCATCACAAGTTCCTTTGCGTTCAGGTCAGCGCCATGGAGATATCGTTGCTGGGCAGCTTGCGGTCCAGGGTGAGGTTGCTTTCCACATGGCGCAGATGCTCATCCATCAATCGCACCGCTCGCACCTCGTCCCGGTCTTCCATGGCTTTCAAAATTTCGGTGTGTTCGTCTGCCGAGTGTTCCGCAGCCCGATTGCTTTGGTACATCAGCGTGATGAGGGCACAGCGAGAAATCAATTCACTCAGCAACTGGGCCAGCACCTGATTGCCGAGTAACTGGGCCATGCGCACATGGAAATCCCCCAGGAGTTCGGTGCGGCCCGGTACATCGCCCCGCTCCACCGCGGCGCGCTCCTGGGCCACGTGTTCTTGCAAGGCCTTGAGGCGCTGTGGTGTCATCTCGCGTACCAAGGTTCGGGTCATCTCCAACTCGATCATGCGACGCGCAGCAAAGACCTGCCTGGCCTCTTCCGACGAGGGCGTGGCGACAAAGGCCCCTCGTGAGGGCTCCATGCGAATCAAACGTTTTTGCACCAGCTGAAACAAAGCCTGCCGAACCAGGGTTCTGGACACCCCAAAATGGTCGGCCAGTTTCTGTTCGGCCAGTTTGGTGCCCGGATGCAACCGATGTTCGACGATGGCACGGGTCAGCGCATTGACAATCACGCGCGTGGTCGTGTTGTCGGGGGACTGGGGCATGGCGATCTCCGGCTACCTGGCCGCTGCAAGCGGCGTGAATGGATGCCTAAATTGTATACAAAGATTGTCGCCAAAAAGCCGGCCTGTTTTGTGGCCACCGATGTCCCCGATGACCCTCAATCGATGAGGGCACCCTTCTCGTGAAAAGGGTAAGGGCCTGGGAACAAACCCGTGTGAGCGACATGTGACACCAGTCCGCCAGAAGCAGACCAGGCGTGCAGATGAAAGCCAGGGGGCTCCAGGTTCCAGGCCGAAGCGGCCTGCGGAGAAATGTCCAGACACACCTGGTGGGCCGGGCTGGGAGCGGTGCTGACCACAGTGCCTGCGAAACGCCGGTAAATGGTTCGATGCAAATGGCCACACATGATCCGCTCGACATTGGGGTGTTGGCTCACCAATGCCGCCAGGTCGTCGGCCCCTTCCAGCAATCCGATGCGATCCATGTGTCCGATCCCGGTTTGAAACGGGGGGTGGTGCATGGCGATGACCACCGGCTGATCTCGATGACGGTCCAGGGCTTGCGACAACCAAGCCAGTCGATCCTGACACAAGCGGCCATGCGAAGCGCCCGATTCCACCGTGTCGATGGCGATCAATTGCACCTCACCCAAGGCAAGGCTGTACTGAACAAACCCATCGGTGCCCAGGTACTGGTGCTGCGGAAAACTGCGACGCATCTGGTCACGGTCATCATGATTGCCTGGCAAGAGAAACCAGGGCATGGTGAGTGGACTGAGCAGGCGGGCCAGCCGCTCATACTCCTGTGGTCGCCCAAAATCGGTTAAATCGCCTGTCAGCACGACCGCCTGTGGGCGTTGCGGTAATTGCAGGATCGATTGCACGGCGGTGTCGAGATACGGGGCGGTATCGATACGGCCATAGGCCATTCGACCCTCTTCGCGGATATGCATGTCCGTCAATTGCACAAACAAGGTATTCATGAGGAAGACTCCATCGAAGGAATGAGCCGTTGCGAATCGATCCAGACACCCACGCGGTCTCCGGGTCGCGCAGGACAATCGCTGGCCACCAGGACCAGCAAGGGCTGTTGGTCGGCCCCGGAGAGACGCAGCTGAACCTGCTCGCCCAGGAACAAGCGTTGTTGCACCTGTGCCACCCCCCATCCCTCCTGAGGGGCGCCCACCACAATGTCTTCGGGACGAACCAGCCAGGCTTGGGCGGTGGGCTTCTGCAGTGGTGACAACCGCAGCCCAGCCCACGCAATGACCCCCTCACGCCGGTGCTCGTCGCTTTGCTGCAAACGATTCACCCGCCCCAAAAACTCCGCCACAAACGGATGGGCAGGATGGCGGTACAGCGACTCGCCCTGCCCCACTTGCACAATGCGCCCAGCACGCATCACCGCCAATCGGTCGGCGATCGCCAAGGCCTCCTGCTGGTCGTGGGTGACATGCACCGCGGTGATCTTCAACTGGCGCAACAGGTCCGCCATTTCGTCGCGCAACAAGACCTTGAGCTGGGCATCCAGCGCGGTCAGTGGCTCGTCCAGCAACAGCACGCGCGGACGCACTGCCACCGCCCGCGCCAGCGCCACCCTCTGCCGTTGACCTCCAGAGAGTTCCGAGGGCCGCTTTTTTTCCAAGCCCTGAAGCCGCATCATCTCGACCAGAGCCCCGACCTGACGACGTCGCTCGGCTTCATCGACCTGCCGAATCTTGAGACCATAGCCAATGTTGGCCTCGACACTCATCTGGGGAAACAAGGCATAGTGTTGAAACACCATGCCTATGCCGCGTTGCTCCACAGGCCAATGTGTGACCTCTTGATCGCCGAAGACAATGCGGGCACCGGGATCGGCCCGCTCCAGCCCAGCGATCAAACGCAACAAGGTCGTCTTGCCACATCCCGAGGGCCCCAACAGCGCCAGCACCTCCCCGGGCTCGACCGTCAATGACGTGGGATGCAATCCCTGCGTGCCGTCCGGATAGGTTTTGGAGCAGTCATTGATCTGGATGCGGACCGATTCATGAGCCATGTCGTTGTTGGAGTCGTTGAGCGAGAAATTGGAACCCCCACAGAATCGGGAGAACCACCAGCAGAAAGATCAGGGTATAGGCCGATCCGATCTCGATACGCATCGAGGCATAACTGTCGGCCAAGCCCACAGGCAAGGTCCGGGTCAGGGGCGTGTGCAACATCCAAGTCAGATTGAATTCCCCCACGGACAAGGTGAACACCATCAGACAGCCGGCCATGATGTCCGGCAAAACGGCGGGCACCAACACCCCCAGAAAACGCTGCCCAAAACCGGCCCCAAGGGTCCGCGCGGCCTCGTCCAGACTCACCAGGGCTTCTCGTTCAAAAGCCGCCGACACCGCTCGCACCATGAAGGGCAAGGTGAACACCAGATGTCCGACCCAAATGAAGGCGTAGCTCTGGCGGAATTCCTTGAATTGTCCATAAGCCAGGATGAGTGCCAACGCCGTGGCCAAGCCTGGCACGGCCACCGGCAGGGTCAACAACTCCTCCAGGAGACGCGCCCAACGCTGTCGAGAGCGCGCCAGACCGTAGGCACAGGGCACACCGATCACCAGTGCGCCCAGCACGGTGCAGACCGCAATCCACAGCGAACCAGTGACGGTGTTGCCGTAAGACTCCCACACCTCGAACAACCAACGCGTGGTCAAGCCACTGGACAATCCCCGGCTGTAGTTGTTGACCAAGCCCGCCATCACCGACAGGCCCAGGGGCAAAATCATGAACAACGACACCATCACGGTGGTCGTCAACAGCCAAGGCGAACTCTGCCCGGCACCTCTCATGTTCCCCCCACGACGGCCGAGGAGCCACCAAAGCGTCGAGCCACATAGAGCAACAACCAGGTCATCAGGCCCAGCGAGATCGACAGGGATGCTGCCAGCGCAAAATTGGCGTAGTTGGTGAATTCGTTGTAGATGGAGATCGGCAACACCTCGAATTTGCTGGCAAGGGTGAAAGCGGTGCCAAAAGCACCCATGGCCGTTGCAAAAAGAATCGCACCACAAGACAACATCGTGGGGGCGAGTGCGGGCATCCAGACATCTCTGACGATGGCCCAGCGTGAAGCGCCCAGGGACCGGGCGGCTTCCTCCAACGGGGCATCCATGGCTTCAGCCGCTGCGGTGAAAGTGGCGATCGCCCTGGGAAGGGAGAAATACAAATAGGCCAGAAACAAACCCAGTAGCCCGTAGGCCATGGACACGCGGCCCCAGCCGAGCGCGTTGGAAATATCAGCAATCAAGCCCTGACGCCCTCCCAGGAGGATGAGAAAGAAACCGATGATCACGCCCGGAAAAGACAAGGGCACGGTCAACACCGACAACAACCATCGTCTGCCGATGAATCGACTGCGCGCCAGGTGGATGCCCACTGCGGCGCCCAGGATCAGGGTCGCCACAGTCACCCCCAGGGACAGGGCCAGCGTGTTCATCAAACTCTGGAAATAACGCGGGCTGGTCAATACTACCCAGTAGGTGGACCAGCCTTTCGATGCCGGCAGCACCAGCAACTCCAGACAGGGCAACAACCAGGCTGCGACAAAAAAGGCCATGGCTGGCGCACAGCACGCCAGCTGCCAGTGAAGGCTCCCCCGGTTGAAAGCTTTCCCCATGACCAGGGTGCTTACTGAACTTCCTTGAGGTAGCGGTCAGAGAAAGCTTTTTGCACCGCAGCCATCTTGCCGTAGTCCACGGTTTTGGCACGCGCATATTCGGCAGCGGGCAGGAACTTGGATTGAACCGATGCAGGTATCGCGTTGGCACGGACCGGGCGCAGGAACGCGTTGGCCCAGATGGCCTGCCCCTCGTCGGACAGCACGAAGTCAAGCACCTTCTTGCCGTTGGCGGCATTGGGACCTTTGTTGACCAGACTCATCACATAGGGAACCACCACCGTGCCCTCAGCGGGAATCACAAACTCAACGTTGGCCTGGTCCTTGTATTTGGCGCGGTAGGCATTGAAGTCGTAATCCAGCAAGATCGCAATTTCGCCCGACAGAACCCGGGCGTAGGAGGTTTGCTTGGGCACGATGGGTTCATTTTTCTGCAAGGCTTTGAAGTATTCGATGCCGGGCCCCATGTTGTCCAGCGTTCCACCACGGGCCTGATTGACGGCAACAGCCCCCACATAACCGACGAATGCAGAGGCCGGATCCAGGTAGCCAATCAAGCCTTTGTAATCGGGCTTGAGCAGGTCGGCCCACGATTTGGGAACGGGCTTGCCCTTCAAGGCGTCTACGTTGACCATGAAGCCCAGCGTTCCAGAGTGAATCGTGAACCAGTGGCCCTGCGGGTCTTTCAGGCCCTCGGGAATGTTGCTCCACCCGGCAGGTTGATAGGCGGTCACCACACCTTCCTTTTGGGCCTGAATGGCGAATGTCACCCCCAAATAGGTCACGTCAGCCACGGGGCTGGCCTTTTCAGCCACCAGTTGGGCCAGTGATTGACCTGAGTTTTTGTTGTCCGGGGGGACGGTGATACCGGTTTTGGCCTTGATCGCCTTGAGCTGTGAAGCCCAGTCGGCCCATTCTGGAGGGCAGTTGTAACAAATGGCGTTTTGGGCCAGAACAGCGGTTCCCAAGGCCAAGCCGGCCACAGACATCAGCAAGGGGCGCAGGGCGCGGCGAAATCCGGTTCTCATGGTTGCTCCAGGTTGAGGATTCAAGTCTGTCCGACGACAGCGTAAGTGCATGCTGGCTTCGGAGTGTGACGCCCGCATGACAAAAATCCATTCGAACTAACCCGGGTGACCAAATCGCCCCATCAACGCAGCAATAAAACAGCCGCCAAGAGAGCAAATAGCAACACCAGCACCAGTATCGTCCCAGACCGGTCCTTGCCGGAAGCGGGGCGAGCACCGTCAGGCGGCGGCAATGCCCGCTGGGCCGACTTCAAACGGCGCATGACCGATTGCACCACCACCTGAAACATAGAGATCCTCCTGAAGGAATTCTGAGACACTCAATGAGGCACAGCCCATCATAAGCGCTTACAGATACCTATGCCACCGTCAACCGTTCATATCGCCGACACCGACGTCGTCTTTCACTGTCGCCCCGGCCAACCCGTGCTGGATGCTGCCATCCAGGCCGGGGTCATCCTGCCCTATGCCTGCCGAAAAGGGATTTGCGCCTTGTGCGCAGGCCGGCTGATGGAGGGTGAGGTGGTCGCGGTGGACACCCTGCCCTTCACCCATGCCGCCTGTGAACCGGGTCAAGTGTTGCTGTGCAGGTGCACTCCTCGAACCGGCAGCCAGATCACCATCGTGCCCCGGCGATGGCACCGCGGACTTGCCCCACCCGGTTTTCTCTGAGTTCGGACCTGCCCACGCCCCATCAACCTGCATTTAACTAGCCATTACTGGCTATTTTTATACCGAAGAACCGATTGCAAAATCCAAATTTTTGCAATGACCATTCAAATCTTTCTGGTCGAAGATGACCACGAGTTTGGCCAGACACTGCTCAAATTCATCAGCGGCAACCCCCTGTTCCAGCCCTGCGGCTGGGCCACCACGGTGGCGAACGCCTTTGAGGAAATCGCGGAATCCATGGCGGACGTCTATCTCGTTGACCTGGGTTTGCCCGATGGTTCCGGCCTGGAGGTGATTCAGCGCATTCGCCAAACCCATCCCCGCTCTAAAATCATGGTGCTGTCCACCCTGGGCGACGCCAAACACATTCTGTCCAGCCTTGGAGAAGGCGCTCATGGTTACATGCTCAAGTCCGACTTGCCCCAGGACATTCTTCGCAGCATCGTCACCCTGGTCAACGAAGGAGCAGTGCTCAGCGGCCATGCCAGCAAGGTGGTCATTCAGCGCGTCACCAGGATCGACGATCCACGCCGTGACGGCAATGGTCACGAGGCATATTCGCCGCTGACCCCCAAAGAGCGAGAAGTGCTTCATCACACCCAACTGGGCATGTCAGCCAAGGGAGTGGCCTCAGAGATGCACATTTCCATCTTCACCGTCAATCAGCATTTGCGCAGCATTTACCGAAAGTTCAACGCTCGCAACAAAATGGAGGCGGTGCAGATGGCGCGCAGGCAAGGTTTTCTGTGAGCATCTGGCCGCTTCTTTGGCGCAGCGGTCAGTGCTTGGTCAGGACCTTGGGTGGGGCCGCGTTGCTCAACCTGTTCTTGGCGGCCCCGTTGCCAGCCGCACCTCACTTTCTCACGCAGGCGCAGGTGGAATGGCCGGGCCAGGCACCCGTTGAGGTTCAACTCCCTCATTTCCTGCACCAAACACATTCCGGACTGATGCAGGTGAGTTGGCGTGTTCAACTCACCACCCGGGTGCATCAACAGCAACTCCCCGCTCTGCTGATTCCTCAACCGATTCAAGGTCTGATTGTGAAGGTTGGGCAACAAACGGTTTATCGGCTGGAACCCTCCTCGGCGCAGACCCTTCATCACTGGTACCGTCCTGTGCTCATTCCCCTGCCGGTGTCCTTGTTTGAGTCAGCGATTCCCCCCGTTGTCCACATCGAGCAGACGGGCCATCTGCGGGGCTGGTACATCGCGCCTGTGGTGCAAGGTGAGTTGAGCGAGTTGCAGACCTGGCATGACAGATTCCTGTTTTTAAGCGATACCTTGCCCACCCTGGTGAATGGATTGTCTCTGTTGGTGGGGCTGTTTGTCGCATTGATCGGGTGGCGCACGAAATCGGTCAGCTACTTCTATGGTGGCCTGACCACAGTGACTTGGGCCATCCTGTTCAGCCTGGCCTTGATCTCGGCGCTCCCCACCGAAAGTTGGTTCATCTGGCGACTCATGCTTTATTTGTGCACCGGCAACTTGATTTACTGCGTCATTCGATTCATGCTGGCCATTTTTCGACAAGACCTGCCCCGCTGGCTGCACATCGTGCTGTTCCTGATACTTCAAGCTGGCTGGATGCTGTTCGCCATACTGGGGCAACCCGTAGAGGCCTGGCTGGATGTGGTGTGGACAGCACTGGCGGTCGGGCTCTACAGCCTGGCCAGCCTGGTGGTGGTCTGGCGCGGCATGCAGCGTTCAGAGTGGCACAAGATGACCGCGCTGGCCTTGCACGGTGCCCTGACGGCGATACTGGCCCTGCATGACTATGTGCTGCAGGCGGGTCGAATTGACCTCAGCGGGTGGGAGGCTCTGCCTGTCCATTGGTTCGCGTTGATCTCGCAACCGATCTACCTCACCCATCTGGCCCTGCCGGTTTTCGTGATCATGTCGCTGTGGTTGCTGGCTCAGGACCATCTGCAGCACCGTATCGACACGGCCCGCCATGCGGGTGAGCTGATGCAACAGCGAGCGCGCATCGTGGGAGACATCCATGACGGGGTGGGCGCTCGACTCAACCTGATGTTGTGGCGCATGCGGACCGAACCCCTGGCATCGAATCAGATTCAGGATGAACTCGAGCGCAGCATCGAGGAATTGCGGTTCGCCATCAACCCCGATCAAACCGGGCACTTCACCTTGGCATCGGCACTGGAAAACATGTGCTCTCGTTTTGTCCGACTGGGCGCCGACCTGGGCATCCAGGTGCATTGGCACAACCGGACAGCACCTTTAGCCCTGCGTTCCACCCAAGGTTTGCAACTGTACAAGGCCGCCCATGAGTGCGTCAGCAATGCGATGCGTCACAGCGCGGCTCATCACATCACGGTCACGTTGTCAGCCCATGCGGGCGTGGTGCAACTGGTGATCGAGGACGATGGTCAAGGTATTCCAGGATGGAATCAGGCCAGCCAACAGCAAAGCCAGGGGCGCCCGACGTCGATGGGCTTGAAAAGCGTTCAGCAACGACTGACCTCCATCGGCGGACAGGCGCATATTCAAAGCGGTGCCGGTGGCACCTGTGTGGTCCTGCAGATCCCTCTGGAACTGAGCGATTCAACGACTCAATGAACGCTATTGAGTTGCCGCAAGGCCTGCACATCCTCGTCGGAGTAGCCGTGTTCGCGCAACAATTCATCGGTGTGCTCACCCAGCATGGGTGCGCGGCGGTCTGGCACGTTGTCGGCGGGATCGTTGATCTGGACCGGTTGGCTGGCCGCGCGGTAACGCCCCACCTTGGGGTGGTCGTGTTCGACAATCAGGCCCAAGGCAGCCACCTGCGGATCTTCGAACAGGTTTTCCATGGGTTGCACCACCGAGCTGGGCACCCTACCTTCAAAAATCTTGCCCCACTCAACAGCGGTTCGGGTGGCCAGGACCTCGCGGACGATGGGAACCAACTCATGATCCAGCGCCTTGCGTTTTTTCATGTCGTCATAGCGTGGGTTTTGCGCCAACTCGGGCAGCCCCAGGCAATCGCACAAGGCGATCCAAAACGGTGTGGTTTGGGCCTGGAAATACAAAAAGCCTTCCCGCGTCGGATGAATGCCTGTGAGACGGCCACTGCGGAGGTCGCGCGGGGTGTCACGGGGCTCGCTGTCGGCCCAGACCATTCGCCCAGCCTGCAGAGCCAGTGCGCTGCGCAGCAGTGACACATCCACCTCTTGCGGCTGACCACTGATTTCACGCCGATACAGCGCCGCACTGATGGCCATCGCCAACAAGGCAGCACTGTAATAGTCGATGATCGAGCCCCAGACAATGCGTGGCGCGTCCTCACCCAAGCCCTGAAACTCCGCCACACCGCTGTAGCACTGCAACACCTGATCGAACCCGGGCAGGTCTTTCAAGGGACCGGTTTGACCAAAACCGGTCAAGGCACAAGTGACGATATTGGGTCGGATTTTTCGCAACGACACCGGATCGATCCCCAGCTTTTCCGGAACGCCAGGTCGAAAGTTGTGAAGCACAACGTCGGCGCGGGCCACCAGGCGGTTCAACACCTCCAAACCTCGTGGCTGCTTGAGGTCAATGACGATGCTGCGCTTGTTGCGGTTGGAACCCAGAAAAGCCCGACTTTCCTCTGCCAGCGTGGAGGGATAGTGCCGCATCATGTCACCCACGGGAGGCTCTACCTTGATCACCTCTGCCCCCATATCGCCCAACAGGGTGGCGCCATAGGGACCGGCCAGATAGGAGCTCAGATCGAGGACAACCACGCCCTCCAGGGTCTTGTTCGCCATGTGAAGTTCATTCAGAAAAAAACCGAGGCACGGCCTGCGTGCCTATACGGGTACCGCAAAACGTGGACAACATCACCCACGGGCTCGCGCGAATCATCCCGGTGTGACCACCGTCTTGTCAATCGCTCAGGGGACCCGCTTGTCCGCCACTGCAAAGCAACAGGTCGTCACGGAATTTCATCAAGCATTGATCAAGGTCATGTTCTGGGCTGGTCTCATTGCTGCCTCGGAACCTAAGATCAAGACGTCGGCAGGCAATGCCGACGCCGAGCGAATCGATGAAAGGACCCCGCATGTTTCCCGAGTACCGTGACCTGATCTCTCAACTCAAGACCAGCGACCACCATTTTCAGCGTCTGTTTGACAAGCACAACGACCTGGACCAGAAGATCAAAAACATGGAATCGCACATTGAGCCCGGAACCCCTGAGAACATCGAGCAGCTGAAAAAAGAGAAGCTGCACCTGAAAGACCAGCTCTATCAAATTTTGGTGAAAGCAGCTGGCAAGTCCTGAAGTCTTGTCCGGGCTGTGAGGCTCACACCCCCAGGTACTGCGACAGTTGGTCCGAGGCCAGCAACTCACTGGAGGGGCCGGCCAGCACCACCTGCCCTTTTTGCAGCACCACCGCGCGCTCGGACTGGGACAGCACCATCTTGTAGTCGCGGTCAACGATCAGCGTCGCGATGCCATCGGCGCGGATGGCTTTGATGACGCGCCAGATTTCAGCGACGATGAGCGGTGCCAGCCCTTCGGTGGCCTCATCCAGAATGATCAGCTCGGGTTGCGTCATGAGGGCGCGTCCGATCGACAGCATTTGCTGTTCCCCACCGGAGAGCTGCGCGCCCAGGTTACCCACCCGCTCTTGCAGTCGGGGAAAGGTCTCCATCACCCGCTCGTAGGTCCAGCCGCGCTGGGTATTCAGGGCCGGACGGGCCGCCATGACCAGGTTCTCGCGCACCGTCAGGTTGGGAAACACACCGCGGCCTTCGGGCACATAAGCCACACCCCGCCGCGCCACCTCATGCGGCCGCGCTTTGGAGACATCCTGCCCGAACAAATGCACACGTCCATCCCGCTGCGGGACATGACCCAGCAAGGTGCGGATCAGCGTGCTCTTGCCCATGCCGTTGCGCCCCAGCAAACCCAGCGTCTCGCCGCGGAAAATGCTGAGATCAATGCCATGGAGCACATGACTGGACCCATACCAGGCATGCACACCAAGAGCTTCCAGGATGGGATCGTTGACACTCGACTTGCTCATCTCAGTGTCCTCCCAGGTAGGCTGTTTGCACCTCGGTGCTGTTGCGGATCTCTGTCGGCGAACCCGAGGCGATCACCGAACCATTGACCATGACCGTGATACGGTCGGCGATGCGAAAGACAGCATCCATGTCGTGCTCCACCAGCAATATCGCATGGGCTTTTTTGAGATCGGCCAAGAGTTCCAGCATGCGTTCGGTTTCCTCAGCCCCCATACCCGCCAGCGGTTCGTCCAGCAACAAAACCTGCGGGGCCGTGGCCAGACACATGGCAATTTCGAGTTGGCGTTTCTGGCCATGGCTGAGCAAGCCCGCGGTGTGCCCCAGAAAGTCGGTCAAGCCGGCGCTGGCTGCCGCCTGCCGGGCCGCCTCCAGGCTGCGCGAACAGCGGGATGCATCCTGCCACCACAGCCAGGGCTGTTGCCAGGTAGCCTGGGCCGCCAGGCGACAATTCTCGAGCACGGTGAAACTGGGGTAGATGGTGTTGCGCTGGTAGCTGCGCCCCAGGCCTGCACGGGCACGGCGGGGTTGACTCCAGTCCGTGACATCCTGCCCCAGCAACTCGACCTGACCAGACGAGGGAGGAATCTCGCCCGACAAGATGTTGATGAGGGTGGACTTGCCCGCCCCGTTGGTTCCAATGACCGCGTGGACCATGCCGCGCTCGAGCTCGAGCGAGACCTCGTTCACCGCCACCAAGCCGCCCCAGCGGCGCGTGATGCGATGCCCCCTGAGCAAAACGGGATCAGTGTTCATGCGAAGACTCCGAGGTTTCTGCACGGCGCGAGTTCTTGCCCATCAGGCGTTCGCGGATCTGGCCTGGCACACCCACCAGCCCCTTTGGCAACAAGGCCACGCTGATGATGATGGTCAGCCCCAACCCCAGGTGCCAATGTTTGGCCAGATGGCCAAAGATGGCCTCTGATTTGAAGAGCTCTTGCAGCAAGGCAAAGGCAAAGGCGCCAATGAGTGCCCCTCGCAGATGACCCAGCCCGCCCAAGATGATCATGATCAACACCGACCCCGACAGGTGCCAGCTCATCATCTCCGGATTGACGAAACCATCCTTGACGGCAAACAGGAAACCCGCCAGGCCTGCCAGGATGCCCGACACAGTGAACGCCGCCAATTTGTAAGGATAGGTTGCAAATCCGGTGGCACGCATGCGCTGCTCGTTGACACGGATACCCGCCAACGCACGCCCGAAGCGGGAGCGCAACAGCACGGCCAGAAAGACAAAACTCAACACCAGCATCGCCAGCGTGAATTGGTACATCACCAAGGGGCGCTCCAGATCGATGAGCTCGCCCAAGGCCGGCTTGAGATTGAGATAAATACCGTCGGTGCCGCCCCCCAACGGCGTGTCGTGCACCACGTAATAAGCCATCTGAGCAAAGGCCAAGGTCACCATGATGAAATAGACCCCCTTGGTGCGCAAAGACAAGGCGCCCACCACCAGGGCGTACAACCCGGCCATCAATGCCGACACGGGCAACAGCCACAACAGGGAAGCCGCCTCGGTCGTGGGCGACAGCAAGACCGCAGCATAGGCACCGATGCCAAAGAAGGCGGCATGGCCGAAACAAACCAGTCCCGTTCCCCCCACCAGCAGCTCCAGGCTGAGAGCAAAGATGGCGTAAATCATGATCTTGGTGATCAGATCCACCCCGAATTGGCCACCCACCAAGGGGTAGCACAGCAAGACGCCAAAGGCGGCCAACACAAAAAGGTGTTTTGAATTCATCCGCTTATCCCGCCTTGAACAAACCGTCGGGCTTCCACAGCAGGATCAGCGCCATCAGCACATACACCAACACGCCCGCCGCCTGCGGTAACAGCACCTTGCCAAAGGTGTCGACGATGCCGATCAGCATGGCCGCCAGCAAGGCGCCACGGATCGACCCGATGCCACCAATCACCACCACCACAAAACAGATGATCAACACCTGATTGCCCATGCCGGGGTAGACCGAGGACACAGGCGCGGCCACCATGCCTGCCAGCACCGCAATCGCGACCCCGGCGGCAAAGACCACCCGGTACAAGAACTGAATGTCAATGCCCAGGGATTGCACCATCTCGCGGTTGGTGCTGCCGGCCCGAATCATCATGCCCAGCCGGGTTCGTGTGAAAACGATGTACATGCCCAGCGCCAGCGCCAGACAGACGGCCGAGATGAAGAGCCGATACACCGGGTAGGTCATGATCTCTCCCAAGGGCAGAGTGCCCGAGAGCACGGAAGGGGCCTCGACCCCGTACACATCGTCACCCACGATCATGCTGCGCAGCTCTTCGAAGACGAGGATCAGGCCATAGGTCATCAAAACCTGCTGCAGATGCTCGCGCTCATACAAGAAGCTGAAGAATGCCCACTCCAACAGGTAACCCAGCACGATCGACACCAGCACCCCCACAAACAGGGTGGCAAAAAATCCACCCCCAAAGGTGCTGCTGACGATCGGCGCCAAGGCATAGGCCATGTAGGCCCCGATCATGTAGAAGCTGCCGTGGGCCAGGTTGATGACCCCCATGATGCCAAAGATCAGGGTCAAGCCGGACGCCACCAGAAACAGCAGCAGACCGTACTGAAACGAGTTCAGGCATTGAATCAGAAAAGTGCCAAGATCCATGTGAATTACCCGTGAAGCCCACATCCATCAGCAGCGTGGGCAGAAGATAAGGAAGTGCCGCCCGGGTTACATCCGGCAGCCGCGTCCCGGGTCGGTCAAGGATTTGCTGGCCACACCCACCAGCTTGTTTTCCTTGCCGGTGACTTGCCGCAAATAAATGTCCTGCACTGGGTTGTGGCTCTTGCTGATGGTGAAGGCTCCGCGCGGACTGTCGATCTTGGCCTTGCGCAAGGCTTCGGCAAACTCCGCTTTCTTACTGATGTCGCCCTTTACCGCCTGAAGGCCAATGGCCAGCATTTGCGCCGCATCGTAGCCCTGCACCGCGTAGACGTCAGGCTGCAGCTTGTAGGTCTTGGCATAAGCCAGACGGAAAGCGTTGTCACGCGGGGTGTTCAGGCTGTCTGCGTAATGCAGCGTGGTGAACAAACCATCGGCATCTGCCCCCTGGGCATCCAGCGTGCCATCGGTGATGAAGCCCGCGCCGTACAGAGGGATGCTCTTCTTCAAGCCAGCAGCAGCATAGTCTTTGACGAATTTGACAGCACCACCGCCTGCGAAAAAGGTGTAGACAGCGTCGGGTTTGGTGGCGGCGATTTCGGTCAGCAAAGACTGGAACTCGACATTGGGAAAGGGAAGGCTGAGTTCTTTCACCACCTTGCCACCCGATTTCTCAAAGGCCTCTTTGAACCCGCGCACCGACTCATCCCCAGCGGCATACTTCCAGGTGATGGTGACCACATTTTTGTGCCCCTTCTTGGCCACCACCTCGCCCATGGCATAGCCAGGTTGCCAATTGGAAAAACTGCTGCGGAAAATATTGGGCGCACACATGGGGCCGGTGACGGCATCGGCTCCAGCATTGGGAACGATCAGCAAGGTGCCGGTGTCCTTGGCCACCTTGGCCATGGCCATGGCCACGCCCGAGTGAACGGTTCCGATGAGCACATCGACATTGTCCCGCTTGACCAACTTGTTGACGTTGTCGGTGGCCTTGGAGGGGTCGGATTCGTCATCCACTTTCACAAACTCGATATCGCGCCCACCCAGCTTGCCACCTTGTTCACTCACATGCAGGCGAAAGCCGTTTTCAATGGCGGTTCCCAACGCAGCGAAGGTGCCGGTATAGGGCAGCATCAGGCCCACCTTGAGTTTTGTGGTGTTCTGAGCCCAGACGGTCGAAGACCATCCCAGGGCAGCGCTGACCATCAGAGTGTGGGTCAACAGTCGGGGCATCCATTTTTTCATGAGGTTTCCTCGGGGAAGAGCAGGAGTGTATGAGGGGGGAGAGAAGAAAAGGAGAAAAGCAGAAAAGCAGAAAAGGGTATCAACCTTCAGGCGGTTGTCGACCCAGACGATTCCAACGCGCGCAGCTTGAAACGCTGAATTTTGCCAGTGGCCGTTTTCGGCAGGTCGTCGACAAACTCGATGAAACGCGGATATTTGTACGGCGCCAAGCGGTCTTTGACGAAGGCTTTGAGTTCCGCATCCGTCACCGTTTGTCCGGTTTTCAGCACCACAAAGGCTTTGGTCTTGATGAGGCCATCCACATCCTCTTTGCCAATGACCGCAGCCTCCAGCACTGCCGGGTGTTGCACCAGGGTGGCCTCCACCTCGAAGGGCGACACGTAAATGCCACTGACCTTGAGCATGTCATCGCTGCGACCGCTGTAGGTGTAGCTGCCGTCTTCGTTGCGCACGTATTTGTCGCCACTTTTGGTCCACCCTCCCTGGAACGTTTCGCGGGTCTTTTGGCGATTGCCCCAGTACATCATGGCGCTGGAGGGCCCATGGATGTACAAATCCCCGGGTTCACCATCGGGAACGGGTTGGCCGTCTTCTCCGCGCAACTCCACCTCGTAGCCAGGCACTGGCCAGCCCGTGGTTCCATAACGAACTTGATCCGGCCGGTTGGACAAGAAGATGTGCAGCATTTCTGTCGAGCCGATACCGTCGACAATGTCCACCCCGATCCGCGCCTTGAATCGTTCGCCCAATTCTGCGGGCAAGGCCTCACCGGCCGAGGACACCAGACGCAAGGCCAGTTGCTCACGCGAGGGCATGGCGGGGTGTGCCAGCATGCCGGCAAATCCGGTGGGAGCGCCGTAAAAAACGGTGGGCTTAAGGCCGCCCACCTCTCCCAGCCACCGTTTGAACGTGGCTTCAGGGGTGGGCCGCTCCCCCATCAGAAGGGTCGTCGCACCGACCCCCATGGGAAAGGTCAAGCCATTGCCCAGACCGTAAGCAAAAAACAGTTTGGCTGCTGAGAAGCAAACGTCGCTTTCCTGCAAGCCCAACACCCCTTTGCCATACAACTCGACCGTCCAATAGGGGTTGGCGTGCGAGTGAACGGTGCCCTTGGGTCGGCCGGTGGAGCCCGACGAGTACAGCCAGAAAGCCGGGTCGTCAGGGTGTGTGGCCGCGGGTTTGCTTTGAGGATGGTGTTGTTCGATGAAGGCCTTCAGGTCCACCTCGGCCGGGTGCAGGGGGGCCGCCGGGTGTGACACGATGACCTTGGACACCTCGTGGTCTGAGCGCGTCATGGCCGCCGTGAGGGTGGGCAAGAGCGGTCCGGACACCAACACCGCCTGAGCTCGAGAGTTTTCCAACATGTAGGCATAGTCGTCAGCGGTGAGCAGCGTGTTCACACAAACGGGGACCAGCCCTGCATAGATGGCCCCCAGGTAGCAGACTGGCCAATCGATGCCGTCGTGCATCAGGATCAACACCCGCTCCTCGCGACGCAAGCCCAGAGTCCGCAGCCCCGAAGCCAGTCGGCGCACCTGCTCATCAAGCTGCCCGTAGGTCAATCCACCCCGGTCATCGACAAAAGCCAGCTTGTCGGGACGGATTTGGTTGATCTCCAACAGATGATGCGCGATGTTGAAGCGCTCTCCTGGCGAGGCGATGTGGACTGATGACGGCATGCGTGTCTCCAATAGGCTGGGGCAAGAACATCAACCGAAAGACTTGATCTATTCCGGCTAATGCAGTATTGTTCATGTGAGCAATGTAGAAGCATTACACCCACATGTCAAGCACTATAATTCATGAATCAGGGAAAACCCCTGACCCCACCCCCTCATCCCCCCGCACCGAATCGGAAGAAAAAGATCCGTTTCTGGTGGCACTGGGCGAGCGCGTGCGCAAACTCCGAGCAAGGCGCGGCATGACCCGCAAAGTCACGGCCGAAAACGCCAGCATTTCCGAGAGGCATCTGGCCAACCTCGAGCATGGGGTTGGCAACGCCTCCATCCTGGTCTTGCTGCAACTGTCTCGAGCCCTGCAGTGCTCCCTGGCAGAAATGATCGGTGATGTCACCACCTCCACCCCCGAGTGGTTGATGCTGCGCGACTTGCTCGAGGGCCGAGATGAAGCGACCTTGTTCCGTGTTCGGGTGGCCGTGGGCGAGTTGATCGGCACCACCACGGCCAGCCCCTCGCGCAGCCACCGAATCGCACTGATCGGCTTGCGTGGTGCGGGCAAGTCCACCCTGGGGAAAATGCTCGCCAAAACTCTGGATTTTCCCTTCGTGGAGTTGAGTGAGGAAATCGAAAAATTTGCTGGCTGCAGTGTGTCGGAAATTCAAGCCCTGTATGGCCAAAATGCCTACCGTCGCTACGAGCGACGCGCCCTGGAAGAGGCGATTCAAATTTATCCTGAGGCCATCATTGCCACACCCGGCGGCCTGGTCTCTGATCCCGCCACCTTCAATGAACTGCTGACCCATTGCACCTCGGTGTGGCTCAAGGCCGATCCCGAGGACCACATGAAGCGCGTCCTCGACCAGGGCGATATGCGCCCCATGGCGGCCAGCAAAATGGCCATGGACGACCTGCGCGCCATTTTGTCCGGACGCGAGGCCTTCTATTCCAAAGCCAACTACACCGTCAACACCAGCCAGCAAGGTTTGGAAGAAACGTTCCGGGAATTGCTGTCCGTGGTGAAGGAGGCCCTGGGAAGCAGCATGCCTTATTGCTGAAATTTCACAAAAAATGCAAAATAGTGCTTGACAGGGTCAAATACTGCACTATGATTCACCTCATTGAATCTGAACTTTATTTCACCCGCCATCACTTCCTCCCAGGAAACATCCATGAGCAACTCACCACGCGTCGACTACCAGACCTCCCCTGCCCAATATCGCCACTGGAAATTGAGCTTTGATGGCTCGATTGCCACCTTGGCGGCCGACTTCGATGAAAACGCAGGCCTGCGCCCTGGCTACAAACTGAAACTCAACAGTTACGACCTGGGCGTGGACATTGAGCTCAACGACGCCATCAACCGCATCCGCTTCGAACACCCCGAAGTTCGCACTGTGGTGGTGACCAGCCTGAAGGACAAAGTGTTCTGCTCCGGCGCCAATATTTTCATGCTGGGGGTTTCCAGCCATGCCTGGAAAGTGAATTTCTGCAAATTCACCAACGAAACCCGCAACGGTCTGGAAGACTCCTCCAAACACAGCGGCCTCAAATTTCTGGCCGCTGTCAACGGTGCCTGCGCTGGTGGCGGCTATGAGCTGGCTCTGGCCTGTGACGAAATCATCCTGGTGGACGACCGCTCTAGCGCGGTCAGCCTGCCGGAAGTGCCCTTGCTGGGCGTGCTGCCCGGTACCGGTGGTCTGACCCGCGTGACCGACAAGCGTCATGTCCGTCACGATCTGGCCGACATTTTCTGCACCACCACCGAGGGCGTGCGTGGTCAAAAAGCAAAAGACTGGCGCTTGGTGGACGACATCGCCAAGCCGGCCGTGTTTGCCGAGAAAGTCAAGGCGCGCGCGCTGGAACTGGCGGCCAAGAGCGACCGCCCAGCCAATGGCAAAGGCGTGAGCCTGACGCCTCTGCAACGCACCATCGAGGCCGACCGTCTGGTCTACAACCACGTCACCATCGACATCGACCGTGCCAAGCGCACGGCCACGTTCACCGTCAAGGCACCGACATCGGCCCTGCCCAAGGACATCGCCGGCATTGAAGCAGCGGGCGCGTCCTGGTATCCGCTGGCCTTGGCCCGCGATCTGGAAGACGCCATTTTGTCCATGCGCACGAACGAGCTCGACATCGGCACCTGGCTCATCAAAACCTCGGGCAACGCCGCTGCCGTGCTCGAGATGGATGCCACCTTGCAAGCCCACCAGAGCCACTGGCTGGTGCGTGAAACCGTGGGTCTGCTGCGCCGCACCTTCAGCCGACTGGATGTATCCTCTCGCAGCCTGTTCGCACTCATCGATGAAGGCTCTTGTTTTGTCGGCACCTTCCTCGAACTGGCGCTGGCCTGTGACCGCAGCTACCACCTGTCACTGCCCGACACTCCTGAGAAATCACCCACTCTGCTGGTCAACGAGTTGAATTTTGGCAGCTACCCCATGGTCACGGGCCAAAGCCGTTTGCAGCGTCGCTTCTACGACGAGCAACCCGCCTTGGAAGCTGTGCGTGCCAAAGCCGGTCAAGCCCTCGACGCCGACGCTGCCTTCGCGCTGGGCCTGGTCACCAGCAACCCCGATGACATCGACTGGACCGATGAAATCCGCATCGCCATCGAAGAGCGCGTGGCCATGTCGCCCGATGCCCTCACCGGTCTCGAGGCCAACCTGCGCTTCAATGGCCCCGAAAACATGTTCACCCGGGTGTTCGGTCGACTGACCGCCTGGCAGAACTGGATTTTCCAGCGCCCCAACGCCGTGGGTGATAAAGGCGCGTTGAAGGTCTACGGCAAAGGTGACAAAGCGGCGTTTGACTGGAACCGCGTCTGATTGTTCTTCCCATCGGTGTGGCGCGAACCGGGTGACGCGCCAACGCCCAATCGTTTTTTTACCCAGTTGTTTTCTGAATGGAGATTCACATGTCCGGCATCAATTACAGCGAGAAGATTCCCAACAACGTCAACCTGGCCGAAGACCGCACGCTGCAGCGCGCGCTCGAGCAGTGGCAACCCAACTACCTGAACTGGTGGAACGACATGGGACCCGACGGCTCGCAAAACTTTGACGTCTATCTGCGCACCGCCGTGAGCGTGGACCCGCAGGGCTGGGCCCAGTTTGGCCATGTGAAGATGCCCGACTACCGCTGGGGCATTTTTCTGAACCCGGCCGAGCAGAACCGCAAGATCCATTTTGGTGACCATCTGGGTGAAGACGCCTGGCAAGACATTCCTGGCGAATACCGCGCCAACCTGCGCCGCATCATCGTCACCCAGGGCGACACCGAGCCCGCATCCGTCGAGCAACAGCGTCACCTCGGCCTGACCGCCCCCAGCCAGTACGACTTGCGCAACCTGTTCCAGGTGAATGTGGAAGAAGGCCGTCACCTGTGGGCCATGGTCTACCTGTTGCACAAGTACTTTGGTCGTGATGGCCGTGAAGAAGGCGAAGCATTGCTGGAGCGCAACAGCGGCAGCCAGGACAACCCCCGCATCCTGCAAGCCTTCAACGAGAAGACGCCTGACTGGCTGAGCTTCTTCATGTTCACCTACTTCACCGATCGCGATGGCAAGTTCCAGCTCTGCGCCCTGGCCGAGTCGGCGTTCGATCCGCTGGCCCGCACCACCAAGTTCATGCTGACCGAAGAAGCCCACCACATGTTCGTGGGCGAGAGCGGTGTTTCGCGTGTCATCCAGCGCACCTGCCAGATGATGAACGAGCTCAAGACCGACGACGTGGCCAAGCTGCGTGCGGCCGGCGTCATCGATCTGCCCACCTTGCAGCGCTACCTGAATTTCCATTTCAGCGTTACCATCGACCTGTTTGGCGCCGATGAGTCCAGCAACGCGGCCACCTTCTACTCCACCGGTCTCAAGGGCCGTTACGAAGAAGGCAAACGCACCGATGACCACATCCTCAAAGGCCAGACTTACAAGGTGCTGCAAGTGGCCAACGGCCAGCTGGTCGAAAGAGAAGTGCCCATGCTCAATGCCCTCAACGAAGTGCTGCGCGATGACTACATCAAAGACAGCCTGGCAGGCATCGAGCGCTGGAACAAAGTGATCGAAAAGGCGGGCATCCCCTTCCGTCTGAAGGCGCCGCACAAGGCTTTCCATCGCAACATCGGTGCGCTGTCCGGCGCCAAAGTGTCGCCTGAAGGCCGCGTGGTGTCTGAAGCCGAATGGAACGCCAAGGTGGACGAGTGGTTGCCCACCGGCAATGACCGCGCCTTTGTTGCCAGCCTGATGGGGCGCGTTGTCGAACCGGGCAAGTTTGCCAACTGGATCGCCCCCCCGGCCATGGGCATCAACCGCCAACCGGTGGATTTTGAATACGTCCGCTTCGCCTGAAGCGATTCCAGCGGTCTGACGCTGCGCGAAGCGCCTCCTTGGGGGCGCTTCGCGTTGTAGGATACGCCGGGCACAGAAGCTAAGCTTCGCCCCACACAACCAAAAAGATTCGAGGAGCATTCCATGCAAGCGACAGAAGGCGCCGTGATCAACCAACACCTGATCGACCCCGAGATCTGCATCCGCTGCAACACCTGCGAGGCCATTTGCCCCGTCGGCGCGATCACGCACGACTCCGTGAATTACGTGGTCAAGGCCGATGTCTGCAACCTGTGCATGGCCTGCGTGCCGCCCTGCCCCACCGGGTCCATCGACAACTGGCGCACCGTGCCCATCGCCAAAGCCTACAGCATCGAGGAGCAACTGACCTGGGACACCTTGCCAGCCCCCTTGTCCGATGAAGAGCTCCAGGCTGCCGGAGCCCTGGCCGAGCAAGTCGTCGCCACCGCCGCCAGCACCGCCGCTTCCGCTTCCTCCATCGCCAGCACCGCGAATCAGGATGCACCCTTTTCCTCCAGCCAATGGGGCGCCAGTGTGCCCCCTTGGTCGGCTGCCCACCCGTACGTCAATTTGCATGGACCTAAAGACCCGATCACGGCCACCGTGGTTGGCAATGTGCAAGTCAACGATGCCGGCACCCAGAACGAAACGCATCATGTCGTGCTCGATTTGGGCCAGATGCCCTTCCCCGTGCTGGAAGGGCAGTCGATTGGCATCATTCCCCCTGGCGTGGATGCCAAGGGCAAACCACACCACGCGCGCCAATACTCCATCGCCAGTCCGCGCAATGGCGAGCGTCCTGGCTACAACAACCTGTCCTTGACGGTCAAGCGCGTGGTCGAGGACCATGAGGGCAAGCCCGTCAAAGGGGTGGCCTCGAATTACATTTGCGATCTCAAACCGGGTGACAAGGTTCAGGTCATTGGTCCGTTTGGCACCTCCTTCCTGATGCCCAACCACCCCAAGTCCAACATCGTGATGATCTGCACCGGCACCGGCAGCGCCCCGATGCGAGCCATGACGGAATGGCGCCGTCGCTTGCGCCAAAGCGGCAAATTTGAAGGCGGTCGATTGAAGCTTTTCTTTGGTGCCCGGACGCAGGAAGAGCTGCCCTACTTTGGCCCCTTGCAAAAACTGCCGCATGACTTCATCGATCTGCACTTTGCGTTTTCGCGCACCCCCGGCTTGCCCAAACGTTATGTGCAAGACTTGATGCGCGAGCGCGCAGCCGACCTGGTGGAGCTGCTCAAAGACCCCAACACCTGCTTCTATGTCTGCGGACTCAAAAGCATGGAAGAAGGGGTGGTCCTGGCACTGCGCGACATCGCCGAAGCTGCAGGCCTGTCCTGGGAGACACTGGGTCAGACACTGAAGAAAGAAGGCCGCCTGCATCTGGAGACCTACTGAGGTGCAAACGGTACTGGGCACACCCGACAGCCTGCGCGCCAGCCACCGGGCACCGCGTGCGCACATGCGTGGCCGCCAGCCCGAGCCCCAAGCACTGCTTGAGGTGCAGACACTCCTCGGACCGCGTCCTGCCGAGGGATATCGACGCGACCTGCTGATCGAATACCTGCATCTTCTGAACGATCGCTGGGGGGCCTTGTCACGGCCGCACCTGACCGCCTTGGCACATGCCATGAATCTGCCCCTGGCCGAGGTGTTCGAGGTCGCCAGTTTTTACCACCACTTCGAGATCCTGAACGATGGTGCACAAGCGGCTGCTCTCACTGTCCGCGTGTGCCAAAGCCTCAGTTGTGCCTTGCAAGGAAGTGACTCGCTGCTGGAGCGATTGCCCGCCCTGCTCGGTCCCGATGTCAAGGTGATTCCCGCGCCCTGTATCGGTCGCTGCGAACAAGCTCCGGTGGCCGTGGTCCACCAGCACCCCATCCCTTTGGCCACCACCACAGCGGTGGTCCAGGCCGTGGTCGACGGTCGCCGTCTGGATGGCGGGCCTGAGGGGACGGTGTCCTACCATGCCTACCGGTCAAGCGACGGCTATCGGCTGGCCGCCGCTGTGGCCCGAGGCGATATGTCGCCCGAGTCCATCCTTCAAACGCTGGAGGCCTCGGGGCTGCGTGGCCTGGGAGGCGCGGGGTTTCCCATGGGTCGCAAATGGCGCATTGTGCGCGCACAACCCGGTCCGCGTTATCTGGCAGTCAACATCGACGAGGGGGAACCCGGCACCTTCAAGGACCGCACCTATCTCGAACGCGATCCGCATCGTTTCTTAGAGGGGATGCTGGTGGCGGCCCAGGTGGTGGGCATCCAGAAAATCTTCATCTACCTGCGCGATGAATACCATGGCTGCCGCGCCTTGCTCACGCACGCCCTCCAAGAGTTGATCGCCAACCCGCCGTGTCCGTTGCCCGAGATCGAATTGCGGCGAGGCGCCGGTGCGTACATTTGCGGTGAAGAATCGGCCCTGCTGGAAAGCCTGGAAGGCAAGCGTGGAGAGCCGCGCAAGCGCCCGCCCTATATCGCCGAGATAGGCCTGTTTGGTCGCCCCACCCTGGCCCACAATTTTGAAACGCTGTACTGGGTGCGTGACATCCTTGAGCGTGGCGCGGAGTGGTTTTCATCACAAGGTCGCCATGGCCGTCGAGGCTTGCGCTCCTTCAGCGTCAGCGGTCGGGTGCGGGAACCCGGTGTCAAACTGGCCCCGGCCGGCATCACCTTGCAGGAATTGGTCGATGAATATTGCGGCGGCATGGCCGAGGGACACCAGTTGTACGCCTACCTTCCTGGCGGGGCCTCGGGCGGTATCTTGCCGGCGTCACTGGCCCACATCCCACTGGATTTCGACACCTTACAAGCCCATGGCTGTTTCATCGGCTCGGCCGCCGTGGTGGTGCTGAGTCAGCACGATCGCGCGCGCGATGCAGCCCTCAACGTCATGCGGTTTTTTGCAGACGAGAGTTGCGGCCAGTGCACGCCCTGTCGCGTCGGCACCGACAAAGCGGCACAGTTGATGACGGCACCCGTGTGGGACGCGGGCACGCTGCAAGACCTGGCCCAGGTGATGGGTGATGCCTCCATTTGCGGCCTGGGTCAGGCTGCGCCCAACCCGATTCGCTCGGTGCTGAACTATTTCCCCCATGAAGTGGGTGGGGATCGGCCATGAGCGGTATCGACTTTCAACTCAACGGTCAGACGGTCACAGCCACCGCTGGCGAAAGCCTGTGGGATGCAGCGCGGCGCCTGGGCATCGACATCCCTCACCTGTGCCACAAGCCCGGCTATCGGCCAGACGGCAACTGCCGCGCCTGCGTGGTGGAAATTGAAGGTGAGCGCACCTTGGCCCCCAGTTGCTGCCGTGCTCCTCAAGCCGGCATGGTGGTCCAGACCGACAGTCCGCGCGCTGAAAAAAGCCGGCAGATGGTGCTGGAAATGCTGCTCGCCGATACACCTGCCACCGGTCAGCGGTGGATCGATGGCGATGCCACACGCCCACATGGTGAATTGAGCGATTGGGCCGCGCGCCTGGGCGTGACGGTCAGGCCAGCGTTGCAAGCCTTGTCCCAGTCCAACACACCCGACCCTGCCTTGCACGACAGCTCACATCCTGCCATAGCGGTCAACCTGGATGCCTGCATCCAGTGTGATCGTTGTGTGCGGGCCTGCCGCGAGGTGCAGGTCAATGGCGTGATCGGCACTTCTGGCCGGGGCTCGCATTCACGCATCGTGTTTGACCTCGGGGATCCGATGGCCGACAGTACCTGCGTCGCCTGCGGTGAGTGCGTGCAAGCCTGCCCCACCGGCGCACTCAGCACCAAGACACTGATGGGCTCGCAAGAGGTGGATCGCCAGGTCGACTCGGTCTGCCCGTTCTGCGGTGTGGGATGCCTCATCACGTACCACGTCAAAGACGAACGCATCGTCAAGGTCGAGGGCCGTGATGGTCCTGCCAACCAATCACGCCTGTGTGTCAAGGGGCGCTTTGGGTTTGACTATGCCCACCACCCTCATCGCCTGACACGGCCCTTGATTCGCCGCGCCGACGCCCCCAAAGACATGGACCTCAACCGCAACCCGACCGACTGGGCCGAGGTGTTCCGTGAAGCCAGTTGGGAAGAAGCCTTGGAGCGGGCCGCCCAAGGATGGCAACAACTCAAGGTGCGCCATGGTGCCAAATCGCTGGCCGGCTTTGGCTCGGCCAAGGGCAGCAATGAGGAAGCCTACCTGTTCCAGAAATTGGTGCGCACCGGGTTTGGCAGCAACAACGTCGATCACTGCACCCGCCTGTGCCATGCCTCCAGCGTGTCGGCACTGCTCGAAGGCGTGGGCTCTGGCGCGGTGAGCAACCCGGTGCGGGATGTCGAACACGCCGATCTCATCATCCTCATCGGCTCCAACCCCACGGTCAACCACCCGGTGGCGGCGACCTGGATGAAGAACGCCGCACAACGCGGGACCCGCATTGTGTTGATGGATCCGCGCCGCACCGACCTCAGTCGACATGCCTGGCGCACCTTGCAGTTCCGTCCCGACACCGATGTGGCCCTGCTCAACGCCATGCTGCACACCATTCTGGAAGAGCAACTGCACAACCTGTCCTTCGTGCAGGAACGGACGCAGGATGTGGAAGCACTGATTCAGCACGTCAAGGATTTTTCACCCGAGCGCATGGCCCCCCTGTGCGGTATCGAGGCCGACACCATCCGGGAAGTTGCGCGCGCCTACGCCCGCTCACCCGCCGCCATGATCCTGTGGGGCATGGGGGTCAGCCAGCATGTGCATGGCACCGACAATGTGCGTTGCCTGATTGCCCTGGCCAGCGTGACCGGGCAAATCGGGCGACCTGGCACCGGTCTGCATCCCTTGCGCGGACAAAACAATGTGCAAGGGGCCAGCGATGCCGGCCTCATCCCCATGATGTACCCCAACTATCAGCGCGTCACCGATGCGGCAGCGCACCAATGGTTTGAAACCTTCTGGGGTCAACCCCTGGACGATCAGCCCGGCTACACCGTGGTCGAGATCATGGACAAGGCCTTGGCGCCCGACAGCGACCCGCACAAGATCCGCGGCATGTACATCATGGGTGAAAACCCCGCGATGAGCGACCCCAACTTGAACCATGCGCGCCATGCCTTGGCCAGCCTGGAGCACTTGGTCGTGCAAGACATTTTCATGACCGAAACCGCCTGGATGGCCGACGTGGTCTTGCCTGCCAGCGCCTGGCCGGAAAAAACTGGCTCGGTCAGCAACACCGATCGCATGGTGCAACTGGGTCGACAAGCCCTCCAACCCCCGGGTGAGGCTCGGCAAGACTTGTGGATCATCCAGGAGCTCGCCCGCCGGCTCGGATTGGACTGGCACTACCCGGGCGAACAGGCCGGCGTGGCGGCGGTCTTCGAGGAAATGCGACAGGCCATGGCGGGTGCTATTGCCGGTATCTCCTGGTCACGGCTGTTGCAAGCGTCCAGCGTCACTTATCCCTGTCTGAGCGAAGACGATCCGGGGCAGTCGGTGATTTTCCAGGACCACTTCCCCACCAAGAACCAGCGCGTGCGTCTGGTCACCGCTGGGCTGGTGTCGGCGAATGAGCAACCGGATGAGCAGTACCCCTGGGTGCTGATCACCGGTCGGCAACTGGAACACTGGCACACCGGCAGCATGACACGTCGCGCGCAAGTGCTGGATGCACTGGAGCCGAAAGCCACCGTCTCGATGAATGCGCACGCGCTGCAGCAGCTGGGGGTGCAAGCAGGCGACTTGGTGACCGTTCAATCACGTCGCGGACAAGTCACCTTGCAGGTGCGTCAGGACGACGGCACACCCGACATGACCATATTCATCCCGTTTGCCTACCGAGAAGCGGCCGCCAATCTGCTGACCAATGCGGCCCTGGACCCAGTGGGAAAAATCCCCGAACTGAAATACTGCGCCGTGCGCATTGAAGCTGCCGCTTCCCTCTGAGGGAGTCGGCTTTCACGCCTGCCGGGTCACTGAGGAAGGCGAATTCAATTGGCCCGGGCGGCCCAGAACGTGGCGCCTTGCGGGCCATACTTTTCAGAGTGCGGGGTGTGGCGCGGCACTCGGAACTTGTCACCGGGCAACAAATGCAAGACCTTGTCTCCCAAGGTCAGCCAGAACTCACCCTGCACCATCTGAGCACGAACATCAAACGGATGTTCATGCGTGGGCGTTTCGTGATTCGGTTTCCATTCACGCACCAGGATCTCATCAAAACCCTCATCCAGGGCCTGGGCGGAAAATTCCTCAAAGGTTTTTGCAATGCTCATGGTGTCAGCAGCCTTTCATGTGTTCAGTCAGCCAATCGGCCAGTTTCTCGGTTTCCACTTTGGATCGAACATAAGGAGCCAGCCACAACTGTATGTCGTGCGGCCCTTGCACAAAGCCAAATGGCGCCACCAACCGGCCGGTGGCCAGATCTTCATCGACCAGCATGCGCGGCACCATGGCCACCCCCAGCCCTGAAATGGCAGCCTGAATCAACAGGTAAAAATGCTCAAAGGATTCATCGGCGATCGAGCACTCCATGTCCAGGTTGGACGCCTGCATCCATTCTTGCCAGGCTTGAGGGCGGGTCTTGGTTTGCAGCCAACGGGCACGGGGCAGATCGGTGGGCGACACCAACTCCAATTGCCCGGCCAGGGCGGGGGTGCACACAGGTCCAATCCATTCATGCGCCAGATGTCGAATGACGGCTTGCTTGGGCGCTTGAATCATGCTGTTGCGAATGGCCAGACTGACTTCGTCGTGCACGAAGTCGATTTTTTCATGGTTCAGATTGAATTTGACCGGGATGTTGGGATAACGCCGTCTGAAGTCGGCGATGCGAGGAATCAGCCAGCGCATCATGATGGTCGAGGAGCACGACAGCGTCACCGGACCGGGCATGAACTGCGACAGACTGGACTGGATGGCATGAAACGCTGGCGTCAGATCCGCCGCCAGACGCTGTCCCATGTCGGTGGGCACGGTGTTGTTGCCCTGCTTGGTGTGCAGTGACACCCCCAGCAATTCTTCCAGGGCCCGTACCTGGCGACTGATCGCGCCATGGCTGACACCCAGTTCCTGAGCCGCCAAGGTCATGCTGCCCAGGCGAACCGTGGTTTCGAAGGCCCGAAGGGCATTGAGGGAGGGGCGAATCGGATTCACAGTCATGGCGGATCAAACAAGGCTGTGACTTTTTCTCACAGGTGCCTCAGCTTAAATCGATTGAGAAAGTGAGACAAGCCCCCTCACAATCTCGCGGTCATCAGGGCGACATGTGCGCCATGACAAAAATCACTTGAAACGTTTTCCATCGCCACCTCCATGATCCATCGTCCCGAATTCCTCGCACGTTACCAGGTCGAATCTTTCGAACCTCTTGAAGTGACGGCTGAAGTGATCGCAGGTGAACAATCCAGTGGGACGTTTCTCAAGCTGGCGGGCGAAACCGACGAACTCATGCAGCGTGCGCGCGCTCGCGTGGTCTCGGTCCAGGAACAGCACCGATCGGCCCACCCCAGTTTGCACAGCGAGCATCTGAAACGACGCGGACGCAGCGGTGAGGTGCGCCGTGGTGAGGTGGTGATCGCCTTCCCCATCCACAATGTCGGCGCCAACCTCAGCACCTTACTGGCGACGGTGGCGGGCAATCTCTTCGAGCTGGGTGAAGTCACTGGGCTGCGGGTACGCGACATCGAGTTGCCAGATGACTACATTGCCCAATTCATGGGGCCACGATTCGGGGTCGAAGGCACGCGTGACATGGCCGGGATTCATGACCGACCGATGATTGGCACCATCATCAAGCCCAGCATCGGCTTGAGCCCGGAACAGACCGCCGCACTGGTGGACGATTTGTGCTCGGGGGACATCGACTTCATCAAGGACGATGAGTTGATGGCCGACCCACCTTACGCCCCTTTCCAACAACGGCTGGCTGCCGTCATGCCCGTGCTGCACCGGCACGCCGATCGACTGGGACGAATGCCCATGTACGCCATCAACATTTCGGGCAGTCTGGACGACATGCTTCGTCGGCATGACCAGGTGCTGGCTGCCGGCGGCACCTGCATCATGGTCAGCGTCAATTGGGTCGGTCATTCGGCCGTCGAGCATCTGCGTCGCCACACCGCCCTGCCCATCCATGGGCACCGCAACGGCTGGGGAGCACTTAACCGCTGTGAGGCATTGGGATTCGATTTTCAGGTCTATCAAAAGATTTGGCGGCTGGCCGGTATTGACCACTTGCATGTCAACGGCCTTCGCAACAAATTCTGGGAACCCGACGACTCTGTCATTCGCTCCGCAAAAGCCTGCCTGGCGCCTTTCGGAAACACCCGCCCTGTGATGCCCATTTTCTCGTCGGGCCAATGGGCGGGCCTGGCACCCGACACCTATGCGCAACTGGGCAGCGTCGACTTGATGCATCTGGCTGGCGGCGGCATCATTGGCCACCCAGGAGGAACCGCCGCTGGCGTGCTCAGCATGCGGCAAGCCTGGGAAGCAGCGGTGAATGGGCAGCCGCTGGACCAGGTCGCCAGCAAGCATCCCGAATTGAAATCAGCCATGGAAGCATTTGGTGGTCGGCCCTGAGACAAACACCCACCCCAGAAAAGTCGGAGACCTGTTGTGAACCACGACATTGAACATCACTACTGCGACTTGCAAGACAGCCGCATGCATTACGTCACAGCCGGCCAAGGACAACCCGTCGTGTTGCTGCATGGTTGGCCCCAGACCTGGTATGCCTGGCACAAAATCATTCCTGCCCTGTCACGCCTGTACCGGGTGATCGCGCCCGACCTGCGCGGGCTGGGAGACTCCTCGCGACCGGCCTCGGGCTTTGATAAAAAAACCGTGGCAAGGGATGTGGCCGAGTTGCTGCAAAAGGTGCTGGGACTTCAAAGCGCTTATGTGGTCGGACACGACTGGGGCGGCCCTGTCGCTTTTGCGCTGGCAGCCTACCACCCAGGGCTGGTCAGCAAACTGGTCATGCTCGATGCGGCCGTGCCGGGGGATGGCAGCGGTACCTTCTCGCAGAATGGCCGTCGCTGGCACCACGCCTTGCATCAGACCGCCGACTTGCCTGAACAATTGATTCGGGGTCGGGAACACATCTACCTGGGCTGGTTTTACCGCCATTACGGTCACCTGCCCCATGCCATCAGCCCCGAGGACGAGAAAGAGTACCTTCGTACCTACGCCAATGACGAGACCACCCGCACCGGCATGGCCTATTACCGCGCCCTGGATCAGGACGTGCGTGACAACGCCGAGTACCTGCGCCATCATCGTCTGAACATGCCCGTCCTGGCCTACGGCGGCGCCCAGGCCTTTGGCCGTGGCGAGGAATCGCTGTCATCGCTGCGCCGCGTGGCCACCCGAGTGGAAGGGGGTGTTGTCGAGCAGTGTGGCCACTGGATCCCTGAAGAACAACCCGAGTTCATCACCGGCGAGATCATCCGATTTTTTGAAACTGACTGAGTGGACAACCACAGGAGAACACCTCTCATGGCAACCAGCCCCCGCAAGAAAAAGCCCGCCCGCGTGGCATTGATCACTGGCGCAGCCGTTGGCATCGGCGCTGCCATTGCCAAGCATCTGGCAAAAGATGGCTTTCGTGTCATCTTGTCCGACAAGGACCTGAAAGCGGCCACCAAAACCGCACGCGCGATTGAGACTGCGGGCGGCCAAGCCAGCCCGCTGGAGATGGATATTTCCTCCCCCGAGTCGATCGCCGAAGCCTTCAAACAGGTGCAACGCGACTTCGGTCGTTGCGACGTGCTGGTCAACAACGCTGGAATTGCCAAGACTTTCCCTTTCGTCGATTTTCCGCTCGACAACTGGAATGCCACCATGAACATCAACGTCACTGGGACCTTGTTGTGCAGTCAACATGCTGCCCGGATGATGCTCAAGCACAAATGGGGGCGCATCATCAACATCGCCTCGGTCGCGGGTGAGCGGGCCGTGGGTTCGGGACGCACCGCCTACGGGACCTCCAAGGCGGCGGTGATCGGCTTGACCCGACAGATCGCAGCAGAGCTGACGGTCCAAGGCATCACGGCCAACGCGATCGCCCCGGGGCCCGTCGACACCCCCATGACCAAGGTGTTGCACAGCGCCGAGTTCCGCCGCGCCTACACAGCGGCCATCCCGGCCGGTCGCTATGGGTTGACCACCGAGATTGCCGCCATGGCGGCTTTTTTGGCCTCAGACCAAGCCGCCTACATTTCGGGCGCAGCCATTCCGGTGGACGGCGGTTTTTTGGCCGCCGGTGCCCGCGGTGTCTGAGCTGTGAGTTTTTCTCACGTCCCTGGTCAGAGATATCGATTGAGTCCATCGCGCCCTCTTTCCACAATGGGACGGATGATGTCTTCATCAGCCCGTCACCACTCAGGCCATTTTTCGGTAAAGGAGATTGATCACCACGCATCAGATTGAACTGCTCAAGACCGTCCATCAACGACCGCCCAATGACGTGGCAAAGCGCCGACAGAGCGTACCGACAGAACCGCCCCCCTGGGGAACACACCAAGAGGAGATCAACATGAAATTCAAGAAATTGCTTGTATCCGGGGTCACAACCGCCCTGTTCGCTGCGGCCAGCCTGCTACCCGGCGTGGTCCAGGCACAAACCAAGCTGCGTATCCAGTCAGCCTTTCCGCAGTCCAGCCTGATCTGGGAAAGTGGCAAATTCTGGGCCGATCGCGTCAATGCCATGTCGGGCGGCAAACTGGTGGTGGAAATCCTGCCGCCCGGTGCCGTGGTACCCCCCTTTGAAATTCTGGATGCCACCAGCAAGCGCGTGATCGATGGCGGTCATTCCGCCCCGGCCTACTGGGTTGGTAAAAACCGTGCAGCTACCTTGTTCGGCCCCTCCCCTGGCGGCCCATTCGGCATGGACATGATGGACTACATCGGCTGGATCTATGAAGCCGGCGGACTGGAGCTCTACACCGAGTTCTATCAAAAAGAGCTGAAAGCCAACGTTGTGCCCCTGCCCCTGACCTCGGTGTCACAGCAGGCCTTTGGTTGGTTCAAAACCCCCGTGAAGAACTGGGAAGACCTGAAGGGGCGCAAGTGCCGCCACACCGGCATCACTGCCGAGGTGTTTGGCAAGGCAGGTGTCACACCGGTCAACGTGCCTGGAGGTGAAATCATCCCCGCCGGCGAGCGTGGCGTGATCGACTGCGCCGAGTTCACCGGCCCGGCCGACGACATGAAGATTGGTTTCCAGACCATTTGGAAAAACTTCTACCCCAGCTCCATGCATGAGCCCGCGACCGTGCTCGAACTGATCATCAATGCCGATGTGTGGAAGGGCTTGGCTCCTGAGCACCGGGCCATCATCCAGGCGGCCACCATCGAAGCGACGATCCGCTCCGAGACCACCAAGAACCGACTCAACGTGGCCGCCATGAAAGAGTTGCGCGAGAAGCACAACGTCAAAATCCTTCCCACCCCTCCCGATGTTCTGAAGAAGACCCTCGAGACCTGGGATGCGATTGCCAAGGACGAATCGGCCAAGAACCCGTTCTTCAAAAAGGTGCATGACTCTTTGCGGACCTACGCCTCTGGCGTTGTGCCCACCCGCACGCAGACCAACACACCTTACGACTTTGCGGCCAATTACTACTGGCCCAACAAGTAAGTCATGAAACACGACAAGAAGCCCCTCGGGGCCTCTTGTCGCAGCTCACCCAGCGCTCACCGCTTTTCTCCCACTGTCGCGGCCTCGCCGTACGCGTATTTTTGCCTCACCTTTCGCCCATTCTGGAGAATCGGCATGTCTTCCCCCCCCTTGTCGCCCCAACACCTGCGCAACACCCCGTTCTGGGTGCGATCGATCGGCCTGATTCGCTGGATCGACCACTGGAGCGACCGCTTTGGCTACATCGTCATGCTGACCTTCATCCCCATGATTTTGGGCGCTGTCTACGAGGTCATTGCCCGCTATGTATTCAGTGCACCCACCTCATGGTCCACCGATGTGACCTTCATGGCCAATGGCACCATGTTCATGTTGGGTGGAGCCTATGCCCTGCTGAAGGGCGCGCATGTGCGCACCGACATCTTCTGGGACAAATTCACCGAGAGCACCAAAGGACGCATCGACCTCATCACCTATGTGGTGTTCTTCTTGCCGACCATGGCTCTGATTTTCTTTATCTCGTGGGATGGACTGGTCCATTCCTTCCAGATCAACGAGCGCTCCAATGCCGGGCTCTGGCAGCCCATCATCTGGCCGTTTCGGGCCATCATTCCTCTTACCGCCTTGCTGCTCTTTGTTCAAGGCATTTCCGAACTGCTGAAGTCCTACTGGGCCGTGCTGACCAATGAACCCTTCGTGCAACACGAAAAGATCGACATCTGAACCGGCACGGGAGACACACTCATGACATTCAATGAAATTCTGGGGCTGTTGATGCTCCTGAGCATGGTGACGGTGATCTTCATCGGCTTCTCCATCTCCTTCACCCTGCTCTTCACCGCTTTGGTGTTTGGCGCCATCGGTCTGGGCGTGGACCGCACCTTCTATCTGGCCTATCTGCAAATCTGGAGCTCGATGAAGGACGACATCCTGCCAGCGGTTCCGCTGTTCATCTTCATGGGCTACATGACCGAACAGGCAGGTTTGATGAATCGATTGTTCGAAACTTTCCGATTGTTGTTCGCCCCCTTGCGTGGCTCGCTCTACCTGGCCGTCTTGTTGACCGCCACCGTGTTCGCCATGGCCACCGGCATTGTCGGCGCTGCGGTCACCGTGCTGGGCATCATGGCCGGCCCGATGATGATGAGAGCCGGCTATGACGCCAAGCTCTCGGCGGGCGCCATCGCGGCAGGCGGTACGCTGGGCATTCTGATTCCCCCCAGTGTGATGCTGATCGTGATGGGCCCGGTCATTGGCGTGCCCGTCAACAAACTCTACTCAGCCGCCTTTGGTCCTGGCTTCCTGCTGGCAGGTGCCTACATCACCTATTGTCTGGTACGCAGCTTCATCGATCCGAAGCTCGGTCCTGCCGTTCCCAAAGAAGAGCGCATCGGCAACATGAGCAAATTGGCACGTGAGGTTGTTGTCAGCGTGGTTCCCTTGGTCGCCTTGATCGGTGCCACCCTGGGCACCATCTTGAGCGGCCTGGCCACGGCCACCGAGGCGGCTGCCTGCGGCGCTTTTGGGGCCACCTTGCTGGCGGTGCTTTATCGAAAGCTGACCTTCCCAGCCTTGCTCAATGCCGCGAAGTCCACCCTGCTCACCTCGGCCATGGTGCTGTTCCTGGTGATGGCCTCCAACGTGTTCGGTGCGGTGTTTGTGCAGACTGGCGCGTCCAACGTGGTGGGCAGTCTGCTGGCATCGGTGCCCCTGCCTGACATGGGAAAGTTGCTGTTGATCATGGCCATCATTTTTCTGTTGGGCTGGCCCTTCGAATGGCCCGCGATCATCCTGGTGTTCGTTCCAATCTTCCTGCCGATTGTGGAAAAACTGGACATTGGTCTGGACAAAGCCGAACTGATGCTGTGGTTTGGAGCGGCTGTGGCCGTCAATTTACAGACTGCGTTCCTGAGCCCTCCCGTGGCCATGTCGGCCTACTATTTGAAGAACGTCATGCCCAAGTGGGACCTCTCGTTGATCTTCAGCGGCATGGGGCAATTCATGGTGATACAGGTGGTGGTGCTGCTGGCCATTCTGTTCTTCCCGGATGTCGCGCTGTGGCTGCCGCGGACCTTGAATTGAAGATTGAGGGCGGTTCATGAGCACTCCTGAGACCCATGACCTGGTGATCATCGGAGCCGGCTCGGCGGGTTGTGTATTGGCCAACCGCCTGTCGGCGAATTCCCAACGCAAGGTGTTGCTGCTGGAGGCGGGACCCGAGAACAAGTACCTCTGGACCCGTGTTCCGGCGGGCGTGCCGCGCGTGGTCTCGAACCCCGAAATCTCCTGGGGCTATCAGACCGAACCCGAGCCCGGACTCAACGGCCGACGTCTGGCCTGGCCCCGGGGGCGTCTGGTGGGTGGTACCAGCTGCATCAACGGTCATGTCTACATGCGGGGCACGCCCGAAGACTACGACGGCTGGCGACAAGCCGGCAATGCCGGATGGGGTTGGGACGATGTGCTGCCCCACTTCAAGAACACCGAGCGGCATTTCGGCGGCGAATCGACCTTGCATGGATCGAAGGGTGAGCTGCATGTGTCGGCATTGCAAGAGCCCCACATCGCCTCACAGGCGTTTGTGCAAGCGGCCCGTCAAGCGGGCATCCCTGCCAATGACGACTTCAATGGCCCCCAGCAAGAAGGTGTGGGCTATGTCCAACTGATGATCCATCAGGGCGTTCGCGCAGCCACATCCGATGTGTTTCTCAAGCCCATCCGCCATCGACGCAATTTGAAGGTGCAACCCGGTGCGCTGGTCGAGCGCATCCTGATCGAGAACCGTCAGGTCACGGGGGTGGAATACCGCGTTGGCCATGAACTCAAGCGGGTGAAGACTCGGCAGGTGATCGTCTCTGGCGGGGCCATCAACTCGCCTCAAATCCTGATGCTCTCGGGCATAGGTCCCGGTGCGCATCTGCAGTCGCATGGCATTGAGGTGTTGCACGACTTGCCCGGCGTAGGACAGAACTTGCATGACCATGTGTATGTCCACAGCCTGGTCAGCGTCGATGATTCTTTTTCGATCAATCGCAAGATCTCGAGCCCTATTCGCATGGTGCCCGAGGTCCTGCGTTATGTGCTGACCCGGCGCGGCTTGCTCAATTCGGCAGCCGCGCAAGTGGGCTTGTTTGCACGGTCGGGGCTGACGCCTCGGGTGGACATGCAAATCCAGATGCGCCCCTTCAGCATGGTGGGATCGGGAGGCATGTACAAAGCCGATCCCGACCCTGCCGTCACCTCATCGGTGGGCTTGCTGCATCCCCACTCCCGGGGCGCCCTCACCCTGGCCTCGGCCCGTCCCGATCAGGCGCCTCGCATGTTGGCCAACTACCTGGTCGATCCGCGCGACATCCTGCCGCTGATCGAAGGCTTGCGTCTGATGCGGCGCATTTTCAAGACCGAACCTTTTCAGTCCCATGTCCGCGCCGAGTTGATGCCAGGCGACGATTGCCAAAGCGACGAACAGCTTGCACAGTACATCCGCGCACAAGCACAGTCCATGTACCACCCCGTCGGCACTTGCCGCATGGGTCAGGATGCGCTGGCGGTGGTTGATCATCGCTTGCGAGTCCATGGCATTGAAGGCTTGCGCGTGGCCGACGCTTCCATCATGCCGGTGGTTCCCTCCGGCAACACCAACGCACCCAGCATCATGGTGGGTGACAAAGCCGCACACATGTTTGAAGAAGACCAGAGGAGCATTTCATGAAAAAGTATCAGCATTTCATCAATGGACAATACGTCGACCCCGTGGGTGGGCAGTGGATCGACACCCTCGACCCCTACACCGGCAAAGCCTGGGCACAAATTCCGCGTGGCTGCGCCAAAGACGTGGACCGCGCTGTCGCTGCCGCCTCGCAGGCGATGCGCGAGGGCCCCTGGGCCACCATGACCGCCACCCAGCGTGGCAAGCTGATGGTGAAACTGGCCGACCTGGTGACCGCCAATGCCGAACGACTGGCCGAGATCGAGGTCAGAGACAACGGCAAGCTCATGGCCGAGATGCGCGGACAAGTGAACTACCACCCCGAGTGGTGGCGTTATTACGGTGGCCTGGCCGACAAGGTCGAGGGTGCCGTGATGCCCATCGACAAACCCGACATGCTGGCCTTTTCGCGCCATGAACCCGTGGGGGTTGTCGGTGCCCTCACCGCCTGGAATTCACCGCTGCTGTTCATTGCCTGGAAATGCGCCGCAGCCGTGGCCGCAGGCTGTGCGGTCGTCATCAAGCCATCAGAGTTCGCGTCGGCCTCGACCCTGGAATACGCGGCCTTGACCAAGGAAGCTGGCTTCCCCGATGGCGTCTTCAACGTGGTGACCGGTCTGGGCACCGAGGCCGGATCCGCCCTGGTGGACCATCCCGATGTGGCCAAGATCACCTTCACCGGATCGGATGCCACCGGGGCGCGCATCTACGCGCAGGCGGCCAAGACCATGAAGCGTGTGACGCTGGAGCTGGGCGGCAAATCGCCCAACATCGTCTTCGAGGACTGTGACCTCGATAAGGCCGCTGCGGGCGTGGTGTCTGGTATTTTTGCTGCCACGGGTCAAACCTGTATCGCCGGTTCGCGCCTGCTGGTGCAGAACTCGATCAAGGACAAATTCACTGCGAAGGTGGCCGAGCTCGGTGCATCGGCGCGCAAAGGCAACCCGATGCTGCCTGACACCAACATCGGCCCGGTGACCACCCCGGCCCAGTATCAAAAGATTCTGGACTACATCAACATTGCCAAATCCGAAGGTGCCAAGTGCATTCTGGGTGGCGGCCCTGCCACCTCGCCCGACCTGCCCGGCGGCCAGTTTGTCGAACCCACTATCTTCACCGACGTCACGCCGCAGATGCGTATCGCCCGCGAAGAAGTGTTTGGCCCGGTGCTGTCCATCATTGGCTTTGACGATGAGGCTGACGCCATTCGCATGGCCAACGACACCATCTATGGTTTGGCCGCAGGTGTCTGGACAGAAGACATTGGTCGCGCTGTTCGCATGTCCTCCGCGCTCAAAGCGGGCTCGGTCTGGGTCAACACATACCGCGCCGTGAGCTACATGATGCCCTTTGGCGGCATGAAGCATTCCGGCATTGGCCGCGAAAGCGGCATGGATGCCATCTATCAGTACCTGGAAACCAAGAGCGTGTGGATTTCATACGCACAAGGTGCCCCGGCCAACCCGTTCATCATGCGCTGATTCCGCGCCTCGATTCACCCCATCACCCCACCCTCAGGAGACTGCCCATGAAAGGCATCGTGTTCACCGGCGACCGCACCGTCGCCATGCAAAACTTCCCCGACCCCACACCCGGCCCCGATGACGTGGTGCTGCAAATGAAGGCCTCTGGCATGTGCGGCAGCGATCTGAAGTTCTACCGCTCTGCCCCAGGTGAAGCGCAGAAAGCCCTGGGCCTTGGCAGCAGCGAGCCCAAAATCGCCGGCCATGAACCCTGCGGCGTTGTGGTGGCAGTGGGCTCGAACGTGAGCCCCAAGCAAGCCTGGCTGGGCCAGCGCGCCATGGTTCACCATTACCGTGGATGCGGCGCCTGTCCGCATTGCTCGACCGGCTGGATGCAGTTGTGCGTGGAAGGCGTCGCCGAGGTGTACGGCGCCACTGGACATGGTGGTCATGCCGAGTACATCAAAGTGCCGGCGCGCACCCTGGTCACCCTGCGTGATGAACTGTCTTTCGCCACTGGCGCCGCCATCGCCTGTGGCACCGGGACCGCCTGGGGCGCGCTCAAGCGCCTGGAGTTGACGGGCGACCAAACCATTGCCATTTTTGGCCAGGGCCCGGTGGGTTTATCCGCAACCCAACTGGCCGCAGCCATGGGCGCGCGGGTCATTGCACTGGATGTCAGTAATGAGCGGCTGGCCCGCGCGAAAGAATTTGGCGCCACGCACCTGATCAACCCCAAGGACGGCAACGTGCTGCAAGCCATCAAGGAGTTGACGCATGGATTGGGTGCACATGCCTCGCTGGACGCATCATCCTCTCCTCAGGCACGTCGCCAGGCGGTGCAATGCGTGCGCACCTGGGGCAAAGCCTGTTTTGTGGGGGAAGGCGGCAATGTCGAGCTGGATGTCAGCCCGGACATGCTGCGTCGTCAGGTCACCCTGATCGGTTCCTGGACCTTTTCAACCGTGGGCCAAAAAGAGTGCAACGACTTCGTGGCCGATCGCGGCATCGATGTCGACAAGCTGTTCACCCACCAATGGACGCTGGATCAAGCCGACGAGGCCTACAAGCTGTTTGACAAGCAGACTGAGGGCAAGGGCGTGTTCCTGATGAACTGAGGTATCTGGTCATCCGGCTTGGAAAGGCTGGTCGCACAGTATCATGTGCGACTATGCCGTTTCAAGCTGTACTATTTGATTGTGATGGGGTGCTGGTCGACAGCGAGCCCATCACCAACGGGGTCTTGCGTGACATGCTCGAAGAGCAAGGTTGGGCCCTGTCGCAAGAGGAATGCGCCCGCATCTTCATCGGTCACACCGTGCGCGAAATGCGCACCCTGATCGAAGCCAACACCCGTCAACCCCTGACTGAAACCTGGTTGCAGTCTTTTTACACGCGGCGCAACACTGCCCTGGAAGCGGGTTTGCGCGTGATGGCTGGGGCCCACGAGGCCGTGGCCGCTGCCCAGGCGCACACCCGAGATGCCATCGCTTGCGCCTCTGGCGCCGATCGCTTCAAGGTCGAGTTGCAACTGCGCAAAGTGGGCTTGCTCACGCCCTTCGAAGGTCGCATTTTCAGCGGCCATGAAATGCCTCGATCGAAACCGGCACCCGATGTCTACCTGGCCGCCATGGCCCATTTGAATGTCGCCCCCGAACATTGTCTGGTCATTGAAGACACGGCCCCTGGGGCCACCGCAGGACTGGCCGCCGGGGCCACCGTGTGGGGCTTGTGCCCCCATGGCGATGGACGTGCCTTCGCAGGATTGCCCGTGGCCCGACTGTTTCGCCACATGGGCGAACTGGCCCAGGCCTTGACCTGAAACTCCCACACGGAACCCACGCCATGACATCTGTCGAACACTTCAATCACATCGGCAAGGGCCGCTTTCCTGAACACATCGGCATGGTGGTTCAATCGGTCACGAAAGAGGAAGTCCGTGCCGAGATGCCGGTCAAGCCACAGCTCATGGCGCCCAACGGTTTTTTGCATGCGGGTGTGATTGTGACGCTGGCAGACACTTGCGCCGGTTATGGTTGCGTCGCCAATCTCCCGGAGGACGCCACAGGTTTCACCACCATCGAACTCAAATCCAACCACTTGGGCACCACCCGGGACGGTACCCTGGTGTGTGTGGCGAAGGCAGCCCATATCGGCAAGACCACCCACGTCTGGGACGCCACCGTCATCCACCAGGAAACAGGCAAAACCCTGGCGTTGTTTCGTTGCACCCAGCTGGTCTTGCGGGCGCAGAAATAATCACTGAGGCAAGGCCGTCAGCAAGCCTTTTTGCTCGATGAAGTCCACCACCTCTTGCAAGCCTTCGAGCGTCTTGAGGTTGGTCATCACCCAGGGTCGAGCATCGGCATTGGGACGCATGCGACGCGTATCTGCCCGCATGACCTCCAGATCGGCGCCCACATGCGGCGCCAGATCGGTTTTGTTGATGACGAACAAATCACTCTTGGTGATGCCAGGTCCACCCTTGCGAGGGATTTTTTCACCCGCAGCCACATCGATGACATAGATCGTGAGATCGCTCAGCTCAGGGCTGAAGGTGGCCGCCAGGTTGTCACCGCCACTCTCCACAAACACAATGTCGGCGTCTGGAAACTTGTCCAGCATGCGGTCGATGGCTTCCAGATTGATGGAGGCGTCCTCACGGATGGCCGTGTGAGGACACCCTCCGGTTTCCACCCCCATGATGCGCTCGGCAGGCAACGCGCCACTGACGGTGAGCAGGCGCTGATCTTCCTTGGTGTAAATATCGTTGGTGATGGCCAGCAAGTCCCAGCGCTCACGCATCGCTTTGCACAGCATTTCAAGCAAGGTCGTTTTGCCAGAACCGACCGGGCCGCCGATCCCCACTCTCAAGGGTGGCAAGGTTTTGGTGCGACGAGGAATGTGGTGCAGTGCGCTCATGATCTGAACAATCGGGAATATTGGGTTTCGTGACGTGAGGAAAGAATGGCCAGCATCGGGCTGAAGGCTTGTCGGTGATCGTCGTCCAGGGAAAGCGCATGTTCCACTGCAGCAGGCATCGCAGTGACCAGTTTTGCAAGAATGCGCTGACCGGCGCTCTGCCCCAGTGGCAAGGACTTGACGGCGGCTTGCACCATGTTTTCTGCCCAGCCAAACACAACGGCTTGCAAGGCCTGAGCCATCGGCTGCCCGGTACTGGCCAAAGCCAGTGCCAGCACCAGGGGATAGCTGCGGCCCAGCCGGTCGGCTGTGTGCACCTGCCCTTCGGAAACCAAAGCCAGGTTGCGCAACCAGTCCAGCAAGGAGCGGCCCATTTGCTCAGACTGCAAGCGCATCTCGGCGCTCTCTCGGCTGACCTGAACCCAGGTCGCCAGTGCCTGGAGACGCTCCAGATCTCCGGCCTGCCAAGCCGGGACTGCCTGTGCGATCAAAGCCAGATCACCGCGCGCTTGCGTCACATGCAACTGATCCAGCAACCAGTGGGCCACACTGGCTTCGTCACGCACCAGCCCAGCGTCGATGGCGGCCTCGAGCCCCTCGGAGTAAGAGAAGCCGCCGATCGGCAAGGCAGGTGAAGCCAGCCACAACAACTTCAACCAACCCGATGCCTCAGTGTTCATGGTGCTGATGAGGCCCATGGCCATGGTCATGTCCGTGGGAATGTCCGTGACCACTGGCCCCATAAGCCCCTGCCTCGGGCTCGAAAGAGCCATTGACGTCGCGCACGATCAGGTGCATGGCACGCAGCATGTCCGCCAGCACGTGATCGGGTTCGATCTTCAAGTGGTCGGGCTGCAACTCGATGGGCACATGCCGATTGCCCAGGTGATAGGCGGCCCGAATCAAATCAAACGCAGAACCATGCTCGGGACAGGCGGTGATCAGCAACACCGGTTGCTCGGCCGCCTGCACACGAATCATCGAGCCATCTTCGGCCACCAACACATCGCCCCCGCGCACCACAGTGCCGCGGGGCAGAAAAACCCCCAGACGCCGCCCCAGACTGTCCACCGCATCGAAGCGGCTTTTTTGTCGCGTGTCCCAGTCCAGCGTCACGCTGCTGGCCCGTTGAAGCAGGACCTTGGCCAGGCCTTGGCCTTGTGAAATGCGTTTGGAACAGGGCAACATCGAGAACCGCTTTCAGAACTGCGTCAAAACAAGAAATAGCGTTGTGCCATCGGCAAGATGCTGGCTGGCTCACACACCAACAGTTGGCCATCGGCACGGACCGCGTAAGTCTGGGCATCGATCTCCATGCGTGGCAGATAGTCATTGTGGACCATGTCCCTCTTACCCACACCGCGAATGTTTTTCACCGCCGACACCGGCTTGGACAAACGGTATCGTTCGGCAACACCGGCCTTGAATGCCGCTTGCGACACAAAGGTCAGGGATGTCGCGCTCAGGGCACCGCCGAAACTTCCAAACATGGGCCGGTAGTGCACCGGTTGTGGCGTGGGAATGGAGGCATTCGGGTCACCCATCGCCGCCAGTGCGATGAATCCGCCTTTGAGAATGAGGGCTGGTTTGACCCCAAAAAAGGCCGGTTTCCAGATCACCAGATCGGCCCATTTGCCCACCGCGATGCTGCCCACCTCATGGCTGATGCCATGGGCTATTGCCGGGTTCAGGGTGTATTTGGCGAGATAGCGTTTGACGCGCTGGTTGTCGTGGCGATCACTGTCGCCCGGCAAGGGGCCGCGTTGCAACTTCATCTTGTGCGCGGTTTGCCAGGTTCGAATAATCACCTCTCCCACCCGGCCCATGGCCTGGCTGTCGCTGGACATCATGCTGATTGCTCCGAGGTCGTGCAGGATATCTTCAGCGGCGATGGTCTCTTTGCGGATACGGCTTTCAGCAAACGCTAAGTCCTCGGCAATAGCCGGGTCCAGATGGTGGCACACCATGAGCATATCGACATGCTCATCCAGCGTGTTGATGGTGTAGGGTCGGGTGGGATTGGTCGAGGAAGGCAGCACATTAGCCTCGCCCACCACTTTCAAAATATCCGGCGCATGCCCTCCCCCGGCCCCCTCGGTGTGAAAGGTGTGGATGGTGCGGCCTTTGAAAGCCGCCACGGTGTCCTCCACAAAGCCCGACTCGTTGAGGGTGTCGGTATGAATGGCGACCTGGGTGTCGGTTTCCTCAGCCACGCTCAAACAGTTGTCGATGGCCGATGGCGTGGTGCCCCAGTCCTCATGCAGTTTCAGGCCAATCGCGCCGGCGTTGATTTGTTCATGCAGCCCCTCGGGCAAAGAGGCATTGCCCTTGCCCAGGAATCCCAGGTTCATCGGAAAAGCATCGGCCGCCTGCAGCATGCGCTCCATGTGCCAGGGTCCCGGCGTGCAAGTGGTGGCGAAGGTGCCAGTGGCGGGACCGGTGCCCCCCCCCAGCATGGTGGTGACGCCACTGGCCAGCGCTTCATCGATTTGTTGGGGTGCAATGAAATGGATATGGGTGTCGATGCCCCCGGCTGTCACGATCAGGCCTTCACAACTGATGACCTCGGTGCCCGGTCCGATGATGATGTCCACGCCCGGCTGGGTGTCCGGATTGCCCGCCTTGCCGATGGCGGCAATGCGGTTTCCTTTCAAGCCAATATCAGCCTTCACCACGCCCCAATGATCCAGGATCAGGGCATTGGTCAACACGGTGTCCACGGCCCCTTGGGCGCGTGTGCGCTGCGATTGGGACATCCCGTCTCGAATGGTCTTGCCGCCGCCGAACTTGACTTCTTCGCCATAGCCTCCGGCCCTCAGGGTCAAGTCCTGCTCGACCTCGATCACCAGCGAGGTGTCTGCCAGTCGCACTCGATCACCCACGGTGGGGCCGAACATTTCTGCATAAGCGCGTTTCTCGATCTGGGCCATGTCAGAGTTTCCCTTGAACCTGTCCACGAAAGCCGTAGACGATGCGATCACCAGCAAAATCCACCAGCTCGACCGTGCGTTGCTGACCCGGCTCGAAACGCACGGCGGTGCCTGCGGCAATGTTCAAGCGCATGCCGCGCGCGGCTTCGCGGTCGAAACCGAGGGCCGCATTGGTCTCGGCAAAGTGGTAGTGGGACCCCACCTGAATCGGACGATCCCCGGTGTTGTGAACCACCAGCGTACATGTCCGTCGTCCCACATTGATGGCATGTGAGCCAGCATCAATGAGCCATTCGCCTGGAATCATGCCCATGTCATTTACCCCGGCCCCAGGCCCACAGCACCAGAGCAATCACGAGAGCGGCCACAAAGCCCAAGGCATCGCTGGCGTGCCAATGGCTGCCAGCCCCCAAGCCATGACCTTCATGCCCCCACGAGCTCCAGGAAGCCAAGAGGCCCAGAGCCATCACACCATAACTTTTCATCGCCAGCCTTTCTTCAACACATCACGAGTCAAGCACTCAAATCACCGGTTGGTGCACAGTCACCAATTTGGTGCCATCTGGAAACGTGGCCTCCACCTGAATGTCTGGAATCATCTCGGCCACGCCCTCCATGACATCGGCACGGGTCAACCAAGTGCGCCCTTCACTCATCAATTGAGCCACGGTTTTTCCGTCACGCGCCCCCTCCATGACCGCTGCACTGAGGAAGGCCACTGCCTCGGGGTAGTTCAATTTCAATCCCCTGGCTTTGCGTCGCTCAGCCAGCAGGGCCGCCGTGAAGATCAACAGCTTGTCTTTTTCGCGAGGTGTCAGCTCCATCTTGGTGCACGCCTTTTCAATCTGTACCGATGGTAGGGTTTCAAGCAACTTTCATACCCTTTATTAGGGCGCATTTGAGGGAGGCACCTGACTCTTTCGCACTCAATTGGTGCAAACAATGCCTCAAACCATGGCACGGGCCTTGCGGTTGCCCAGGGGCAGATGAACTTGGGAGCGAAATGAAAGTCATGAGACATTTGAAAATGGTGGTGGGCCTGATGTATTGCATCGGGATGTGTCTGCAAACCGCATCGGCCCTCACCTTGCCAGAAGCCTTGGCCATCGCCAGCGGTGAAACGGATGCCCGGATCTCGGCCTTGTCGAAAGCCGTGGCCGAGCCGAATGAGCGAACGTCTCTGTTCATCGAGGCCCTGGCCAAGGATGCCGTGAAGGCCAACGCCCAGCAGGTGTGGATTGTTCAGGATGGACAGACCATCGACCCCGTATCGGGACAGGCCAGCCCACTGGCCCCTGATGCCGAAGATGTGATGCTCAACAACCGCTTGCGCGGCGAAGTGGACGCGGCTTTGGCGGCCTTGCAACTGTTCAGCAACCAATCTCAAAAACGCGAACAGGCCGCATTGGCTTTGCTGAAAGAACCCGACCCCACCCGATTGCCGGTGCTCGCCAAAGCCCTGGCCGCGGAACCCGACGAAAAAATCCGGAACTTGCTCAGACAAGCCCAGGCAGTGATCCTCCTGTCCAGTGAGACGACTGAAGACCGAGCGGCGGCCGCACGCACTTTGCGCGACAGCCGCCAACCCGAGGTGATGTCATTGCTGAATCAACAGCTGCAACGAGAAACCAATGCAACGGTCAAAACCGAATTGCAAACCGCTTTGAACCAGATCCAGGGGACCCTGCGCTGGGGCGAGCGTTTGGGAGCTTTGTTCACCGGCGTCAGTCTGGGCTCCATCCTCTTGTTGGTGGCCCTTGGGTTGGCCATCACCTATGGACTGATGGGTGTGATCAACATGGCGCATGGAGAATTGATGATGATCGGCGCCTATGCCACGTATGGCGTTCAAGGCTTGTTTCGTCAGCACCTGCCCGCTGCCTTCGACTACTACCTGCTGCTGGCCATCCCCTGCGCCTTTTTGGTGTCGGCAGCGGTCGGCGCGCTGATGGAGCGCCTGGTACTCAAGCACCTCTATGGACGACCCTTGGAGACCTTGTTGGCCACCTGGGGGATCAGCCTCATCCTGATGCAAGCGGTTCGCAGTCTCTTTGGCGCCCAAAACGTGGGGGTGGAGAACCCGAGCTGGATGAGTGGATCCCTGCCAATTCTGCCCAACCTCCAGTTGCCTTGGAACCGGCTGCTCATCATTGCCTTTGCAGCCTGTGTCTTGGTGGGCATGACCCTCTTGATCAGCCGCACCCGGCTGGGTCTGTTCGTACGCGGCGTGACACAAAACCGGCCCATGGCCTCATGCATGGGCGTCAACACCGCCCGAGTAGACACCTATGCCTTCGCGCTGGGTTCGGGCATCGCCGGGCTGGCAGGGTGTGCGCTGAGCCAAATTGGCAACGTCGGCCCGGACCTGGGACAGAGCTACATCGTGGACTCCTTCATGGTGGTGGTGCTGGGCGGGGTCGGGCAATTGGCCGGAACCGTGTACGCCGCGTTGGGGCTGGGCTTGGTCAACAAACTTCTGGAAGGCTGGACCGGTGCCGTGCTGGCCAAGATCACCGTCCTTGTGTTCATCATCATCTTCATCCAGAAGCGGCCTCAGGGCATCTTCGCGATGAAGGGTCGCAGTGCGGAGGCTTGAGATGAACAACGCATTGAAACAACTCCCGGCCCCTGCTGCGTTGCTGACGCGTCGTGGATGGACAGTCTTCCTGAGTGTCTTGCTGCTGATCGCCGTGCTGGCACCGATCATGAATTTGATGCTGCCCGCAGGACACCCTCTGCATCTGAGCGATTACGCAGTCTCTCTGGTGGGCAAGATCATGTGCTATGCGCTGTGCGCGTTGGCCATGGACCTCATCTGGGGTTACACCGGCATCTTGTCCCTGGGACATGGCCTGTTCTTTTCCCTCGGAGGCTATGTGATGGGCATGTACCTGATGCGCCAGATCGGCCGCGATGGCAACTACAAAAGCGACTTGCCCGACTTCATGGTGTTCTTGGATTGGAAAACGTTGCCCTGGCATTGGGCGCTGTCGGACAGCTTCATCGCCACCTTGATCCTGGTGGTGCTGGTGCCCGGTGTGATTGCGGGCATCTTTGGCTATTTCGCCTTTCGCTCCCGCATCAAGGGCGTGTATTTCTCCATCATCACCCAGGCCATGACTTTCGCCGCCATGTTGCTGTTCTTCCGCAACGAAACAGGCTTTGGTGGCAACAACGGCTTCACCGATTTCAAACGCATTCTCGGCATGCCTTTGGCGACACCTCAGATGCGCATGGCCCTGTTCGTCTTGACCGGGCTCGTGTTGTTGTTGAGCTATTTATTTGCCCGCTGGCTCATCACCAGCAAGTACGGTCGGGTGCTGCAGGCCATTCGGGATGCCGAGAGTCGGGTCATGTTCTCGGGTTACTCCCCGCTGCCTTACAAGCTCAGCATCTGGGTGATTTCTGCGGTGATGTGCGGCGTGGCAGGCGCCTTGTATGTGCCGCAGGTCGGCATCATCAACCCCGGAGAAATGAGCCCCGCCAACTCGATCGAGATGGCTGTATGGGCGGCGGTGGGAGGGCGCGGCTCGCTCATCGGTCCCATCATCGGTGCATTCCTGGTCAATGGCGCCAAGAGTTGGCTGACCGTGACCGCGCCCGAGATATGGCTGTATTTTCTGGGCGCACTTTTCATAGCAGTCACCCTCTATCTGCCACAAGGCGTGGTGGGACTGATGGCCCGACTGCGATCGCTGCGCCGCTCCGCCGCCAAGGAGACCACATGACCCCTGATTTGATGAATGCCGGGGCAGAAAGGCTGTCCCGCCACACCCTGCGCGAAGCCCGACCCGACACCGATTCTGGCGGTCGTCAAAGCAGCTATGGACGCGTCATGCACGACCGGGATGCGTTGGACCTCACCCACGGTCGCATCTTGTACCTGGAAGATGTCAGCGTGAGCTTTGATGGCTTCAAGGCCATCAACCGGTTGTCGCTGGACATTGCCCCTGGAGAGTTGCGCTGCATCATTGGTCCCAATGGCGCGGGCAAGACCACCATGATGGACATCATCACTGGCAAAACCCGCCCCGATGAGGGACGCGTGTTCTTTGGCAGCACCATCGACCTGCTTCGTCACAACGAACCAGAGATCGCCCAGCTCGGCATCGGCCGCAAATTCCAAAAGCCCACCGTGTTCGAGCATCTGAGCGTGTTTGAGAACCTGGAGCTGGCGCTCAAGACACAGAAATCGGTGGCGGCTTCGATGTTTTTCCGACTCGACTCGGCCCAGGCCGACCGGCTGGCCGAGGTGCTGCACACCATTCACTTGAACGAGCATTTGCGGGTCCAGGCTGGCACCCTCAGCCATGGGCAAAAACAGTGGCTTGAAATCGGCATGCTGCTCATGCAAGACCCGAAACTGCTGCTCCTGGATGAACCGGTGGCCGGCATGACCGACCATGAAACCGAGCGCACCGCCGAGCTTTTCCTCAGCCTCAAAGGCCGCCACTCTTTGATGGTGGTGGAGCATGACATGGGCTTCATTCGAACCATCTCAGACATCGTGACGGTGCTGTGCGATGGCTCGGTGCTGGCCCAAGGCACACTCGATCAGGTTCAGTCCGATGAGCGGGTCATCGAGGTTTACCTGGGACGATGAAGATGCTGCAAGTCAATCACATTCAACAATACTATGGCGGCTCACACATCCTGCGCGATGTCAGTCTGGCGGCCGAACGCGGTCAGGTGACGGTGTTGCTGGGTCGCAATGGCGTGGGCAAAACGACGCTACTCAAATCCTTGATGGGCTTGGTCCCCATTCGCAGTGGCGAGATCGTCCTGAACGGTCAGTCCTTGACCCGCGCACGTCCCGATGAGCGGGCGCGCGCCGGCATCGGGTATGTGCCACAGGGTCGCGAGATATTCTCGCGTCTCACGGTGGAGGAAAACCTTCGAATGGGGCTGGCCACCCAACCCGGTGGTACCCCCATCCCTCAGGAGCTGTTCGAATTGTTCCCGGTGCTGCACCAGATGCGCCATCGGCGTGGCGGTGACCTGTCTGGCGGGCAGCAGCAACAATTGGCCATCGCGCGCGCCCTGGCGGCCCGCCCCCACTTGCTCATTTTGGACGAACCCACCGAGGGCATTCAACCCAGCATCATCAAGGACATTGGGCGGGTCATCCGCCGACTGGCCGACCAAGGGATGCAGGGGCAGCGTATGGCCATTCTCTTGTGCGAACAGTACTACGACTTTGCCGAGGAGTTGGCTGACCAGTACCTGGTGATGGAGCGGGGAGAAGTCATCGCCCACGGCCCCGGTCATGAGATGCAAGAGAAACAGGTCAAGCAGCTGGTCGCGATCTGAGCGTCACGGTACAGGTCACAGGTGCCACAAACGGGGCACCGTGGGTTCGAGTTGCCAGAGGCACTCACGCCAGCGGGCACGGACCGTTTTCAAGACACCCATCGCGGGCTCCACCACTGCGCTCAGCACTCGCACCACCAGCACCTGGGGATGCGGTGATGTCGCACCAGCCACCACCCCAGCCCCCGAGCTTTCCAGCACCTGACGGGCCAGCGCCAAGGCCTGATCACGGCGAGATTCATCCAACGCCGTGCCGCAGGCAAACAGCAAGGTCCCCAGACACCGATGCCCCGCCAGGCCCACGGGACCATTGAGCAGACGATGATCGTCGGCACGGATATCTCCGCGCTCCAGCCAGACACCGGGCAATTCGATGTGCTGACGAAAACGGCCTTGCTCAAAGGCCAACCCTGCCGAAGGCAAACCCAGGGCGGTGATATCCCAGGCCATCAACTCGGCGCTGGGCTCCAACTCGAACACGGCCTGATTCAAGGCCTGACAACCACTGTAGGCAATCCCCTCCAGCGGCAGCCACTCCAGCCGCGCGCCGGATTGCAACCGGGCGTGCACTTGTTGCTGCGCCATGGGGCCATCGCTGCGGTAAAAACGGGTGGCGCCGGGCGTGGTCACCAAGGCATGGGCACCGGGCCCCAGCGTCAAGCGCATGTCCAGGGTATCGCCCCCCACCAGGCCCCCGGGGGGGTGAACCAGCACTTGGTGACAAATGCGTTCGCCTTCGGGGTAGAGGCTTTGCAAGACCCGCAAGGGTCCGACATGCTGATGGCGAGCCACGCAGCGCCCCTCTTCCAAGCTGTATTGCAGGGTCAGTGAGGCATGCCAGGTCATCGTTTGACCGCCGTGTGCCAGGGCATCAGATCAGGCGCTCGTCTGGCGAGGTGATTTTTTTCAAAGCCATCCTGCGTGCATTCCCATCCAGCAAGGGGACTTCCGTATGCTCGCCGTTCCACATCGGGTCTTCAATTTCATCAAACACCTCCCGCAGCTTGTGTCCCCAGGACACACGCAGCATGCGGAAATAGGCATTTTGGTCGTCGATGCACAACAGTTGATCCGACTGCAAACGGTCGGCCCGGTAGATCGCCATATCCAGTGGCAAGCCCACCGAAAGATTGGACTTGAGGGTCGAATCCATGGACACCAGCGCACACTTGGCCGCCTCATCCAGAGGTGTGTCCGGGTGCAACACCCGGTCGAGAACAGGCTTGCCGTACTTGGATTCGCCTACCTGGAAATACGGTGTTTCGGAGGTTGCTTCAATGAAGTTACCGGCCGAATAGACTTGGAACAAGCGCATGGCCTCGCCCTGAATCTGGCCACCAAATATCAGCGACACATTGAAGTCGACCCCTGAAGCTTTAAGCGCTGCAGCGTCTCGCTCATGGACGTGTCGAACCGCTGAGCCCAGCACACGGGCGGCATCGAACATGCTTTTGGCATTCCAGATCGTGATGGGTTCTCCACCTTCCGCATCTTTCAGTTTTTCCACTTGCAGGATTTCCCGCACCGATTGAGAGATGCTCAAGTTTCCGGCCGACAAAAGCACCATGAAGCGGTCACCGGGCTTTTCGTAAACGATCATCTTGCGGAACGTGCTGATCTGGTCCAGCCCCGCATTGGTTCGTGAATCGGACAAAAAAACAAGCCCAGCTTTGAGCTTGATACCGACACAGTAGGTCATGTGAATTGAAGGGAAATGAGTGAGTACGTCATCTTACTCAAGATACCACCAGGAAATCGCGGCTGATGCTGCCCCCGAGCTCGTTCACCCGATCCAGAAATTGCGTCAAAAACGCATGCAAACCGTTGGCGAGAATCTCATCGATGCAGCCATACCTCAGCTCTGCACGCAACTTGCCGGCCCGGCGCTGAGTTACCTGCGACTGTTCATTGGCCACCATCGACAAGTTGGACACCACCTCGTTCAAACTGGCGTGCAAGGAGCGCGGCATGTCGGGTCTGAGGATCAACAACTCCGCCACCCGCTCGGGTCGGATCACATCCCGGTACACCTTACGATAAATTTCAAAGCCGGACACACTGCGCAAGATAGCGCTCCAGTGATAGAAATCGTATTCCTGATCACGCGCACTGGCGACACCGAAGAAGTCACTTTGTACCGCATGGAATTTCACATCCAGCAAGCGTGCGGTGTTGTCGGCCCGCTCCAGAAAAGTCCCCAATCGCATGAAATGCAGAGATTCATCCATCAGCATGGTGCCAACGGTGACGCCACGAGAGAGGTGTGAACGAAATTTGACCCATTCGAAAAATTTGCTGGGGTCTTCCTCAAACTCGCCCTGTCTCAACTTGCGGTTCAATTCCAGCCAGGTTTGGTTTTCAGTTTCCCAGACCTCGGTGGTCAACGCCCCCCGCACAGCCCTGGCATTCTCTCGGGCCGCCCGCAGGCATGAGGCAATGGATGAGGGGTTGTCCTCATCCTTGACCATGAACTCCATCACGCGGCGGGCCTTGATATCTCCATACAGGGCTTCGTAGGAGGGCAAGAGTTCGCTGATCGAGAGCAAGCCTTTCCAACCGAGTTCTGCCACGGCTTCGGATTGAGGCAACAGCGAGGTTTGGTAATTCACATCCAGCATGCGCGCCGTGTTTTCAGCACGTTCGGTATAGCGGGACATCCAGTAGAGGTGGTCGGCGGTACGAGAGAGCATGGTCAAACCTCCAGAATCCAGGTGTCCTTGGTGCCCCCACCCTGGGAGGAGTTCACCACCAGCGACCCCTCCTTGAGGGCGACACGGGTCAAGCCGCCCGGCACCATTTGCACCGTCTTGCCGCTCAACACAAACGGGCGCAGGTCGATATGCCGTGGCGCGACGCCCGACTCCACAAAGGTCGGGCTGGTCGACAAACTGAGCGTGGGTTGTGCGATGTAACGCGCGGGATCGGCCAACAGCGCCGATCGAAACTGATCGATCTCGGCACGCGATGCCGCCGGCCCCACCAGCATGCCGTAGCCACCGGCACCATGCACTTCCTTCACCACCAGTTCGGCCAGATGGTCGAGTGTGTACCGCAGATCTTCCGGATCCCGACAGCAATAGGTCGGCACGTTCTGCAAAATCGGTTGCTCACCCAGATAAAACTCGATCATCTTGGGCACATAGGGATAGATGGATTTGTCATCGGCGATGCCCGTCCCGATGGCATTGCAGATGGCCACTCGTCCCTTGCGATACACCTCCAGCAAACCGGCACAACCCAAGGTGGAGGTCGGACGAAAAACGGTGGGATCCAGAAAGTCGTCATCCACCCGGCGATAAATCACGTCCACGCGTCGTGGCCCACGCGTGGTGCGCATGTAAACAAAACCCTCGTCGACAAAAAGGTCCTGCCCTTCCACCAACTCGACGCCCATCTGCTGGGCCAGAAATGCGTGCTCGAAATAGGCGCTGTTGTACATGCCCGGGGTGAGCACCACGACCGTCGGATCGGAAGATGCCACGGGCGCGGCTGCACGCAAGGTCTCTAGCAGCATGTCCGGGTAGTGCGCGACAGGCGCGACCTGGTGCAGTCGAAACAACTCGGGAAAGAGACGCATCATCATCTTGCGGTCTTCCAGCATGTAACTGACCCCGCTGGGCACACGCAGGTTGTCTTCCAGCACGTAATAGACGCCCTCCCCTTGTGAGGTAGATGCGCGCACGATATCGATGCCGCTGATGTGCGAATACACCTGGGCAGGCACATCCACCCCTACCATCTCAGGTCGAAACTGGGCATTCCCCAGCACCTGCTCTTGAGGAATCAGCCCTGCGCGCAAGATCTCCTGCTCATGGTAGATGTCATGAATGAATCGATTCAAGGCCGTGACGCGTTGAATCAGGCCGCGTTGCATCAGGTTCCATTCATTCGCAGGGATGATGCGGGGAATCAAGTCGAAGGGGATGAGGCGCTCGGTACCGGCGCCATCGGCGTCTTTGTCACCGTAAACCGCAAAAGTGATCCCCACTCGGCGAAAAATCATTTCCGCTTCATCGCGGCGGGCGGCCAGGGTCTGAGCCGATTGCTGACGCAGCCACTGGGCGTAAGCCTGGTAATGACCACGACAGGCGGCCCCTGAGTAGGGCAGCTGCTCATACATTTCGTCAAACGGCTTCATGGACATTCACTCCTGGGTATTTCTATGCAAGTTGGATGCCACCCATCCACCCCTCCGGGTCAGTCATCGCCAGCATCGAATGCACCACCGCGGGGATCATGAACCAAGTTGGTGCTCAAAACAAAGCTCAAGCCATCATATCGCGCACCTGAATCCGGTTTGCTTCATTTGTTCTTGGCTTGTCTTTTGCTTCAGCAACAGCATGTCCATCCACGCCGCCTTGACCCACGTCACCCATTACCGCTACGACCGTGCGGTGCAATTGGGCCCCCAGGTGATACGTCTGCGTCCCGCGCCCCACAGCCGCAGCCGCATCCTGTCGTACAGCTTGAAGGTCGAGCCTTCCGAACATTTCATCAATTGGCAGCAGGACCCTTTTTCCAACCACCTGGCCCGGCTGGTGTTTCCTCAACCCACCACCGAATTCAAAGTGACCGTCGATGTCGTGGTGGAGATGTCGGTTTTCAATCCGTTTGATTTTTTTCTGGAACCCAGCGCGGAATGTGTTCCGTTTCGCTATGACGACGTGGTTGAACAAGAGTTGGCGCCCTATCTGGCGACAGATCCCTTGACCCCGGCTTTGCAGGCCTATTTGCAGACCATTGACCGCAGCCCCAGCCGAACCATCGACTTCCTTGTCAAACTCAATCAACAACTGCAACGCGACATCCGATATTTGATTCGGCTTGAGCCCGGTGTGCAGACCCCCGAACAGACTTTGCGTTTGCGTTCCGGTTCGTGTCGCGATTCTGGCTGGCTGCTGGTTCAACTGCTGCGGCATTGCGGGCTGGCGGCCCGGTTCGTGTCTGGGTACCTCATCCAGTTGACACCCGATGTGAAGTCGCTGGACGGCCCCAGCGGCACCGAGGTGGATTTCACCGATTTGCACGCCTGGTGCGAGGTCTACCTGCCCGGTGCCGGCTGGATCGGATTGGACCCCACCTCTGGCTTGTTGGCCGGTGAAGGCCACATCCCCCTGGCCTGCACCCCGCAACCCTCGGGCGCAGCCCCGATTGAAGGTGTGATGGACTTCGCCGAAGTGGAGTTTTCTCACACCATGACGGTGGCCCGCATCCATGAGTCCCCTCGAGTGACGCTCCCCTATACCGAGCAGCAGTGGCAAGCGGTGCTGTCACTGGGCGAGACGGTGGATCGGGTGCTGGATCACAACGACGTCCGCCTGACCATGGGAGGTGAGCCCACTTTCGTGGCCACCCAGGACCGTGATGCCGCCGAATGGAACACCGACGCCATGGGGCCCACCAAGCGCAGCTACGCTACCGAGTTGCTGCACAAAATGCGTCACGAATATGGTCAAGGGGGCTTTTTGCATTTGGGACAAGGCAAGTGGTATCCCGGTGAGCCTTTGCCGCGTTGGGCCCTGGGTGTGTATTGGCGCGCCGATGGCCTGCCCTGCTGGCAACACCCCGAATTGTTTGCCGATGAATCCGCTGCGACGTATTACACCGCCGACGATGCGCGCCGCTTCATCGAGCATCTGAGCGATCGACTGAACTTGACGCGCAAGCACATCCAGGCGGGCTATGAGGACACCTGGTACTACCTGTGGCGCGAGCGTCGACTCCCGGTGAATGTCGATCCGTTCGATGCGCGGCTGGACGACGAACTCGAACGGGCTCGACTGCGACGCATCTTCTCACAAGGACTCGATGCGGTGGTGGGGTATGTACTTCCCTTGCAGGCGAGCGATGGATCGGATGAAAAAGCGACATCATGGATCACCGGTCCCTGGCACTTGCGTGACGAAAGGATGTATCTCATCCCGGGCGACTCACCCATGGGATATCGCCTGCCACTGGATGCGCTGCCTTGGGCTAAAACCGAAGACCTGCCCTCCGTGCACGACATCGATCCATTCGCAGCGCGCCCCCCCTTGTCGGCACCGGCGCCACTTCGTCATCCCGCCACGGCATCGCTGAGCCACGCCAAGGTGATCGACTCGAAGCCCAGCCCGGAGCACCAAGCCCCCAGGCGCTTCCAATCCGCCCACGACGTGGTGCGCACCGCCTTGTGTGTTGAAGCCCGTGATCCACGCCGAGCCCACGGTCCAGGCGCAGAGCCAGGGGGAGATGTTCGCGGTGCGCTCTACATCTTCATGCCCCCATTGTCCCGCCTGGAGGACTACCTGGACTTGTTGGCTGCGGTCGAGGCCACCGCCTTGGCGTTGAATGTTCGCATCGTTCTGGAAGGCTACCCGCCACCTCGGGATGCGCGCCTCAAATCCTTGTTGGTGACCCCCGACCCCGGCGTGATCGAGGTCAACATCCATCCGGCACACCATTGGAAAGAGTTGGTCGAGAACACCGAATTTTTATATCAGGCTGCTTTTGAGACCCGTCTGAGCGCCGAGAAATTCATGACCGATGGACGACACACCGGCACCGGCGGCGGCAACCATTTCGTGCTGGGAGGGGCCACGCCGGCAGACAGCCCGTTCCTGCGTCGACCGGAGCTGCTGGCCAGTCTGATCCTGTATTGGCACAACCACCCCTCGCTCAGCTATCTATTCAGCGGCATGTTCATCGGCCCGACCAGTCAGGCGCCGCGGATCGATGAAGCTCGAAACGACCAACTCTACGAGCTGGAGATCGCGCTCAAAGAAATCCAACGACAGCGCGAGTTGCACGGCCAGGAGATGCCACCATGGCTGGTAGACAGGACCTTGCGCAACATTCTCATCGATGTGACGGGCAACACCCATCGCAGTGAGTTTTGTATCGACAAACTCTATTCCCCTGATGGCCCCGCAGGTCGTCTTGGTTTGCTTGAATTGCGGGCGTTTGAGATGCCGCCGCACGCGCGCATGAGCATCGTTCAGCAGTTGCTGATCCGAGCTTTGGTGGCCAGATGTTGGACCCATCCCTATCAGGCACCGGTCACGCGCTGGGGAACTCAGTTGCATGATCGCTTCCTGTTGCCCACCTTCATCCAAATGGATTTCGACGATGTGCTGGAAGACCTGAAAAGCGCTGGCTTCGCATTCGACCCAGCGTGGTTTCATCCGCACCTGGAATTCCGTTTCCCACGCGTGGGCGACCTCACACTGCGTGGCATGACCTTGACCTTGCGCAACGCCCTGGAGCCCTGGCATGTCATGGGTGAGGAAGGGTCATCCGGCGGCACTGTGCGCTATGTCGACTCATCGTTGGAACGGCTGGAAGTTCGGGTCAACGGATTCAACGAAAGCCGCTATCGGATCACGGTCAACAACCGCCCCATTCTTTTGCAGCCCACTGGAACCGAAGGCGAGTATGTGGCCGGTGTGCGCTACCGGGCGTGGGACCTGTCCTCGGCTTTGCATCCCACCATCGGGGCGCACGCCCCGCTCACCTTCGATCTGGTGGACACCTGGACTCAACGCTCGCTGGGGGGGTGTCAATACCATGTGGCGCATCCAGGCGGGCGCAACTACGTGACCTATCCGGTGAATGCTTATGAAGCCGAGAGCCGACGCTTGGCGCGTTTCTTTCGCATGGGGCATACGCCAGGTTCGATGCCAGTCAGTGCCACACAGGCGGTGCACGTTGGCAGCCGGGAATTTCCATTCACCCTGGATTTGCGTCGGTAAGCGAACCTGGACGTCTCCTGGTTGGTGAGAGAATGCCGGCACTGTGGACAACAAGCATCCCCCTTCTGGTGCAGCAGCACACGATCCATCTCCCTTGAAGGGGTGGATGTCTGTGGCTGCGCCAGGGCACTGGGATGAGTGCCGAGCCCGTGTCGGCGCATCGCCGGAAGCGGCGCTGCAGCCCGAATGGTCCCGCTTCTTTGCCCATCTGGGCCCCGAGATGGCCAGTGAGCTGGACCAGCGTTTCCTGGATTTGCAGCGCGAGGTCTACGACAACGGCATCACCTACAACGTCTATGCGGATGCCGAGCGTCCCCAACGCCCCTGGTCGGTCGACTTGTTTCCGCTCATCGTGCCGGCCAATGAGTGGCCGACACTTGAAGCCGGTCTGAAACAACGGGCCCAGTTGCTTGAACGCATCATGGCCGACGCTTATGGTGAGCAGCGTTTGTTGCGTGAGGCTCTGATTCCGCCCGCCCTGGTTCATGGCCATCCTGGATTCATCGCATCGCTGCGCGGCGTGAACTCCAACCCCCAGCGGGCCCTGCACATCGTGGCCTTCGATTTGGCCCATGGTCCCGATGGCCACTGGTGGGTGGTTTCACAACGTACCCAGGCCCCCTCCGGACTGGGTTACCTGCTGGAGAATCGAGCCCTGATTTCCCGGCTGTTCCCTTCAGCCTTTCAGGATCTGCAGGTACAGCGGCTGGGCAACACCTACCAGCGACTGATGGATGGCATCCGTGCCAACAGTCCTGCGGGTGGGTCGGCCCATGTGGTGTTGCTCACCCCCGGCCCCTACAACGAAACCTACTTCGAGCACGCCTATCTGGCCCGTCACCTGGGCATACCCTTGGTCGAGGGATCTGACCTGACCGTTCGACAACAACGTGTGTACCTCAACACCTTGCATGGTTTGGAGCCGGTGCACGCCATCATCAAGCGGCTGGACGATGAATTCCTGGATCCCCTGGAGCTTCGATCAGACTCAACCCTGGGCATCCCAGGCTTGCTGCAAGCCATTCGCGCGGGCCATGTGCTGGTGGCCAATGCACCTGGCTCAGCCTTTCTGGAATCTCCCGCCTTGCTGGGGTTCCTGCCTGGGCTGTCTGAAGCTTTGTTGGGCGAGTCGCTGTCACTGCCTTCTCTGCCCACTTGGTGGTGTGGCGAGCGCGCCGCTCTGGATCAGGCACAGCAGCGACTGGGATCAAGCGTCATCAAGCCCACCTTCCCTGCCCATAGCCCGAACGCCCTGAAGGATGCTGTTCTGGGCAAAACATTGCACCGGCGCGAACAAGACGAATGGGCGGGTCGCATTGCACGACAAGGGGACGACTACACCGTACAGTCCTATATCCCCCTGTCGCAAATGCCCATCTGGCTGCCCCGTGAAGCTGTTGGCCATGCAGCCTGGCCGGCGTGTGGCCGTATTGACCATCGATCGGTCTTGCTGCGGGTCTTTGCCGTCGCCGATGCGGCCGGGGGCTGGCATGTGTTGCCGGGAGGGCTGGCACGCATCACCGTACCGGGCATGGACATCGCCTCCATGCAACGCGGCGGCAGCAGCGCCGATGTCTGGGTGCTGGGACAGCCTGGAATGGCCGAGGAACAGACCACATACTCTGTGACCGGCCTGACAGCTGCTCAAGTCACGACCTCGCGCAAATTGCTGGTCACCGGGCGGGCAGCAGAAAATCTTTATTGGTTGGGTCGTTACACCGAACGTTGTGAAAACACGGTGAGCCTTGCACGCCTGGTCATGGAGTCTCTGCAAGCCGATCACACGCCTTCGAATTTGCAACTGCAATGGCTCCATCGCCTATGCACGCGTTTTGGTCTCGTCCCAGAAGAGGTTCCCCACCCGACGATGGCACCACGGGTGTTCGAGCGCACTTTGATGGCACACCTGACACAGACCAAATGGTCCACCAGTGTGGGGTTCAACCTTCAGGCCATGAAGAAAGCGGCCTCCTCCGTGCGTGAGCGCATATCGACCGAACACTGGAACCTGATCGACCGCACCACCATCGAGTTTTTCGATCAAGCCAGGCCTTTGACCCCATGGGGAGACTCAGCCAGCGTGGAGATGATTCAGCGGCTCAACACCACCCACCGACAACTGGCCGCCATCACAGGCGCACAAACCGATCGGATGGTGCGCGACGATGGCTGGCGGCTGCTGAGCATCGGACGTCTGCTCGAGCGCTTGTACTTTCTCTCGACCGCCCTGTCCATCGCGCTGGACAACGGCGCCCTGGCTCCCACGGCCCCTGATGAAGCGGTCCACAGTGCTTTGCTCAAACTCTTTGACAGCACCACCACCTACCAGGCCCATTACCAGCACTACCGCGGTCTGGATGCTTTGTTGGCCTTGTTGGTGCACGATGGAGATAACCCTCGCGCACTGACCTATGTCAGCAAAACTTTGCGGGGTCGATTGGCTCGCCTGGCCGGTCGCGAACGCCATGAACTGGATGAATTGGCCCTGCAAGTGCCCGAACCGGAAACCTGGGGTGACCATCTGGCCCCGGCCTTGACGCAATCTCTGCCATCCATCCTGCAACTGTCCGAGGCGATTGGCGCACGCTACTTCACCCACGCCGACGATGTGGGGCATGCCTCGGACGCATGACGGTCATCACCATGCTGCTTCAAGTCACCCATCAAACACGTTACCACTACAACCAGCCGGTGGTGATGGCCCAGCACCTGTTGCACCTGCACCCCCGCAACCACCTGACACAAGAGGTGATGGAGCACAGTCTGACCCTGGACCCGCAGCCCGACTTGTGCATCCAACAAACCGATGCCCATGGCAATCCGCAAAATTACCTCAGTCTGGTTTCACCGCACGACCGACTGACGCTCACCGCCCAGAGCGTGGTTCGCACCCATCCGCCTGCAGTGGTCCCCCTGTCGGTTCGGCAAACCCCCTGGGAAGCGGTGCGTGAGCATTTTCGCTACCGGGTAGGGGCCCGTTACGACCCTGCCATTGAATACGTGTTTCCCTCCTTGCACGTTCCCCGGGACATGCAATTTGTGGACTATGCGCAACCCAGTTTTGAACCTGGCAAGCCTCTGGTGGATGCTGCCCGTGATCTGATGCGGCGCATCTACACGGACTGTGTGTATGACAGCAACAGCACCGAGGTGCACACGCCGACGCTTACCGCCTTGATGCAAAGACGTGGTGTGTGCCAGGACTTCGCCCATATTTTCATTGCTTGCTGCCGCGCCATGGGTCTTGCGGCCCGTTATGTCAGCGGCTACCTGCTGACCGTCCCACCGCCGGGCATGCCGCGGTTGATTGGCAGCGATGCCTCACACGCCTGGGCATCGGTTTACCTGCCAGGCGCCGAAGGTGAGCCAGGGCATTGGCTGGATTGCGATCCCACCAACCATCGGGCCGATTGGGAAACACCGGGCCAAGACTATGTGTTGTTGGCACTGGGTCGAGATTTCTCCGATGTCTCGCCTGTTCGCGGCATTTTGCACGGGGGCACCACCCACACGCTGGAAGTGGCCGTCACCGTCGCACCGTTGTAACGCAGCCTCAAGCCGATCGATCCCGGTTTTGGTGCGTGCGTGCACCTATTGGATGAGTTCCTCATCTTTGTGCCACCTCTCAGCGGTGGAAATCAAATACCCGCCCTGGCCTGCTTCCTGCTAAAGAGAAGTGTCAATCACTTATCGGAGAAAAGTCATGTCTACCCGTCGCGGTCAATTGAAACTGCTGGCTTCAGCGGCAGCCTTGTATTTGGGTTCTGTGGGCGTCATCCCACAAGTGCTGGCGCAGCAAGGCACCATCAAAGTGGGCATCCTGCACTCGCTGTCGGGCACCATGGCCATTTCAGAAACCGTACTCAAAGATACCGTGCTGATGGCCATTGATGAGATCAATGCCAAGGGCGGCGTGCTGGGCAAAAAATTGGAGCCCGTGGTTGTGGACCCGGCCTCGAACTGGCCCCTGTTTGCCGAAAAAACCAAACAATTGCTGACCCAAGATAAGGTCTCCGTCATCTTCGGTTGCTGGACTTCGGTCTCGCGCAAATCGGTGTTGCCGGTGGTTGAGGAGCTCAATGGTTTGTTGTTCTACCCCGTGCAGTACGAAGGTGAAGAACTGTCCAAAAACGTTTTTTACACCGGTGCGGCGCCTAACCAGCAGGCCATCCCAGCGGTGGATTACCTGATGAGCAAGGATGGTGGCGGAGCCAAGCGTTGGGTCCTGCTGGGTACCGACTATGTCTACCCCAGAACCACCAACAAAATCTTGCGCGCCTATCTCAAGAGCAAAGGTGTCAAAGAGTCTGACATCGATGAAAAGTACACCCCGTTTGGTCATGCCGACTACCAGACCATCGTGGCTGACATCAAGAAATTCTCTGCTGGCGGCAAAACCGCCGTGGTGTCCACCATCAACGGCGACTCCAACGTGCCCTTCTACAAGGAACTGGGCAACGCCGGTCTGAAGGCCAAGGACGTTCCTGTCGTGGCCTTCTCGGTCGGTGAGGAAGAACTGCGCGGTGTCGACACCAAACCCTTGGTGGGTCACCTGGCGGCATGGAACTATTTCATGAGCTTGAAAAACCCTGCCAATGACGCCTTCACCAAGAAGTGGGCCGACTATGCCAAGGCCAAAAACATCGCCGGCCACAAGGACAAGCCGCTGACCAACGACCCGATGGAGGCCACCTACATTGGCATCAACATGTGGAAGCAGGCCGTGGAAAAAGCCAAATCCACCGATGTCGACAAAGTCATCGCAGCCATGGCGGGTCAAACCTTCACCGCCCCCAGCGGCATTGTGTCCAAAATGGATGAAAAGAACCACCACCTGCACAAATCGGTCTTCATCGGCGAAGTCAAGGCCGACGGCCAGTTCAACGTGGTCTGGAAAACGCCGGGTCCTGTGAAAGCCAAGCCCTGGAGCCCTTACATCGAAGGCAACGACAAGAAGCCCGACGAACCTGTTAAGAAGTGATGCTTCGTCAGCATCAGGCATGAACACCGGGTGGCTTTGTCCACCCGGTTTCGTTGACGACTGCACGCTCCACCAAAGGTGTTGCCAAGCGTGCCAGCAAGCTGATCAACATCCGCTCCTGCGCAGACCAGCGGGGCGCCGTACCGAGCACATTGAAGGTGGCAAAACAGCGCAGCTGCGAATCCAGCAAGGGCACATTCACCACCGCTTGCAGGCCCAAGGACTCGATCAGCGCGTGGTCATCAAAGACCTGACGCAAGGCCTCCACGCCTTCCCCCACATACACCTCAGCTCGACACAACAATTGATCCGACCAAGGGGTACGTTTCTTGTATTTGCGTCCCCCCACCGGATAGCTGTCGGCCTGTGAGGTCCACAAACGCTGCAAAACCATGACATCGGGATTGCCCGCCTCAGAAGATCCACGGGATACCGACAAATTCTGATGCACCGTGAGCAGCCCCGGTCCCATCGCCTCCTGCCGCATCGACTCGATGATTTGCATCGCATCATCCAGGGTGCAAGATCGTGGCAAATCGGTGCACAAGCGCTGCACCTGCGACCAGGACAGAGCCAGCCGCGCCCATTCAGGCGCGGTGGAATCACTCATTGCGGATACCCAGGTCGCGAATGAGCTTGCCGTATTTATCGGCATCACGACGCAAGGTATTGGCAAACGACTGAGGCGACTCCTTCACGATCTCCACCCCGATGCTGTCCATGCGTGCGCGCACGCCCGGATCGGACATGGCCTGATTGGTCGCCGTGTTTAGACGGTCCACCAATTCCTTGGGCATGCCGGCAGGACCAAACAATCCGTACCAGACACTGAGCTCATAGCCTGGCAGGGTTTCACCCACGGTGGGGATATCGGCCAGCAAGTCAGATCGTTTGGATTCGGTCACCCCCAGCAGTCTCAGCTTGCCGCTTTTCACATGCGGCAGCGATTGCGTCCCCGCCGTGAAGAGCACCTGGGTCTGGTTGCCTACCGTGTCGAGCACCGCAGGTGCGCCGCCCTTGTAGGGAACGTGGGTCATCTCGATGCCCGCGGCCTTTTCAAACAGCACCGCGCTGAGGTGGTTGGTGGAGCCACTGCCTGCGCTGGCGTAATTGAGTTTGCCGGGATTGGCCTTGGCATAGGCCACCAGCTCCTTCACCGATCGCGCCGGCACCGAAGGGTGGACCACCAAAGTGTTGATCACATTCGCCATGAGGGCAATGGGCGTGAAATCTTCCACCCCCTTGAAGGGCATGTTGGGCATCAAGGCTGGGTTCATGGCGTGTGTGCTCATGGAACCCACCAGCAAGGTGTAGCCATCGGGGCGGGCCTTGGCCACCACCAAAGATCCCACATTGCCGGAAGCACCCGCACGGTTGTCCACAATCACCGCCTGCCCCATGGACTTGGTCAGTTGCTCAGCCAGTGCACGTGCCAGGATGTCGGTCGACCCCCCGGCGGCCCAGGGCACGATCAAGGTGATCGGTTTGTCCGGGTAGGCCATCGCCCCCGAACACGCCAGGCATGACAGCCCGATCCACAACCGCACCCACCAGCCACGAAAAACGTTCAACCACATCTTCAAACTCCTGATAAAAAATCGACTCAACGCCCCACGGCGTAACCCTGCATGCCCCTGGGGTTGGCCGCTGCACGCAAGACCAAACGCCCTTCCCGATCAAATTCACGCGTGCAAGCAGACATGCGGCTTTCGGACCAGGGCTCACCCACTTTGATCTCGTGTCCCGCTGCGCGCAACTCCTCGATGACTTCTGGCGCAAAGCGCGATTCGATCGTGAGCCGATTCAAGGTGGTCTGACGTGGCCAGAATGAGGCCGGAAAATGGTCGACGTGCCAGGCTGGTGCATCGATCGCTTCCTGCAAATTCATGCCATGCAAGGCGTGCCGCAAAAAGAAGGCGGTGGACCATTGGTCCTGCTGATCCCCGCCGGGCGTGCCAAATGCCATGTAGGGCTCTCCATCGCGCAAGGCCATGGAAGGAGACAGCGTGGTGCAAGGAGGAACGCCTGGCGTCACCGTGTTGGGCAAGCCCTCATCCAGCCAGGTCATTTGCAAACGGGTGTTGAGTGAGAAACCCAGCGCCGGAATCGACGGGCTGGAGGACAACCAACCGCCGGAAGGCGTGGCAGCCACCATATTGCCGTGACGGTCGATCACATCGATGTGACAGGTGTCGCCCACAAACACTTCCTTCTCTGCCCATTCCGACACCGGGGGTAAAGCGGCAAAGGTAGGCTCACCGATACCGAAGCGGGTGTCCGCATTCAACAAGGTTCGTCGCGTGACATCCAGGTCTGGCAGTTGGGCCGCGATGCCATTCGGCGCTCCAGGCAACAACTCACGCGACGCCTGGGCCGAGACCAGCGCCCAGCGTTGCCGCAGATAGTCGTCCGACAGCAGGGCTTGTTGTGCATCCCGGTTGGCGCCAGGGGCTGCACCGTACCAGGCCAATCGATCGGCCATGGCCAGCTTGGCCGCTTCGGCGATGCGATGGACAAACCCAGCGGTGTGGGGATCGTGTTGTTCCAGCCCCGCATGGCGCAACATGCCGATTTGCTGCAACAAGGAAGGCCCCTGACTCCAGAAGCCGCATTTGGCCAGGGTGTAACGCCCCATCTGCAGGGTGAGCGGGCTCTCAAGGGTGGGCGACCAGCGGGCCAGATCGTCGTAACGCAACAGCCCCCGATTCTTGCCACCCGAGGTGTCCCGCACTTCCTCCTGTCGGTAGAACTGGTCGATCTCGCGGGCCACAAACCCACGGTACCAGATGTCCATGGCGGCATCGATCACACCCGTGCGGGTATCGGCAGCGGCATGGGCCTCACGCAGCACGCGTTCATAAGTCTCGGCCACCTGGGGCAAGCGAAAGAGCGTCCCCGGTGCCGGCACCTTGCCACCCGGCAGCCAGACCGCTGCCGAGGACGTCCATTGCTCGCGAAACAACTGCTGGACGGCATATATGGCCTGCACGACACGCGGCACCAGAGGAAATCCATGTTTGGCGTAATCGATGGCCGGCGCCAGGACATCGGCCAATGACCAGGTGCCGTGCTCGCGCAGCATCGTCAACCAGGTGCCAAAGGCACCGGGGACCGTGGCCGGCAGCAAACCAATGCCCGGCACCTGCTCCAGGCCCAAGCGGCGAAAGGCCGCGGACGACGCCTCGGCGGGCGCGGCCCCCTGGCCGCACAAAGAGCGCATGCGACGCTCAGACTCGCTCCACCACAGAATGGGAACCTCGCCACCCGGGCCGTTCAGATGCGGCTCCACCATTTGCAATACAAAACCACCGGCGACGGCAGCATCAAAGGCGTTGCCGCCACGTTCGAGCACCCCCATCGCGGTTTGCGAAGCCAACCAATGGGTGGATGCGACCACGCCATGCGTCCCCACGATTTCAGGGCGGGTGGTGAAAGTGCTCATGCGAATCCCTTGGAGTGAAACAGAATCGACGGATGGTTCAAATGATCAGGGATTTTGCAATGAAACCCGCATAATGCGCTGTCACCTGACCTGCATCGCCCTGAACGAGACATGATCGACATCTACCACTGCGTCAGCGCCAGATCCCTCCGCCCTGTCTGGATGTGTGAGGAAATTGGCCTGCCTTACCGACTGCACATGCTGCCATTTCCGCCACGGGTGTTTCACAAGGATTACCTCGCAGTGAACCCCTTGGGGACCATCCCCTACCTGATCGATGGACCGGTCACCATGACTGAATCGTCAGCCATGTGCCAGTACCTGGCAGCTCGACACGGCCAGGGTCACTGGGATGTGCCGCCCACGCATCCGGACTATGGCCACTATCTGAATGCCCTGCACTTTGGCGAAGCCACGTTGACGTTTCCGCAAACCCTGCTGTTGCGCTACGGTCAATTTGAGCCACCCGAGCGCCGTCAACCCCAGGTCGTTGAAGACTACGCCCGCTGGTTCCTGGCGCGATTGAAAAATCTCAGCCATTTCCTGCGGGGGCACGACTTCGTCTGTGGCCAGCGGTTCACCGCCGCCGATGTGTCGATCGGTTACGCCCTGTACCTGAGCACGTTTCTCGACCTCGAGCCCTCCTGGACAGAGGACGTTCGTGCCTATTGGGGACGCTTGGTCCAGCGTCCGGCGCTGCAGCGTGCGCTGCAAAGAGAGACATCGGCCGCTCTTGAACAAGGGGTCGATCCGCGCCCCGCCCCGTTGCGTCCCACTTGAAAACACCGAGGCATCGACACGCCATGATTTCAAACGACTCTTTCTCGCTCGCCGGCCAACTGGCCGTGGTCACTGGAGCGGGGCAAGGCATCGGTGCGGCGATCGCTCAAGCCCTGGCCCAGGCTGGCGCCGGTGTGGTATTGCTCGACCAGAACCTGGCCGCCTGTCAATCGCTGAAGGAACGTCTGCATCAACAAGGCGCCAGCGCCTGGGCCTATGAGCTGGATGTGCGACAAATGCCCGCCTGTCGCAATCTGGCCCAACAGATAGAGGAAGACATCGGGCCCATCTCGGTTCTGGTCAACAACGCCGGCATATTGCACCGTGTCGCGATCGATGACGCCGAGGCCGATGCTGTCTGGCACGACACCCTGGAGGTCAACCTGAATGGCACCTACCGGGTGACTCGGGCTTTTTTATCGCAACTCAAACAACGCCAGGGTTGCATCATCAACATCGCCTCCATCCATGCCTTCGTCAGCCCCGGCGTGTCGGCGGCCTACACGGCCTCGAAGGGCGGTATTGGACAACTGACCAAAGCCCTGGCGGTCGAACTGGCCCCCCATGGCGTGCGTGTGAATGCAATCGCGCCCGGGATGGTGGCCACCCCCATGACCCAATTGACATTGGACAACCCACATCAAACTGCCGCATTTTTGCAGCACGTGCCCATGAAGCGCGCGGGGCGCCCCGAAGAAATCGCGGCTCCCGTGGTATTTCTGGCCAGCGCCGCGGCCAGCTACCTGACCGGGGTGGTGCTGCCCGTTGACGGTGGCTATCTGAGTTTTTGATCTTTTGAAAGAAGCCTTCTTGTTATGACAACACGTCCCTTGCCCCGCATCGATCACCGAGGTGTTCTGGACCTTCATGTGCACATTGGGCCCGAGTTGCTCAGGCGTCGATACAGTGCGGCCTCGTTGGCCGAGGAAGCCCGGCGTGAGGGTTTTGGCGTTGTCATGAAGAACCACTTTCAACCCACCACCGCGCTGGTGTCAGGAGTGCGTCGTCCTGACGATCAAGTGCCCCTGATCGGCTCGGTGGCCTTGAACGCCTCTTGCGGCTGGGTCGATGACCATGGCGTGCGGGCAGCGCTCTCGGGGGCCAAAACCGATGTCGGGCAATCCGATCCGGATCCCGGCCGTTTTGTCGTCTGGATGCCCACCTTGTGCACCGAAGCGCATCTGAATTTGTTCGGACGCAAGGACACCCCAGAAGAATGGGGTGTGAAAGGTCGCTATGCCCGCTTCTTCCCGGTGGGCGAGGGATACACCCTGGATGAAAACGATCCGCAACGCATGCAGGCGCTGGACCGCTGCCTGGACGCGATCCGTGACAATGATCTGATCTTGGCCACCGGCCACCTGGACAAGGACGAAACGCGACGTCTGGTGCGGCGGGCGCATGCGCGCGGTTTGCGGCGCATCATCATGACCCATCCCCTGTTTCAGGCCACCCAGCAGGACATCGATGTCTTGCAACAACTGTGGCAAGAATGCGGGGCCTATACCGAGCTGGCCTATGTCAACATCGCCATGGACCACCTGAGCTATGACGCATACGTTCAGGTCATCGAAGCCCTGGGCCCACAGGCCGTGGTTCTCTCGTCGGATTTAGGGCAGCCCTTTTCACCGCCGGTGGGTGAAGGGCTGAGAGACTATTTTGAGCAGTTGGGACGACACGGGGTCTCTGAAGACGACATTGCCCACATGTCCGTCCTCAACCCCAACCGTCTGGTGTTTGACTGAAGCGTTTCAGGACAAGCCCAGAAACATTGCTCGAATCTCGGGGTGGCCCAACACCTCTCGCGCCGGGGCATGCAGGCTCACCCGCCCCATCTCCATGACCACACCGGCATCGCAACGCTCCAGAGCTTGCTGGGCGTTTTGCTCCACCATCAACACGGTCATGCCCGCCCCCGTCAATTCGCGAATGGTGTCAAACACCATCTCCATGGCTTGGGGTGACAGGCCCAGCGAGGGTTCGTCCAGCAACAGCAAACGAGGGCGTGCCATCAACACCATGGCCATTTCAAGAATTTGTTGCTCGCCACCACTGAGGTTGCCTGCCAATGTGCTCCAACGGGCCCGCAGGCGGGGGAATCGATCCGCCATCAGCTCGGCCTCGGCCATCAAGGATTGACGTGGCAGCCGCCGGGAGTAGGCCCCGAGTTGCAGGTTTTCGCTCACGCTGAGCGCGGGAAAATTGCAACGCCCCTGCGGCACAAGACCGATGCCGCCTTGCAAACGTTGCAAGGCATCGAGCGAAGTGATGTCTTGCCCTTCGAAGGTGAGACGCCCTGCGCGACAAGCCACCAGACCCGCCACCACCTTGAGCAAGGTGGACTTGCCCGCACCATTGGCACCAATGATGGTGGTCCAGCTGGATGCGGCCACCTGCAGATCCACACCATGCAAAATGGTCAGGTCGCCATAACCCGCCTGCACCGATTGAACCTGAAGCACGGTCTCAGTCAATCTGGCTCTCCTGCGCACGCCGTCCCAGGTAGGCTTGCATGACACGGGGATCGTTGGCGATCAGCGCTGGCGCCCCTTGCGCCAGCAACTGACCCTGATCGAGCACGTAAATGGTGTCGCATATCTCGAACACCAACTTGAGGTTGTGCTCCACGATCAACAGGCTGACGCCCCGGGCTCGAATGTCCAGCAAATTCTGCTTGAGCCCTTCGACCAGGGTGGGGTTCACGCCTGCCATCGGTTCATCCAGCATCAGGAGTTTGGGCCGGGTCATGAGGGCCATGCCCAGCTCCATCAATTTTTTCTGGCCATACGAGAGGCCAACGGCCGCATGATCGGCCACCGCTTCCAGCCGGATGTCGCGCAGCACGGTCTGCGCCAGCGCCTGCATCTCGGCCTCATGCTCGCGCACCGCACGACTGCGAAAGATTTCTTGCCAATACCCCAGGCCCGGTGACGACTGCGCTGCCGTCAACAAATGATCACGGACCGTGAGTTCAGGGAAAAAACGGAGTTGTTGAAATGTGCGTCGCAAACCCTGGCGCGCGATCTGGTGCGGCGCCATCTGGCTGATGTCCTGACCTTGCAGCAGGATCTTGCCCTGGTCCTTGGCCTGAAAACCGGTGATGCAATCAAACAGGGTTGATTTGCCGGACCCGTTTGGACCAATGAGCCCCGTGATGGAACCTGCCTTCACTTCGATGGACACGCCCTGCAAGGCCGAGACGCCTCGGTAATGCTTGTGCACGTCCTGGGCTTGCAACAACGGCACTGACTCTGACGTCATGACCGGACCTCCGGACGCCCAAACCAGCTGGCCAGGCCGCGAGGCATGCGCAACACGATGAAGAACAAGAGCAGCCCATACAAAAGCGAACGAACCTCTGGGGCGACCCGCAGCAATTCGGGCAGCAGAGTGAAGACCACAGCGCCAAACACCGGCCCCCATAAGGTGCCCGAGCCACCCAGGATGACCATGATCAACAAGGCCTCCGAGAACGAAAACCCAAACACCCCCGGGTCGATGAAGGTCAGGTAGTGCGCATAACAAGCCCCTGCTCCACCCGCCAAGCCGCCCGAGACGGCAAAAGCCAGCAGGCGCAAGCGAAACACATCCAGTCCGATCGCGGTGGCCAACGGCTCATTGTCGCGGGCCGCGACCATGGCTCTGCCGATGCGCGAAGAAACGATACGACCCACCAAAGCGATGCCTGCGGCAGACAAACCCAACATCAGGTAGTACCACTCCAGTTTGGTTTGGATCACCCAACTGCCTACCTGCGGAGCTGGAATGCCCGACAAGCCCAGGGAACCGCGCGTCATGTCAACCCAGTTGTTGGCCAGCAACTGAAGCAACAACGTGGAAGACAAAGTGACGATGACGAAGGAGTGACGCGACACCCGAAGGGATGGAATCCCCATCAACAGGCTGGTCAAGGCGCCTCCTGCGATGGCACAGACAAAGGTCAGGCTGGAATCCCAGCCCAGGCGCAGCGTCAGCAACGCGCTGACATAGGCCCCCATGCCCAGAAAAGCCGGCGTGGCCAGCGACAACAAGCCCGAGTAGCCCAGCACCAGATTGAGCGACAAGACGAGCAGCACATAGATGCCCGTCATGATCATGATGTGCAACACATAGACCGACGCAATGAACATCGGCGCCAGCAGCAGCAAGGCCATGAGGGCCGATAAGACGAGTCCGCGATGCGCAGACACCCATTGGACCCATGAGGCAGCGTTCATCACACCCTCACCGATTTGCCGAAAATGCCCTGCGGCCGCAACAGCAGCATCAGAATCATCAAGGTGAAACCAATACCGTCTCGAACTGCTGTGTTCAAGACCCCTCCCGCAAAACTTTCAGCCACGCCAAGCATCACGCCTGCCAGCGCCGAACCGAAGACATTGCCCATGCCACCAATGATGACCACGGCAAAACTCTTGAACACCACATCGGACCCCATGTTGGGGTAGAGATCAAACAAAGGCGCGATGGTCGCAGCCGCCAGCCCGGTCATCAAGGCCCCCAGGGTGGCCGTGATGCGTGTCATCCGACGGATATCGATACCGACCATCAGGGCCGCATCCTTGTTTTGCGCCACCGCCCGCATGGCGCGTCCGGTTTCGGTATGGCGCAAAAAAAGCCCCAGCCCGATGAAGGACACCACACCGACCACGACGATCAGCAGTCGTTGACCGAAGATGAGAACACCGCCCCAGTCCATGATCCAGGATTCGAGCGGGGCTTCCACTTCCCGCGGTGTGGCACCAAAGATGAGACGCACCGCATTTTGAGCGATCACCGACAGGGCAAATGTGGCCAGGATGACGGACTCGAAGGGACGATTCAAGGTGGGCAGCAAGGCCATGCCGGCCAAGGCATACCCCATCGCGGCACTGACCAAAAGCGTCAGAAGAAACGCCACCGGGTAAGACAAACCCAGCAAACGGGCACAGGTGAACAGGATGAAAGCGCTGAGCATGTACAGCTCACCGTGGGCAAAGTTCACCTGCTCCAGAATGCCGAAAATGAGGGCCAGTCCGACGGCCGCCAGGGCATAGCCCATGCCGACACTCAGCCCATTGGCCAGCAACTGCAGAATGAAAGTGGCGTCCAAAAACCCAAGCCTTTCGCACAAGGGGCCGAGGCCCCTTCTGTGAATAAGTGACCTCTATTACTGTCCGGACACCAGGTCTTTGACGCCCAGCTTGCCACTCTCGACCAGCATGTACATCAGGTTGTTGTGCGACTGGTGATTGGCATCAAATCGCACTTGCCCCAGGATGCCTTTGTAGTTGGTCTTCACCAGGGCCTCGCGCACGGCAGGCGCATCGGTGCTGCCAGCACGTTTGATGGCGTCTGCCGCAATCAGCATGGATTCGTAGATGCCATAGGCCACGTAATGCGGCGGTTGTTTGTATTTATCGTTGAAGGGCTTGGTGAAAGCATCGTTCTCGGGCGAACTGAACTTGTCATAGTAGGGATAGACGGTCCAAGAACCATTGAACTTGCCGGTGCTCAACAGGTCGGTGACCAGCGGTGACACCAGGGGTGGGCGTCCCACCAGCGGTGCTGTCAAACCAAATTGGGCATATTGCTTCATGAGGTTGGCGCCCTGCTGATCGAGCATGTAGACCCCAATCGCATCGGGCTTGGTTGAACGCAGACGGGTGAACACCGGCAGGAAGTCGTTCTCGGATTGCTTGACGTAGTCTTCCGACAGGACCTTGATCTCGGGACCCAGCTTTTCCTTGAGCAATTTGATGGCACCACGGCCATAGTCGGTGTCCTCAGCCACAAACGCAATCGACTTGTACGGACGCATTTGCTTGGCAATCACGTTGGCCAGCATCACATCGTTGGGCACGCTGCGAAAGACCCACTTGTTGCCACCCACACCGGCCTTCTGCGTGATCTCGGGCAAGGTGGAAATGGACACGATCATGGGCTTTTCGGCTTTTTCGATCACCGGCATCAGGGCCAGTGAGGCGCCCGAGCACAAATCGCCCAGCACCACATCGACCTTGTCCTGGGACAAAAGTCGCTCGGTGGCCGCGACTGAATCGGCAGGGCGACACATGCTGTCTTGCATGACGAAGCTGACTTTGCGCCCCAGCACACCGCCGCGACGGTTGATGTCTTCAGCCGCCAGCTCGGCGCCCCACTTCATGTGTTGTCCCAGGAACGACACTGGGCCAGTGACGGGCCCCGGAAATCCGATTTTGATGTCTTGTGCCTGGGCCACTGCGCTGAACGCAGCGCAACTGGCGAGCAGGGTTCCCATCAGGGTCTTCAACATGGAGGTCTCCTTATTGTGATTGCGTGAAATGACTGCGCGAAATACTCAAACGATTCTAGCCCCAGTTGTCAGCGCATTTAGCAAGACCGATCCGATCACAATCATCTCGGGAATGCGCTGTCCAAACTGAATCAAAGCGGCCCTCAATTCAGGCGGAACGTCGGGCACAGAGGCAGGTGCAGCGGCATCCGACAACTGAAGACACTCCAACTCATCCACCCGCGCCTGGGCCAGTTGTTGCAATGATTCAATGGCACGGTCCACTTCGCCCCACACGGGGCCCAACACCGTTGCGGCATAGCCCAGAAACCCGGGCCAATGAGCCAAATGGCGATACAAACTGGGCACCAGCGAGGAAGGCTGACCGAGGTGTCCCCGATCGGTCAGCAAGCGGGTGACGGCCAAGGTGTCGGGAGCCATCGCGGTGGGATGAATCATGGCGGGCATCTCAGCCAGCATGGCCGGTGGCGTCCACACCATCGGCTCAGAAGCCGGCTGCATCACCGCAGGACGCCCCAACAAGCGGCGCGCCAGCAAAGTCACCCCCATCAAATTGATCGGGTTGGTTCGGTTGTACGCATCCAGAATGTTCAGCACCACGGGTTGGCTGCTGGCCGATACGCCCGCCACACGCAGGGCCGCTTCGGGGAGTGCGGGCAGGTGCGGCATGGACACCTGGTCGGCCAGGGCCCAAGCGCGCTCCTGGAGCAAGCCTCGCTCCATGAAAGGCTGCAATTCGGACCATGCCCATTCCAGACCACCAGGTAGGGTCGCCATGTGCCGGTAAATGAGCGCCACCAAGGGCACCGCCGATAAACGGCGAATCTGCGCATAGATGGCAGCGGTCGTTCCGCTGGCTTGAGACTCCGGCACCTCTGGCAACAACGGAGCACTCATCCTTGGGCTTTCAGGATCGCGGCCTCGCGGTCCAGCAATCGTTGAGCGATGTACACAATGGGATAGTCCACGAACTGACCATCGACCTGAATGGCGGCCAGGCCTTGTTGCTCGGCTTGCTGGAAGGCATCGACCACCTTGCGGGCGTGCGCCAGCTCGGCCTCGGTGGGGCGAAACACCTGATTCACCACCGGAATTTGATCGGGGTAGATACACATCTTGCCTTGAAAGCCAAGATCCTTTGCGCGTTGCACCGAGCGATCAAATCCCTCGGTGTTGCGCAGATCCACCCAAACGGTGTCGATCGGTGGCTCCAGCCCAGCAGCGCGCGATTGAACCACAATGCCGCTGCGGTAAGGCAACAGCTCAGACTCATCGGATGACCACTTGATGCCCACATCGAGCGTGAAATCGCCGGCTCCAAAGGCGACCCGTTTGACGCGAGTGCCCGAACGGGCGATCGAGGCGAACTCGGCAAACCCTTTGCCTGTCTCGATGATCGGCATCAAATCAATGGAGCCTTCTTTCAGGCCCCGTGCACGCTCCAGAGAACGCATCATCCAATCGACCGTCAACAAGTCGCTGGCCGATTCGACTTTGGGCAGCACGATGCCATCGACCCCTGGCGCGACAACCGCCTCGATATCGCCGTAACTCCAAGGCGTGCCCAGGCTGTTGACTCGGATATAGCCCAGACAGCGGCGCGGTTGAGCCAACGCGGCCACCACGACCTGGCGGGTGGCTTCTTTCGCGGCGTTGGCCACCGCATCTTCCAGATCCAGGATCACGGCATCGGCCCCGAGGGTGAGGCTTTTTTCAACCCGACGCGGGTGGTTGCCGGGGGCGAACAGGAAACTTCTGAACACGGACATCTGAACCTCTCAGAGGATGGTTGAAACAGTCAACGGGCATTCTACGAAGCTCCCACTCACACGGGTGACACCCAAAGCGCAGGCCTTGGAGGGAAAATTGATGCAACAGGAGTTATCCCCATGTCATTCCAGACCGCATCCCACGCCACCCGCCCCGCTCGAGCTCAGCGCTGCGAATTGGCGGTCCCCGCCAGCAACCCCAAATTCTTCGCCAAAGCCGCCGCTGCCGATGTGGATGCGCTGTTTCTGGACCTGGAAGATGCCGTGGCCCCGCAACAAAAAGAAGCCGCACGACGCCAGGCCATCGAAGCCTTGAACGGCATCGACTGGGGGCGCAAAACCGTCGCAGTTCGCATCAACGATTTGTCCACCCCCTGGGCGCTGGACGACTTGCTGGACATCGCTCGGCATGCCCCACGGCTCGACCTGGTGCTGCTGCCCAAAGCCAGCAGTGCCTTTGACGTGCAATTCGTGGATCAAATCCTGACCATGGTGGAGCGGCAGGCCGGACGCGACAAACGCATCGGCATCGAGGTATTGATCGAAGGGGCCAAGGGTGTGGCGAATGTGGAGGCCATCGCGCAAGCCTCACCTCGCCTGGAAGCGATGATCTTCGGGGTAGGCGACTACACCGTTGACATGCAGACCTTCGACAAAGTGTTCGGCACACCCAGTGCGCGCTATGCCGTCCCAGGCGCCCAAGGCCCCGATGGATCGGCTTTCATGCATTGGAACGATCAATGGCATTTTGCCTTGGCTCGCGTGGCCAATGCCTGCCGGGCCTGGGGTCTGCGCCCCATCGACGGCCCGTACACCGACTTCAAGGACAAAGCGGGCTATATCGCCTGTGCGCAACGGGCCAGCGCATTGGGCTTTGAGGGCAAATGGGCCATTCACCCGTCACAGATCGAACTGGCGAATCAGGTCTTCAGCCCCACCCAGCAAGAACTTGAATGGGCGACCAACACCATTCGATTGCTGGATGAAACCAATCGGTCCGGGCAAGGGGCCGTGGGCCATGAGGGCGTGTTGGTGGACATGGCGCACCTGAAACTGGCGCAATCCATCCAACGCCGTCAGGCCTTGATTCAAGAGCGTCAATAAGAACGCGGCAAATCCAGCACTTTTTCTGCCACAAAAGACAAGATCAATTGCTCGGTGATTGGTGCGATGCGCGTGATGGTGACCTCACGCAGCAAGCGCTCGACATGGTATTCCTTGGCGTACCCGAAACCACCATGGGTCATCACCGCTTGCAAGCAAGAGTCATAACCCGCTCTTGCGCCCAAAAACTTGGCGGTGTTGGCCTCGGCGCCGCAAGGCTGTCCGTTGTCATACAGCCAGGCGCCTTTCATCGTCATGGCCCAGGCCGCCTCCAGCGCCATCCAGCGTTCAGCCAGCGGATGCTGAATGCTTTGGTTCATGCCGATCGGGCGATCGAAGACCACGCGCTCACGCGCATATTGGGTCGCGCGGCGCAAGGCGTCCTGGCCCATGGCAATGGCTTCAGCGGCAATCAACAACCGCTCGGGGTTGAGTGAGTGCAGGATGTAGCTGAATCCCTTGCCCTCTTCGCCAATGCGGTCCGCGTCGGGAATGAACAGTCCATCGATGAAGCTGGCGTTGGAGTCCACCGCCTTGCGGCCCATCTTGGAAATTTTTCGCACCTCGATCTTGCTGCGATCCAGGTCGGTATAGAAGATGGTGATGCCATCGGTGGGTCGTTGGCAATCCTCGAGCTTGGTGGTGCGGGTCAGCAACATGATTTTGTTGGCCACCTGCGCCGTCGAAGTCCAAACCTTTTGGCCGTGAGCCACGTAACCACCTGGCACTTTTTGCGCGAAGGTTTTGATGGCGGTCGTGTTCAGGCCGGCATCGGGCTCGGTGAAGCCAAAGCAGCATTGATCACGGCCCTCGATCAGCCCTGGCAACCAGCGCTGCCTCTGCTCGTCCGAACCAAAGACCACGATGGGATGCGGACCAAACAGATTGATGTGTACCGTGGACGCAGCCGCCATGCCACCCCCATGACTGGCCACTTCATGCATCATGATGCAGGCCTCGGTCACCCCCAGCCCGGCACCGCCATAAGCAGGCGGCATGGTGATGCCCAACCAACCCGCCTGTGCCATGGCCTGGTGGAATTCGCGCGGGAACTCGCCATCGTCGTCACGGGCCAACCAATAATCGTCGTCGAAGCGACGAACGACCGCCCCCACACCCTCGCGAATCGCACGGTGATCGTCACTGATAGAAAAGTCCATGGTTGAGGTCCCACCTGCATCACGCACTCGCCCGGTGCGAGCAAGCCTGCGCGGCAGAAATCCTGCAAATGATACAGTTGTCCCTCATGCATGAGGGGTCGAAATGAGTCAGTTACTCAAAGGGAAAGTCGCCTTGGTCACAGGGGGTGGACGTGGTGTGGGACGAGGCATCGCCCTGGCACTGGCCCAGGCCGGTGCCCAGGTCATGGTCAACGATTTGGGCGCGACCCTGGATGGTCAATCCGACGGCGAACAACCCGCGCTTGAGGTGGTCGCTGCCATCCAGGCCATGGGGGGTGAAGCCGCGGTGAATGGGGGCTCGGTGTCCGACTGGAATGCCGCCCACCAGATGGTGCGGGAAACGGTCGAGCGCTTTGGGCAGATCGACATCGTGATCAACAACGCAGGCATTCTGCGCGACGTCATGTTTCACCGCATGTCCGAACAAGAGTTCGATGCCGTCATGGCGGTTCACCTCAAGGGCAGCTTCAACGTCAGTCGCGCAGCAGCGCCTTTTTTCAAGGAGCAGCAGTCAGGGGTTTACATCCACATGACGTCCACCTCGGGGCTGATCGGCAACCTGGGTCAAGCCAATTACAGTGCCGCCAAACTCGGCATTGTGGCCCTGTCCAAATCGATTGCGCTGGACATGCAAAAGTTTGGGGTGCGCTCCAACGCCGTGTCACCCTTTGCCTGGACCCGCATGATCGACTCGATCCCGGTCACCTCGCCTGAACAGCAGCTGCGTGTTGACCGGTTGAAGCAACTCGACCCCAACAAAATCGCTCCCTTGGTCGTGGCGTTGTGCAGCGATTCAGCACGCGAGGTCAGCGGTCAGATCTTTGGTGTTCGCAACAACGAAATCTACCTGTTCAGCCAACCCCGACCGGTGCGCAATGCGCACCGCAGCGAGGGGTGGACGCCTGAAACCATCCTGGACAGCGCCCTGCCCATGCTGAGTTCAAGCTTCTATTCGCTGGACCGCTCGGCCGACGTCTTCAACTGGGACCCGATCTGAGCCTTGGCGGACCATGCACGCACAGGAGGCTGGTTCTCCTGAGCTCACATCACCGACAACACGTGATTGGCAATCTGCCCCCGGGTCGTGATCCAGACATCTTTGCGCTGCGCGCACTTGTCGGCAATTTCGGCATAGGCCCAAGCGCAAGCGGGCCGACCGTAACAATGCGTGTGCACCAGCACATCCAGAATCACCACATCATCGGTGTTGGCCAAGAGATGGGACAGGGCCTCATCGAACAACTCGACAAATTGACGTGGCGTCCTGCCAAAGCGCATGGAGTGTGACAAGTCATTGATCTCGATGCTCAAGGGCACCGAGACCAGTCGCCCCTGCTCATACTCCCGCAAGTAAGGCAGATCACTGTCCAAAGAGTCTCCCTCCCATTGGTAACCGTGCTGCACCAGCCGATGAAAGCTGTTCGGTCCTGGGGTTGCCCGTGGGCTGATCCAGCCGGTGGGTGCATGCCCCATCACCGATCTCAGCCCCTGGGTGGTCTGGACCATGTAACGCTCGTCGTCGGCATCGGACAGTTTTGCCGGAATCAGGTCTTGCGCGTAGCCGTGCGCGACGATCTCATGCCCGGCTTGATGCACGGCCCTCACCTGCTCGGGGTCCCGCTCAGTCAACACGCCTGACGTGAACACGTTGCCCCGGATGCCCGAGCGTGCCAACACTTTCATCAGGCGCTGGATGCCCGCATTCGCGCCGTAGTTGCCATAAGAGTCCGCATTGGTGTCAAACACACCGGCAGGCATGGGGTTGCCCATCGGACCGATGCCTGAGGCATTGCCCTCTGACCAGACCTCATAGGCCACATTGAACACCACTGCCACATGGCGGTCCCCCGGCCAACGGAGGTCTTTGGGGGCCCGGCGAATCACGGGTGCGGGATAGGAAGTCGAAACGCTCATCAATCAATGTCCATTCAGGCGTGGCGGGTCAGTGAAATCAGCTCACTTGTGCTGGGTGGCAGCCAGGGCTTCCTGCATGATTTCCGCATCCGAGGTGGCCCGCACTTTGTCATACACCGATTCCAGCGATTTGCGGAAAGCCGCCACATCGTTGATCTTGTTGACCTTCATGCCCTTGGATTCGAGGGACTTCACCAGGCTGGCATTGACCTGCGCGGAGATGGCACGCTGGGACTTGGTCGCCGCGATGCCCGCTTCAGTGACGGCCTTCTTCAAATCGTCCGGCAGTCGATCAAACGCACGCTTGGAAATCAGCAAAGGAATGGCCGAATAGGTGTGGTTGGTCAGAGACAAATACTTGGTGACTTCAAAGTACTTGTTCTGGTCAATCACGGCCAGCGGGATTTCCAGCCCATCGATGGTGCCCTGTTGCACTGCAGTGAATGTTTCACCCCAGGCCATGGGGACGGCATTGCCGCCCATGGAGGAGAACATCCCGATGAACACCGGGTTTTGCATGACGCGGTATTTGACGCCCTTCACATCCTCGGGCTTTTGCACCGGTCGCACGTTGTTGATCATGTTGCGGAACCCGCCCTCCATATAGCCCAATACCTTGATGCCTTTGGCTTCCAGTTTGGCGGACATCTTGCGACCGACAGGGCCATCCAGAATGGCCTGTGCCTGCGCTTCGTTCTCGTAGAGGAATGGCAAATCATTGATTTGGAATGCCGGTTCAATTTGAGCAATCACCGCATTGGTGATCACGCCCGCATCGACCGTGCCAAGACGCATGCCTTCGATCATGGGCTTTTCATCACCGAGTTGGCGGTTGGGGAACAGTTGCACCTCGATGCGTCCATTGGAAGCGGCTTCGACCAATCGCTTGAACTCACGACCGCCCACGGCATAAGGGTCGGTGTCTCCCGCCGAGCTGGTCCAGCCCAATTTCAGAACGGTCTTGTTCTGCGCCAAGGCCATGCCGTGGGGGGCCACCAGAGAAACCCCCAAAGCCAATCCAGCCACCCACTTGATCAAACGTTGCGACATGTCAAACCTCCAGATTGAGAACTACAAAGATTGCAGGCAACTTGCCGATGAAAAAAGCATTCACAAGCTGCCATCAAAGCCATCCTCCCTCAATTTCAAGACACACGCCAGCACACAGGTTCCATCCTCAGGGATATCCCTAGGTCTCAGGGCATCACTGACAGCTCGCGCTATAGTGCGTCCCCACTGGGAGCCCCACATGACCGACACACGCGATCCTCACCCCCCCTCCTCTTCAAAGGGTCTCCTGACCGCCTTCATCGAATGGACGGCCAGTGTTCTGCGCTGGAGCCTGGTGGCGGTGATGGCCATCATGGCCTTTTGTATCGCGCTGCAGGTCTTGATGCGATATGTCTTCGCTCAAACGCCGCCCTGGACCGAAGAGTTGGCCATTTTGATGTTTGCCTGGGGAACGCTGGGCAGCCTGGCCCTTGGGGTTCGCGAAGGTTTTCACGTCCGGATGATGCTCTTGATTGATCGCCTGTCCGGCCGTGCCCACGAACTGGCCGAACAAGGCATCGAATTGATCACGGCGGCGTTGGGCGCCTACCTGGCCGTGGCGGGGTGGCGTTATGTCGACATGACCCTGGGGGCTCATTCTGCGGCCATCCAGTATCCGATTGAAATACTGCACGGACTGGCCCCCATATCGGGCGTGCTGATTTGCATCTTCGCTCTTGAGCGTGCCTGGCAAGGTCCGCAACAAGCGGCTCATCAAGAGGTGTCGGTATGAGCCTGGCCACATTGCTGCTGACCGCAGGTTTCGCTGTTCTGGTTCTGGTCGGATTTCCGTTTGCCATCGCCATTGCACTCATCTGTGCTCTCTTCATGATCCTGGTCGACATGGAGCCGGCTTTTTTGGCGCAACAAATCATCGCCGGTTCGCAATCCTTCAGCCTGCTGGCCATTCCCTTGTTCATGCTGGCCGGTGAACTGATGAGCGCGGGAGGACTGTCGCAACGCCTGGTCGATGTCGCCGGCGTCTTCGTGCGTCATCTGCGGGGTGGGCTGGCGATGGTGGCGGTTCTGGCAGGACTGGTGTTCTCCGCCATTTCCGGATCGGCCCCCGCCACCACGGCAGCCATTGGAGGCATCCTGATTCCCGCCATGGTCAAGGCCGGTTACGACAAGGCGTTTGCCACCTCCATTGCCGTGAGTGCCGGGGTGCTGGGGCCACTGATTCCGCCCTCGATTGCCTTTGTGATCTGGGGCATCGTGGCCGAACAATCGATCGGTCGTTTGTTTCTTTCGGGCATCGTGCCGGGTCTGGCCATTGCGTTGGGCTTGCTGATCGTTTGTTATTTTCATGCCCGGCAACACCAGGTGCCTTTGCTGGCTCGCGCCACGCTTGGCGAAATGCGGCAGGCGCTGATGAAAGGCAAATGGGCACTGCTGTCGCCCGTGGTGGTGCTGGGTGGCATTTATGGCGGCGCATTCACACCCACCGAGGCCGCAGCCGTGAGTTGCATCTATGCCTTCATCATCGGTGTGTTCGTGGAAAAGCAATTGAAGCTGAAGGACTTGCCGCGGATCTTCCTGGGCGCGGCGCGCACGAGTGGCCTGGTCACCTCGATCATTGCCGTCTCCACCGCTTTCGGGGTCTTGATCGCACAAGAGCAAATTGCCATCAATTTCGCCGCCTGGCTGGCCGATCAGGTTCAACAGAAATGGATTGCCCTGGCAGGACTGAACATCTGTTTCTTTTTGCTGGCCGCTGTCATGGATGAAATCGCCATCATGGTGATCCTCGGCCCGATGCTGATTGCGATTGCCAATAAGTTTGGTATCGACCCGATTCACTTTGGTTCCATCATCGTGACCAACGTGTCCATCGGCATGGCCGCGCCGCCCATCGGCTACTGCCTGTTTGTTGGCATGGCTATCTCGGGGGTCTCACTCGGCAAGGTATCGAAAGCCATCTGGCCGCAAATTGGGGTGATGCTGGTGGTGCTCTTCCTGACCACGTACATACCGGAATTTGCACTGATCTTCCAGCCCGCCTCCCGGTAACGGGTTCAATCGCGTCCAGGGAATCGAGGCTGGCGCCGCTGGCTGAAGGCCGCGACGCCTTCGGCAAAGCTGGGGCGCTCGATCAGTACTTGCTGACGCTGTCGCTCCAGGTCGAGTTGCGCTGGCAAGCCTTGTTCGTGCGCCGCAGCAAACAAGGCGCGGGCCTCCCCGATCGCATGCGATGGCAAAGCCGCGAGCTGCAACGCCAATTGTCTGGCTTGATCAGACAGTTCATGGTCTTCAACGCAAGACCAAATCAAGCCCCAATCGACCGCCTGCTGCGCCGACAGTTTGTGTCCGGTCAAAGCCAGTCCCATGGCGCGCGCACGCCCCACCGTCCGAGGCAGGACCCAGCTCGCCCCCATGTCAGGCACCAAGCCCAATGCAGGGATAAAGGGTAAATAAAAATAGGCCGATCGGGCAGCGATGACCATGTCCCCCGCCAGAGCCAAGCCCACGCCTCCTCCGGCAGCCACACCATTGATGGCGCACACCACTGGCACGGACAAGGCGCGCAAACCGGCAATCAGTGGGTTTCCGGAATGCGCCATCAAGTCGCCCACATAGTTCCCCAGCGATCCTTCTTCCGGGTGCTTGGCCCGATGGCCGAACTCCGTCAGGTCGGCGCCGACGCAAAAGCCACGGCCCGCGGCGCTCAACAGCAAGCAGCGCACCGATGTATCGGCCTCGACACGTTGCAAGGCCTCCAGACAACCGTGCATCAACGCGGGTGTCAAGGGGTTGAGTCGATCCGCCAAGTTAAGGGTCAGGTGGGCGACCTGGTCCTGGACGTCAAACAATACTGCCTGCGTGCTCATCCCGAAGACTCCTTGAGGAATATTGAACCGTGGAGGTGCCAGCGCAAACAGCTGTCACATGCGCTTGGCAACCTCTTCCAGCATCACCTCGGTCGCGCCGCCCCCAATGGTCAGGATTCGGGAGTCCCGTGCCATGCGTTCCACCGCTGTGCCAATGATGTAGCCCGCGCCACCGTGCAATTGCAAACAGGTATGCACCACCTCTTGCAATGTCTCGGCCCCAAAGGCCTTCAACATGGACACTTCACGCACGGTGTCCTTGCCTTCATCGATCATGGCGGCGCATTGGTAAGTCAGGGCTCTGACTGCGGCGGCCTTGGCCGCAACCCAGGCGATCTTGTTGCGCACCACTTGCTGATCCCACAAAGCTTTGCCAAAGGCCTGTCTCTCGCGGACATAGTCCACGGTGAGTTCAATCGCACGGGCGCTGGCCCCTGAGGCCAAGGCCCCCACCACCAAACGCTCATTCTGAAAGGTGCTCATGATGTAGTAAAAGCCTTTACCTTCTTCGCCGAGCAGCGCATCGTGAGGCAAGCGAAGATCGTCAAAAAACAATTCGGCCGTGTCAGAAGATCGCCAGCCATGTTTTTCGAATTTGCGTGCGATCTTCAGTCCAGGGTTGCCTTTTTCCACAATGAACAAAGAGATGCCGCGACTGCCTTTGGCCTCCAGATCGGTTTTGGCGGCCACGATGTAGATGTCGCCGTAAACCCCGTTGGTGATGTAGGTCTTCGAACCATTGATCACCCACCCCTCAGACGTTCGAACCGCCCGGGTTTTCATGCCCGCCACATCGGAACCCGCATGGGGCTCCGTCACACAAACCGCCCCCACCTTTTCACCGGCGCATGCCAAGGGCAGGTATTTCTGCTTTTGTTCATGAGTGCCACGATGGGCGATATGAGAGATAGACATGTCGCTGTGCACCGTCAGCGCCGAGGCCACACCGCCAAACCCAGAGCGGGACAACTCCTCACCCAACACCACAGAGGCCAGAGCGCCCATGCCACCACCGCCGTACTCCACCGGATGGCGCATCCCCAGAAACCCCAACCGGCCCAGGTCTCGAAATAATTCACGCGGAATTTCCCCAGCCTCTTCCCAGGCTTCGGCACAGGGAATGATGCGCTCGTTGACAAATCGTCGGACCTGGGTTCGGACCATTTTGAGCTCATCACTGAGCATGTCCGGTTCTTGAAATTCAAATTCGGTCATAGGCACGTCCCATCCATCGAGGTGAGTCCAAAGCATGTGTTGTGTGCGTTAAATTATAGACCGGCGCGTCGGTTTATTAAGAGTGCCCACAGAGACCGATGGCACGACCGGAATTGCTACACTTTGAACCGACCAAGGAGACACGGATGCCCCGAGTTCGAGCTGACGATTACGAAGCCAAAAGTCAGTCCATCATGGACTGCGCCGCCGCATTGTTCGCCAAGGAAGGTTACCCCAGTGCCAAGATGCAAGACATCGCGGCGGCGTGCGGCGCCACCAAGTCCATGCTCTACCACTACTTCCCCACCAAAGACGATCTGCTGTTTGCAATGCTGCGCGAGCACTTGCAGCGTGTCATCGCGGGGCTGGAAGAAGCCCTGTCGTCCAAGGGCTCGGCCCGGGACAAGCTCGCTGCTGTGGTGGAGGTTTACACGCAAAAGTCCGTGCAATCCCGGCGTCGTCACATGATCGCGATGAACGATGTCAAGTACTTGCCCAAAAGCAAACAGACGCCACTCATCACCCTGCAACGGAAAGTGACTGATCTGGTGGCGCAGCTGTTGCAAGAGCTCCACCCGGGTTTGCCTGCAACCGTCTACAAGCCATACACCATGATGCTGATTGGCATGCTGAACTGGTCCGACATCTGGTATTCACCCAATGGCGAGATGAAACCACAAGAGTTGTGTGACCGCATGACACGTCTGTTTTTGCGCGGTTTCCTGGCCGAGAAAGCCTGATGCCAGCGCACAGCCCCTGGCCTGGGGCCAGGGCTGTGCTCGGAGGATCAATCCACCGATTTGTGGTTGACCGTGGCGGGATCGGCCCGCAACAAGAACAGATTGGGCGCCGACAAATGCTGTGTGTTGCTGAATGATATGGGCGTCATCACCCCGGTGTCGAAGTTCTGAATCTTGGCCAACTCCGCATTGGTGCAATCCCAGGTCAGGGCTTTGCCACAACGGTTCATGGCCTCGATCATCACGCGTGCTCCGGCGTAGCCGGTGAAGGTGTAGCGGTTGACACGGGCTTGCTCTTCCGGACTGAGGTGCTGCTTGACCTTGTCCATGAAGATTTTTCCTTTGGGCGAATTTTCGAGGTACACAAAATCTACGGTGTACACATTGTCGGCCGCAGACCCCATCAGCTTGACGCTGGCAGGCACACGTGACACATAGGTCACCGCCATGGGAATCTTGTGACCAATGCGCTCCAGCTCTTTGGCCATGGCGACGTTTTCACCCAATACGCCACCAGCCATGAGCACCTCCGCCCCCGACTGTTTGACCTTCAAAATCTCTGAAGAGAAATCGGCCTGGCCCTTCTTGTAGATCTGACTGGACACCTGGACCAGCTTCTTGTCTTTTTGCACCTTCTCAAAGCCTTGGCGCACGAGCTCCCCATATTCATCGTCCTGCGAGATGATGGCCCATTTCTTCCCTGGGAATTTCTCGGCAACTTTCGCCACCAGGGCCTCCGTCGCCGTTTCATGATCGCCACCAATCGCAAAGACGTTCTTGCTGACCGGCCTGTAGAGCTCCTCGAACAAGCTGATGGTGGAGATGGTGGGAATACCCGCTTGCTTCACAATGGGCAGCGCTGCTTGACCTTGGGCCGTGCCTGATAGTGAAGTGAATGCAAATATCTTGTCGCTGGTCAAGAGCTTGCGGACCCCTTGAATGGTTCGCGATGGAACGTACCCATCATCCTCGGTGATCAACCGCAATTTGCGCCCGTGAAGGCCTCCTGCTGCATTGGCCTCGGCCACGGCCACCTTGACCCCCAGGTTATGGGCAACCCCCAACAAGGCCGGCGGGCCTGTCATGGGCAAAATGTCCCCCAACAGAATTTCGCTATCGGTCACCCCCTGCTGAGCCAGCAGCGGTGATGCAGCCATGCTGGCGAGGACGCCGATGGCCGTGAGGGTCAACAGTCTCTTTTTCATTCGAGCTCCTTGAGTAAAAGTGGCCCTCGGCCACGGTGTCAAACATTCCATCAAAAACGCAACGGCCAATACACCCAGGCATGGCGAATATCGTGCCAAATGCCACGCAACCCTCGGGGGTCGAAGCGCAAGAAACCAATGATCGCCAGTCCATAAAGAACACTCTTGATCTCATGCGCACTGGTGGTCATGACATCCGCTAAACGTCCGCCCAGCAAGGCCATCAAGGCCGACATCAGCTCCGGCATGCTCATGATGAACAGAGTCCCCAACACGGCCCCAAGCACCGAGCCGATGCCGCCCACGATGATGATGGCCAGTGCCTCGATGCTGAGCAAGAAGGGGTAACCCTCGACCGACACAATGCTTAAATACATGCCCATCAATGCGCCGGCAACACCGGTCAATGCCGCGCTGATCAAGAATGCCAGCAACTTGAATCGCACCAGATTGATCCCCATGGTGCGTGCCGCAATGTCGTTGTCGCGGATGGCCACCAAAGCTCTGCCGACGAAGGAACGCCGAAGATTGAGCGTGACCAACACGGACAAGATGCACATCAGCAGGCAGAACCAGTAAAACGCTCGGTCGCTGCCCAAGTCAAACCCCAGCATGACGGGCCGGTTCACCATGATCCCGCGCCCCGCCCCCGTGAACTTTCCACCCGCCAAGATGGCGGCACTGACAATGTGGCTGAACGCCAATGTCGTGATCGCAAGATACAAGCCGTGCAGCCGCAGGGAGGGCAGCCCGACCACCAGACCAAACAGCGCCGGCACCACGGCCGACAAGAGCAAGGCGAACTCGGGCGGCAAACCCCAGCGGGAAACCGCAATCGCATAGGCATATCCGCCCAGCATCAAAAACCCGACATGCCCCAAAGAAATCAAGCCCGCGAATCCGGTCAGCACCATCAAGCCCAAAGCGCCGATCAAGGTGAACAAAATCACCGTCAAGTGCGAGAGCAAAAAACTGCTCAGCCACCAGGGGGCCGCCATCAGCACAAGCAGTAAAACACCGGTCCATAGCTTGACGGCGGGTGAGTCCGTGAGGACCACCAGTTGCGCATACCGTTCTTTGAAGAATCCGCTTCTCATCACACCCTCTCGATGCGCTTTTCGCCGAACAGACCAAACGGACGAACCATCAGAACGACCAGGATCAGGATAAATCCAGAAATTTCTTTCAACGTGCTGGGCAGATATCCCCCTACCAGGTTTTCAAGCACGCCGATGATGAGCCCGCTCACACCGGAGCCCAGCACCGAATCAAAGCCCCCCAAGACGGTGGCAGGAAATGCCTTGAGACCCAACTCAAAAATACTCAGGGACAAACCATAGACCACGGCGAAAAACGCACCCGCCAGGCCTGCCAGACCGGAAGCGATGGCCCAGGCCACGGATTGCACCCGCGCAGTGGACACACCCATCAGTCGAGCCGTTTTTTCATCCGCCGCCACTGCACGCATGGCCACACCGAAGCGACTGTGCCCCAGGAAAAACCAAAACCCAGCCAAGGCCAGCAGCAAGACCCCCATCACCGTCAGCTGGCTGACCCGAATACCGATGCCAAACAAATCCAGAATGGCATCGGCACCAGCAACGTCAAATTTGTAAGGCGAAGCCCCCCACACCATGGTGACCAGTGAACGCAGCACCACCGCCAATCCCACGGTGACCAACACCACCGACAGCACCGGCTCTCCCAGCATCGGTCGCATGATGAGCCGCTCGCAAATCAGACCCAGCATGGCGCCCACAGCCACAGCCACCAAGACCGTCAACACGCCGTTGGTCCCCAGCGTCACGGCGATGGACCAAGAGGTATATGCCGTCAACATGCCCATTTCACCTTGAGCGAAATTGACAATGCCGGTGGCTTTGTAAATGACGGCGAAGCTCATCGCCACCAGGCCATAAATGGCGCCGATGGCCAAGCCCGAGATGATCAGTTCAATCAGGTAATTCATGTGTTACTGCCGTAGATCAAGTCAAGTTCTCGGGCGAACTTCTTGTTGATGAGACCTCGCCGCACCTTTTGGGTGGCGGTGAGCTCACCATCGTCATGGTCGAGTTCTTTTTCCAGCAACACAAACTTGCGGATATTTTCGACCCGGGCAAAGCGCGAATTCACATCGTCCACCACGCCTTGGATCAATTCAAGCACCTCAGGCATTTGGGTCAATGACTTGAACGTGGTGTATTGAAGATCACGCTCTGATGCCCAACGGCCGACACTGTCAAAGTCAATTTGAAGCAGTCCTCCCAGAAACTTGCGACCATCCCCCACCACGATCGCCTCGCGGATGAATGGGCTATCCTTGAGCGCGTTTTCAATTTCTGAGGGGGCGATGTTCTTTCCACCGCTGGTGATGATGATGGCCTTTTTACGGTCCACCACCACAATCTCGTCTCCGGGGCGGGTTTCGACGATATCGCCACTGGCCAGCCAGCCGTCAGCATCCAGAATCTGCCGAGTCCCTTGTTCGTCGAAGAGATAGCCCTTGAAGACGCCTGGCGAACGAATGAAGACTTCGTGGTCTTCCCCCAGTTTCCACTCCACCCCTGGCATGGCGGGACCGCAACTGCCGGATTGAAAAGGTCGACCTGGGACTTGGACAAAGGCCAGCCCACCGGCTTCCGTCAAACCATACCCTTGGCCAACGGGCAAACCAATCATGTCAAAAAAACGAAGGGTTTCCGGTGACACCGAGGCCCCACCACACATCCGTGTGTGGGTACGATTCAGGCCCATGTGACGCTGCATGTTGCGAAACAAGGTGACATACCAAAATCCGAATTCCCATTGATCCGTCAAACGGGTCAAGCGACCCTGTGGAGCGCGCCGGTCTGACAGCACCCGGGCACGGCGCATTCCGAGCTGATAAAACCAGCGCTGGATCGCACCGCTGTCTTTCATGCGAAATTCGAAGTTTTGCTGCAGTTTTTCCCAGATACGAGGCACGCCCAGAAAAAACGTCGGGGCAATCTCGCGGATGTTGGTGGCCACGGTGTCGATCGATTCTGCAAAGTTGATGCACCCCCCGGTGAGCAAGTGCAAAACCGTGGAATACGCGCGCTCGGCCACATGGCACAAGGGCAAATAGCAAACCGATTCGAAGGGCTTGCCCATCATCTGTCGGGCATCCGCATAGGCATAGGTGCAATACACAAAATTGCGGTGCGTCAACATCGCCCCCTTGGGTGGACCGGTGGTTCCAGAGGTGTACACCAGAATATTGATGTCGTCAGGCTTCAACGCATCGATGCTCGCGTCCAATCGCGCGTTGGCCTGGGGGTCTTCAGCGGCCAGTTGGTCCCCCAAGTCCATGAGCTGAGAGAAGCTGTCTGGCATGCCTGGGGGATAACTTCTCAAGCCCTTCATGTCCACACAAAACACCTGTTGCAGGTGCGGTAGTCCCGGGCCTTCGCGCATGGCATCCCGAATTTTGTCGGTCTGCTCCTGGTCGCCCGTGATCGCCACTTTGGCCTGACAGTGCCCCGCGATGTATTGAACCTCCGGCCACGGATTGGTGGGGTAGATGCCCACCACCTGAACGCCCAGCATCTGAGCGCCCAGATCCGCATAGAACCATTCGGGCACATCCTCGGCGGCGATGACGATGCGATCCCCGCGCCTCAGTCCCAGCTTCATGAAGCCCAAGGCGGTACGTCTGGCATCCCGGTAGTACTCGGCCCAGGTACGACCGCGCCAAATACCGTGAATCTTCTCCCGCAAGGCCACCTGTTGACCACGCTCCTGGGCACGCATGCGCAACAGACTGGGCAGAGTGGCCTCGCCGCGCAACAGGTTTTCGCGTTCAAGCATCGCCACCGCCCTCCCCCAAATATGCGGCCAGCACCGCGGGATTGGCAGCCACTTCAGCAGGCGTTCCCTCGGCAATCAGAGAACCGAAGTCCAGCACGTAGATGCGGTCGGACAAATCCATCACGACCTGCATGTCATGCTCGATCATCAAGACAGAAATTCCAAACTCATTGCGAATGTCCAGCGTGAATCGGGCAATGTCTTCTTTCTCTTCACGATTCATACCCGCCACGATTTCATCCAGCAGCAGCAAACTGGGTTCACTGGCCAAGGCACGGCCCAGCTCCACCCGCTTTTGTTGCCCGTAAGCCAGTTGAGACACCGGCTTGTCGCGCAACTCTTCAATCTCGAGAAATTCGATGATCTGCTCGACCTTCTCTCTGGCCGCAATTTCCTCTTGACGAGGACGCCCCCAAAAAACAAGCGACTCGAGCACCGAGTAGCGAAAGTGGATGTGACGCCCCACCAACAAATTTTCCACCACCGTTCCGTGCCGAAACAAGGCCAGGTTCTGAAAGGTACGTCCCATTCCCAGCGCCGCGAAATCGGATGACTTCAACGTCCCCGTGTCCTGCCCCTTGAAAACAATCTCGCCTTCCGTGGGCGGCAACACACCGCTGATGAGGTTGAAGGTGGTTGTCTTACCCGCTCCGTTGGGGCCTATCAGACTCACAATTTCTCCAGGCATCACTTTCAGGCTGACATCATTGACCGCCTTGACGCCCCCGAATCGCTTCGTCAAGTGGCGCGCCTCCAACACCGGCACCGAGTCTGTGCTGTTCATGACAGCCACCTCTTGCGCCGTTTGTAATGCTTGACGTCTTTCATGTGGGTGCGGTCTTGCTGAGCGCTCATGCCCAGGTAGAACTCTCTGACATCGGCATTGCGTCGCAACTGCTCGGACGTGCCGTCCAAGACCACCCGCCCGTTTTCCATGATGTAAGCGTAATCAGACATCGCCAACGCACGGCTGGCGTTTTGTTCCACCAGCAAAATCGTCAAACCACTTTGGTCGCGCAATTGCTGAATGCTCCGAAAAATCTCGCTGACCACCATGGGAGCCAGGCCGAGTGAAGGCTCATCGAGCGCCAACACCTTGGGCTGGCTCATGAGTGCTCTTCCAATGGCCACCATCTGCTGCTCGCCCCCCGACAAATAGCCCGCGATCTGCTGACGCCTGTCGGCCAAGCGGGGAAACAAGGCATATACGTAGTCACGCGCCTGCGCCAATCGGTCCGCACTTTGCAGATGAGCCCCCACGATGAGGTTTTCCTCCACCGTCAAGGTAGCAAACAAGCGTCGACCTTCTGGGACCTGCACCATGCCTTGGCGAACAATGGAAGGGGCTGGCAAGGCTTGAATGGGTTGCCCAAAAAGTTGAATGGTGCCTTTTTCAATCACGCCATCTTCAGCATCAAGCACCCCAGAGATGGCTTTGAGCACCGTGGATTTGCCGGCTCCGTTGGAACCCAGCAGCGCCACGATTTGACCGGGCCGCACTTGAAGCGACACATCCCGAACAGCCTCAATGGCGCCACTGTAGACAACCTGGATGTTGTGCACCGCCAATGCCGAGGCAGGTTGTGCCGTGTTCGCTTGCAAGGAAACCATAACGAGTTGTAGTCACTTCCTGAGATCGGAATCACCACGGTGATTCTTTTTTAGACCGTCGCGTCGGTCTTTGAATGAAGTAAATTATGACGTTCATGACGCCCTCTGCGGCCCTGGTAGTTACCCTAGACGCCCGAGGCAAACTCCCCACGCTTTCCCTAGGTGATGAATGACCTCATCCATCTATAGTCCGACTTGTCGGACTAAGCATTGTCGTGGCGGCGCTGACCGCTCCTGCTGGGCGATGGCCTGCAAGCATGGATCGTGTTCTGGTGCGACAGGAAGGCATTCGTGACCCGCGTACGAGCAGACAACTACGAAGACAAAAAGAAACTCATCCTGGAACAGGCCGCGGCCTTGATCGCGCAAAAAGGTTTTGATGTGGCCACCATGATGGATGTGGCCCGTGCCTGTGGCACCTCCAAGTCACATCTTTACCATTACTTTCCCAGCAAAGAAGAGCTGCTGTACGCGATCGTGCATGAACACATCACGCGTCAGGCCGCCGAGCTCAGTGACATCATTGGACAAGCCCTGCCCGCGCAGGAACGCTTTGCACAGTTCATCCATTGTTTTGTCGAAGGCGCTTCCCGTTCACGCCATGAACACATCATGTTGATGAACGACCTGAAGTTTTTACCACCGCATCAACAACAGGAAATTCACCAGCTGGAAGTGCGCATGACGCAATTGATGCAGGGACTGCTGAGTGAAATCAATCCAGAGGTCATGCAGCCCAAAGAAGTGCAAAAGCCCTATGCCCTGCTGCTGTACGGCATGATGATCTGGACTTTCTCCTGGTATCAACGCTCGGGCCCCATCTCACCCGCCGATCTCGCGCGCCGGATCTCGGATCTGTTTGTCCATGGTTTCAAGGCCTTGCCTGCCTCTGGCAAGATGCCCTGATTCGATCTCATGGGCCCGATGCTGACTCAAGCAGACGGCAGGTGTGGCAAGCGTCAGCAGATCACGCCAGATAGGCCAGCACTTTTCGCGCAGCTTCGCGGCCGGTGTATGCACAAGCCTGAGTCCCGCCATCGCCATAGTCCTTGACCGCATCACCGACGTGCCAGAGGTTGCCCAGGGGTGTCTCTTGCGGCATGTCATACCCGGCACAAGAACGTTGAGCCGGCCACTCATCCCGCATGACCCGAATGGACAGCATCTTGGCCTCCTTGAACCCAGGAAACAGCTCTTGCAAATCGGTCAGCGATTCCTGTACTTCAACGGCTTCATCAAATGCCCCCAGGGCGGGACGCGGGACCGCGTAGGCCACATATTGATACCAACCGGCGGGCGCTAACTCGGGACAAGTCGCGGTCAATTCGCCCATGTTGCACAAACGCCGGGTCAGGCCGAAGGTCACCAAGCCTGGCACATCCAGCAAACGCTCGCGGGTCGCAAAATTGATCACGATGTTCGCGGCGGGCTTGGGCTGCTGGGTCGCTTTGGCAATGTAGTCGGCACCGAAGGCTTCAGCCCCTGCCAATCGAACGGTGGCGGCGGGGCCGATGTTGCTGATCACGGCACGCGTGCGGACTTGTGTCATGACGCCTTCACGCTCGATCTCCAACGTGCGCAACTCACCGCCCTGGATGTTGATGGCTTTGACGGGCGCATTCAACCAGATGTCCCCGCCGGCTCGTTCAATGCCCGCGCCCAGGTCGTTCCACAAGCCGATGGTGCCGCGCGGGCAAAATCCGAAGCGTTTGAACGCCCCCTTGATGGCGAAGTAGGTCAAAAAGGCACGCGCCGGCAACTCATCCGAATTGACGGCAAAAATAGCCGCGCAGAGGTTGCGAAAAATGGCATGAACCGTCTCATTTTTGGTGTATTGCTGCAGCCATTCCTGGGTGGTCAACTTGGCTTCGGGCAAGTCACCGGCTCGGGCATCGGCAAACTTGGCCCCGATCTTGGCGGCCTGCTTGGTGAAGGTGCCCAAAAGCATGCCCCAGCCGCCCTTGGCCACATTGATCACCTTGCCATCGATATAAAACACCGTGGCGGGGCTGGGCTCGCGCACATCCAAAGGAACGCCCAGAAGATCAAAGGTCTCCTCGAAAACACCGCCGCGCTCGATGGCGATGGCCCCCACATTGACGGTAAATCCATCGATCACCTCGCTGGATGCGCGCCCGCCCAATCGATGGAGCTGTTCGGTCACCAGCACTTTTTTGCCGGCTGCCACCAAACGCGCCGCCGCGCTGAGGCCACCTGCCCCGGCGCCGATGATCACCGCGTCGTATACAGTGGGATGAGGGGTGGATACATTCACGGAAGTCTCCTGGTCGTTCGAATGAAAAGGGCTTGGAGCATGGAAGATCATCCGCCGTTGATCAGCGACCTTTGTAATCAGGTCGTCGCTTCTCAAGAAATGCCCGCATGCCCTCGGTCTTGTCTTCGGTATCAAAGAGCATGAGGAACTCGCGGTTCTCCAAGGCTAGGGCCGCATCCAGCGGCAAATCAGCCCCTTGGCGCAAGACACGCCTGGTGGCCGCAACGGCTTTGGGTGGCATCCGAGCCACTTTTTTGGCCCACTCCAGAGCGCGCTCCAACACCTGCCCTGGCGGGGCCAGATCGGCCACCAATCCCAGCTGGTAGGCCCGCTCGCCCGTCAAGGGCTCGGCGGTCATCAGCATCAACGCCGCGACCTGTTTGCCCACGGTTCGAATCAGGCGTTGTGTGCCCCCCGCCCCCGGCATGATGCCCACCGCCAGCTCAGGCTGTCCCAGACGGGCCGAGGTGTCGGCCACGATGAAGTCACACATCAGCGCGAGCTCACAGCCCGCACCCAGCGCGAAACCGGCGACGGCCGCAATGATGGGCTTGCGGCTGCCGGCCACGGGCGCCCAATACTGCCCCAGATCGATATCGGCCACCTCCTGTGGGCCCTTATCGACCAGCAAATTCAAATCGGCGCCTGCGGCAAACACCGTGTCGTTGCCGGTGATCACGATACATCGAACCTGCTCATGGCGATCGAGCTCACTCACCGCTGTCGCAATCGCCGCCCGCATGCTCAAGTCCAGAGCATTGCGCTTGTCTGGTCGATTGAGGGTCAAAATGCCAATGGCACCTTCAATGCGTTGCAGAACGGGTGAAGTGGTGTCGGTCGTCGTCACGGGTTGGGTTTCCTGTTGCTGGGTATGAATTGCGCGGGGCGCTTGTTGCGAAATGCATCGAACCCTTCCTTGAAGTCATCGCTCAACAAACAAGCCGCTTGATCCGATTCTTCACGCGCCAGTTCTTGCTCCAATGTCAGGGAGGGCTGCTGAAGTCTTTGCTTCATGCGGGCAAAGGCTTCGCTGGGTAATTGGGCCATCTCATCCGCCAATTGCACAGAGGTATCCATCACTTGGTCATCCTGCACCAACACATCCACCAGCCCCATTCGATGGGCCTCTTCTCCCCCCAAGACCTGGCCGCTGGTCAGCAAGCGCAGGGCCGTGGCATGCCCGACCCGCCTGGGCAGGGTGAACAATTGACCCCAGTCCGGGGTCAATCCGAGCTTGAGAAAGGGAAACAAAATTTTGGTCCCCGGGCCAGCGACGATGCGGTCACACAGCAACGACAGGCCCACCGCCGCGCCCGCGGCAATGCCCTCCATGGCCACCACCACCGGCAGCCTGACGGCGGCGAGGGTGCGACAAACCGAGTGAACATGCTGCATGCGTTCACGGGCTTGGGCTTCGCTCAGTCCCACCATGGTGGAGACATCACCGCCAGCCGAGAGGACACCTTGCACACCCCCAATGACCAAGGCCCGGGTCTGTCCGTCTTTCAAGAAGTCATCGATCCCATCGATCAATGCCTGGCGAACTTCTGCGTCCATGGCATTTCGCTTGTCCGGCCGATGGATCCTCAAGCGACCGACGTGAGGACGAGGACGATCCAGCAGCACCACCGCTTCGGTCATCTTCAGACACCTTCCAGACCAACGATCGAGATGGAGCAGACATTCTGCGAAGGTTGCCCACCCAGGTTGTGAATCAGGCCCGTCCTGGGGTCGCTGAGTTGACGTGGCCCGGCACGTCCCTGCAATTGAAGATACATCTCGTACAGCATGCGAATGCCGCTGGCGCCAACGGGATGCCCGAAACACTTGAGGCCACCGTCAATTTGGCACGGCACAGCGCCGTCCGCATCGAACACCCCATCCAGCACATCACGGACGGCCTGGCCTTCGCCTGACAGCCCCAGGTCTTCCATGGTCACGAGCTCTGTGATCGAGAAGCAGTCGTGCACTTCGGTCATGCTGAGTTCACGACGCGGGTTGGCAATACCCGCTTCTGCATACGCCTTGCTGGCTGCAATACGGGCGGTGTGCACATAGCTGCCATCCCATTGACTGGACTGCAATTCCCAGCCATTGGACACCGCCAGCTGGAGCGCCTTGAAGGTGACCAAATTGTTTTTACCTAATCCGCGTGCAATGTCTGGCGTGGTGACGATGACCGCCGCCGCACCGTCAGAGACCCCGCAGCAATCGAACAATCCCAGGGGGGCTGCAATCGTCGGTGATTTCAGGCATTGCTCTTCGGTGATGGGTTTTTGCAGATGGGCTTTGGGGTTCTTGGCACCGTTGGCATGGCTTTTGACCGAGACATGCGAAATCGCCCGCTTGAGCAAGGCAGCATCGACACCATGCTTGTGCCGATAGGCGCTGGCCAATTGGGCAAAATTGGCCGGGGCCACGGCGTTGGGATACCACTGCGGGATGTAAGTGCCGACCGTTGCCATGGGCAAACCACCGTAGCCCGTGTCCTTGAGTTTTTCCACCCCCAAGGCCAGGGCAATATCACAGGCACCTGCCGCCACCGCATACACCGCCGCACGAATGGCCTCGGAGCCACCGGCACAAAAATTCTCCACCCGCGTGACGCCAATATTGGGCAAGCGCAACGCAATGCTCATCGAGGTGCCACCGCGACCGGTGCCGACATCATCCATGTGGGTGGAAAACCAGGCTGCACCTAAATCCTCAGGGGTGATGCCGGCATCGGCCATCGCCTCGTTGTAGGCCTCCAGCATCAGGTCCTCGGGGCTGGCGTCCCAGCGCTCTCCAAACTTGCTGCAGCCCATGCCCAGAATCGCAACCTTGTCCTTGATACCACTTGCCATGATGGGCTCCTTGTTATCGGGGAATAGAGGCCGCACGCACCGGCGTGGCCTTCCAGAAATAGCGGGTGTAGCCTCTTCGCTCGTCCACATCCTTGATCCGAAAAACCATGTCCATGGCGGTCCCCGAGTCCACCTCACCCACATCCAGATCGGTGAAGTCCATCAGGATGCGACCGCCGCCCTCGAAGTCAATCTGACCATAGTGATGCGGCGGCGAAGGGTGATAAGACAGATACTCGGCCGACCAACTGAGCACACGGGCCGCACGATCGGCCAGCTTGTAGGGTTTTTGTGTGTCCATGAGCGGCTTGCCCTGGTCGTATGACAAGCGTGATGGGGGGAAATGAACACTGCCACTGACTTCGCAGCGCCCCCCGACCAAACCCAGCAAGGCCGTGCGATGCCGCCAGGCGGTGCTGAGCGCGGTTTTCTTGTCTTGCTCGCCACGCATGCCTTTCTCGAGGGCCAACTGCCCCTTGAAGGAAAGGAACTTGGTGTAGCTGCGCTCTTCCACGCCTCGGGCCAGCCACTCGCTGACACCTCGTGCAGGACGAAACGCCTGGATGGCTTGGGTGACGCGAAACACCAGGGCCTGCGCCCCGCTGCCGAATTGCGCCACCACAATGAGTTGCCCGGGTTGGGCCCGTTCCAGCACATGGGCCAGCAGCAGCAACCCGTGGGACAAGCCGGTATCCCCCACCGCGTCATTCAAGTTGGGCACCACGGCCTGCGGCGCGATCCCGCAGGCTTTGGCCAACTGTGCATCCATCTTGGCAAAGAGCGAGGGAAAAATGAAATGGTCGATCTGCGAGGCCTTTACGTGGGCGGCTTGCAAAGCAGCGGCAATGGCTTGTGGCACGAGCTTGCCAATGCCCTCATCGCGCACCCAGCGCTCCTCCCAGTGATAGTCCACGTCATCGCCCGCGGCACGAAAGTGATCGACAAAATCCACCGACACAGTTCCGCTGCCCAGAAACTCTGCCAACACCTGATCGCGCCCCACCAGAACAGCGGCAGCCGCGTCACCGTAATCGAGTTCTTGCGCACTGCCTGCACGCGTCTTGCGGTTGTCAGAGGCCAGCACCAGAACCTGGCCACGATCGGTCTGTGCACGGGAGATCGCTTGAACCAAGGCCGACAAACCGGCACGCTGTGATCCGCCGACGTCCATCGCATCGACGTCATCGTCCAATGTCAATGCGCCAGCCACAATACCCGCATTGAGCCGCTCATCAAAGGGCAAGGTGTTCGAGGCCAGCAGCACTGACCGGACGTGTGAACGATCCTCGGAAGGGCCCAAGCAATCGCGGGCCGCGGCCACGGCCATGGTGATGCTGTCCTCGTCCCAATGGGCCATGGCACGGGTGCCTTGGCGACTGGCCAATTGCGGTGCGTACCAGGCATTGGCCTGCCCCACTGCCTGCCGAGACAAGCGAAGCCGTGGAATGTACCCGCCGTATGCGGTGATACCGATCATGGAATTACCTTTCAATCAGGCGCAACGCCCGCAGCAAATCACACTCATGCCCCACACCCCATGCCACCGGAGACACCCAGGACTTCACCCGTGATGAAGGAAGCCTCCTGACTGGCCAGAAAAGCAACGGCAGCGGCGACTTCCTCTGGCGTGCCCAGTCGTCCCACCAGCGTGGCCTGGCTCATAGCCGTCAGAATTTTTTCACCGGCCACCTCCACCGCATGGCGCACCATGGGCGTGTCAATCGGCCCCGGCGCCACCACATTGGCGGTGATGCCCTTGCGCGCATTTTCCCGGGCCAAAGAGCGAGTGAACGCAATCACACCGCCTTTGGCGGCGGCATACACCGAGCCCCCGCGGGACCCCAGTCGTCCCGCTTCGGAAGCCACATTGATGATCCGTCCATACCCGGCGGCCTGCATCGCCGGCAACACGGCAAAGCAAGTGTTGAATACAGAGTCAAGGTTGACACTCATCAGCCGACGCCATTCTTGCGGTGTGGACTGGGTAAAAAAAGCATGTTGGTCAACGCCGACGCAATTGACGAGGATGTCAAAAGGGCCGTGATGCCGGACGACTTCCTGCACACGATCAAAGTCGGTCACATCCACCACTGCGCCGTTGGCTCCAGTGTCTGCCATGGTGAGTTGTAGCAAATCGGCCTGCAGATCTGCGATAAAGACGCGAGCCCCCTGCGCCACCAGGCGACGCACCACCGCAGCCCCAATCCCGCTGGCCCCCCCAGCGACACAGACGCTGCGGCCTTGAAGCGGATGCACCGCGTTGTCGATCATCAGCGCCCCGTGAAAACAGGAGGACGTTTTTCAATCACGGCGGTCAAGCCCTCCAGGGCATCGGCCCGGCCTGATAAAAAGGCCTGTGCGTGATTTTCTTCCGGCATGCCTGCCTCAACCCCTTGACCGATACCGTTCCACAACAAGCGCTTGGTGTTCGCCAGGGAAGCTGGCGCACCTGCTGCCAGTTGGCGAGCCAGCGCCCAGGCTTCATCCAGCAATTGATCGTCGTTCACGACCCGTGTGAGCAATCCGATGGATTTCGCCTCCTGTGCACTCAGCACCGGGTTCAGCATCAGAATTTCCATGGCCCGGCGAAATCCCACCAACTGGGTCAAGGTGACGGTCACACCGGCGTCTGGCACCATCGCCACCCGCGTGGCACCGGCCAGGTATTGGCTGGAAGCCGCTCCCACCACAAAATCACTGGAACACACCAGCCCCATGCCTCCACCACCGGCCGCAAAACCTTGCACAGCCGTGACCACGGGTGGTCCCAGACGGATCAACGAGGAGGCGACCTGTTGAAGATAGGCCGTGGCGACACGGATGTAGTCAGGCAAAGCCTCCCCTTGGGAGAGAAACATGTGCACGTCGCCGCCGGCGCAAAAATGCTTACCCGCCCCCGTCAGCAGCACGGCGCGCACCCGACCATCCCCATGCACCTGCATCACACGCTCCTGCAGGGCCTTGAGCAATTCGATGTTCATGCCGTTGGCGGACTCGGGCCGATTGAGCTGTAGGTGTGCCACCCCATCAGGATGCAAGGTCAGGAGGACCGGTCCTTCACCGACCAATATCTGTGGAGTTGTAGAGGCTGTGTTCATGTGCAGTTCCGTTCAAGGCTTATCAGATCAGGAAAGACAGGGTGTAGAGCGCATCGCCATTGTTGACCAAGACCACCTTCTTCAACACCATGCGCAAGTCTTCACCCTCTCGGCGCAAACGATATTCGTTGCGCGTGGCCCAGAGGGTATCACCACGGGTGTGTGACTCATACACCATGGCATTGGACAAGACACGCAACTCTTGGCCATTGTCTTCGATCACCTCAATATTGGAGACCACCCGTCCCAGACGGGATCGCGGTGTCTGGCTCAAGCGCTTGCCAGTCTTGAGTTGGCGAATACGCAAACCGATGCGCGAACGGTTGTCATAGAGGATAGACATTTCTTGCTCGGGGTCTCCTCCCTCGCCATTGATCGGAATCCAGTACAAACCGTCGTCGGTCCACAACTGCTCCCAGGCATCGTATTGATGTTCATCCTGGAGTCGGGCTTCCCGGTAGATGAACTGCGTCACCTGCTCCAAGGTCTCACGTGAGATGGGTATCGCCATCACTGCGCCTCCATCAGGGAACGGTAATGCCGCCAGATCCCGCGTGTGGGCGTTTCGTCCGTGGCATCCCCAATCAGAAAGCCATTGTCATCGCGTCGCTCACGGTGTTTTCCTCGACCGAGAAAAAGCCACTCCGGCTTTTGCATCTGAACGCCCATCTGCGTGCGTTCGTACATCTCAGCGTCATCAGCCAATAAGAAACCGGCAGGACCCACAGAGCCCATGGTTTGCTGGCGCATGCGTCGATTGAGCTCAGGCGCGCCCTTGAATTGCAAAGCGGTGACATGCTGAACCGTTTCATGGACCGACAAGGGTTGAATCACAAACATCTGGATTTCAGCAATGAAGAGATTCGGGAAGATCATGATGTGCGGCGTGCCATCAATCATGATGCGACGGGCCTTTTCTGGACCATAGGCCTCATTCATCTTCGCGGTGTACTCCGGCAGTTTTTCGGCAGTGGTGCCAAACCAGCTCATGGGCACATCACGCTTGCGAAACTCGGGACGCAAATCGTTCTCGGTGTGCCCATTGCCAAAATCGCGTGACACTGCCTCTGAGTCGCTGCTGTACAGACTCCCGATGCCACTTTGGGCCACCTCGAAGATGGAGGCATGCACAAAACCGGGGTGATAGCCATCGGTTTCGTTCTCGACCAGGAATTTCCAGTTGGCCTTGACCTTGTGCTTAAGGAAGCCAGCCGTGACCTGCACCTCCCCTTCAGGCGATGTCTGACACAGCGCATCAATGGCCCCCATGGCGGGCCCCAAATTCTCTTCAAGCGTTGGCCCCTGCTCAGCCATGGAACCGAAGATGAAACCGCGGTAATTGCCTACCCGTGCCACACGCCCCAGCCCCAAAGAGCCGCGATCAACGCCCTCGTAGCCCGAAGGAAAAGGATAGCCACGCAAAGACCCATCGTTGGAAAAAGTCCAACCGTGGTAGGGGCAGGTAAAGGAACGGGATTGGCCCTTTTCATGCATGCAGACCCGGTTGCCCCGATGAGGACAACGGTTGTGGAGCAAATGAATCTCCCCATCCTTGCTGCGGGTCATGATGATCGGCTCGGGGCCGATGGACTTCATCACATAGTCGTTCGGGTTGGCAACCTCGCTTTCATGACCGACATAGACCCAGGTTTTGAACCAGATTTGTTTCAGCTCGGCCTGGTAGATTGCCGGGTCGGTGTACAGCGAACCATGCACATGTTCCGGCTGTATCAAGGAACCCCATGGAATGGCGCTGCGGGAAGAGGCAATGGGCTGGGGAGAACGTCGTTCCAAGAGGAAAGCTCCGTGATGGGTTGAAATGGACAAATAGAGCGTCCATCAATAATAGTCCGACGAGACGGACTATGTCAACCTTCAGAACGGGGGTAAACCCGAACTGAGCTTCGAGCGCGTGCAGCCCCTCAATCGCGGAACAAATGACCCAGAAATCAGGTCGGCTTCCAACCGGCCGGCACCCGGGGACGCTCGATCTTCGCCAGATCACAAACCACATCGGCGATGCCAGAGAAATCGATGCGGCCATGGTCACTGGCACGCGCCAGGCTGAACGATTCGAACACCGCCGCGGCCACCGGCATGGGCACCTTGGCCGCATGTGCTGCCCCCATCACCAGTGCCAGGTCTTTATGCGCCAGATCGATGGTGAATCCAGGACTGGTGTCGCCGGCCAGCACCTTGCTGGGAAAATTCATGCGCAACTGGCCGTTGTTGGCCGACGTCCCCAGCAACACAGCCAAGGTCTTGGTGATGTCCAGACCGAAACGCTGTGACAACGCCAAAGCTTCGGCATTGACTTGGGTCAGCGTCACCGCCACGTAGTTGTTGACCAATTTGGTGCGGCCGCCGGTGCCCACCGGTCCACAGTGATAAACCGTGGTCCCCATGGCATCCAGCAGCGGCTTGACGCGTGCAAAGTCGGCATCGCTGGCCCCCACCATGAACAGCGATTCGCCGCGATCGGCATGCTCAGCCAAACGCCCCACGGGAGCGTCCACCACCGACAGGCCCTTGGCCTGAGCAGCGGCCTGCAGTCGGTCCGTGGCCAAGGGGTCGATGGTGCTCATGTCCATCAACAGGCTCCCAGGCGCAGCATGGGCAAAGACGCCCTCTGGGCCCATGGCCACCTGCTCGACTTCAACCGCCGTTGGCAACATGGTGATCACCAGGCTGCAATCGCGAGCGATCTGCGCCACGCTGGTCCCTGCGGTGGCCCCCATGGCCATCAATTCGTTCATGGGAGCCGGATTGACATCCAACACCACCAGTTGAAAACCTTTTTTCAACAGGTTGGCGGCCATGCCTTTGCCCATGCGGCCCAGACCAATAAATCCAATTGTGCTCATGCGATGTCCTTGTTGATGTGTGTATGGCCCAAAGACTCGCGCACCCCAAAGAGTGCGCGAGTGAGTCAGGATGGGGGTAGTTTATCGAGACACGGGCGGCGGAGGCTCTGCACCAGCCCACTTTTCAAGGTAGGTCACCAACTCTGTCATGTCACGTCCGGTGCCATCCTGCTTGAGTGCAAATTTCCACAGTTGCTTGGCCTGCGACCCCACCCACATCGGCACACCCAGGGCTTCACACTCCTCGATGGCCAGTCCAATGTCCTTGCAGATGCTGGAAATGGGGAATCCGAAATCGAAGCTGCGTGGCAGCACCTGGCGCACAAATTTCTCTTGCGAAGCCGCGCTGCGTCCACTGCTGACGTTGATCACGTCCATCATCAACTGGGGATCGAGACCCCCTTTGACACCGGCCACATAGGCTTCGGCTGTCACTGCGAACGCAGTTGACGACAACATGTTGTTGAGGAGCTTGAGCAATTGGGCCTGACCGGCTTCTTGACCAATGACGAATAATTTCCCAAACACCTCGAGCAAGGGCTTGACTTCGTCTTGCGCAGACTGGGCACCCGCCACCATCACCGTCAATGTTCCTTTTTGAGCTCCGGTCACGCCTCCGCTGACTGGGGCATCGATCAATTCAATGCCGTGTTGGCGCAGTCCCTGGGCTGCAGCCTTGGCCGAGCGGGATCCCACGGTCGAGAGGTCGACCACAATCTTCACCGCTTTTCCCGAGCTGACGCCCGTTTCGCCCAGCATCACCTCTGTGAATACCGCGGGCGAAGGCAGGCTGGTGAAAACGATGCGGGCCTGATCACAGACCTCGCGAATGCTGCCAGCACCGGTGGCCCCGGCCTTGACAATCTCTTGCATGGCCGTCGGATTGACGTCGTAAGCGATGACGGGAATGCCTTTGGCCATGAGATTGATGGCCATGGGTCGCCCCATCACGCCGACACCGATAAATCCCACTGCTGCTGATTGGGTCATGTTTGCTTCCTTGTGTTTGACATCTGTGTTGAACTGACTGTGAAGGGAGACCGCCCCTGTTAGCGGGCCGTCGCCGCCTGAGCGTGCAATGGTTGGGTGAGGAGGGAGACAGAGGTGAGTTGATCGAAATCATGAATCAACGCCAAACTGTGGTTCACTTGCGCGTCCGACAGCTCACCGTTGGGCACCAGAATGCGGAATTTTTCATCCACATCGGCCCAATCAATGCCGCGCGCACCGGAGCCACGGGGCGCCTTGCAGGTGCTGCGAATCAATGTGCCATCGTTCAACTCGATGGTCACTGTGCCCCCGTGCCGATGCGGAAAGCGATCCGGATGGGGCGGCGGGTTGGGATCGAACACCACACGCGGCACCATGGCAGCGATCTTCGGATCACGCATTTTTTCGGGACTGAAATGATCCCAGCCAAAACGACGATCCACCAGAGAAGCTGCCACGAAATAGGGCACGCTGTGCGCCGCCCCAATGAGATCATGTGGTTGTACCGCCTGGTTCTCCCACACTTTCAACTGGGGAGCAGAAATGGTGGCACGTCGAATCGACGCTGGGTCCAGGTTGTGCTCGATGGCTGCCGTCCAGGCGGCTTCCGCAATGGCGTGAAACGGATGGGCTCCGGGAATGAGTTTGATCGCCATGTCGGTCACGATGTCCCACGAGTCACCCAGGTCGCGTGCGACCTCCTCGACGGCCTGCCCATTGAAGGCATCGAAGAAACCGCGCTTGGACTCCAGCACAGCGATCTCGGCTTCAAACCCAGCCTGAGCCGCCAGTGCGGCCTGCACTCCCAGCATGGCCGCCAGGCCTGCGTGGTACTCGCGGGCGCAACTGGTGTCGGCTGCAATCGCCATGCCCCCGGCTGAGGTCGCTGCGATCGCAATGGCCTGCGCCATTTGTCCAGCGTGAAGTCCCAGCAGTTTGCCGCTGGTGACAGCGCCGCCAAAAATGGTGGATACCGATCCGTGAAACCCCCGCTGCATCCGGCCCGGGGTCAGCGATTCATCGATGCGGCCGGCCACCTCGTAGCCCAGGACCATGGCCGCGAGCACATCTTGGCCCGTGCTTTGCAGCCGCTCGCCCATGGCCATCCCCGTGGCCGTGACAATGGTGCCAATGTGTGCAATGCTGCGCATGTCGCTGTCATCCGATGCGGCAGCGTCGCTGGCCACGGCATTGACCCGGGCGGCACGATCGACAGGCAGGCGAGTGCCACCAAACCAGACATGGGAGGTGGCTTCTCCCCCGAGCGCATGTTCCAGGTGGCGCACCACGCGCGCGGAGTCGATATGAACCCCCACCGCCGCACTGGCCAGGGTACTGGCCAGGCTCATTTTGGCGCGCTCCAGCGCCAGTGTTGGAAGATCGTTGACCGTGGTTTGGGCGACGAACGCGCCCAGCGTTTCGGAGAGCGTGCTCATCTCAACCCTTTCACGAAATGTGCAGCACTTGTGGATCAGGCCTTCTTGTCGATCGAGTCAAACACTTCACGCGCAATGCGGAAAGAATCAATCGCGGCGGGCACACCGGCATAGATGGCCACTTGCAGGAACACCTCACGGATTTCTTCGCGCGACACACCGTTGCGCAAGGCGCCGTTGATGTGCAGTTTCAGTTCATGGGGACGATTGAGCACGCTGATCATGGCCAGGTTGAGCATGCTGCGGGTCTTGCGGGGCAGGTCTTCACGGCCCCATACAGCGCCCCAGCAGTACTCGGTGACCAGCTCTTGCATGGGCATGTTGAAGCTGTCGGCATTAGCGATGGATTTGTCCACGTATTCGGCGCCGACGACGGCCTTGCGGATTTCGAGTCCACGCTTGAAGAGTTCACTGTTGCTCATGAAAATTCCTTATGAAAAAAGAAAGAAAAATGACCGATCAACCATCCGTGATTTGATCAGCCGCGTACCTCAACCCCTGCCCACGACTCGACCACCTTGACGACATCTGAAAAATCAGCGTCCTTGCCACAAGCAGCCAGGGTGATGGACATCATTTCACGCGCCGCCGATCCCACCACCATGGGAACGCCGATGTTTTCAGCCTCATCCACACACAAACGGGCATCCTTGTAAGCCAAGGCAGCGGCAAATCCGACATCGAAGGTACGTGGCAACACACAGCGCGGAAACTTGTCAGCAGAAGCGGTGTTGCGCCCCGAACTGGCGTTGATGACGTCCAGCATGATTTTCGGATCGACACCCGCCTTGACCCCCATGACCACCGCCTCGGTGGTGATAGCCACGGCCGTCACCGACATGATGTTGTTTGCCAGCTTGACCGTTTGCGCCTGCCCCGCCTTGTCACCCAAATAGAAAGGCTTGCCAAACACCGACAGCACCGACTCCAGGGCATCGTAATCACTCCGAGGACAAGACACCATGACCGCCAAGGTGCCCTTCACGGCCCCAGTCACGCCGCCGCTCACGGGGGAATCGACATACACCATGCCTCGCTCTGCCAGGGCTTTGCCCACAGCGGCGGCGGTGCGAGGACCGATGGTGGACAAATCGACCACCTGTTTGACCTGGCTGCCTTCGATCAGACCGCCGGCCTGCAGAGCCACCGCATTGACAATTTCTGGCGTAGGCAAACTCAGAAACACCGTCGAGACTCGATCTGCGACCTCCTTGATGGAAGACAAGCGTTTGCCCCCTGCTGCCACCACCCGGCCGACAGCCGCTTCATCGCGGTCATAGACATAAACCTCGTGGCCGGCGTTGATGAGTCGAATGCTCATGGGTCCGCCCATGTTGCCGAGGCCAATGAATCCCAATGCTTGCTTGGACATAAGTGTCTCCGTTGAAAAAATGAGAAGGTATGACGGTGCGTTTGCTCAGTTGGCAGGTTTCATGCCGATGGCCTTGATAAGGTTGCTGACCCGCTCACTGTCTTGCTCGAGGATCTTTCGAAAGGCCTCAGGCCCACGCTCAGACACACTGGGGGTCTGGGAGGCCAACTGTTTTTCGACCCGGTCTTTGAACTCGGGGCTGTCAATCACCTGCGACAAGGCGCTGGCCAGTTTGTCGAGCACCGCCTTGGGTGTGCCCTTGGGCGCCACCAGTCCATTCCAGATAGTCAGATCAAACTGCGGCACACCACCTTCTGCAAAGGTGGGGACATCGGGCAGTTGTGGCAATCGACGAGGAGAAGACACGGCGATGGCGCGAACCCGTTTGTCGGCATTCAAGGGCATGATCGTCACCGTCTGATCGATGATGCCATCGATCACGCCAGACATCAGATCCACCAAGGCAGGGCCGGTGCCACGGTACTGAACCAGGGTGGCATCCAGTTTGTTCATGTTCAGGAACAGGGCTTCGGCCAAGTGCGCAGTGGTCCCCGGCCCACCAGAACCCAAATTGGCCTTGCCAGGATGGCGACGCATGTAATCCATCAAAGCAGGCAAGTCCTTGATGCCACTGGCGTTGCTGACGGCCAGCACCATCGGCACCGTCGCCACGGTCCCCACAGGAACCAGGTCCACCAGGGGGTCGAAATTGGCCTTGGGGTAGAGGTGCGGAATGATCAGCAAAGACATGTTGCTGAAGTTCAGCGTGTGACCATCCGGCTCAGACTTGATCAGGCGCTGAAACCCCACCAAGCCACCGGCACCCGTGGTGTTTTCAACCACCACCGGTTGCTTCAAAACGGTCGTCAATCCTTGGGCGACCTGTCTCGCCAGGGTGTCCAGCGTCCCACCCGGGGCCACGCCCACGATGATGGTGATTTGTTTGCTGGGGAAACCCTGGGCCGAAGCCCATCCCGACGCCAGGGTCAAGATCAAACTGAGCCACAAGTTACGCATGGTGTCATCCTCTGTTTTGTTCGAATCCAACCATGATATTAGCGGTGGGTGCTGTCACGCGTTCGTCGAATTTCTGCATACCAGACCTGCGATTCACGCATAATGAATGCGGAAGCACTATGGAACTCGATCAACTCAAAACTTTTCTGACGGTGGCCGAGTCCGGCACCTTCTCGCGCGCGGCCATTCGGCTGTCTAGCACGCAACCCGTGCTGAGTCGAAAAATCAAAATGCTCGAGGACGAACTCGGGACCGAGTTGTTCCACCGTACAGGCCGGGGGGTGGTCCTCAGTGAGGCGGGCAAACTGCTCGAACAATACGCCCGGGGTATTTTGGACACCGCCATCAGTGCCAAATCCGCCATCCAGGCGCTTGGGGCGTCCCCCGTGGGGCAGGTCACCATCGGTATGCCCTCCTCCATCGCTACGGTGCTGGCCATCGAATTGGTTCAGGAATTCAGGCGTGCTTTTCCCCAGGTGTCGTTGAAGGTGATGGAGGGCTACAGCGGCCATGTGCTCGAATGGCTGACCACGGCCCGACTGGATGTGGCTGTCCTCTACGACACCCCCAACCTCAAGAGCAATACCCTGCGCACCGACCCGATCCTGAGCGATGAATTGTTTTTGATCGGTTCGCCCAAAGACCCTGCACGTATCGGCAATGGTCCGGTGCGGGCATCCCGCCTGGCCGATATTCCTTTGGTGTTGCCCAGCCGCCCCCACGGCATTCGCATCCTGGTGGATGAAGCCATGGCCCGAACGGGCTTGACCCCCAATGTGCAATTGGAGATCGATGCCATGCACTCCATGATTGCCCTGGCCGAGGGAGGCCTGGGCTACACCATCCTCTCTTACTCCAGTGTTCGAGACTTGGTGCTGTCCAAGCGGGTTCGTATCTGGCGCATCGTGGACCCCATGATCACCCGCTCGCTGGTGATCACCACCACCAATCAACGCCCCTCCACCAAGCCGGTGCGTGCGTTGACCCGGATCTTCCAGGAATTGATCGAGTCGCATGTGCGAGACGGTCGCTGGGCTCCCCCGTCAGACGGAGCGTCGACGACCAGCATGTCATCGTTCGCTCGTACGCCCCGAACCAGGGGCTGATCAGCCCTTGGAGCCAGGATAGTCTTTGTCCGCCACGGGCTCGGCCCACATCGTTTTCCCGATGGAGGTGGCCATGTGGATCATGTAACTGCCTTCTGCCGCGCCATGCCAATGACGCTCATCCGGTCCAATCCAGACCACATCGCCGGTGCGGATCTGCTGTGGGGCCTCACCCTCGCGGCAAATCCAGCCACAACCGGCGATGACGTTCAGCACCTGGCCATGCTCGTGGGTATGCCAATGTGTACGCCCACCCGGCGTAAAGAACACGTTGTTCAAGGTCACGTTGTCGGTCGTTGGCATGATGGGGTCGGCCCAAACCGTGCCCGTGAAGGTCGGACCGCGTTGCTCAGACAAGACGCCTTCAAATCGGCCGTGGAAAACTTTCATGATGCATTCCTTTTGTTGAAAATAAGAGGAGGACTCAAGACTTCAAACGGACACCACCGGACACATCGCCGATCGCATCCACCACCCGATTGCTGATCATGTCCCCATAACCCAGCGCCGTTCCCAGCCCAAAGCTGGCCATCGGACCGGCTGCGTTCAAGGAGGCAATGCCCAGTTCACGCGCCAAGTCGACATAGAGCACCACGTCCTTGGTCATCAGTTTGCCGGTCAGTCCACCTTCCAGGTAATCGCCATCGACGATGCGTGGGAATCGATTGAGCGTCGCAAAGTTCACCCCGCTGCTACTGTTGAGCACCTCCAGCAGCAAATGCAAATCAAGACCGGCCTTCTTGCCAGCCACCATCACCTCGGCGCTGGCCGCCAGGCTGACCGCGTTGAGGAAATTGTTCAAGAGTTTGGTGGTATGACCGGCGCCACTGGGCCCCATGTAGGCGACCTTGCTGGAGAAAGGCGCGAACACCGGCTTGAGACTGTCTACAACTGCTTTGTCGCCGCCCACCATCAGGGTCAAGGTGCCTTTCTCGGCAGCCGCAGCACCGCCGGAGATGCCGGCATCGATGTAGGTCACACCCAGATCGGCGAAACGCTTGCTGATGCGCTGGGTGGAACTCACCGCTGCCGTGCTCAGGTCAATCAGGATCTGGCCCGCGCGAGCATGGGCCAGCAATCCTTCGGGTCCTTCGACCACGGCCTCCACCACATGGCTGTCGGGCAAGGACATGAGGATGATGTCCGTTTCCTGCGCCACATGGGCCAACGACCGTGCGGCCACCGCACCGCAGGCCTCTGCGCGACCGGGAACACTGTCCGAACCCAGCACAGGCTGTCCCGCATCGACCAGACGGCGCGCAATTCGCCCGCCCATGTTGCCCAGCCCGACGAATCCGATGGCATTCTTGCTCATGCCGCTCATCCCGCCAGTACCGCGGGGAAAAAGGCTGCAGGTGCCAAGAACTGATTCTCAATGCGCACTACGATGGGCTTTTCCGCCTCGCTCTCGGCGCGTCGCGCAATCCAATCCGGATCGGCCTGGAAGGCATTCCATTTGGCTTCGCGATCGGCCATGTCTTTCCATTTCAACAGATAGGTGAGCTCGTGGTTGTTGCGCCCTACAAGGGTGGTCCAGAAACCCACGGGTTCGATGCCATGCTTCTTGAAGAAGCCCAGCGTATGTTTCGCAAATCGCTCCTGCAGCGCCGGCAATCGTCCGGGAGCACATTCATAAACACGCATTTCAATGATCATGATCGATCTCTTTCAACAGTGGAGGAGGAATTCATTCCAACAAATCGCCAACGGCATCAAGCCTTTGGCGCAGTGTCCCGGTCCCAAGGCACGCCACCGGCATACGTCATGTAGGTGGCGCTGGCAATCCAGCCGGAATCTACGGGCAGCAAGATGCCGGTCACGGCACGCGCCGCCGGTGAGCACAAAAAGGCAATCGCCTCGGCAATGTCGGCGGGCGTGGGCAGGAGGTCCAGCGCATGCACGTGCATCATCTTGGCCAAGTCACGTTGGCCGGCGTCGATGCGTGCTTGCAGTTCAGGCGTCATCACGTAGGTTGGCCCCACGCTGTTGACACGGATCTGATGGCGTCCCAATTCAGCGGCCAGCAACTGCGTCAAACGCGCAATCGCCACCTTGCCGGGGTTGTAGGCTGGCAAGGGCATGGGCAGCGCGCTGTTGATGGAGCCCAGGGTCACGATGGCGCCCCCTCGTCCAGCAGCCACCATTTGTCGGCCAAAACTGCGGCAAGCATGCACGGTCCCGTGGTAGTTGACGCGCCACATGCGGTCATGGGCCTCGAGATCCATGTCCATGATCGATTCGGTGTTGGGAATCAAGGCCGCAGAGGTCACGAGCACCGAGGCGGGCCCCAGGTCTGCCTGAATGTTTCCGGCCAAGTCTTCAACGCCTTGTGCGTCCGAGACATCGCAGACGTGAAACTGTACGGTGTTGCCTTGCGCTTGCAACTCACGCGCCAAGGCTTCGCCACGATCACGATTCACGTCCAGCGCTGCCACCGCATAGCCCAAAGCAGCAAATTTTCGGACCGCCGCTTCACCTATGCCGCGAGCACCGCCAGTGACCACGGCCAAGGGTAATGTGTTCATGTTGTCTGGGTTCCTGGCTTTCGCGACGCTTCACGCCGCCAGTTTCAACAGGCTCGAATGAATGACGTCTGGGACATCGACAAAGCCTTCGGCGATGCGCTGAGCCCGGTCCTGCATCGAACGCTCAAAAGGCACGCGAACAGGCACCTCAGGATCCACAGGGCGTGCGGTGTGCACCCAATCCACATATTCCGTCACTTGCCGACGGAAATCCTCGCCGGGGGACAACAGGCCGGGGTCCATCATGATGATCAACATGCCGAAACGCGACAGGTCCTGAGGAATGACGGTTGAACCGGCCATGATGCCCAGCAACTGCACCACCAAACCCAAGCCAGCCCCTTTGGCGCCGCCCCAGGCCATCAAGGCACCGCTCAGGGCCTCGGCCGGGTTGGTGGTGATTTTCCCCTCGGCGTTGTAGGCCACGCCCTCCGCGATGGGCTTGCCCAGTCGCTGCGCCAGCATGGCATCTGCGTGAATGATGATCGAAGTGCCGATGTCCCAAATCACTGGCGTGCCTGTGCTGGGGAAACCGAAACACATCGGATTGGTGCCGAAGCGCCCCTCGGTCGCACCGTGAGGTGCCACCCAGGCGCTCGCATTGGAGGCAATCATGACGACCTTGCCAGCCGCCACCGCCATCTCGGCATAGTAAGACAACATCCCCGTGTACCAGGTGTTGTGTGCAGCCACGATGGAGATCCCGTTGGCCTTCACCTTTTCCAGGGCCACTTCGGTGGCGCGACGCCCCACCAGATACCCCACGTTGTCGCCGCCATCAATCCGCGCTGACACACCGGTCTCGTGCTCGATGCGCATCGGCTGTCGATCGGCACCGCTGCGGGCCAGGCGCTCTGAAATGCTGATAGCACGAGCCAATCCGCCCTGGCGCAAACCGCGCAATTCCGAATCCATCAAATGGTCGGCAATGATCACCGACTCCTCGACACTGTGGCCTTGCTTTTGCATGACGGTCTCGAGCAAGGATCGGGCTTGGGCAATAGAAATGCGCATCGTAATCACCAACGGTTGACAGGAAGAATGACCAGCTGCGCCAGTTGCACATCCGGCGGCTGGTTCAAGGCGAAGAGAACGGAACGCGCGACATCCTGCGGATCGAGCGCCATGCCGAATTGATCGAAATAGTCTTTTTCTTGCTGAAGATCGCCTCGGTAGCGCGAGCGAACGATGCCCGTCCTGGTCAGACCGGGCAGTATTTCTGTCACACGCACCCCGGTATGCGCCAATTCGCCGCGGATGATGTCGGTCAGCATATGCACGCCCGCCTTGCTGGCGCTATAGGGGGCCATGTCAGGCACCATGCGCAAGGCGCTGATGGAGCCCATGTTGACAATGTCGCCGCTGTTGCGGCTGACCATGCCAGGCAACAGACTGCGCGTCACGCGCATGAGTCCGATGAGGTTGGTCTGAATGATGTCGGCCCAGTCATCGGCCGACCCTTGGTCGAAACGCTTGCGACCGCCCACATCGTGGCCGGCATTGTTGATCAAAATATCCACTTGCCGAAACGCCTCTGGGAGGCACTCCGGCAATTGATCCACCCGTGGGCCATCGGTGATGTCGAGTACCCACGGGAAGGTTTGGTCACCGAGTTGTTGAGACAAGGCGGCCAAGGCGCGCTCATCGCGATCAACAAGCACCACGCGATGCCCTTGCTCGACCAAGGCCGAGGAGATGGCAGACCCCATCCCCCCCGCCGCACCGGTGACCAATGCGGTACGCATGATTACTTCTTGCCCCACACCGGCGGTGCCATGGCCAACTCAGGCGGATAGACCGTGACTGGTGTGCCTTTTTGCCACTGGATGATGGTCAGACCGGCATCGACACGGCGACCGCTCTCGTCGAACTTGATGCGGCCACCGGGGTAGAACTTGGACGGGCCTCCATCGATCTTGCGCAAGGCCACGGCCACGGCTTCACGATCGGCTTTGCCAGCGTTCTCCAGCGCATCCTTGATCACCCACATATCCGCATAAGTGGAGATGGCGTTTTGCGTCATCCAGGGCTCGTTGTAGCGGGTCTTCAATTCGGCAATCAGCTTTTCATGGCCCTTGGAGCCCCAGCTGCCGACAGCCAACATCAAACCGTCGAGCTGGCTGGCGTCCATGGTCTTCAACATGTCCGGTTCTGCCATCACGATGCCAAAGCCCACGGTCGGCATCCGGCCCTGTCCCAGGCCAAATTCGTTGAGCTTTTCCAGCAGCAACTTGGCATCGGACACAGCCGTTGGCAGTGCGAAAAGGATGTCGGGACGAGCGGTGCGCACCTTTTGAATGAGCGGCGTGGCATCGGCCAGCGGCGGGGTGAAGGTTTCATCCACCACCAGTTGCAGGCCCATTTCCTTGAGCAGGCGCTCACGCATCGGCTTGACCGAAGCAACCGATGCCCCGGTGTTGTCGGTCACGATGGCCACTGTCTTGGGACGCACGCCATTGGCTTCGGCAAGTTTCATCATCACCGGCAAGGCCATGTCGGCTTGTGCAGCTGCGGTGGCGGAGGTCTGGAACACATATTTGTGCCCGCGCGAAGTGATCAGGTCGGAGTACGACAGGGTCAGCATCGGCAACTTGGCGCGCTCGGTGACTTCCGTGGCAGCCAGGGTGAACGAGCTCAGGTAAGCGCCAGAGGCTGCCACCATGTCGGGCTCTTGAGAAACCATGCGCTGAGCTGCGTTCTTGGCCTTCTCGGTGGTGTCACCCGAATCGAGCACCACCAGCTTCAATTTGGCGCCGCCCAGGGCTTTGACACCGCCAGCGGCATTGATGTGGTCGATGGCCATTTCTGCGCCCATGCGCATCACCGTGCCCGGTCGGGCATAGAGCCCGGACAACGGGACCAGCAAGCCCACCTTGATCTCTTTGGGGCTTTGGGCCTGAACCGGTGCCACCGAGGCAGCCAGCGCCAGCGCCATGGGCAGCGCCAGCTTTTTCATCACTGCGCGGCGATCAGATTTGCTTTTCATCACTCGTCTCCTAAAAGTTAACCGCTTTCGCGGTGGTAAACGTCCCGGTACCTTACATACCGAGATAAGCCTGGCGAACCCGATCGTTCGCACTCAGAACATCATGTGTGCCCTCGAGGACCACGCGGCCAGCCTCGAGCACATAGCCATAGTCGGCCGATTCCAGCGCTTCAGCGACGCGCTGCTCCACCAGCAAAACCGTCAATTGGGTTTGTCGCCGAATTTCAATCAGTCGATCAAAAATGAAGTCGGCCATCACTGGGGACAAACCCATCGACGGCTCATCCAGCATCAACAGCTTGGGGGAGGAAGCCAGCCCTCGACCGATCGCCAGCATCTGCTGCTCGCCGCCCGAGAGAGTGCCAGCCATCTGGTCGCGACGCTCTGCCAACCGCGGAAGCCAATCAAGAATTTTGGTCAGGTTGTCTTTCCAGTCACGTCGCCCCGCCTCAGTGGTGGCTCCCAACTCCAGGTTCTCCATGACCGTCAATGACGGGAAAACCTGTCGACCTTCGGGCACATGGGCAATGCCCAAGTGGGGGCGCCGTGCGGCCGGAATGTCTCGAATGTCCACGCCTTCGAAACGAATAGAACCGGCGGTGGGTGTCAGCACCCCAGAGATGGTTTTGAACAAGGTGGATTTGCCCGCCCCATTGGGACCGACCACCGCCACCAATTGACCGGGCTTGACCTGGATGGACACGTCGCGCAGCACTGGAGTGGCGGTGTAGCCCACCGTCACTGCGTTGATTTCGAGCATCATGCGGTGCTCCATTTCTTTCCAAGATAGGCTTCCACCACACTCTTGTCGCGAATGATGGATTCGGGGGGACCTTCAGTCAGCACCTTGCCGTGATCGAGCACCACGAAGCGATCGACCAAGCGCACCATGACGTTCATGGTGTGCTCGATGATGACGATGGTGATGTTTTCAGCAGCCAAGCGACGCAGCACCAGAATCAGCTCTTCGGCTTCCGACTGTCCCAGACCCGCCAAGGTTTCATCCAGCAACAGCAAGCGTGGTTGACCGGCCAGGGCACGCGCCAGCTCCATCAGCCGCAGCTCTTTGCTGGTCAATTCGCTGGCAATGCGGTCCGACAGACTTGTCAGACCCACTTTCGCAATGGCTTCGTTGGCCATGCGTCGTGCCTCTTCATCGTTGGAGGCTCGCACATAAGCACCGACCACCACGTTATCGGCAACCGACATGCGCATGAAGGGGCGCATGATCTGAAACGTTCGCCCGACTCCAGCGGCACACACCTCATGGGGTTTCATCCCCACCACATTGCGTCCATCGATCAGGACTTCGCCCGAAGTGGGTTCCAGAAATCCGTTAAGCAAATTGAAGGCCGTGGTTTTTCCCGCGCCATTGGGGCCGATGATGCCCAGGATCATGCCCTTGCGGACCTTGAAGCTGACATCATCGACTGCCTTGAGTCCGCCAAACTGTTTCGACAAACCACGGGCTTCGAGGATCACCTCGGCCGTTTCAGCAGCAGCCCGTTGTGCAGCCGTACGTTCCTCGAGCTCGACAAGCGGTGACGCGGTGGTCACAGCGGCAGCCTGGCCTTGCAGTGGTTTGCCGGAGCGGCGACGCAACATGTCACGCACCTTCCAATACAGACCTTCAGGCGCCGCCAGAATGACGGCGGTCACAGCAGCACCGTAAATCACGCCCTGAATGCCGGGCAAATGAGAGCCCAGCTCCGAGTGAAGAATCTCGGCAATCGGAATCAGGATGGCCGAACCAATCACAGCGCCCCACACGGTGCCGACGCCACCGAACATGGTCACCACCAGGGCTTGGGACGACACCAGCATGCCGAAGACCGAAACCGGTGTCACCACCAACAACACCACCGCATAAAAAGCACCAACAGCCCCTGCCATGGCGCCACTGAGCGTGATGGCCTTGAGTTTCCAGGAGTAAGTGTCAATCCCCGCCGCTTCAGCCGCTGCTTCGTTTTGCTTGATCGACAACAAGGCCATGCCAAAACGGGTGCGCTCGATCCAGCGCGTCAGCAACATCCCCGCCATCAACATGCCCAAGGCAATGAAGGTGTAGATGCGTGGTTCCTCAAACTGCATATAGGCCATGGGCGCTTCACGCATCATCGGCAAGGTCACCTCCTGGTACCCGAGCCATTCAAACACGTAGAGCAAAGCCAGCGGGTACGCCAACATCGCCAGCGCAAAATAATGCCCCCGCAGGCGGAAGGTCGGGATGCCCACTGCCAGGCCTGAAATGCCACCGAACACAGCGGCCAAGGGAATCAACACGTACGGTGAGAGTCCGAAATGCAACTGCCCCAGAGCCGTTGTGTAGGCCCCCAGACCAAAGAATGCCGCATGACCAAAGGACACCAACCCGGTATAACCGCTCAGCAGGTTCCAGGCCAGTCCAAAGCAGGCCCAGACCAGTACCAAGGTCAGCATGAGTTGGTAGTAAGAGTTGGACACGACTGTGGCCAACAGCGCATAGATCACGGCAAAGCCGGCCATGGCATAAAGAGAGCGTTGATCTTTCATGGTCAGGTGCGCTCCGCGCTGCGGCCAAAGAAACCCTGAGGCCGGAAAAAGATGATCAGGAGAAAGACCACGAAAATCGCGGTGTTCTGCAACTGAGTGGGCAGCACCAGGGTGGACAACTGCTGAACCAGACCGATGGTCAAACCACCCCAGAAAGCCCCGATGATGCTGCCCATACCGCCCAGCACCACGCCGGCATACATGACGATCACGTACTCCAAGCCCACGAAGGGGTGGAAGGGGTAGTTGGTCGCCAACAACCCACCCGCAATAGCGGTGATGGCCACGCCCAAGGCAAAGGCCACTCGGTGCGCCTTGTTGACATCAATGCCCATGTAAGTCGCTGCCACCGGGTTGTCTGCAGACGCGCGCAGCGATTTGCCCAGCCGAGAACGATTGATGAGCAGGCTGATCAAGATGATGCACAGCACGGAAGCAATGGCCGCGATGCTGCGCGACTTGTTGAGGAAGACGCTCATCGTCGAGGCAATCGGCAACTCCCAGGCGGCTGTCGTGAGCGGTGTACGCAGGGCCGCCATGACCGAACCAAAAATCATCTGCGCGGCATTGGTCATGATGAGCGCAATGCCCAGCGTGAGGATCAACTGGGCATAGTGCCCTTCCCCATCGAGTTGGGTGGTCCGGGTCCCGGAGACGCGGGATATCAGCACCGCATGCACGATGTAGCCAAACAAAAACAGCAGGGGTCCGGCCAACAAGATGGCCACATACGGGCCAATGAAATTACCAAACAAACTCTGCAAGCCCAGCAGACCAAAGAGGTAATACGCCGCGTACATGCCCAGCATCATGAAATCGCCCTGGGCAAAGTTGATCACCCGCATGACGCCAAAAATCAGGGCCAGGCCCACGCACATGAGCCCGTAGATAGAACCAGTCAACAGGCCTGCCACGGCGGCCTGCATCACGTTCTCGAAAGTTTGCAAGAAATTCATGGAGTGCACACCCCCGTCAAAGTCGGCTGGTTCAACAGCATCAACATGTGTTCTCCTTTGTTTAAAACTTCATCGACATCAAGCTGACAAGGCCGCTGACAGCAGGCCGGCATCCGGGGACGACTGCAATCCCTCCACCAGCGACTCGATTCGAGCGCAGGCTTCAGCACCCAGACGTTCAGTGGCTGCCATGCGGAAACGGGCGATCACATCGTCCGCTGTCGCATTCACCACATCAATCAATCTTTCTTCGTGGCGCGAACCATCGGCCAGCCGAACCTCGACGCCGCCCCCCTGCTGCCCAGGATAGGCGCGGGTCATGTCCGCGTCGACCTCCAAACGGGTCATGCTCAGCAGGCGGTGCAGTCGCGCGTCCTTCAGCAATTCAAAATTGGCTTCCGTCACCCCCGCGGTCAGCAAAGCTGCCGCCACGTTGTACTGGATACTCATCTTGGCCTGCAGCACATGGTCATAGGGCCCCGTGAAGTCGCAACCGGGATAGTTGGCGCCGGCGCTGGGCACACGGATGGTGATGGCAGCGATGTGCTCGGCCGCGCACCGTCCCGAGCGGGCCAGCCTCATGGCGGCTTGACACGCCGTTTGGGCAAAATTGCAGGCGGGGACAGGCTTGTGATAAACCGCCAAAATCTCTGGGCCACCCTGGAACATGTGGACGGTTGCTGCCGCCTCGCGTTTCCCATGAGAGGCAAACAAACCAGCCTCGCCATCCAGCGCCGAGGGGGAGCCAAAAGCACCTGCTTCAGCCAGCAACACCGCACTCACCGCATTGCGAGCGGCAAACCCGACATGGAAAAACATCTCGCTGCCACCGGTGTGCCCCCACTGATTGAAACCAGCCACGGTGTTGGTCGCCAAGGCCATGGCGTTGGCGGTTTGTTGCGGGTTCAACCCCAACAATCGGGCACCGGCAGCGGCTGCGCCAATCGGTCCGGTGATGCCGGTCGGACGAAAAAGGCGGGCCAATTGCGCGTCCATCAGTGAGCGACCGATGCGGGCTCCGACTTCATAGCCGGCCACCACCGCTGCCAGAAAATCTTTGCCACTGACGCGCCGATGTTGAGCCAAGGCCAGCACGGTGGGCAACACCACCACACCGAGGTGGCTGATGCTGGCCGAGTGCATGTCTTCGCGCACCAAACCATGACCCATGACCGCATTGACAAATGCGGCATCTGCCCAAGAAGAGTGTTGCTGAGATCCGATGATGGCGCCCGCTTTGGCCGAGTCGGAAACAGCCGGGGCTGCCATCTCGCGAGCCTGCTGGCTCCAGGGTTTATCCACAGACTCCAGGGCACAACCGATCAAGTCAAACAAGCATGTCTTGACCTTGTTCACCACTATCGGATCGAGCTGATCGACACAGAGCCCTGAGACGGCATGAGCCATCTCAACCGCCAGCGGCAACGTGGGTTCGCTGTGTGCCAATGGCGTCACTGCTTCGCGTGCGTCGGACACGATGGAAACTGAGGATGGCTGCAAGCTGCTGTCTCCAAGGTTAGTGAATGGGAGTGTCGACATCGATCACCCCAGTTCCTTGTTTTGGCAAATCCTAATCTGCACCTCCTCCGACTGCAATCGCGGTTTTCGGCATATCAGACTGCTCATGACAGACATAGCTCTTGGCGAGCTCGGTCAGCTTGAAGATACTCTGCAAACCCTTGAAACCAACCCCAGGAGGAGTCCATGTCACTGCCCGAGACCTACGAGGTATTTGCCGTTCGATATGCCACCCGCGACGGTCAGCGCCGCGATCATTTTGTAGGGGGAGACCCTCATGACGGTTCCATGCGAATGGACTACTTTGTCTGGGTGATCCGAAATGCCCATCGAACTTTTGTCGTGGATACGGGTTTCCACGCAGACATGGCTCAAAAGCGCCGACGAGAATATTTGCGTTCCCCCAAGGAGGGCTTGGCCTTGCTGGGGGTGGATGCCAGTCAGGTCAAAGATGTCATCCTCACACACTTGCACTACGACCATGTGGGCACGTTCGACGATTTCCCGCAGGCCCGGTTTCACCTGCAAGATGCGGAGATGAGCTTTGCTACGGGGCGTCACATGTGCAACAGCTACATGAACCATGGCTATGAAGTCGAGGAAGTGGTGTCGATGGTGCGTCTGGTCTACAAGGACCGAGTCACCTTCCACAAAGGCACTCAGGAATTGGCCCCCGGTATTTCGATTCACCACATTGGGGGCCATACCGATGGCCTTCAGTGCGTTCGTGTCATGACACAACGCGGCTGGGTGGTGTTGGCATCTGATGCCAGCCACTACTATGAACACATGCGAACCAACCGCTGTTTCAGCCTGGTGTTCAATCTCGGCGATATGCTCAACGGGTATCGGACCATGAACAGCCTCGCAGAGTCGCCCGACCATGTCGTGCCTGGACATGATCCTCTGGTGATGCAGTACTATCCCGCCCCGTCACCCGAGCTAGACGGCGTGGTGGTGAGACTCGATGTCGCCCCCAAGATCTGAAACCATGTGACGCAGACCACAAGACAACACAGGAGAGAGACATGATCAACCGACGTCAAGTCATCGCGGGCATCACCGCCGGTGCCGGCGGCCTGCTGGCCACATCCCCGGTTCACGCACAAGAGTTGCCTGACCGCACGATCCGATTGGTCGTGCCCTTCGCCGCCGGTGGCGGAGTGGATGCCCTGGCTCGCCCTTTTGCCATCGAACTCGGCAAAGTGCTCCACCGAACGGTGGTGGTGGAAAACAAAGCCAGCGCCACCGGGCAGATCGGTACCGCTGAAGTCGCCAAGTCAACGCCCGACGGCACAACCCTGGTGATCAGTTCGGCGGCATTTGGCACCACGCCTTCGTTTGTGCCTAAACTGCCTTACGACATCTTCAAGGACTTTGAACCCATCACCATTTTGGCCGCCACCCCCCAGGTCCTGGTCGCTCCCGTGGGCTTCAAAGCCAACAGTTTCGCCGACGTGCTGCAAATGGCACGCAACCAAGTGCCGATGAATTTCGCATTGCCCGGCAGCAGCGGTATCCAGCGCCTGGCCACTGAATTGCTGACTGCGACGGCTCAGGTGCAAATCACCAAGGTGCCCTACAAAGGAGCCGGGGCCGCCTTCACCGATCTGATCGCAGGTCGGGTCGACTTGATGTTCGACAACCCGGGCTCGTCGATGGTGCACGTCAACAGTGGACGCCTCAAGGTCTTGGCCAGCACCGGGGCACGTCGTCTGCCCACCTTGCCAAACGTCCCCACCGTGGCCGAAACCTTTCCGGGATTCGAGGCCCTCAATTGGTTCATCGTCGCCGCCCCCACGGGCACGCCGGCGGGGGTGTTGGATCGCCTCAATGAGGCCTGCGTACAAGCCCTGCAAAGCGACGCGATGCGGCAGGTGCTGGAACGAGACGGGCTGCAGGCCATGGGCAACAACCGTGCGCAAGCGCGCCAGTTCCTGCGCAACGAATTCAACAAATGGGACAAGATCGTGCGGGACAAGCAGCTGACCGCAGAATAAGAGTGTCGGCAGAGATGACGCCACTCTCAACGTCAGCATCACCCTTGAGGGGACGCCGAGCGCTGGTCACTGGTTCCAGCGCTGGTCTGGGGCTCGCCATCGCGGAAGGTCTGGCCGCAGCAGGCTGTGACATCGCCCTGCATGGCCTGGTCGATGCATCAACCATGACTGGCATCACTCAAGACTTGCAGACGCGCCATGGCATTCGTGCGATTTACTTGCGTGGTGACCTTGCTACCCGGGAAGGGATCGAGTCACTTCATGCCCAGGTTTGCCATGGGTTGGGGTCACCGGATATTTTGGTGAACAACGCCGTGGTGCGCCACTTTGGCCCCATGGAAACCTTGAGTTTTGAGGATTGGCAGCAGGCCTTGAATGTCAATCTGACGGCTGCCTTTGGTCTGATTCAACGCGTGTTGCCCACCATGCGCTCGCAGCGCTGGGGACGCATTCTTCAAATGACATCGGTCTACGGATTGCGTGGCACCAGCCAACGGGTGGATTACGTCACCACCAAGACCGCATTGATTGGACTGACCCGTGCGGTGGCCGCCGAAACGGTGACCGATGGCATCACCAGCAACGCCATCTGTCCGGGTTCAGTCCTCACCCCTGGAACGGATGGGCGCGTGCAAGATCTGATGCGGGATCAAGGCCTGACACGCGAAGAGGCCGAAGCCCGATTTCTTCAAGGCAAGCAACCCACACAACGATTTGTCCATGCAGAAGATGTGGCTGCCAGTGTGGTGTTTTTATGCAGCCCCGCAGCGCGTGACATCACCGGTCAAGTCTTGCCCTTGGAAGGCGGATGGTCCGCCTTGTGATGCCGGGCATCCAAGAACCCTGCACTCCTTACAGCCCATTCTGTCTTCGATTTTTTACCCAGTCCACGCCCATGTCTCATGAATCGAGCCTTCCGGTCTCTGCCCTGCTCTGTGATTTTGTCGCCACCTCCCGCTGGGAAGACGTCCCTGCCAACGTCAGACATGAACTTAAACGCTCGTTGCTGAATTATTTTGCGGTGGGATTTGCCGGGGCCACCGATCCGACCATCGACATCCTGGTCGAGACCTTGACGCCCTTTGCCGCCAACGCTCAAGCCTCACTGATTGGCCGGTTGGAGCGCACCGACATGCTGAATGCAGCGGCTTTGAATGCGATGAGTGCCAACGTCTTTGACTTTGACGACACCCACGAGCCCACGGTCATCCACCCCACGGGTCCGGTTGCCGCACCCTTGCTGGCGTTCGCGCAACAGCACGGCTTGAGTGGCGCACAGTTTCTGCACGCGCTCTTGCTGGGCATGGAGGTCGAATGCCGGATTGGGAATGCCGTTTCTCCGGGCCACTATGCCCGGGGGTGGCACATCACCTCCACCTGTGGCGTTATGGGTGCGGCGCTGGCCGTGGGGCGTGTGCTCGGACTCCAACCCCAGCAACTCGGTTGGGCCTTGGGGTCAGCCAGCAATCAGGCCTGTGGGCTGGTGGAAACCCTGGGCACCATGGCCAAAAGCACCAGCGTGGGCAATGCGGCCAAGAATGGCTTGCTGTCGGCGCTGCTGGCATCGCGTCAGTTCGTCGGCCCGGCACAACCCTTGGAAGGCCCCAGAGGCTTCTTGCGTGTCATGGGGGATGCGGCCGATCTGACGTGCATCACAGAGGGACTGGGGCAACACTGGGAGGTGCAGCGCAACAGCTACAAGCCCTACCCGTGTGGGGTGGTGTTGAACCCTGTCATCGAGGCATGTTTGCAACTGTCGCGGCAACCCCAGTTGCAAGCGCGCTTGCTGACCGACTTGAAAGCCATCGAACTGACGGGACATCCGCTGCTGCGCCAGCGCACCGACCGACCAGACGTGCAGTCGGGACGCGCTTCTCAGGTGTGCGCGCAGCATGCGGTGGCCATCAGTTTGCTGCGAGGCCGCGCGGGTCTGGCCGAATTCAGTGATGAGGCGGTCCAGGACCCCATGGTCCGTGCCCTGGGGCAGCGTCTGAGTTTCATCGACGACGGCTCATACGACATCGACGCCGCCAGCGTTGCCTTGCACTTCAACAGCCATCCCAGCCTTCGGATGCACATCGAACACGCCAGGGGGTCGGTCAGCCACCCCTTGAGCGATGCGGACATTGAACATAAATTCGCCGAGCTGTCAGCGCATCATTTGAACCCTGCACAGGCCCGCTCACTGATCGACGCGGTCTGGAACGTGGACCAGCTGGATAATGTGGCGGTGTTGATGCAACAGGCACAAGTGCCTGCGCGACTTGGTTGACCCCTTTTTCCTGGAGTATCTCTCGATGAAAAAAATGTTAGCGCTCATCCTGGCACTGGCTGGGTTGCCCCTCACCGCCATGGCTCAAGGCGCATTCACCCCCAATCGCAACGTCACCATCGTGGTTCCATTTCCCCCCGGGGGCGGCACGGATGCATTGGCCCGCATATTGGCCGAGAAATTGACACAGACCTGGAAACAACCGGTGATCATCGAAAACCGTGCGGGCGCACAAGGCAACATCGGCACGGCACATGCGGCCAAAGCGGCCCCTGATGGGCACACGCTGGCGCTGGCCCATCAGGGGGTGTTCACCGTCAATCCCCATCTGTACAAAGATGCCCCATTGGATCCCCTCAAGGACCTTCGCTCCGTCAGCCGAGGCACGCAGCAACCTTTCGTGCTGGTGGCACACCCTTCGCTGGCGGCCAACTCGGTCAAGGAATTGGTGGCCCTGGCCAAGAGCCAGCCTGGAAAACTCTCCTATGGTTCGAGCGCCTCCGGCCCTCAACTGGCGGGTGAGATGTTCAAGGCCGCCACGCAGGTAGACATGCTTCACGTGGCTTACAAAGGGGCAGGCCCCGCTGTGGTGGATTTGTTGGCCGGACACATTCCGCTGATGGTGGCCAACCCCACCTCGGTCGCGCCACATGTGCGCACTGGGAAACTCAAGGCGCTGGTGTTGTTTGGCAAAGATGCGTTGGATGTGTTGCCGGGCACCCCGACCGCAGAACAGGCGGGATACCCTGCCCTGGGTGACATGCCCGAGTGGTATGGCATTGCTGTCCCGGCCGCCACTCCATCGTCCATCGTGCTTCAGTTGAACAAAGATCTTCAAGCCGCGCTGAACGATTCCGGCGTTCAGGCCCGCATTCGCGCCCTGGGCCTGGTGCCGTCCCCCAGCACGCCCGAAGAGTTCACCGAACAGATCCAGCGAGATTTTCAAAGTGTGGCCCGCTTGGTCAAACTGGCTGGCATCGAAAAGCAATGATCCCGGCAGGGTGAAATGCGCGTGACTGTGCAGCGGCCTCCCCAGGAATACACTGATCTGCACAAGGCTGACCCGCTGGAACAATCCGACGGGTTCGACATCAGGAGACTCACATGAAAAACATCCTTCCCGCGATCGCCATGGCCATGGCGGTCACCCTCAGTGCATCGGTGCATGCAGAAGTCGCAGAAATTCGGGTCCCCCTGGGCGCAGGTGGCTTTGGCTTTTTGCCGCTTCACATCATGAAGACACACAACCTGGTGGAGAAACAGGCCGAGAAACAAGGCGTCAAAGTCAAAGTCAATTGGTCCAACATTGGAGGACCCTCGGCGATGATCGACGCATTGATCTCGGGATCGGCCGATTTCATTTCGGCGGGTCCGCCGTCCTTTCTCATTTTGTGGGACAAGACCAAGGGCAATGTTGAAGTCAAAGGCGTGGCCGCCATGAGCTCGATGCCCATGAACCTGAACACGCGCGCCGAACACCTCAAAACGGTCGATGACCTCAAGGGCAGCGACAAAATTGCCGTGACCTCGGTCAAATCGTCCATCCCCTCCATCGTGATGCAGATGTATGCCGTCAAGAAATACGGCAAGGACCAGGCCTTCCGTTTCGATCCCTTCACCGTCAGCATGAACCATGGCGATGCTGCTTCGGCCCTGCTGTCCAACAGCGCCGGCATCACGGGACACTTCGCCTCGGCCCCGCTGGACCAGACCGAGCGGAAAACGCCTGGCATTCGTTCCATCATGAACACCGATGATGTGATGGGCGGCTCCACCACCTTCACCATGATCTCCACCACCAAACGCTTTCAGGAGCGCAACCCCAAGGTCTACAACGCATTTCTGAGCGCCTTGAAGGAAGCGCAAGACATGATCAAGAACGACAAGGCCGGTTCTGCCCAGATCCTGATCGAATCGATGGGGGGCAGCAGCAAATGGGCGTTGAACGACATGGTCGCGATGCTTAACGACCCGTCGATCAAATACACCACCACGCCAGAGAATGTCATGAAATACGCCAACTTCATGCATGACATCGGCTCTTTGAAAAACCGCCCTGCATCGGTGCGCGACCTGTTTTTCCCCGGCATCGACCTCAGCGCCGGGCATTGACGCGTTCATGACCTCCTCCGAGCATCCCCCCTTGCTGTCTGTGCAAGGGGTGACCCTTCAGTACAAGACCGACAACCACCTGGTGACCGCGACCTATCGGGTCAGCTTTGACGTTTTCAAATCGGATCGCTATGTCATCCTGGGTCCCTCGGGCTGTGGCAAGTCCACGTTGCTCAAAGCGGTGGGGGGATTCCTCAATCCTGTGGAGGGCTCCATCCGGCTGAACGGGCAGCCCGTCCACCGACCCGGCCCCGACCGGGTCATGGTGTTCCAAGAGTTTGATCAACTGTTGCCCTGGAAGTCGGTGCATGAAAACGTGGTGTTTGCGCTGACCGCCAGCGGCAAATTGTCACGGCGCGAAGCCGTCGAGCGAGCCAGTCACTACATCGACAAGGTCAACTTGTCCCAGTTTGCTCATAACCTGCCACACACCTTGTCTGGCGGCATGAAGCAACGGGTGGCCATTGCGCGTGGCATGGCCATGGAGCCTGACGTGCTGCTCATGGATGAGCCCTTTGCGGCCCTCGATGCCCTCACCCGGGGCAAGATGCAAGAAGAGCTGTTGCAGCTGTGGGAAGACACACGGTTCACCGTCTTGTTCGTCACGCACTCCATCCCGGAAGCGGTCCGCATTGGCAGTCGCATTCTGTTGTTGAGCCCACATCCTGGACAGGTGCGTGCCGAGCTGAATTGCGCCGGTACTGGTAGCCTGGGGCCATCGGGTCAACCGCTGGCACAGGAAATCGAGGGCTTGCTCTTTGACCACAGCACGAGGATTGCCCATGCCTGAGCCCTCCATGCCATCTCGCCTTGACGTGATCCATGAGGTCCATCCTCCGCAGGAAATTCTGGTTCAACAACGGCTGGGCACAGCCACCCGCTTGTGGAACCACGGGCCGCTTCGGAAAATCCTGGTGCTCTTGTGTCTGGCCTTGCTGTGGGAAGGATACGCCCGCTGGCAAGACAACCCTCTGCTGTTCCCCACCTTGACCGAGACCTTGGTGGCCCTGGGCAGCGGTATCGTGGATGGAAAAATCATTTCAGCGGCGTGGTCCTCGATCAAGGTGCTCATGCAAGGTTACCTGGCCGGCATGTTCTTCGCGGCCTTGTTCACCGCCTTTGCCAGCGCCACCCGGATTGGATCGGATTTTCTGGAAACGCTGACAGCGATGTTCAACCCCTTGCCCTCCATCGCTTTGTTGCCTCTGTCCATGATCTGGTTTGGTCTGGGGGAAGGCAGCATTGTGTTTGTGCTGATTCACGCCGTCCTCTGGGCGGTGGCCTTGAACACGCATGCCGGCTTTCGATCCGTCAGTCCGACCTGGCGCATGGTGGGACACAACTATGGTTTGTCCCCCCTCAAGTATGTCTTGCGCATTCTGATCCCCGGCGCCTTTCCCAGCATCCTCACCGGCTTGAAAATCGGCTGGGCGTTTGCCTGGCGCACCTTGATCGCTGCCGAGCTGGTGTTCGGTGCCAGCTCCGGACAAGGCGGATTGGGCTGGTTCATTTTTCAACACAAGAACATGCTGGATGTGCCCAATGTCTTTGCAGGATTGCTCACGGTCATTCTGTTCGGGCTCTTGGTCGAGAACCTGATTTTCAAAACCATCGAGAAAAAAACCGTGGTCCGTTGGGGTATGCAGACCTGAGGCACCACTCTCGCTCAGACTCTGCCTCAGACTCTGCCTCAGACTCACCCTCAGTTCAGCCCGCTCTTTCAGGGCAAGCCTTTCATTGAGGGTCATGCATGGGTTGAGCTCCTCTTGAAACGCCTGCGATTCGCGTTGCAAGTAGCACAGGCGCGCATTTTTCAATGTGCAAAATCACACAAACCCCAGCAGTTTGGCGTGATAGAACCTACGCAGTCACATAAAGGACGATCGATATGACCTGTCCAAAACGCAATGCTTTGCTGGCGCTTCTACCAGAGCCCGATTACGAACGCATCCGGCCCCTCTTAAGACTCGTCAGCTTGAGAAAAGGCGACATCCTCTTTCGCGTGGGGGAGAGAATTCGCTGCATTTATTTTCCGGTTGGAGCCGTGGTATCCAAGTCCACCGAACTGGCTGATGGGTTTGGGGTACAAACGCTGGTGCTGGGCAACACCAGCCTGGTCGGAATAGGTGCGCTGGGGGATGGGGTGAGTTTCAACACCGCCACCGTCATCGAATCTGGCCTGGCCTACGAACTGGACTTGAAGCATTTACAACATGAGTATTCATGCGGCGGCGCTTTCGTGCACATTTTGATGACAGGTGTTCGCTATGAATTTGCCGAGATGAGCCAGTCATTGATTTGCAGCAAGCGTCACTCGTTGACGCAACAGCTGGCGCGATGGATATTGACGGTTTGTGATCGCAGCGCCAACACCACCATCACCGCCAGTCACAGCGAAATTGGCTTCTGGCTGGGATTCAGACGTGAGGGTGTCTCGATTGCTTTGCGCATGTTGGCAAACGCCGGCTTGATCACTTACGTCAGGCGTCGGGTGGACGTGATCGACCGCCTCGGCCTGGAGCGCTTGGCCTGCGAGTGTTACGCTGAAATCAGCCGACTAGCACCTCGAGACAAATTCCTGGTCTGAACGGCCATGGCCGGACACACGCCCCACACCGGCGTCAGAACGGCAATCCCACGTAGTTTTCAGCCAGCGAACGCTGCGCCGCCTCGGAAGAAAACAAATATTCCAGGTCGGTCTGCTGCAGCCGTTTGTCGTAGTCGATCGAGTCCGGAAACGTGTGCAGCATGGTCGTCATCCACCAGGAAAAACGCTGCGCTTTCCAGACCCGTGCCAAGGCCTTGGCGGAATAGCTGTCCAGCCCGGAGCTGTCGTTTTGCTGGTAATGCGCCACCAAGGCGTTGTACAAGTAATGAATATCCGACGCTGCACTGTTGAGGCCTCGAGCGCCGGTGGGTGGCACGATGTGCGCCGCGTCGCCGGCGAGGAACAAGTTGCCATAACGCATCGGCTCGGCTACATAGGAGCGCAAAGGAGCAATCGACTTTTCGATCGAATCGCCCGTGATCAGCCTCTGGGCCACTTCAGCGGGCAAGCGGCGCTTGAGTTCCTCCCAGAAAGCGGCATCCGACCAGTTCTCGACCTGATCGCTCAGGGGCACCTGGATGTAATAGCGGCTGAGTACCTGGGAGCGCAATGAGCACAAGGCAAAGCCCCGCTCGTGCTTGGCGTAGATCAATTCAGGCGACACGGGTTTGGTGCGCGACAAGACCCCCAGCCAGCCAAAGGGATAGACCTTCTCATACTCTTTGAGCACGTTCTTGGGAATGGACTTGCGACTCACGCCATGAAAACCATCAGCCCCGATCACAAAGTCGCAATCCACGCGAACCATCTCGTCGCCATGTCGGTACGTGACATAGGGCCGGTCACTGGTCAGGTCATGGGGCTGAACATCTTCTGCATGATGGATCACCACCCCCTGCATGCGATCACGCGCAGCGTACAGGTCGCGCGTGATCTCGGTTTGACCATAGACCACCACCGAATTACCACCGCTGTGCTTGTGCAAGTCCACGCGGTCTAACTTTCCATCATGGGCGATAAAGAAGCCTTCGTGGATTTCACCCTCTCTGTCCATGCGTTCGCCGCATTGCGCTTCACGCATCATCCGGGCAAATCCATGCTCGAGCACCCCGGCACGAATTCGGCTCAACACATATTCGCGGCTTTGCCGCTCAAGGACGACGGAATCGATCCCCTTGAGGTGCAACAACTGAGAGAGCATGAGTCCCGAAGGACCGCCGCCGATGATGCAAACCTGTGTCTTCATACAGTACTCCGATGGAAGCTTGAAAGAGGCCGCGCAAGCCACTTGCCATGCCCGTGAAGATACGCGGGATGACAGGGGATAGGAATGGGCGAATCGAGCAAAAACTTGTACATTTCGAACATGGACTCCACATCCTCCTCCATCCAGTCCTATGGTCTTTTTGGCGAGTCCTCGCACCTGCCAGACGTCATGCATTGCGAAACCATTGCGGAGAGATCGGTACTCCATGGTTGGGAATTGGCGCCGCATCGTCACGCCCGACTGCATCAAGTGCTGCTGATTCAATCGGGGGGCGGCATGGCACACTTGGACGGTAACGCCATTGCACTGCATGCCAATTCCCTTGTCAACGTCCCCTCGGGACATGTGCATGCGTTTCGCTTCAGGCCTGGCACTCAGGGCTGGGTCGCCACCTTGGCCGATGAACTGCTGGATGAAATTTTGTCCCGTGTGGGCGATGTTCGAGAGACCTTGTCGCGTTCATGTGTGATCGAGGCGAACGAAGCGATCAGCCAGATCATGGGTCAGATCTGGCGCGAGTTCTGCGAGAACTCCCGGGCTCGCGCATTGGTGCTGCGCGGCTTGAATGCCACCTTGCTGGGCTGGGTGGCCCGCGCGGCATCCGTCTCCGACCCCAAAGACCCGCAACACAATGAGTCGCGGGTGATACAGCGTTTCAAGGAATTGGTCGATGCGCATCACCTGGAGCACTGGCGGGTCGCTGATTACGCGCAGGCTTTGTCCGTTTCGCCCACCCACTTGAACCGGCTGACCCGGGCCGCCACAGGCCATTCCGCATCCGGGCTGATCGAAGGCCGCATGATGCGCGAAGCGCGCCGCCAACTGGCTTACACGAACTTGAGCGTGGCTACCATTGCCTATGCCATGGGTTTCTCGGATCCGGCCTATTTCACCCGCGTGTTCACGCGTGACGCTGGGCTCTCACCCCGTGCATTCCGAGCCCGGCTGTCCGAACCAGACAAGCCATCTGCGTGAGCTCTCTTGCGAGTCTCTGTTCTTTTTATTCGGGCTGAACGTTGGCTTCTTTGGCCAGTCGAATCCATTTCGCCACTTCGTTGTGAATATAGGTCTTGAATTGATCCGGAGACATCCCCATGGGAGACATGCCAATGGCCACCAACTTGTCCATCACCTCGGGATGCTTCAAGGCTTGATTGATCACTGCGTTGTACTTGTTGACCAACTCCTGGGGCATGCCGGCGGGCCCCACCAGCCCCACCCAGGACGGGAAGTCAAAGCCTGGGAAGGATTCGGCAATGACGGGCCAATCGGACACCAGCGGATTGCGCTTGAGGGAGGTGACCGCGAGGGGGCGCAATTGTCCGCTGCGCGACTGCGCCATGGCATTGGCCAAATCCACCATGGTGGCTTCCAGGTTTCCGCCAATGACATCGGTGATGGTCGCCGGAATGCCCTTGTATGGAACCGACAACAACTCCATGCCTGCCAGCTTGCTGAAGGTGGCCACCTGAACCTGGACAGCAGATGTCGTGATGCCCACGCTGATCTTGCCAGGGCTTTGTTTCGCCATGGCGATGAAATCAGCGAAGGATTTCGCGGGGTGACCGGGCTTGACCATCAGCACGTGCATGGTTTCCCCGAAACCGTTGATGGGGGCAAAGTCACGCCGTGGGTCGTAGCTGATGTTCTTGATCAAGGCCACGTTGGTGGCCAGGGAAGAATTCGATCCCAGCAACACGGTGTTACCGTCCGGCGCGGAACGCAGCAAATCCGCCACAGCGATGGTGCCATTGGCGCCCGGCTTGTTGTCCACCACCACGGACTGCCCCAGCAAAGCCGACATCTGCTGCGCCAGCACACGAGCCGCCAGATCGGTCGCGGTCCCTGCGGGCAGAGGAACGATCATGCGAATGGGACGTGTGTTGGCCGACTGTGCATGTGCCCCCGCACTCAGCAGCAGTGCCAACAACAAAGACACCAGCACAGACAACCTGGGCCATAGGCCGGACACCACATAGACCTGACGGACGGGCTTGTGGCCCTTGTTCGCATTCCACATCGCAGACTCCTCGCTTGAGCAGGTGATGAATCGTGAGCAATCATTCTAGAACTCGCGCCCCCAGCAGCAGAGTCACCCACTTACCTGTAGCATCCCGGCCCATGAACTCATGTGAATCCATCACGGCACTGGATGCCTGCTCTCTCTCAGAGCTGATCCATCGCCGCCAAGTGTCGTGCGTCGAAGTCATGCAGTCCTATCTGGACCGCATCACGCGTCTCAACCCCACCTACAACGCCATCGTCAATCTGGCTGCGCCCGACGCGCTGATCGCCCAGGCGCAGGCCTGTGATGACGAGTTGTCCCAAGGTCAATCGCGGGGCTGGTTGCATGGCATTCCACAAGCCATCAAGGACACGGGCGACGCCATGGGGTTTCCATCCACCCGAGGCAGCGTGGTGCTGAAATCGAGCATGCCGTCGCGCGACAGCATCATGGTTGAACGCATGAAAGCGGCCGGCTGCATTGTGATCGGTAAAACCAACATGCCCGAGTTGGGCCTGGGTTCACACACGTTCAACCACTTGTTCGGCCCCACCCCCAACGCCTGGGACCCCCGGGTCAGTGCCGGGGGCAGCAGTGGCGGCGCGGCGGTCTCTCTCGCGCTGCGCATGTTGCCTGTGGCCGACGGCTCGGATTTCATGGGCAGCCTGCGCAATCCAGCTTCCTGGAACCATCTGTTTGGCTTGCGTCCCTCGCAAGGCCGAGTGCCAGGTGGACCCGGCCCAGACGTCTGGATCGATCAATTGAGCACTGACGGTCCCATGGCTCGCACAGTACGGGACCTGGCACGCTTGCTCTGGACACAATCAGGACACGATCCCAGGCAACCCTTGTCGTTGACATCACCCATTCGTGCGGAAGAGTTGATCAACACCGCCCCCAGCTTGAAGGGCTTGCGAGTGGGCTGGCTGGGCGATTTGAATGGACACCTGGCGATCGAAGACGGCATCGAAGAGGTCTGCCTGCAGGCACTGCAAGTCATGCAAGAGCTCGGTGCCGATGTCCAGCCCACCCTCCTCGGTTTTGACCCGACGGCACTGTGGGACTGCTGGCTGGTCTGGCGACGTGCCCTGGTGGGGCCCAAAGTCGAGGCCTTGTTGAAGCACCCCGACGCACGGGAACTCATCAAGCCCGAAGCCCTGTGGGAATATGAAAATTCGCTGAAGCTGTCCTTCATGGACTTCATGCGCGCCAGCCAGACACGCACCGCTTACTACCACCACTTGCTCGGATTGTTCGAACGGTACGACGTGTTGGCCTTGCCCTCCACCCAGGTCTGGCCATTCCCGCTGGAGGAACGTTGGCCGCAGCACATCCAGGGGCGGACCATGGACACGTACCACCGTTGGATGGAGTGCACACTTTATGCCACCTTGGCGGGCCTGCCCGCGATCAGCATGCCTGCGGGCTTTCACAAACAGCATCCGTGGCCCATGGGCATCCAATTGATTGGACCTCCACAAGGCGATGCACAGTTGATTGAACTGGCTGCGGCTTACGAGCTTGCGCGCCAAGATTGGCTTGGACGGGCGCCTCCTGCCGCATGAGCGAGAAGCCTTCACTGACTTAGGTTTCATCGACGCCCCCCGTTGGATAGGACACGTGCAGCCCGTGTCTTTTTCCTTCCGTCGAACTATGTTCGATACAAGACTGAATTATTTCGTATTCAATTCAAACTCACCCCCTCCCATACGGAAGGTGGTTCATGGAATTGAGAGTCTTTGGATGGCCCTTGGAGGCGACGCAGGAGCAGGTCATTGGCATTGTGCTGACAGCCTTGTTGCTGATCATCATGGTAGTCATGCTGGCCTATGGGATCAGGCAGACCGTGTATTGCTTGAACCGTCTGTACGGCACACATCGGTACCCCTACCTGGGCATACGGGAGGCGTCCTGGCCTCACATCACCGTGTTCATTGCCGCCCACAACGAAGAGGCGGTGATCGCCGATTGCATCGATGCTTTGCTGCAGACCGATTACCCCGCCGACCGCTTGAAAATCGTGGTCGTCAACGATCGATCGAGTGACAACACCCGCCTCATCGTTGACCGACATGTGGCTGTTCATCCCGATCGCATAGAGCCCTTCCATCGCACCAGCGGAAAACCTGGCAAAGCAGCCGCTCTCAAGGACGCCATGCCGCGAGCGCGCGGAGACATTGCGCTCATCTTCGATGCCGACTACACACCCGGAAAAGGATTGCTGCGCGAATTGGTGGCTCCATTTTTCAATCCAGAGGTGGGGGCTGTCATGGGACGGGTGGTTCCTCGCAACGCGGGCAGCAATTTATTGACACGCATTCTGGACCTGGAACGCTCGGCCGGCTACCAGGTGGACCAGCAAGCACGAATGAACCTGCGCACTGTCCCACAGTACGGCGGAACCGTAGGGGGCATCCGACTGTCGGCGGCAAATTTCGTTGGAGGCTGGAGTGACGACGTCTTGGCCGAGGACACCGACATCACATTCCGCCTGCTGATTGCCGGATGGAAAACGGTCTACATCAACCATGCCGCCTGTCTGGAAGAAGTGCCGGAAGAGTGGTCCGTTCGGATGCGTCAAATTCACCGCTGGGCCACAGGCCACAACCAGGTGCTCATGCGCTATTGGCGCCCCCTGCTCGTCAGTCCCGATGTCGCGCTCAGAGAGCGCGTGGACGGATTGCTGCTGCTGGGCATTTTCCTGATGCAACCGCTGCTGCTGGCGGGCTGGGGCATTGCCATTGCCATCTATTACCTGAACGCCTCGCAGACTCTGACCCTGTTGTTGCCCACGGCCTTGTTCGTGGTCTATGGCGCCATTGCCAGTTTTTCGGCATTCATGCAAATCGGCTTTGCGGTGCTGGTGGATGGTCACCGACAAAGGATTCGACTCTTGCCGCTGCAGCTGTTGTCCTTCATCACCAACCTGACCGTGATCTCCTACGCCTTTCTCGCCTCCTTGCAATCGTTGGTGAGCAAGAAGGAGCTGGTCTGGAAAAAAACGGTTCGTTATCGCAAGCAGGCGCACCAATGAACTCCGAGCAAATCGTTTTCACGCTGCTGTTTCTGGGGCTGATGTGCATTTTGATACTTGCGCCCTTCTATCCGACCTGGAAAGAATGGAAGTCCCCCACCGACATCGACCCCATGCCGCTGGAGGATACGCCGGCGTCAGTCACGACAACCGTGACCACGAACATCTATTTGGTGGAAGGCTCTGTGTTTCAACAACTGTCCGCCCCAACCATTCACTTCGGACAGCCCTTCATCCAGGATACGCGTGTGAAGGTAGGTGACATACGAGGACTGGCCCCTGTCTACAGCGCGCTCGACATGACCCGCCTGCCCGGAGCGCAGGTCTGGGGGCGTGGGTGGCGGGTGGTGGGCGATTGCCACATTCCTGAGGGAAGTGAATTGACAGGTCCTTTGATCGTCACGGGTCACTTGTTTGTCGGCGCGTCCAGTCTCATCCATGGCGACATCATGGCCCATCGAGACATTCGTGTCGAACCTGCCTGTTCACTCAAAGGCTCCATGTTTTGCGATGGTTCTATCCATCTCGGCCCTCGCACTCAGGTTCACGGGCCCATCATTGCGGGTCAGCACTTGAATGTCGAAGCCGGAGCTCAGTTGGGTGAGCTGGGCCATCCCACCAGTGTCATTGCGAACACCTTGCAGTTTGACTCAGGCGTGGTCGCGCACGGCACCGTGTGGGCCAGAAGTCGGGGGTGCATCGGCACTGAACATCCGCAAGGTTTATCCGTATGAAGCCTTGGGTGCAGAGGCTCTTCACAGCCAGGTTGGTCATGGGTTTGATGGGGATCATCACGCTCAGTGCAGCGAGCGGCAAGGGACTGAACCTGGAGGGATTCAGCGAGCCCAGTGGCGCCATCTCGGTCGTCAAGCAAGGGGATGCCATGGACCCCTATTTTGCGTTGCAAGCCTTGTTGATCGCTCACGCATCCGGATTGGACATGGGTGGTCAGGATGTCAGGCTCGCACAGTGGCTGGCCGATCGATTCAAGAGGGATGGAAAGTTCAATCGCTATTGCCGATCGGGTGCTGGGTGGATCACTTGTCAACCGACCGATGCAGATGATGCGGTGCTGGCTTTGTGGCTCAACTTTGTGAAGACCTTGCCCGTCGCTGAACGAGCGGCCTTGGTCGATTCACCCACGCAGGACCGAGCAACACGAGAGTTGATCCAGCTTCGCGATCCTCGCAATGGTATTTACAACATCTCCTGGCAATTGAACCATGCACTGTTCATGGACAACCTGGAGGTTTGGTCGAATCGGCCGACGCGTCATTTGGCACGCTCCATCCAGAACGTGTTTTGGGACAAAAAAAAGCAGCGTTACAAGGTGAGCACTCAACCGGGTCACCAGGAGCGCGAAGAAGAGTTCTACCCTTCCGTGGCTGCGCAAATCTATCCGCTGCTGGTGAATTTTCCGTTGGTACCGGGAGGCAGCCGTGCGCATTACAAACGCTGGATGGCGCTTCATCGTGGACTGTGGTTGACCCAGATGCAAAGCGACTACCCCTGGGGTCTCATCGCCTGGATAGCCCACCGGCAAGGCGACTCGCACAGCGTCAGATGCTGGCAAACCGCCTCCTTGCAACACAAAAATGCCGCCCGCTGGACCGTGACCGATGAAGTGATTGCTCAGATCCTGCCACCGCTGAACGACTCCCCTCCTTCCTTGGAAGATTGCCAATGACCACCTACCTCGCCTGCATGGGAACCCGCCCGGAAATCATCAAGATGTTCCCTGTTTACCGCTCCTTGAAGGAGCGCGGGCAAGACGTCCATGTCTTGCATACCGGACAACACGAACAAATCGCCGATGCCTTGTATCAATTCTTTGACATGGGACCGGACTATTCGGTCCATTTGTCTCGCTCGGTGCCAACGCTTTCCCACCTGACGGCCGAATTGTTCAAAGGCATTGACGAAGCGGTCGAGCAAGATCAACCTGACGTTCTGCTGGTGCAGGGTGACACCGCCAGTGCGCTTGTTGGCGCTATGGTTGGGTATTACCACGACATTCCGGTGGCCCATGTAGAAGCGGGACTGAGAACCGGTCAACGCGACCCCTTCCCCGAGGAGAAAAATCGCGAGCTCATCAGTCGGTTGGCGACCTGGCATTTCCCACCCACCCCCAACGCCTTTCACAACCTGGTGCGTGAAGGGCTCGACCAAAGCCATATTTACCAAGTCGGCAACACCGTGATAGATGCAGCGCTGTGGGTCAATCGACAACTGACAGCCATGCCGGAGGTCAACACGCTGCCCCAGGATGTTCAACAGTTCCTGAAGCCCTATTCCAAGCATCGATTGATGTTGGTGACGGCGCATCGGCGTGAAAACTGGGGTCGCCCCATACAACTGATTGCGGCAGCCGTGGGTGGGTTGTTGCAAATGCATCCCGACCTCATCGCCCTCTGGCCGCTGCATCCCAACCCTTCCGTGCGCAAAGACGTCCAGCAGGCACTCGCCGATCTGGATGCACAGACCCGATCGCGGCTTTGTCTGACAGACCCCCTGGAGTACCCGGCTTTGATCGACATTCTGTCGCGCTGCCACTTCACGCTGACCGACTCGGGAGGCATTCAGGAAGAAGCGTCGGCACTGGGAAAACCTGTGCTGATCTCCAGGGAAAGCACCGAACGCCAGGAGTTGGTGGCCGCCGGCGGTGCGCGACTGGTGGGCACAGACCCAGATGAAATCATCGCGCAAGGCTCACTGCTGCTGCGGTGTCCACAAACTTACGCCTCCATGCAATTGCCGGTGTGTCCCTTTGGAGATGGCCGATCCGCCGAGCGGATTGCCGATGTCCTGACCTATTCCGTATAAGGATTCGAATGAAAATCAGATCTCGCTTCGTCGCATTGGCCTCTTACTTTTGCGCGATCAGTGCCTGCATGATGGCCCCGGCGTGGGGCGAGGAACGGGTTCCCGTTGATCAACCGACAGAATTCCGATCGATTGAAGGCTATACAACGCTGCATAAACTGAATGCTGGTTACAGTGATTGGCGTGAGTTAGGGGTGAGAGCCATCCTGTCCACAGGTGCGCATCAGTGGCGTTTGGAAGCAGCATCCATGCGCCGATTCGACCTCGACGGCTCATATGCTGCCATCAGTGACACGATCATCCTGCATCCCGACTGGTTTGCCTCGCTGTCATTGGGCAAAGGCAACGGTGCCATCTACCTGCCTGACTACCGTTTAGATGGATTCATTCATCGAAAATTCTTGGAAGATCGATCCTTGATTGGCAGCTTGGGTTGGGGCAGGTACAAGGCCCCAGACGGCCATGAGGACGACAACTGGAATCTGGGATTCACCTATTACTTCCACATCCCGTTCGTGGTGCAAGGAGAGGCCAGACGCATCCAAAGTCGCCCAGGAGATATCCACTCCAACCAGTTCTTCATGGCGGCAAGCTGGGGACGCTCTGGCGACTCGATACTGACCGTGCGACGTGGCTGGGGCCGTGAAGGCTATCAAGCCATCGGCGCAGATCAGTCGGTCACGGGCTTTTCCAGCAACCAGGTGTCTCTGACCTACAAATACTGGGTGGAAAAGGATTGGGGCTGGGTGGCCAACCTCGAAAACTACCGGAATCCGTTCTACCAGCGCGATGGCATTGGACTGTCGTTGTTCAAGGAACTCCCATGAATCCGAGAGAACCAATACCAGATACAGCGGCACACGATGCCCCAAGCATTCAGCCTGCGATGAGGCAAACCATCAGCCCGTCGTTGGTGGTCGACTTGCTTGGGATGACCCTCCTGCCGCTCACGATCCTGTGGGCATTGCACACAGAATTGATGCAATGGTGGGATGCTGTCGTTGGCACCTGGGCGGATTGGCTGGATCTGTCCATTCGCGCCGCCACGCCAGACGACATGACACTGGAGGCATCCAAACAAAACGATGGATCCAGAGCGCCCTCACAAGCCATGCTCTCCATGACGTCTCTGGTGGTATTGGGGGCCTACCTGATGAGTTACCGACTGCCAGACCGCTTTTACCCCTTGGCCACCTTGCTGCGAGGCATCTGCATCATCCAGACGACGGCGCTGCTGTATTTCGAAATCGCACCAGCCAGCTTTCCTTATTCAATATCAACCCATCTTCAGTCGCAACTGGAAGTGGGATATCTGTTCATGCTCGCTGTTCCCCTGATGCTGGCCATGGGCTGGGGCGTCTTGAATGTGGGCCGCACACAGAAGTACTGGGTTCCCCTGATTTTTCTCGCGTACTTCGCCGTGCTGATTCCTCATGTGGGTGTGATTCATGCACTGATCCTGGACCAGTTCTCGCTGCTGTTCATGCCCGTGCTGTACTTCGGCTTTGGGCTGTTGTTGCATTTGATGATTTTTGTTGGCATGTACGGAACACTGCTGAGCCTGACCCCTCTCCCCACCCCAGACCATGCTGCCGCGTCATGAACCCCTGGTCCCGAATTCTCAAAAGCGCGTTCAGCGCCCTCCTGTTCGCGGCACTCAGTGCCAGCTTGATCTGGATGCTGGAGGGCCGAACAAGCAACCAGAACCAGGCCGTACAGGCCAATCTGGTCTTGCTGATCCCTCAACATGAAAGCCAGAACAATCCCGTGACTCAGGCATGGCTGGATGCAGCTCAAGAAGAGGGGATGACGATCACCCCCATGACTGACGACGAATTTATCAAAGCCAGAACCGATGGAGTGATCATCGAAGGTCTGGTGATACCGGACACGGTACACACCACTGCTTCGGATTTACTGGTAAACCATTTGTACCAGTACGTCCAAAGCGGTGGAAAGCTCTTGATCAGCTTTGATGCGGCGGTTCTTCAACAAGGACTCAGAACGTATGCACTCGATGCCTCGCGATTGTCCGATCTGATTGGCGTTCGTTACGCTCTCTACAGCGAAATGGGCGATCAAACCACCCGCCGAGGACCGATCTACCTGAGCAAAGAGGCGGAGCACCGTTTAGAGGTGCAACCAGGAAAACTGGATTTTGAAAACAGCAACATTTCGCAATGGGGTGAGTTGACCACCTATGGTTACGCCACCTTGGACTACAACTTCTACAAAACCGTACACACCAAGTCGGCACATCGATTGGCGCAATCTGCTCAAGGCGACACCATTATCTCGATTCACCGATACGGCAAAGGGTCGGTGCTGTTCGTCAACCTTCCGCTGGGGTATTTGAAAACCCGGACCGACAGTTATTTATTGCAGAGAAGCTTGTCTTACTTCTCGTTTCAGATACTCAATCAACCTCGGCTGGCAGCAGTTCCAGAGGCTGTGGGTGGCGTGATCCTCAACATGCATGTGGACTCCAACGCTGCGCAATCCCAGTTGCTGCAAATGGAGCAGAACCGTTGGTTTGAGGATGGCCCCTTCTCGATCCACGTGACCGCTGGTCCTGACACCTATAAAACGGGGGATGCCATGGGCTTGAACATTCCCAACAACCCCACGATGCAAGGTTTACTCAAACGATTGCATGAGAAGGGGCATGAAGTGGGAAGCCATGGGGGATGGGGGCACGATATTTTTGGGAAAAATGTGACCGAAGAAAAGCAGGATGTCTTTCTCGAATTCCTGGAAAAGAATCACCAAGCCATCAGCGAAGCGATTGGAACCGAGGTGGATTCCTATTCGGCCCCCATGGGGAACCATCCCGCCTGGGTCACCGCTTGGCTACAGGACAAACGCTTCAAAGGCTATTACACCACCTCCGACACGGGGTTGGGACCGACGCGCTCCTACATCGGTGGTCAACGCAGAGCACCCAGTCCATTGTGGGCGTTCCCCATATCGCATTACAAGCAGATTGCCACGCTGGACGAATTGGGCTTGCACAACATCCAGGAGCCTGACATCAACCGTTTCATGCTGGATTTTTTGAACCATGTGAGCGAGCAACGCATTGCCAGGCTCTTTTACTTTCACCCGGCCACCACCGATCAATTCAAGCACTCCTTGGACCTGATGCGATTCCACGCGCTCGCATTGAAATCGAAAAAGGTATTTCGCTGGTACACGATGACTCAGATGTCTGATTTTCTGAATCGCAGGGAGAAGACGCTCTGGAGCATTGAGCGAATGTCATCCTCAGGCTCCAAAGCGTTGACGGCGAGCAACCCCGATTCGCTGGATCAACTGAGCTGGATATTTGACAAGAAGCGCATACGCGATCTGCGCATCACGCAAGGGCTTGCACGTATCCAGGACGACGGTAGCCGCTGGATTGTGACCGCCAGCGCAGGACGTGCCTTGAGGGTGGAGTGGCAAGACATGAATTGACAGGAGGAAAAATGACACATCCGGTATTGAATTCCCCCCATGTTCAGACGCCTTTGCAGGCCCATCAAACGATCTGCATGATCAGGGCCCATCTGGACAGAGCAGACCAATGCAATCGACAAATTGATGGCTTACTCAAACAGGGCAACCTGGAGAAAGTCCGTGAACATGCCCGACTCACCCAGGTCTTCATCACGAACGCGCGCCAACGCGCCGATGACCTGATCACTGGTCATTTTTGAAACACGATGGGAGAAAGACAATGTGTGGAATAGTTGGCGTAGTTGCGCAAAGAAACGTGATCGATGTCTTGCTGCACGGGCTGAGCAAGCTGGAGTATCGCGGATACGATTCCTGTGGATTGGCGATTCATGGCGACATGCCGCAAATGAACCAGAACCCAGGTCTTCAGCGAATTCGAAGCACGGAAGGTGTCGTCAAAATTTCCGAAACCGTTCTACCTCGCGTTCAAGGATTCACGGGCATCGCCCATACCCGATGGGCCACACACGGCGCTCCAGACATCACCAATGCCCACCCGCATTTCAGCTATGGCGTGACTGCAGCACGGTCATCCCTTCCCAAAGTGGCCGTGGTACACAACGGCATCATCGAAAATCACGATGACTTGCGGCGTTGGCTGGAGTCGAAAGGCTATGAATTTGCCAGCCAGACGGACACCGAGGTGGTGGCTCATCTGGTGGACCATGAATATGCGGGCGACTTGCGCAAAGCGGCGAGAAATGCCCTGACTCAGTTGCGAGGATCGTATGCGCTGGCCATCATGGGGCAAGCCTACCCCAATCGCATCGTGGCCAGCTGCTCGGGGTCACCCTTGGTGCTGGGACTGAACGGCAAGGAAACCCTGATTGCCAGCGACCCCCTGGCCTTTGCAGGTATCACCAACCAAGTCATCTTTCTTGCTGATGGTGATTTGGTGGATATCGAAGGCGACCGCTTCACCATTCTGGATGTCACAGACCATGAAGTCATGCGACCGATCCAGGTATTGAATCTGAGCAACAACAGTGTTCAACGAGGGACTCATGAGCATTTCATGCGAAAGGAGATCGAGGAACAACCTGGAATCGTTGCTCAGCTCCTGGCACCCATCACCTCGGCGCGGGATTGCCCGATTCAATCGGCGGATGCCAGTGCCGACACAAAGACCCTGAACAACTTGCTCAAAGACATCGACTCCCTGTTAATACTGGCCTGCGGCACCAGCTATTACAGCGGTTGTACCGCCAAGCATTGGCTGGAAGGCATGGCCAAGGTCCCGGTGCAGGTGGAGATCGCCAGCGAATACCGATACCGATCATCGATTGCGAACCCTCTTACCCTGGTGATCCCCATTTCACAATCTGGAGAAACCGCTGACACCCTGGCAGCCTTGCGACACGCCAAGGCATCTGGCATGCCTCACAGCCTGACAATATGCAATGTCTCCACCTCTACCATGATCCGCGAATGCCAATTCGCGTATCTGACACAAGCTGGCGCAGAGATTGGCGTGGCATCGACCAAGGCCTTCACCGCTCAGCTGATGGCACTGTATCTCCTGTGTCTGCGAATCGGCAACGTCCGTGAGCAGCTGAGTCTGGAGCGCGAGCAGGACCTTCTGGCCGCCGCCAAAACGCTACCTTCACACATGGCTCAGGTGTTGGCCTTGGAAACAGACATCATTCGTTGGGCACAAAAGCTGGTGAACCATGACAGCCTGATTGTGTTAGGCCGTGGTCTCCATTTCCCGATTGCCCAGGAAGGTGCGCTGAAGATCAAGGAGGTCAGCTACATCCACGCCGAAGCGTATCCAGCAGGCGAGTTAAAGCATGGCCCTCTGGCCTTGATCACGCCAGAGCTGCCCACCCTGGTGACAGCGCCCCACGACAGTTTGTTTGAAAAATTGAAAAGCAATGTGCAGGAAGTCCGGGCCAGGGGCGGCCTGATTTTTGCACTGATTGACGAAGGTGCTCCCTTGGAGAGCCAAGAAGGCATTGATGTGATCCGGCTTCCTGCACAGGCCGGTGAGCTCACACCCATGCTGCATGTCATCGCCTTTCAACTGCTGGCCTATCACCTGGGCAGGCTCAAGGGAGCGGACATCGACAAGCCAAGAAATTTAGCCAAAAGTGTGACGGTCGAATAAACCTGTCAATATGCACCCATGGCAAATACCGCCCCCTCTGACCTCATTCAAAGGGGGCTGGTCTGAATCATTCCCTCAAAAGTCCGGATACCCATTCAACAGGCTCTTGATGCGCTGATAGAACCCCAACTCATTGATGGTCACCATGGCCCGGTTGTTCACAAACAACTTCTCGATGGTCGCCATCTGCTGTTTGGCGCGGGTCGTGTCACCTCGCTTGGCGGCCACGTACCCCAGCACCGCCCAGGGATAGGGGTCGTAGACCCCGCTGGGCCAGGACGGTGAATTGACATTCAAGAAGTTGTAGGCCTGCGTGAAATACACCGCAGATTCGCTGACACCGAAGGCCTCAGGGAAGACCTGACATGTGGTGCCGGGGTAGAAAGTGGTGGGGTCGGCGCGCAAATCTTGATCGCTCATCTTGAAACCACTGCGACCGCTGTCCCACAGCACGGTGTTGATGCTTTGAGCCATGTTGGTGGCAAAGCTGTTGTAGTAATTGGCATCCGTGGACTCTCCCCTCAAGTTCAGCAATGCCGCATAGTCTCGCAAGCCTCGGTAGTCTTCACAGTTGTTCATCAAATAACCATAGTTGGCCACCGAGCTGGTACTGGACAACTGAAACACCCTGGCCAATCCATTGGACTTGACCAGCATTGCAATGTTGGCATAGGCAATATTCTTAATCTTGGCCTTGTTGGCATCCCACCAGGTCCAATTGCTGCTGGCCTTGAGATACCTAGCCACCAGCATCAGCAAAGTGGATGCGTAAGAGTTATCTGAATCGGATGGCACCAGCGTGATGTTTTGCAAAGTTGAATCATTGAAATTGACATCCTTGATGATGTAATTCCCTTCGACCCGGCTCAAGTAGAGATCCAGGTATTTTCGAATGTAGGTATCCAGGTCTGCAGCCGTCAGGTACTGTACGATGGGCAGCAAACCCAGTTGCGTGAAGTACCAATTCAAACGCCCGGCGGGGGCGATCAGGTAACCGTTGGTCAACGGGCCTGTCGTGATCCTCAACGCCTTGATTTGCGCGACGGCATCAATCACCTGAGGCGTGGTGCTGGGTGCGGTCGAGCTTCTGCGCGCCTGTGCAGCCCCCCCCACCGCCATGGACACCGAGACCACTCCAAATTTCCTTCTTTTCATGATGTTTCCCCTTCAAGGAATCAAGCTTTAAACACCAGCGTTGTGCCAACGCCCGCTTTGATCAGCCAATAGTTGCTGTTTTGCGAACTGACCGCCCCACTCCCTGACACAATGACAGGCATCTGAGGAAACTTTGACTTCGGTAAGCGCCAGACCATCTCTTTCAGGCTGGTGGGATGGGAGACATTGAATTGAGTCACGCCACTGAGGGGGTCGACGGATTGAGACCAATTCACCTTCAGGCGATTGGCCATGAAATCCGACAAACGCGTGGTGGTGTACCAATTGAACTGCGCGCCTTGCGACCTGGCGTAGCTGAGCAAATCCAGCAACACATTGCTCCAGAGATAGGCGCCTGGGGGGTGCGCATAAACCATGCGACTGGTGTTTTGTGCGACGCAAAAATCCACCAACTCACGGTACCAACCCACGACATCGGACTGCGGCACGTTGTAGGCCTGAAACTCTTCAAAGGTGGCATACAGTCCTTGCGGCGTGACAGGAAACACCCAAATTTTCGGGTTCAGCAAAGCCCCATTGCGATACTGACGTGTCGCCCCCAGTCCGGTGTGGCCCCCAAAATAGGCCGACACCACGCCCTGAGCTTCCAACCAGTTCATAGCCCACAAGGGGTTGTTGCCTTCCGGGGCCGAATAGTTGCGAGAGGGTGTCGCCGTCACGGCATCCACTGCCTGCCGGTTCAAGACCAGGCACTGCTTGAAGTTGTCGATCTTGGAGCCCTTCTTGAAACAAGCGCCGTTCGTGCTCAACAACTGATTGGATTCACTGGCGTTCAGGCCGTAAAAGTCATGAATCCAGCCACCATGAGAGCCCACATCATGGCCCGCTGCCTTAAAGGTTTTTAAAATTCGCTGGGCCTCCACGTTGCCCGACAGATTCCATCCGAGCTTGTCACCCTTGGTGATGGCGTCCGGGCCTGCCGTCATTTCGATCGAGAACAAGGCTTTGGGGTCATTAAAGACATTCAAACTCATCAAAGACTGCGTCGGCGCCTGCGCGGCCATGGAATCCAGATGCCAGTCAAAGGTCATGCCAGCCACTCCGTTAGGCATGGGCGACAACTGTGCCATGTCCACCACCCTTTGACTGAAGTACTGCAAAAAACCATGCATCATCAATGCATCGGTCCGACCCTTCAGGTAGGTCAAGGGCAAGTTCACAAACATAACTTTGCCGGCGCCGTAAGGATTGATACCCGCGACCAGTCCAAACTGTGGCGATGTCGCCAACACCTGTTGCCCCGCCAACCCTCCAAACGACCCCTGCGTCACATACGACGGATACAACAAATGACCGAGCAGGTAACCCGAGTACGCATCAATGGGATCGGCAACCGCTGTGGAAACGGAGCTGCTTGTTGCCACCGTCGTGGTGGAGGACACCGGCGATGATTTGACGGCTGACCCCAGGTTGATGAAAACAGAGCGAGGGTCCATCAGCCTCTGCGCCGACGCCGTGGAGCCAGAGTAGCGCAGGGTTGCGTACTGTTGTGGATCGAACCCCCTGACCCCACCGGGATCATTCGGACTGACAGGCAAATACAGCGCCGATTGCGTTGAAATGCCCGCCGAGGTCATCAATCCTCCCGAGGTAGAGCTGGCACTCACAGTGGTCAACGATGATTGCGCGGTGACGGATCCGGAGGTCGATGTCATGCCCAGAAAAGGGGTTGACTTGCCCGGAGGCACCATCAAGGAACGCATCACACTGCGATATGCGGTGACAGGACCCAGCCCGGTGGTTTTCTCTCTCAGCGCGTCGTACAGCACATAGTCCACACCGGCCAAATCGCTTAACCGGGATTTGGGGATCGGATAGACCGGCACACCATTCAAGCTGGTCAAGGCACCAAAATCAAACACCAGCATCGTGCGGCCACCATTGCGGGTGTAATTGCCGATCGCGGTGATCAAGGCGTCGGTGGCCAGTGTGTGAAGCCCGTCGGGCAGAATCAAACCAGCAAACCCATAGGCGGTGTTGCCCAATTGCAAAAATTGACTGTCGGTGATCGGCTTGATTCGAACACCCACTTCAGAGGCCGCATCGATCCAGGACAACACCTCGGGCGCCAACACATTCTGCGTGTCCGGCAGCAGCAACAGCAGAACGCCGGGATCGGGAGTGGGTATGGCTTGAACACCCACCTCGGCAACCGACACCGCCGTCGAGGTGTTGTCAGCGCTGCTCAAAGCCATGCCTTCAGGTGTCAACACTGAAGTCGTCGAGCCAACCACCCCCAATGCCCCCGCTGCCGTCACGTCCGAGCTCGTCCCCACAGATGGCGTAGACGCCGAGACGACAATCGGTGTAACGACTGCGGCACTGGATAACGGTGAACTGGAGGGAGCGCCCGCTCCTGAACCTCCACCGCAGGCCACCAACAGGCACGCCACCATCCCCGCCACCATGCTTGAACGAACGGCGCTGTGCGCAAAGCGCATAAGCACAGTCCGTTCACCGATCCTGTGTGAATTCCCATGGAACCTTGTCATACCACCCCCTGAAAATCAGACCTTGCACCATCGCGCGGCCATGAACCGTTTTGTACGCCTGTGGCGTTCGGTTCTCTATGGGTTGACTCACATATGACCGGCCCTGGGATGTGTCCGATAATGTTCTCTAATGCATCTCATTCGTGCGCCTTCGCGCATGTTTCCCGCCATCTCAACACCATGCCTCACATACTGGTCACTGGAGCCTCTGGGTATGTCGCCAATCGCTTGCTGCACAAGCATCTTTTCCCACAGCTTCGGCAAGGCCTGATTCGATTGACCTTGACGGACCTGGTGGCCCCAAGCCTTCCGTCGGATGTCTCTGGCAAACCCGTGCGATGCGTGTCGGCAGACCTCAGCGACACCACGACTTGGCAGACCCTTCTTGCAGAGCCGGTCGATGTGGTTTTTCATCTGGCGGGCATCGTGAGTGGTCGTGCAGAAGCGGACTACGCAGCCGGTCGGCAACTCAATCTCATAAGCACCCTGGCAGGTCTGGAAACGCTGCGTCAGCAGCGCCCCGATCGAGACAGTCCGGTGCAGTTCATCCACGCCAGTTCCATCGCTGTGTTCGGCACCCCTTTGCCCACGCATGTGGATGAACACACGCAGGCGCAACCCTCACTCAGTTACGGCACGCACAAGCGCATGATCGAACTCATGCTGAGTGATCTGTCGCGCCGGGACCTGGTGGATGGACGAGCGCTTCGACTGTCGGGCGTGATCGTGCGGCCACGCTCGCCCAACGGGGCTTTGTCGGGTTTCAATAGCGATGTGATTCGTGAGCCTCTTGAGGGTCGCGAGTTCACGTGTCCCGTCACGCCAGACGCTTGCATCTGGTTGATGAGCTCGGACACAGCTGCCGACCAGTTATGGGGGCTTTGCCAATGGAGTCAGTCTGAGTGGAACGCCCGCCGTGCGGCGCGCAACGCCGACGTGGTGGTCAATGCCCCGAGTTGGCCCCTGCCCCTTCACACCTTGCTGCAAGCACTGGGTGAAATCGACCCCCAGGCTCCCGCGCGCATCCGATTCGATCCAGCCGCCCCCCTGCAAGCCCAATTCGGCAACTGGCCGGAATCGGCGGATTTTTCATGGGGTGAATCACTCGGCCTGCCCTGCGACTCACGCCGCTTCCAGGGTCAGGTTTCTGCATTTCTGCACGCGGCCTATCAAAGCAGTCTCACCCTTACCCCATAGAAGCACCATGAACTCAGACAAGCCAACACCCCCCGCATCCAAGCGGCCCTTGCACTCGTCCCTCGTCACCGAAGGCATGGACCGCACCCCGCACCGGGCCTTCATGCGTGCCATGGGCGTGGCCGAGTCCGACTTTGGCAAACCCCTGGTCGGCATCGTCAGCCAGCATGGTGAAAACACCCCCTGCTCCATGTCGCTGGGCCCACAGGCCGATGCCGCCCGTCTGGGGGTGGCCAGTGGACAGGGCATTCCCGTCCCCTTCACCACGATCTCGGTGTCCGATGGCGTGTCCATGAACCACAAGGGCATGCGCATGAGTCTGGTCTCGCGAGAACTGATCGCCGACTCGATTGAAGCAATGATGGTGGCGCATGCATACGACGGCCTGGTCGGGTTCGCCGGCTGTGACAAAACCTTGCCCGGGGTCTTGATGGCCATGGCCCGATTGAATTGCCCCAGTGTGTTTGTCTATGGTGGCGCGATGCTGCCCGGACAGTGGCGCGGCAAGGACGTCACCATCCTGACCGCCTACGAGGGCGTGGGCGCCGTGCTGGCAGGTCAAATGACCGAGGCGGACTTGCAGGATCTGGAGCGCAGCTGCGCCCCCACCGTGGGTTCGTGCCCAGGCCAATTCACCGCCAACACCATGGCCATGGTGGCCGAAACCCTGGGCTTGGCGATGCCGGGCTCGGCCATGATGCCTGCGGTTTACAGCGAGCGTTTGGCCATGGCCCGCGCGGCAGGCCGCCGTGTGACAGAGATCATCGCGCAGGGTGGTCCATTGCCGCGCGACCTCATCACCCGCAAGTCCCTGGAAAACGCAGCGGCAGCCGTGGCCGCCACCGGTGGTTCCACCAATGCGGGCTTGCACCTGCCCGCCATTGCCCATGAGGTTGGTATTTCCTTCACCCTGGACGATGTGGCAGCCATCTTTGCCCGCACGCCTTTGATTGCCGATCTGCAGCCGGGAGGCAAGTACCTGGCCCTGGACCTGCACCGCGCCGGCGGGACACGCTCGGTGCTCAAAGCGCTGCTGGATGGCGGCTATCTGCACGGCGATGTTTTGACCATCCATGGCACCACACTGGAACACGACTTGCAGGATGTCCCTTCCCCCGATGGACAAGTGGTCCATCCGACCAGCCAGGCCATCATGCCCACCGGAGGCGTGGTCGTCCTGAAAGGCAACCTCGCCCCCGAGGGGGCACTCATCAAGGTGGCGGGGCTGAAGCAACGGGTGTTCGAAGGACCTGCCAGGGTGTTCGAGTCTGAGGAAGAAGCGTTTGAAGCCGTCTCGGCGCGCAACTACCAGGCGGGCGAGGTGCTGGTCATACGCAACGAGGGGCCACGCGGGGGGCCTGGCATGCGTGAAATGTTGGGCGTCACGGCCCTGGTCTATGGGCAAGGCATGGGTGAAAAAATTGCCTTGCTGACCGACGGCCGTTTTTCTGGCGCCACCCGCGGCATGATGGTCGGATACATCGGCCCCGAAGCTGCGATGCAAGGCCCCATCGCGTATGTGCAAAACGGTGACCTGATCCGACTCGATGCCGAGGCCGCAACCCTGGACGTCAAGGTCGAGCCGCCCGTTTGGGCCGAACGCCTGCGCCACCCTCCCAAGACATCGCGAGAACGCTTGTCGGGGGTGTTGGAGAAATACGCGAAATTGGTCGCACCGGCACGGCTGGGGGCCGTGACCCACAGCGGCCCGGGGGAGACACCAACATGAAGCTGGGTTTTTGCGGCTTGGGCCTGATGGGCTCGGCCATGGTCAGTCGTCTGCTGCAGGCTGGGCACGAGGTCAAGCTGTGGAACCGTAGCCCGAGCAAGAGCACCCCATTCGTGGCGCTGGGTGCCCAGGTTTGTGACACGCCGGCCCAGGTGGCGGATGGCGTCGATGGCGTGCTCATGTGCCTTTACGATGCCGACTCGGTCGAGTCTGTGGTCTTCGGCCCGCAAGGCATCGCTGAATCAAGATCACTGGCATGGTTGGCAGACCACTCCACCATCGCGCCTGATGCGGCCCAATCGATGGCCCAACGACTGTTCAACAAAACCGGATGCGTGATGATGGATGCACCGGTGTCCGGTGGCATCGGTGGTGCATCCGCCGGAACACTGGCCATCATGGTTGGCGGTCAAGCCACCCATTGGCACGCATTTCGAGAAGCAGTCAGCGCCTACGCCGGCAACATCACCCACATGGGAGACGCAGGCGCGGGTCAAGCCAGCAAGCTGTGCAACCAGATCATCGTCTCCAGCACGGTGGCCGCCATCGCCGAAGCCCTGGGCTTTGCCGAACGGCATCACATCGCTTCGGACAAATTGGCGACTGCACTCGCCGGTGGATGGGCCGACTCCAAGCCGTTACAAGTGTTTGTGCCCCGCATGTTGCAGCCACAAGCCACTTCCATTGGTGCCCTGTCCACGATGTTGAAGGACGTTGATATGATCATGCAGAGCGCTCAAAACAGCGATGCCCCCATGCCCGTCACAGCCTGTGTCCAACAACTCTTGAGATCAGCCAAGGCCATGGGCCTCGGGGAAGCCGAGTTGTCTGCCCTGATCTGCACCGTGCTGCCCGAGCGCCAGCCCCTTTTCAAGCCATCCGCCCCCTGAACCCACAGGCGGCATCCACCGATCGGAGACTTCCATGACACTGAATAAACCCCTGAAAGTGTGCCTGCTGGCCCTGAGCATGGGCTGGGCTGCCCTGACACATGCCCAACCCCAGACGATCAAAATTCTGGTGGGATTCCCGCCAGGGGGCGGGACCGATGCGCTGGCACGTGTGTTGGCCGACAAGCTCAAGGACCCTTTGGGGGCTTCGGTGGTGGTTGAAAATAGAACTGGAGCCGGCGGGCAAATCGCTGCGCAAGCGCTCAAGGCCTCGCCCGCCGATGGCAGCGTCTTGTTCTTCTCGCACGATCACACCATTTCCATTCTGCCTCTGGTGGTCAAAAATCCGGGCTTTGCACCGGCCAACGACTTTGTCGCCGTGGCTGGCGTGGGCACCTTTGCCAATGGACTGGCCCTGTCGCAAGGGACACCGGCGAAGAATTTCAACGAGTATGTGAAATGGGTGCGTGAAAGCGGACAAGGCCGCAGCGTGGTGGGCATTCCGGCGCCAGCCTCTATTCCAGAATTTTTGGTCAAGGTGATTGGCGAAAAATTCAAGTTCGATTTGCAACCCGTCCCATACAAGGGCGGCGCGCCCTTGATGGCGGACATGCTGGGCAATCAGGTGCCTGCCGGGCTGGCCGGCGTGAACGATTTTCTGGAAAACATCAAGGCTGGCAAGTTCCGCATGGTGGCGGTGATTGGCGACAAGCGCCAAGCCGTGTTGCCCGACGTCCCCACCTTTGCCGAACTGGGCATGCCAGGCTTTGAGGACCTGGCCTATTACGGCTTTTTCGCTCCTGCCGGCACGCCCAAGGCGGTCCTGGACCGCTACAACGAAGCCGTGGCGAAAGTCATGGTCCAACCCGAGGTGATTGAACGCATGCAGTCCATGGGCTTGAACCCGGGCCACATGTCCACCCAAACCTTTGGCAACCACGTTCGCACCTACAGCCAGAACTGGGCGCGCATTGTGAAGAACAGCGGCTTCCAGGCTCAATAAAACCCCGCTGCCAACGGCAGCTTTCTTGCGGGCAGCCACCCTCCCCCTTTCAGGGCTTGACCACCATCAACTGCGAGGCCGAGTTCTGACTGGCGTCATACAGCAGGTCAGCGCCTGTCACGCCTTGCACGGTGTAGGTGGTCAGGCTCGTTCCAGGGGACAGTTTGGCGCTGGATACCGAGCATGAACCCGTCAGACCAGTGACGCACGACACGGCCCCGCCAGGGCTGAAACTGCCTGCCACCCGTGCGTTCTGAACCGAGTTGCCAGCGTTGACATCACGCACGGTGATGGTCACGGTCGCGGTCCAATTTTTCTTGGTCTTCACGGCGCTACCGCTCAAACTTTTGATAGCCACCGTTTGCGGGGTCACGTTGCCCGGTGCGCCCTCCGCCAACGAATAAACCAGCAGGTTGGGAGATCCCGCCCCCTGGGACGTCAAGCGATTGGTGGTGGCGTTCTCAACGATGAATCGAGTCACCGACCCCGGGCTGGCAGTGGGGGCCGCTTGCAGCGCCAGCGCCGCCACACCGGCCACATGGGGGCTGGCCATGGACGTCCCGTTGAGGGTGGCCGTGGCCGTCGAGCTGGTGTTCCAGGCCGACGTCACATTGGACCCCGGGGCAAACAGGTCCACACAGGTTCCGGTGTTGGAGTAACTGGCGCGTGAGTCGCTGCTGGTGGTGGCACCCACGGTGATCGCCGATGGTTCACTGGAGGGCGAAAAATAACACGCATCGGACGAACTGTTTCCCGCCGCGACCACCACCACCAAGCCCTTGGCCACCGCCCCCGCAATCGCTGCATTGACCGTGGCCGAGTAGCTGCTGCCCAACGACAGGTTGGCCACGGCAGGCCTGACGCTGGTCCCGGCGGCCCAATCCACCCCTGCCACCACGCCGCTCAAGCTACCAGAGCCCGAACAGTTCAAAACCCGCACGGGAATGAACTTCACCGACTTGGCCACCCCGTAAATGCTCCCCCCCAAAGTACCCGACACATGGGTGCCATGCCCGTGACAATCGTCGGTGCCATTTCCATCGGTGATCACCGAATAGCCCGGCAACACGCGTCCGCTGAATTCCACGTGATCGGGCCGTATGCCTGTGTCGATGACAAATGCCGAGACACCTGCCCCTGTGCCATTGAAGTGATAGAGCGTATCCAAGGGCCGATCGCGTTGATCAATACGATCCAAGCCCCAGGTCGCCTGATTTTGAGGAGAGGTCAGCTGGTTCAATTGGACGGTTCGATCCTCCTCCACCCAATCGACTTGCGGATGGCGACGGATGCCTTCCAAAGCTTTGGCCGGAATGGTGGCCGCAAACCCCTTGAGGGCGTTGTTGTACACACGGTGGATCTGGCCGCCTTGACCGCGCATGAGTGCCTCTGCTTCCCGACCAGGATCGACCACGGTGCTCTTGAACACCACCAAGTACCGGTCTGTCATGACAGGTGAAGGTCCATAAGGATGGGACGGAATGTCCTTGTCCTGCGCGACGACCGTAGCCGCACAGCACAGACAGAACAAACCCAACACGTATTTGACAATGGTGAACATGACAATTTCTCCCTGAATGGCGTACCGTGAAGCATATGGGTCAGTGTTGAGCATGGAACGTCACCTGTACAGCCCATCCGAGGGTTGTATGTGCGATTTCCAAGATTCACCCCGCGTTACCAGGCAACTCCCGCAACGACAACCAAGAACGATGGAAATGGCCGATCCGACGATGTCAGTATGATTGCCGCTGTCTGCTCTTGTGTCTGCTCTTGTCCACCTCTGTCGGTGGGAGTTCGCCACCGCCAGGAATCTCTCATGCGCCAACCTCACCTCCCCCTCCCAGCGCGTCACGTGTTGACTTCGTTTCGTTGCCCCTCCTCCTCATTCGCTGTTCTCCTCGCCCTGTCCTTGGTCGCTTGTGGAGAAAAACCGACCCCACCGATGGCTGCTCCACCCCCCGCTGAAGTGGGTGTCGTGATCGCCCAATCGGGTGAGGTGGGCCTGGTCAGTGAATTGCCGGGTCGACTGGAAGCTTCGCGCGTGGCCCAGGTGCGTGCTCGTGCAGCTGGCATTCTTCAAGAACGCTTGTTTCGCGAAGGGGCAGACGTGAAGGCCGGTCAGCCTTTGTTCACCATCGACCCTGCGCCTTATGAGGCCACGCTGGCCAGTGCGCGCGCTCAATTGGCCAAAGCAGAAGCCAATCTCTCCCAGGCGCAGGCCTTACTCGAGCGCTATCGGGTTCTGGTCCGGGACAAAGCGGTCAGTCAGCAAGAGTTTGTCAACGCGGAATCGGCCTTCAAACAAGCCAACGCCGATGTGGGCCTGACTCAAGCCGCCGTGCAAACAGCCCTCATCAATCGCAGTTATGCCAGCGTGACATCGCCCATTGCAGGCCGCATCGGTCGAGCCCTGGTGACCGAGGGCGCTCTGGTCGGACAAGGGGAAGTCACCCCCCTGGCCGTGGTGCAGCAGATCGACCCTCTCTATGTGAACTTCACGCAAGCGGCCGCCGAGGCACTCAAACTGCAGCGGGACATCGAAGCCGGTCAGTACAAGAAAAGTGGCCAGGGAGCGGTGGTGACCGTGATGCTGGAAGACGGCAGTGAATACAAACACAAGGGCCAGTTGCTGTTCACCGACCTCACGGTCGACGCCACCAGCGGCCAAGTCACGCTGCGCGCCGAAGTGCCCAACCCTGGTGGCAAACTGCTGCCGGGTTTGTACGTCAAGGTCCGTCTGGAGCAAGCCAAGGCCTCCCACGCCATCCGCTTGCCGCAGCAAGCTGTCACCCGTTCGCCCAAGGGCGACATGGTGATGGTGGTCGACCCCGCAGGCAAGGTCAGCCCTCGCCCGATCCAGGTGAGCGGTCAGCAAAACGGTCAGTGGCTGGTTCTTGACGGCTTGAAAGCGGGTGAGCAGGTCATGGTCGATGGTTTTCAGAAGCTGCGTGGAGATGCCCCCGTCAAACCCGTCCCTTGGGCAGGCACCGGTACCAAGGCCCCCTAAGGACTCCGCATGGCAAAATTTTTCATCGAACGCCCGATCTTTGCCTGGGTAATCGCACTTTTCGTGATGGTGCTCGGCGCCGTGTCCATCACCCAGTTGCCGATCGCCCAGTATCCGCCAGTGGCACCCCCGTCTATCGTGGTGTCGGCACTCTACCCCGGGGCTTCGGCCAAAACGCTGGAAGACAGCGTGTTCACCCTCATCGAGCGCGAAATGAACGGGGCACCGGGCCTGATTTACATGGAGTCGGTGGCCCAAGCCGATGGATCGGGCACACTCACCTTGAGTTTTCAACCGGGAACCAACCCTGACCTGGCCCAGGTGGATGTGCAGAACCGTCTGTCCCGAGCCACCCCTCGGTTGCCTGCTGCCGTGACCCAGCAAGGGGTCCGCGTGGACAAGTCCCGCAGCAACTTTCTCCTGTTCACCACCATCTCATCCAACGACCCGGCCTGGGATCCCGTCGCGCTGGGCGACTATGCCACCCGCAATATCCTGCCCGAGATGCAACGACTCCCGGGGGTGGGACAAGCGCAGCTGTTTGGCACCGAACGCGCCATGCGCATCTGGATCGACCCCGCCAAGCTGCTGGGCTACCAACTGACCGCCAACGATGTGACCCAGGCCATTCGAGCTCAAAATGCGCAGGTCACGGCGGGTGAAATGGGCAGCTTGCCCAACGTGGCGGGTCAAGGCATTGCCGCCAACGTGGTCGTTGCCGGCCAACTCTTGAATGCCGATCAATTCGGCCAAGTGGTGCTGCGAGCCAACACCGACGGCTCGTCGGTGCGGTTGAAAGATGTGGCCCGCATCGAATTGGGTGGTCAGTCGTATGCCACCAGTGCGCGCTTGAATGGTCAGCCTTCCACTGGCATCGGCGTGCAGCTCTCACCGACCGGCAATGCACTGGCGACAGCCACTGCGGTCCGAGCCAAGATGCAGGAACTGGAGCGCTACTTTCCGCAGGGCATGAAGTGGACCATTCCCTACGACACTTCAAGGTTCGTGAAGATTTCCATTCAGCAGGTGGTGCAGACCTTGTTTGAAGCCTTGCTGCTCGTATTTCTGGTGATGTACCTGTTCCTGCAGAACTGGCGCTACACCCTGATTCCCACCATCGTGGTGCCGGTGGCCTTGCTAGGCACTTTCGCCACCCTGCTGGCGCTGGGGTTCTCGATCAACGTGCTGACCATGTTTGGCATGGTGCTGGTCATCGGCATCGTCGTCGATGACGCCATCGTCGTGGTGGAAAACGTGGAACGGATCATGAGCGAAGAGGGTCTGTCCCCCAAAGCGGCCACCCGCAAAGCCATGGGCCAAATCTCAGGCGCCATCGTGGGGGTGACCGTGGTCTTGATCTCGGTGTTTGTTCCCCTGGCCTTTTTCAGCGGCTCGGTGGGCAACATCTATCGTCAATTCGCAGCGGTGATGGGGGTGTCGATTGCTTTTTCAGCCTTCTTTGCGCTGTCACTGACCCCAGCCCTGTGCGCCACCTTGCTGCAACCCGTCGAGGCGGGTCATGCGCACGCCAAAACGGGCTTCTTCGGCCGTTTCAACCGGGGCTTTGCCCGCACGGCCAAAGGCTATGAGGGATGGCTGGCCAAGCTGCTTAGGCGCGCCGGCCGGAGTCTTTTTGTCTACCTGGCCATTATCGTTGCAGCCACGCTGGTCTATCTCCGCTTGCCCACATCCTTCCTGCCCAACGAAGACCAGGGCACGATGCTGGTCAATGTCCAGTTGCCCCCGGGAGCAACTCAGGAGCGAACCCGCGCCGTGATGGAGCAGGTCGAAGGATTCATCCTCAAGCAACCGGAAGTTCAAAGCATGGTGGGCGTGCTGGGTTTCAGTTTTTCCGGCCTGGGGCAGAACGCGGGCCTGGCCTTCATCACGCTCAAGGACTGGTCTGAACGCAAGGATGCAGGCCAGTCAGCGCAGGCCTTGGCGGGTCGGGCTTTTGGGGCGCTGATGGGTGTGCGCGATGCGTTTATTTTTCCGCTCAGCCCGCCCCCCATTCCTGAACTCGGCGCGGTGTCGGGTTTCTCTTTCAGACTGCAAGACCGTGCGGGTTTGGGGCGAGACGCTTTGCTGGCGGCGCGTAACCAACTCTTGGGCATGGCCAGCCAGAGTCCAGTGTTGACACAAGTTCGCCCCGACGGACTCGAAGACGCGCCACAACTGCACATTGACATCGACCGTGATCGTGCGAACGCATTGGGCGTGAGTTTCGATGCCATCAATGCCACCTTGTCGACCGCTCTGGGATCGGCTTATGTCAATGACTTTCCCAATGCGGGCCGTTTGCAGCGCGTGGTGGTTCAGGCCGATGCGCCCGCTCGCATGCAGCCCGATGATGTGCTGAAACTGCACGCCGTCAATACCCGGGGGCAAATGGTGAACCTCGCTGCCTTTGCCACCACCCGCTGGGTCACGGGAGCCATGCAAACCGTGCGCTACAACGGCTACCCTGCCATGCGCATCAGTGGCAACGCGGCTGCGGGATACAGCACGGGCACAGCCATGAGCGAGATGGAAAAACTGGCGGCCCAATTGCCAGAAGGCATTGGCTATGAGTGGACAGGTCAATCCCGAGAGGAAAAACTGGCGGGTTCACAAGCCCTTGTGGTCTACGCCTTCGCCATTTTGTCGGTGTTCCTCTGCCTGGCGGCTCTTTACGAAAGCTGGACCATTCCACTGTCCGTGATCTTGGTGGTGCCGCTGGGCGTTCTGGGTGTGTTGCTCGCCACCTTGCTGCGCGGCTATGCCAACGATGTGTATTTCCAAGTCGGACTGATCACCATCATTGGCCTGTCGGCCAAGAACGCTATTTTGATCATTGAATTTGCCAAGGACTTGCAAGCGCAAGGCAAGAGCTTGATTGAAGCGGCTCTGGAAGCTGCCCATCTGCGTTTCAGGCCGATCGTGATGACCTCTCTCGCATTCACTTTTGGGGTTCTGCCCCTGGCCATCGCCACGGGTGCAGGCTCGGCCAGCCAACGTGCCATCGGGACGGGCGTGATTGGCGGCATGCTGACCGGTACCGTCCTGGCGGTGATATTTGTCCCGGTTTTCTTCGTGCTGGTGCGCTCCGTCTTCAAGGGACGTGGGCGACACATTGAAACAGCCCGGGCAAGCGCTGAACATTCGGACACACCACAGCATGACTGATCACCGCCTCACATTTCATCGTCGTGCGCTGCGTCTGGCCGCATGGTCCTGCGTGTTGTCGCTCAGTGCTTGCGCCCTGGGTTCCAAGAAAGAACGACCGCCCGAGCTTGCACTTCCCGCCCAATGGACCACAGCGGCAGCTCCTCTTTCCTCCGACCAGACTGCGGCCCGCTTGGGCTGGCGCGAGTTTGTTCTGGATCCTGCGTTGCAGTCGCTCATCGCTCGAGCCCTGGAGAACAATCGCGATTTGCGCGTGGCGACCCTGAACATCGAGCAAGCCCGCGCACAATTTCAAATACGCCGCGCGGATCAATTCCCCACCGTCAACATCGGCATCACCGGCAGCCGCACCACCGCGGGAGAGGACGCCGGCATCAAATCGACCTACACAGGCGGCCTGTTTATCCCGCTGCTCCCGAGTTGGGAGTTGGATCTTTTCGGTCGCTTGGCCAACCTCAAGGAAGCGGCCCTGGCCCAATTTCTGGCCAGCGAACACAACCGCCAAGCCATTCAACTCAGTTTGATCGCCTCTGTGGCCCAAGCCTGGTTCAACCTGCAAGCCAGCGAGGCCTTGCTGAAATTGACCCAAAAAACCGAAGCCCTTCGGGATGAAGGTCAGCGGCTCATACAACTGCGCTACGACAACGGCGCGGCATCTGCACTGGAATTGCAATCGGCCGTCTCTTTGCTGGCTTCGACACGAGCCACGCGGGCAGAACAGGAGCGGCAACGCCTGTTGGATTGGAATGCCCTGACATTGTTGGTGGGTACTGCACCGGCAGACAGCCTGACGATGTCCGACCGCAGCGAAGCTCAAAGACGGCAGGCATTTGACGCCTTGTCTGAGATCCCCCTGGGGCTACCCTCCGAAGTCTTGCTCAAGCGACCCGATGTGCAGGCAGCCGAATTGCAGTTGAAGGCCATGAACGCCCAGATCGAGGCGGCGCGCGCGGCCTTTCTGCCCAGAATTGCACTCACCAGCAGTGTGGGCTCGGCCAGTTCGGCGCTCTCGGGCTTGTTCAAAAGCGGCAGTTGGGGCTGGTCCATCGCGCCACAGGCGCTGCTGCCCATCTTTGATGCGGGTCGCAACCAGGCGGGTCTTGACAGTGCGCGGGTTGGCCGTGACATTGCCATCGCTCAATACGAGAAAGCCATCCAAGCCGCGTTCCGCGAAGTCAATGATGCCTTGGCGGGACGGGCAACGTTGGGTCAGCAATTGGCCGCTCAACAAGCGTTGGTGACCGCCGAGACCGAGCGACTGAGATTGGCCGAATTGCGCCTGGCCCAGGGAGTGTCCAGCCAACTCGACTGGTTGGATGCGCAGCGCAGCTTGTTCGTCGCTCAACAATCCGAGTGGCAGGTGCGATCGGCTTTGGCTCAAAACCGGGTGGCACTTTACAAAGCGCTGGGCGGTGGTGCCATGTCAACCCCTTGACAGACCTTTGGGGGCCTCGCTAAAGGGTCAATGCAGAATAAAATCCGACCATCAACCCTCAGCCTGCGTGCCCCGCCGCGCCCCTTTCCATGACTCGCGAAAGATCCGACACGTACGACGAAAAAAAGGAGCAGATCCTTCGAAAGTCTGCCGCTTTGTTCGCGCAAAAGGGGTATGAACTGACATCGATGATCGATGTCGCCAATGCCTGCAATGCCTCCAAGTCTCGGCTGTACCACTATTTCCCAGGCAAAGAAGACTTGCTTTACGGCATTGTCAAAGAGCACACCCTACTGCTATTGAATTCACTGTCAGGTATTCAGGCCATGCCCGTGTCGGCAACCGAGCGGTTTTCTCGATTCGTTGAAACCTTTGTCGACATTGCAGCCGACTCGCGCAATGAGCAATTGGTCCTGACCAATGAGCTAGGTCATCTACCGCCGGCCAAGTTGAAAGAAATGCTTGCCATGGAATCCGAGTTGGTCAACATCGTGTCCGGGCTGCTGCATGAAATCAATCCCAAGAGGATGGACCGTGCCGAGGTCAAAGGACCCTATGCATTGCTCTTGTTTGGCATGATCATCTGGACCTTCACTTGGTATAAAAAATCCGGCCCGATCAAACCACGGGAATTGGCAAGTTATATCTCAGACATCTTCCTGAATGGTTTCACCGCCCCGCAGAAAAAATGAGTGTTGGGTTGACGGACTGGGCCACCCCGGTCATGCCCTCAAATCAGAAATGACAAGGTGTACAAAGCGGTGTGGTTGTTCACCAACGTCACTTTCTTGCGTGCCATGCGCCATTCGCTGTCGACCTTGCGCAAGTGGTATTCATTCCTGGACGCCCAAAGCACCTCGCCTCGGGTATGCGACTCGTACACCATCGCGTTGGCGTGAACCACCAGACCATCCCCTTCTTGCCCATCGATCTCCACATTCGAGATCACGCGGCACAAGCGAGAGGCCGGCTGTTGTGAGAAGCGTTTGCCCGTGTAGAACTGCTTGACACGCAAACTGATCCGTGAACGGTTGTCATAGATGATGGACATTTTCCGATCGGGGTCTATATCCTCGCCGTTGGCGGGAACCCAGTAGACCCCATCGTCGGTCCATAGCTGCTCCCATTCGTTGTATTGGTGGGCATCCTGCAGTCTGGCTTCCTTGTAGATGAACTGGGTGACTTCCATCAGCAGGAGCATGTCGTCCATGTTCATACACGCTCCATCAGTGATTTGTAGTGTCTCCACAAGGCTCGCGAAGGCATGTCATCGGTCACATTGCCGATGATGCACCCCTCCTCATCCGTTCGCTCTCGGTGGCTGCCTCTGCCCAGATACAACCACTCGGGATTGCGCAATTGAACGCCCTGCTGTGTGCGTTCATACATCTCGGCATCGTCAGCCAACAAGAAACCTGCCGGGCCCACCGACCCCATGGTCTGTTGACGCATGCGCCGATTCAAGTCTGGAGCGCCTTTGAATTGCAAAGCGGTCACATGCTGCACGGTCTCATTGACCGACAAAGGTTGCAGCACGAACATCTGGATTTCGGCAATAAAGAGGTTGGGAAAGATCATCACATGGCGAACCCCATCGACCATGATCTCGCGTGCTTTCTCCGGCCCATAGGCCGCCCGCATCTTGGCGCTGTAATCGGGAAGGCGCTCTTCAGAGGTCCCGAACCAGCGCATCGGCTGATCGAATTTTCGAAATTCAGGACGCAGATCCAATTCGGAGTGACCTTGGCCAAAAGCACGGGTCACCGACATTGCCTCCTCGTTGTACAGGGCCCCGATGCCACTGTCTGCAACTTCAAAAATAGAGGAATGGGTGACTTGCGGGTGATAGCCATCGGTTTCATTCTCGACCAACAGTTTCCAATTGGCCCTGACCTTGTGTTGCAAGAACCCAGCGGTGACCTCGATCTCTCCCTCGGGGGAGTTGATGCAGACATTGTCCAGCGCCGCAGTGGCCGGCCCCAGATGCTCTTGCAGCGACTGCCCCTCGCTTGCCAGCGAGCCAAACACAAAGCCTTTGTAAATACTCATCCGGGCGACTCGACCCAGGCCCAATTCCTGGCGCTTATCTCCTTGAAAACCAGATGGATACGGATACCCCTTGAGTTGGCCATCGTTGGAGAAATTCCAGCCGTGGTAAGCACAGGTCCATGAGCGTGCGTTGCCATGGCTGTTCACACACACACGGTTACCTCGATGAGGACAGCGGTTGTGCAGCAAATGGATCTGACCGTCACGGTCTCGAACCATGATGATCTCTTCCAGCCCAATGGTCTTGAGGATGTAGTCGTTAGGCTGGGGGATTTCGCTTTCATGACCCACATACACCCAAGTCCGATACCAGATCTTCTCCAGTTCTTCCTTGAAGATCGCCTCATCGGTGTAGAGCGATCCGTGAACATACTCCGGCCGAATCAGTCGATCCCATCGGGTTTCAGTGATTGTTTCCATGTGCGGGCATTCCTGTTTCTCGTCACAGCAACATCATTATTAGACCGACCGGTCGGTCATGTCAAGGGCGCATGATGGGATGTTGACGTTCTGACTTCACCGGGATCCTTGAACCCCATCGGCAAATCAGCAGTTCATCCGTCGATGTTCATGTCCCAAGGGATGAGTTGGGTTTCGGGGTGCATCAACCAGGCCTTGATATCGTTCTTGCGTAACTTTCCGTTGACCGTCTTCATCAGCTCATGGACAAACACCACGTGCTTGGGGGTTTCGGGACGGCTCAGCTTGCCATCGCAAAAACGGATCACGTCCTCGCTCTTTAAATCCTTGTGGTTGGCGCGGGCCACCGCAACCGCGACAACGGCCTCGCCCCATTCCGGATGGGGAATGCCGATGACAGCAACCTCTTCAACACCAGGGTGCTCACTCAGAACCGCTTCCACAGTCGTGGGAAACACGTTGACCGCACCGGTGATGATCATGAATTTTTGGCGATCCAGCAGGTACAGATAGCCACGCTCGTCCATGCGGCCAATGTCGTTGGTGCGCAACCAACCCTCGCCCGGCAGCGCCTCAGCAGTAGCCTCGGGCAGATTCAGATAGCCTTTCATGACGCTCTCACCGCGCAACCAGATTTCACCCTTGGTGTTGGGTGGCAACGGTCGCCCCTCATCGTCGCGGATGGAGCATTCGTAATGCAGTCCGATGCGGCCAACAGAGCGCAGCAATTCAGGCTCGGAGGACAGCGCCAGCTGGTGATCCTTTTCAGTCAACACCGTCAACCAGCCTCCGCTGGTCTCGGTTTGTCCATAGGTCTGCATCATGGCAACACCCAGTTTTTCGCGGGTGTCTCGAATGAGTTTAGGCGTGGCCGGTGAGGACCCATACATCAGGCAGCGCATGGACGACAAGTCGTAGCTGTTGACCTGAATCTCGTTGAGCACACGTTGAATCATCGTGGGAACGATCAGGCTGGTGGTCACGCGGAACTTCTCGATGTCCTTCAAATAGGCGGTGATCTGGAATCCACCATCCGGAATGACCGTGGTCATGCCGTTGCCCAAACCGAACATGTTCATGATGACCACCGCCCAGGCAGAAGCAGCGGGCATGTACCACACATCGTCCGGGCTGAATCCAAAGGACGCCAGACAATGCAGGATGACGTTGGCGATCCCAACCTGGGTGATCATGACCCCTTTGGGATAGCCGGTTGTCCCGGAGGTGTAGCTGTACAGCAGCAAATCATCATCAGCCAGTGGCGCCCATACAGGCGAGCCCTCGACCTCTTTCAAGAGGGTTTCGTAATCATGGTCGTACTGGTGCTCGCCATTGAAGCCGACAAGACGGATGCCCAATGCCCGAACCTCATCCATGTGCTCATCGATCATTTTTTTGCATCGGGCATCGACCAGCAGCAGTTGGGTACCACTGTCCTTGAGCACATGATGCATTTCGGGCCAGGCATACAAGGTGTTCACCCCGACACGCACAGCGCCGATTTTTGTGCAGGCAAATAAATGCTCATACACCTCCAGGGTCTCCTGACTCAGAACCGATACGGTGTCGCCCTTTTGGTAGCCCAGATCCTGCAAGGCTTTGGCAAATCTGTCGGAACGCTCATGGATTTGCTGCCAGGTCAAGGACCGACCACCACAGAGGTAGGCTGCTTTATTCGGATAGTTCTGTGCACAGCGCTGAATCATGTCGCGCGCAAACAAGGTTTTCATGGGCTTAGTCCTTGGTATTCGATGGGGCTGTCACAGCCAGGTGTTTCGCAAGAAAAGCGCCTGCACTCGCGACGGCCAGTCGTGCAGAAGTCAATTCTGCGGGAAATTGCTGAAACACATGAATCATTCCGGGCCAAACCTGGCATTCAGCCTGCCCACCGGCAGCCAGGACCTTCTTGACGAAATCTTCCGAGTCGCTGACCAAGGTCTCACGCTCGCCCACCTGGCACAGAACCGGGGGAAGCGCCGCCAACCACGCAGGGTCGGCCAGCAAAGGAGACGCCAGGGGGTCCGTGGGGTCCTGGGACTTGCCCAGGTAATTGCGCGCCAGTGCTTGCAGCATGGGTCGCTGATGGATGGGGTCGAGCGCAGAACGGGTCTCGTAACTGGCCCCGGAAATCGTCATGTCTGTCCAGGCGGACATCACATACGCTGCCGCCGGACGAGGCCGTTGCTGTTGCGCCATGGCCAACAACAAGGCCAAGGCCAGCCCTCCACCGGCAGAGTCTCCCGCCAAGGCAACATGGCCTCCTTTAAGCCCCTGCGAGTGCAACCAGGACAAGACCGCCAAACCGTCTTCAAGAGGGGCTGGATAGCGATGTTCCGGCGTCATTCGATAGTCAACCCCCAGCACACGAACCCCAGCCGCTGCCGACAGATTCGCCATCAGCTCTCGGTGAGAGGCGAGGGAACCGATCTGGAATCCACCGCCATGGAAATAGACAATGACCCGGTGGGTGTTGGCACCAGGCGCCGTGATCCACTGGCAAGGAACCTCGCCTGCCAGCACGGGCTCTACAGAGGCTTCGCCCGTGCCAGGAAACAAGGCATCCCAATCGGCAAGCATTTGCGCGACTGAGGTTCCCCGCCCCCAGGCGCCATAGGTGGCCTGGATACGCCCAATAATTGCTTCCACCGCGTCCATTCAATGCCCTTTGAATTGAGGTGCTCGCTGATCGATCAAGGCGGTCACCACCCCATTTAAATTTGTGGAAGAATAGACCGACTAGACGGTCTAAGTCAAGGCTGTTCACCCTACCCTCACCGACTCGCCTTATGCCCAAACTCATCTTTGTCGATCACCAAGGTACCGAATACCCCGTGGATGCCAAGGAAGGACGCACCCTCATGCAACTGGCTCTGGACCATTCCGTTCCTGGGTTGTTGGGTGAATGCGGTGGCGCTTGCAGCTGTGCCACCTGTCATGCCTACATCGATCCTGCCTGGGCAGACCGTCTTCCCGCCAAATCCGAAACCGAAGTCTTCATGTTGGAGGCGGCCCTGGATGTTCGACCGCAAAGCCGACTGTGCTGCCAGATCAAGATGACTGAAGAACTGGATGGCCTGGTGGTGACTTTGCCGAAAGAGCAATCCTGATCGCGTCCGTCAACGGCCTTTGAATACCGGCTGACGCTTTTCGCCAAACGCCGTCAAGCCCTCTTGCATGTCGTGGCTTTGGGCATGTGCTTGCAAGACCTGTAATTCAGCTTGCAAGGCCAGCTCCAGAGGTTGGTCCCATCCACGGTCGACCAACTCCAGCATGCGCTGCAGGCCCAAGCGGCTTTTGCGAGCCAGTTGATCCACCAGCGCCTGGGTCGATTCGGCAAGCGCCTCATCGTTCACCACCCGATTGACGAGACCAGCGGACAACATCGTTTCTGCAGACACCCACTCGCCCGTCAACATCAGGTATTTGGCGCGGGTGACGCCGATGGCGCGGGGCAACCGAACAGAAGCCCCACCGCCCGGTATCAACCCATAGTTGGCATGGGCGTCACCTATCCTGGCGCTGCGGGCCGCCAGGACCAGGTCGCAGCAGAGGACCAGCTCCAGGCCGCCCGCCAAGGTGAGGCCATTGATCGCCGCAATCACAGGTTTGGGGAAATGATCCACACGGTTCAAGGTGGCCAGCAACTGTTGCAGAAAAGCGCTGGTGTTGTTCGCTGCGTTGCCGCTGCGAATCCATGACAGATCTGCCCCCGCGCAAAAAACGCTCCCCGTGCCTGTGATCACGACCGCATGAATATCTCGGCTCTCCAAAGCCTGGTCAAGCGCCGCCTCCATGCCTGCCAGCACGGCGGGGGTCAAGGCGTTCATCGCCTGCGGTCGATTCAGTCGAATCCACAAAGCATTCTGCCGCACTTCGATCAACACGGGGTTTTCAGTCATCCAGGCGTCCTCACGGGATTTCAAGCGGTGTTCAGACCAACAGTGCAAGGGTTGAGGTCGCCGTGGCCACCCTGACACGATCTTGCTCGCGCAACAACTCGGCACGGGTAAAGGCCAAGCCTTTTCCCCGTCGCTCCAACTCCCCGATCGCCACGTAACGCCCCTGGGGCGCTGGCCGCAGAAATGCCGTGGTCAGATTGACGGTCGCACATGACTGCCCAGGCTCCAGCTGCGCCAGCAGGGCAAACGCCATGGCGAAATCCAGCATGGCCGTCACCGCGCCCCCCTGCAAAACATTCGTGCCCTGGATGAACAAGGGATCGGGGTCAAAAGCCAATTCAATGCGCCCTACCGTTGCGTCCACAGCCAAGATGCTGGTGCGCATGGCCAAGGCCATGGGATTGCCATCAAACCGGAGGGAGGAATCCGGCTGAGCCATGAACCGGTGGATCTGAGCTTGATCGGGATTTCGATAAACAGGGTGGTTCATACCGAGAATGCAAAGAAAACAAGAAACAAGCATTTTCACTCAGAGTCTGAAAGAGCCAGCGCACAGCCCCTTCATGTCAACGAATGACTGCAACAGCGTATGCGACAAAAAGCACAGACAAGCGCCTGGCCATTTCTCAAAATGAAATGCACGTCTCAGTGGTCGCTTCAATGATCAAGTGAAGAATGGCATGATTCCAGGATTGCGAACCTGTCTTTACAACGCAGAACAGTTGATGCCCGTTGTGGACCGCATGGCCCGGCAAATCGACTGTTTGTTCAGCCACCAAACTCCGTTGGTGCTGATGGGTGTGCGACGGCGTGGAGCTCCGCTGGCGGATCTGTTGAGTCAGCGCTTGAAGTCTTTGTGCGGAAGGAGTCCTCCGACCCGAGTGGACGTCACACTCAAGCGGTATGCGGATGACCTGACCCTGCTGCACCCAGACACACAACTCACTGAAGCGCCCAATCCTCAGGATTGGCCCCTGGGGCATCGCATCCTGGTGGTGGACGATGTGTTCTACAGCGGCCACTCACTGCTGAAACTGCTGTCCCACCCGTCGCTGCAAAAAGCCACCGAGATTCGGTCGGCCTGTCTGGTTGACCGGGGATGCGCTACTTTGCCGCTGCATGCCGATGTGGTGGGCTTGCGCGTCGAGGTGGCGCCCGAAGACATTGTTGAATGTCATGTCCCGCCTTACGAGAAGGACTTCAGCATTGCATTACTGAAACCGCATCGGTTCAGACCAAACGATCAGGGTTGATACACCCATTTGCCGCTCCTGTTTGAAATCACACCCCACCCTCGGCCTTGACGGCCTCGGCCAGCAGGTTGCGGTACTGCATCAGAGCGGCATCGAAATGCAGCGGCAGCATCGACTGCTCGGCCTGAGGGGACAGGTTACGAAATTGAGCCGTGATCATGTCCCGGTCCTCATTGAACGCCTCGACCAAGGAGTTGTAAATCGACTTTTTGATCGTTTCATCGTTCACTCCGGCGGGATGTGATTGTTGAAAAAAATAATGCGTCGAGTCTTCGGTCTCTGGAGTCAGGGTCTGGCAACTGTGCAAATGGACCGCGCGTCGCTGATCGTCTTCGGCATCCCCCACCGGACGACCTCCCGAGCTCATCAACAAGGTGGCGGGAAGCAAAAAGTCATACACAAACCAGCGATTCAAGTTGGAATCAAATGAGCGGAATCGTTGATAAAAAGGCGGTGCCGGCACGTCATGGATGAAGCGTGAGACCTTGACACCACGTTGCCCCTGGGCATCCACTTGCTCGATGGTCGGCCGAGCTTGCGCAATCGCTGTCGATCCGCCCAGCGTTTTTTCGTGGACATAACTGAGATGGGAAAAATCCAGCAAGTTATCGCAGATGAGCAGATAGGGTGTGTCGTAATGCAGATACCCGGGGATATGGACCCAATCCGGGTGATCGCATGAAAAGTTGTCAGGCAGTTGGGTTTCATCTGCCCGGGCTGGATCGCCCATCCAGACAAAGATCCATCGGTTCCGAACGGCCAGGGGATAGGTTTTGACACAAGCCTTGGGAGGCGGTTTGTCCATGCCGGGGACCTCTACGCACTGCCCTTGCGCGTTGAACATCAAGCCGTGGTAGCCGCAACGCACAGCGTCGCCCTCCCGTCGACCGACCGATAAAGGGGCATGCCGGTGACAGCACTTATCGGCCAAGGCGGCATAACCGCCATCCGTCTTGCGGTACACCAGAATGGGTTCGCCCAACACTTTTCGAGTGAACCAAGTTGATTCTTCTGGCGTTGGAATTTCATGCTCCCAGGCGATGACATACCAAGCGTTTCTTAACCACATAAGGACCTCCTGACAGCTCCTCGTTCGAAGCAAGAACATCAGTAGTATGCATTGGGAATTGTTTTTCTAGTTTTTGTGATCTGTTGGAAATAACCGACACCATAAATATCTGCAGGCGCTATCTTTTCCGATATGAAAAAGATTTGGGATATTTCCCCTCCTGTCGATACCCGCAGCCCCGTTTTTCCTGGGGACACTCCTTTTGAGCAGACTTGGAGTGCCACCCTGTCTCAGGACTGTCCGGTCAATGTCAGTCGGCTGACCCTGTCCCCCCACATCGGCGCACACGCCGATGCCCCCTTGCATTACGACCCACGGGGCGCGGCTGTCGGCGAGCTTGACCTCTTCCCCTTTCTGGGGCCTTGTCGAGTGATCCATGCCTTGCACGCCGGTCCTTGGGTTCAAGTCGAGCATCTGCAACATGCCTTGACCCATCTTCCTCCGCGTGTTTTGGTCCGCACCTACACACAAGCACCCATAGACCGCTTTGACCATCAATTGACGGCCTTCCATCCTCAAACCATTCGACATCTGGCCGGCCTGGGCGTTCAGTTGATGGGCATTGACAGCGCCAGCGTGGACCCAGCCGACAGCAAGGAGCTTCCCAGCCACCATGTGCTTCGGGAGCTGCATTTGCGAGTGCTGGAAAACCTGCAACTCGACGCCGTGCCTGAGGGAGATTACGAGCTCATCGCCCTGCCCTTGCGGTGGATGACAGCAGATGCGAGCCCGGTCAGGGCCATCCTGCGCGAACTTTGAAACCCACGGACTAATACGCCTCATGCAAAACATATCCCTCATGACCCTCAATGATTGCCTGGCCTTGGACGCGCAAGACCCCTTGCGCGCCCTGCGGGATCAGTTTGAATTACCCCCGGGCCTCATCTATCTGGACGGCAACTCACTCGGTGTGCTCCCCAAAGCCACGCCCCAACGCATCGCCCACGCCGTGTCGCAAGAATGGGGACATGACTTGATCAAGAGCTGGAACAGTGCTGGCTGGTTTGATCTTCCCCAACGGGTGGGGGACAAAATTGCCCCACTGATTGGTGCACGGGCCGGAGAAGTTGTCGCTGTCGACAGCACCTCCATCAACCTTTTCAAGGTATTGAGCGCGGCTCTGAATATCGCCACGGCCGATGCGCCTGGGCGGAAAACGATCGTCAGCGAGCGCAGCAACTTTCCGACCGATCTCTACATGGCACAAGCCTTGTGCCGGGACAAAGGCTATCGACTTCAATTGGTCGACTCTGACGACATCCCCGCGGCCCTGGACCCAGAGGTGGCCATTTTGATGCTCACCCACGTCAACTACCGCACCGGCCACATGCATGACATGGCGGCGCTGACCGCGCTTGCCCATGCGCACGGCGTACTCACCGTCTGGGATCTGGCCCACAGTGCCGGCGCTGTTCCTGTCGATCTGACGAAATCCCAAGCCGATTTTGCTGTGGGGTGTGGATACAAATACCTGAATGGCGGGCCTGGTGCTCCTGCTTTCGTCTGGGTCAACCCCAAGCACACCAACCGTTTCTGGCAACCCCTGGCTGGTTGGTGGGGGCACGCAACACCTTTCGAGTTCACGCCCGACTACCGCCCAGCGCAAGGCATCACCCGTTACCAATGCGGCACGCAACCCATCCTCAGTTTGACGGCACTCGACTGCGGCCTGAACGTCTTTGCCTTGGCCGAATCGCTTGGTGGCATGACCGCACTCCGGCAAAAATCGCTGGCACTGACAGCGCTCTTCATGGACCTGATCGACACGCGCTTGCAGGGACATGGCTTTGACATCGTGACACCGCGCCATCCAGCCTGCCGTGGATCACAAGTCAGCCTGTCACGCTCAGAGGGAGCCTATGCCATCGTGCAGGCCTTGATAGAGCGAGGTGTGGTGGGTGATTTTCGTGCTGGCGATGGTGCTGGGCATCCAGACATTCTTCGCTTTGGTTTCACTCCCCTCTACCTTGGCTTTGCCGATGTCTGGCATGCCGTGGAGCATCTGCAAGACGTGATGGAGCATGAATCCTGGCGCCACCCCAAATTCACCCATCAACAAGCCGTGACCTGAGAGGATGCCATGAGTTCCTGCCCTTTCCACGCCCCGTCCCCCACGGGTGTCCAGCCCGAGGTCTTGCCAGCCGACAGCGAGCGCATTGTCCATGAGGAGCGTGCGCAACTCGACTTCAGTCACGACATGAGCTATGGGGACTACCTGCAGCTGGACGCAATCCTGAATGCGCAACACCCCAAATCGCCGGACCACAACGAGATGTTGTTCATCGTTCAACATCAGACCAGCGAATTGTGGATGAAGCTGATGCTGCATGAACTGCAGGCAGCCATTGCTTGCATCCGTGAAGACGACTTGCCCAGCGCCTTCAAAATGCTGTCCAGGGTCTCCAAAATCATGGAGCAACTGGTGCATGCCTGGGACGTGCTGGCCACGATGACACCCCCCGAGTACAGCGCCATCCGCCCTTACCTGGAGCAGTCCAGCGGTTTCCAGAGCTGGCAGTACCGCTGCATCGAGTTTGCCATGGGCAACAAGAATGCCGCCATGCTCTTGCCCCACGCACATCGGGCCGATCTTCACGCCCGTGTGCAAGCGCTTTACCAGGCCCCTTCCCTCTACGATGAATGTCTTCGGCTGTTGGCGCGTCGGGGCTTGTCGGTGCCCAGCACGCACCTTCAGCGCGACTGGCAAAAGGCCTACACCGCCAGCTCGGAGGTCGAAGCAGCCTGGCTGGTCGCCTATCGACACCCCAAACAACACTGGGACTTGTATCAACTGGGTGAAGAGTTGACGGACCTGGAGGATGCGTTTCGTCTGTGGCGCTTCAGACACCTGACCACGGTTGAGCGTGTCATTGGCTTCAAAAGGGGGACGGGTGGAACAGGGGGTGTCAGCTATCTTCGCAAGATGTTGGACGTGGTACTGTTCCCGGAAATTTGGACACTGCGCACAGGGCTTTAAGTCCCTGGGTCCTCCAGAAATCGAACCATCAGTCGACCGATGCGCAAGCCGTCATGGGCCTTGCGCAAATGGTTCAAGCGTTCCTCGTACACCGCTTCGTCAATGACACGTCGACGCTTGTTCAGCAAAAAGCCCATGTACTCGGCATCGAACTCGGGGTGCGGCTGAATGCACAACACCTGGTGGCCGATGGAATACGCGGCAATGGGACAGTTGTCCTGACTGGCCAGCAAGGTGGCCCCGGCGGGTAATTCGAGCACCTGATCCTGATGACTGGCCAACAGAGCCACGTGGTCTGCACCAATCTCGCCGTAGGGGTCTTGGTGCCAGCGGTAGATCTGACGACCCAAGCCCCAGCCTTGCGGGGCACGCGCCACTTTTGCGCCCAGGCAATGAGCAATCAACTGGTGCCCAAAACAAATTCCCAACAGCTTGACGGATGAGTTCAGCAGGACAGACACTCTGGCGCGCAATTCCACCACCCAGCCTTCATCTGAAAACGCATCATGCCGACTCCCGGTCAGCAGCACAGCGTCATAGCCGTCAAACGATGGGGGGTACTCCCTTTGGCAAGCCTTGAAAACGTCCACGTCGCCAGCGAACCCCGCGTCCTGCAACAACCGTTTGAACATGGCCGGGTAGCTGCCCCAGGTGGGCAGAGCCTGTGGATCCAGCACATCGTTGTCCAGAATGCAAAGCCTCATGTGCAGTCCTTTGGCGTTCGTACTCAGGACTGCGCGGCACCCAAGCGCTGTGAAATGTCACGGGCAGCTTGCGCCAGGACTTTGCGTGCCTGAAGACGCGTCATTCGCGCATCACGCTGGGTCAGATAAGGCATGTTCAAACTGGCAATGGCACCGGGGTGAAATTGATCAAAGAGCGGATACGCCATGTCCACGATGCCGCGCACCGTGTCACTTTCATTTTCTTCGAACCCCTGGCGACGCAACTCATCCAAGCGACGCTTGAGCGCGGTTCGAGACAGTCGCGGCGGCACCGCCAGTGCCATCATTTCATCCAGGAACAGCTCTCGCAATGCGTCGGGCTGAAACGCGGCCAACACGCGCACCGACGTTCGGTCGGCCCGAAAAGGAAAGTGAGACCCCAGTTTGACGCTGAACCCCAAGGGCTCAGGCGTGGGGACGGAAGCCACCACCACCAATCGCTGGTTGTCGTGGACACACAAATGCACCGATTGCCGGGTTCGCTGTGCCACCTCATGCATGGCGGGCACTGCCACCGACACCAAGTCCCTGGAGGGCATTTGACCAATGCCCAAATCAAACAATTTCAGCGACAAGCGGTGCAGTCCTCCTTCGCGCAACACATAACCGCGTTCGACCAATACCTCGACCATGCGATAGATCTCGCTGGAGGAGCGCTCAATGGACTGCGACAGTTGCTGCAATGTCATTGGCGATGCGTTGCGCGACAAAGACTCGATGATTTCCAAGCCCTTTTCAAGGGCCGGAGCGGTGTAGCTGGAGCGATCCGGTGCCGACATGTCTTGCGCCCTTGCCGCGGCGCGCACAGGAGATATTCGGCGGGACGGTTTGGAAGTTGGGACCATGAAAGCAGTCTAGACGATTCCCAAGGTGGTTCAGCGCTCAGGGAAAACACCAAGTCCAGAGACCCCTTGCCCAATTGCCATGGTCAGCACCATCTTTTACATTTGAAATCACATTTCATGGATCAAAGAGGCTGCTATGAGTTCACATCTCCCCGCCGCAAAAGTTGCCCAATACCAGCGAGATGGCTATTTGGCACCCATAGATATCTTCGACGCCACCGAGGTGTCTCAACTCAATGCGCAGTTGATTGGATTTCGTGAGCGCTTGGGCGGCAAATTGGCAGGACGATTCAATCAAAAAACCCACCTGCTCTCGCCGTGGCTGAATCGTCTGGTTCGAGACCCACGTATCCTGGACCCGGTGGAGAACATTCTGGGCCCGAACATCCTCTGCTGGAGTTCACAGTTCTTTGCCAAAGATGCGCATGACAAAGCCTATGTCGGCTGGCATCAGGATGGCAACTATTGGGGGCTGTCGTCTGATGAGGTCATCACCGCCTGGGTGGCATTCACCCCCAGCAACCGTCAATCGGGATGCATGATGGTGGTACCAGGCACCCACCGACAAGTGGCTGAACACGTCGACACTTTTTCAGAAGACAACATGTTGTCGCGTGGCCAGGAGATCACGGTAAAGGTCAAGCGTGAAGAGATGGTGCCGGTGGAGCTTCGCCCGGGACAAATGTCGCTGCACCATGTGATGATTTACCACGGCTCAGACCCCAATCAATCCGATCTGCCTCGCATCGGTTTCGCCATCCGCTATATCCCCACCCATGTCAAACAAGTGGGCGATTTCAAAGGCAGTGCTTTGTTGGTGCGCGGACAGGACACCTACCATCACTTTGAACCCGAGCAAGATCCGATCTCTGACTTTCATCCCGATGCCCTGGCCTTGCACGGCAGGGTACTGGACAACCAACTGAGGGTTCTTTATGCGGGCGCCCAGCAAAAGGGAAAACTCGCGGCTCCCGCCTGACCACGGCCCGCCACCTCGACAAGACACACCACAACACCACACCACCAGGAGACAAGCATGAAACGTCGTCAATTCAACACCTGGGCTGCCGCCGCCTGCGCCAGCGCTGCCAGCACCGCCGTCCTGGCGGCTGATGATCCCATCAAGATCCGTCTGGCCCATTCCTTGTCGGCCACCGAACCCGCCCACCTGGCTGCTGAATTTTTCGCCAAGAACGTGGCTGAGCGGACCAAGGGTCGGGTTCAAATTCAGGTCTTCCCGGGTGAACAGCTGGGATCGGGCAAAGAGGTGAACGAGATGATTCGCCAAGGTGCCAACGTCATGAACATCACTGATCATGGCTATCTGTCCGACTTCGTCCCAGACATCGGCATCCTGGCGGGTCCTTATCTGGTGAAAGACCCGGCCGAATTCAACAAAATCCTGGCCTCCGCCTGGTATCGCTCCATCGAGGCTCAACTCGAAAAGGCCAATATCCGCCTGATCCTGGGCAATGGATTCTTTGGCCAGCGTCATTTGCTGTCCAGCAAACCGGTCAGCAAGCCCGAGGACATGACGGGCATGACGCTGCGGGTACCGCCCAATCCCATGTGGATCGAAACGTTCAAAGCCATCGGTGCCAGACCCACCACCATTCAGTGGTCCGAGGTTTACAGCGCCTTGCAACAAAACGTGGTCGAGGCGGTGGAGGCACCGGTCGGTTCGCTCTACGGTTCCAAACTGCACGAGACCCGCAAAGTGCTCTCATTGACCGGTCATTTCACATCCTTTGTGACCTGGCCCATCAACGCTGGCTTTTTCAACCGACTGCCCAAAGAGGTTCAGCAAGTGCTGCTTGAAGAAGGCCGTCGAGCCGGCGATGAGATGACCCGTCTCACCCTGAGTTCGCAACAGAACTACATCGACCGCTTCAAGGCCGCGGGTGTCACCGTTCAGGACAAGATGGATCTGGCCGCCTTCCAGCGTGTCACCGCCAAGGTGTACAAGGCGTTCCCCAAGTGGAGTCCAAATCTGCATGAAACTGTGCTGGCGACGTTGAAGTAATCGACGCATGCCAAGCCTGGATTCGCCCCCGCAGCGTCAGATACGCTGGTGGCTGGAGTACTTCGAAGAGGTGGTGGGTGGTCTGGCACTGCTCGCCATCATTTTTTCAGTCAGCTGGGGGGTGGTCACCCGCTACATCACGGAGCAACCGGCCACTTGGGCCAGCGAAGTGGCCAACCTCTCGTTTGCCTGGCTGACTTTTTTCGGGGCCAGTGCTTGCATCAAGTATCGACTCCACCCGTCGATCGACATGCTCACCGCTCTGGCGCCAGCCCATTTGAAGCGCTGGATTGCCGGCTTCAACCATGTGCTGCTGCTTTCATTTTTCGGATTCATGACCTGGTTTGGCATTCGCTTCACGGTTGAATCCTGGGACACCCCGAGCGCAGTACTGCAAATCCCACAGAGTTTTCTGTATGGCCCCGTTGCCATCTGTTCATGCCTGATGATCGTGCGCCATGTGCAGGTCATCCTTAGAGGTGTGCAACAAGACCACCTCAATGACGAAACGCGAGGATCGAATGTGGGCTGACTGGGTTCCTGCCGTGATGATGCTGGTGCTCTTTGCGCTGAACACCCCCATTTCGTTTGCCATTGCCATCAGCGCACTCTCGTTTTTCATCCTGTCTGGCGAAGTACCCTACAACATCTTCATCCAGAAGATGGTCACCGCCACCGACTCTTATCCCTTGCTGGCCATCCCGTTTTTCGTCATGGCAGGGGCCGTCATGAATGCGGCCGGCATCACACGACGCTTGCTGGCCCTGGCGGAGGCCCTGGCTGGTCATTTGACGGGGGCGCTGGCACAGATGTGCATCGTCCTGGCTACCTTGCTGGGAGGATTGACGGCATCGTCCTCCGCCGATGCCGCCATGCTCTCCAAAACCATTGGTTCCGAGATGGTCAAGCGCCACTACAGCCCGGCCTTTGCAGCGGCGGTGACGTCATGTGCGGCCATCATCACCGCCCTCATCCCGCCGGGGATTGGTCTCATCATCTACGGCTATCTGGGCGATGTTTCGGTGGGTCGACTGTTCATTGGCGGCATCATTCCGGGCTTGATGATTTCACTGGCGCTGATGGGCGTGACCTGGCTGATTTCGAAAAAGCGCGGCTACCTGCCTTTGCGCCAAGGTTTCGCGGGCAAAGCCGCGTTGTGGAGCAGCTTTCGGGAAGCCTGGTGGGCCATCTCGATTCCGGTGTTCATCATCCTGGGTATTCGTTATGGCATTTTCACCCCGACAGAAGCGGGGGCCATCACCGTGCTTTACACCCTGTTGGTGGGCTTCTTTGCCTACCGGGAGTTGCGTTGGCAGCAACTGCCCCAGCTGATCCGCGAGACTGTGCTGGACACCGCCTCGGTGATGCTCATGATTTGCGCCGCATCGGCGTTTGGTTTTTATCTCGCGTGGCAGCGAATTCCCCCTCAAATGGCGGCCTGGCTGGTCACCTTGACACGCGATCCCTTGATACTGCTGCTGCTCATCAATGTGCTGCTGGTGGTGCTGGGCACAGCGGTGGAAGGCACCTCTGCACTGATCATACTGACGCCCATCTTCATTCCGGTGATCAAGAAATTTGGGATCGACCCGGTGCATTTCGGCATCGTGATGGTCATGAACTTGACCATCGCCGGTGTGACGCCACCTGTCGGACAAATGATGTTCATCAGCTCGCAGGTCTTGCGGGTCTCCATGCAGCAGTACACCGTCGAGGTGCTGCCCTTCCTGGGAGCCATGATTGCCGTGCTGCTGGCCACCACGATCTGGCCCGAGTTCACCCTCTGGTTGCCTAACTGGATTTACGGCGTCGAAGGATAAACCCATGCAATTTCAGGCTGCGGTGCTGCATCAAACACGCTCTCCGTTACAGATCGAAACCGTCACCCTCACGGGGCTGAAGCCCACCGATGTGCTGGTGCAGTTGCACGCCAGCGGACTGTGTCACACCGACCTGGAGGTGATCGAGGGCGATTTACCCTACCCGTTGCCGATCGTGCTGGGGCACGAAGGTGCCGGTGTGGTTCATGCCATTGGCAGCGAGGTCACGCATGTGAAGGTGGGCGACTCGGTCATTTGCTCCTGGAATCCGCATTGCGGTTTGTGCTTTTATTGCCAGCGACAACAACCCATTTTGTGCGAACCGTTCTCTCGCCATCAGCCTCTTGGTCGGCTGCTGGATGGCGAGTCCCGTTATCGCCTGGGCACCGACATGCTGCATCATTTTTCGGTGGTGTCATCGCACGCCCAATATTGCGTTGTCCCCGCCTCCGGGGCTGTTCCCATTCCTCCAGAGATGCCGTTTGCACCGGCTTGTCTGATAGGCTGTGGTGTGATGACCGGTGTGGGTGCGGTGGTGCGCAAAGCCCAGGTTTCGCCGGGAACGCTGGTGGCCGTGGTGGGTGCGGGCGCCGTCGGGTTGAATGTGGTTCAAGGCGCGGTCATTGCCCATGCAGCGCGCATCATCGCGATCGATCGCGACCCCAGGCGTCTGGCCTTGGCCCGTCAATTGGGGGCCACCGACACCTTGCTGGTGCATGACCAGGTGGTGGATGAGGTGAAGTCCCTCACCGGCGGACGTGGCGCCGACCATGTCTTTGAAGCGGCGGGGAATGAACGATCGCTGCAAACCTCGCTGGAAATCACCCGCCCGGGCGGACATCTGGTCATCCTGGGTAAAACTGCCGTGCAACGCCAGGTGTCATTGCGTTTTGGTTCGCTCATGGGGGAGAAGCAAATCGTGCGGTCATCCTATGGCGGTGCCAGCCCCCTGCGTGACTTCCCCTGGTTGTGCTCGCTGTACTTGAAGGGGCAGCTCAAACTGGATGAGCTGATCGATCAACAGTTGCCCCTGTCACGCATCAACGAAGGCTTCGATCAGATGCGCCAAGGCCAAGCTGTTCGCACCGTGATCCGCATGGAGCATTGAGGTGTTGGATCTTCCGGCTCATCCCCCGTTGGCCATGGGCTGGATTGATCAGCCGCATCAACAGCATGCACTGGGCGATATTCCACTGGAATCGGGGCAGACCTTGAAGGATGCCGTGCTGACCTACGTCGTGCACGGACAACTCAATGCCGCACGCGACAACGTGATTCTGGCCGTGCCGGCCATTGGCAGCACGCACCACCGCCTGGATTTTTTGATTGGGCCGGGCAAAGCCTTGGACACGCGTCACTTTTGCGTGATCTGCACGGATACCTGGGGCAACGGTCTGGCCAGCTCGCCCTCCAACAGTCAGCATCAACCCCTTTGGGACTTCCCGTCCTTCAGCATTCGTGACATGGTACGTGGTCAATCCATGTTGCTCGACGCCTTAGGCATCGACACACTGGCTGCTGTGGTCGGGGCCTCCATGGGAGGCATGCAGGCCTTGCAATGGGCGGTGTCTTTTCCACAACGCATGCGTCGTGTGGTTGCCATGACCCCCATGGCGAAAACCTCGCCTTGGGCGCAGGCTGTCAACGAGGTTTCGCGCCAGATTCTTCAGCTAGAACCGGGTCAGGAAACGTCGTTTGATCCACAGCGCTGGCGAGCCTGGTCCGGCCTGATGCAAGGGCTTGCAGGTCGAACGCCTGCCGCCTTTGATCGCGAGTTTCCACAGCCCGGACAAGTCCAGTCATTCCTTCGCTCACGCGCCGAGGCACAACTGAACGCGGGGATGCACCCCATCGACTGGTGGTATCAGACACTCGCCTACGACGGCCATGATGTGGGCGCCACACCAGGGTTTGAGGGCAACACACAAAGAGCGTTAGAGAGCATTCAGGCCCCCACCCTGGTCCTCGGCCCTGAGCTGGACCTTTACAACCCCGCCAGCGCCTGGCAATCACTGGTTCGCCACATCCCACAAGGATTGGGCATCACGATTCCGTCAGACATGGGCCATCAAAGTGCCTCGAACATCCTGCCCGCGGACACCGCCTTTCTGGATGAGCAGATCCGCCGCTGGTTGACCCCGGCCTGAAAGATGCGAGGGTGTCCTCAGACACTGCTGAAGCTATCGCCCTTGATCTGCATCAAAGCCCCCGCATCCGCCAAGGCCGCCCGGGCGTGAGCGTCTGCCCGGGGCAGCAATCGCTGGAAATAAAACTCGGCGGTTTGAATTTTGACGGTATAAAAGTCGCTCGACTCGGCGCCCTTGCCACTGTCAAGCAAGGCCTTGGCACGCATGGCCTGCAACGCCCAAAAGTAAGCCATCATCACATAGCCCGAATACATCAGGTAATCCACACTGGCCGACCCGACCTGCTCTCGATCCCGGCGGGCTTTCCACATCAGTCGCAGCGTCAGCAGATTCCACTGCAGGGCACGGCGCGCCAAAGAGCGCCCCATGGCACCCAGGGGCCCCCGTGTGAACATCACTGGACGCGCCAAGCTCCACATCTTGGCGGTGAAATCGCGGATGCATTGGCCCCGTGTGCCTTGCAATACTTTGCGGCCCAACAGATCCAGCGCCTGGATACCGGTGGTGCCTTCGTACAGCGTGGCGATGCGGGCGTCTCGGACGATTTGCTCCATCCCATGTTCACGGATATACCCGTGCCCCCCGTACACTTGCACCCCCAGGTTGGCGGCCTCCAGGCCCATCTCGGTCAGAAAACCTTTCAGAATGGGGGTGTAAAAACCCAACTCGCTGTCAAATTGTGCATGCTTGACCTTGTCCCCCGACCACGCTGCATCAAACATCCGATCGGCGAGCTGCGCCGCACCGTAAATCATGGAGCGACCACCTTCGGCAATGGCTTTTTGCGTCATCAACATGCGTCGAACATCGGGATGCCAGAGCAGCGCATCGGCGACCTGGTCGGGTTCTTTCTTACCCGACAAAGCCCGCATGGATCGACGCTCTCGGGCATATGACAGCGCCCCTTGAAAAGAACGCTCGGCATGGGCCACACCCTGAATGGCCGTGCCAATGCGGGCGGTGTTCATGAACGTGAACATGGCCTCCAGGCCTTTGTGGGGTTGCCCGATGAGCCAGGCCGATGCATCCTCGAAATTCAGCACGGCGGTGGCGTTGGCAGCGATGCCCATCTTATGTTCGATCGAGCCGCAATGCACCGCATTGCGAAGGCCCAAACCACCTTCGCTCCCGAGCAAAAACTTGGGCACGATGAACAAAGAAATACCCCGTGTGCCAGGGGGTGCATCGGGCAAGCGCGCCAAAACGATGTGCACGATGTTCTCGGTCAAGTCGTGCTCACCGCTGGAAATGAAAATTTTGGTCCCACGGATAAGGTAACGTCCGTCGGCCTGCGGCTGGGCCAGGGTTTTGACTTGCGCCAGGTCTGAGCCGCATTGAGGCTCGGTCAGGCACATGGTCCCCGTCCATTCACCGGCCACCAGCTTGGGCAGGTATTGCCGCTTGATCTCGTCGCTGCCAAACTGGAGGATGGTGTTGATGCATCCAATGCTCAAGCCCGGATACATGTTGAAGGCCCAATTCGCAGCGCCCATCATCTCGGACTTCAAGAGATTCAAGGACATGGGCAAAGCTTGTCCGCCATACTCGGCAGGGAACGACAAGCCCTGCCACCCTCCTTCGACAAACTGGGCATAAGCCTCTTTGAAACCACGTGGGGTGCTGACCTCGCCGTTTGCGAAATGGCAGCCTTCTTGATCGCCCGAGGTGTTCAAGGGCGCCAATACTTCTTCGCAATACACCGCGGCGGCGTCCAGAATGGCATCGACCACCGCCGGACTGGCGTCTTCGCCGTTGGGCAGCGATTGGTAGTGCGCCGGGTAGTCGAAGACCTCATTCATCAAAAACCGCATATCCCGCAGAGGGACTTTGTAGGCCGTCATGCGTGCTTACCTTTCCAGAACGGCGACGACGCCCTGCCCGCCTGCGGCGCAAATAGAAATCAGGCCACGGCCTTGACCCTTCTGTTGCAACAGTTTGGCCAGCGACGCCACAATGCGTCCACCTGTGGCCGCGAAGGGATGGCCGATGGCCAAGGAGCCCCCCATCACATTCAGTCGGCTGCGATCGATGGCGCCCAAAGGTTCGTCCAGCCCCAGACGATTCTTGCAAAACAGGGGGTCCTCCCAGGCCTTCAGTGTGCACAACACTTGCGCTGCAAACGCTTCGTGTATTTCGTAAAAGTCGAAGTCTTGCAAGTGCAAACCAGCCCGCTTCAATAAACGAGGGACGGCATAGGCCGGGGCCATCAGCAACCCCTCTTTTTGATCGACAAAATCCACCGCAGCCACCTCACTGAAAGTCAGGTATGCCTGAACCGGCAATTGATGTTGCGCAGCCCAGTCCTCGCTCGCCAACAGAACCACAGACGCACCGTCGGTGAGAGGCGTGGAGTTTCCTGCCGTCAAAGTTCCTTCGCCAGGAGCCACCTGACGGTCAAACACCGGCTTCAATCTGGAGAGCTGCTCTATCGTCAAGTCGGCACGCAGGTTGTTGTCCTGCTTCAACCCATGGAAAGGGGTCATCAGATCGATGAAGAAGCCACGGTCACAGGCCTGAGCCAGATGCTGATGACTGAGCAGCGCCAATTCGTCTTGGGCTTCTCGCCCAATCCCCCAGGTTCGAGCCATCAACTCGGCGTGCTCCCCCATGGACAAACCCGTGCGGGGCTCGGCGATTCGAGGCAAATCTGGGCGAATGAACATGCCCGGTCGCACCTTGGCCAGGGCGTGCAAGCGTTTGGGCAGCGATCGGGCACGGGCAAAGTCGAGCAGAATACGGCGCAAGGTTTCGTTCACGCCGATCGGCGCGTCCGACGTGGTGTCGACCCCGCCAGCGATACCGCAATCGATCTGACCCAGCGCAATTTTGTTGGCCACCAGGATCGCGGCCTCCATCCCGGTGCCACAGGCTTGTTGCACATCGAATGCCGGTGTTTCAGGCGAGAGGCTGCTGGACAGCACACACTCCCGCACCAAATTGAAATCCCGGGCATGCTTCATGACGGCACCCGCCACCACTTCGCCCAGACGAGCTCCATGCAGTTGGTAGCGGTCGATCAAGCCCTGCAAAGCCGTGGTGAGCATGTCCTGGTTGGACACATGCGCGTAAGCGGTATTGGAGCGGGCAAAGGGAATTCGATTTCCCCCCAGGATGGCCACACGTCGAATGGATGTCATGCGAATGAAGATATGGAAATAGATTCAAGGCACTCCGGGAACAAGCGCCCCCGAAGGTGCGTCGCCTGCCCCTGCGCATCTCGGAGCTCGTAAGAAATATTGCCATGGTGCCGCCCTTGCCACAGCGTTGGGCGAGCGGGCAAGCACACAGGTTTTTTGAATGCCGTCACCAGCGTGGCCTGTTGCATGGGCTCAGGCGGCAGCAAAGCCGCGATCGAGCGGGCCTGGGCCCACAAACCATGCGCAATGGCTTGACGGAACCCAAACAAACGGGCACTGGTCTGGGATAAATGAATCGGGTTGTAGTCGCCAGAGACCGCTGCATAGCGACGACCCATGTTGGCAGGGGCATCGATCTCCTCCACCTTGTGCCAAAAAATGTCCTGCGCCTGCAATTCTGAGTAGGGCTGTCCGACCGCTGGCAAGACGCCCAGGCGCAGCAAGGTTTGCGTGGCTTGCCACACCCACTCGCCATCACGAAAAATCCTGAGCTCCAGGGTAAAAACCTGCCCTTTGTCATGCGAATACAACTGTCCGGAGCTCAGTTCCACCCGTACGACATCTCCTAGCGCTAGGGGGCGATGCTGCTGGATGGCATTGGCCAGATGCACCGTTCCCATGGCTGGCCAGGGGCAGCTGGCGCCACACAAGTAGGACATGACCAACGGAAAGGTCAACAACTGCGGATACGTCAAGGGCACCCCCATGGACGGCACAAACCCGCACACGGCGGCATACCGTTTCAGGTGAGGGGCATCGATCGAAACGTGTGGCAACACCATTGAGCAATCAGGCAGCTCGGCGACTGGGACAGACGGCTTGCGTTGGGCCGCGAGCGCACGCCAGAACTGCGTCCACAGCCCCGGTGGAGCCAAGAGTTCTTGCGCAGGCGACGACAGGGTTGGGGACATGCTCAAGCACCCAACCAGCTCTGACCACAGACTCGAATCACTTCCCCATGAACTCCGGTGGACGCGGAACTGAGCAGCCAGGCAATGGTCTCGGCCACGTCCACCGGCTGTCCGCCCTGCCCCAGGGAATTCATGCGACGACCGGCTTCCCGAATAACCCATGGCATGGCTGCCGTCATCGGGGTTTCAATGAACCCGGGAGCTACAGCGTTGATCGCCATGCCGGTTGCCGCTAGGGATTTTGCATGACTGTGGACCAGTCCGATCACACCTGCTTTTGAAAAAGCATAATTGGTTTGCCCCATATTGCCTGCGATGCCCGAGATCGAGGACACACAGACCATCCGAGCGTTGGCCCGAAATGCCTGGCCATCCATTAAGGCTTGATGGATGGCCTCTTGCGCCAACAGATTCACCTGAATCACCGACTGCCAGGAAGCCTGAGGCATGTTGGCTATCGTCTTATCTCGCGTGATTCCTGCGTTGTGGACCACTCCGTCCCAACCACCATCGGCCAAGGCCAACTCCAGCAGCTGTTGCGGTGTCTGGGGGTCGGTGATGTCCATCGGTAGCGCTGTCCCCTTGAGACGGGCGGCGATTTCCTGCAAGGCTGGTGAAGCAGAGGGGACATCCAGGCACACCACCTGTGCCCCATCACGCGCCAGCGTTTCCGCAATCGAGGCTCCGATGCCTCGGGAGGCGCCGGTCACCAGCAACTTTTTGCCTGATAACGGCAAGTCCCAAATGCATGCGGCTTGTCCAGTCACGGTTGCCGACAAGCGAATCACCTGCGCGGACACATAGGCACTGCGAGGCGATAAAAAGAACCTCAACGGACCTTCCAACCTATCTTCCGCCCCCGGAGATACATAGATCAGTTGCACCGTGATGCCTCGCTTGACTTCCTTGGCCAAGGCTCGAATGAACCCTTCCAGGGCTCGTTGGACGATAACTTGCTGCGCCTCAGCCAACAACTCGGGAGGGCGCCCCAGCACCACCACACGCCCGCATGAAGAGACCTGGCGGACGGCATCATGAAAGAACTGATATAGCACATCCGTTTGCTGAGCAGTGCACAACCCAGTGGCATCGAACACCAGCGCTTTGACCCGCGAACCCGGTTGTCCTGCAACACCCCAGGGGCCCGTCAATAGGCCTGCCCGGTTGGCCATGGCGGTCCAGGAAGGCAAACTGTGATGAGAAAGCGTATGGGCCTTCATTGAAGAGAACGCCTGCAACATGGCGGGCAGCAACTCCGCACCAGGGGCAGCCCCCACCAGCACGTCCCCTTCGATGGTGGGCTGGTGGGCTTTGAAGCGCTCCAGGATCACAGGCCGGGGCAAACCCAACAGGCGCGTCATGGATGAACCCAAGGATGAATTGGCAAATGACAGGTAAGAGTCGGTCATTCCGGATGTTGTATCGATGGAATGGCGCATGGTACCCGAGTTGGGACTGGCAATGGCTGATCTTGGGCATCCAACCCTGTGGAAGACAACAAACGCCAAGGGAAATGTGAATGAACGGCGTTCGCTAGGATCTCAGGGCAACACTCAATTGGTCAATCACCAGTGTCCAATCGGCATTGCGACGCATTTCCTCTTTCAAAAGAAGCGCCTGGGCTGGGGACCAAAAACTGGCATCTTCGATTCGAACCGCAGGATCAAGCGGGGAGTGTTGTGTCACAAAACAGCGAATACTGTCGGGGTCTGAGGGCAAGCCCAGCTGTTGAAACAACTCCGTGAATCGATGAAAAGGCCCATCCATGAAATAACCCCATCCCAACCATCGCAAAACCACTGTTGATTGCGAATTTGGCCGGGGGGAGTCCATTTTGTCTGTCTGCAAGATCACGCACAGTTTCTAGCCAGGAAGATATCCCACTGGGCTCAAGCAATATTTTCAGCTGCAATCACCCCTTGTGCTTGCAGCACAAGGATCAGGTCGAATCTCAAATCGGGATAGTCATCAGGGATGGCCGCATCCAGGCAATCACACCACTCAAACAAAGAAAGGGACCAAATGCAATGGTCCGATGTCCTGATCGCATCAACAGGCCCACTATGCTCCCGCCAAGCGAAGCGACGACGACCATCCCAGGTAAAACCTGCCATCCCAACCAGGCACCCAGCGCAGCCATCAATTTGAAATCCCCATGTCCCATGCCTTCACGTCCCGTGATGATTTGGAACAACGTAGCTATGGACCACAGAATCAAATAGCCCACCATGGCCCCTATGACCGCGTCGGCAATGGCCAGATCTGTGCACCCCAACAAGGAAGACAATAGGCCGACCCACAGCAGGGGTTGCGTGCCTTGATCGGGCAAATATTGGGTTTGCCAGTCGATCACCGACAACACCATCAGCGACAGCAGGAAAATGCACCACACGAATGCTTTCCCGCTGAACCCCCAATGAAAAGTCACCCACACCAAAATCAAGGCTGATAAGAACTCAATCAGGGGGTAATGCCAGCCGATGGGTGTCTTGCAATTTCTGCACTGTCCACGTTGGACGACAAAGCTGATCAACGGTATGTTTTCATACCAACTCAGGCCATGTAAGCATTGCGGGCAGTGAGACGCAGGAAAAGCCAAATTGAAGCCTTTGTCTGAGCTGAAGTTTGCTGGAGCTCCTGAAAAATCGATGACGAATGCCTGCACCTCCTCATGCCACTGCCGCATCAGCATCCGAGGCCAGCGATACACCAGCACGTTCAAGAAACTGCCCAGCAGCAATCCCCCTACACCAGCGCAAGCCAAAAGAAGATGGTTACCCCCAATCGGCATCGTCATCCCACCTCAACCACCAGTTTGTCGCGTTCGGACTTGCCATTGAACATGCGGACCTGAACGGGAATCACATAGCGATGAGAGTAGGTCAGCACATGCATGAAACCTGGTTGTCGGTATTGCATGATGTAATTACCCATGTTGGCAAACGCGCATTGCACCTTGCCCAACAAGGCAACTTCATTGGCATTGGAGAGATGTCCGATGAAAAAATTCTCCGTCTGTGAAAGCAACTCAGGGTTGACCGTCGATGGCGATTGCGTTGAATACACAATGCCAATGTGAAATTTAGCTCCTTCCTTGGCAAAGCGAGAGTAAATATCGGTGACATTTCCCGCTTTGCTGGGCGGAAAAATCATGTGCGCTTCTTCAAAGTACAGTTGAACAAAACGATCCTTCAACTGGTTACTGACAAACTTGGCCTCTTGATGGCGAAATACAGCGATCGACAATGTCCTGGAAAAAAATCTAAGAACGGTTTCATTCGCACTTCCCAGATCCATGATGATGGTCTGCCCCTCGTCCAGGGCGCGAATGATGTCATTTTCAAAATCCGTCGCATCCGCAGCATGGTATGGGATGCAAGTGGACAGCATTTTGGGACCTGCACCAATTTCAGGAACGATGAACCGAATGGCCATCGCATCATCTTTGTCCACCATGGGAACGCCCATTTCCATCAAATTGGGGTCGTTGCTGTACTGCTGCACAAATTTGCAATA